>Ga0207698_10000035_pt1 | contig 107111 bp, 102 predicted proteins | sample KBSCornC22_FD_184298 | JGI IMG/M metagenome (GOLD analysis project Ga0207698, IMG submission 184298) | Corn rhizosphere microbial communities from Kellogg Biological Station, Michigan, USA - KBS Corn C2-2 (SPAdes) (version 2) | ecosystem: Host-associated > Plants > Roots > Rhizosphere > Soil ... | reverse complement strand
CTTCTTCGAGAAGGAAGCTCGCCATCGCAGCTATCCCGTCATCGACAAGAGCGGGCGCTTGGTGGGTCTTGTCTCGCGCAGCGACGTATTGCGGTGGGAAGTGGAGGGTTGTGATCAGGCGACGTTGCTTGCCGAAAGCCTCTCTGATGCGTCACAGCCTACTGCCTTTCCCGACAGTCCCAGCGGCGTCGTGGCCGACCTGATCGTTCAGTCCGGCATCGGCCGCATTCCCATCGTTGATCCCGATAGCCGCAAGGTTGTCGGCATTCTCTCGCGCCAAGATTTGCTCAAGGCACGACACAGGATTCGTGCCGGAGAAACGGAGCGGACCCGGCACGTCGGCGGAACAAAGAAAGGAGCTGGCGCTTGATATTTATATCGCATTACGATATAAACTGGCTGGGAGAGGATGCTGCGAGATAGCATCTCTAGCGGGATCAGGCTGGAAGGACGACCCATGTTACTGATTGCCGGAACGTTTGAGGCCATTGGTGCCATTTTCGGCAGTCTCTTGGTTGTCGTCTTGGTGTGCTGGCTCGCGTCAGGTGTGGCAAACCGCTTGCACCACGGCAATTGGGCGGCGTTTCTGGTTCTCGGACTGTTGGTGATCGTTTTGCTGAGCGGCCTGACCCAAAGCGGTTTTGTCAGGCTATGCGCGGCATATGGGATGTTCGGCGCACTCTTGTTGTGGCTCAGGGGCCGAAACGACAATCTGGGTTTGGACACGCTTGAACGGGACGATAAGTAATGGCACTGCGTTGCTGGTTTTATCCTGCGCTCCTTGCCGCGATCGGCGCCCAGCGGCGGCCAGATAGGACGGCTGATGAAGATCAACGGGATCAAGCCGGTCCGCACGCGCAAGCACAAGCTCACAACCGATAGCCACCATCGCCTGGGGGTCGCAGCGAACTGGCTGGACGGCGACTTCGCCGCCGATGCGCCCAACCGTAAGTGGGCGGGCGACATCACCTATATCTGGACCTCAGAAGGCTGGCTCTACCTTGCCGTCATTCTCGACCTGCATAGCCGACGTGTCGTTGGTTGGGCTGTCAGTGACAGGATGAAGAAAGACCTGGCGATCAGGGCGTTGGATATGGCGGTGCGCCTGCGCCAGCCTCCCGAGGGCTGCCTTTTCCATTCGGATCGCGGCAGCCAATATTGCTCTTACGACTATCAGAAAAAGCTGCAGGCCTATGGCCTGCGTCCATCGATGAGCGGCAAAGGAAATTGCTACGACAATGCGTCCGTCGAGACCTTCTTCAAATCCCTGAAGGCCGAACTCATCTGGCGGCAGAGCTCGCCGACGCGGCGTCAGGCAGAAGCCGCCATCTTCCAGTACATCAACGGATTCTACAACACCCGCCGCCGCCATTCATATCTGGGCGGCATCAGCCCGCTCGCCTTCGAAGCCAAGGTGACTTAATGAGATAGGTGACCGGCACAAAACCGTTACAAGTCCATTCTGTTATGCTGGACCGGAAGAGAGAGGTGCGACCCAGAACTCGATCCCGGCCCAGCACGGATCAGCTTTTCAGCGCTCCGCTGCCTCGCCCTTAGCTGTGCAGTCCGATTAGCGTACCGCTTTTTTACTACCGCATAAAAAAGACCGCCACCTGATCTCCGCTCGAGCCATTCCGAGAAAGGCCGAGAGCAATCCTGCAGTGTAAAGAGGTACGCGGCACGTCGCCCGCAGGCCCGCTACCACGCGCAGATGTTCTATATTTGCAATATAAACGCAGATCGCAAGGAAGTCGTTCTAGTGAAACTTCGCAATCCATATGATAACTTAATTAACATAGGCCGGACCCAGATAATATCAGGTTCATAAAATTTCGGGATAATCTGAAATCATATTTTTGGGGACAACAAGCACAACCTGTGATATAGGCTGCATATTACGCGAAATTTGCCGCAGGCAATCGCTGTAACTGAGAGACCATCGTGCTCCCGCTTGCCAAGCTGAGGAGCATTTATGGAAGATTTAAATTATCTTTTAAAGCGCGAGCAGGAAGAACTTCTGCGTGCCCAGTCCGCGACCTGTGGAGCGGCGCAAATTGCACATCAGGGACTGGCCCGGGGTTACGCGCGCCGCATTCGCGATCATCGGCTCCTCTACCGCTCCGTGCGGGCGGACGGGTCAACGCCATTTAGTCCAGCTCCCTTTGGCGCGATTGGCCCGTTTGCATGAGCCGGGTTGTCAACGTCCTGGAGACGCCAAATGCCGTTGAGGAACTTTGCCGAACCCACGCATTCCGCTTGTCTACGGTAGAACCCCTAGTTTCCGGCGGCTCGCGCGCGGTGATGCTCGATCCCAGGGACGCAGAGGCCTTCCGCGTCTTGATGAAAAGCAAGCTGATTGCAGGCGATGTGATTCGGTCCTCCTCCTATCTTTCTCGCCAACTGCCCCCTTCCCGCCCGCGAAAGTAACGAATGAACAGCATCGATGACCTCGAGCTTAGAAGGGCAACGGAGATAAGCCGGGCCGTAAGCGCAGCCTGTCCCGAAAAGAGGAACGAGCACGAACAGCAAGCGCGGGCGTTTGGGAAGATCATCAATGTCCTCCACCGCGAGGGCCGCGAAGCAGCGACGCGCAGCCGCACCCGATCAATATTGCCGAGCGCCTAAGGTCTGCCCCGTGCTGCGCATCACCGGCGGCGCGGAAAGAGAAGTCGATCATCGTTCAACCCCGGCGCCATTCAGAGAAGCGAGAGGATCTGCAACATGGCAGAAGCGCAGGACACTCGATCCATCTCGCAAATGCTCGACGAAGAATTGATGCGAGCCTATTGCTCATTTGAAGATCATGAACATCTTACCTTGGCGCAAAAGGCGCTGGTCGCCGAAATCGAACGGCGCGATCTGGAACTTTGAGTATAATACGCAAGCGGAAGCGCAATTTGACGATACTCTGGCCGACTGCGAATCAGTCGAACCAGCTGCTAAGCAGCTCAGTTTTGAAGATGCAGCGGATCATCTCGCGACCGGAAAGCATCCTTGCGCATTGCTCTCGCCCCCGCCAGGGTTCGACACTGGGCGCCAGCGGAGGCGAGCATCGTTAATTTACACCAAACCCCTCATGTCCCCTTCCGTTTTCCGCGCACACCGCTTACATGGGGATTGCTGAACGTCGCCTGCGACGGATGATGGGCCGCCTCGGCTCCTCCCTTTATCCTTTACTAGCTTCAAGACGCCGGAATGTGCCGCTGTTGGCGCGTGGCCGTCACTCGTGGGATAAAGGATACCCATCATGATCACCGGAACCGTGAAATTCTTCAATAGCGACAAGGGCTATGACTTCATTGCGCCGGAAAATGGCAGCGGCGATGCTTTCGTCCACATCTCGGCCGTTGAGCGTGCCGGCATGGTGACGCTCAATACGGACCAGCGCGTGTCCTATGAGCTAGAAACCGACCGTCGCGGCAAGACCTCTGCTGTGAATCTGCAGGCGGCCTAACAGAGAGTGGCGGATGCGACAGCGTCCGCCATTTGCCTCTTCTAAGGTCGCACTCGAAGCGCATCCTGAGCCCTCTCGGTTGGGTTGACTTGAAGCAAATCCGGGGGACTTCGGCAATCATGAGAGACCACTATGTTGTGGCTATCTCACAGGTTCTTGAGTGTACAGGACGGGAGCCGCAGCTTGCGATCACCATCCGCAATGCAGTTCAGCTTACCAAATCATACGAACACCACCTCGCGTTTGCCTGTGCCATCAAAAGCGCCATGGGTAACCAGCGCGCTAATCAGCCCTGGGTAGAAGTAGCATGGCCGAACGAGAACATGATCTGACAGCGCAGCAGATGTTGGAGGCGCAGCAAGCCCTTGACGTTGCATCCTTTAATGGAATTTTGAGCCTTGCTATCGTACTACGAAAAGCGAACTTGCTGAGCGACGCGGAAACAGGAAGCTTGCACGACATCATGAGCAGGCCACTTTCCCTACCCGGCAACGCAGGCAACCCGATCGTGCAGGATGCCCAACAGAACCTGGATCAGCTTTTTGCACTTCTCGTCAGACGTCTCTAGATGAGACGGAGCTGGACCGAGATCAGCCTCGATTTGGATTCCTGGGCCACCGCACGACAGATGCTGCGGCATTAAGACCCCCATATAGGTTGGGCACGTTGACCATGATGTCAGTCACGATCCGCTGATTACCCGCAGCCTGTGATCCGCATTCCGCCTACATCTCGATTATTTCACGAATGCGGTTGGAGAGAACGTCCATCTGGAAGGGTTTGGTCAAGACATACATGCCCGTGTCCAAACGACCACCTCCGATGATTGCATTTTCCGCATATCCCGTGACAAACAAGACTTTCAGGTCAGGCCGCTCCACTCGTGCAGCGTCGGCCACTTGCCTGCCGTTCAAACCTCCCGGCAAACCGACGTCTGTTATCAGCAGATCTATTTTCGCGTTCGATTCCAGAACTCGCAATCCCGCTGGACCATCCGGCGCCTCGATCACTGCGTAGCCAGACTCCGCCAAGACTTCTGATATCAACATGCGGATCGTGGGCTCGTCGTCAATGACAAGGACGACCTCCCCTTCAGCCGTGGGCTCGGCGGGAGCCAAACGCACTTCCGCATCCTCCACCACCCCCTCGGCATCGTGGCGCGGGAGGTAGAGGCACATGGTTGTTCCCTGACCCACCTCGGAATAAATTCTGACCTGGCCGCCGGACTGTCGCGTGAAACCATAAACCATCGACAGGCCAAGGCCCGTCCCCTCCCCGAGCGGTTTAGTTGTGAAGAACGGATCAAAGGCTTTGGCCACGACGTCCGGTGTCATTCCTGTCCCGGTGTCGCTCACGCAGATCGAAACATATTGACCAACTGGGAGATCTTGCTGGCGAGCCGCGCGCTCATCCAACCATTTATTCGCAGTTTCGATGGTTAGCTTCCCCCCAGCTGGCATGGCGTCGCGAGCATTGATGCACAGGTTCAGGATCGCGTTCTCCAACTGGTTAGGATCTACCAGGATGGGCCACAAGTCGCTAGCCCCAACGACTTCGACCTGCACGCTGGGTCCTACTGTTCGGCGCACGAGCTCGTCGAGCCCACTTATCAGACGGTTAACGCCCGTCGGCTGGGGGTCGAGCGTTTGCCGCCTGGAGAAGGCGAGCAGGCGGTGGGTGAGCGCCGCAGCGCGCTTAACCGCACCTTGAGCCGCCATGAAATATCGCTCTAACTCTGCGCCTCGCCCCTGGGCCATCCTCACCTGCATCATCTCAAGACTGCCGCTGATGCCGGTCAGAAGGTTGTTGAAATCGTGAGCCAGGCCGCCGGTCAGCTGGCCGATCGCCTCCATCTTCTGTGACTGGCGAAGTTGCTCCTCGATAGCGCGCTTCTCCGTCAAGTCCCGGGTCACCTTGGCAAATCCGACCAATTTGCCTTGCTCGTCACGAATGGGATCAATGATGATGCTGGCCCAGAACCGCGAACCATCCTTGCGAACCCGCCAGCCTTCAGCTTCGAAGCGCCCTTCGCGCCTTGCCGTTTCGAGGGCCGTCCGCGAGATTCCGGCTTTCCGGTCCTCTTCGGTGTAGAACCTCGAGAAATGCTCTCCCATTATTTCTTCGGCGGCATAACCCTTGAACCGCTCAGCGCCGGGGTTCCAGCTGCTGACGTGACCTTCGGGGTCAAGCATATAGATCGCGTAATCGGTCACGCTCTGTACCAGGAGGCGGAACCGCTCCTCGCTCCTGCGAAGTTCTTCCTCCGCAGCCCGGCGATCGGTGAGATCGCGGGTGATTTTGGCGAAGCCCACAAGATCGCCATTGGGCTCGCGAATAGGATCAATGACAACGTTGGCCCAAAAGCGGCTGCCATCCTTGCGCACGCGCCAGCCTTCTGCTTCAAATCGCCCTTCACGCACCGCGGTTTCGAGCGCAACTTTCGGAATCTCGCGGGCGCGATCCTCGGGAGTATAAAAGCGGGAGAAGTGCTCGCCTATTATTTCGTGCGGATCATAGCCCTTGAACCGCTGAGCCCCAGCGTTCCAGCTTGTCACGATCCCTTGGGGATCGAGCATGTAAATTGCATAATCAGTGACGCTTTGAACCAGTAGCTCAAACCGGCTGCCGGTACTGGATGGATGTTCAGATTGCGTCATGCCTGCTCCGCGTAATTGGCAAAAACGTCAAACGGAGTTAGCCGGGGCCTGTTCCTGTGGGCTCGAAAGGTCGACCTCGGTTAGAACCCAGGTTAGTGTGAGCAACGATTGTTGCTGAGAAAAGTGTCCGCTTCTTCGTGTTTCCGACGATAGGAAGCTCAGCGACAGCAGGATGCAGAGCGGCCGAATTTCCTAGGGCATGTTCCCCCGCCTGCCGCTCCTGGCTTTCACGGATGGGGCCTGCGAGGAACCCATTAAACTGCTCACTGGGCGGAACCGCCTGCCGCGGACGAAAGAAGCGATCGCGATGAACTTTGGTTCACAGCTATGGCCGCAAATGTCAGTCCCTGCTAAAAACGTGGCTTTGTGGTCCGCTCCTTGTTTCGCTTGTCGGCCACATAACTCTGTCCCGTCTCTTCTGCCTTCACGATGTCAAACAGGCCGACAGCTTCAAAAAGTTTCGGGAAATTACGGGCACCATAATTGCGAGGGTCGATAGGGGCTTGCCGCCTGGCTGCGCCGCCAGCGGCATCAAGCGGCGCCCAGCCGTCGTCACCGGCGGTTGCTTCAACCGCACCGCGGAGGACCGCGACCAGCTTGGCATCCTGGCTTAGTGGCGGCTTTGAAGCCTTGGCTCCGGAAGTTGATTTCCGCGCCTTTTTGGCTTCGGCGGTGGCATCCACGGACTCGGCAACCACAGGCGATTCGGGCTTTGCGGTCGCGCTTCCCTCTTCACCGAGCCGATCCAGATAGAGAAAAGTTGTGCAGGCATTGACGAATGGATCGGGGGTCTTCCGCTCACCGAAGCCGTATACGTCATGTCCGTTCGCGCGCAATTGCATCACCAGCGGGGTGAAATCGGCGTCGCTCGACGCAATACAAAAAGCGTCAAGTTCTTGCGTATAGAGCAACTCCATCGCGTCAATCACCAGCGCGATATCGGTCGCATTCTTACCTTTAGAATAGCTGAACTGCTGGATAGGCCGGATAGCATGCTCGTGGAGCCTGGCAGTCCATCCTTTCATGCTCGGGCTTGCCCAGTCACCATAGGCGCGCCTAACGTTCGCCACGCCGTATTTTGATAATTCTGCCAGCATGGCAGCAATTTTGTTGTGTGAGACATTGTCTGCGTCGATCAGCAAGGCAATGCGCCGGTCCGATGTCGCACTGCGCGGTTGGATTGAGTTCATGTGGGTCTCCGACGTGTTACTTCCTAATGCTGCGACGCCGTTCGCGCTAGCCTGGAATGGCGCAACACGATTTGGAACAAAACTCTTCCGCGTTCCGAAATTTAGCGCGTTGGCGAACTCGTGCCACCCCCTTTCAGCAGCTTCTCGTGACCAGGAGCATAGAGAGATCTGAGCGCGACTGGCGGCACGAGCCGCAATGGTGGAAAGGCATAAAATCGGCTACCGCTTGCAGAGCGCGCAGAAGCGGAGCCCGCCACCTTTCTGACACTGCCGCTCACATGTCATGCGACCAGCAGTCATCTTTTGGGTCCCGCCAAGCGACGTTCAGATTTCCCGGTCAGCATGAAATGCTAAAGGCTGGGGCTTTGGTGACGCGGCCATCCGGCGGTGCTCGGCGGCGAGTTTACATGCAAGGGATTGACGGGCAACCGAATGTACTGCCGATGGCTGTCCTGCTCGATCGGGCATGTTCGTTCTTACCGCAGAAGTCCTGCAGCCCGAAATGCCTGGTCAATGATCGCGCTCAGGCTCGCCTTCGAAGGGATCTTCATTCGCCCGCCGCTCGAACCGGGTGCAATGGCGGACTGTCAGATCGTCCTGAGGCCATATGCTCAGCTTGCTCCAGACACCCGATTGCGACCGGCTGCGCCGGTGAAATTTCCTCTGCCACCAGACCCCAAGCGCGAGCGATATGACGGGTGGAAGATCTCCCCGCCTCCAGCATGTATGGAGCGGTCGCTCCACACCCCTCCGGTCCGCCCGTATGAATCGGGTCCCATGTCCCATATCAGTGATCTGGAACGCCTCTATAACAGAGCGACCCGAGCGATCTCGCCAAGTCCGACGCTCGCAGCCATCGACAATTTCCCGCTCATCCGGCGCGCCTCCCAGGTCGTACACACCGCGCCACTGCGCAATGAGGCGCTCCGCGTTGGATGGGCAGACGGTCTTGTCTGCGCTGCCGTGCCAGACTGAGACCGAAGGCCAAGGGCCGTTATGATCGGATGCTTCGCGAACCAATTTAGCCAGCCGATCATCCGGCGGAAAACCCTTCCCTCGCATACGCGCTAAAGCGTCAAGAACTGAGCTGGCGCAGCCAAAAGGCACTCCGCGATGATCGCACCGCCGGCGAGCAACTCGGGATAGCTCGCCAGCATGATCGACGCCATCGCTCCTCCCGCAGACAAGCCGGTCATAAAAATTCTGCTTTGATCAATGTCGTAGGTCTCGACCATCTCTCCGATCATCTGCCGGACCGACAACGCTTCCCCGCTGTCGCGTTTAGAATCGCTCGGCAAGAACCAGTTGAAGCAGAGGTTGGGATTGTTGGATCGCTGCTGCTCGGGAAACAGCAGTGCGAAACCATATTCGTCCGCAAGCTGCGACCATCCTGAGCCGCGGTCATAACCGCTGGCGGTCTGAGTGCAGCCATGGAGCACCACAACCAGGGGCGCAGCTGCAGACAGTCGTTCAGGAACATAATATTTGGCCCGCAGCGCGCCGGGATTAGAGCCGAACTCACGCAGGCAGGTCAAACGATCCTCCCCGATGTCCTCGCTGACGGGTGATGGTGGCCTGCTCAGCACAGCCAGCTGTGTGATAGTGGAACCAAGGCGCATCATAATCTCCGGCGCAGGCGAACCCTGCACATACCTAACGCCTCTGTTAAGCGATTCGTTGCTGCACTGCATAATGTTTCGGGATCGAGCTTCTCCAGCGGCCGATCGTGATTCTGACCTCGCTAGTATGAACCGAGAGGGAAGATTACTCAGGGCCTACCCAAGCGCACGGACCCCTTTCCGGCTCTCCTGCGTTGGGGGCTCCAGGAAATCAGGAGAGACCATGATGAAAATGACAGTGATATTTGCCGCGGCAGTCTTCACCGCAGCCGGAGGGTCCGCCGTCGCGCAAGAGAGTAACCCAGCGATCAAGGACAGCGCCGTTGCCCATGTCGGGCACGCGGCAGAGGGCGCGAATTCGTTCACCGAAGATCAGGCGAGGGGTCGGCTGACAAAAGCTGGCTATACAAAAATCAGCGATCTCAAAAAAGACGATAACGGCCGCTGGGTAGGTGTTGCGACAAAGAAGGGAAAAAAGGCCCATGTCGCACTTGATTACAAGGGCAACGTGAGCATCCTGCCGGCCACTAAGTAATAGGAGAGATCAACATGACCAAGACCGTAACTCGACTCTTCGATAATTACAGCGAGGCCCGAAGCGCTGTTCGCGCTTTGGAAAGCGCAGGATTTCAGCATGACGACATCAGCATCGTCGCTAACAAGGAAGCCTATGGCAGACATGATCGCGACAATGACAGCGTCAATGAGGACGGAGATGTAACCCGCGGCGCAACAACGGGAGCTGTTCTTGGCGGTGTGGGCGGATTGCTTGCGGGCTTAGGCCTACTCGCCATCCCGGGCTTGGGGCCGATCGTCGCGGCCGGGTGGTTGGCTTCGACGGCAGCAGGCGCGGCCATCGGCGGCGTCGGCGGTGCTGCTACTGGCGGCATCGTGGGTGCTCTGAAGCACGCTGGCCACGACGAGGACGAGGCGCAAGTCTACTCGGAAGGCGTCCGTCGCGGAGGGACTTTGGTGAGTGCCCGTGTGCCTGACGAACGGAGAGCCGAAGCTGAGGCTATTCTGGTCCAGCATAATTCGGTGGACGCCACCACTCGGGGCGCTGCCTATCGCGAAAGCGGCTGGACCGCATTTGATCCGGAGGCCGATCCTTACACAACTGCGCAAATCGATGCAGAGCGCGGCCGATATACTACATCTCGCCAGAACTTGTAGAGAGACGGACTTCATCTCCTCCAAGGGGTGACAACGATAAACAATGCTCCGCCATTCTCGGCTGGGCATTGTTTCGGCTGGGGCGACCAGATCAGTTGCTATCGAGAGCTCGGTTCGCAATATAGGGACGGTGATTCAGAGCCGGCGAAAGAAGGTGACGGGACGGCGGACATGGACTGCTATCGGCCGTCTCGACCGCCGTGGTCCCGGTCAGGACGTTCCATTTGTCGTAAACGGGCGGCTCAAGAAGGGAGAGCCTTGCAGTCCAAAGCGCCACATCGTTTCCACACCGACGCTGATGCCTATTCGTTTCCCGATCACCGCGGGGCATGCTTCACCCCTGAAAAGCTGGAAGGGGGGCTCGAGGAGCTGTGCCCCATTGAAAGAAGCATCAATTCCCAGCGCTTGGCAAAGCTTGCCCGGCCCCGAGCACAGGCGGCGTAAGTCGTTGGTGCGCCGGCGTGAGCTCATTTCCACGATCCCGTGCGTCGGCTCGAGTGCACGTATCAGAACAGCACTTCCACGCACGCCGCAGACCAGGTTGAGACACCAATGCAGCCCGTATATGCGGTAAATATACGCCCGCCCTGATGGTCCAAACATGACCGCGTTGCGCCGGGTCTCGCCCGCATAGCTGTGTGACGCGGGATCGGCCGCATCATAGGCTTCAGTTTCAACTATGCGCCCTCCGACGCCGTGCACCAATATCGTGGCTCCTATCAGTGCACGCGCCACGCTTTCAGGCTCACGACCAAAAAATTGAGGAGTGAGTGGCGAGGGCTCAACCGCTGCGATCAACCGTTTTTCTTCAGCTTCTCGGCCGCCTCGTTGAGCCTAGCCCGATCGTTTCCGATCCGCTTGATCAGGCCTTCGGCGTCAGCACGACTGATCTCGTGCTTGCGTGCAAAGTAATTCACTTCATATCCCTCGGATGACGACACCTGCCGCCGGTCGGCGCCACCACGTTTGCTTTTATTATCAGCCATCGATGCTCTCCTGGTCTGCTGGAAAAAGAATCCGCAGGCGCGCCCCTGGTTCCATGTTGCAGGGACGCACCGCGTCGCCAGCCGGCCCCCATTGCGCACTAGCATCGATTGGGAGCATCAACGGGTGTTCGAACGCTCTTGTGCTGGATCGCAGGCCAACGCGGACCCTTCACGCCCCACGACCGTTCTGGCAGTTCCACTTGCAGGAGCAGATTATGAGCACCGACAGCACCATATCTACCCTCAACAGCCTCATTAAAACGACGCTCGACAGCATGAAAGGCTTCAAGGACGCAGCGCAAGACGCGGAGAATTCCCAGTTCTCGACTATGTTTTCGGAGTTCGCGGGCGAACGCAGCGAGGTAGCCACCGCGCTTCAGTCCGAAGTACGCCGTCTGGGTGGCAACCCCGAGGATGACAGCAGCTTCCTCGCGGCCGCGCATCGGACGTTCATGGATCTGAAGCAAGCCTTCACCGGCAAGGACGACAAGGCGATCATCCAGGAGGTCGAGCGCGGCGAGGATTACATCAAGGCGAAGTTCCAGGCTGCTCTCAATGATACCGACCTCGATCCCTCATCCCGTGCCGTGGTCGAGCGGGCATATCAGTCGGTCAAAGCGGGTCATGATCGCGCGAGTGCCTTGAAGCATAGCATGGGCTAACCTGATAATCGTTCTGGATCGCTGACCGGGCGATCCAGAAACGCTTTCACGGGTTAGGGTCAGGAACCCATTGATGTGATCGACGAGATGTGATTCAGGCTCCCTGAGGAGACTGGATTTGAGTGACCTATGTTGGCTGACGGACGAGCAGATGGCTCGGCTTGAGCCCTACTTTCCCAAGAGCATGGCGAACCGCGTGTTGACGATCGCCGGGTGTTGAGCGGGATCATTTTCGTCAACCGGAATGGGTTGCGCTGGCGGGATGCACCAAAGGACTATGGGCCGCACAAGACGCTTTACAACCGCTGGAAGCGGTGGGGTGACAAGGGCGTATTCCTGCGGATGATGGAAGGTCTGGCAGCGCCTCAGGCTTTCGAACGCAGGACGGCATGATCAACGCGACCTATCTCAAGGCCCACCGCACGGCATCGAGCCTTGCGGTAAAAAAGGGGGCTCGGGACGCCTGATCGGACGCACGAAAGGCGGCATGAACACCAAGCTCCATGCCGTTACCGATGCGAACGGCCGCCCGATCAGTTTCTTCATGACCGCAGGGCAGGTCAGTGATTATATCGGTGCCGCCGCCCTGTTGGACGAACTTCCCAAAGCCCAATGGCTGCTCGCTGATCGTGGCTATGATGCCGACTGGTTCCGCGATGCTTTGCAGGAAAAGGGCATCACCCCCTGCATCCCCGGCCGCAAATCCCGGAACAAGGCCGTCAAACACGACAAGCGCCGCATCGGGCAGCTATTGCAGATGCGCTAGATATCAGACGAACCGCGTCGGTCGATTGCCACGATATTTGCGGATCGCAGCTACCCACCCAGCCTCGTAGCGTGGAGCGAGCGGAATGCCATGACCTTAGGCCTTTTTTAGTCATTGTTGCGGGGGTCTCCATTGCGCTGATCTGCATGATGTAGAGAATCAATCCGCTCTCGTCGGTCACATCGATTTGCCAATCTTCATCAACCCAAACCAACTCAGCATGGTCTTTTAACAACTCACCTACGAATCGGGCCAGTTCCACTCGGAGGCCGGTCAGGTCATCGCTATCCACCTTCAACGTCTCGGCAATGTGCGACTCCGTTCGAATATTGATGTTATAGTTTTTCATCTGGTCCCTCTACACCCAGAGCGAAGGAGCTTTCAATCGGTTCCAGCCTGCTCACTGACTTATGTCATTCCTTTTCCAAACAGGCTGGCTGTTAACGATCCCGCGAGCGATCTAGTCGCATTTTCGCCCGCATATCAGGTCAAGCAAGTCCATTAGGTGCCCGCAGCACCATGTGGTATACTGGCGTATCGCGGTTCTGATTTTCCAGACATGCCGTGACTGAGAGATGCTTGTGCTCCCGTTTGGCGAGGAGAGCGACATGTCCATCTCGACAAATTCTCTATCATCATTGCGACAGAGTGATCTGCATGCCAGCGTCGAGCGTCAGGGACTTGCCTTGGGCGCGGCACGAGAGCAGGCATTTCGCGCGGCTTCGCTATTACGGGAGCATGAACGAAGAGACGAGGCTGCGGCCGATAATTGGGAAAATGAAGGCGGGCGCCTTCTGGAAGAGTTGCCCCGCCATCGACGGGCGACGTTCCACGAAGGCTCAGCGCCTTGCAACTATCTGCCGACCTGTTTCGGGATGACACCCTTTTACGTGCCGTGATTCTGAATGGCTTGCTCGTTCTGATTGCGGGTGCGGGAGTTTTTGCTCTGCTGAACAATTAAGCGCGTACCCGGACGGGCGGAAGCACTGCAACTCAGATTGGAGCAATGATGAACGCAACTGGAAGTGAGACGAATTCGGCTGCTGCGACATGGCTAGCATCAACCAGCGGATTTATGAGGCTGCAGAAACTTGAGAACCTTCTCCGTGCTGCTCGCGAAAAACTCGAGCGCGGAGAAGTGTTGTCCCGCGCCGATATGCAGCGCCTAAACGCTGCACTTGATGACTTTTCGGCCGTGTGATCGGGTCCGGTGCTCGCAGTCGCCACGGACGAGCAGACGGGCGGCTCTTGGCCCAATTTGGAGGTTCTTGATCCGCAGAGCGCTGGGGTAGGCCAAGGACCGGCTTGAGTTGGTCGCGAGCCGCCAGATAAACCCGCGAAGCGAATGTCAGCCTTCGTCGGTTTCTTCTCGGAACCGGACAGACGGAAATCCACCCCTCAGCACCGCTCTCGTGTTGGATTTCATACGGATATAACCGGACCGGCAGCACCGGTGCCACTCGCCACGCCTTTAACCCGGCTCAATCGCCGGGATGGGTGGAAAGCGGAATGACCACTTCGGCACCTTAATGTCCGACAGGGTCCCTTTGACAGTGCTACTGCTCGACCCTATGAAGCGACCGTGAAATAAATAAAACATTGTGGTGGGTCGTGGCGATAACATTTGAACAAGCTAGGAAATCGCTTGATTTTCTCGAGTTACAGCAACTCGAACCGACAGTCGTTAACTATGACCTAGCCCTAACATATGTTACAAGAGCCCTGCCTGAACTGTCACGTGAGATTGATACGCGGACCGATGGCGGCGTTCGGTTGAGCCGCAAAGAGGTTGATTCTCTAGTTGGGCGCTTTCTCTCAAACAGTAATTCGGACCTCGGCGCGCGTGAGAAAGTGATCGCACAGCAAACGCAACAGTTAGGTGTTCTAACTTCCGAGGCTCATCTGGTGACCAGCGGCTTAGAGCGAGATGTGGCGAACGTAGTAACGCAAGCAGGTGAATGGCCGGCTGCATCAGGTGAATTTGTGACGCGCCTATCTGAGGCAGAACGGGAGCTTGCGGAGCTTCGATTTAACCTAGCAAAGCTGCAGGAACGGGTTGATGGAAAAGATGGTGATCCACCAAGCAATAGCCGTGATGTCCTGACACGATCCCTAGATAGGGATGGGTCTCAGGATCTGTTGCGAAGGCTGACAACTGATGGACGAAGTTACGTGATCATCATGTTTGGGCTTGATGACATCGAAGAATTCAACGAAAAGTTTGGGAGATCGGTTGGAGACAACATAATTAATGCTCTTGCCGCTACGCTGCGAGAACATTTTCAGGAACAGGAGCTGGTCCGATGGTCTGGAAACCAGTTCATCACGATCCTGAAAGACACCGCCATTATGCAGGCGCGGGTAATCGCTGAAGAGGCGCTGCTTGCCATGTCGCAACGGCGCTTGAGGTTGCGCGACACTGGAGAATGGGTTGGCGTCGTGACCGCCTCAGCCGGGATTGTAGTCGGCCAACACGAACTCACGACCGATGTTTTGGAACGAGCACGTGCTAACCTGCTTTCCGCCTCAGAGGCAGGTGGAAATCAGATCAAAGGATGATGACCTCCCTTCAGGAATGCCCAGATCTCGTCACTACATGTTCCCGCTCAGCTTTCATGATTGAGCTGCACCAAGGGCAGCTTACAGGTAATTACATGTTTCAATGAAACGACCATAAATGGTCGCCTGCTGCTGGGCAGCTATCCGACCCAGAACCGACGGGCTACATAGCGGCCACGCGGATCGATACATGCGCCCGGTACAGCGGCAACGGGTGGATAGCGGACTGGCCGCTCACCTCTCCAACTGCTAACATTCCGACTTCACTCCAAACCTCATGTTGGGTGCGCTGAATGAGATATGGTCATCCCGCCCCGTTGATAGGCAGGCGAAACAGGCTGACTCACACAGTCGCGTCGGGACGACGGCGCGTTGCACTCCAGCTTGCGGGCTGTGTGTCGGGAGTCATCACCAGCCTAGGCGCGAGCTTGCCTCTGACAGTCAGCGCTGCCATCCCCTACGGGGAGAGCTTACCTGCAGTCTCGTCGGGCAGGCTCTGGGTGCGTGTAGCGTTAGATCCGCGCCTCCACCACAATGGCTCAGCCAACCTGACCGTCCAGTCAAATGATGAGCGAGGTATAGCCACATATCTTGCGATTGCGCTTAGATCGGAAGCAAAATCATCCGCTTTTGCTCCGATCAAGAATTTGAAAATCAGCGCAGTAGCAGAAACAAACCCGCAGTGGCGGTTCACAAAATCCGACATATGCGCGAACAACAAGCTTATCGTATTTTCGGTGGAGGCTCGTAGAATAACTGCCTCAAATGGTGAAGTCCGGGTAACGAGGCTTGGATGCCGAACCTCAACAATTGTCCATCGAGAAGCGTTTAACCTGATCTATCCTCATGGCGAAGGAAACGCCGGTGACGCGTGGGGCGGAGCTACGAGGCGCATCGGGCGAAGCGCATCGAACATCCTCGGTTCCATCGCACCCTAAAGCACCTCCAAAAAGATTGGACGTCGCAACTAGCTGTAGGAAATCGCGGTGCGATGGAATGTCCGGTTGCGGATCAAGTAGCAAAGCCGCGAAAGTCTCACTTTGGTCGAAATTAGATCTGGGGGAATTGCCGGAACCCTAGCAGAACGGTTCCGCTGGAGGCGCGATCGCAAGTGGTGCCAAACGGTTCATTCTGCCATGTAAATGATGGGCAACGTGGCACAGCCGCCATGGTGACGATCTTCTACGCAAATTAACTCGCCGCGCCGGCTCTCAACTGAGTGATCAGCATTCCTCTGGCGGAATATAGTCGGGCCAAAATCCAGAATCCGGATCACACTCGTAGTGCGGCGCGCCCGGCTCTGGCGCCTCCGGCTCTGGCGGCGGGGGCAGGGTGGGGTCCTGCCCATCAAGGTGGATGCGGATCACCGCGCCATCTCTGGTCGCCTGCTGAAAGATCGCACGCACATCCTGGCCCTGCCGGATCTTGCCACCCACCCAGCCACAGCGATCCGCGCTCAGATAGCCGATCTGGTACCCGCGCGACGAATTAACCGATACGGCGCTCGGATCAGTCTTGTTCGTGGGCTCCAGTTCCAACCGAATGGGGTCACCTGGATTGAGCATCCGTATTTCGAACAGCCTGTTCGATCCATCGGCATTGGGATGCAATGCGCCAACGACAAGAAGGCTGAGTTCATGGGCCATGGCGAGTGTCTAGGTGCAGCCGTCTGATTCTGTCCAGCCTGGCGCAGATCAGCACTTAATGAGTGGTTCGATCCTTGCCGGGGCCCATCGGCACGGCCTTGAGCGCGGCCATTTGCTGCTCGACCTCCTTGAAGGCATTGAGGAAATTATCGCGCAGCGCGTCAGCAAAGAGCCGGCGGGCCTTCAGGGACGGGATGTCACCGGATTGGGCGGCGAACGACCCGGTGACATAGGCAAGGGCTTGCGCCGCCGTGGGCAAATCGAGCGCGACAAAGGCGCCGGTCTCCCCTTGTTCGCTCATTTGGAAATCTTTGGGATTGCTCGCATTGATGATCGCCATTTGGAGATCATGGACGAGCCGGGAAAATTGGGAATCCTCTTCTTCGGTTGGCTGCGTCGGCGCCACCTGGCTGGCTGCCATTCCCTCCAGCATATGTTTGCCGGTCTCGCGGCTATGATCGCGAAGAAAGGTCAGGAAGGCCAGCTGGTCGGCGCCGGCCCGCGCGCTCGCAAGGCTCAGGCTATCATCATCGGCGTAATCCGGGTCGGCCTCCTGTAGCATGGCCCAGACAAAGCTCAGCGCGTCGAGGGCGAGATTGGTATTGAGCTCGTGCCCTTGCCGTAGCTGCGTCCCAGCCGCCGCTTCGTAAATGGCCTTCACCATTTCAATGAAGAGGGGTTGCACCAGAAGGTCATCCACAGATTCCGAGCTTGCCATGTGTTACCTTGTCCTGATTCCGCCGCCGCACTCATTGGAGAAGCCCGTCCGGGCGATCCCGAAGCTGGTCGAAGCGATCGGCGATCGCGATCCACCGGGCTACGCCTGCATCATCTGCGGCCACCGCCAGCGCAGTGACGCGCTCCGCAATATGCCCCGTCGCCTGCTCGCCAAAACGGCGCTCGATAGCAAGGGCTTCGGCCCATCGCTCCTGTTCCGGCGTCACAACAGCGTCGCGGCGACCGAGGGCGCAGAGCGAGGCTTGTTCCACGGCTCGCTTGTTCGCTGCATGGAGATCTGTTCATCGGGGAAGCAGCGCTCCTGAAAGCCGATGATGTCGTCAAAACCCCCCATGGAGCCAAAGTGCATATTCATCCTCATGAAGGAGAACCGGCATCCGGTCATGAACCGGGCGGATGGCTTCATTGCAGTCGGTCATCGCTCCTGAGAATACCGGGCCCCATTCCGCGCTGTCGCGCCAAAGGCCTGCCCAGGCAAAGATCGGGCGGTCGTGCAGCGAGAACCAGGTCCGAGTTTTGGCCCCCGTCTTCCCTTCGGCTTCCGCGAAATGGGTGAGGGGAATGAGGCAGCGAAATTCGGCCTTGCGCGCGGCCCCGATCCAGAAGGGCTTGCGCAGATCGGCGATATTGTTGACCGGCTTGGGCTTGGACTCCGGCTTCATGCCCTTCAGGCGGACAGGCCAGCCCCACGTCATGCTCTGGAGAAGACGCGCTCCGTCCTGCTCTCGCACCACCATGCCTGGCGTGCCCGGATAAACTTCTTCGGGTGCATTGAACTGAGTGACCGGCGCCGCCACGCCGAAATGCGCGGCCACCTCGGCGGCACTTTTGCGCACGGTAAAGAGGTTGCAAATGAGACGATCCTCCTTGGCTGGCCTATCAGCGTAGCACCACCGATCGCCCCGTCAAAGGCGGCTATGTGTTCAAATAGGCGGCAACCGCATCGACGCTGTTTCCGGTCGCCTTGACCGCCTCCTCCAGTCGTTCCTTGCTGACATTGAACCGGTTGGTCCAATATTGCACTTCATAGTCTTCACCGAGTGCGATGCGCGAACGGTCTTGTGGTCCACGGGTGGTCTTGTCGTCAGCCATGTCCTCTCTCCTTCATGATCCTTGCGTGATTCAACGCGGAATCCTGGCTAGCGTTTCACGGCTCAGGCGTCGGCTTGTCTTCGGGCACCGCGACTGAGACGGAACGAGTCGATCAGGCGATGAGTAGTAAGGTTGAGCAGCGTGCGAGATGAGGCATGGCAACGCGAACCAGAACGACAGGCAGGAAAGAGGGCGGTGGGAGGGCCGATGCCGACCGTGTCGGCACCATGCCCGCGTTCCGTCCCGTGCAGCTCGCGACGCTGGTCGACACAGTGCCGACCGGCAACCAGTGGCTCCACGAAATGAAATATGACGGCTACCGCGTCGAGGTGGCAATCGGTGGCGGAAAAGCGCGGGCCTTTACGCGCTCCGGCCTTGACTGGTCGGATCGTTTTCCCGGCCTCGTCGAGGCAGCCGCGAAGCTCAAGGTCACCTCCGCGCTCATCGATGGCGAGGCGGTAGTGCTGGACGATGAGGGCCGCTCACGCTTCCAGGCGCTGCAGGCAGCGCTGAAGGGCGCGCCGGACAGCATCGACTATTTCGCCTTCGACCTCCTCGAACTGAACGGAGAGGACCTAAGCCAGCTGCCGCTGACGGAGCGGAAGAAGAAGTTGCAGGCCATCCTGCCCAGGCGCTCGACCCGGCTGCGCTACAGCGATCATATTATCGGCAATGGCGAGAAGCTTCTGCATCAATTCTGCGCGGCGCAGCTTGAAGGCGTCATCTCCAAGCGGGTCGACAGCCGCTATGTGGGTTCGCGCATCGGCAGCTGGCTCAAGATCAAATGCATCCAGCGTCAGGAGTTTGTGGTGGTCGGCTGGACGCCATCGGACAAGTCGCGCAGCTTTCGTTCGCTGATCCTGGGCGTGCATGAGGATGGCGCGCTCCGCTATGCCGGCAAGGTCGGCACTGGCTTCGATACGAGCGAGCAATTCCGGCTCATGGACATCATGAGGCCGCTGGAGGTGAAGACGGCGACGGTAACGGCGCCGCGCGCGGAGGTGAGGGGCGCCCATTGGTTGAAGCCCAGGTTGGTCGCGGAAATTGCCTTCACCGAAATGACCAATGAGGGGACGCTGCGCCATCCGAGCTATCTTGGCCTTCGGGAGGACAAGAAGCCCGAAGCGGTCGTGGTCGAGAAGCCGCAGCATGATGCCGCGCCCGTCACCGTTCCGATCAGCAACCGCGAGCGGGTCATCTACCCTGAAAGTCAGATCACCAAGGGGCAGCTTGCCGATTATTATGCGGCGATCGCGCCGCTGATGCTGCCCTGGATGGGCTCGCGTCCGATCAGTCTGGTGCGCTGCCCGCAGGGCAGGGCGAAGAAATGCTTTTTTCAGAAACATGATGCCGGAAGTTTCGGCGATGCCGTCAGACATGTCGGCATCGTGGAGAAAGATGGGCATGAAGAACCCTATCTTTACGTCGATACCCCCGACGGCCTCATGACCTGCGTGCAGATGGGCACGATTGAATTTCATGGCTGGGGCGCGCGGATCGAGGATGTGGAAAAGGCCGATCGGCTGGTCTTTGACCTCGATCCCGACGAGGGCCTCGACTTCGAGGCGGTACGCGCCGCCGCTTTCCAGTTCCGCGAGATATTGTCCGGCATCGGCCTTGAGACCTTCCCCATGCTGACCGGCGGCAAGGGCGTGCATGTAATCGCGCCGCTCACGCCGCGCGCTGAATGGTTAGAGGTCAAGGATTTCGCGCATCGCCTCGCGCAGGCGGTGGCGCAGAATGATCCCGACCATTTCACCGCCGCGCTCCCCAAGGCGCAGCGCAAGGGTCGGATCTTTGTCGACTATTTGCGCAACCAGCGCGGTGCGACCGCGGTCATGCCCTACAGTGCGCGGGCGCGGCCGGGTGCGCCCGTGGCCGTGCCCTTGAGCTGGAAGGAAATGGAGACGATCGACAAGCCCAGCCACTTTCATGTCGGCGACGCCGCTGTTCTTCTGAAGCGCGCGAAGCTCAAAGCGCTGGCCGGCTGGGGCCGGGCGGATCAGGAGCTTCCCGACTTGTGAAGATCGCGACCTATAATGTGAATGGGGTGAACGGACGTCTGCCGGTGCTGCTGCGTTGGCTCTATGAGGCCGAGCCCGACATCGTCTGCTTACAGGAACTCAAAGCCCCGCAGGAGAAATTTCCCGAGATTGCGATCCGCGATGCCGGCTATGATGCTGTCTGGCACGGCCAGAGCCGGTGGAACGGCGTTGCCATCCTGAGCCGCGTCGGCGAAATTCATGAGACCCGTCGCGGTCTGCCGGGTGATCCCCATGACGAGCAGAGCCGCTATATTGAGGCGGCGGTCGGCGGCGTTCTGATCGCCGGGCTCTACCTCCCCAATGGCAATCCCCGGCCTGGTCCGAAATATGATTTCAAGCTCCGCTGGTTCGACCGGCTGCACGCGCATCTGGCATCGCTCATCAATCTCGACGCGCCGGTGGTGGTGGCCGGCGATTATAATGTCATGCCTACAGACCTCGACGTCTATGCGCCCGATCGCTGGCGTGATGATGCTCTCTTTGCGCCCGAAGTGCGCGCCGCCTATCAGCGCCTCCTCGAGCAGGGCTGGACGGATGCGCTGCGGCATCTGCATCCGGACGAAACCATCTACACCTTCTGGAAATATCTGCGCTTTGCCTTCGAGCGCAATGCGGGCCTGCGGATCGACCATCTGCTGCTGAACGCAAAGGCGAAGGCGCGGCTGATCGCAGCCGAGGTGGATACAGCGCCGCGCGGATGGGAGAAGACGAGCGATCATGCGCCGGTCTGGATTGAGCTTAGTGACAGGCCCATGCGCCGCCGTGCGAAAGCATGAAGGCGAGCACTGAACCAAAAAAAAGGCCGGCCATACAGAGTTTTTAGGAGAGGATGCCTGAAAGGCAGGGCGCATATGGCGCCACGCACGACGAAATAGCGGCCGTTAGGCGTGACAGGATATTTGGGCGCTGGACGGCCGGCCGACATCAGGCCGGTTTAAGGCTGCGAAAGGTGATCGACCAGCGCGGCTCATCCTGCTCGGCGATGCTATGTTCCCAGCCATGCCGCGCTTCGCCCGTCAGGTGATAGAGGGAGCGCGGCTCCAGCGACACCGTGCGGCGCTCGAACCCGGTCGCCGTGCGGCGCCGGAAGCGCATGGGAGCCAGTCCCCCCAGCGAAATGCCGACGACATGCTCGAACACCGGGCGGTCCTTGTGCCAGCCGATGCCGGCGCCCGGATCATAGCGGGTGAGCAAGGCCTGGACGAGTGCGTCGGGCAGCAACCCAGCGAAGCGTGCGGCGCGATCGCGCACCGGCAGCAGCCAGCCGGGCAGGGGATCCGCCGGACCAAAGCTGCCCCGCTCGAAATCATAGCTCCAGCCATAGCTGTGGGTGAGGCGCTTGCCAGTCCATTGTTGAAACCGGAACGGGGCGAGCGGCGCCGCATCGATCCGGGTGATGAGCTCCGCTTCTTCCGCGGCGGTTAGAAAGCCGGTCTCATAGCGCAGGCCCGCAATCAGCGGCGGGGCGAAGAGGTCGATCTGCTGGGCGGCCCGGCTCATCTCAGATGAGCGCGAGCTGCTTGTCCGCCGATGGCGAGCGCTTGCCGCTGTTCCACAGATCTTCGGTCTTCTCCACGCGGAAGCGCTCGACGGGAATAGGCTTGCCGAACTGGAACCCGATCACGGTTTCGATCGAGCCATGAAGCCAGCTGTCATAGTGATGTGGGTCGAGCAGGACCGGCATGCGGTCATTGGTCGGCTGCACCGCGTCATTGGCGTCCATAGTCATGCCGGCATAAACGGGGCCTTGGCCTGGCATGTTCCGGCAGAAGCCGGCCCATGCCATGAACGGATCGCGCTTGAGCGAAAACCAGGTGCGGGTTCGAGCGCCCGGCACGCCGTCGGGGTTGGCGAAATGAGTGAGGATGATGAGGCACCGGTAGCGGGGATCGGCCACCATCTGGTCCCACATGGGATTGGTGAGATCGGCAACAAGGCCTATGCGGGTTGGCTCGTCGCCACGCTCACGCATCTCGCGGGTCAATCGCTGGAATCCCCAGGTCACGGCACGCAGGATGCGGCGGTCTCTATTCTTGAACAGAATAAGGCCGAGCGCCCCTTCAGTCGTTTCGGGCGGAAGCTCGATGGGTGCCGGCATTTCGGCCTGGAGATGCTGCGCGACCTCGGTGAGGCCCGCAGCCATGCAATGCAGTCTCGACATAGAAGCGGATCCAAGGAATCTTGTCGTCGGATGAGCGTGCGATTGAATGACATTAGAACAAATGGCGAACGATGCCAAGGGGAAGATATCTGCAACGCATAGGGCGCTCCACTCGCCGGCTGTCGGTTAATGAAAGTCGTGGCTGCGGATCGGCACCACATCTTCTTGGGTATCGTGCGCGGGAAAAGGCGGCGGTGTAAAAGTGCGCCTATTGCGAAAACCAGCATCGCGTGGATCAGGACCGCCGCCATGGCTGGCGCCGTCACCGCGTCCCGGTGGGACTGCAAAATCCATGCGCCCGATCGACCGCAGCATGTCATCATGATCGGTGATCCGGTCGCAGATGATATGGATGATCTCGCCTTCCTTCTGCAGGCGGCCGCGCATCGCGATCATGGAGGCGGACATGACCTGTCGGCGATAGATCTCGAACTTGTTAGGCCAAAGAATGCCGTTCGCGACGCCGGTTTCGTCCTCGATGGTGACGAACAGCACGCCCTTGGCCGAACCCGGCCGCTGTCGCACGAGGATGACGCCGGCCACTTCGACATTGCGCCCGTCGCGGATCGATCGAAGATCCGCGCAGCGCACGATCTGCATCTCGTGGAGCTGGGGCCGCAGGAAACTGAGGGGATGGTTGCGCAGCGACAGCTGGAGCGAGCGATAATCCTCCACCACCTCACGCCCCTCGGTCATCGGCCGCAGCGTGACGTTCGCCTCCTGACCTTCGGGGGAGAACTTCCCCTCCCGTTGATCAGCGGCGGAAAAGAGGGGAAGGCCTTGACCTTCCAGAGGCCCTGCCGCCGATCCTGCGCAATGCAGGAAAGGGCATCGGCCTCCGCCAGCCGCTCGATCGCGGCGCGCGGCACGCCCGCGCGCCGCCAGACTTCCTCGACGCTCTCGAACGGGGCCGGTCCGCGTGCGCCGACGATTGCCGCGCCATGAATATTGGCGAGGCCGCGCACCTGCCGAAATCCCAGCCGCACGGCTTTGTACTTTCCACGGGCCGGTTCAAGCGTACAGTCCCAATGGCTGTGGTTGATTGAAACCGGCCGAACCTCGACGCTATGATTGCGGGCATCGCGAACGATCTGGGCCGGGGCATAGAAGCCCATGGGCTGGGCGTTGAGCAGCGCCGCGCAGAATACGTCGGGATGATGATGCTTCATCCAGCAGGAGGCATAGGCGATCTTGGCGAAGCTCGCCGCATGGCTTTCGGGAAAGCCGTAGCTGCCGAACCCCTCGATCTGCTTGAAGGTGCGCTCGGCGAAATCTTTGGGATATCCGCGAGCGATCATGCCGTTCACCAGCTTGTCGTAGAAATGGCTGACCCCGCCGGTCAGCTTGAATGTCGCCATGGCGCGGCGGAGCTGGTCGGCTTCGGCGGGCGTGAACCCCGCGCCGACGATCGCGACCTTCATCGCTTGCTCCTGGAACAGCGGCACACCCAGCGTCTTCTCGAGCACGGCCCTCAGTTCGGGCTTGGGATATTCCGGCTTTTCCTTGCCCTCACGCCTTCGCAGATAGGGATGGACCATATCACCCTGGATGGGGCCGGGCCGGACGATCGCCACCTCGATCACCAGATCATAAAATCTGTTGGGCTTGATCCGGGGCAGCATCGACATTTGCGCCCGGCTCTCGATCTGGAAGACGCCGAGCGTGTCGGCGCGCTGGATCATCGCATAGACGGCGGGATCGTCATGCTGGAGATCGGCCATGCCGACCCTGATCCCCTTATGCTCCTCCAGCAGGTTGAAGGCGCGGTTCATGCAGCCCAGCATGCCAAGACCCAGCACATCGACCTTCATGAATTTCAGCGCGTCGATATCATCCTTGTCCCATTCGATGATCTGCCGATCCTCCATTCGCGCCGGCTCTATCGGGACCAGATCGTCGAGACGGTCCTGCGTCAGCACGAAGCCGCCGGGATGCTGCGAGAGATGGCGCGGCGTGCCGATCAACTGGCGCGACAGTTCCAGCGTAAGTTTCAGCCGATGATCCTCGGCATTGAGGTTGAGGCTCTCGATCTGCTCGTCGGTGATCCCGTCCATTGACCAGCCCCAGACCAGCCCGGTCAACATCTTGGTGAGGTCGCGCGGCAGTCCCAGCGCCTTGCCCACTTCCGCCACCGCGCCGCGCGTACGGTAGCGGGTCACGACTGCCGTCAGCGCCGAGCGGGTGCGGCCATAGGTCTCATAGATCCATTGGATGATCTCCTCGCGCCGCTCATGCTCGAAATCGACGTCGATATCGGGCGGCTCCTTCCGCTCGCCAGAAACAAAGCGCTCGAACAGCAGCTCATGCTTGATCGGATCGATCGAGGTGATGCCGAGCATATAGCAGACGCAGCTGTTCGCCGCCGATCCGCGACCCTGACAAAGGATGCCGCGCCGGCGGCTCTCGGCGACGATCGAATTGACCGTCAGAAAATAGGGGGCGTAACCGAGCTGGTTGATAAGGCGCAGCTCATGGTCGAGCTGTTTGGCGTAAGCAGGTGGAAGACCGGCGGGGAACATCCGGGCGGTGGCTGCCTCTGTCAGCGCCGCCAACGCCTGCTGCGCCGTGCGCCCCTCCATCACCTGCTCATAGGGATATTGATACTGGATCTCGCCCAGATCGAACCGGCATTGGTCGGCAATCTCCGCGCTGGCCTCGATCGCATCGGGAAAGGCGGTGAACCGCCGCTCCATCTCCTCCGGGCTTTTGAGATCGCGGTCCATATAGCGCTCGCGCTTGAACCCCAGGCCGTCGATCGTGGTCCGCTCGCGAATGGCAGTCATAACATCCTGGAGCGGGCGAGCCTCTGGGCTGTGATAGAGAATGTCGCCGGTCGCGACGCTGCGAACGCGCGCCGTCCGCGCCATCGCGTCAAGTTCATGCAGGCGCGCTGCATCATCAGGGCGGCGGCGCAGCGACAGCGCCATATAGGCCCGGTCGCCGAAGACGCTCCAAAGATCCGAGAGGTCGGCGAGCGTCTCGCTATCGGGCAGGTCTGGGACCAGTATGGCGATCATGCCCTCGGCATGGTTTGCCACATCGGCCCAGTCTAGCAGGCAGCGGCCCTTGCCGCCACGCGCCTTGCCGACCGAGAGCAGCCGCGTCAGCTTGCCCCAAGCGGGACGGTCGGTCGGATAAAGCAGCAGGGCGCGGCCGTCCGTGAGATCGACGCGAGCGCCGGGGACCATCCGCACGCCGGTTGCCTTTTGTGCATCCCATCCCCGCACCACGCCCGCGACACTGCCCCAATCGGCAAGGCCGAGCGCCTTGTGATCAAGCAACGCGGCAGCGGAGAAGAGCTGCTCGGGAGAGGACGCGCCGCGCAGGAACGAGAAATGGCTTGTCACCTGAAGTTCGACATAACGGGGCATCAGCCGAACAGCCCATGCATGTACCAGCTCAGATCCCCGGTCGGCGCATCGACACCGTCGCCCCGGCGGAAGATCCAGAACCGCTCACCCCCAGCGGCCTCCACGCGGAAATAGTCCCGAACCGCCCACATCTCACGGGCGCTCCGCCACCATTCGCCATGGATGCGTTCCGGGCCGTCGCCCGCGACGACGCGATAGTCGGTCCGACGCCAGGTGAAGCGGCGGGGCGGATGATCGGGGAGCAGAGCGACCACATGGGAGAGAAGTTCTGGTCGCCTGAGCATCCGTACCGGCCGCTTCCAAGTCGGCCAACCAAGCGGCTTTGCCAAAGGCTCGATCCGCCTGACCGCGCGCTCGGGCACATCGCTTTCATGAGAGGAAAGACGGAACGGGACCTCGGGTTCGATCCGCCCCGCAAGTTGGTCGACCAGTGGCGCAATGTCGGGGGGGCGATCGCTGGCCCCCAGCCCGGCTTCCAGCGTCTGCGCCTTCAACTCCTCGACTCTGGGCGTGCTGAGCGCCATCGCTTCGATGCCAAGGCCGGGATCGATTTTCTCGACCCGCATGGCGAGCATCCGTTTCACATGTCTGGGTTCGCGCGTGGCACGCGCGGTGCCGATCGCGATCCGTTGCTCCGTACCATCGACGATCAGGCAGGTGAGATGCGCCGTGCGCAGCCCCACGCCGCGCTCCTGCAGGATGATGACCAGATCATCGACGAGATCGCCGATCACCTGACTAATGGCTTCGGCGTGCCGATGGGTTCGAGCAATCGCCGCTCCACCCGCGGCGACTCGAACGGCACGACCGGGACGATCGGTTCCGCCACCATGCCGCGAGCCTGGTCGAGCCGCCGGACGGTGGCGAGTCCTAGGCGCTTGGCCAGTGGCCCGCGCGGCATGGGGTAGAGGTCGCCGATACGCTCTATGCCAAAGCGCGCAGCCGATAGCAGCGCCTCGGGTTCGAGGCGCAAGGCGGCTAATGGTAGATCGGCGATCGCCTGGGTCTCTGTGCCGGACGGCAGCAAGGTGATAGCCGCGCCGCTATAGCGCGCCAGTGCATGGGCGGCGCCAGGCGTACCGGCAATGGCCATGCTGGCGGTGAAGCCCAAGCGTTCCAGGAACCGCAGCAGCCGGCGGCAGAAGCGCGGCTCGCCGCCAAAGAGGTGGGTCGTGCCGGTGAGATCGAGCCAAAGTCCGTCAGGGCCGGCCACGCACGCCGTTGGCGTCCAGTGGCCAACGGCATGGTTAGCCAAGCGTTCGAGCCAGGCGCGATCGGCGTCGGGATCCGCACCGCGTACGTCGAGATCAGTAACCAGCGCACGGGCGTGAGCGGCGGCCATGCCGGGATGCAGCCCAAGCTCCAGCGCCACCGGGCAGACGGCGGTCACTACATCGCGTTGACCTGTCCGCGCGATCAGAATGGTCGGCCGTCCCCAGAGGGTCGTCCATGTGAGGGCCGGAGCAGACGGGGTGCTAGCCCCGGCTTCGTCCACCGGCATGGCCTTGAAGGGATGCTCGGCCGATTCACTGCGGCGTCCCATCTCGCGCATGGTCGGACGTTGGTGCGCGGGCAATGCGTCGATTGCGCTCTGGTCTGGACGCTGCCCATCATCCCGCGCCCAGCGCGCGCCGGGCCGCCAACCGCTTGCCTTCGACACCGAACAGGCTCCCGGATTATCGTCGATCGGCTCGGCAAAGCGGCGGCGGATCGACAGGCCAGCGGGCTTAGGCCGCGCGGCTGACCGGCCCAGCCGCCGCAAGCGCTCTATGGGGAGCTGCGGCAGATAGAGCGAGGCGACCCTGATCATCGCACGCGTCCAGTTCGAGGGAGAAGGGATTGCCGTTACGCTGCCGAACAAGCTCGACCGACCAGCGGGCGCGTCCGACCCCGGGATGGGGAAGGCGCGCCGAGGGCAGGCAGCCGATCCGCCAGCGGGTCATGGCTGATGAAAGGCCGCCCAATGGGCAACGTTCGCGGACACGGTGGCGGCGGTACAGCAGCATTGGTGTTTTGCCGTCGGAAGCGGCTAGCTGGAGCCGACGGGTCGCAGTTTGGTCGGCCGATTTGACCTCCGCGATGACGCAGGCGAGCGATCCATCGCGCAGAGCATCTTCGGCCATGGCAAGGACGGTGCTGTCTCTCGTGCCCTGCGCATAGAGAAGCTGCTCCGGGCCTAGCCCGACCTGCTCCAGCCCTGGCGCATAGAGGTCGAACTTGGTGAGTGCCCAGAAGACGGTAAAGCCGGGCTGAGACGCGAAGCGGGCGGCGATGCCGGCCGCGAACAGTGTTGCGGCAGCATCATCGTTCAGCGTTGCGGAAGCGGCGGCAATTTCATGTAATGCACCCCCGTCCAGTCCGCCATCGGCAAGGCATCCGTCGAGCGCGTCAACGCCAAAGGGCAGGGCGGGGCCACGCTTGGCGCGGGCCTGCCCAAGCTCGGCGAGCAGGGCGGCAAGAGGTGCGGCGCGGGGCCGATCAGGGTTGGAAGCGGGGCAGGCCATGGAACATATCGACTCAAATGTTCCCTTTATGTTCCATTCGTCGGCGAGATTCGTCAAGGGTGAGAATCGCTAGGCCAGTGCTCTCAGGCTGTTCGTTTGCGCCGCTTATAGTCTGAGTTCGACATTCAGGGATGCCAGGACAGGTACGAGATCACCAATGCGCGTCAAATTTTCGGTGGGGCAAGCCGGATAGAGCTTGGCGGTGACAGCATGATCGTAGACCGCGACACATTCGGCGTTGGTGATGCGCGACATGTAGACGATGCCGTCGAAATCCGTCTTATCATAGAGTTGCTGGCTGAATCTGCGTCCGGCCTGTTGCGCCCGCCCGCGCACAGCATCAGTTGGAATGCCCAGCCGGCTCGCGCCGCTGGTGCGAAGATCCAGCAATTTGAGCGGACTCCGGGCGCTCAGGCTTGCGACCGCCAGTTCCTCGATATCAGCCTGGAGCAGCACGCGGTCCCTTCTGCCCTGGAACCGGTCGCGGATCACCTTCTCGGCCAACGCGGTGGCAAGATTCTGCGCCGCGTACAGGATGGTAAAGCTGTCGGAAGGGCTGGCAAAGCGCGTTTTGCCATAGCCCATCCCCATCGGTGTGCCACTATGGCGTGCTTCGATGATTCGCAGATAGCTGGTCACATCAATGCCGACGGCAAGCGCTCGCAATATCGCAGGGTCGAACGTCACGGATATTCGAAGACCGTGCGCGCGGCTTCCACCACCGCCTCCTTGCGGTCCTGCTTAAGCAGGTCGATCGGGCGCTTATTGCCGAGAAGCGGACTGGGCTGGACCAGCCAAAGCCAGGCACGACGCGGATTGCCGACAATCTCGAGAACATCCGCCACGCCGATGATTGGCCGGTTGTCCACGAACTGCTCGAGTGGGAAGGCGTGTTTGCGCGCCCCAGCGAGCAGCGCGATCACCTCGCCGCGCTTCTGCCAATCGTGAAGTGTCGAACGTGCGATGCCGCGTTCGTGGAGCGTGCTTGACCCAGCGACAGGTCCGGCCCATTCCTCAAGCGGAACTTGGGTCGCATAGGCGGACAGCCGACGACTGCCTTCCTCACTATCGATCAATTCACCCAAACCGCTGCCCTTGCCGGTTTCGACTTCGGTGGGTTCAGGAATGACGATCCGTTCCAGGGGCTTGTCGTCCCGCGCGAACGCTGCAATCAGATCTGCGACATCAGCACTCTTGCCTTTCAGTCGCTTCTGCTGAGCGGGCGATAGGGATACGACGGCCGCTGCGACCGCCGCCACAATCTGAGCTGTGTTGGCTGCCACGGCCTTAGCGAGGCCCGGTTGCCGCGTCAGCAGTTCATTGACCTCGGTCGCCACGAGCTGGCGGACGCCAGCGCGGGTATCGGTACTATGCAATTGCGCCTGCACGACAGTCACTCCTTCGTCTATCGATATAAGGCCAGCGGTCCGGTTTGTCCAGAATGTCCGCTTTGTCCGGGATATCGGTTCGCCCCCGGCACGCGACCTTATCGCAAGACCAAAAGGTATGAGCATGCTCCAACCTGACCAGAGAGCTGAGCCTTGATCTTTGAAGCAGAAATTTTTCTGCGCTGGAGGGCGGAACTAAAACCAAAGAAGGGCAGGGCAAATTGGGATTGAAAATGTTCCCTCCCCAAGAAAGCGAAAAGCCCCGGTGAACTCACCGAGGCTATGACGCCGACCGAGAACCCCAATCCACTTATCGACCCAAATGCGCATTCGTCCGTCGCTTGAGAACCAGAACATTCCGGCCAACCCCGTTTCTTGCATTGCGACCGTTCACCGGTCGGATGCGTGACGGGTGGTGTCAACGGATGGGCGATCTATTTCGCTGAAGAATCTGATTTTGCTCCATGGAGCGAATGCGCTCATTCTGCTGCTGCCGCACCTGCACGCCAGCGATCTGCTCCCCTTTCTCGATCCTGACCGCCACCTCTTCCTTGCGCCTGTCGACAAACCCGCGCTGCCGATCCTCATCCTGCGGGAACTTGCCCGCCGCGATGACCAGGGCGTGGGCCACATGGCTCTGCGCGCGCCGAAGCGCAGGATCCTTGGCGTTTTCTGCGTGGGATTGCCGCCGGAATCGTTCGGCCAGGTCGAGGCTCTGGTCCGGCTTCTCCTTGCTATCCCGCACCTGGTTTGTGGTTCGCTGCGGCGGCTGTTTTCGGTCTTGGACCGCCTGCGGGCGGATCACGCCAAAGGCTGAGCTTGGAGGTCACCGTCTGGACAATGCCGGCGAAGGTATTCTCTGCGCCCGAGGTAAAATCGGCAAGCGCATTGCGGCATCCGGTTGATAGCCGCAGCGTGGGATCATCGAGCGCGCTACGGAAATAACCGCGTGTGTCCCCGGTGGTCATCAGCCGATAGATGGCGCCGATGGTGAAGGGCTTGTCGGACTGCGCGAGGTACTCCCTGCGGGCCTGATTGACCCGACCTGCAATGATCCTGACCTTCACTGCCCGATTACGCAATGCCTGGAGCGGGCGTTGATTTTTGCGCTAATCCTCGTCGCCGACCGACCGGTGGCATGTCGGCTTTCGAAAAGCAGGAGACCAACGGGGATGAGCATCGAGGGAAGGGTAGCCGGCCTGGTGGCCGTCGTGACCGGCGCGGCTTCAGGATTGGGCCTGGCCACCGCCATGCGGCTTTCCGAAGAAGGCGCGACCGTGTTCGTCACCGACATCGACGCGCCGGGCGCCCGGGCAGCGGCCGACATGATCGGCCCCTCGGCCCAAGCCAGGATATTGGATGTGCGCCGCGAAGACGATTGGGCCGGGTTGATGAGCGCGGTCGAAAGCGTGGCCGGCCGCCTCGACATCCTGGTGAACAATGCGGGGCTCCTGCGAGCCGGAACGATCGAAAGCTGCACGCTGGACGATTTCCGCCTTCAGAACGCGGTCATGTCGGAGGGCGTTTTTCTGGGCTGCAAGCACGCCATGCCGCTGATGGCGCGTCAAGGCGGCGGCTCGATCGTCAACATCTCGTCCACGGCCGCCTTGCAGGGATTTTCCGCAGTGCTCGCCTACAGCGCGGCCAAGGGCGCCGTGCGGTCGATGACCAAGGCGATCGCGACCCATTGCCTGGAACGAAATTATGGCATCCGGTGCAACGCGGTCCTTCCCGGCCATATTCATACCAACCTGCATGGCGAAACCGCGACGCCCGAGCAGGTAGAGCGGCGCGAGCATAGCTGGAAGCCGCTGCCCAACGGCGCGTTCGGTTCGGCAAGGGACGTGGCCGAAATGGTTCTCTATCTCGCTTCGCCCGAGTCGCGTTACGTAACAGCGGGGGAGTTCGTGATCGACAATGCCGTCACGATGATGCCCGCCCGGATTTCGGCTCCCACGATCTAGGCGTCGCGAGCAGCGGCTGAGACATCCCTCGTCAGCATATGGGCGTGATATTGACCGGAACCGCCGACATGTGCGGCATTGCGTTCACCGCCTCATGGTTGTGATCGGTGTCGATCAGGCGATTGACCGGCGTTCCGATCTGTTCGACGCCCGCGTTGCTGCAGGGAGCGTCGCCCCAGCCATGCGCGAGCGCGATCACGCCCCGGCGCAATTCCGCGTCCGTCTCGACGATTGCAATGACACGGCCGTGCGCGGATTCGATCTCCACCTTGTCACCAGGGGAAAGGCCGAGCGGCGCAAATTCGTCGGGGTGGAGGAAGGCAGGATTGTAAGGCGTGCGTTTGCGGACCGTGGACACGAAACGGCCATTCGAATTGAACAGGTCGCGCATGCGCCGCGTCGACAGCAGATGGGTGAAGGTCCGACCGTCCCGCCGCCACGCGCCGGGCGCGCCCCCTTCGTCCAGGAACCGGCGCAATTCGGCGGCCACGTCGGGTGGCATCGGTTCGAAGAAGCCGGCGGAGTCGGGATCGGCCGGGAGCACCGTCTCCTGTTCAATGTCGGCATGGAAGCCGTGGGGATTGGCCTTGAGCGCGTCGAGACTGTGCGGCGCGCCATGGAGGACAAGGTCCAGCAGTTCGTCGGTGGTGGGCGGCGTCTCCATGTTCAGCGGCCGCACGCCATTATAGGTGATCGTGCGACCCAGCCGCCGGGCGAGATCCCAGAACACATACCAGTCCTCGACCAGATCAGATCCTTGCGGCCGCGAGATGATCGGCGGGGTATATTGCGACCATGCACCGGCCCAGTTGGCGAAACCGGGGAGGTACATGGGCAGGTCGGCGCGTTCATACTGCATCACCGGAGGCAGGATGTAGTGGGCAAAACCGGTGGTGGGCGTGGGCCAGGGATCGACGCAAACCAGAAGGTCGAGCGAGGCCAGCGCCCGGACCGTCTTCTGCTGGTCGGGCCATGATGTCACGGGATCGCCGCCGTCGACGATGAGCGCGCGGACCTGCCCTTCGCCCGGCGTGAGGATTTCGTCGGCCAGCGTGGCCGTGCAGCGGTCCTGAAACAGTTTGCGTGCGCCCCTTATATGGCTTTCGCCCGAGGCTTCCCAGAAGCGGGAAGGGGAAAGGGCCTGGGCCTTCAGCGGGCCATTGGGACCCATGCCGTTGACTTGATGCACTCTCTGTCCTTCGCGCAGGTAGCGCCCGCAGATCACGTTCAGCGTCTCGATCAGCTGGAAGGCAAGGTTGGAATAGGGCGCCATCGACGGCCCCGTGGCGGACGTAACGCAGCCGCTGCGGGCATCGCGCGCGAACATCTCCGCCACGCGGCGCAGCGAACCCGGTTTGAGCCCCGCGCGTCCTTCGACATAGTTCGGCCTTAATGGCTCGACCGCCTCACTCAGCGCGGCCATCCGCTCTGCGCCCACCCATCGTTCGCAGAAGCCCTTGTCTTCCCAGCCCTCCTCCAGGATCAAGCGGATCAGTCCTCCGGCGATCGCCGCGTCCTGACCGGGGTAGGGCTGAAGCGCGATATCCGCGAACTGGCCCGTTTCGGTCCTACGCGGATCGATCGTGATGATCTTCAGCCCGCGTTCCCGGGCGCGCTTGAGCTGGCGTACCGGATCTTCCTGAAGAAAGCCGAGCGATGCGTGACTGACCAGCGGGTTGGCGCCGAAGAACATGGCGACGTCCATGTCGTCCAGATGGGGATAGCCCGCCCCCCATGCGCCGAGCCGCCCCATCGTCACGACCTTGCCCGACTGGTCGATGGTCAGCGTGGAGAAATACTGGTCGGAACCAAAGGCAGCCAGGAAAGCCGGCAGCATGTAGAAACCGGCGATGTTGAACATGCCGCCATTGCCGAGGAAGATCGCCATCGCGTCCTTGCCATGCCGGTCGAGGATGGGGCCGAGCTTCCGGGCGATCTCGTCAAGCGCCTGCTCGGACGAGAGTTCGACATAGGAGCCGTCCGCCATCCGCTTGCGGGGGCGCAGAAGACGCCGGGGGCCATGATGCGAATGTTCGGGCTGTAGGCCCTTGAAGCACGCATAGCCGCGCGTGAGGGGGTTCTGCTTGTCGCCACGAACGCCGGTGATCCGGTCGTCCGGGTCGATCGTCATCACGACGCCGCATCCGCCCGAACAAATCCGGCAAAAGGAGACGGCCTCGCGGGTCGTGCCGTCGCTGCTCGTGGATTGCGCCGTGGTCGTCATATCCTGCTCTCCTGCTTCCGCCATCGCGGCCGTCCCTCGGGGGTACATCGTCATTGTGTCCCCACGTCCTTGCGGCGTCGGGCGACGATCGTCCGTCAGAGATGCATTCCGCCGCTCGCCTGGATGACCTGGCCCGTGATCCAGCCGCCATCGCCGGACGCGAGAAAGGCGACGACGGCGGCGACATCCCCGGTTCGCCGATCCGGCCGAGCGCGGCGGCGCGGGCGTAGAAGGCGGCCGCCTTGGCGTCAGCCAGCAGCGGGGCGATGAAATCCGTTGCCGTCGCGCCCGGCGCGACGGCCTTCACCGTGATGCCGCGCCCGGCCAGGCCGGCCGCGAGCGAGAGGGTGAAGGAAATCAGCGCCGCCTTCGACATGGCGTAGGCGATCGAGCCGGGATAGGCGGCGAGCGACACCATCGAACTGATCGTGATGACCCGTCCGGCATCGCTCAGATGCGGCAGGGCTTGCTGGGTGACGAAGAATGTGCCCCTGACATTGGTCTGGAACAGGCGGTCGAAATTCGCTTCCGTGACTTCGGCGATCCCGCGCGACGCGCCGGTAACGAGTGCGCATTTCCCCTTCAGTCGAGACATGGCATTTTCCTTCGATAGCATCGGGACGGCGGTCTGATCGACGGGCCGCGCGCTTATGTCCTCTGCCAAGCAGGCGAGGAGGGCTTGTAGTCGAAGGGGGTTTCGCCCCCGAATTCCAGCAGTTCGAAAACATTGCCTTCCGGGTCGCGCCCGTACACGGCGCGTATCGGCCTATCGCCGGACGATGTCATGGGCGGCGCGTGGAAGCGCACGCCCGCGCGCTTCAGCCGTTCATATTCCGCGTCGAGATCCGCCACGGCGAAACCGAGATGGGTTATGCCCGGCTTGTTCACAGGCCTGTCGGTCTCGGCGGCGCCAGGCGCGGGCGTCAGATATTGGAAAAGCTCCAACGCGAGATTGGCGCTGCCCAGAAGCGCGAACCGCGCGGCCGATTTCGGCAAGCCGACCATCGCGTCATACTCTGGGACGTCGTCCCACTCGCCGCTGGCGAGCAGCCGCATGTCGAACGTCTCGCTATAGAAACGCATCGTCGCGTCCAGATCGGTCGTGGCCATCGCCACATGGTGGATGCCGAGCATGCGGGCGCCTGTCTCGCGGATTTCCTGAACCATGCTAATATCCTTTTCGAGGGGTGGCGGGGGCGGGGCTTCGATACTCGCGCAAGAATGCCGCCCCGATCACAAGCTGCGCCCGCCATCCACGACCAAGGTCTGCCCCGTGATGTAGCTGGCCAGCGGCGACACGAGAAAGAGCGCCGTCGACGCGACATCCTCCGGCAGGCCCAGGCGGCCGAGCGAAATCGTGTCGAGCGCGGCTTGCAACCGGTCGGGGTGGTCGGTCGTCACCGCCGTCATCTTGGTGGCGATCATGCCCGGCGCGATGCCGTTCACCCGCACGCCTTCCCGCGCCCAGGCGTCCCCCAGCGTGCGGGTGAGGCCGACCACGCCTGCTTTCGACGCCGCGTAGGCCGGGTTTCCGACCACGGACTTGTACGCCCCGATCGAACTGATGACGATGACCGACCCCTTGCGCTCGCGGATTGCAGGGTAGAAGCGCGTGCAGCAGTGCATGACGCTGACCAGGTTGATGTCGACCACCCGCCGGAACGTGTCGATATCATATTCCTTGCGGCGGTAGACGACCGCGCCCTGGGCGAGGACGAGAATGTCGAGGCCTTCGGGGAAAGCGGCCGCCCCCTCGATCGCATCCGGGTCGGATACATCGACCTGTTCATAATCCAGACCCGACAGGTCCGACCCTTTGTCGCCCGCATAATCCGCAGCCGATGCGCGGGTGCCCCAGACCCGCACCATAGCACCCTGCGCACGGAAAAGCTGCGCGATGCCGTTGCCGATACCGCTGGAGCCGCCCACCACGAGCGCGCGCTTGCCCGCAAGTTCCAGAACGCCCGAACCCGTCGTCATTCCCGTATGTCCCTGTCTGTCGATCAAGAGCCGTTCGTGTTATCAGGGCCGGTCATGTCCGGCCGTTCGTTGAGGTAAGGCATCCGCGTCAGATGATTGCCGCCGCTGACGGGGAGGTTGAGGCCGCTCACGAAAGACGGTCCGGCCAGCCACAGCGCGGCATCCGCATAGTCGGCGGTCTCGCCGATCCGCCGCAGCGGGATTTCGCGCGTGTACACCGCTTCCATCCCCTCCACTTCCCAGAGACCGGAAGCCATGTCGCTGCGGATCGGCCCGGGCAGGATGGAATTGACCTTGATGCCTTTGCGCCCATACTCGATCGCGGCATAACGCACGAGGCAGTCGGTGGCCGCCTTGGCGCAACCGTAGGAATAGACGAACTCCATGGGTTGAGCGGCCGACATCGACGAGAAGAGGATGATGGACCCGCCTTCCTTCATCGCCCGGGCGCTGTGGCGGATGAAGTGCAGGCAGCCAAAATAATTGACTTCCATCGCGGCGCGCGCATCGTCGATCGGCGCTTTGGAGATGGTGCCGCCCATGGGCAGGCCGGCGGCATTGACCGCGACATCGAGACGTCCATAGGATTCCACGGCCTTGGCGACGAAGGCTGCGACATCCTCTTCCTTTGCAACGTCGCACCGCATCGCGATGCCGCCCGTTTCCCGGGCCAGATCCTGCAACGGACCTTCGCTACGCGCGCCGACCAGCAGTCGGGCGCCTTCTTCGGCATAACGGCGCGCGATAGCCGCGCCCGAGCCGCCGGGCGCGGAGGCACCCAGGACGATCGCCACTTTTCCGTCAAGTATTCCCATGAGGTCAGACCCTTAAATTGAAGCGCCGGCCAGATGGCCTTCGCGGATGGCGGTTTGGAGGAAGCGCGGCGAATTCGCGTCACCGATCACACGCACGTCGGCGTTGCGGTCGGTGATCGCCGCGTAGAGGTCGCGATTTGGTTCGTTAGCGGAAACGAAGACCACGGTATCGGCGGGGATATGCCGCACATCCGCATCGTCGGTGAAATGGGTCGGGCTGACCACCACCGCGTTGTCGGTGAACTCGACCGCGCGGTGCCGGATCAGATAGTCGAACGGCTTGCCGCGCATGCGGGTGAGGAAAGGTTCGACCATCAGCGGACCTTGCGCCAGCGGCGCGAACATACGCAGCCGCGTAACATAGGTGACGGACAGGCCGGCGGCGATCAGCTGCTCGGCCGCGGCAAGGCCTTCGTAATGGCCGACATCGTCGATGACGACAGCGGTCGTGCCCAGATCCGCAGGCGGCTGCATGAACAGGTCGAAGGCCGAGATGACATTGCGCCGATGGAAATTGCGGATCGGCTGGCCGGGGTGGGAATGTTGCACGCCGTCCATCCGGGGGAAGGAACCCGTCGCGACGATCACGGCCTGCGCGCCGCTGTTGGTCACATCCTCCACGTCCATATAGGTCGACAGCTGGACGTCGACGCCAAGGCGGAACACCTCCGCCTCCAGCCAGGTCGCGATATCGATCATGCCGTGCCGTGTCGGTGCCCTGGCCGCCGCGCGCAGGCTTCCCCCCAGTACCGGGCTGGCCTCGACGAGCGTGACCTTGTGACCGCGCAGGGACGCCACCCGGGCGGCCTCCAGCCCGGCGGGGCCGCCGCCGACGACCAGCACGTCCTTAGCCTCGGTTGCCGGGGTCAACAGGGCGTCGCCTCGGTAGAGTTCGTGCCCGTTGCCCGGATTGACCGTGCATTCGAGATGGCCATGTTCGGTCGCCACCTGCGCGACGCAGGCCTGATTGCAGCCGATGCAGGGGCGCACCTGATCAGCCATGCCGGCCAGGCTCTTGTTGACCAGATCGGGATCGGCGATCATGGCCCGTACCAGGCCGACCATGTCGGCGTCCCCAGCGCGGATCACCTGATCGCATTCCTCCAGGGTGCGGAAGCGCCCGACGACCATCGTGGGAAGATTGACTTTGCGGGTGATCGGAACGCTGGTCGGCAGCTCATAGCCGACGGGTTCGTGCATGCCGCCCACCATCTTGGTATAGCTGTTATAATTTCCGACCGAGACGTTGATATAGTCCGTCAGACCTCGTGTTTCGAGAATATGCGCGATGGCGAGGTTCTGCTCCTCGTCGACGCCGCCGATAGTCAAGTCAGGCGCCAGGCGGACACCGACAACGAAATCGCGCGACACCGCGACGCGTACCGCATCCATCAGCTCAATGACGAAGCGCGCGCGCTCCTCGATCGTCGCGCCGCCATATTCGTCGGTGCGAAGATTGGTGTTGGCCGACAGGAATTGGCCCGGGAGATAACCGTGCGCGCAATGGACGTCGACACCGTCCAGCCCCCAGGCCTCCATCCGGCGGGCGGCGATGGCATAGGCCTCGATGATCTCGGCGATCATCGATTTCGTCATCTCGACCGGCACCACGCCGACCTCCACGCTCGGCGTGGCGCTGACGCCCCAGGGCGGGCCGCCGTCGCGTGGCATCCCATGGTGGCCCGCATGCCAGAGCTGCTGGAAAATCTTCATGTCATATTTGCGGCCCATGTCGCCCAGCTTGCGATAGCCCGGCTCCAGTTCGGCCTTCCACAGATCGATGGCCAGCGGACTGGTGGGATGGACAGAGCCCACTTCCACGATCGACAGGCCAGCCCCGCCCCGCGCCCGCGCTTCATGGTAGGCGATCAGGGCGTCGCTCATCGCGCCCTTGCCCAGGATCGTCGCATGCGCCGGCCTGAAGATACGGTTCTTGATCGTGGCCGGACCGATCTTAAGCGGCGTGTGGACATGGGTGTAATTCATCTTGGAGCCTCTCCGCTATTCGATGCAGCCGTCTTCAGGGGCGGCCGTCTGTTTTTATTTCGTACGCAGCTTTTCGATCGTGGCCGGCAAATCGGGGCTCGCCATCGCCTCCATTTCATATTCGAGGCCCGCGCCGAGCGCCTGCGCGGCAAGGAGGTTGGTGATGCGCGCGAAGGTCCGCTTCGTTCCCGTCGTGCCGCCCGGGGCCATCGCCGCGATCCGTGCCGCCAGTTCACGCGCGCGCGGCGCCGCCTCTTCCGGTGTCTCGACCAGTTCCGTGACCAGGCCCCACTGATAGGCCTGCTCGCCGGTGATGACATCGCCGGTCAGCAGATAGCGCTTCGCGCGATTGACGCCGATCGATTGTGACCAGCTGATGATCCCGCCGTCCCCCGCCGCGAGACCGACATTGACATGGGTATCGGCGATCTTGGCGCCTTTCCAGGCGACGACGATGTCCGACAGCGTGGCGATCGTCGCTCCCAAACCGATGGCCGCGCCCTGAATAGCGGAGACAACCGGGACGGGCAGTTCGACCACGCCGTTGAAGACCGCCTTGGCATATTTCACCATGTCGGCGCGTACCACTTTGCTCGCGTGGGCCTCCAGCATTTCGTCGAAGTCGCCGCCCGCGGAAAAGATTCGTCCCTCCGCCGAGAGGACGAGCGCCCTGACATCGGGAACATGGTGCGCGACTGTTTCCAGCGCGGCCGCGAATTCGATATGTGCCGGCATGTCGAACCGGTTGAGCAGTTCGGGGCGGGCAAACCGGATTTCGGCTATGCCGTCCGCTATGTCCAGCGCCAGTGTCTGATAATCCATTTCCGCTCCCAATCGACGACGTCGAGGCCATGTGGCACCATGATAGCCGTGCGACTTGGCCCAAGACAGCATCAGCCTTGACCATAGGCGCATTCGTTCATGCACCCGGCTGATTTCGCCCAAGTTCGTCGCGACAGCTTCCGGTTCACGCCGCTTTTCTCCACCGATGAAGGAGAGAGAATCCATGAAAAGACTTGCCGGAAAGGTCGCCTTGATTACGGGCGGGGCTAAAGGAATCGGCCTAGCGATCGCCCGCCGCTTTGTCGAGGAAGGCGCAACCGTCGCGATCGCCGCACGCAAGGAGCAGCAGGCGGCAGCCGTTGCGGCGGAGCTGGGCGGCGATGTTCTGCCGATTGTTCTGGACACCAGCAGCGACGCGCAGTGGCATGAGGCGATCGCCGGGGTGGACACCCGGTGGGGCCGCCTCAACATCCTCGTGAACTGTGCGGGCGTCACTATCGGCGCCAATCTCGTAGATACCGACGACGCTGTCTGGAACCAGCATATGGACGTCAACCTGCGGGGACCGTTCATGGGCTGCCGGGCCGCTATCGACCTGATGAAGCGGGACGGAGCGCCGGGCAGCATCGTCAACATCGCGTCGGCCTTCGGTATCAGGGTGACGCCCGGCTTCGCCGCCTACAGCATCAGCAAGGCGGCGCTGATCGCGCTCACCCGCGTACTCGCGCTGGAATGCGCGGCGCAGAAGCTGCCGATCCGCGTCAATTCGGTCATCCCCGGCGGGACCGAGACCGAAATGTTCGAGGAGGAACTGCGCCGCACCGGCCTGGAACGCGAAGAGGCCTATGCACTGTTCGCGCGCATCCATCCCCTGGGTCGCATTGGCAAGCCCAAGGAAGTCGCCGAAGCGGTGCTGTGGCTGGCGTCGGACGAATCGACATTCACGACCGGCCTTGAACTCACCGTCGATGGCGGCAGCACCATCCGGGCCTGAGGAGCATCGTGACATGACTAACGCTGTACAGAAAAGCGCGATCGTCTTTGGCGGTTCGGGCGGGCTTGGCGCGGGATGCGTGCGCGCTTTGTCGCGGGAATGGCCAGCGGTGGGTATCGTGTACCACAACAGCCTTGAACGAGCCCAGGTGATTGCTGCGGACATTTCTGCTACATGCCGTGGCTATCCGGTTCGGTGCGATACGACCGACGCCAACTCGGTGCGTGCCGCCATCGAAGAGGTTGCCGAAATATGCGGTCCCATCGGGTGCGCGGTCTATTCCGCCGGGTGCGCCATCGATCAACCGCATATCGCGCAAATTACCGAGGAGCAGTGGCGCGATGTGTTCGAGGCGGAGACGCTCGGCTTTGCCCGCATGATTTCTGTTGTCCTGCCGATGATGCGCGAAGGGGGCGGCGGCTCCCTCGTCGCCGTCACGTCCATGGCGAACAGGCGTGTCATTCCGGGCGACAGCATATCTGCGGCGCCGAAGGCCGCGATCGAGGCCCTGTGCAAGGGCATCGCGAAGGAGGAAGGCAAGTTCGGCATCCGCGCCAACACCGTCGCGCCCGGGGCGATGGATGCGGGGATGGGCGCGCAATATATCGCCGAACGCCTGACTCACGAATTCTGGGAAGGCTTCCGCAAGTCCATTCCCGCGCGCCGCTTCGGCACGGCCGAGGACATCGGCGAGGCAGTGGCCTTTTTCGCGTCCGACCGGTCCAGCTACTTCACCGGTCAGACGTTGATCGCCGACGGCGGCTACACGCTCTAAACTGTGACATCTCCCGCGCGCCGGCGGGCGCGCGGGAGATCGGCAGGTCAGTCGTCCAGTTTCTCGATATTGGTGTTGAGGCCGGCACTCCATGCGCCATCGACCGCCAATTCCGCGCCGCTGACATAGGACGCGTCGTCGCTGGCAAGGAAAAGGGATACGGCGGCGACTTCGGCCGGCTGGCCGACGCGACCGGACGGGATGCCAAGGCCGGTAGCGATCGGTGTGGTGTCGGACGCGCCCGCAGGATTGAGCATCGGCGTGTCGATCGCTCCGGGATGCACGGAATTGGCGCGCACGTTGAAGGGCGCGCCCTCCAGCGCGACAGCCTTGGTCAGCCCGCGCACGCCCCATTTACAGGCGTCATAGGCGCTCAGCCCCGTCGTGCCGCGCAGGCCGTCCACCGACGATATGTTGACGATCGAACCTGTCCGTGCGCGCTTCATCAAGGGCAGCACGGCCTTGATGCCGAGATATTGGCCGACCACATTCACGGTCAGCAGACGGACAAGATCGTCCTTGCTCGTATCCTCGATGGCCGCGAAATGGGCGATCGCGGCATTGTTGAGGAGGATGTCGACCTTGCCGAAAGCGGAAAGGGCAAGGTCAACGACATTTGCCCAGTCCGCCTCGCTCGAAACATCCTGACGCAGGTATCGCGCGCGATCGCCGATGCTTGAGGCTACTGCTTCCCCCTCGGCTTCGAGGAGGTCGGTCATGACGACGGCGCACCCTTCCGCCGCGAAGAGGCGAGCGGTCGCCTCACCCTGGCCGCGCGCCGCGCCGGTGATAATGGCGACCTTGTCTTTGAGACGGCTCATGAAATCTCCTATTATGGGCTGTTATGCCGGCTGGTTGGCCGCTTGAGAGTTGTGCGTGAATTGTCCCAGCGCTCCGCTTGCCCCCGCCGCGACCATGTCGGCCGCGATGAAGCCGAACACCATGGCGGGGCCGATGGTGCCGCCCGCGCCGGGATAGGCGTTGCCGAAAGGCGATCCCGATGCGTTGCCCGCAGCGTAGAGGCCCGGGATCGGTCGGTCGGAACGATCGAGAACGCGCGCCTGAGCGTCGCATTTCAGCCCGCCTTTGGTGCCAAGATCCCCCAGGCTGATAGGAACGGCATAGAAGGGGGCTTTGTCGATCGGGCCAAGGCATGGATTGGGCTTTATCGACGGGTCGCCGAAATTCACGTCATATGCGTTGCCGCCCCGACCGAATTCCGTGTCGACGCCGGTGCGGGCATAATCGTTCATGCGCGCGACGACGCTCTCCAGCTTGGCGGGATCGATATCGATCTTGCGGGCGAGTTCGCCGATGGTCGGCGCGCGGAAAATATAATGATCCCACCATGCCTCGGGTATCTTGCGGTCGGGCATGAGCGCGGTGGGCATGATGCCGCCGGCGGTGAACTTGTACCGGAACGTCGCGTCGAATACGAGCCAGCATGGCGTATTGGCGCCGGTCTTCAACTGATCCCGCATCATGGCGTCGCCGAAGCGGTCATAGCCGCATGCCTCATCGACGAAACGGTCGCCATTGCGATTGACGCACACGCCGTGCGGACGCCCGACATCGAAGACGGCCTGATGGATTTCCTCGAAATTCGACACTGCCGGCAACGGCAGCGACATCGTGGGCACCCACCAGCCGGTCTCGGTGAATTCGGTCGCCGCGCCTAGCGCCATTCCGGCCTCTAGCACTTCGCCCTTGTTCGCTTCCTCCGGCGTGCTGCTGAAGCGCGTGCTTCCGGGGATGGTGAAGAAGCGGTTGCGCAGTTCCTGGTTCCATTCGAACCCGCCGGCGCAGACGATGACGCCGTGCCGTGCATGCAGCGGTTCCTCCCTGCCATATCGCTCGACCAGCACGCCGGTCACGCGATCATTCTCGACCAGAAGCTTTTTCACGCCCCAGCCGATGCGGAACTCGCCGCCGATCGCTGCATAGCGCTCGATCAGAGGACCGATCAGCGCGGCCCCCAGGCTGAACAACCGGTCGCGCCGGCCGCGACGGCGCGTGCCGACGTCGAACCAGTATCGCCCGATCACCTTCGCGACCTCACGCATCCAGCCGGACGACCGGGTCGAAATGATGTTCGCTTCCATGAAATCGAGCGTGTAGCGGTTCATCAGCTTGAACCGCGTGAATTGTTCGCGCACGAGCGGAAACAGCGATCCCAGGCGGCGTCCGTCATATTTTGGGAACACCACCGACCGGTCCGCGCGAGCGCCGGGCGCCTCGGGGAAATAGTCCGGCCAGGGCATCGGCATCGGCTCCATGCCGACCTCCTTCAGAAAGGCGATCATCTGCGGCCCGGTTTCGAGAAAGGCGTCGATGCGGTCGTGCCGGACGGGACCGTTCGCGACCGCATTGATGTAGTTTATCGCCTGTTCGCGGGAATCGTCCGTGCCCAGCCCATGGTTGGGAATCCAGGTCACGCCGCCCGAGGTGGCAGAAGTTCCGCCGATCCTGTGGGCCTTTTCAACGACAAGAACCTTCAGTCCCTTGCTGGCGGCGCGCACCGCCGCCGTCATGCCGGCCGAGCCGGAACCCGCCACAATCACATCATAGACGTTCGTCATTTGCCTCTCCAGATCATGGCATAGTCTATCCAGTCGGTGGTCAGGCATCGACAGCTACCGCGCCAATTGCAAGCCGCGCCATGTCCGAATGCAGCTGAAGGCAAGCGGCGTGAATGGCATTTGCTATAGCGGCTGAACTGAAACCTGCCGGAAGTTCCGGCTTAAACAGGATTGATGGCTTTGGCAGCGTTCGACCTTCCGCGTCCGGCATTCATGGATGACGAAGACCTCCGCATGTTCGAGGACATGGTGGACCGTTTTCTCGATGAGAACGCCGATCCGTCCGCGCAACGCCGCTGGCGCGAGCAGGGCTTCGTCGAGCAAGATACATGGCGGAAGGCCGGGGAGGCCGGCATACTCGGGGTAAGCATTCCGGAAGCCTATGGCGGCTCGGGGCTGGATTTCCGCTACGATGCCATCATAATGGAAAAGCAAGGGCGGAAGAACGCGCTGAACTTCGCCTATTCGCTGCACACGACCGTAGTGGCGCCCTATATCTACCGCTACGCCACGCCTGAACAGTGCCGCGAATGGCTGCCTTCGGTGGTGTCGGGCGAGACCTTGCTGGCGGTCGCGATGACGGAGCCGGGCGCGGGGTCCGACCTTCAGGGCATGCGGACCACCGCGCGGCGCGACGGCGACCATTATGTCATTAATGGTCAGAAGACGTTCATCTCCAACGGGCACGGCTGCTCGCTCGTCATAGTGGCGGCGAAGACCGATCCCGGCGCCGGCGCCAGGGGAATTTCCCTTTTCGCCGTCGAAGTCGACAAGGTCGAGGGGTTCGAACGCGGTCGCCTGCTCGACAAGCTGGGACAAGAAGGTCGCGATACCGCCGAACTCTTCTTCAACGACATGCGCGTGCCTGCCGGAAACCTGCTGGGAGGGGGCGAGGGGCAAGGGTTCCGCATGCTCATGGAGCAGTTGCCCAAGGAGCGGCTCGTGATCGCCTGGCAGGCGATGGGCATGATGGAGGCCGCGCTCGAACTCACCGTCGAGCATTGCAAGGCCCGCAAGATGTTCGGTGGCGCGTTGTTCGATCAGCAGAACACCAAGTTCAAGCTCGCCGAATGCAAGACGCGCGCGACGGTTGCCAAGACGTTCCTCTATCATTGCACGGAACGCCTTCTGGCCGGTGCGCTGGACGCCGCCACCGCGTCGATGGCGAAACTCTTCGTGACCGAAGCACAGGCGTTCGTCGTCGACGAATGCCTCCAGCTCTTTGGTGGCTATGGCTACATGCTCGAATATCCCATCGCCGAAATGTACAAGGATGCCCGCGGCTTCCGGATTTATGGCGGGGCGAGCGAGGTGATGAAGCTGCTGATCGCCCGATCGATCTGATTCAATCCAGGATAAAACGTCAGGGAGTACGGAATGTCAGTTGAATTCAACGTCGAGGATGGTGTCGCCATCATCACTCTAAACCGTCCCGAGGCGCGCAACGCGATCGATCGCGAAACGTCGCTGGGGGTTGAGGCTGCGGTGAAGCGGATCAATGAGAATCCGGAAATCCGCTGCGCCGTCATCACAGGCGCCGGCAGCAATTTCTGCGCGGGGATGGACCTTAAGGCCTTTTTGCGCGGTGAAGTGGTGCGGTTGCCCGGAACCGGCCTTGCGGGGATAACGCAAGCGGAGTTGAACAAGCCTTTCATCGCCGCTGTGGAAGGCTATGCCTTGGCGGGCGGTTTCGAAATAATGCTCGCTTGCGACATGGTGGTCGCGTCAAGCGGCGCAAAATTCGGCCTGTCGGAAGTCAAGCGCGGCCTGGTGGCGAACGCCGGCGGCCTGGTGCGCCTTCCTCGGCAGATGCCGATCAAGCTCGCATCGGAATTCGTGCTGACGGGCGAGATGTTCCCCGCGCAGCGCCTCGCGGAGGCGGGGCTTGTCAATCGCATCGTCGCGGAGGGCGAGGCATTGGCGGAGGCCGTCAAGCTGGCCCAACTCATCGCGGCCAACGGCCCGATGGCGGTCGCGGTCAGCCGACGGGTGCTCCGGGAAAGCCTGGAGTGGCCCGAGGCCGAGATGTTCGATCGCCAGCTCGAGATCACCGCGCCGATCTTTGCGTCCGAGGATGCGCGCGAAGGAGCCGCGGCCTTTGCGGAGAAGCGCAAGCCGGTCTGGAAAGGGCGCTGAGCGCGTGACCAGGCGCCCGGAGATCGACCACGCCCGGCTGACCAGCCTATGGTCGATCCTCGACCATTATGCGCAGGTGGATGCCGGTCAGACGGCCACCGTCTTCGAGTGGCGCGCGAAGACCTATGGCGTCTTGCGGGACGAGGCATCTGATCTCGCCGGACGGCTCGTCGCCGACGGCCGTGGTCGCGGTGACCGGATCGGTTATCTTGGCAAGAACAGCGATCATTATTTCGCGCTGCTGTTCGCCGTGGCGCGCATCGGGGCGGTTATTGTTCCCATGAACTGGCGGCTGGCGGAAGACGAGTGGGCGTTCATCGTCCAGGACTCCGGCATGGCCTGCCTGTTCAGCGACGAGGCCTTCGCGCCGGCGGCCGCGATAGTGGCGGATGGCGCTTCCATCGCGCACCGGATGCTGGACCATGGCGTGATGGCACCGGTGGAACCGCGTCCCTCGCTGCCAGCCAATAGTTCCGATCCCGACGCGATCGTCTTTCAGGTCTATACGTCCGGCACGACGGGACGGCCGAAAGGGGCAATGCTCAGCCATCGCAACCTGCTCGCCCTGCGCGCGCCGGGCTATGCGGCGGGCCTAGACTGGTTTCCCGCGCGCGGCTGCACTGTCGGACTGGTTTTGCCCGTCGCGCATATCGCGGGGACAGCCTATGCATTGTTCGGCTTCTACGCCGGGGCCAGGATCGTCATCGCGCGGGAGTTCGACGCCGGCGGCGTTGTGGCGCTGATCGCGCGGGAGCAGATCAGTCACATTCTCCTTGCGCCCGCAGCGATGCAGATGATGCTGGAACATCCCGCGTCGGCCGACGCCGACCTGTCGTCGCTTCACTATATCACCTACGGAGCGGCCCCGATACCCGAAGCGCTGCTGCGCCAGGCGCTGAATCGGCTGGGCTGCGGGTTTGTCCAGATGTATGGCATGACAGAGGCGGCGGGCGGCGTGGTCGCGCTTCAGCCGCACGATCACGTCTCGGCCGTTCCGGGCCGGTTGCGATCCGCGGGGACTGCCATGCCGGGCGTTGAAATCGCCGTTGTCGACGACGAATGGGCCGCTCAGCAACCTGGAACGACGGGAGAGATCGTCGTGCGGTCCGCTGCCGTGATGTCAGGCTATTGGCGACGCCCCGACGCCGACGCGGACATATTCGGCCCCGATGGCTGGATGCGGACCGGGGACATCGGCCGCATAGATACCGATGGATATCTGTTCGTGCTCGACCGCGCCAAGGACATGATCGTTAGCGGGGGAGAGAATATCTACCCCACCGAAGTCGAGAACGCCATCTTCGGTCACCCAGATATCGCTGACGTCGCCGTCGTCGGCGCGCCCTCGCAACGTTGGGGTGAGGAAGTGGTGGCGCTCGTCCTGCTCCGCCCGGGGACGAAGCCGGATCTCCAGGCCCTGCTAGCCTGGCTCGACGGCAAGCTGGCGCGCTTCAAGTTGCCCAAACGGCTCGTTCTGGTGGATGCCCTGCCGCGCAATGCCGGCAACAAGCTGCTTCGCCGCGTGCTCCGCGAACCCTTTTGGCAGGGGCACGACCGCAGGGTGAACTGATTTGCCCTGAATTGCACTGGCAATTGCCTTGGCTCCGGGCCGCCTTGGCACACGATGATGCTGGCGCGAAGGATGTGGCTAATCACCAAAGCCGTTAATCGCGAAGGAAAATCGATGATCGTGGAACAGCAGACGGACAGGGAGGCGCTCTTCCAGCCTTTGCGGATTCGCGGCGTGGAACTGCGCAACCGCATCGTGATGTCGCCGATGACCAGGGGCTTCTGCCCCGATGGCGTTCCCGCCCCGAATGTCGCGGCCTATTATGGTCGTCGCTCCGAAGGCGGCGCGGGCCTGATCGTGACCGAGGGGATCGCGGTTGATCACCCGGCCGCCGTTGGCGACGCGGGCCTGGGCGAAGACAATATTCCGCTGTTGGGGAATGCGGCCTCCGTCGATGGCTGGCGCAAAGTGGTCGCGGCTGTGCATGCCCATGGCGGGAAGATCATACCGCAGCTTTGGCATCAGGGCGCCATGCGCAAACCCAATACGGGCCCGCATCCGCATGTCCCCAGCGTCAGTCCGTCCGGCATCTGGGGTCCGCTCGGCCGCATGACCTCCATCGATCCGAAAAGCATTCCCGCCGACCCGCGTATCGGCGAGGCTATGGGTGAAGCGGAGATCGAAGGGGCGATCAGCGCCTTCGTCCGCTCCGCGGTCAATGCGGTGGACGCCGGGTTCGACGGGATCGCGCTTCATGGCGGCCATGGCTATCTGCTCGACAATTTCCTCTGGGAGGGCACCAACCAGCGCGACGACAAATGGGGTGGGTCGCGGGCCAGGAGATCGGAATTTCCGGCCGAGATCGTCCGCCGGATCCGCGCGGCGATAGGCGAAGACCTTCCCATCTTCTTCCGTTTCTCCCAATGGAAGCAGCAGGACTTCCGCGCCACCCTTGCCGACAATCCCGATGAGCTGCGCGAGGTGCTTCAGCCCCTCGCCGATGCCGGCGTCGACGTCTTCGACGCCAGCGTGCGTTACTATAACCGGGCCGCGTTCGACGGTGATTCCGCCAGTCTGGCTGGCGTCGCCAAGCGCGTCACCGGCAAGATGTCCATGGCCGTGGGCGGCGTCGGGATCAATTCGGGCATGTACGACCGCGACAAGCCGGCGGCCGTGGTTTCCGATTTCGGACCGCTGCTGGAACGTTTCAAGGCCGGGGAGTTCGATCTGGTCGCCGTCGGCCGTGCCATGATCGGCGATCCGCACTGGGCGCGCAAGTTCCGGGAGGGGCAACCGACCGAGCCCTACAGGATGGACGCGGACAACATCTTGTCCTGAGTTGCAATCGCCATTTTCCCGGCTCGCGCAGCAGTTGTGCCACGGACCGGCCCTTGCCAAGACCAAATGCCGGGACGGTCGGGCCGACTGTACCGCCGCAGACGATCGAAGTGGAATTCCAATGTCAAACGTCCCTGTAATCATCGATATCGTCCGCTCGCCGATCGGGCGTGGCAAGGCGGGCGGAATGCTGTCCGCGCTCCATCCCGCAGACCTCCTCAGGCAGGTGATTGTCGGGCTGGTCGAGCGCAACAATCTCGATCCCGGCAGCGTCGATGACCTGATCATGGGATGCGTCAGCCAGGCGGGCGAGCAGGCGGTTCCGGTCGGCCGCACGGCCTGGCTGGCCGCTGGCTATCCCACGCATGTACCATGCGCGATGGTGGACCGCCGCTGCGGTTCGAGCCAGCAGGCGGTTCATTTCGCGGCGCAGGGCATTGCTGCGGGCGCCTATGACATCGTCATCGCCGGCGGCATCGAGTCCATGAGCCGGGTGCCGATGTTTTCGGCCCGCATGGGCGCCGATCCCCATGGCGTCGCCTTCGAGGCGCGTTTCCCTGGCGCGGTGGGGCAGGGCATCTCGGCCGAACTGATCGCCGCGCGCTGGGGCATCTCGCGCGAGGAGATGGATGCCTATTCGGCGCAATCCCATCAGCGCGCGGAAGCCGCCAGAGCGGCCGGCAACCTTGCGCATGAGATCGTCCCGGTCGAAACGCCCGACGGCGTGGTGACCACGGACGAGACCATCAGGGCAGCCACCACGGCAGAGGGGCTGGCGCAGCTGAAGACATCCTTCAACGACGATGCCTTGGCCGAGCGTTTCCCGGAAATCAGCTGGTCGATCACCGCCGGCAACAGTTCGCAGATCACCGATGGCGCCTCGGCGGCGCTTATCATGTCGGAGGCGGCCGCCAACCGTCTCGGGCTGAAGCCGCTGGCGCGTTTCCTGGCCTTCGACGTCATCGGCGACGATCCGCTGCTCATGCTGACGGCGCCGATCCCGGCTACGAAGCGGGTGCTAGCCAAGGCGGGTCTCGGCATCGACCAGATCGACCATTTCGAGGTCAACGAGGCCTTCGCCTGTGTTCCGCTTGCCTGGCAGCGGGAAATCAACGCCGACCCGGCCAAGCTCAATCCGCGCGGTGGCGCGATCGCGCTCGGTCATCCCCTCGGCGCATCGGGAACCCGCCTCATGGCTTCGATGGTCAATGGTCTGCGCGAAACCGGCGGGCGCTACGGATTGCAGACGATGTGCGAGGCAGGCGGCCTTGCCAACGCGACGATCATCGAACGACTTTAAGCGGGGAAATTCAATGAATATCAACGATATAGTGGCAGTCGTCACTGGCGGTGCATCGGGTCTCGGCCGCTCGACCGCCGAATTGCTCGTTGCCGGCGGGGCCAGGGTGGTGATCGCCGATCTCGCCCCGAACGGTGACGAGGCGGCGGCAGAGATCGGTGGCGGGACCAGGTTCGTCCAGGCCGATGTGACCGACACGGACCAGATGAACGCCGTCTTTGACGCTGCGGAGGCCATGGGAACGCTGCGCGCCGTCGTCCACTGCGCAGGTCGGGGCGGTCCGATCCGCGTCGTCGATCGCGAGGGCAACCCGGGCTCGCTGGAGGTGTACGAGACGGTGGTCCGGATCAATCTCATCGGCAGTTTCAACGTGCTGCGTCTTGGCGCGGCCCGCATGGCGAAGAATGAACCCGTGGATGGCGAGCGCGGAGTTGTCATCATGACGGCGTCCGTTGCCGCGTTCGAGGGCCAGATCGGCCAGATCCCTTACGCGTCCGCCAAGGCCGGCATCGTGGGCATGACGATCGTGGCCGCGCGCGACCTGGCCAGTCATCAGGTTCGCGTCTGCACGATCGCGCCGGGCACTTTCGACACGCCGATCCTTCAGCGCGTGAAGCCAGAAGTGCGCGAAGGGTTGGCCGCCGCCATCCCGCACCCGCGCCGCCTCGGACGGCCCGCCGAATTCGGGATGCTGGCGAAGCAGATCATCGAAAATCCGATGTTGAACGGCGAAACGATCCGCATCGACGGGGCGATCCGGATGCCACCGCGGTGAGCGATATCCTGCTCTCCGAATTTTCGGACGGTATTCTTACGCTTACGCTGAACCAGCCGGAGTTGCGCAATCCGATCTCCAGCCCGGCGGCGATTGACGCATTGTGCGCGGCGATCGAACGCGCGGATGGCGACATGGCGTGCCGGGCAGTCATCATCACGGGCGCCGGTTCCGCCTTTTCGAGCGGCGGGGACCTATCGACCATGAAATTGGGCGGCGGTCTCAACGACCCGTCGCCCGCCAAGACCCGGCGGAACTATCGGAATGGCATCCAGCGCCTTCCGCTGTTGTTCGAAAGCATCGAAGTGCCTGTTATCGCGGCGGTCAACGGCCCGGCGGTCGGCGCGGCATGCGACCTCACTTGCATGTGCGATATCCGCATCGCGTCGGACAAGGCGAAGTTCGCGGAAAGTTTCGTGAAGATCGGTCTGGTTGCCGGAGACGGGGGAGCGTGGCTTCTCCCGCGCGTGATCGGCTGGGCGAAAGCCAGCGAAATGGCGTTTACCGGGCGGATGATCGATGCGAACGAGGCCTTGGCCTGCGGCCTTGTGTCGCGCGTCGTCGCGCCGGAGGCATTGATGGACGAGGCTCGGGCGCTGGCGGCACAGATCGCCGCCAATCCGCCGCATGCCGTGCGTATGACCAAGCGCCTGATACGGGAGAGCCGGCTGGCCAGTCTGTCCGCCATCCTGGAGGCATCGGCGGCGGCGCAGGCGCTGTGTCATACCACGCGCGATCATCAGGAAGCTGTCGATGCCTTCTTCGAAAAACGCGCTCCCCAGTTCGACGGCAATTAGGCGAAGATAAAGGTGCAGCCATGAGCCAAGAGGCGACGATCGCCAACCTGCGGACCGAAATCCATCAATGGCTGGCGCAGAACCTGCCCGACGACTGGCGTGAGCGGCAGCGGGGCGATGACATCGACGGTTTTCTGAAGATGCAGCGCGAATGGTTCGGCAAGCTGGTGGAAGCGGGCTATGCGACACCGCACTGGCCGGCACAATGGCCCGGTGGCGGCCGATCGCTGGCCGAGCAGATCGCCATGTTCGAAGAGCTGGCGCGCGGCGGCGCGCCGCGCATGAGCCTGTTCTTCGTGTCGCTCTATCATGCGGCCATGACGCTGGTCGAATGCGGGACGGAGGCGCAGCGCGCCCGGCATTTGCCGGCGATCCTCAAGGGCGAGATCTGGTGCCAGGGCTTTTCCGAACCCGGCGCAGGGTCGGACCTCGCGGGGTTGCGCACGCGCGCCGAGCGTAAGGGTGATCGCTATATCGTCTCGGGCCAGAAAATCTGGTCGACTCTCGGGCAGTTTGCAGACCAGTGTCTGCTGCTCGTCCGCACCGACAGCAGCGGCCCCAAACAGGCTGGGATCACCTTCCTGCTGATGGACATGAAGTCCAAGGGCGTGGATGTGCGGCCGATCCGGCAGATCACCGGAGACGAGGAATTCGCCGAAATCTTCCTCGACGAGGTGGAAATTCCCGTCGAGAATCTCGTCGGCAAGGAGAACGAGGGCTGGAAGGTGGCGCAGGTCACGCTGTCGTCCGAGCGCGGCCTGACCCTGGTCGAACTGACGGAGCGCATGGCGCTGTCGCTGTGGCGGCTGGTCCGTGCCGCCACCGGCGGCACGGGAGACGCCGGTTCGCTGGACCCGGGCGCGGCGCGGAGCGTGGTCGACATATCCGCACGTATCGAGGGTATGCGGGCCATGCTGGCGACGCTGATGGCGAACCGGATCGCCGGGCGGGAGGCCGTCGGTGATGCGTCAATCCTCAAGCTCGCCTATTCGCGCCTGTCGCGCGACTTCACCGCGCTCGGCCTGCGCCTGAAAGGCATGTCGGCGATGCGCGACACGCGCTATGTGCTGGGCGCCGGTTATGAGACGGGGAACTGGATGTTCGATTTCCTCAACAGCTATCAGTATAATATCGCCGGGGGCAGCAACGAGATCCAGCGGAACATCGTGTCCGAGCGCGTCCTGGGCATGCCAAGGGAGAAACTGGGGTGACGTCAGCCATGCAGGAGATGCTCATCGACCCTGCGGAGATGCAGGATACCGCCCGCCGCTTCCTGACGGAAAAAGTCGATCGCCGCGCACCCTGGGAAGGCAAGGGCGGGACCGCCGAGGCGCTGGAAGCGGAACTGAGCGCGCTGGGCTGGTATCAGCTTGCGGCCCCGGAGGCGTCGGGCGGACTGGGTCAGCGTTTCGATGTGCTGGCGCCGATCTATGAGGAGCTGGGCCGCAGCCTGGCGCCGTCCTGGCTTTCAACGACCATGGCCGCCGTGGACGGGCTGGACGCGGTCGGCGGAGACAACGCCGCCGGTGTGATCGCCGGCGTGATCGATCAGAGCTGGCGCATAGCGCCCATCATTCTTCCGAAGGGGCAGGGGCTGGACGGCGCGAGCCTGCCGGCGGTGCCGGGCGCGGTCGGGGCGACCCATTTGCTGGTGGTCGATCCGGCGGGCGGCAGCGCGTGGCTGATCGCCTCTTCGGCGCCTGGCGTCGCGATCAATCGGGTCGAGACTTGGGATTTCGGTCGCTCCTATGGCGAGGTGGCGCTCACCGGCGTGACGCAAGTCATGTACAGGTTCGCCAGCGACTTGCTACTGCCCGCGCTGCAGGCGCATGCCGAACTCGCGCTGGCATGGGACAGCGTGGGCGCCGCCACCCAGTCGCTTACGGAGACGGTGGACTATATGCTCGGTCGCCAGCAGTTCGGTCGGCCTATCGCTTCTTTCCAGGCGCTCAAGCACCGCGCCGCCGATCATAAGGTGGCGATCGAGCTCGCGCGTTCCCTGTCCACGCAGGCCAGCAATGTCTTCGCCGTACGTGGCAAGGGCTGGGCCGTCCTGGCTGCACAGGCACGCATCCTGGCGTGCGACGCCTTTGCCGCGATGGCGGAGGATTCGATCCAGTTGTTCGGTGGCGTCGGTTTCACATGGGAGTATAACCCGCACCTGTTCCTCAAGCGCGCGCTGATGAACCGGATCATCGGCGGATCGTCTGACGACCTGCGCGACCGTATCGCCACGGACGTGTGCCGACAGGCGCTGGCGAGCGCACACTGACATCTTCTCGGGCGATCAGAAAGTGTGTCGTAGTGACTGATGGGCCAGAGGCGTCGCTCCTCGTGGAGGAGCTGGATGAAGCGATCGCGGTAATCCGACTCAATCGTCCCGCGCGACTTAATGCCCTGACGCGCGAGATGGTGGTCGAACTGAACGAGGCGCTGGCGGTGATCGCGGTCAACCGGACCGTTCGCGCGGTCATATTGACGGGCAGCGGCCGAGGTTTCTGTGCGGGCCAGGATGTCGCCGCGGCGGACGCGCGCAACCGAACCGCGCCCAGCGGCCTGGTCGAACGCTATTACTGGCAGGAGCAGTTTGCCGGCCTGGTCGATCGCATTCGCGCGATGCCGCAGGTGGTGATCGCCGCCGTCAATGGACCTTGTGCCGGAGTCGGGATGGCGCTGGCGCTCGCGGCCGACATTCGCCTCGCTTCGCGCTCAGCGCGCTTTCTGAACGCGGCGGTGCGGCTGGGGCTGACGGCGGGCGAATCGGGCATGAGCTATTTCTTGCCGCGACTGATCGGGGCGTCGCGGGCATTCGAGATTCTGATAACGGGCCGGACCGTCGAGGCGGAGGAGGCGGAACGGATCGGCCTCGTCATTCGGCTGACCGACGATGAAGCACTCATGGACGAGGCAGAAGCGCTCGCGCGGCAAATTCTCGTCAACAGCCCTTTCGCCACCGAACATACCAAGCGGCTCGTCTGGCAGAATGTCGATGCGCCCAGTTTCACGGCCGCGATCGAACTGGAGAACCGCGCACAGATACTGGCGTCGATGACCGAGGATTACAAGGAAGCGACGGCGGCCTTCATCGACCGACGGCCGCCGCGCTTTCAAGGCAAGTGAGGCACGGCCTCAGGCCCCATTCTCAGGCTCGTGGTATGAAATCGAGACGCGATCGGGTCAGGAGGAGCGTGCGGATACGCCAGCGCCCTCGCTCCAGGACATAGGTCTCATGATAGTGACCATAGCCAATCAACTCCGCATAGGGGCCGTCGCCTGAAAATTTCAGCCGATCGACCATCGGCCAGATCCCGCGCGCATTTTCCGCATCGATGATTTCGATTTCCGGCTCCGACGTATGATGGACGGAAACGACGCCCTGGAGCGCGCTGGCCACCAGCCGGGCGGAGGCTTCACCACCGCGAAGAATATCGTCCGTCGCTTCGGGCGCGATGCCTGTTCCCGTCACGGGATCGGTGGTGGAACCGCGATAGTCGATTTCGATATCGTCGGCGAACACGTCGCGGAGCAGGGCCTCGTCCTTTTCATCGACGCCGCGAAAATATCGCGCTTTCAGATCCCGTATTTCGGCGATGGCCGCCAAGGTCTCGATCAAGTCCATCCATGCCTCCTCAGCGTGATGCGGTGCGCCGCCAAGCGGCGAAACCTGGATGCCGGCGGCGCGAGGGTTGGCGTGCCGTTCACGCTGCGCCCCGACGGTGACCGCCCGATCAGATTTCCAGCGCGACCCCGCCGAAAGGCCGTGCCTTGGCCACATACTCCAAAGCATCGGCCGCCTGTTCGAACGGAAAGCTGCGATTGAACAGGGGCGCGATCTTGCCCGCATCGGCGAGACCGGTGAACACCGTCCAGGCATCGGCCCATTCCTCGGGCGTGCAGGTGTAGACGCCATATCCCTGAATGCTGCCCCGATACAGGATCAAGTCGGCAAGCGTGATGGTGCTTTCCCGGCCGGCGGCAAAGCCCAGGCAGATGATCTTGCTGTAGCGCCGAATGCATTTGGCGGCTTCGGCCAGAATTTTCCCGCCCAGGGAGTCGATGACGATGTCGACCCCTTCGCCATCGTTGAGGGCGTGGACGCCTTCGACCATCGACTGAGTCGACAAGTCTATAACATTGTTGAAGCCCGCCGCCCGCGCCTGTTCCGCCTTTGCGCTCGAGCTTGTCGTGCTGATCACCTTCGCGGCGCCGAGTGCGCGCGCGAGTTGATAACCAGCATTGCCCACAGAGCCGCCGATGCCGGGGACGAGCACCGTCTTGCCGGCTTCGAAACCCGCTTCGATGAGCGCGCGATAGGCCGTCGGATAGGCGACGGACGCCTGCGCGGCGGCGCCGTCGCTCACGGAATCCGGGATTTTCCACGCATGATCCTGCTCGACCGCGCAATATTCCGCCCAACTGCCCGCACGCATGAAGCCATAGGGGAAAGCGCCGAACATGACCCGGTCGCCGACCTTGAGGCGGGTGCTGCCGCCCGCATCCTCAACGATGCCGGCGCCCTGGTTGCCTGGTACGAGTGGCAGCGAGCAGGGGGGGAAGTTCGCTTCATTCTCGTCGTTGATGACGGCGACGTCGAACGGGACCACCCCCGGTGCAGTCATGCGGACGAGTATCTCGGTCCCCGTGGCGGTGGGTTTGTCCATATCGACAAGCTTCAGGGCACCCGTGCCGCCTTGCTGCTCGATTTTCCATGCACGCATCGTCAGATCATCCTTGTTCAGAAATTCGGTCGGTCATTTCCGGCGGCGGACGATGATGCCCGCCTCTTCCCGATCCCATGTGGTGGGGGTGCAGCCTTCGTCCCGCAGCTGATATTTCAGCACGCGCCCCGTCGGGTTCTTGGGCAACTGTCCGCGGAACTCGATGTAGCGTGGCACCGCGAAGTGCGGCAGGTTGTCGAGCGTCCATAGGCACAGTTCGTGTTCTGTCACGAGGGCGCCCTCGCGCAGCACGGCGGTCACCTTGATGTCGTCTTCGCCCGTCTGGACACCGATCGCGTGAACCGCGACTTCGGCGATCGCGTGATGCGCCAGGAACGAACGTTCAACCTCGAAGCTGGAGATATTTTCTCCCCGTGACCGCAGATAGTCCTTTGCGCGGTCGCAGAAAAAGAGATGGCCGCCCTCAATCCGGCCTAAGTCACCCGTGTGCATCCACAGGTTCTTCCATGCCGCCGCCGTCGCGTCGGGGCGTTTCCAGTAACCGGCGAACATGATGTCGGGGTGACGCGGGCGCAGGACGATTTCGCCGACGGCGCCATCCGGCACAGGCTGGTCGAGTTCGTCGAAGATTTTGATCTCATACTCGTCCACGGCGCGCCCGGCGCACAACTCGGGAGGCGTTTCGTCCAGTGGCACGCCCGTTATGCGGATCGCTTCGGTCTGGCCATAGGCCCAGCTCGATACGATCTGTGCGCCGAAGCGCTGATGCCAGATCTGCCGCACCGGCGGGCTGATCGGCGTGCCGAAGACCATCTTGAGCTTGCCGCGATAGCGCTTCTCCGCCTCGCATTCCGGCGCTTCGGCGACGAACTGGAAGATCGACGCCATCAGCATCGCCGAAACCGCATTGGCGGCCTCGACATCTTCCCAGAAGCGGCTGACAGAGAACTGACTGGCGACGGCGATGGCGAAGCCTTCATCCATCACCGATATCACCGCGGTCAGGGCGGCGGCGTGAAACACCGGGAGACAGGTCCACAATGTGCGACCTTCTTCCAGGATCGTGTGACGCCGGTTGATCCGCCCTGCCGCGGCGAGATAATTGTGCGAGATCATGCAGCCCTTGGACGGCCCGGTGGTCCCCGACGTGTAGATCAGGGCGGCAAGATCGGAAGGTATGACCGCGAGCGGCAGCGGGCTGGGGTCGCTGCCACGGAAATTGTCGAGCGGCTTGATGGGAATGGCGCAGCCGGCGTCGATTGCGCCGCCGCGCGTCAGGATCAGTTGCACATCGGTTAGCTGATCAGCGATGTGGACGAAGCGTTCGAGATATTTGTCGTCGCATATCACGATCCGCGCTTCGGTGTCGGCGACCTGATGGCGCAGGAATTCTCCGCGATAGGCGGTGTTGATCGGCACCCAGATCGCGCCAAGCTTGTTGATCGCGAACCAGCAGTCGAACACGTCGGCGCTCGTGTCCAGCAGTGTGACGACGCACTGGCCCTTCTGCACACCGAGCCCCGCCAGTTCGCGCGCCAGGGCATTTGAGCGCCGGTCGATATCACCATAGGTGGACGGCACGCCGTCGATGACGAGGAACGGCCGGTCGACATGGGCCTTGGCCGCCCGTTCCAGCAGTTCGACCATGGTATCGCGGCGCGCCAGGCCATATGCAGAGGCAGAAGCCGGTTCGCTCATGCGGGCTGGGTCCCGTTGTTGACGACGTCCACCATGATCATGACGATCTTGTCGCGATCGAGGAACTTCAGTTCGTCCTCGACCAATATAGGGTTCACGTCGGGATGGTTGAACACGCGGCCCATCTCGTCGACCGCGGCCTGATCTTCGACATGCATTTCGGTGATGCAGTCGTAGCCGATGTCATAGGGCTCGGGCACGGAGCCCGCCGGATGGTTGCTGGGGTTGAGAAGCGCGAAAGTCGGGTAGTTACGGATATAGTCCTTCATCAGGTGCCCGACATATTTCTTGGCGAGCACGACATGACTGTTCTCGTAATGCTCGCGAAACTGCTCGTGCGAGATGCCTTCCTTGCGTTTCAGGAAATAGATGATCTTGACCATGACACTCTCCGAGAACTGTTCTTATTGAAGGGCGGCGAGGATCGTTTCACGTTCCGTGAACCGGCCGCCACGCCGTAAGCCAACCCGCCGGGAACCGCCGCCGGCTCCGGCGCGCAGGGACCAGGGCCATTGAGCATCCGGCACGACCGCGCGGCCTGCCTTCGCGATGTCGAAGGAATCCATGGCGCTAGAATTCTCCGTGGGTTGTTGACGAATCGTTCAGTCGATCATGCCGACCAGACCGAGACGCGCCAGCACCACCTGTCGCCGCTGCGACAGCAGACAATTCTCGCTACTCCGACAGCCGCATAGGAGCGGGAGGGAAGGCGGAACGTCGCTGGCGCAGCGGTCGAAGGATTAGATGGCGATACCCATCGCCCGCATATAGGCCTCGTGGAAATGGCGGATCCGGATTTCCTGTTCGGCGGCGAGAACGGGGCGCGCGGCCTGAGGGTCCGCCGCCTTCATGCCCCGATGGACCTCCTCCATATTCTCCATGTCCTCGTCCATGATGTACCCGACCTGGCCTGTTTCGGGGTAGTCCCGGCCCTTCTCGTCGAAGTCGATCCACACGGTCTCCGCCCTGGTCGGCGGCGGCGCGCCTTTGACGATGGGGCGAAGGTGGCGAATTTCCATGATGCATTCATCCGGACTGTCGCCCAGAGGTGTGAAATTATACCACCATGACAGGCCTTCCCCCCACCAGGGGAAGAAAGCGGGGAACATGAACCACTGGTGCATGTCGACGAGATAGGAGATCGACCGGCCGGTGAAATCGACGCCGGTATGTTCGCGGTGAAATTCGATCGTCTTTTCTGCGGCATAGGCGCGCGCGTCGGCGACTGTGTCGCCACGATCTTCCGGCGGCAGGGGAAGGCCGTATGTATTGCAGAAGAGTTCCAGCGAAAGGCGGGGCGTCACTTCGCCCTGCACCCAGCCATCGGGAACCAGGGCCGGCGTGGTCAGCCGGCTGACCGCAGCCTGCCCGTCATCCCAGCAATCGGTCTGCGTATAGGTCGACCCGAAGATGGGCATGCCGCTGGGGTGGGTCGTCAGCACATGATAGCCTTCCAGGAACGCTTCAAGGCCCGACTTCCAGTTGATCTTGACCTTTTTCTTGATGTGGGCGGCGGTATAGCGGTCCTCCTGCGGGCAGTCCTCGAAATGCTTGGGCATCACGCCCATCGCACTCGCCAGCGAAGGAGCGTTGAGGTCTGGATTGATGAAGACGTTGCCGCCCCATTTGTCGCACTGGACGGGACGGAGGCTGTAGTTTTTGGGCGTCACCTGCGAAAACTCTTCCCAGCGCGGCACCCAGGTCAGCTTTCCGTTAAGGTCGTAGCTCCAGGCATGGAAGGGGCACTGGATCATGTCGCCAGACTCGGCCTTGTCACTGCACAGGCGACGCGCGCGGTGGCGGCAGCTGTTCCAGAACGCCTTGAATTCATTGTCCCCCGAATGCACGATCAGGAAAGACAGGGTGCCGACATCATAGGCGATCCGGTCGCCGATGTTGGGAATGTCTTCTTCGCGGCAGGCGACCTGCCAGCTTTTCTTCCAGATCTTCTCGATCTCTTCCGGAACATATTTGGGATCGAGATAATATTCGTAGGGAAGCGCTAGGTTTTCGGGTGTGTGCGTCCCCCGTTCCGCCGCCGTCCAGGGAACATCTTCGCCCGCCTGCGTGATATAATCGACATATTGCGGCATGTCGGCGAATTGCGTGCCGTGCACCGCTCGGACATAGCTGCGGTTGCCATATTTGGTGATATCGACTGCTTGATTCATTGGAAGGCGCCTCTCGGATTATATGTTCGATCTTATGCGGCGAACCTTTCGGCCACCGGTCGATAGGATAGTTGCGTGAAGACCGAAGGCGCTGAATATGACCGTTTGCGTGATCCGATATCATGACGGCGGCTAAGGCAGTGTCGGCTCTAGACACAGGCCGCTGGTTTCATGCATTTCATCTACGCTATCGGCAATTCCGATCCGTCGGCGTCTGCACGCGCCTTGTGGAAATGATGGTAATCCGCCCGCGCTAGAGTGGAAAGCCCGCTCTTGCCCACAGATGGTGCGCCGCTTGTCGCAAAATGAAATGGCGGTGAAGACTTTCAAAACCCTCACTCAATTGCGTGGCGCACCGCCCTTCCGGAACCATTTACAGCCTGGGCAGGCAGGTCGCCGGCGGCCGGCCCGATCAGGGCAGCGTGGTCCCGTTGTCGACTTCCTCGACCATCAGCAATCTGGTCTTGAGGCGGTCCTGAAACTTCTCCTCATCCTCCAGAATCAGGCGGTTGTTTTCCGGAATGTTGATGATGCGCGCCATCTCATCGACCGCCGCCTGGTCCCTGAACCATATTTCCGTAACCGCGTCGTAGCTGTCCTCGACGCTGTTTTCCTCTGGCTGATAGTCCATGAGCGACAGCGGATAGTTGCGGACATATCTGGTCCACAAGTGACCGAGCAGGCGCTTGCCGATCACGGCGTGGCTCGTCTCGTAATGATGGATGAAGTCCTCCCGACTCATGCCGGGCTTTTTCCTGATCAGAATGACCATTTTCAGCATCGCGATTCTCCTTTTGGGCTCTGCGGCTGCGGCACGATTCTTGCCTGCGATATCGCCACGACTTGCGCCCATATCGGTTCGACATGCGACCCTGGCGGCGATATCGCAGCCAGAGGCAAACGTCATGGTCGCCGCGATCATTTTGCCTGGGGCGTAAAGGCGCGCGGTGACGTTCGCGCGATTGCCAAGAGCGTGGCCGCCGCGGATAAGATCTCCATGGCAAGCCGACTTCCCTCCCTGCGTGGCATCGAGACTTTCTTGTGCGTGGCGGAAGTGTTGAACTTTCGTCTTGCTTCCGAACGTCTTAACGTCACGGTGTCGGCGATCAGCCATCGCATCCAGGCGCTTGAGCAGGATCTTGGATTTCTACTGTTCGACAGGGGCCATCGCCTCCTGCAACTGACCGACGAGGGGAGCGCGCTGCTGGAACGGCTGCGGCCCGGCATGCGGATCTTGAGGGAGGCGACCATGCTGACGCGCGACAGGGCCATGCGCCCGGTCCTGCGGGTCGCGGCGCCGCCGCTGTTCAATGGCTGGCTTCTTGCCCTGATGGGCGGCTTCACGTCCTTGTACCCGGAGGTTCGGCTGGAACTGCTGAGCAGCGGTCGCCGCCGTTCGGCCAGCGTGGATGTCAGTGTCGTCGCGTTCACGCCCGCCACGCAGCGGGATGGCGCGATATTCCTGGCTCCGATCAGGATATCGCCGATCTGTAGCCCGGCCTTCCTTGCCGAGCATTCTGTCAACGTCCCGGCCGACCTGCTGAGGATCCCCCTCATCGACACCATACCCAATCTGAAAGGTTGGAGCGCGTGGTTCGACGCGGCGGGGATCGAGGAGGAGGTTCCGGCCCCAGCGATAACGCTCGACAACCAGGCGTTGGTTTACCCGGCCGTCATGGAGGGTCACGGCGTCGCGATCGGCATGCGCAGCCTCGTTTCGGCCTATGCCGCGCGCGGCCTGATGATCGAGCCATTTTCGATTGAATGTCAATTGGGTCCACCGCTGGGCATTTTGGTCAATGAAGGTGGCAATGTGCGTTTGGCGCGCGCCTTCGCGGCCTGGCTCGCCGGACGGTTCGAGATGACGGATGAAAATGTCTCAACCGCATCGGAAAAAAACGAGACGTCTTAGCGGGCGCTGTCCTCCTATGATGGCGAATCGGTCATCCGCGACCGGAGAATGGAAGATTGCGTGCTCGACGAACCTAATCCGCTTAAACTTGAGGCGCAGGCGCGCAATCGTCCGTCGGCTCCCCAGCCGCCGCGCCGCCCCGGCTCGGTTCGACGCACCAGTTCGCAACAGGCCATTTGGACGATGGATCGAGAAAGCGGGTGCCGGATATTCGGCCGGGCGCGCGACCTGGCGACGGGGCTGGATGGCGACGCGATGATCCTGGGCGAGGACAGGATCGAAACCCGGATCACGGGCGATGGCCGCATCGCGGCTTTTGCGGATATGGCGTCCGCCGGAAGGCTGGACCAGTTTGCCGGGCTACGTCCGGGCGGCGAATTGCGCAAGGCGCTCGCCGTTGCGATGCCGGAGGAGGAACGGCGGGAAACAAGGCTGTTCCGTCTCCTGGATGATTTGGCCGGCGCAGTTTTCATGTCCGTCGCCGCCTGGTATGCCTGGGACGGCGGTATCCAGGGCCATGCCGAGCGGACGGGCAGCGAGCCGAGAACCAGCCGGCCGGTGGAGGGCGTGTGCCTCAGCTATATACCCGGTTCTCCAGTGATGACCGCAGACGGGCGCGGCATAGACGAAAATGCCGATCATCCCTGGGGCGCTCCAGCCGTGCCGACTTCGGATGCCCTCGGATTTCATGAACTTGTGGAAACGGCCGATCCCAATGAATGGCGTCTGAGGCGGACGGATCTTTGGCGTGAGGCGGAAGATATTGTGGTCGACGCCTGGTTCCAGGACAGCAGCGGGATACCTGGAGAGGAAGCCCGCCGCGTGATCTTTCACGAATATGGACTGGCCGCGCGCTTCGATGGCGCGGCGATGACGCTTCGTTCCATTTCGGTCATGCCCCATGTTCTGCCCTACGTCACGTGCCATGCGGCGCCGGCGACGGCGCAGGCGCTGATTGGGTGCGGCGTGGCGGATCTGCGCCGCCAGGTGCTTGCACGGTTACGGGGCACGGCTGGCTGCACCCATCTCAACGACATGCTGCGGGCGCTCCAGGACATCGGGGGCCTGTCTGCTCTGCTGAGCGACTGAGGCGTGCGATAGGGGCTCGCGGTTCCATTGCAGACTAGTCGTTCTGCAGGCTCGGCTAACAGCGATCCGCTATGGCGATCCGGACGAATCCAGACAAGCGGATCCACGCCACCATGATTGAGACAAGCGCATGCCGCTGACACTAGAAAATTTCCCCCCTGCCGTCATGCCGCCGCACGCGGAGGCGCTGCGCGCCGAGGTCAAGGCCTTCATTCGCGAGAAGCTGGCGGGCGTGCCCACGCACATCCGGGCGCGCACATGGGCCGGTTTCGACGCGGATTTCAGCAAGGCCATGGCCGCGCGCGGCTGGATCGGCGTCACCATCCCGCGCGACTATGGCGGGGCCGGCCTTGATGCCTTCGCCCGTTTCGTTCTGGTCGAGGAACTGCTCGCCGCCGGCGCGCCGGTCGCGGCGCACTGGATCGGCGACCGCCAGAGCGCGCCCCTGCTCCTGCACTACGGCACCGAGGAACAACGGCGCAGCATCCTGCCCCGGATATGCAATGGCGAACTGTTCTTCTGCATCGGCATGAGCGAACCCAATTCCGGCTCGGACCTCGCTAGCGTGCGCACCAGGGCGGATCGGGCGCCGGGCGGAGGGTGGACGCTGAAGGGGCAGAAGATCTGGACGACCTACGCGCACAAGTCGCATTACATGATCGCGCTCGTGCGAACTTCCGGCACGTCGGAAGATCGGCAGAACGGTCTGTCCCAGTTTCTGATCGATCTTTCCCTGCCCGGCGTCACCGTGCGGCCGATCATGATCGGCACCGGCGACACCGACTTCAACGATGTGTTTTTCGAGGATGTCCACCTGTCCGAGGATGCGCTGGTGGGCATTGAGGGCAATGGCTGGAAGCAGGTGAATGCCGAACTGGCGTTCGAGCGCAGCGGGCCGGAGCGCATCTATTCGAGCCTCGTTCTGCTCGACCTCTGGGCGCGCCTGCTGGGCGATGCGACGGATGCGGAGTCCGCCGCCCGGCTTGGCCGGATCGTCGCGAGGCTGGCGCCGCTCCGCGAAATGTCCGTCGCGATGACGGCGCTGCTCGCCAAAGGCGGATCCCCCATTACCGAGGCCGCGCTTTTCAAGGATATGGGCACGGAAGTCGAGCAGCAGATTCCTGCGGAGATCGCGGACGCTGTCGCGGCGCGGCCCGACCTAGCCGCCGATCCGGAGCTTCTGCGGACGCTGGCCTATCTGATGCAATTGAACCATGTCTTCTCGCTGCGCGGCGGGACGCGGGAAATCCTGCGGGGCATGATCGCAAGGGGGCTCGGCCTGCGATGACCGATGATGATGATTTCCTGACCGACGCCTTCCGCCGCCAGCTTGGCGGGCTTGTGACACCGGAGGCGATCCGCGCGATCGAACGGGGAAGCGACGCGACGGAATTATGGCGTTCGCTCGATGAATCAGGCTTCGCCGATGCGATGCTCCCTGAAAGCGCCGGGGGCGCGGGCCTAGGCCTGGCACAGGCCTTTCCGCTCATCCTGGCGGCCGGCGAATATTGCGTGCCGGCGCCGTTCGCCGAAACCATGGTGGCGCGCGCCATGCTGGGGGAGCAGGGAGTGGCTCCGCCTTCCGGCGCCGCCATCCTGCTCGCGCCGGCTTCCGCCGTCCTGCCCGGCGCCGGGCTCGCCAGTCATGCACTGGTCGATCGCGATGGGGTTCCCACTCTGGTGGCGATCCAAGTCAGCGGTGACGACCTGTTCCGCCTGCGCTGCGCCACCGCTATCGAGCAGGGCGAAGTCCTTGGCCTGCTCGCGCCCGATGCTGACCGCCTGATGCTGTCGGCCGCAGCGGTGACCTCCGCGCTGATGGCGGGTGCGATGGGGAGGGTTCTCGAAATGTCGTTGCGCCATGCCGGCGAAAGGCAGCAGTTCGGGCGGTCGCTGGGCAAGTTCCAGGCGATCCAGCAGCAGCTGGCCGTCCTTGCCGAACAGGTCTTGTCGGCGCAGGTTGCCGCGCGGAACGCGTTCGTCGGAACGACATTTGAGTTGGCGCGCGTGGCTGCGGCGAAATGTCGCGCCAACGAAGCGGCGTCTCATGTCTGCAACATCGCTCACGCCATTCACGGCGCCATCGGCGCGACCGAGGAATTCGACCTCCAACTCTACACGCGGCGGCTCAAGCTGTGCCAGCTCGCCTTCGGTTCCGAAAGCTATTGGGGCGCCCGTCTGGGACATGCCCGCATCGCCTCGGGCCTCGATCTGACATCAGATTTCCTGCGATTGCGCCTTGGCGCGGAGATGAACTGACATGCCGATCACCGACTATCCGATGCTGCGATGGGAAGACATGGCGGAAGGGCAGCAACTGCCTGGGTTCGAATATGAACTCAGTCTGCTCCGACTTGTCGCGTTCGTGCGGGCCACCGGGCTTTATGACTATGTCCATTTCGATCCGGACTATGCGCGCGCGGTCGGCATCAAAGACGCCTTCGCCGCCACGCCGCATATCGGCGGCCTCTTCAGCCGCGCGGTCACCGATTGGACCGGGCCGTTCGGCCTGATCCGGCGCATGGAATTCAGGATGACGGGCCAATGCCTGCGGAACGACCTGTTGCAGGTGAGCGGATCGGTGGTGGGCAAGCGGCGGCTGGATGATGGCAGCGCGATCGTCGATGTCGACCTCAATATCGCCAACGGCAGCAGCCCGAGCGTGGCGAGCGCGAAGGTCACGGTCGCGCTGCCGTCTGCGGACGGCAGCCTGCCTCATGTCGAGCGCGGCCGCGATCCCGATGACCTCGTCGTGCCTAACGATGACATGCCCGATTTCGCCAAAGCTTATATGGGCGAGGTGCGCGAGGGGAATTGGGAGCCGCGCGAGCCTCTGGAGGCGAGCGACGTGCATCTGTGGTGCGAGGCGCTGGAGGACTGGAACCCGCTCTACTGGGACTCAGACTTTGCGATCGAATCGTTCGTGGGCGGTCTTGTTTCTCCTCCGATTGGTCTCTTCTATGGTGCCGGGAGCAGTCTGGGCGTCGGGCTGGGCTATCGCAAGCCCGGCGCGGACGTGCCCGCGCCCATCGTGCAGGGCCTGCACGGCATGGAACTGATGTCGGCCCTGCGCCAGGAAATGATCCGGGGCGGGGTGCCTTTTCCGCCGCCCGACTGCCCGGAGACCGTGGTGGTGAACGCAGTCTATAATTTTTATCGTCCCCTGCGGGTCGGAGACACGCTGCGGACAGAGCAGCGGCTTGCGACGTGCAGCCAATTGCGCAAGACCCGGCTGGGCGAAGGCTATTTCACCTCGGGTGAGAACCTTCTTTTCAACCAGCGTGACGAGCTGGTGCGGACGGTAAGCCTGAACCTGTTCTGCTACCGCGCATGAGCTGACCGGAGCCGCTGAAGGAGAGGCGGAATGGATATTGATGGTGCCGCTGTCCAGGCGATGCTGGACAAGGAGGCGATCCGAGAGGTTTCGCTGCGCTACACACGCGGGATCGATCGCCATGACGCGGACCTGCTGCGATCCGCCTATCATGCCGACGCCTGCGACGATCACGGCGCGTTCATCGGCTCGGGCGCCGATTTCGTGGACTATGCAAACCGGACGCATGCGCAGAACTGGGGGACCCACCAGCATCATGTCACCAATCAACTGATCGATCTCGACGGCGAGACGGCTCACTGCGAAAGCTATTTTTTCGCCATACTCAAAAGGTCCGACAGCATCTGCGATCTGGTCGGTGGCCGCTACATCGATCGGATCGACAAGCGATCGGGCGTCTGGGCCGTGGCCGACCGGATCTGCATGGTCGAATGGAATATCGAGGGCCGGCCGGGGGAGGCCCCTCTCGATCCGACGCTGTTCGTCTGCGGCGCCTGGGACCGCTCCGATCCGTCCTACCGACGGCCGTTGCGCGTCGAGCGAGCGCCGCGCGACCTCGGTCTCGGTCAACGTTTCGCGTCGCCAGTGTCGCATTCTCCAAGGCGCCGGCCGGGCACGAAAGGGAAGCCATGAATATCAGGGAATTGGTGGCGCTCGATCACTGCGTGATCGCCTCCAGCGATCTCGATCGCACCGATGCCTTTTACAGCGCGGTGTTTGGCGCGGTCGTGGAAAAGCCGATGCCGCTGTTCCGCCAGTACCGGATCGGTGCCCATATGCTGAATGTCCATGGACCCGGCCTTGTCGCGCTCGCGCCGCCGGATCTGGTGGCCAGGGTTCCCGTCTCGCCGGGCAACAGCGACCTATGCTTTGCCTGGGCCGGCACCAGCGACGAACTGCTGGCCCACCTTGCGACGTGCGGCGTGACGATTACGGTGGGACCCGAAACGCGCGAAGGTGCGCGCGGGACGGGCAGCAGCTATTATTTTCGCGATCCGGACGGTTCGCTGCTCGAATATATCATCTATGACGAAGGCTCGGCCGACGCGTTCGGGGAGGAAACGCCGGCGTGAGCGATGATGCCATCGAAGGGCAGGCCGCGCGTGGGCGCCGCACACTCTGGCTGGAAGACATGGCGCCCGGGCGGACGTTTCGCTTCGGTGACTATGCCGTGGAGCGCGACGAGGTCGTCGCCTTTGCCCGAAAATATGATCCACAGCCATTCCATATCGACGATGCGGCGGCGGCGACGTCCGTGTTCGGTCGCCTCTGCGCCAGCGGAATGCACACGATGGCCATGGCGCATCGCTTGCAGATGGGCGGCTTCCAGGAGGTCGGCCTCCAGGTGCTCGCCGGTCTGGGAATGGATGAATTCAGATTGTCCCGACCCGTCTTCCCGGGCGACAGCCTGCATATGGAAATAGAGATCGGGGAAGCGCGGCCGCTCGAGTCCAAGCCGGGGAGGGGGCTGCTTCGCTATGTGACCCGGGTCTTTAATCAGAAGGACGAGGTCGTGCTGACCTATCTCAGCACGCTGATGATGGCATGTCGCCCGATCGGCGCTTGAACCGGGGCCAACGATGGCAGGAGGCGACGTGGCGATGGGCGGGCCGCCTGCCTTCAGGCACAACCGGGGTCAGGCGGTGAAGCCACCATCGGCGACCAGCATGCTGCCGGTCGTGAAGCTGCTCATGTCGCTCGCCAGGAAGAGCGCGGCCTTGGCGATCTCGAGCGGCTGCCCGTGACGACCCATGGGGATCATCGAATTCATCAGCGCGGTCGCGTCACCACCGCCCATCAGCGGGCTGAACGAGTCCTCTATGTGCGTCTGGAACGCATTGTCGATCGGTCCGGGGTGGAGGCTGTTGACCCGGATGCGCTTGGCCGCCAGTTCCTTCGCCAATGATCGCATCAGCCCGATCTGCGCATGTTTCGCGGTGCAGTAAGCATAGATGCCCGGGCTTCCGCCGAGCCCGGCGACGCTGGAGTTGATGATGATCGAGCCCCCGGCGTTCATGTGGGGAACCGCATATTTGCAGCCCAGGAACGCGCCGCGCACATGGACGCGAAAGACGTTGTCCAGGCCATCGTCGGGATAGTCCTCGATCCCGCCGATAACGCCGGAATTGCCGGCGTTGCAGAACAGCACGTCAATCCGGCCCCACCGCGTCACCGCCTGGTCGACGAAGGCGCGCGTCTGCGCCACGTCGCCCACATCGGCCACGCAGGTGGCGACGCCGTCGGACGGCAGGTCAGCCACCGCGCTATCCAGCGCCGCCTGCGACAGATCCACCAGCAGGACCTTCGCGCCCTGCTCGATAAACAGGCGCGCTGTCGCGAGCCCGATGCTTCCCGACCCGCCGGTGATTACACAGACTTTGTCTTGCAGCATGGCCAAACTTACTCTCCTGTGAAAAGCAGGTTACGGTGCCTGCCCGCCCGATGGGAACGGGCGTCGGCGGGCAACACCCCGAACGCTTCGTGTCCGGGATCATCGACGCGATGTCAAAGCCTCACATCGCAACGACATTAGCCTTGTACTGATGCGCGCCCGCCAGGCGCCAGAGGTCGGATCGGAGCGCAACATCGCCTGGGATCAGCCGGCATGTCGGTCATCATGACCGCGCGGCCGGCAGGAGATCGATCACTGCCTGCGCGAAGGCGGCAGGCGCCTCCTGCGGAATATTGTGGCCGATCCCTTTTAGAATGCGACGATCGAAGCTTGACCGGAACAGGTCTGCGTCGCCGGCCGGCATGGTCGCAGCGGGCAGCGCGCCCGCGTCGCCATGAAGCGCGATCGTGGAGATCGTGATGGGTGGCTGCTCATATTCCAGCTTGTCGGCCAGGTCTTGAAGGGTCGGATCGCCCGCCGCCAGACCGCTGCGATGGCGGTAGGAATGCAACACGACCTCGACAAAATCCGGACAGTCGAGACTCGCCGCCGACTGTTCGAAGGTCTCCTCGCTGAAGGGCCAGGCGGGCGACCAGAGCGTCCAAAGCAGGCGGCAGAAGCCTCGCCGGTTGCGTTCCAGCATGGTGCGTCCGCGTTCGGTATGCAGATAATATTGATACCACAGCACATGCTCGGTTTCGGGTGGCAGCGGTTCGGTCGTCGGACGACCGAACAGATTGTAGCCTCCGGCCGTCACGAGGGCGCCGACAAGGTCCGGCCGCACGGCGGCGGCGACGCAAGCGGCGCGGCCGCCCCAGTCATAGCCCGCGACGATGGGACGATTGACCCCCATAGCGGCGATCATCTCGATCAGGTCCGTCCCGAGCGCGGCCTGTTCGCCCGAGCGCAAGATATCGGCGTGAAGGAACCGGGTCGGGCCGAAGCCGCGCAGATAGGGAACGATCGTGCGGAGTCCCTGCGCGGCGAGGATCGCCGCCACGCCGTCATAGGCGCGCGGCGAATAGGGGAAACCGTGCAACAGAACGACGGGCGGACCGTCCGCCGGCCCGCTTTCCTCATAGGCGATCGAGAGACGCGATGTGGCGATGTGCCGGATCATGGCTTAGGCGTTCCACCTGCTGGGCGGAAGGGGATGGAACGTCCCATGCCGCCTGCTGCTAGAGATGAAGCCATTCTGGGGGAGCTGACCATGTGGTGTCGAGTGCAACTGTGTGTTTGGCCGTCCAAGAGCGAACAATATTCAGGCTCAGGCATGAAGGCCGGCGCGCAAAATGGAAGCGCTTGGCCGAGCAACGGATCGCACGACATACTCTAACGTCGCCGCATCGGCGAGCAAAGCCTACAAGATGGCGGCAGGACGACGCGATCCTGCTCTTCGATGGCCATCGCCTTGTCTGATCCTGCACCATGTCATGCACAAGGACAGCATGGGTCTTGTCACCTTCGACGCGCGCGGAACAAGTGGGGCGGCGGCCAGTAATGGCGCATCCCATCCCCTGGAGCGTCCAACCGGACGGAGGTCGAAACGGCATGTCCTTTGAGAATATTTCTTTCTCCATCGAGGATGGCGTAGCCCGCCTGCGGCTCAACAGGCCGAGCTTCCTCAACGCGCTGAGCAGACCGCTGCTCGGGGAATTTCGCGACGCGCTCGACCAGACGGCCGCATCGCCCGACGCCCGCGTGCTGGTGTTGAGCGGGGAGGGGCGCGCCTTTTCCAGCGGCGCGGACCTGTCGGCCGGGTCGTCTCCGGTCGGCTCGCCCGGCTTCGACGCCGGAGCCGTGCTGGAGGATTATTACAACCCCATCATGGAGCGGATGTTCGCGCTACCGGTCCCGGTGGTTGCGGCTTTGCACGGCCCGGTGGTCGGCGCGGCATGCATGCTTTCGCTGGCGGCAGATGTCGTGGTGGCCTCGCGCTCGACCTATTTCCTTCAGGCGTTCGTCAATATCGGGCTCATTCCGGACGCGGGCAGCAGTTGGTGGCTGCCCCGGCTGATAGGCGTGGGCCGCGCATCGGCGATGATGCTGCTGGGCGAGCGCATTCCCGCCGAAAAGGCGGCGGCCTGGGGCATGATCTATGATGTCGTGGACGACGAAGAGCTGGAGGCCCGAGCGGAGGCAATCGTCGTGAAATTTGCTGCGGGTCCGACCGTCGCCTACCATCTCACCCGGCAAGCGATGAGGGACGGCCTCACTTCCGATTTCCCGTCAGCACTCGAACGCGAGCGCCGCAACCAGCGCATTGCCGGCAACAGCCATGACTTCGGCGAAGGGGTGGCCGCCTTCCGCGAGAAGCGTAAACCCGATTTTACCGGGACCTAGTTTTCCGGGACCGGAAGGCGCCGGCAGGGTCGACGGCTCCGTTCGCGATCAAGCGGGCGCCAAGGTCCGCTTCCACCGCCAGCGCATCACGCAGGGAGAGCATCTGTCCCGCGCGGACGGCCTGGACCACCGCGCCAAGCGCGGCGGCCGATCGTTCGGCGAGGACCGCCGCGCGGTCGAGCGCCAACGCCAGCGCGCCGCCCGCCTCGGGCGCAACCCAGTTGACCAGGCCGATCCTCTCCGCTTGCTCCGCATCGACAGGCTCGCCGAGGCATAGCAGTTCCAACGCTCGGGCGGCGCCGATGATGCGTGGCGCGAGTTGCGTGCCGCCGTAGGACGGGATCACGCCCAGTCGAATTTCGGGAAGGCCGAGCCTGGCGCCGGGCGCGGCGACCCGGAATGTGCAAGCCATCGCCAGTTCCAGCCCGCCGCCCAGCGCCCAGCCCTCTACGGCTGCGATCGAGATGGCGCGGAACTGGATCAATCGTTCGACCAGCCGGTGCATGCGATCGACTCGCGCGCCGACATCGGTAAGCGGTCCCTTGAGATCAGCGCCGACGCAGAAGCACGCCTCTGACCCGGTCAGGACGAAGACGCGCAACTCCGGCAGGTCGGCAAGCCGGTCCAGGGCGGCATCCAGTTGGTTGAGCAACGGCCCGCTGAGCGCATTCAGCGCGCTCGGTCGCGCCAGCCGAACGATCGCGGCGCGGCCGTCGAGGGCTAGCTCCGTTTTCACCATCGCCGGACCTGTCGCGCTTCCGGTCACGCCGACAGCACCGACCGGGGTGCGGCGTTCCGCACCAGCATCGGCGCGACCAGCGCGCCGATGGCGCCGACCAGACAGGCGGCCACGATCAGGAAAGCAGGCCGGTAATCGAGCATGATCACATAGGCGTAACCGACGGCGGGCGCGGCCAGGAACAGGGCCGGCAATTTGATCGCATAACTATATCCCATCGCCTTGCCGACGCCCTGGGCACCGAAAATCTGCGCCATGGCGACGCCGTGAAGCGTGGTGAGTGGCGTGGACGCAGCGCCCAGGGCTGCCGACAGAAAGGGAAAGCTGCCGTTGGGCGCTACCGCCAGCCCGGCCCAGCACAAGCATTGGACGACGCCGGATATGGCCAGCGCACGCGGTGCGCCGATCTTGTCGGCCAGCCAGCCAAATAACGGGATGCCGGCAAAGCCCGCGCCGGAATAGACGGACAGGATGATGGCGGACGCTCCGGCGCTCATCCCGCGCGACTCGGCAAAGGGGATCGCATGCACGGTGTAGGCGGTTCCAGTCCCGGCGATGATAGCGATGCCCAGCGAGATCAACCAGAAGTCCATCCGGCCGAGGATGGCCGCTGTCGGCACGGACTTCGCCGCCGGACCGATTGCATGATCGCCGCTGTTCCGCGCTGCGGGAAGGCGCAGCGCGAGGGGCAGGACCGGGAGAGGCGGGACGGCGAGCAGAAGATAGGTCGTTTCGCGCCCGAAGACGGGTAGCATGGTGGCCACTAGCCATGGTCCGAAGAACAGGACGATCGGCAGATTGACGATCCCAAGAACCTTCCCCGCCCGGCCGGGGAAGAGGTTTGCCGCGATGGCTACCGGTCCGAGGATCGCGGCCATCGCCGCGCCGAAGCCGAGCAGGGACCACATCGCCAGCGCCACCGGAAAACTGGACGTGAGGGCCAGCCCCACGAGCGCGCTGGCGGTGGCGCCCAGGCCCAGGGCGATCGAAACGCGCGGCGTGAGCTTTCGTACCAGCCCTCCCATCAGCAGCGCGGACAGGCCCACTGTCGTCGCGACGGCGCTCATTCCTAGCGATACGGTGCTGCGCGCGACGCCGAACGCCAACTCGTTGCTGACGAGCAGGGCGCCGAAGGACCCGAAAGTGAGGCCCAGCGTGAAATTGTTCGCCAGCATGCAGACGATGACCGTCATGCGATTGGCTTTGTCGCCCGGGGCGGTCGCCATATGTCTCTCCCGAAGGGTCGTGTTCGTTGCGGCTAGTGTCCCACGCATGCCGGCCGGTGCTAAGCCTCCTTCGCGCGGGGATATGTCCTGCGCGGCAAATGGAGATGTCCATTCGTGCGGTTTTGCCGCGCGGGGGTACGACCGTTTAAAAAAGTTGAACGGTGGCTGCAAAAGATGAACTTTATGAACCCTTTCGAACGCGCGATGGCTAAGCCTCTCAAAGAGGAAGGAGGATCGTCATGGGCACGGTTGCTGAAATTATTCCCAATGCCGCGAATGCGTGGCGCCTTGGAGCGCCCGAGGTGGAAGGCTGGGTCCGCGACGTGCGTCCGGGTCCCAACAAGCATTTCATCGTCTCGGTCGACACGCATATGTCCCCGCCGGTAAAGCTGTTCCACGAAAGGATGGATCGCAAGTTCCACGATTTCCTCCCCAGGATCGAAGTGCGGAAAAATGGGGAACGCTACATCGTCATGCCCGGCGCGCGGCCGGACAGGCTGGTGAATTTCGATTTCGACGGCGATGATCTGGTGCGGTCCAAATCGGGTGCGGACCTGCTGGCCAAGGACCAGGACGGCACCGTCGTCGGCGGACTGGCCCGAATCGCCGATCAGGATCGTGACGGCGTGGATGCGGAAGTCATTTTTCCCAATGGCGCCGCGCTGCTGATGTGGTCGAGCCGCAACAATGAAGTGGTCGATGCGCAGGCCAGGGCCTGGAACGACTGGGCGATGGAGCAATGTGCGCCTTTTCTACACCGCTGCAGTCCCACCGCGGCGATCTGCACGGCCGACGTCGACCTCGCCGTGGCGGAGATCGAGCGCGTGGCCAAGCTTGGCTATCGGATTCTCGCGCTGCCCAACAAGCCGATCTTCGGTGAGCATGACGTCAACGACATCAACTACAACCTGCCGGTTTTCGACCGGATGTGGGCCGCGATCCAGGATCATGACCTGGCGATCACCTATCATGTGTCGACCGGCCGCGACCCGCGCGCGGCGAGGGGTAATGGCGGGGCGATCATCAATTATGTGTGCCACTCATTGTCGCCGACCATCGAGCCGATCGTCAACATGTGCGCATCGGGCGTGTTCGAGCGCTTCCCCCGCCTTCGCGCGGCGACGATCGAGGCTGATGCCGGCTGGGTGCCGTGGATGATGCAGAAGATGGACGAAGCCTATCTCAAGCATCACTTCTGGGTCCGTCCGAAGATGAAGAATCTGCCCAGCGACTATTATCGCAGCAACTGTTTCGCATCGTTCGGGGAGGATAAGGCCGCAGTCGCGCTGGTCGAGGAATTCGGACTCGAAAACAACTTCATGTGGGCCAATGACTATCCCCACCATGAAGGCAGCTGGCCCTATTCCGCGCAGGCGCTGTATCGCACCCTGGGCAACGGATTGCGCGAGGAGACCCGCGCCAAGCTGCTGGGGTTCAACGCCGCGCGCGCGTTCCGGTTCGACATTCCGGAGAAATATACGACCAGCAACTGATCATTCTGGGACTCGGCCGCGCTATGGGATAGCACGGCCGTTCATTCGAAGCGCAGAAGCCTTTCGGGCTGCTGCGAGAAGTCGCGCCGCATTCCGGTCAATGCGATGGCCTCGCCGATCCGTTCCGAGGCATAGCCGAAACATACGCCTTCTATGGCCTTGCGGTGATCATCCGTGACCGGCCCCTCAGGCAGGCGGAATTTGCGCGCGCCGGTCATGAAGAAGCCCTTGTGAAGGACGAGGCATTCTTCGATCGCCAGTTCCGGCAGGCCCGAGGCCGTGAGGAGCCACTTGGTGAAGCCGCCGGCGAGGGACTGGCCCGCCAAGGAGAAAGGCGAAGCGATGACATTGCCCTCCACCAGCCAGTCCTGCACGACATCGCCGTTACGGCGCAGGACGCCCCGCATCGGTCCGGTCAACGCGTCGGGGATTTCGACTTCGTAGAGCCATTCGGTTTCTCCCCGACTCGCGTGGTGCAGCGCCAGCCATGCCAGGTCGAGCATATGCGTGCAGTTTAGCCGCGCACGGCCGTTGGCGAAGAAATCAGAGGTGGATGTCGCAAGCGGCATGCCGACGATCTGCTTGAGCGGCTCGCTGGCGCCCGGGCACAGCTGCAGTGTGTAGCGGCGGAAGTCCGCTTCGACGGACGTGACCGTCCGCCCATCATGACGCAAGGTGCAGAGCATGGCATGGCACATATCCTCCAGCGCGGCTTCGACCCGATCCGGCAAACCCCGCAGGCGGAAAGCGCGCCGGGTCACGCCCGTTCCCCAGTCGGTCGCGGTGGACATGTGATCGGTTGTCTTCCGGGTCATGACCTGCCTTACAGCTTGTGGGGGATTTCCGGAAACGGCCTCGCTTCATCGATGCCAGTCCCGCGCGGTTCTGTATCATGGCCGCTGCCCCGCATCACGGGCATGGAATCGTCATGGCTTCGCCTTTCGCGTCCGCTGTTTGTGCGCGATAGCATCGCGCCATCCCAAGCCCTTGTCTGCGGACGCCCTTGGACTTGCTTCGCCATGCAGACTTGCCGCCTTGCGAACCATCGCAACGCCGATGGTGGCAAGCTGCGGGTCCGACAGGATCGACCGAGTAGCGGCGCGATCAACAATCAAATCAGAGGAGAGAGCTTTGGCGGGCAGGATTGAAGGCAAAGTTGCATTGGTTTCCGGTGGCGCCTCGGGCCTTGGCGAAGCGATCGTTCGCCGCTTCGCGCAGGAAGGCGCGATCATCTATTCCGGAGACGTGAACGCGCAGCAGGGGGGGCCGGTGGCCGCCGAAGCCGGGGCGACTTTTCTTTCGCTCGACGTCGCACGGGAAGACCATTGGCAGGCCGCAGTCGCCCGGATCGAGAATGAGCATGGACGGCTCGACATCCTCGTCAACAACGCCGGGATTCTCGGTACGGGACCGCTAGAACATATCGATGTCGCCGCGTGGGACCGTCTGTTCTCCATCAACGTCACGGGGGTGATGCTGGGGTGCAAGCACGGGTCGCTGCTCATGCAGCGCAATCCGGGCGGCGCCATCGGCTCGATCATCAATATGTCCTCGAATGCGGCGATCCTCGCCACCGCTGCCGACTGCGGCTACTCCGCGACCAAGGGCGCGGTGAAGCTGATGACCCAGTCGATCGCCGTCAACTTTGCTCGTCGCGGCCTGGCCATCCGTTGCAATTCCATCCATCCCGGCCCTATCGACACGCCCATTTTCGCGCCATGGCGGCCCGACGCGGAAAAGGCGGAGCGTCTTGAGGGCCAGTTGCTTGAAATGATTCCCATGGGCCGACTGGGGAGGCCGGAAGAGATCGCCAATATGGCGCTGTATCTGGCAAGCGACGAGTCTAGCTTCTCGACCGGCGCGCAATTCGTCGTTGATGGAGGCGGCACCAGTGCGGTGCCGGGGATGTGAGCGAAATGAGCATGAGCAAACAGATCGGCGTCGGCATCATCGGCTATGAACCGCAGCGCAGCTGGGCCGCTGTGGCGCATGTTCCCGCGTTGCGCGGGCTTCCCGAATATCGTGTCGCGGCCGTCGCGACGACACGCCCGGAATCGGCGCGGGCCGCCGCCGACGACATCGGCTTGCCGGTCGACCGCGCTTTTTCCTCGGCCGCAGAATTGGCCGCATGCGAGGACGTGGATGTCGTCGCGGTGACGGTGAAGGTGCCTCATCATTTCGACCTCGTGCGGACCGCCATCGCGGCAGGCAAGCATGTCTATTGCGAATGGCCGCTGGGAAATGGGTTAGCGCAAGCGCAGGACATGGCCGCGCTGGTGTCCGCGTCGGGCCTGCAAGCCGTAATCGGGTTACAGGCGCGATGCGCCCCGCCCTTCGCCTATCTGCGCGATCTGGTGGCCAGCGGCGAGATCGGCGAGATACTGTCCTCCAACATGTTCGGCACGGGCATCCAGTGGGGTGCCTGGGTGGACCGCCCCAACACCTATCTGCTCGACCCCGCAAATGGCGCGACGTTGCTCACCATTCCGTTCGGCCATGCGGTCGACGTGATGTGCCACTGCTTGGGCGAGTTCGATTCGTTGACAGCCACTACGGCGATCCGCCAGCCCATCCTGCGGCAGATCGAGGATGGCACCAACTGGGATAAGCGCACGCCCGACCAGATCGTCGTCACGGGGACTCTCGTCGGCGGCGCGCTGGCGACGGTCCACTATCGCGGCGGCACATCGCGCGGCGCGAACTTCGCCTGGGAAATCAACGGCACCAAGGGCGATGTCCGGCTGGAGGCGGCGGGGGGCCACGCGCAGATGTTCGAGATGTCGCTCAGCGCCGGCTTCGGTTCCGACAAACGGCTCCGGCCGCTCGAAATCCCCGCGGATTACAAATGGGTGCCCGACACCGTCAGCGGCCTGGCGCTCAATGTGGCGCAGGTCTATCGCCGCCTGTCCGACGCCCTCGCCGGCAAGGGCGGGACGGGCATGTCCTTCGACGTCGCGGTGGCCCGTCACCGCACCCTGGCGGCGATCGAAGAGGCAGCCGCCTCCGCGACGCCGATCAGGCTGAACAACTGAGGAGTCGCCGATGGCCAGGTTCAAGATGATGGTCCTGTCAAACCCGGTGGGGGAACAGGATGAAGAATTCAACCGCTGGTATGACGAGGTACATCTGGATGACGTGTTTGAAGTCCCGGGCGTCGTCGGGGCCGAGCGGTATCGGTTCCGGTCGGGCGAGGGCTGGAAATATCTCGCAATCTATGACCTGGACTGCGACGATCCAGCGCAGGTCGAGCAGGAACTGCTGGCGCGCGCGGGGACCGAGGCGATGCCGCTGAGCGAAGCGTTCGACCTGTCGCGTTTTTTCATGGGATCGGCGGAGCTGATCACGCCGTATCGCGCGGCCTGAGGGACGGAACATCCCGCCCCCGACTGACATGGGGGCGGGATGCTTTGCATGATTGCGCGGGAATATCGGCGAGATCGCCAAAGCGGTCGCCTCGCCTAAGACAAGCGCGGGGAGGGGCGTGACAGCAGCCCCATCATGATCGCCGGTCCAAGCCGCTCGTTTGCGGCAGAGGGGCGGCGCGGGCTTCCGAAAATCCCGCGCCGTGCGGCCCGCCAGCGATCGGGGTATCGTTCCGCTCCCCTTCCGTGTTGGCGACAGGTTCAATAGGACTTCGGCAAGCCCAGCACCTTTTCGCCGATGAAGCTCAGCACCACCTGGTTGTTGACCGGTGCGACCATGTTGTTCTGGGCGGCGATGTAGAAGGGCAGGATGTCCTGCGTCACATCGACACCGGCGCCGCCAAAGGTGGTCATCGCGATTTCGGCCGACATCTTGAACGCCTCGGACGACAGGATCTTCACCATGTTCGCTTCCACGCCGACATTCTGGCCACGCTCGAAAGCGTCGCAGGCCTTGTACAGCATCGTGCGGGCCGCCTCGACATAGGTCTTCGAGCGCGCCAATGGATGCTGGATCGACTGGTAGGCGCCGATGGGGGTGTCAAACGGAGCGCGGGTCTTGGCATATTCGGCGGCGCGACTGATGCAGTAGTCCGCCTGGCCGATATTCATCGCCCCGACCAGCAAGCGTTCGGAATTGAGGCTGTCGAACAGGATCTTCAATCCCTGGCCCTCGACGCCCACGAGCGCGTCGGCGGGCATGACGACATTGTCGAAATAGGTCGTATAGTTCTTCTCGGGCAGATACATGCCGATTTCCATCTGCGTGGCGCTGATGCCGGGCAGCTTGGTATCGAGAATGAACAGGGAGATGCCCTTGGTCCGATCCGCCGGATCATAAGGCTGGGTCCGCGCGACCAGCAGGCAGTTGTCCGATTCAACGAACGCCGTCTGATAGGTCTTGCCGCCGTTGAGCAGGAAGGTGCCGTCGGGCTGGCGGATGGCGGTCGTCTTGATCTTGAAGGTGTTGGTGCCCGCATCCGGCTCGGTGATGCCGAAGCTGAAGAAGGATTCGCCGGTCGCCGTCGGCGGCAGGTAACGCTGGCGCTGTTCCTCGCTCGCGTGGCGCAGCAGCGGCTCGCGCGACATGAAGTTGGTGACGGCGATGGGGAGGAGCAGGCCGTGCTGGTGGAGAAGGTCGATCGCGAGGACGATATCCGTCAGATGACCGCCCGAACCGCCATATTCCTCCGGCAGGCCCATCGACAGCAGGCCGCTTTCCGCCCACATATTCCAGAGCTTTTCGGGGAATTCGTTGCGCTTGCCGCAGTCGGCGACATAGGCGCGATCGACCCGGCGTATGATGCTGTCACAGATTTCGCGGATGGCGTCGGCATTCTCACTCATCTTCAAATCATCCATTAATGTTGGAGGGCTTCCGGCTCGCGAACACGCGCGTGCATGTGTGAAATGCATCACATCCCGTGCCGCTCTTGGCTATGCGCCCTGTGCGGGATGCAAGACAAGTTGCAGTTCAGGGCTGTTTGAACATCGCTCCGCCGCCATGCCTGACGGGGGGGGTGAGGGCCGTTCCGGCAACCGAAATGCGCTCTTTCGCACTTTTCCAAAGAGACTTTCAGAACAGGACGTTGCCGTTGATCAGCCGGTCGGCGTCGAGCGCCTGACGCACCTGACGCATCGTCCTGAGCGCGGCTGGCGAGACATGCTGCGGCAGGAAGTCGCGCTTCGCCGTGCCGATGCCATGTTCCGCCGTGAGCGCGCCGCCGAACTCTTGCAGCACGTCATAGACACACTGCTCCACCTCGCGTTCGCGTCGGCGCGTGTCCGGACCGATATGAACGCCGATGTGGATGTTGCTGTCGCCCAGATGGCCGAAAGCCACGGAGCGATATACGCCGAACGTTTCGCCCAGCGCCGCGCGCACGGCGGTTACGAACGGGTCGGCCGTGCGGATATCGACGCTGACGTCGAAGGAGATGAAGGGCCACATCTCCCGAACGAGCATTTCCGATCCTTCGCGCACGCGCCAGATGTCCTCGACCTGCCTGGCCGAGCCGGCTGGCACCGCATCGATCAGCAAGCCGTCCTCCAACGCAGGCTCGAGCAGGGCCGAGAAGGCGCTCGCGTCGCCGGCCTCATCATATCCCATGGCCTCGATCAGCACGTAGAAGGCCGCATCGGGCGCGACGATGCGGCGCGTCGGATCTTGGGAAACGATGGCGTAATAGTCCTGCCACATGACCTCGAAAGCCGACAGTTGCTGGAGAGCGCGCGCCCGGCCCAGGAGTTCGAGCACATCGGCGAAGCTGCCCAGCGACAACAGCGCCACATGCTGCGTCGTCGGCAGCGGGACTAGACGCAACACCGCCTTGCACACAATGCCGAGCGTTCCTTCAGAGCCGATGAACAAATGCTTGAGGTCGTAGCCGGTGTTGTTCTTCAGGAAATGGTTCTGAAGGTCGAGAATGGTTCCATCAGCCAAGACGACTTCGAGCCCCAGCACATTCTGTCGGGTCATGCCCCAGCGGATCACCCGGTTCCCGCCCGCGTTGGTCGCGATGGTGCCGCCCACGGTCGCGCTGCCCTTCGAACCCAGGTCTACCGGGTAGAAGAGATCATGCGCGGCGGCCGCCCGCTGCACCTCCTCGATGGGGACGCCCGCTTCCACCGTCATCGTCGCGCCGAGAGGGTCGATCTCAATGATATGGTTCATGCGTTCCAGCGACAGGACCAACTCGCTTTCGTCCGCGAGCGCGCCACCGGCCACCCCGGTGCAGCCGCCATGCACCACGATGCTCTGCCCGGCGCGGTGGCATTGTTCCAATATGCTGCTGACTTCGGCGGTAGATCGTGGCCGCAGCAGCGCGGTCGAGCGGGGAGGCACGTGCATGAAAGGATCGCAACTGCGCGCCGCGACATCCTCGCCGGTCAGTACGGCGCCAGGTCCAAGCTCGTGCAGCAGGCGCTCGACCAGGTCCGGCGACCCGGTGGTCTTCATCATGCGGTCTCGACCGGTAGGCGCCTCGTCTGGATGAGTTCTATGGCGTAGCCATCCGGATCATACACGAAGGCCAGTTCTGGCGCGCCGGGCATCATCGACTTTGGCGCCGTACCCTGGCGGCCGCCATAATCAACCAGCCGGGACCATATTTCGCTGACATCGGGCACGCCGATGGCGATATGGCCGTAGCCGCTGCCATGCGTGTAATCGTCACTCTGGTCCCAGTTATAGGTCAGTTCGATAGCGGCCGGTCCGTCACGATAGCCGGCATAGGACAGGAACAGGATGGAGAAGCGATCTGCTTCGAAGTCGTAGCGATCGAGCAGTGTCATGCCGAGCCCGTCGCAATAGAAGCGCAGCGTCGCATCGACATCGCGCACGCGCAACATGCTGTGGAGCAGGCGAGGACCGGCCGCATCTTCGCCCCATACCCAAAGCGGGTCGATCCCCTTACTGTCTGTCATTCAAAACTCCTCGTTCGCCGATGCATGACCGTTGGGACTTACGTGGCACAGGCGCTTTGCTCGTGGCTGATCCTCGCCGTGGCCGGATTGGTTCTTGTCAGGCAGCCTGTCGGCTTTCCTGCTCCGTGTAGGACGCATGGTCCCGCTTGGCTTCGGCGGCTTCCTGCGCTTCGGTGGCGTGCCACGCGCGATATTTACGCGGGGGCATGCCATAATTCGCCCGGAACATACGGCTGAAATGGGCCGCGCTCTTGAAGCCCGACATGTAGGCGATCTCATGGATCGGGTAATCGCGGGTCTTGGGCGACACCAGCCAGTCGCGCGCCTTGGGCAAGCGATTTTTCCAGACCAGTTCCGAGAACGAGGTGTTGTTCGCTTTCAGAAGGAAACAGAGATAGCGAGGAGAAATGCCGCAGGAGATCGCGACCTTGTCGTAGCTCAACTCGGGATCGGTAAGGTTCATCTTGATATAATTTTCGATATCCGAAAGCCGCCTGTCCACCAGCTTCTGCCGTTTCGGCATGTTGATGCCGCTGTTGCGCAAATGATCGGCCACCGCTTCCAGCAGCGAATAAGCCATAAGCTCGGCCGTCTTGTCGCTGAGCTGATCGCCATATTTCACGAGAACCTCAAGGAGGTCCCGGACGGCATGGCCTTCCTGGCTGTCGAGGCTGAACGGCTCTGACAAGCGTTCGGCCTCATGCAGGTGGCTCATGAAAAGGTCTGGTGGGATGATGACCTGATAGGAGGAGTGATGACCGTCCGCGGAACGCTTGAGGCTTGCTGAAAAGGGCACGCCCGAATCGAGAAACCCTGCCTGTCCCGCCGCGATGTTGGTCGTGCCGGATGCGCGATTGATGCGGACCGATCCGGTGAGCGTGAACCACAAGATTCGCAGTCCAACCCTGTTCTTGCGGATATGCTGAGGCCCCCTGCGGAACGTCAGTTCGTTGCGTGTCGCGATACGGGTGATCGCCAAGGGCGCGCTGAGCGCCTTGTCCATATCGACACCCGTGAAATCCCCGGTCTCGCTGACAAGGTCGCCGTCATAGAACTCCCGCCTCGTCAACGCCTCGTAGGAGGGCATGACCGAACCGGACTTGTTCCAGAAGCCGGAATAAAGCTTTTCCACGTTCCTCTCCCGCCGCACATTGAGCGTCCGACCTGTCCTTGTGTGATCCGCTTCAGCGTCAGTCATCGACACTGGCGGTTCAGATCAAGATCGGCAATTTCTGGAATAACTATTCCTCATCTGAAATAGCGAGTCAAGCGCGATCGTGGCAGAAGGAGGATGCAGCATCGATTCCGATGCGAAGCGAAGATGGAGCATGCATGAAGGCGTCAGCACAGTATCGAGTCCCCGCGCAGCCAGCGATCGGCCTGCTAAGCCCGGTGCAGCTCGAACCGCGCGATCCTGAAGGTGACGAAATCCTCGTCCGCGTGGAGGCGAGTTCGCTCAATTTTCATGACTATCTCGTGGTGACCGGCGTCATTCCGACTACGGCAGGGCGCATACCCTTGTCGGACGGGGTCGGCGTGGTGACGGCTTGCGGCCCGGACGCGCGACGTTTCGCCGTGGGCGATCATGTGCTCGGCACCTTCTTCCCCGGTTGGGAGGGAGGATCGGCGGACGCGCAGGCGGTGGCCAAGATGCGCGGGGAGCATGTGGATGGCTTCGCCGCGACCATGGTGACCATGTCCGAAACGGGCTTCACGCGCGCGCCCGCGAATTTGGAACCGATCGCTGCCGCGACGCTTCCCTGCGCGGCGCTCACCGCCTGGCGTGCCCTCTTTGTCGAAGCCGATTTGAAGCCCGGCGAGACGGTATTGGTGCAGGGCACCGGTGGCGTCTCCCTGTTCGCGTTGCAATTCGCGCGCATGGCCGGCGCGCGCGTCATCGCAACCACCGGCACGCCTGACAAAGCCGACAAATTGCTGGCGCTCGGCGCCGCAGCGGTAATCGACCGAATGGACCCGGAATGGGGAAAGGCCACGAGGAGAGCTGCGGACGGAGGCGTGGATCATCTGGTCGAGGTGGCCGGCGGCAATCTCGAACAATCGCTTCAATCGCTTCGCGTAGGCGGCAGGCTCTGCCTCGTTGGCGTCCTCAGCCGCAGCCCCATCCAGTTCGGGCCGGCCCATATGATCCACGCGAACCGGCGCATCAGTGGCGTGACGGTCGGCAGCAAGGAACATCAGGAGGCGATGATCAGCGCGGTGGAACTGAACGGGATCGAACCTGTAATTGACTCTGTCTTCGATTTTGCCGCGCTGCAAGAGGCCTTCGAACATTTTGCGCGGCAGGCGCATTTCGGCAAAATTGCGATAGATTACCGCTGAAGTCGGCATGAACAGGGAGGATATCCAAGGCTGTAATGAGGTCCGTCCCAGCGGGAAAAAGATGCAAGGTCGCTTCCCGTTGAGAAATGAAAGGGCGACGCTTGATATGGTCAGCCAGACGTTGTGGTTCGTTATCGATATGCTAGGCGGTCCCGGAGGCCACGCAATGCGAGATTCCAGAGGTAAACCAGACTATGGCCAATGATCCAGCGCAAGTAGTGGCTCTGCCCGGGACCAGCGATGCCTCTCCTCACAAGATGAGTACGGTGGCGCAGACCATCGCGGTGCTGCGGTTTTTGGCCAATATGTCGGTTCCGCTGGGCGTCAACGCCATTTCGCGGGGGCTGGACCTGCCGACCAGTTCCTGTTTCAGAATACTCAAGCAACTGGCGGAAGAGGGCTATGCGCAGTTCGACCGTGACACGAAATGCTATTCCTTGGGCAGCGCGGCTGTCATGCTTGCGCGCAGGGCGCTCGATCCGGCCAATACTTTTGCCCTGATCCAGCCCCGTCTGACCCGGTTCGTCGCCGAAACCCAGACGTCGCTATGCTTCTGGCGAAGGATTGATCGCAATCGACTCGTGTTAGCGGGCTTTATAGAATCGCCGCATCCCTTGCGAATTCATATGTCGGTGGGCCAACGCATCCCACTCTTCATCGGTGCTGTAGGACGCGCTTTTGCCGGCGAGCTTGGTCTCTCTGAAAAAGACATACAGCGGGAATTTTCGCAGCTTCGCTGGCAGGACTCCCCCGATCTTGAGGATTATCGTCATCAGGTGAGCGAATATCTGCGCGTCGGCTATGCGATTGACCTGGGAAATTTCGCGCCTGGGGTCACGACCGTCGCAACTATCCTGAAGGATGCCTTGGGAGAGCCCAGCTTCGGGCTGTCGGCTGTCCACCTCAGCAACCAGATTGATAGCCAGAAGGTGGAAGCCATCGGAATGGCGTTGGCCCGCCTGAAGCAGGATATTCATCGCCACCTGCTTGGATGCGAACAGGGCGCGGCAGGGTAACCGCGCCAGGGTCGCTGGCCGCCTCTCACGGCCTGGGCGTCGACCACCCGGCCAGGATATCGTCGGCGGTCCATGTTCGATCCGAAGGCGGCCACTGGATTGCGCCAGGCGTTTCGGAAAAGCGGGGCGCCGGCGCGACCTGCAGAACGCCGCCCGATTCGACGAACACCTGTCGCTCGACCTGATGCGGATGCTCGCGTGCTTCCGAAAGGCTTAGGACTGGCGCGAAACAGACGTCGGTGCCCTCCATCAGGGCGCACCACTCATCCCGCGTCTTGGTCAGGAATAGGTCGCGGAAAACCGCGCGCATCTCCGGCCAGTGGGCCTTGTCCATCTGCTTGTGCCGCAATCGATCGGCGGCGCCCGTCTTTTCCAAAAGCAATTGATAGAATTGCGGCTCGATCGACCCGATCGCGACGAAACGCCCATCGGCGCATTCATAATTGCCGTAGAAGTGCGCGCCGCCGTCCAGCAGGTTCACTTCGCGCCGGTCGTCCCATACGCCTGCCGCCTGGAAATGGTGAAAAAGCGAACCGAGATAGGATGCGCAATCGGTCATTGCGGTATCGACGACCTGTCCCTTGCCCGTCGTGCGCGCATGGATCAACGCGGCGAGCATGCCGACGACGAGGAACATCGCGCCACCGCCATAATCCGCCCCCAGGTTGAGCGGCGGCACCGGGCGCTCGGCCGGTCCGATGGCGTGTAACAGCCCCGTGATCGCCAGATAGTTGAGGTCATGTCCGGCCGCATCGGACAATGGTCCATACTGACCCCACCCGGTCATGCGTCCGTAAACGACGGCAGGGTTGCGCGCCATAACGACCTCCGGCCCCAGGCCAAGTCGCTCCATGACGCCGGGCCGGTTGCCCTCGAACACCAGGTCGGCCTTTTCTATCAGCTTGAGGCAAGTCTCGACCGCGTCCGCTGACTTGAGGTTTAGGCAGATGCGCTTGCGGCCTCGGGACTCGCCGCGAAATGCCGGGGGGGGAGGCGTGCCCTCGCGAGCTATCTCGATCACCTCGGCGCCAAGGTCCGACAGGAACATGCCGGCGAAGGGGCCAGGACCCAAGCCGGCGAACTCGACGACCCTTATCCCGACCAACGGTCCGCTCGCCATTTCATCCTCCCTCGTTCGACACATAACAGCCGGCATGGCGCCGGTTCGTCGCATATATGCATGATCGCAAATCGACATTGTGCGCTAATTGATCGCGCGCTGGTCCACGGGTGCAATAGGGTGGCATTGTGCCGCCGGGTCCACCATCTTGCCATAATACAGGCCTTATCGGCCGTTGCGGCGCTCGTAGCGCGATGAGCCCGTCTACCTTTCCTTTATGACGGTAACGACATGACGAAGACAGTGATATCTCTGGACGACAAGTACGACCTTCTGTCGGGAAGGGTGTTCCTGTCGTCCAACCAGGCATTAGTGCGCCTGCCACTGGACCAGGCGCGGCGCGATCGCGCCGCAGGCCTCAAGACCGGCGGCTACATCTCGGGTTACCGCGGGTCTCCGCTCGGCGTCTATGACGCGGCGTTGTGGGCGGCGCAGAAGGAGCTCGACGCGCACGACATCCGGTTCGTGGCCGGATTGAACGAGGAGCTTGCGGCCACCGCGGTGCGCGGGACGCAGGAACTGGCCTGGTTCGGCAAGTCCTCCTACGATGGCGTATTCGCGCTTTGGTATGGCAAGGGGTTGGGCGTCGACCGTGCCTGCGAGGCGCTGAAGCTCGGCAATCTGGAAGGCGCTTCGGCGACAGGCGGCGTGCTGGTCGTGGCCGGCGACGATCATGGCGGCAAGTCTTCAGCCAGCGCGCACCAATCGGAACATACGCTGATCGCGGGGATGATCCCGGTCCTCTATCCCTCAACCATCGACGAGATCATCGAGTTCGGCCTGTACGGCTGGGCGATGTCTCGTTTCAGCGGCGCCTATGCCGGGCTGAAGTGCATCACCGACACGCTCGACCTGACTGCATCGATCGAGTTGCCTGACATCCATCGCGTGTTCGCGAGACCCGACTATCCGGTTCCGCCGGGAGGCCTCAACGTGCGCTACACACCCGCGCCGCTGGAACTGGAGGCGCTGACCGTGCAGCACCGCCTGCCGGCGGTACAGGCGTTCGTCCGCGCGAACGCGCTCGACCGCGTCGTGATGGACGGACCGCGACGCGAACTGGGCCTGGTGGCGGCGGGCAAGGCGTATCTCGACCTTCGGCAGGCGCTCGGCGACCTCGGGCTGACGGAGGAACGCTGCCGCGAACTGGGTATCGGGCTCTGGAAGCCCGGTCTCGTCTGGCCGCTCGAACCGGAGGGAGCGACCCGCTTCGCCACCGGCTTCAGGGCCTTGTTCTCGGTCGAGGAAAAGCGCCCGGTGATCGAGGATCAGTTTGCGCGCCTGCTCTATGGCCTCGCCGCCGCCGATCGCCCCGCTATTCTGGGCAAACGCTCGCTGCGGGGCGAGGCGCTGCTGCCCGAGGTGGGCGAACTCAACCCCGCGCTGATCCGCAAGGCGTTGCTGACCGTGCTGCGCGAACTCGGCCTGGCGGACGATGCTATGGAGGCGGCGGGCCGGCGATTCGCGGCGATGGAGGTGGAGGCGGCGCTTTATGGCGGCGGCCGGGTGCGGCCACCCTTCTACTGTTCGGGTTGTCCGCATAATACGAGCACCAAGGTGCCCGAAGGCAGCAAGGCGATGGCCGCCGTCGGGTGCCAGGGCCTTGCTGCCTATGTCATGCCCGAACGGCGGACGATGCTGCCTGTCAACATGGGCGGGGAAGCGATGCCATGGCTTGCGGTCGAACCCTATGTCGAGGAACAGCATATGTTCCAGAACATGGGCGACGGCACCTATTCGCATTCCGGTATCCTGGCGATCCGGGCGGCGGTCGCGGCGCGCACGCGCGTCACGTTCAAACTGCTGTTCAACGACGCCGTCGCCATGACCGGCGGACAGCCGGTCGATATGCACATATCCCCCATCGACATGGTCAATCAGCTCGTATCCGAAGGCGTGAACCCGGTCGTGCTGGTGTCGGACGAACCGGAAAAGTTCGACGCCGCAAAGCTGCCAAAGGGGGTCGCGTTGCGCCATCGCGATGATCTCGACGCCGTGCAGAAGGATTTGCGCGAGACCACGGGTGTTTCCGCGATCGTCTATGAACAGACCTGCGCCACCGAAAAACGCCGCAGGCGCAAGCGGGGCACCTTCCCCGATCCCGACAAGCGGGTTTTCATCAACCAGGACGTGTGCGAGGGATGCGGCGATTGTTCGGTGCAGTCCAACTGCATCTCGATCACGCCGCTGGAAACCGAACTGGGTCGCAAGCGCCGGATCGACCAGTCGACCTGCAACAAGGATTTCAGCTGCGTGAAGGGCTTCTGCCCGTCCTTCGTGACGATCAAGGGCGCGAAGGTCGCGACCCGCATCGCCGGCGATGCGACCCGGCTGGACGCCATGCTCGCCGAACTTCCCGCGCCGGCGACCGTCGCGCTCGACACCCCCTTTTCGATGATCGTCGCGGGTGTCGGCGGGACCGGGGTGCTCACCGTGGGCGCGCTGATCGGGATGGCCGCCCATGTCGAGGGCAAGGGCTGCACCGTGCTCGACATGACGGGCATGGCGCAGAAGGGCGGCGCCGTGACCGCACATATCCGCGTCGCGTCCAGCCCGGCGGAGTTGAGCGCAACGCGCCTCAGCTTCGGCCATGCGGACGTTCTGCTCGCCTGCGACGCCATCGTGGGATCGAGCCCGGACGTGCTCAAGACGCTGGAGCCGGGCCGTTCGAAGGCCGTTGTCAATGCCGACGTCAGCCCGACCGGCGAATTCCAGACAAATCGCGATGCCAGCTATGACGATACCGCGCTGGTCGCGGCCGTCGCGCGGGCCCTGAAGGATGGAGAATTGTTCAGCCTTCACGCCAGCGGCCTCTCGACGGCGATGATGGGCGACAGCATCGGCACCAATGTCCTGATGCTGGGCTACGCAGCACAGAAGGGATTGCTGCCGGTATCGATCGCGGCGCTGGAAGAGGCGATCCGCCTCAACGGCACCTTCGTGAAGGGCAATCTGCGCATCTTCGCCATCGGTCGATTGGCGGCGGTGGCGCCGGACGAGCTTTCGCGCATGATCGCCCCTTCGCCCGTCAGCCTGGCCAATATGTCGCTGGACGAGATTGTCGAGCGTCGCATAGCGCTGCTGACATCCTATCAGAATGCGGACTATGCGAAGCGATATGGCGACTTCGTCGCCCATGCGGCTTCGGTCATCGCCGGTCGGACCGTCGAGGGCGGCGATCTGCTCGTGCGGGAGATCGCCATCTCGCTCGCGCGGGTGATGGCGTATAAGGACGAATATGAGGTCGCGCGTCTCTATACTGATCCCAAGTTCATGGAGCGGTTGCGGGAGCAGTTCGACGGCGACCTGAAGCTGTCCTTCCATCTGGCCTCCGCCGCGCTGTTCACGGGCAAGGACGCCAACGGCCGGCCGCGCAAGCGCGAAATCGGCGGCTGGATGCTCCGCGCGTTCGGGGTGCTGGCCAAGTTCAAGGGGCTGCGTGGCACCCCGTTCGATCCATTCGGCTACATGGCGGAGCGCCGGATGGAGAGGGCGCTGATCGCGGACTATCGCTCCATGATCAAGGATATCCTGCCGCAGGTCGATGCAACGAACCTGGATACCGCGATCGAACTGGCGGGCGCCGTCCAGGAAGTGCGTGGGTACGGGCCGGTCAAGCATGCGGCGTTCGAACAATATGAGGTGGTCAGGGCGAGGCTGCTTGAAACCTTTCGCAAGGGCGGCAGCGCGCAAACGCAGCCAAGGGCGCTGGCATCCCAGGATAATTGACCGGGCAGGAGGATAGGAATTGGGCTATTTCATCTACACTGACGTGGTGCTGAAGATAGGGAAGTTGCCGGACTATACGGCAATGATGAAAAGGCTTGCGCCGTTCATGGCGCGCAATGGCTGGCATATGGTGCAGGCGCTGCAACCCGTCACGGGCGACTTTCGCAAGCTTGTCCATGTCTGGAAGCTCGACGCATTTGCCGACGTGGAGCGCGGGCTGCACGCCTGTGCGGGGCCTGAAGGCCAGGAAATCCTGCGGCCCATGGCTGATCTGGTCGAATCCGAAGCCATCTCGGTGATGGCCAGCACCGCCTACATCTGACGCTTGGCGCTGCGGCGCCCGCATAACATATTCGGGAGAGAAAGATGGAACTTGGACTAAAGGGAAAAATCGCGCTCGTCAGCGGCGGCAGCAAGGGCATGGGGCGCGGGGCTGCCGAGGAACTGGCCCGCGAAGGGGCTCATGTCCTGATCCTGGCGCGGGGGCAGGACGCCATTGACGAAACGGTGGCCGCGATCCGCGCCGAAGGCGGCGTGGCCGAGGGGCTGTCCGCCGACATGACCGATCCCGAAGCGATCGCGGGAGCGGTGGAGTATTGCAAGGAGCGGCTCGGCCGCGACCCTGACATCGCCGTCGCCAATGTCTATGGCACGGCGCGCCTGAACTTCGACACCGCTACCACGGACGATTTCCGCGCGGGCTATGATCTGATCGTTCTCAGCGCCATGTATCTGGCGCGCGCGGTCGTGCCCGGCATGAAGGCACGGGGATGGGGCCGTATCGTGACGATCGGGTCCTTCTGCGTGAAGAAGCCGCACTGGCACATTCCGCTGATCGTCGACAATGTGACCCGTGCCGGCGCGGCGGCGCTCAACAAGTCACTCTCCAACGAGCTTGGCGGCCACGGCATTACCGTCAACACCGTGGCGCCGGGCTTCATCGCGACCGAAATGGCGCTGGCCTGGATGGCGGAGCTGGCTCGCGAACAGGGGCAGGACCCCGCGGCGGCGGCGGCTGCTCTCGACGCCACCATCCCCCTCAAACGTCAGGGGACATCGGAGGAGATCGGCGCGACCGTGGCGTTCCTGTGCTCGCAGAGGGCGAGCTACATCACCGGCCAGGTGGTCATGGTCGACGGTGGTTTGGTCGGCACGCCCTATTAATCGATAAGAGCAAAGGAGAAGTCGATGTCACTACAGGACGAAAATGAAATAAAGCACGTCGTAAACCTTTATGGTCTGGCCGTCGATACGCAGGCCTGGGATCTGTTCGACAGTGTCTTCACGCAGGATATCGATGCCGACTATAGCGAAACGTCGCACTGGCGTGACCTTGCCACACTGAAGTCCGAGTTCGAGGTCTATCATGATCCGTTCGACGGCACGCAGCACACGATGATGCACCACATGGTCAAGGTCGATGGCGACAGGGCCAATGCCCTGACCTACGCGACATGGCGGCTCATCCGCTTGGGGCTCCCCGGCGGCGACTTCTGGGAGGGCACGGGCTGGTACGATGACGAGCTGGTCCGCACCGCGCAGGGCTGGCGCATTTCCACCCGCATCTGCCGGATCATCTGGTGGGGCGGCAATCCGCTGGTCAACGAAACCGTGCCCGGCGTGAAGTTCCAGCTTCCGCTCACGGCCCTTCGCGCCGAACGGCTGGCGGGGCGCGTGCGTTATTTCAACGCATTGACCAAATGACCGATGCGGCGGGGAAGAATCTTCTCCTTCCCCGCCGCAGATCCTCCCGCTCCGGCGGGTGAACTACCGACCCTGAGTTTATTCGCTGACCCATGCAACAATGTCGTCGGTCGCCGCCCTGCGCGAACGGAAACTGTTGGAGGGATGCTCCATGTCCGCATAGCCGAAGGATGCCCCGCACACCACCGCGCGATGGTCCGGGATGCCGAAAAACTCGTGCAGAAGCGGGCTGTAGTTGGCGAACGCCGCCTGCGGGATCATGGCGATGCCGAGCGACTGGGCCGCGAGCAGCAGCGTGCCCAGATAGCTACCGCAATCCAGCACCCCATAGGTGCCAAGATCCCGCTCCGTCGTGAGCACGAGCGCGTGGGGCGCGCCGAACAGGCGGAAATTTTCGAGTGCCTGGCGCGCCGATGCTTCGCGGTCGCCATAGGCCACGCCTACCGCTTCGTAGAGCTGCCAGCCAACCTCCCGCTGCCGTTCCTTGTACACGCCCTTGTAGGCGGCGGGAAAAGGGAAGTCGGAGCTGGCCGTCATCGCCCCGGCTGCGGCGTCCGCCTGCGCGCGGCTGTAGAAGGCTTCCCGGAAACGCTCGGTCGCTTCGCCTTCGGTGACATGGACCTGCCAGGGCTGACTGTTGCACCAGGATGCCGCGCTCTGCGCCAGCCTGAACATGGTGTGGACGACGTCGTGCGGGACCGGATCGGGCTGATAGGCACGGCAACTGAACCGATCGGCCAGCAGACGTGAGATGACCTGCGCGTCCGCCGTCATTCCCGGCGCATTGTCGATTTCTTCGCGTTCCACCGATGCCATCAGTCCACTCCCAATATCGCGGCGGTCGTCGGAAGGCCGCTGCCGGCGGTGACCAGCATGTTGCGGACATTGGGCACCTGATTGGCCGCCGTCCTGCGCAGCTGACGGACCGCCTCCGCCACCCCGTTCATGCCATGGATATAGGCCTCGCCAAGCTGGCCGCCATGCATGTTGATCGGCAGCTTGCCGCCGATCTCCAGATTGCCATCCTTGACGAAGTCTTTCGCTTCGCCCTTGGCGCAAAAGCCGTAGGCCTCCAGCCCGGGGAATACCGATGGGCCGAAATGATCGTAGAGGATCGCGGCGTCCAGATCCAGCGGCGACATGCCCGATTGCGCGTAGAGCTGGCGGGCGGCCGCCGCGCACTCGTCGAACGGCAAGATATTGTCCTTGTAGAACCCGCCGAGGCTGACCGTTCCCTTGGGCGAGCCCATGGCGGCGGCGCGGATATAGACCGGTTTCTGCCGCAGGTCGCGCGCGCGTTCGGCGCTGACGATGACCAGGGCGACCCCGCCGTCGCTTTCCTGGCAGCAATCGAGAAGATGCAGCGGATCGGCGATCATGCGCGATGCCTGATGCTCTTCCACTGTGATCGGCTTGCCGTAGAAGAAGGCCTTGGGGTTGGTGGATGCATGCTTGCGCGCCAGTACCGCATAATTGGCGAAGTCGAGGCTCGTCGCCCCGCTCTCGTGCATGTAGCGCCGCATCATCATGCCCATCATCGCGGCCGGCGTCATCAGCCCGGCAAAGCCATGATAGGCGAAGACGACATTGTCGCTGGTCGGCGGGAGTGAATGCATCGGCTGCCCGAAACGATATTCCGACCGCTCGTTCATCGCGCGGTAGACGACCACGACATTGGCGATGCCGGTGGTGATCGCCATCGCTGCCTGCTGCACCGGCCCCAATGTGCCGCCGCCGCCCTGCGGGATACGGCTGAAGAATGTCAGGTCCCGTCCGCCGATGGCGCGGAAAATCTCCTGCTCGCTGTTATTGTCCATGGTGAAGGTCGACATGCCGTCGACCTCGGCGGGCTCGATGCCGGCATCGGCGAGCGCGCCGAGCGTCGCCTCCACCGCAAGGCGCAGTTCGCTGCGCCCGCTATTCTTCGAAAATTCGGTCGCGCCATAGCCGGCGATCGCGGTTTTGTTGGAAATGCTGGTCATGCTGGGTTCCGGTTCGACGGATTAGACATTTTGAAAGCGAAAGGCGGCGACGGCGTCGCGTCGCACGAATTGCGTCTTCACGCGTTGGCCGATGGACAGGTGCGCGGGATCGGCGCCATCCATCGCGCCGAGCAGGCGCACGCCCTCGTCCATGGCGACGACGGCCATCGGATGTGGCACGGCGAAACCGGGCAGGGGCGGGTGATAGTGCGTCACGTAACTATATATCTCGCCCTCGCCCGACAGAGCGACCGGCTCCCAGTCGAGCGATCCGCAATGGCCGCAGCCGGGGGAGGGCAGGCCGCGCAACTGGCCGCAGCCCGTGCATTTCTGGACCAGCAGCTTCCCTTCCTCCAGCCCGCGATAAAAAAAGTCGAAGTCTCGATTGGAGCAAGGCGCATTATGGCCCTTGGCGTTGGGATCGGTCATGAAGGTTCCTCGATGATGGAGATGATGTCGAGCGCAATGAGGATCGTTTGCAGCGGCGTATGACGGGTTCCGTCCATAATCTGTTCCTTATCCGGGCCGATAGGGAGCAGCTGACATCCCCCCTTCCCGTATCTCCCGAGCATCTATGGGAAAACGCGCGCGTGACAACAAGGCACGCCACGGGCCTAAAGCTACCGCTGCTGCAATAGATGGTGCCTGCCGTTGTCACGCGCGCGAGCAACCGCCGATATGGAGCCTGCACGGGCTAGTGGGCGGCTGTCTTGCGCGCCGGTTGCCTCTTGCCTGCTGATCGCTGGATTCTTGCCTGTTCCGCTTGCGGGGATGCACAGCTGGCATGGCCAGCGTATGGCGGGCACAGCTATAGGGAGGCAAAGTCATTGCACGCAGCGTCGGAATATTCCCTGGACCTGCCAGCCATCGAGCATTGGCTGCTGGCCAATGGCGTTCTGGCGCGTCCGGGTCTTGACGATGTAAGGCAGCTTGCAGGCGGGACCCAGAATATCGTCATGCGCTTCAGCAATGGCGGGCGTGACTATGTCCTGCGCCATCCTCCGGCCAAGCCGCGCCCGAATAGCAACAGATTGCTGGAGCGTGAAGTCCGGCTGCTGAGGGCGCTGGGCGGCAGTGACGTGCCGCACCCGGCGGTGGTCGCCGTTTGCACCGATCTGTCGGTGGCGAGCGGCCTGTTCTATGTGATGGAGGCGTTGGATGGCTTCAATCCCACCGTGGTCATGCCGGAGCATGTCGCGGCCTCCGCGCCGGTCCGTCACCGCATGGGGCTTGAGATGATCGACGGCCTCGTTGCCCTCTCCAAGGTCGATCCCATCGCCAAGGGCCTGGAGGATTTCGGCAAGCTGGACGGCTTCCTTGAGCGACAGGTCGGCCGTTGGGCCGGGGAATTGCAAAGCTATGCGCGTTTCACGGGCTGGGAAGGGCCGGATGCGTTGGGTGACGTCGCGGGCGTCGGACAATGGCTGGCGGAAAATGTGCCGCCTGACATGCAGCCGGGCATCATTCATGGCGACTATCATATCGGGAATTGCATTTTCGCCGAAGACGGGCGTCTCAACGCTATCGTCGACTGGGAAATGGCGACGCTCGGTGATCCCCTGGTCGATCTCGGCCGCCTGCTGGTGAGCTGGCCTATGGAGGGTCAGGCGAAGCCGCAGACCATGCGCGTCGCGCCGCTGGATGGCTTTGCGACGCCGGCCGAGATGATCGCGCGCTATGCCGAGCGGTCCGGGCGGTCGCTCGCCCATCTGCCGTGGTTCGAGGTCCTTGCCTGCTACAAGCTCGGGCTGATCCTGGAGGGCACGCACGCCCGTGCGCAGACGGGATTGGCCGAGATGGAAACCGGCAAGCGCCTGCACCGTCCCGCCGTGTCCCTGCTTCAGGAAGCACGATCTATCATCGCACGAGCCTGACATATATCCGACAGGAGTTGTAAATCCGTGGATTTCGATTTTTCACCCCGCCAGTCAGAATGGCTCGACCGCGTTCGCCAGTTCATGGCTGACCAGGTCTATCAGGCCGTTCCCACTTACTATGCCCAACTCGCGGACAATCGCTGGCAGCAGCCGCAGATATTGCAGGAATTGAAAGCCAAGGCACGCAAGGAGGGGCTCTGGAACCTCTTCATGTGCCCGTCGAGCCACGACGAGGACGACTTTCGCGGCGCCGGGCTTTCCAACCTCGAATATGCGCCGCTTGCCGAGGAGATGGGCCGCATCACCTGGGCGTCGGAGGTTTTCAATTGCAGCGCGCCGGATACCGGCAACATGGACCTGCTGCACATGTATGGATCGCGCGAACAGAAGGAGCGCTGGCTGCGGCCGCTGATGGCGGGCGAAATCCGGTCGGCCTATGCGATGACCGAGCCGGACGTCGCCTCTTCCGACGCCACGAACATGCAGACGGAAATTCGCCGCGATGGCGACGATTATGTGATCAACGGGCGCAAATGGTGGATATCGGGCGTGCTCGACCCGCGCTGCAAGATCATGATCGTCATGGGCCGCAGCGACCCGAACGCGCCCCGGCACCAGATGGCGTCCCAGCTGCTCGTTCCCATGGACACGCCCGGCATCACGATCGGCCGGAACATGACCAATTTTGGTTATGACGACGCGCCGCACGGCCATTGTGAGGTGACGTTCGAGAATGTCCGGGTGCCTGCGTCCAACATGATCCTGGGGGAAGGGCGGGGGTTCGAGATTTCGCAGGGACGTCTGGGGCCGGGGCGCATCCACCATTGCATGCGGATCATCGGCATGGCCGAGGTCGCGCTGGAAAAGATGGTCCGCAGGCTGATGAGCCGGAGCACCTTCGGCAAGCGCCTCATCGATCACTCGCTGTGGGAACAGCGCATCGCCGACGCGCGGATCGATATCGAGACATCGCGCCTGCTGACGCTCAAGGCCGCCGACATGATGGACAAGGTCGGCAACAAGGTGGCGCGGCTCGAAATCTCGATGATCAAGGTCATGGCGCCGCGCACCGCGCTGGGCATCATCGACAATGCCATTCAGGCGTTCGGCGCCGGTGGGCTGGATAGCGATGCCGGCACCGCCGCCCTGTTCGCGCGCGTGCGCGCCCTGCGGATCGCGGACGGCCCCGACGAGGTGCATGCGCGCACAATCGCCAGGCTGGAGCAAAAGAAATATTCCGGCTGACCCGCCGCGCATTTGCGCCACCCGCTGATCCGCTTCGAAACCGCAGGTGGCAAGGACATCATCCTTGCGTCAGGATGCGGGCCGACAGGCCGCCGTCGATGACGATGTCGGTTCCGGTGATATAGGAGGCCTTGTCCGACAGGACGAACTCCACGACATTGGCAATGTCGCTGACGGTGCCCCAGCGGCCGACGGGCGTGGCTTTGAGCATGTCGTTCATCTCCGGGCGATCGACGACCTCCTTTTTCGTCATGCCGGTGCGGATGAACCCTGGCGATAGGCTGACGATCCGTGCCCCCTTTTTAGCCCAGCGCGTCGCCCGCTGCCGCACCAGGTCGCACGTCCAGGCTTTCGAATAGGCGTAGGCGCTGGCGGTCCGTCTTTCGTCGTCGTCCCCCAGATGCGGTGCGATCCGGTCCAGCAGATCGGGCACGAGCGGCTGCGCGAGCACTTGTGTCAGGGCAGGCTCCGCCGCCGGTACGAAACAGCGCGCGGTCGATGACAGCAGGATGCCGACCGACCCTTGCGTTAACAGCGGCTCGATCGCCTCGATCAGCTTGGCCGTACCCACGAGGTTGGTTTTGACGATGGCAGCCCACCCGGCGAGCGCCGGCGACAGGCCGGCCGTATGGATGAGCATCTTGGAACGATCGCCGATATCGGCCGCCGCCCCTGCGATATCCTGGATCACCCCGTCTTCGGCAATGTCTCCGCAGATGCTCGCCACGATGTCGGCATTGTCCTCCTCGCGCAAGCTTTCCGAGATCGCATCGAGCCGGCCGGCTTTGAAATCAGTAAGGATCAGGCCGTGGCTGTTGGCCAGGCGGCGGGCGCAGGCTTTGCCCATGCCGCCAGCGGCGCCGGTGATGATGGCAACGGGTTTGCGGGACAGCACATGGGGAACCTTATCTGACATCTGATCTAACTCCTCGACTTTTGCTCTTTCAGATTTGTGGGGTCCATGAGCATGCCGTGCACCAGCATGTTATGGGCGTGGGTCAGTTGGTGATGACCGAAGGCGGCGTTCAGCACCGTGCCCCGACCGGCCGCGTCCTGCGCAGCGTTGACCGCTTCCTTGGCCAGTTTCAGCGCGAAGAGCGGTTTGCGGGCGATTTCCTCCGCGATCGACAATGTGAATGTTTCGAGCGCGTCGCGTTCGACGACATGGTTGATCATCCCGGCGGCTTCGGCGTCGACGGCAGTCAGCACGTTCGAACGGAACAGGAATTCCTTGGCCTTGCGGACGCCAAGCTCATAGGGATGATTGAAGAACTCGACCCCGCACACGCCCAGATCGACGGCCGTGTCCTGGAAGGTCGCATCGGTCGAGGCGATGATGATGTCGCAAGGCCATATCAGCATCAATCCGCCCGTGATCACTTTTCCCTGAACTTGCGCGATCGTCGGTTTCGGAATATTTCGCCAGCGTTCGGACAGCCCGAGATAGGCTTCCTTTTCATATGCCATCTGCGCCTCAGCGCCCGCGCAGCCGAAGCCGCACCAGGTGCCGACCGGGGTTTCCGACCGGATATTCCGGTGAGTGTCCCCTGAGCCGATTTCGTCCAGGTCATGTCCCGATGAAAAATGCGGTCCATTTGCCGCCAGGATGATGACGTGAACGCCATCGTCGCGGGCAGCGCGGTCGAACGCCGCATTCAAGGCATAAAGGAGCCGGGTATTCTGGGCGTTGCGGCGTTCAGGCCGATTGAGCACGAGGCGGGCGACCCGAGGAGCGGCCATTTCGTAGATCACGGGTTCTAATTGCTTGCTCAAGATGCGCCTCCTCTACGGTGCGGACCGAACAAGCCAGCATTCCAGAACTGGTTGAAGTAGCGACGGGCGGTTTTCGCGCGAAATCGCAACTGGAGGCAATGCGCACTGCAGCCGGCATCGCATTACTTGTCCTATGGCATCGCCACAAGATTTGAAGGCGGAAGGACCATGCCGCCCGAAGAGCAAATTGGGAGGCATGCATGAAGGTTTCGCGATATTTCAGTACCTGCGCAGCGGCCGCGCTGGCCACCTCCGTCGCCATCCCCGCACTTGCGCAAGCGAGCGGAACGGCTGCCGAATCGTCCGCCGGGGGCCAGAACGCCGACGCACCGACGAGCGATATCGTCGTGACGGCGCGCCGCCGAGCGGAGGACATCTCGCGCGTCCCCACATCCGTGACGGCGCTCGGGGCCGAGGCGCTTACCCAGCGGTCCGTCTCGACGCAGGCGGACCTTCAGATGGCGGTGCCGGGACTCATCGTTCGCGAAACGCAGTCGAACAACAATCTCAACTACGCGATCCGCGGACAGACGGTCGATGCCTTTTCGGGTTCGTCGACCGCCGTTGTCCCCTATCTGAACGAAGTGCCGTTCGTCGCCGGCGGTATCGCATCCTTTTTCGACCTTCAGTCGGTTCAGGTCCTGAAGGGGCCGCAGGGCACTTTGTTCGGCCGGAACGCCACCGGCGGCGCGGTGCTTTCGACCACCGCGCGCCCGACCGCCGAGCCGGGCGGCAGCCTGAAGCTGGGCTATGGCAATTACGAGGCGGTCGATGTCGAGGGGTTCGCCAATGTGCCTCTCGTGGGCGACACCGTCCTGTTCCGCGCGGCTTTCAAGATCGCCCGGCGCAACGGCTATATCGACAATGTCTATAGGGGGCCAGTGTTCAACGGTAACGACAATCGGGAACTCGGCAAGGTCGATCGCCAGGCCTACCGCGCATCGCTGCTGCTCAAGCCGTCGGATGGAGTCGAGAACCTGCTGATGGTGCAGTATGAGCGCTCGCGCGGTAACAATTCGGGAACGAGTATATATAGCTACAATAGCTGCGGCGCTGTCGGCGCAAACGGCACCCCGCTGCCGTGCGGCACGCAGCTTCTCTTCGGACCCCAACTGGATGCGAACATCGGGTTCCCGGGAGCATGGGCAGCGGTCCTGGCGGCGCATCCCGGCTATGACCCCAGGGGAATCCAGGGTGTTCTCGACCGTCAGAAAAACCAGCTGGGTTTCTGGCAGGTCAATTCCGCCGCGCCGTCCTTCCACAGCGGCAAGGACATCGCGGTGGTCAACAACAGCACGATCAAGCTGAACGACAGCATGACGATCAAGAATGTCTTTGGCTATTCCTATTCAAGGGCAATTGACTCCACGGAACAGTCGGGCACGCCCTATCTGCTGATTTCCAATTACGACATCAATCGACCGTTCACCGGGGGGCTGCGCAACTTGGCGAATGAAGTCACCAGTCGGTCTGTTTCGAACGAATTGCAATTGCAGGGATCGCTGCTGAACGATGGCCTTGAATATATTCTGGGTGGTTATTTCCAGGATATCAGGAACCATACCATCTTCCCGCAAAGCTATTTCGATCTTGCGCCGATAATCCCGCCGGCGTCCACGACCTCCAACTTCAAGATCAGGGATCGTTCGACCGCCGTCTTCGCGCACGGCACTTTCGATCTCGGCACCCTGGCGGGTCTCACGGGCCTGAAATTCAGTGCGGGGGTTCGCTATGCGTGGGAGAAGATCAGCCTGGATCACCAGCCCGGCGGCACCTTCTTCGGCCTCACGACGCCGGACGCCAAGTTCGACCGAGCGAGTTGGAACCTGGGGCTGGAGTATCAGGCGACGGCCGATGTCCTGGTCTATGTCGTAGCGCGTGAAAGCTGGCGTGCCGGCGGCGTCAACGGCGTGGCGCCGCCCGCGCTCAGCGCCACGCTGACGAACACCGACAAGTTCAAGCCCGAAGTCGCACAGGACTTCGAAACGGGCCTGAAGTACAACGGGCGCGTGGGCGAGGCGAGGACGCACTTTTATCTCTCAGCATACTCCATGAAGGTGAAAAACGTTCAGCGCACCCTGTTCCCCGCCAATCCCATCAATCCGGCGCTCGGCTCGATCGCGGTCACGGTCAACGTGCCCGAGGCGCGGATCAAGGGGCTGGAACTCGATACGGGCATCGAACCCGCGCGTTGGTTGAGTGTCGGCGTGTCCGGTGCGTTCACCGATGCCAAGTTCACCAAGGATCAGGCGCTGGTGTTCGGCAATCCGACCCTGTTCGGCCCTGTGGCCGATACGCCGCGTTGGTCGGGTTCCGCCTATGCGGTCGTGACGGTTCCCTTGGGGAACGACATGGGTGACCTGCGGCTTCGCGGCGACGTCTACGGCCAGACCAGCTTTTATTTCTCGAACACGGCCAGTTCGGTATCGCCGCAAACCAAGCTGCCCGGCTACAGGCTCGCCAACTTTCGCATCGACTGGGACAATGTCGCCGGCTCGGGTCTTGGTCTGGGGGTCTGGATGCGCAACGCCTTTAACGAGAAATATTATGTGGGTGGCCTCGCGTTGGGACCGTCGCTCGGCGTGAACTCCGCGAATGTCGGTCGCCCGCGCATGTACGGCATGGAACTGTCGGCGAAATTCTGAGGACCTACGACGGTATGGGCGTCGGCCGTTCGCTATAGGCCGGCCGACTGCGGACAGGGAGGACCGGGCCGATGAGGATCGCGCAGGCCTCCCGCATGCATTTCGACGCACGCTGCCATGATGCCCATCGCATGGCCGGCGGCGGGGTGGACGATTCAGCCCGGCATCGGCCCCAAAACCGCTTTTCCCACCGCCCTGCCGCTTGCGACATGGTCATGCGCGCGGGCAAGGTTGGCGGGGGTCAGCGGGCCGAAATGATCGTGCATCGTCGTACGAATCCGGCCCGCGTCGACCAGATCGGCGACGGCGCAGAGCAGCCGGTGTTGTTCGATCATGTCGGATGTGGCGAATTGCGATCGCACGAACATGGCTTCCCAGGTTACCGAAGCGGCCTTCGCCCGCAACGGAACGATATCCAGCGAGACGGGATCGTCGATGATGCCGATCCGACCGCGCGGAGCGATAATCCTGGCGATGGTGGGCCAGTGGCGGTCGGTCCCGGTCAATGCCGCGATATGGGAAACCTGGGAAATCCCGGCGCGATCAAGCTGCGCCCCCAGATCGTCTTTATGATCGATGACCGTGTTTGCGCCCAGCGAACGGACCCATGCGGCGGTTTCGGGTCGCGACGCGGTGGCGATGACGTGAAGGTGGGTCAGCCGCGCGGCAAGCTGGACGAGCATGGAGCCCACGCCCCCCGCGCCGTTGATGATGAGGATGCTGCCGGCGCGCGCGGGGGCTCCTCGTGTCGCGCCCATTTGATCGAACAACAGTTCCCAGGCGGTAATCGCCGTCAGCGGCAATGCGGCGGCTTCCTCGAAGGACAGGGAGGCTGGCATCTTGCCTGCTATCCGTTCATCGACCAGGTGAAGCCGGGCGTTCGTGCCAGGGCGGCCGATAGTGCCGGCGTGAAACACCCGGTCGCCCGGTGCGAACAGGGTCACTTCGGAGCCTACCGCCGTGACGATGCCCGCGCCATCGAACCCCAATATGCGTGGCTGTCCCTTGGGCCGAGCCTTCGAGCGGAGCTTGACGTCCACCGCATTGACGGCGACGGCCCGGATGTCGACCAGAAGGTCGCGGGGACCGGGAAGGGGCTCGGCCACGTCAAACTCCCGTAGCACGTCACTCCCGCCCGGCTCGCAATATCCGATCGCCTTCATTTTCCTTCTCCGCAGCATCGCGTTACCCCCCTTGGTACGGTGTGGAGTGACGCCTGATGATGCGCGGATATAGCCTGGACCCGCACCCCGCCATCTCTCCAGCAGAGTTGGGTCATGACGCCCAAAGCATCCCTGGAACGGGGTGCGGCAGGGCGAATGACGTCCATCAGGAGACTTGCCCAAAGATGACCGCCATCTTGCCCCCTATGGGTATGTCTGTTCCTTCCACCGTTACGCGTTGACGATAACCCACGGGATGGAAAATCTAATCCGGGCGCGGTCAGGCGATCGGCCCGGCGCGCGCCTCGACGGGAGAATGCATGATGGACGATCTTGTGGCCAACAAACGACTTGCACACGAATATCTGGAGCGGATCGGCACGGGAGATGTCGACGGCGTCGTCGATCTCTTCACCGACGATGGCGCCATTATCGTGGAGAGCAAGACGTTGCTGCCGCCGGAAGTGCGGGGCAAGGACGCCATTCGCGCCGTCATCGCTTCATTGCCGCAGATTTTCCCGGAAACGGGTCTGCGGATCATCATCGACGACGTCACGGCGGAAGAGAACCGCGTCGCTGTCCGTGCGCATTCGGATGCCAGGCACGTGTCAGGCAAGATGTATCAGAACCGCTATCATTTCCTGCTCTATTTCAAAGACGGGAAAATCGAGCGTAGCCATGAATATCTCGACAGCTTGCATCTGACAGATGTTTTCTTCGATGGCGCGCGACCGGACTGATTTTTGGGAGCGCTGAAGGAAAGAAATCCTTCCGATATCTAAAGCACCTTCGCGAGATCGTCCGACGGGTCAGCAGGGAACTGTGCGTCATATGGGCGCTTCCGCCGCCCTTGTGTTCCGACGTCCCGGCTGGCCGTGTTCATTTTTCTGCTCATGGCAAGAGGACGTTCCATGCTGGTCAATTCGATGCGTTATACAGGGATGCGCCTAAAGCCGGGCAGCACAGAGAAACTTCAAATCATAATCAAGGGAGGGCCAATTGGCGTCATCATCAAACAGGCAGCAATTTGCTCGCGCATTGCTGGGATCCGCGGCGTTGATCGCTGTCGTTGTCAGTGCAGATGCGGCGGCGCAGAATGCGCCGGCGGATGCAGCCAGTTCCAACGACATCATCGTCACGGCGCGCAAACGGTCTGAATCGCTGATCGCGGTTCCCGTCGCCATCGCCGCCGTGGGCGCTGAAGAATTGTCGCGCAGCGGCATCAACGGCGTGGACGGCCTGGCTCGCAAGGTGCCTGGCTTCATCGTCGGCGAAGGCGGCGGCACCATACAGGGCGGCAGCATTTCGCTGCGCGGCATAAGCGCGGCGGACAGCAACCCGCTCGGTGACCAAGCCGTGTCCTTCAACATCGACGGAGTGCAGGTCGCCCGCGCGTCGATCCGCCGGATGGGAGATTTCGACGTCGCTCAAGTCGATGTCATGAAGGGGCCGCAGGCGCTCTTCTACGGCAAGAACAGCCCGGGCGGCATCATTTCGATGCGCACCAATGACCCTACTGATCGCTTCGAGGCCGGTGGAAAACTGGGCTACGAAGTTGTCGGGCATGAGTGGCGGGGGGAGGGCTATGTCTCCGGCCCGCTCACCGACGGATTGGGTGCGCGCCTTGCATTCTATGGCTCGGACATGCGGGGTTGGGTCAAGAATGCGCTGCCCGACGGCACGCAGTTCAAGCCCCGTGACCCCTATGGCCCTGAAAACAAGGAATATGCCCTGCGCGGAACCCTGAAATATGATCAGGGTGGCCCGTTTACCGCAAGGTTCAAATTGTCCTACAACCGCGCCAAAGGGCAGGGCTTTGCCGCGAACTATCAGTTCGTCGACTGCCCGGCAGGCGTCGCTCAAGGCGCCCCGTTCGATGACTGCAAGGCGAATAATCGCATTACGACCGCCTCGCTCGGGCCGGATTTTGCCAAGCTTCCGTCCACGATCAACATGGGTGGCATTCTCAGTCCCTCCGACTATGGGGACGGCGAGGGCTATAATCGCCAAAGCCAGTGGCTGAGTGGTCTTGAACTGACCTATCGCATCAGTGACGAAGTCAAGATCACGTCGGTTACCGGCTATTATGACCTCGACCTCATCAACCGATCCAACTTCAATGCCGCCAGCATACCCAGCTTCATCCTCGGCAGTATTCAGGCGCTGAAAATTCGGGAGTGGAGTCAGGAACTGCGGCTCGAAACCGACATTGATGGTCCCATCAATTTCATGGCGGGCGGGCAGTTTCAAAAGAGCCAGGCGGAGTCGGCGTCGCTGGCGGCGTTCGGCGCTATCGCCGGACAGCCTTCACTGTTCGGCGCAGCCCGTCCTTCGCCCTTCCCTGCTGCGCAATATTATCTTAAGCAGAAGGGCCATGCCTATTCGGTATTCGCGCAATTGCAATTCAAGCCGATCGAGCAACTGGAAATTTCGGCGGGCGGTCGTCTCAGTTCGGAAACGAAGCGGCTCACGTCGGTCATCAATTTCAACCACGAACTGATCGGAGCCGTGCCCAGTCTTTCGAACGGGCGCAACAAACGGGACTTTGACGATTTTTCACCGGAAGTGACCGTTAGCTACCGTCCGACCAACAATCTCACCGCCTATGTAACCTACAAGCAGGGCTTCCTGTCGGGTGGTTTCAACGGCGGGTCGTTCAACGCCAATGGCGACCTGTCCTATCGTCCGCAGCGCGTTGAGGGCTGGGAAGCCGGCGTGAAGGCGAGAACGGCGAACGGCAGGCTATCCGCCGAATTGGCGCTGTACGATTACAAGATCAATGACCTTCAGGTTCAGATCACGACCCAGGGCACGATCCAGGAACTGCGCAACGCCGGCAAGGTGTCATCGAAAGGCGCTGAATTCAGCCTGAATTATCGACCACCCCTCGATGGCCTCAGCCTTTACGGCAACGTGGCGTATCAGAAGGGCAGATATGATGAATATTACGCCACCTGCTATGCCGGGCAGGCGTTCCTACGTCCCGGCACAGGCATCGGGCAATGCGCTCAACAACCCAACCCGAACAACAGCAACATCGTCGGCTTGCTCCAGAATCTGAGCGGTACGGAGTTGGTTCGCTCGCCCGAATGGACGGGTAATGCCGGCTTCATTTTCGACACGCCTGTGTCATCGAACATGAAGTTGGAATTGAGCAGCGGCGTGAACTACAGTACCAGCTATATCACCAGCCCGGTTTCACAGCCGCGCGCCCGGCAGCCGAAGTTCGCGACTGTTGACGCCACATTGCGGCTGGTGCAGGTGGACGATAAGTGGGAATTCGCGATCATCGGTACGAACCTTACCAACAAATATACGTTCGTCCGTGGTATCGACACGCCCTCGGCGGCCATTCAACCTACGCGCTTGGCAGACACAATTGCGGTTGTCAGCCGTGGCCGCCAGGTTATGTTCCGGGCGGGGTTCAAATATTAACCTGGTATTGAACGGGGGGCTGGACGCATTGGGCCGTCCCCCGTTGTCTCCCTCGATGTGATGTGGAGCCTGCCCCAACAAAGGAGCAGATAAATGAGGGAGAATTGAATAGGTCCCTAGGTGTTCAGTCCCGGCATCTTGGACTTGTCCCGGTTTTGCGCCGGTCACCTATCTCATTATGCGACCTTGGCCTCAAAGGCGAGCGGGCTGATGCCGCCCAGATATGAATGTCGGCGGCGGGTGTTGTAGAACCCGTTGATGTACTGAAAGATAGCGGCTTCTGCCTGACGCCGTGTCGGCCAACTCTGCCGCCAGATGAGTTCGGCCTTCAGAGATTTGAAGAACGTCTCGACGGACGCATTGTCGTAGCAATTTCCCTTGCCGCTCATTGAAGGACGCAGGCCGTAGGCCTGCAATTTCTTTTGATAATCGTAAGAACAGTATTGGCTACCGCGATCCGAGTGGAAAAGGCAGCCCTCTGGGGGCTGGCGCAGGCGCACCGCCATGTCCAATGCCCTGATCGCCAGGTCCTTCTTCATCCTGTCGCTGACTGCCCAACCAACGACGCGACGGCTATGCAGGTCGAGAATGACGGCAAGGTAGAGCCAGCCTTCCGACGTCCAGATATAGGTGATGTCGCCCGCCCATTTACAATTGGGTGCATCGGCGGCGAAATCGCCATCCAACCAGTTTGCCGCAACACCCAAGTGATGGTGACTGTCCGTCGTAACTTTGTGTTTGCGCGTGCGGACTGGCTTGATCCCGTTGATCCTCATAAGCCGCCCGACCCGGCGCTCGCCAACATCGAGCCCTACCTCTTTCAACTCCATCGTCATCCTCGGACGACCGTAGCTGCCAAGGCTCAGGCGATACTGTTCCCTGATATGGGCCAGCATTTTCATATCTGTCCGTTCCCGACAACTGATCGGGCGTGAACGCCAGGAACGATAGCCACGCTCGCTGACCCCCAAAACGCGACACATCAATTCCACCGGCCAACGGTGCCGCCAACTATGCACAAAGGCGAACCTCACGGCCTTTGGCTCGCGAAGAACTGCGTGGCCTTCCTAAGAAACAGCCATATCAGGCTCCGGTGTCAGTTCCTGAAGCGAGAAGCCAAAGGCCTTGGCGCGGCGCTGGAGGTTGCCGATCACCCGGCTGCGATACCGCTCTTCATATTGGGTGGCGCCG
>Ga0207698_10000033_pt1 | contig 110484 bp, 98 predicted proteins | sample KBSCornC22_FD_184298 | JGI IMG/M metagenome (GOLD analysis project Ga0207698, IMG submission 184298) | Corn rhizosphere microbial communities from Kellogg Biological Station, Michigan, USA - KBS Corn C2-2 (SPAdes) (version 2) | ecosystem: Host-associated > Plants > Roots > Rhizosphere > Soil ... | reverse complement strand
GTAGTCGGGTCACAAGTTCCTCCTGTGACCCTCACCTTATCCGCCAGCCCAGCCACGACTCTCCTCGTCAGCACACGCGGTAGCGTCCGCCGCGTCAGCGGCTTCGTTCTTGTCGGCCACTCGGAATCTGAGAGCAAGAAATTGTACTGGCAGTCGGAAAGAGGCGGGGGCATAACTCTGGATTCATCGGGGCAGTTTGATTGCAACCAGTACCTTTTTTGAGGCTCTAACAGTTTTCAGGCTCTGGTGTTTTTCAGGCTCTGGTGGTGACATCGTCGAGGTCGGGAGTGACGACCTGGGTAGTGGATTCTTCACCGGCGGCGAGCCTTGTCAGCGTGAGGACGGTGATGTCGTCGTCCTGCCCGAAGGCGACTGCGGCTTCACTGGCCTGGTGGGCGGTGGGGCGGTTTGCGAACAACTCGCGCAGCCGCTCGAAGCCAAAGAGCTCGCCTGATGTGTTACGAGCTTCGAGCAGGCCGTCGGTGTAGAGACTGAGCTGATCTCCGGGATGAAGCTGGACACGAGTTTCATCGAAGGTGCTGGAGGCCAGCAGGCCAAGGGGCAGGGAGGGCGTGAGCAGGAACTCCTTGCCATTGAGGAAGAGCGGCAGGTGACCGGCGTTGGCGAGGGTTACATCGCCGTTGGATTCGAGACGGAAGACTACGCTGGTGGCGAAGCCTCCCTGCATTCTTCCTGCGAGACATTGGTTGAGAGTGCCGAGAATTTCGCCGGGGCTCGAGGTCTCCGTGACCTCCGCGCGGATGATGCCCACAATGGTTGCGACATTCATGGCGGCTTTGAGCCCTTTACCGCTTACGTCTCCCAGAGCGACGACCGTGGAGCCGTCAGAGTTGGCGAGGATCTGGAAGAAGTCGCCGCCGACCTCCTGGGCGGGAGTGTAGGCGCTGGTGACTGCATAGCCTGCCAATGAGGGCAAGACCTCGGGGATGAGGACCTGCTGGATCTCACGGGCGCTTTGCATTTCGCGCTCGAGCGCGTTGCTTCGCGCCTGCTGCTCAAGGACGTAGTAGTAGACGGCGAAGAGAATGGATGCGAAGAGGGCGAGAGAGGCGACCTTCTGGAATTGGAAATCGACGCCCTGAATGGTGAACAGGGGTGTATCGACCAGAGCAGTGAAAAGGGTCCAGTGGGTGAACCGCTGACCGAAGGCGCTGAGATCTGCGAGGGAGTGGAGAGCCTGGAGGATGAAGGCGGTCATGCCGACGGCCCAGCGCGAGACTCCCAGACGATTGCGAAGGCCCAGGGCGATGAGGAAGAAGGGGACGATCTCAAAGAGGAGCAGGATACCCGTCAGAAAGCCGTCGGCCCACTGCATCCAGGGAGTTGCCGATCCCCAGAAGAGCGCGAGAGTTCCGTCGGCGGTACCCGCGATGAAACTGATCCAGGCGAGGATGCGGGTCCACGAGGTTACTCTGCGTCTTCCATTGAGCTGAAGCAGCCAGATGAGCAGGAACCAGAGAGAGACGTTGGAAAGAACATAGAGCGGCTGATTGATGAAGCGGCCGATTCCGTAGTGAAAGGGAATCAGGAACATTCCCTGAATCATGTTGAGGGCAACCGGGGATGCAGTGAAGATGCCTACCCAGATGAAGAATCTTTCACGACGATTATGGAACCAGAGGACGATGCAGAGTACGGTGATGAATACGCGCAGGAGGACGAGGGAGTATTCGAAGAGCTCGAGTTGAATGAAGCGCCAGGTGATGGCGCGTTCATAGAGAGAGATCGTATCGGGATCGCCGATGGCCGGAGGGTTGTAGATACCACCGGATTCACTTATGGAGAAGATGTCGAGGGGCGCCTTCCAGACGCGTACGGCGAGGACACCGGAGGTGGATCCGCTTATGGGAAATGACTTAGGAAAATTGCTGTAGAACCAGTGCGGATGGGGCGGCAGGCTGCCATATGATCCGACAAGGTTTCCGTTCCAGTAGACCTCGTACGAGTCTTCGGTATCGCTGAAGAGGACTTGAAAGTGATTACTGGCGCCGGGAGCCGGAATGATGTTGATGTGTCGGCGGTACCATGCGAATCCTGTGTATGAGGGATAGCCCTGTGCACCCCAGGGCGCGTTTGCCTCGAGTGTTTGCCACCTGGAGTCGTCGAAGTTGCCCTTAGCCCAGGCTGGATTGTCGCCGGTGGAGAATTGCCAGGGGCCGTCGAGGTCAGCGGCTCCATGTCCCAGTCCGCGAATGGTGAGGATCTGGCTGGGTTCCGATTCGGCGGCATAGGAGTGCTGAACGCCACCGAAAAGTGACGCTGCAAACAACAGGATTCCTAGAAAGGGGAAGGGAATGTCCCATTGGCGCATGGAAAGAGGATACTCTGGACCGCGTTGAACTCCCAGAGTTTAAGGAGGGATTTGATGGGGACGGTTCCTGTATCCCACCCCGACTGTTTTGAAGTTCGGATACTCTTCACGGGTCGCAGAGTTGACGCTCCCACGTCTCAGAATCGAGACGTGGGGCACCCGAGTGTGGTGAGTGAATTCAGGAGAGGTGGGTGTGGGGGTGGTCCTGCAGGCGCTTCGGGAGCTTTGGAGCGAGGAGGCCGGCGGTATCGCTGGTCATGACCTCAGTGAAGTCGCGGCGGAACACGGTCATTTCTTCCGGAGTGCCGACGGTGATGCGAAGGCTGTTGGGCCATGCGGGCCAGATGCGGCCGACGTACATGTCCTTTGCAGCAAGCGCGGCCTGGACTTCTTTGCCGGGGCGGCGCACGTCGAGCATGAAGCAGTTGCTCTCGGAGGGTGTGCAGGTGTAGCCCTCCTTCTTGAGCCAGGCGAGGGTTTCAGTGCGCGTGTCGGCGATGATCTTCTTGCGGGTAGGGACGAGGTCGGCTTCGAGGAGGCTGGCTTTGGCGGCGGCGACGGCGGTGATGGGGAGAGCGTTCATGCCGCCGAAACTGGAGATCTTTTTAAGTAGATCGGGGCGGCCGACGGCGAAGCCCATACGGATTCCGGCCATTCCATACAACTTGGAGAAGGTGCGGAGGACGACGACGTTCTTGCCTTCTTTGACGAAATCGAGGGAGCGAGGAGCGTCGCAGAGGTGGATGTAAGCCTCGTCGATGAGGATGACGGTGTCCTTGGGTGCGTTGGCGACGGCGTACTCGATGTCGGTGCGCGGCGTGCAGGTGCCGGTTGGGTTATTGGGATTGCAGATATAGATGACGCCGGGGTTGGAAGCGGCGGCGAGCATGGCTTTGATGTCGTGGCGGGCTTCGCCTTTCGGGTCGGCTAGTGGGACTTTGATTACTGGAGCGCCGCTGACCTGCGCGGCCCACATCGGGGCTTCATAGCCGGGATCGGCGATGACGAGCGGGCGGTCCTTGCTGGTGAAAGAGAGGACGGTGTAATGGAGGGGAGCGCTGGAGCCGGCGAAGGGCATTACCGACTCGGGATTGAGGCCTTCCTGATTTGCAAAGAGTTCGGCCAACTCCTCTTCGCCGGTGAAGAGGTAGCGGCCGCCGCGCGGGGTGATGTCGATGATGGCTTTGCGGGCGGCATGGGAGGGACCCATGGGGTTCTCGTTGGCGTCGATGTGAATGCCTCTATTGGGGTCCGCAAACTTAGGGAGTTGCGCCATCGCGAGGTGGGCTTCAGTGAGGATAGGCAGACTGGCCAGCGCGGAGGCTCCGGCGGCAAAGCGGAAGAAGTTGCGGCGTGAGATTCCGGCAGGAACGAGTGAGTCGGCGGCAGGATACATCGGCTGGACTCCTTTGGGTGGCTAAAGGATTTGACACATGGCCGAGGGAGACGGCGAAGCTTGGGTCGGGAGGACAGAGCACCAGGGAAGGGGAAGATCCCATGTTTCAAGGTAGACCGCAAGCGCATGAAGAAACAAGGAAGAAATGGAGTAGTGGAGTCTGAAATGCAGCGGAAGAGTCAATGGAGCGTCCTTTTGAGCGGAGCCGCGTTGCGAAGGGCATCTGTCCTATTGCACTGATACCCGGCTGTGGTAGACTCCGTCGAGAAAACGTATCCCGGAAAACAGGCAGACTTTCAAGATAAGGACCCTAACCGCCTGCAATTGGAGGTTTGCCCGGGCTGTGAGCAGGTTGACAAGGGCCACGATAAAACCATTTACTTTTGGCGAACGTCCGGACGGTATCCGAACGGATTGCCAGATGTTCAGGTGACGGAATGTTCGGATTGTTACCAGCAAGCACTCTCTCGTTTCCACAGGTTCACGCGGCGTCGTCCATAGCCCTGGCCGAGTCTCCCCTGGCCCGATTGGGTGCGCTGGATATCGCAGTGGTCGTGATTTATTTCGCAATGGTGATCTGGATTGGGTTCTATTTGAAGGGCCAGTCCAACACCAGCGAAGAGTTCTTCATGGCCGGGCGAGAGATGACTGCGTGGATCGCGGGACTCAGCTTTGTCTCGGCAAACCTTGGCTCGCTTGAGCTGATGGGTTGGGCAGGGTCGGCGTATCAGTACGGGATTCTGGCGACGAACTGGTACTGGATTGGCGCCATTCCGGCGATGGTGTTTCTGGGTCTGGTGATGATGCCGTTCTATTACGTGTCGAAGACGCATTCCGTGCCGGGATATCTGGATCTGCGTTTTGGGGGTGAGGCACGCACCGTGGCGGCAATCGCGTTTGCGCTCGAGATGATCCTGATGAGCGGCGTAAACATGTTTGCGATGGCGGTGGTGATGAAGGTGGTGCTGGGTTGGGATATCAACTTCAGCATCATCGTGAGCTCGGTGGCTGTGGCGCTGTATGTGGGGCTTGGGGGATTACGGTCGGCGATCTTCAACGAGGTACTGCAGTTTGTGCTGATCTGGGGCGGAGCGCTGCTGGTGCCGATTCTCGGGTTGTATCAGGCGGGCGGATGGACCGGGATGAAGCACAACATCATGGTGAATCTGCACAGCGACAGCTACTTCCACCTGTGGCGGGATACGGGAAGCTTTACGACAAATCCGATGGGTGTGCAGTGGACGGGGATCGTGTTCGGGCTTGGGTTTGTGATCAGCTTCGGATACTGGACGACGGACTTTCTGGTAGTGCAGCGCGTGTTGGCGGCGCATAATCTGCGGGCGGCGCGGATGGCTCCGCTGATCGGATCTTTCTTCAAGATGGCGGTACCGTTCATCGTCATCCTGCCGGGATTGCTAGGACTGGCACTGCGCGATCCGGCCATGGCGAATGGAATTCCGCATCTTGTCGGTCAAGACGTGGTCGCTGCGAATCCGGGGGCGGGGCTGCACAGCTACAACGAAATTCTGCCGTTAATGATGGCGCGATACCTGGGACCGGGGCTGCTGGGACTGGGAATCACGGCGCTGATTGCGGGATTTATGAGCGGCATGGCGGGGAACGTGAGCGCGTTCTCGACAGTGTGGACGTATGACATTTACCGGCCGCTCATCAACAAGAAGGCGAGCGACAGCCACTATGTAATGGTGGGGCGTTGGTCCATTTTCATCGGCGTGATGGTGTCCATTATGGCGGCGTACCTGGTAATGCGGGCGCACGGGATCATGGATTATGTGCAGGCGCTGTTCAGCATATTCGTAGCACCTCTGCTGGCTGCGATTTTGTTTGGGATGTTCTGGAAACGGGCGACGCGCTGGGGAGGATTTCTGGGATTGTTTCTGGGAATTATTTTCTCGGCGAGCCTCTTCATGTGGGTGAAGCTGAATCCGGCAAATCTGAAATATGTGGCGCTGTCAGACGCAGCGAAGCCGATGGCGGAGAATGTATTTCGCGCGCTGTGGGCGTTTATCTTTGCGGCGGTTGTGATTGTGATTGTGAGCCTGGTGACCAAACCAAGGCCGGTGGCGGAACTGGATGGGTTGGTGTACGGGGCCACGAAGCTGCCGAGAGAAGAATGGGTGCCCTTCTACAAACGCGAGTGGTTCTGGGCAGTGCTGGTCGGCGTGATATTTGTGGCTCTAAACGTAATGGTTTGGTGACGGGGAGGTACTATGCACGGTTCTAAGATTCCGATCTGGTTTTTTATTGGGCTGCTGCTGACGGTTTATGGCGTGATGATCTTCGGCTACGGGATTTATGAAGCGATTACGGGGAATTTCCCGCCCGGCGTGCAGTTGACCCATCTGCACACGCCGCTGTGGTGGGGTGGTGTTCTGCTGCTGCTCGGGCTGGTATATGTGATCAAGTTCAGGCCGACTGGCGGAGGCAAGTAAATTCGTATGCCGAGACCTGAATGGCTCGGTTTTCATTTAACGATTGCAGTAGTGGCAAGGAAGAATACGCCGAATGAGCGGCGAGGATTGAGGGCAAAAAATGGCGACTGAACGAAAGATGACATTTGGCGTAATTGTTGGGAACCGGGGATTTTTTCCGGATCATCTGGCGAAGACGGGGCGGGAGGAGATTCTCTCCGTGCTGCAGGGCGTAGGCGCGACTGCGATTGTGCTGGGGCCGGAGGAATCGAAGTACGGAGCGGTGGAGACGTACACCGAGGCTCAGCATTGCGCAGAGCTGTTCAAGAAGCATGCGGAAGAGATTGACGGAATCATCGTTACGCTGCCGAACTTTGGCGAAGAGCGCGGGATTGTGGATGCGATTCGTTTGTCGGGGCTGAAGGTGCCGGTGCTTGTGCAGGCGACGCCCGATCGCTCGGATGCAATGACGATCGCGACACGGCGCGACAGCTTCTGCGGAAAGATGTCATGCTGCAACAACATGATGCAGTACGGGATTGAGTATTCGTTGACCACGCTGCACACGGAGGCGGTGAACTCGGCGGAGTTCAAGGCAGACCTGGAGTGGTTCTCGGCAGTATGCCGGATTGTGAAGGGGCTGAAAAACCTGCGCATTGGTGCGATTGGCGCGCGCCCCACGGCGTTTAACACGGTCAGGTATTCGGAGCGGATCTTCGAGACGAGCGGGATCACAATCGAGACGATCGACCTTTCTGAGATCTTCGGGCGCATTAATCGGATGAAGGACAACGACGATGCGGCGCAGGCGAAGCTGTCGGCAATCAAGAAGTATGTGACCACGGCGGGGATTCCGGATGACGCGCTGCTGAAGATGGCGAAGCTGGGGGCGGTGATCGAGGACTGGATGAAGACATCTCCCGTGACGATCAGCGCGGTGCAGTGCTGGACTTCGATGGAAGAGTATTTCGGGGTGGTGCCATGCACGGTGATGAGCATGATGTCGAATGAGCTGATCCCGTCGGCGTGCGAAGTGGATGTGCCGGGAACGCTGAGCATGTACATGCTGGCGCTGGCGAGCCAGACTCCTTCAGCGCTGCTGGACTGGAATAACAACTACGGAGCCGACCCGAACAAGTGCGTGTGCTTCCACTGCTCGAACCTGCCGAAGCACTTCTTCAAAGACGTGAAGATGGACTACCAGGAGATCATCGCGGGTACGGTGGGCAAGCTGAATACGTTCGGGACTTGCGTTGGACGTGTAAAGCCGGGCGTGATGAGCTATGCGCGTTATTCGACGGACGACCGGCGCGGGATCGTGCGCGGATATACGGGCGCGGGACGGTTCACGGAAGATCCGCTGGAGACATTCGGCGGCGCGGGCGTGGCGGAGATTCCGCAGTTGCAGAAGCTGTTGAAGCATATCTGCCGCGAGGGCTTCGAACACCACGTTGCAGCGAACTTCAGCGACGTTTCGAAGGCAGTGCATGAGTCGGCGCGGTACCTGGGTTGGGAGAGCTACTATCACCCGGGAGAAGAAGCGTGAAGACAGGGGACAAGGGGACGAGGTAACAAGGGGACGAGGGGACAAGCGAATGAGGGGACCGGGGAGAGGCGAATTTGGCGGCCTATCTCTGGTCCCTCGATTGTGTTGAGGGAGATTGAGGGAGATGGTGAAGAGGATTGGGAAGGCGCTGGTCGTTAACGGCGAGGCGATTGTGAGCGAGGCGGAGTGGAACGCGGAGCTGGATGCGAAGCATGCGCGGCTGGTTGAGTGGATGCGCGGGGAGAAACTGGGCGGAGTTCTGATCCGGCGCAATGAGAATGTGGCATGGATCACGGGCGGGGGCGTTGAGCTGCGCGTGCTGACGCCGAGTGAGACGGGAGTTGCGTCGTTGCTGGTGACGGCGGAGGGGAAGCGCTACTACTTCACGACAGAGAACGAGGCGCCGCGGCTGCACGACGAGGAATTTGGGGCATTGGATTTCGAGCCCGTGCTGTTCCCCTGGTATGCCGACGATACGGCTGCGGCGGCTGCGAAGCTTGCGGGCGGGGTACTTGGATCAGATACTCCTGTACCAGGCACGAGGGCGGTAAATCTGTTTGCGCTGCGGGCATCGCTGAGCGAGAGCGAGATTGCGCGCTACAAGTGGCTCGGTTCGGGGACGGCTGCTGCTACGGTGGAATCGCTGGGACAGGTTCGTCCGGGGATGAGCGAGTACGATCTGGAGGCGATTACGGCGGCGAATCTGCTGAAACGCGGGATCCTGCCTTCGGTGTATCTGTATGCGGTGGACGAGCGGATCTACAAGTACAAGCATGCGGTGGCGCGCGGGGCGAAGCTGCAGAAATACGCGATGCTGAATTTGTGTACGCGGAAGTGGGGATTGGCGATTTCGATTACACGGTTCATGCATTTCGGTGCGTTGCCGGCGGAGTTGGGAGTGCGGTTCAAGTCGGCCGCACAGGTGAATGCGGCGTTGCTGGATGCGACGAAGGTGGGCGCGACTTCGGCGGAACTGTTCAGGGTGGCACAGGCAGCGTATACGGCGGAGGGTTTTCCGGGCGAGGAGCGGTTCCATCACCAGGGCGGTCCGACGGGCTATGGTGAGCGCGAGTGGGTGGCAACTCCGAATGGAAAAGAGGTTGTGGTCAATCACCAGGCGTTTGCGTGGAATCCGAGTATTCGCGGGGGGAAGGCGGAAGATACGGTGCTTCTTCGGGATGGGAAGATGGAGTGGTTGACGGCAACGCCGGAGCTGCCGATCATCAACGCGGAAGTGAATGGGGTTGTGTATCCCGCAGGGGGAGTGCTGGTGAGGGATTAGGGACGCAGCGACGAGGGAGGATTGGATTCTCCTGTTCAGGAAGCGTCCGGACTGATTGGCTGCATGGTAAGTCGCGCAGTCAAAACGACGAGAGCGGCCCAGAGAACGTCGGCGCCCAAGAGGTGGATGGTCTGGAGCCACACGGGGGCGAGGAGAACTACATCCAGTACGCCCAGCACATATTGAAGAGCGAGAAGGATCAGTATCGTGGCGGAGAGGCTACGGTTGTCCCAAGGTGTTGAGCGACGCGCCGCCCGGACGAGAATCCAAATAAGAAAGATGCTGGCGAGGAAGGCGATGGTGGGATGCGTCCAGCGCCAGCGAACCAGCCATCCGCTTGTTGAGGAGAAATCCTGAGAGAGCGCTGAGCCGAGCGAGGTGGCAGGGAAGAGTGTATCGCCGAGAGCTGCCAGCGATCCGGTGACGCCAACAATGAGGAAAAGGATGATTCCCGCAATGGCTCCGAAGGGTGCGACGATGCGAATCGAGTTGCGCATGTAGCCGTGTTTGCGGCTGAGCATATGAGCGGCGAGGGTGAGCGCGGCGAGAAGCAGCAAGGTGTTCGTGAGGTGTAGTGCGAGATACCAGGGGCGCAGCGGTGACTGGCTCTGAGCGGTGAGGCCGAGCTTGACGAGAAGCGCGCCGAGGATGGCTTCAATCAATGTGAAAGCCACGACAGCAACTGACGCATGCCGCGCGAGATGGCCGCGCATGGTAGCGGCGAATGTCCAGATGAGAAGGCCGACGGCGGAGAAGAAAGAGATGCCGCTGGTGATGCGGTGCGTGAACTCGATCATGGTGTTCGCGGTGGCCGAGTGCTGGAGGACGGTTCCGTTGCAGAGTGGCCAGTGATTGCCGCAGCCTGCGCCAGCACCGGTGGCGCGGACGACGGCTCCCCAGAGGATGACGGCGATGAAATAGGCGAGGACGGCCCAGGCGAAGTTGCGCAGAGCGGGTGAGGGGAGAGGCTTGAGGTTGACAGGAGCGGCGGCCCGATGCGCGGAGAGAGAATGCGCGTTCACGTCTTCAGTTTAGAACAGGAGACCGGAACGCATTTGGATCAGCTGCGTGATTATGGTAGATCGATCTCGGCTGGGGGATCGGGCTTGTGGCGAAGTTTGTTCCAGACCTGCGGCGCGAACTCGCGAAAGGTGTTGGAGAGCGCGCGGACGCCGAATCCTTCTGCGGTGCGGACGAGTGCGTGTTGCCAATCGGCTTCGCTTTGAGCGCGCCAGGTGTTGGAGAGGAAGTTGTTGCCAAGAGTGGCTGTGTAGCGAGCATACGCGAGATGGCGCTGCCGATCGGCACCGTAAGCGCGAAATGTGAGATCGACGATGTTCTTGACGCGCGAGCCGAACGGACTCTGAATGGCGGTGAAGTAGCGCGGGTCTTCTCCCCATGCGGCTCCCAGGGCTGCTTCCATGGCGTTGCCTGTGGAGATGCCGGTGAGGCGCATGCCGTAGCGTTTCGCGAAGCCGTCCCAGTGAGGGCCGTATTCGGAGGGAGTGTCGATCGCGGTTCCAAGGCCAGAGGAGAAGAGGCCTCCGATGAGGCTTGTTCCACCGATTGTAGAACGAACAAACCATTTCAGCCTTGCTCGCGGCGTGATGGGCTGATAGGCGAGTGGGGCATCCGGAAGTGCCTCGAACGAACGCGCAGGTGCTTTTTGCGAAGTTCCGGAAACAGCAGCCTGTACTGATGCGATTGAAGAAATGAACGTTAGGAGAGCGAGGAAAGAAATTCTGCGGCGAAGTATTTTCAAGATTTTCCTGGAAGTTTTTGGGAAAAGTGAAGTCATGTTTGCGAATCAGTATCCGGTTCAGAGTGGCAGTCCGAATTTGGGTTTGCCGTTTCGGTCTGAAGAGATCTTGATGGGAAGTTCCGTTCCCCAGCCGTGCTTGCTGAACATCGGATCGAGTGGCTTGAGGAGAATGCTCTTCCATTTGGAGGCGACCATTTGAGAAACCTCAGCTTTGGTCCGCACCTTGCCTTTGAACTCGTATTGGCGACCGTCCATGGTGTAGTGGCCGGTGAGGTACACGTCGCCGCCGGGCAAGGTGTAGTCGAGGCGGGAGAACGCCAGTTCGCCCTTCCCCATTGAGAAGTTCCCGATCATTTTTGAGGTCACGTCGGGAGCACCGGGGTTGAGGTTTTTGGTGTGTCCCTGGGCCCGAAGGCTCATGATGTCTACTTTGTCCTCGATCTGCGGATTGGTGAAGTGGATCTGACGCAGCGTGAACGCGCCGTGCATGGTCATTTTCTGGCTGACACTTTCGTCGCCTGGAGGGATTTGCAATTTGGCCTGGAGGTTGAGCATACCGGTCATGGGCGAGGGATTGGTTTTGACTACCAGATTGAGGAAGTCGGCAATCTGGCCATTGGGCACGTCGGTGTCCACGTCGATTTTGTGGCCTTTGCCCTTTATGTCGACGACAGCGCCTTTGCAGGAGAATTGGGAGGAGCCGAGCGTGGCATCGATCTTCTCGAGATAGGTGTCGCCGCTGGTTCCGTCGACAACTGCCTGGAAGCGAGTGGTGAGCGGCATGGGATGATTTGCGGTGTCGAGAGAGAAGTCTGGTACGTCGGCTTCTCCGCGCACAGCGATGCGATCGAGCTGGCCGTCGAAGAGGCCGGTCGACTTGAGGATTCCGCCGATTCCTTTGATCGTGTTCATGTCGGCGTGTTCGAAGAGGTATTTGCCGTTGACCTTGGAATCGCCGGGATTGTCAGTGTTCCAGGGGCCGAATGTGCCGGAGGCGTGAATCTCGCCCCTGGGGACCGGGTTGGTGAGAACCGCATCGAAGGGCCACGCTGAATTCGGTCCGAGATCGTGAAGTACGACGTGCTTGAGCTGGAAGATGCGCGGGTCTTTGTCCGGCTTGTCGGTGCCGATGACTAGTTTTGAGTCGTCGCAGACGATCTCGTCGACCCTGATTTTTATCTTGTCGTGCTGCTTGTGTTCAGACTCTTTGGGCCGTTGGTCCGCGGGAAGGATGTTGATTGCGAGACCGCGAACATTGACCTGGCGCACATGGGTGGGCTTTACGAAGAGTCCGACGGCCGAAGAGCGAAACTGAAAATGTTCGATGGCGATGAGGGGCGGCTTGTTTGCGGGTGTTCGCTCGTTGGACCTGGGAAAGATGCGCAAGCCGCTTCCGGAGACTTCGAGTCCGCGAGCAATGCTTACTTGCAGGTTGTCCAACTGAACGTCGGTATCGAAGCGGGCGCGTAGGGTTTCGATAACGCGGCCTTTGAGGATGGGACCGGCGTGGGAGAGGACGATCTGAACGACAACGATGAGCACTCCAATTGAGAGGGCAGCGACCGGGATACCCAGACGCCACGCCCTAGGGGCGCGCGAGTGCCGATGCGGAGTGGTGTGCAGGAGCTGGATAAAGCGAAATCCCCCCGAACGGGTAAGATGCGGCGTCGCGGCGGATGTGTTGTCGCCTGACTGAAAAGACGGCATTTACCGGCGGAATTAGAAGCTACGCAAGGCTCAAGCCGAAGGCAGCGGGCACGTTCAAGAGACATCTGAAAAATGCGGTTCCGGATGGCGGTTATGGGTGGATTTCTTCGTTGACTGCTTCGTCGATTTCTTTGCGGGAGATTTGAGGGTCTTCAAGGTTCATTTTCCTCCGCTCAAGGTAGGGATGCGAGGTGGAGGGATGGAGCGGCAAGTGAGTTGATGGGATGGAAATCTGCGCCGATTTCATTTCGGGTGTTCGAGATGTCCTCGGAGCCGGCGGGCTGAAGCCCGCGTTCAGTCAAAAACGAACGGCGATTGGCCCGGCTGAAGCCGTGCCGTTTTTACAGAGCGTCGAGATTCGGGTGCTGGTGCCCGTTTAGCGGAACAGATCTATTCGAAGGGTGGGAGATATCGATGTATCTAATGAAGGAACCGGAATGCGATTTGGAGCGTAGTTGACAGCAGGCGTTCAATCTTCGGACTTGGAATAGGGCCGATTGTCACATTTCATCTGCGGGATGTGAGGAGGCAGCGTAGAAGGCATATGCAGACATTCAGCGACACGCTTTACGAGGTGTTTCGGGCGATCGCGGCGAACAAACTGCGGAGCTTCCTGACGATGTTCGGGATTGCGTGGGGTGTAGGTTCTCTGCTGGTGCTTGTGGGTTTGGGTGAGGGATTCCGTTCGGGGCAGCACCGTAATCTGGCGCGGCTCGGGAACGATGTGGTGATGGTGTTCAACGGGACCATCCCTGCTGTAGCAAACCAGCACACGGGGATGCGTCCTTATCAATTGACGGTGGGCGATCTGGAGGAACTGAGGAAGCTGCCGCAGTTGCGAGGGGTAACGGCGGAGTTGACGCGGAATGATCTGTACGAGGTGAGTCCGTACAGCAATACTTCGAGCCACGTGGTTGGTGTGTATCCGAATTATCCCATCGTGCGATTTATCCCAATGGCGCAGGGCAGGTTTATTGACGATGCGGATGTAAGTGAGCGTCGGCACGTGGCGGTGCTGGGTTTCAAGGCGGCGAACCTGCTTTTCAACGGGCGTCCGATGCTGGGCGAGACGATCACGATCAACGGGACTGCGTTCAAGATCGTTGGCTCGGTAGAGAAGATCACGGTGGGCAACAACGACTACGACGACCAGAAGGTTTACCTGCCGGTGTCGACGATGATGGAGTTGTTTCCGCTGAAGGGTGACAACATCGCGCAGGACGCCTTGTCTTCGATTCAGTACCAGCCGGCGAAGAAGGGGGATACGTCGGATGCGTCGGTGGCGGTGCATCGGGTGATTGCGAAGCGGCACGGGTTCGATGCGGCGATGAAGGATGCGTTCAACGAGTGGGACACGGTGAGGATGCAGAAGATGATCGGGGCAATCTTCACGGCGATGGACATTTTTCTGGGCGGCGTGGGGATTGTGACGCTGGGGCTGGGGGCGGTGGGGATCATCAACATCATGCTGGTGTCGGTGACGGAGCGGACGAGCGAGATCGGGTTGCGCAAGGCGCTGGGGGCGACGAAGAAGAGCATCCTTGGGCAGTTCTTCTGGGAAGGGCTGTTGTTGACGGGCGTGAGCGGCGGGCTGGGGATTCTGGCGTCGGCGGGATTGATGGGGTTGCTGGATTCGTTGCTGACGGGGAAGATGCCGGGATGGGATCCGCCGCGACTGGTGCCGTGGTCGGCAGCGCTGGCGATGCTGTGCTTGATGCTGAGCGGGATTGCGGCGGGGCTGTATCCGGCGAGCAAGGCAGCGGCGCTGGATCCGGTGGAGGCGCTCAGGAGGGAGTGAAAGGCAGGGGACAAGAGGACGAGGGACCAGGGAACAAGGGGACCAGGTAACAAGGGGACGAGGGAACGAGGGAGTTGGTCGGACTTCGCGTATTGGCGGAGTTAGTGAGTGCGGGAGTGATCCGATGCTGAAAGACATATTTGGGCAGGCTTGGGAGGCGATGTTGTATAACCGCCGCCGCACGGCTATCACGATGATCGGGATGGCGTGGGGGATTGCGACGGTTGTGCTGTTGCTGGCGTATGGAGCGGGATTCAGCAGGGCGATCGAGGCGATTTTTGCGCAGTGGGGCACGAACATTATCGGCACGTTTCCGGGGCGGACGAGCGAACAGGCGGGTGGTGAGAAGTCGGGCGTAAAGGTGCGGTTCACGATTGACGATGTGGATCGGCTGAGCGCGGCGGTGCCGGGAATTAAACACATTTCGCCGGTTGCGTTCAAAGAGGTGACAGTGCAAAACGATCTGCACTCGTACACGTGGACGATCAATGGCGTGCGGGCAGTGTTTCAGGATATCTGGAAGCTGGATACGGATGCGGGTCGCTTCTTCAACGGGCAGGAGGAGCAGCAGCGGGCGCATGTATGCGTGATCGGGTCAGAGGCGAAGACGAAGCTCTTCTCGGGCGGGTGGTCGGTCGGGGAGACGATCCGGCTGAATGGAGTGCTGTTCACGATTGTGGGTGTGCTGACGCCGAAGATGCAGGAGGGCGGCGACGATAACGATCGCAACCGGCAGATCTACATCCCGTTCAGCACGATGAGCGATTTGACGGATACAAAGTACCTGGGCGGGATCTGGTTCAATTACACGGGGAACTATCAATTGGCGGAGCAGAACCTGCGGACAACGCTGGGAGCGGCGCATCACTTCAGGCCGACGGATCACAACGCGATTTACGTGGCGAACCTGATGACGCAACTGCACCAGTTCAGCATTCTGTCGCTGGCACTGCAGGTGCTGCTGTCGTTAGTAGGCGCGCTGACGCTGGGGATTGCGGGCATCGGGTTGATGAATATCATGCTGGTGGCGGTGCAGCAGCGGACGCGCGAGATTGGAGTGGAGAAGGCGCTGGGGGCACAAAAGCGCCACATACTGCTGCAATTTCTCTCTGAGGCGATGGTGATTACGAGCGCCGGCGGCATGAGTGGGATTGGTCTGGCTTATCTCATCTCGGTGCTGGTGGGAAGGATTCCGTTCTACAGCGAGATTGCACTGCACGCGGAGGACGCCGATATTCGGCTGCTGATTTCGCCGTCGTCGGTGGTGGTGGCGACGGGGATTCTGATCGTGACAGGGCTGGTGAGCGGAATGATTCCGGCATTGCGGGCGGCGAACCTGGATCCGATTGAGGCGTTGCGCTACGAGTAGAACGAAGGACAGGAAAAGGAAAGGAGGAGAGACGCCATTGAGGTCTCTCCTTCTTCTGTTTTTGCCGATGTTGTCGAAGAGAGTGGATTGGCGGTGCGGGATGAAATTGGGGCCGGTGGAGCGCGTGGGAGCGGTGAAGCAGGTGGAGTTGGCGCGAAAGGCGGCGGATGTTCCGCCGGCTTTCGGGGTTGCGGAGGCTGGGCGGATGCTGGATGACTCGTACGGCGCACATGCGAGTGAGCAGGACAGGGGGATGGAGGAAGATGCTCCGGAGGATGAGGAGTGCGAGCCCAGGCAGGAGTCGAGCCTGGAAGATGGAGAGGGTAACGAAGTGAACATTTTTGCGTAGGTCCGCCGATTTGCTTGGGGAGAGTGAGGCGCGTCGTTGGTGCAGATCTGTTGCGAGGTGAAGAACCAGGTCGCGTCAAGGCCCGCCACCGCCGATTCCCTGAAGATGCGGAAGAGGTCAGCATGGGCAGAGTCGGAGCGAGACAAGAGCGAACGGAGCTGGGGGGTGGATAGAGCAGCGGGTAGATGCGATGTACTCATAAACATCGTGGAATCTATAGAAATAGACGGCTTCCGATGAGCAGCTTGCATTTTGAGCGGTTTCGTTCTATTTTACTAACCAGTTAGTTAAACTGTTTGGTCAAAATGGAATTTGAAGGACAAATCGGGGCGGCAGGTGGGGGCGACAGGTCAACGGAGACGCGGACAAAGATTCTGGACGCGGCGGTTCAGGAGTTCAGCGTGAATGGCTTGGCGGGTGCCCGAATGGACCAGATCGCTGCCGTCGCCGGGGTAAACAAGGCGCTCCTTTACTACCACTTCGACAGTAAGGACAACTTGTACGGAGCGGCGCTGGAGATGATCGCGACGAAGACGCGCGATGCGACGATGGCGACATTTCTAAGCGACGCGTCGCCGGGGGAGCGCGTGCTGCGATCGGCGCTGAACCATTTCGATCGCATTCTTGCGCAGACGGAGTTTCAGAGCCTGATGCAGCAAGAGATGATGAGGCTGCACAAGGGCGAGAGCGGTGCGATGGATCTGCTGATCAAGAGAGTGTTCGCCCCGATGCTGGTGATGTATCAGTCGATGGTGCGTGAGGGGATCGCATCTGGTGAGTTGATCGAAGTGGACTGGCTGCAGATTCATCTGGCGAGCCTGGGAACGAATGTTTTTTACTTCATGAGTTCTCATTTGTGGCGGCAGCTACTGCCGTACGATCCGTTTGCGCCGGAGGTGCTTGCGGAGCGCCGACGGACGATTGTGACCTTTTTGGGACTCGCCATTTTTCGAGATCGAGAGCACGGAACTGCTCTGGCTGAGAAGGTGCTGGCGGATACGCCGATGCCGGAGATCAGAGTGGATAAGTCTCCATTTGGGGTGAAGGATGAACGCAAGAAATAGGGTTTTTGTCATTCTGGGGCTGCTGACTCTGGGTTCGCTGATCTGGTATCTGGTGACGGCGCGACCGTCAGGCGATCTGAAGCTGATCGGCACGGTCGACGCAAATGAGGTTTTGGCGAGCGCGAAGATTCCGGGGCGCATTCAGACACTGAATGTGGAAGAGGGGCAGCAGGTGAAGGCCGGTGACCTGATTGCGACTGTGGAGAGCGAGGACCTGACCGCGGCGGAAAAAGCAGCTCTAGCCAATGTGGAGAGCGATCAGGCGAAGCTGGCGGAGACGGTGGAGACGCAGCGGCAGAACGCGGGGGAGGTTTCGAATGCGACTGTGAACGCTCAGGCTCAGGTGAAGGCAACACAGGCGGCACTGGCGCAGGCGGAGGCGAATCTTGCGCATCAGCAGGCGGACACGACGCGAACCGTCGCGTTGGCAAAGCAGGGGATTGCGAGCGTGCAGGCGCGAGATGAGGCGGAGACGGCTCTGAATGCAGGGGAAGCGGCTGTGCAGTCGGCGCATGCCAATGTTGCGGCAGCGCAGGCGGCATTGAAGCAGGCTGAGGCGCACGAACTGCTGGCGCAGGCTTCGGCGAAGACGGTTGTATCGACGCGAGGAATGGTTCAAAACGCGAAGGCGCTGGCGGATCAGGCAAGCGTGCAGCTTGGGTATGCAAGAGTGTTCGCGCCGGTGGCGGGTCCAGTGAATGTGCTGGCGGCGCGGCAGGGAGAAGTATTGCAGGCGGGCGGAACGATTGCCACCATTATGGATTTGTCGCAGACGTGGGTGTATGCACCGCTGCCGGAGACCCAAGCGGATGCGGTAAAGCTTGGCGACGAACTTAAGGTGGTGATGCCGAGCGGCGGGAGCGTGCAGGGGAAAGTGATTGCGAAGTCGGCTGAAGCAGATTTCGCGACGCAGCGAGATATCAATGGAAGTCGCAAGCGGGACATCAAGACAGTGCGGCTGAAGCTGCTGATTCCGAATCAGGATGAAAAGTTCGTGCCGGGAATGACGGCAGAGGTTTATATCCCGAAAGACAAGCTGGTGAACCAATGACGTCGCACGCGCGGACAGTCACGCCTACGCACGATCCTCTGCCGACGCCGGCCGAACCGGCGATCCGCGTGGAGAACATCGTGAAGAAGTATGGCGACTTTGAAGCGGTGAAGGGCGTGAACTTCGAGGTGGCTGAAGGCGAGATCTTCGGTTTGCTGGGGCCGAATGGAGCAGGGAAGAGCACGCTGATTCGGATGATGACGACGCTGATCCCGGTGACGAGCGGAAAGGCCGTGGTTGGCGGTCACGATGTGGCGAAAGACTCGAATGCGGTGCGGCGGATGATCGGGGTAATTCCGCAGGCGTTGACGAGCGACCAGGATCTGACGGTGGAAGAGAACCTGATTATCTACGCGAAGCTCTACAGCGTGCCCCGGGTCGAGCGGGAGAAGAATATCGCCGAGGTTCTGGAGGCTGTGGATCTGACGAAGTGGCGGGGTGCACAGACCAAGACGCTGTCAGGCGGTATGCGACGGCGGCTGGAGATTGCGCGCGGTCTGGTGCATGATCCGCGGATTTTCTTTCTGGATGAGCCGACGACGGGGCTGGATCCGGTGAGCCGCATTGCGGTGTGGGAGATGCTGAACAACCTGAAGAAGACGCGCAATCTGACGATGTTGTTGACGACGCACTACATGGAAGAGGCGGACAGGCTGTGCGATCGCATTGCGATCGTGGATCACGGAAAGCTTGTAGCGCTGGGGACGCCTGTGGAACTGAAGCAGAGCGTACCGGGATCGAATGTGGTGGAGGTGCAGTTCAGTCGGGAGGATGAGGACTGGAAGTCGCGGTTGAAGCAGTTGCGCGGCGTGACGGAAGTGGAGGCTCAGTCGGCGGGTGTGTACCGCGTGCTGACCTCGAACGGATCGCAGACGACGGCGCAACTGGTGGAGATGACGAATGCGATGGGTGAGCAGCTACGGTCGCTGATGGTGCAGAACACGACGCTGGATGACGTGTTCGTTCATTACACGGGCAGGCAGTTGCGCGACGAGACAGTGAAGGCCGTGTTCCAGATGCCGCCGCGGCCGGGAGCACACTGATGAACCGATTCATGGCAATTGTGGAACGCGAGATGCGGAAGTTCTTCCGCTCGCCGGTGTTGATGATCATGTCGATGATGCTGCCGATTGTGCAACTGATCATTCTGGGTCATGCGTATGGCGGGCACATCCAGGGCGCGAAGGTTGCGGTGGTGGATCATGATGGCGGGCCGCAGGCTGTGAAGGTGCGCGAGGCGTTCGACTGGGTAGCGGCAAACATTGCGACGTTCAAAACCGTGAACTACGAGAACGAGACACAGGCGAAGGAGGATGTGCGGACGGGCAAGGTAGACGCGGCTGTGATTATTCCGGCGCAGTATTCGCGGCGGGTTTACGCACAGGATGCACCGAGGCTGGGGCTGGTAGTGGATAACTCGGACCAGATCATGAGCGGGAGCATCGAGGGGGAGATGCAGTCGCTGGTGAATGCTCTGAATCAGCCGGTGATCGAGCAGCGTGTGGTGAAGAATATCGCGCTCGAAATTGTGGAACTGTATCCGTATGTCGAGTATATGAAGTATCTGTTGTCGGGATCGATTGCGCTTGCGATGTACATCTCGGTAATGATCGGCGGCGGGATGTTGTACATCGACGACAAGGCGCGTGGCGTGCATGAGGGATATCTGGTGACGCCGATCAGCAAGCTTGAACTGGTGATGGGGCTGAACGCTGCGGGCGCGATCAAGGCATTGCTTGCGGGGATTTCGATCACGGTGATTGGATCGCTGATGGCCGGGTTGGGAACGATTTTCCGGCCGGGTGCGGATTTGGATTTGTTGTTGCTGATTCTGGGGACGTCACTGGCATTCAATGGAATGATGTTTCTGATGATGGTGCGGGTGGACGATCCGCTGGTGCCGAGGGCGATGTTTGGTGTGCTGAATACCCTGTTGTTCTTTCCCTCGGGGGCGATTTCGCCAGTGGCGGCCTTTCCGAAATGGCTTCGCGGGATAGCGATCGTGGATCCATTTACGTATGCGATTCATGGGTTCAAGGCGATTCTGCTGAAGGACGGCGGGCTTGTGGCTATCCGGGGGGATTTGATTTTTCTGTTTGCGTTCGGGATCGGAACGCTGCTGGTGGCGACGCCCTTGTTCAAGAGGACGCTGTAAAGAGAGTCATCAGTGGTTGGTGATCAGTGATCCGAAAGGTTTCCGGCGGGCAAGGAGTTCAGTCCGGAATGCGGTGAGGCGGTCCACTCCTTGTGGGAGGGTGGGCCGCTTTGCTGTTTGTAGAGAACGGAGAACAGAGGTCACGGAGCAGAGTTCAGGGGTTCAACTGACGCTGAGAGCCGTTCGCTGAGTCAATTCAGGAGTTGCTTTGGAGGAGTTTGGAGACGGACTCGAGGCCTTTGCCTGGACTTCGATGCAGATGAAGTGCTCGCAGACGGCTGCACGGATATTGGGAAGGGGGTGGGTTCCCGAATGCGGATTCTCTACACAGAAAGTACCGTTACCCTCCACTCTCGTGGGAATCGAAGATGGTGTTGATGTGGGGTAAGATCGCTCGAAAGGGACCACCTGCATGAGCGCTCACACTGCCGCAGCACCAACCAGTACCTCTGATGCGATTGCCCGGCGCATAGCCGAGGTGACGAAGCCTGAACCATCTGGGATGGAGAAGCCGGAGAAGAAGGTTCCCCTTACGTGGGAAGAAGAGGAGCTTTCGTTTTATGAGCCGAAGAGGTCGGTTGCGGTTGAAGTGAAACGGAAAGCTGATGCGCGGGCGGCTTTGCTGTTGCGGCAGCTTCCACACCAGTGGAATGCGCTTCGCGAGGTGATCGCGATTCGTTGTGAGAGCGTCAACACGAAGGCTGGGCGGGTTGTTCTGCGTCCGGCGGCCCCGAGCCAGGACCGAATGGAAGTTCGGCGCGAGGACGACCAGGCTATCTCGCTGCAGTTCGACGCCGAGAAGAAGAAGGTGACTTTCAGCGGCAAGGCGCTGGGCTTCGATCGTGAGTATGAACTGATTGTGGTGACACGGGATGAGGTGGATTCGACCGCGTGGTTTTCGTCGACGACACTGACGACGGACCAGACAGATGATCTGTCGAAGGCGATGATCTCGGTGCTGATGCGGTTTGAGCAGTAGGATGTTGCACCAGCTTTCACCTTCGCGGCCCTACCGCCTACAATGAGGTCTGAACTTAACTACGAGGACCTCTCAATGCCGCTCTCTGGTGAAGCAATCCGATTGATGAATTACATCGATGACGTCGCGGTGACCCTGCGACGAATTCTTGCTCTTGTGCCAACGCTGACTGCCGAGGAGCGGGCGCGGATTGCTGAGCATCTCGGGCACTCCAAGCCGAATGCGGAAGACGTGGCGAAGGCCCTCACAGCGAAATAGATCAGCGAATGCAAGTTGCGATAATTGGAGCCGGTCCGCTGGGCCGACAGCTCGCTCTGGCGGCAGCCCGGGTGGGCTACGAGGTGCTGCTGGAAGACGTGATGCCTTCGAATCTGCATCATGCGCAGGAGTATCTGCGACAGGAGCTGGGGCCGGCGGCGCTGCCCAAGGTGCGCTTCGTCTCGACGATTGAAGAAGCCGTGCGCGAGGCGGACCTGGCGATTGATTGCGTTCCGGATGAACTGGAATCAAAGCTGGAGATTTTTTCTCTGCTCGATCGGATGGCTCCGCCGAAGACGGTGCTGATGTCGCCGATGAAGAACACGTCGATTGCGGACCTGGCCTCTTGCACGTATCGCGCGGAGAAGTGCGTGGCGGTGGTGGCGGATGCCAAGGAGCTTGCTGATCCCTCGCTGCGCGACGTCGAGGTGCGAACGCCGGAGCAGGTCGCGGATGAGACTGTGAGGCTGGTGCGGGGATTCTGGGAAGGACTGCAGTTTGCCGTCAGGGTCACTGTTGATGGGGCTGCGCTCGGGGGATAGAGCCGGTTCTAATCGTTGCTGCTCGTCGCGCCCGCTTGAACTAGCTCACTTCAAATATCTGTTTTGTGCCAGGGACTGATGCGGCCGTTCGCGATCCGGCAGGATGCGATCTCATCTGAGGATCCGCTGAAGCCTGGATTCGGATTTTGAGCGTTATTAGGAAGGCTAAGTAGACAATCTACCTCCATTGGGAGTAGAGTGCCTACATCTATGAGCGAGAAGGACCAGTACAAGAACCGGATTGAGCTGTTGCAGGGAACACTCGACATGCTCATTCTTCAAACGCTGCAATGGGGTCCGCAGCATGGATATGGAGTTGTCCAGGCGTTGCGTTTGCGATCTGGAGATGTGCTTCAGGTGGAGACTGGATCACTGTATCCGGCTCTCCATCGATTGGAGCGCCAGGGCTGGGTGCAGTCTGAATGGAAGCAATCAGAGAGCAAGCAAAGAGCTCGATATTACCGAATCACCGCCAAAGGGAAGAAGCAGCTGGCATCGGATCTGGGCCGATGGGAGCGGATTGTCGAAGCGATTGGGTTGGTGATGTACGTGAAGCCGGAGGAGAGTGAGTCATGAAGTGGTTCCCGAGCTTCGGTTCTCAGCGGCGCAAGCGTGAATTGCAGGAAGAGATCGATGCGCACCTGCAGATGGCAATTGCAGATCGGATGTCGCGAGGCGAGACAAAAGAGACGGCGCGACAGGCGGCGACGCGCGAGTTTGGAAATGTCCTCCTGGTGCAGGACGTGACGCGCGACATGTGGGGCCAGGCTTGGCTTGAACAACTAGGCCGGGATGTCCGTTTTGCCTTGCGGCAACTGCGCAAGAGTCCCGGTTTCACGATCACGGCGACGGCGATGCTGGCCGTAGCTATCTGCGCCAACAGCACCGTATTCAGCTGGATTGACGGCACAATGCTGCGTCCGATTCCTGGCGCGCGGGACACGGGCGAGCTTGTGAGCCTGCAGCGTGGGGAACGGAACTTCTCACCGACTCCGCCTTTCTCATATCTCGACTATCGCGATCTTCGCGAGCAGAACCACACCCTTGCCGGAATGCTTGCCTATCATCACGACTGGATCACTCTGACTGGCGGCGCACAGCCGGAGCGCGCCTATATTGCGAACGTGACGGCGAATTATTTCGATGTGCTCGGCATCAAGCCGGTGCTGGGACGATTCTTTCTGCCTGAAGAAGAGACGCGTCCAGATGCCGTGCCCAACGTGATCCTGGCTTATTCGCTTTGGAAGACGCGTTTTGCCGCAGACCCGGCGATTGTGGGCAAGTCGATCGAGCTCGCCCGGCATCCTGTGACGGTGATCGGTGTGGCGCCGGAGGGGTTTGTGGGAGCAATGCCCGGCCTGCGTGACGATCTGTGGGTGACGCTCGATCCTCTCGGGACGGATGCGTGGCGGATGACGCATCGCAGTGGTGGCGCGGTCTGGCTGAACGTAATCGGAAGATTGCGGCCCGGCGTGAGCCGTGAGCGGGCGACCCTTGATCTCGACACCGTGATGCACCGTATCGTCGCGGCGTTTCCAGACGATCATCTGGGCGAGAACCGAATCTCGCTCGATCCTATGTGGCGCTCGCCATTTGGCGCCAACGGATTCATGGCGGCCACGCTGCCCATTCTGCTCGCCTTCTCCGGTTTGGTGCTGTTGCTGACCTGCGCGAACGTGGCGACGCTTACGCTGGTGCGGTTTGTAGCCCGGCGGCGTGAGCTTGCAATCCGGCAGTCGCTCGGGGCCAGTCAGATCCAACTGATACGGCAGATGGTGCTTGAGGGCGTGGTTCTTTCCATTGTCGCAGGAGCGCTGGCCCTTGTATTGACATCCTGGACTTCGAAGACATTCGCATGGTTCTTTCGAGCGAGCGCGGGTCCCACTACCCTGAACGGAAGCATGGACCACAACGTGGTCATCGGGATTGCAGTGTTTTCTCTATTGGCCGGCATGCTATGCGGCGCGCTCCCCGCCTGGCGATCTTCCCATGCGCCGGCCCTTGAGGTGCTCAAGGCAGAGTCTGCCAGTATCTCCGGCGGCTCACGCAACCGCAGATTGCTCAGCGCGCTGGTGGTGTCCCAGATCGCGCTGTCCCTTCCGCTGCTGTTGTGCTCTGCGCTCTTTCTGCGAACCTTGCGGAATCTCGCGAATGCGGATCCGGGATTTGAGCAGGACCACATTCTCACTGCGTCTGTAGGAACGAATATCGTCGGCTACAGCCGCGACCAAGAGCGCGTGGTCCGTCACAAGATACTTGACCGCGTGTCGGCATTGCCCGGCGTAGAAATGGCGTCTTTCACCGACTGGGTTCCGATGACCCTGAGCCACAAGGGCGACGATGCGTATCCGGAGGGGTATGTGCCGCACCCGCATGAAGCTTTGCAGGTGTACCACGCCGAGGTGTCCGCGCAGTACTTCGAATCCCTGCATATACCCATTCTGGAAGGACGCGAGTTTACGCCGAATGACGATGAAAAGGCCCCACAAGTACTCATCGTCGATCAAACCGCCGCGAAGCGCTACTGGCCAGGACAGGATCCGCTGGGAAAGAAACTCATGGTGTGGGGCCGCCCTTTTACGGTTGTTGGCGTCGCGAAAAATTCCACGCATATGTTAATGAACGAGCTTCCCGAGCCCATGGTATATATGAGCTTTTTCCAGGCGGGGTACGAGACCATCGTGCAGGTGAAGACCGAGGGAAATCCGGCCTACCTTGCGCCCGCGGTGGAGCACGCCATTCATGAAATCGATACACGGATGCCGGTTTTCGACGTGCGCCCTATGCGAGAGAGCACCCAGTTGGCGAGCAGCTTCGCCGTCGTACAAAGCGCCCTGGCGGGGGTGTTCGCGCTTATCGGGCTGGTGCTTGCGGTCACCGGAATCTACGGAGTCGTGGCCTACCGCACCCAGATGCGGACCCACGAGATCGGAGTGCGAATGGCTTTGGGTGCTTCACGTGTGGACGTGCTGAAGCTCGTGCTGATGCAAGGATTATGGCTCACAGGCATCGGGTTGGCTGTGGGACTGGCGTTTGCGTTGGGACTGACACGTCTTATTACCCGGCTGTTGTACGGAATCGGCGCCAACGATCCCATGACCGTTGCTTCCGTGGTGATGCTCCTGGGAACAATGTCCTTGGCAGCGTGCTACTTTCCGGCACACCGAGCGATGCGCCGAAACCCTGTGACTGCCATTCGCGAACTGTAAGCCGCAGCTCGGACTCAACGCGATTGAACGGATTCGGAGTATGCGTGGCGCTCCACCTCGCTGCAAGATGGGTAACCGGATTCCACCGGCCATGAACCAATCTCTGCAAGTGGATCTTCGTTGTGCGTTGACGTGGACAGAGCAAGTCACTCGTGACGGAGGAGCGGAAAGAGGCTCACGAGCCTTGCTTGGTGTGCGCTGAGCCGGCTTTCAGCCGGCCAGGATTTGCTCGTAGTACTTTACGTATTTGGGAATTACGAGGGAAGCGCAGAAGCGCTTCTGAGCGTCTTTGCGGGCGGCTTCACGCATAGCGTCGAGGCGGGAGCGGTTTTTCAGGAGAGACACAGCGCCGGCAGCCATGCCTTCGATGTCCCCGACTGGGTAGAGCAGGCCGGTAATGCCGTCTTCGATGAGTTCCGGAACACCACCGACAAGGGTGGCGATGGCAGGGACTTTGCAGGCCATGGCCTCAAGTGCGGCGAGGCCGAAGGACTCCAGGGAACTGGGCATGACCATGAGGTCGGCGAGAGGGAGCAACTCGTTGACGCGCTCCTGCTTGCCCAGGAAGTGAATTCGGTGATTAATTTTGAGGTCGTGCGCGAGCCACTCGGCTGCGGAGCGGTCCGGGCCATCTCCAACGAGAATGAGCTGCGAGGGGACTTCCTGAACTACTTGAGCGAACACCTTAACGACATCGACGACGCGCTTGACGGGGCGGAAGTTGGAGAGGTGGATGAAGACGGCTTCATCGGGCTGGGCGAATTTGGAACGCGCGCGGGTGCGAAGCTCATCTTCGGCAATCGGTGTGTAGACGTCGCAGTTGACGAAGTTGGGAATGACCTCGATGGGGCGGGAGATTTCGAAGTCTGTGACGGTCTTGTCCCTTAGATAGCTGGAGATGCTGGTGACCCCATCGCTCTCCTGGATGGAATAGCGAGTGATGGGGAGATAGCTGCGATCCAAGCCGACAAGCGTGATGTCGGTGCCATGAAGCGTGGTGACGAATGGGAGCTTACGTCCGCGGGAAGCCAGCATCTGGCGGGCGAGGAGCGCACTGACCGAGTGGGGGATTGCGTAGTGGACGTGGAGGAGGTCGAGGTTGCAGAACTCGGCGACTTCAGCCATGCGGGAAGCAAGAGCGAGATCGTATGGCGGGAACTCAAACAGCGGATAACTGGAGACGGGCACCTCGTGATAAAAGATGCCGTCATCACGCCCAGTGAGGCGGAAGGGTTGCGAGTAGGAGATGAAATGTACTTCGTGACCGGCAGCGGCGAGTTCGATGCCGAGCTCGGTCGCGACTACTCCGGAGCCGCCGTAAGTGGGATAGCAGGTGATGCCGATGCGCATTGCGCCGCCCTTGCTTGAATCATTGTTGTGTCGAGACGACCATAAATTGGCCGACTGTCCATTTTAGGAGTTGGCTTCAAGAGCTTTGGATTCGCAGGTCGAATAAAAGACGCGAAAAGACAGCAAAGCATGACTCAAATCCGTGTACTTCAGGACTACAGAAGAAATCCCGATCACCACGAGTCTAATTGGCCTGGGCGAAAACCGGATCGGCAACTGAAATCCATCTCATACCTTCGAAGGGCGGAACCCCGTCGGTCTACAGGAGAGGCGGCATTCAGTACTTTTTTCAGTCTATGTCTCCGGCTCTCGACAGGCTTCCGTCTATTTCAGCGCGGTTGCGTCGGCGCGCTTACAATGTCCTCGCAGCCGTATAAGGAGAAACGCGTGCAGACTATCTCAAGGAGAACATTTGTAAAGCAGGCCGGGATGTGTGTTGCCGTCGGAGAACTCCTCTGGTCGGGAGAGAAGATGGCTTATGCGAACCCTCTGGGACTTCCTATCGGATGTCAGACCTGGCCGGTGCGCAGCATGATTGCAAGGGATTTCCCGGGAACCCTCAAGCAGTTGGCTGCGGCCGGCTTCAAGAGCATCGAGATGTGCTCACCAATAGGGTATGCCGACTCGGGGTTCGGCGGTCTGAGGAAGCAGAGCGGAAGAGAATTGAGATCCATCATTGAGGATGCGGGTCTGATTTGCGTGAGCAGTCATTTTTCGCTCGATGAATTGCGTAAGGACCAGGACGGGCGCATTTCGTGGGCCAAAGACATGGGGATAACGCAGATGCTCGTGGCCAGCCTCGGCGGTCCGAAGAATCCCACCATGGATGATGTAAAGCGCACTGCATCGGAATACGAGAAGATCGGCGAACATGCGGCGGCGGCTGGCATTGTGCAGGGACTTCACAACGAGGATTTCGAATGCACTACCGTGGACGGCCAGCGGACTTACGACCTGCTGTTCAAGCTTCTCGATCCAAAAGCCGTGCAGTTCCAATTCCAGGTATCGACGATCGCCGAAGGATTTGACGCGGCGGAATATTTTGCGAAGTATCCCGGCCGATTCATCTCCATGCACGTGCAGGGATGGTCGGCGAAAAAGCGCTCCATCGTACCGGTGGGCCAGGGCACTCTCGACTGGAAGAAGATTTTTGCGACTGCGAAGACAGGAGGCATCAAGAACTACTTCGTCGAAATGGACCTGCCTTTGATGAAAGCGTCCGTGCCATATCTTCAGCAGCTTCAGGTTTGACAGATTATATAATCGGGCCGTTTTGGGGAGCCCCTAGGACCGTGTCCGTTGTAATGCGATGAGCAGCAGAAAGGGTCATACTTACGATGAATCGCCGCGAGTTTCTTGAAACCGCATCCGCTACCGCTTGTTTCACGATCCTTCCAAGGCATGTATTGGGAGGGACCGGAGTCGTCCCGCCAAGCGACAAAATCACGCTTGCATACATCGGCACAGGCACGCAGGGTCTCCGCGAGATGCCGAGGTTAATTGCGACTCCTGAGATCCAGATTGTCGCAGTCTGTGATCCTTCGAAACATGCAATCGGATACCGGGATTGGGGAAGGGATGACCTTCTCAATGAACTGCGGACGGTCCTGGGGAAGCCTGAATGGATGGGGGGAACCGAAGGAACTGTCCCCGGAGGCCGTGATGTGGCCAAGGACTTTGTCGAAACGTACTACGCGACCGAGCGTGAGGGGGCCGCGTTCAAGGGGTGCTCTTCATACCCTGATTTTCGCGAACTGCTGGACAAAGAAAAAGACGTAGACGCCGTCAAGATCATGACGCCGGACCATCTTCACGGCATCATCAGTATTGCTTCTATGAAGAGGGGCAAGCACGTCATCATGCATAAGCCCATTGCCAACCGATTGCGCGAAGCCAAACTGGTGATCGATACCGCGCGAGAAACGGGTGTTGCCACGCACTTTATGCCGTGGGAAGCGAATGGATCCATGGATCAGGTAATGGCGTGGATCAATGGCGGGGCAATCGGCGATCTGCGTGAAATTCATAACTGGACGAATCGTCCTGTATGGCCGCAGTACACCAGCGTGCCGACTGCGTCCACGCCTGTTCCGGAAGGCTTTGATTGGGACTTGTGGCTTGGGCCTGAGACCGAGCGGCCCTATTCGCCTGAGTACACTCACATGGTATTCCGCGGGTGGTATGACTTCGGAGGTGGTTCCATGGCGGACATGGGACATTACAGCCTGTGGACGGTGTTCAATGCCCTGGATCTGAAGTCACCCACCAGTGTCGAGCCGACGCTAACTCACACGTGCGGGTTGAAGGATGGGATCGCGTTCACAGTGAATAACGACTTCTCGTTCCCGACGGCAAGTGTTGTGCGCTTTAAATATCCGGCAAGCGGAAAGAGGCCCGCGGTGGATCTGGTGTGGTATGACGGCGGGATGCGTCCCCAGACGCCGGAGGAGCTTGAGATCGATGACGAAGAGCTTCCGATCGAGGGCATGATGTTTGTCGGCAGCAAGGGAAAGATCCTGTCTGGCTTTCAGCTTGAGGATCCACATCTGATATCGCAAGGAAAGATGGACAAAGATCTGGATGCGCCGGTTCGTGTCCGTGGACAGCAAGTTTCGTCGGGGATACGTCAGTGGGTTGCCGCTGTGCGTGGCGGACCGCAATCGCCCTCGAGCTTCCTGAACGCGTGGCCCATTTCAGAGGCCGTCAACTTGTACGCGGTCGCACTGCGGACAGGCAAAAAACTGCTTTACGATGGGCAATCTCAGACGGTCACGAATGTGGCGGAGGCTGACAGATATCTGAGCCGGGAATATCGGAAGGATTGGGATCCGCGAGCACAATGAGAATCGTTTTCCGACCCTGCCGGTCCTTTGAAGGGATCGCGCCAGGTACAAGCAATTTTCTTTATCGCAGCGACTTATTCCACCAGCAGAGCCGACCTGAATGTACGATGCAGAATTCAGCCTGATCGGCAGAACAACGTGAAAGACTCAATGAGTGGGCTTTCATGAGAGCGTATTGGGGTGCTAGAATCCGCATCCATGCCGCAGTTCGTCATTGAACGCGAGATTCCGGGCGCTGGATTGCTGAGCGAAGAACAGATCAGGGAGGTCTCCATTCGCTCACTGGAGACTCTGAAGGATATGGGGCCCCACATCCAGTGGCTGCACAGTTATGTGACAGAGGACAAGGTGTACTGTGTGTATCTGGCACCCGACGAGGAAACTATCCGTGAGCACGCGCGGAAGAGTGGAATCCGGGCGGATCGCGTTTCAGCAGTACGCAGGCTCATTAATCCCGCAGCATACAATTAGTTGGTTCCGGCGGCTCGAGCGCAAAGAGGACAGCGCTCTGAAGCAGCATCTCTTGACCGCGCTCCCAAGAGGTTTGTCCCTTGTCGGTGCTTATGGCATGCCAGGCTTGATCGATCTCTGTTTCTAGTTTGATGCGCTCTGTGTGAGGCAGTGGGGAGCCTATCTGGTTCCGCAAATGATCCGCTGCGGCTGCCAAGGTCAGTGCTCTGCAGGGATTTCCGCTGGTTGCTGCCAGGCACGCCATCCCTTCCAGCCCCCGTGCTATGCCCCGCCGGTGACCGAGCTCTGTGAACAGTTCCAAAGCTTCGCGATACGCCTTGTGCGCGGCGCCAAACTCGCCCTTTTTGCAGAAAATGTATCCAAGATCGGCCAAGGATCGCGCGCAGCCCCAGCGGTCTCCCACGTTGCGGAAGGCTCTCAACGCTGTACGGTAGAGGTGTTGTGCTGCTTCGATTCGCCCTTGCTCCAGTTCGAGATCACCCGACTGATTAATCGACCACGCTGCGCCACTTGGGTCTCCAACTTCTTCGAATATGGAGGTCGCCTCCGCGAGCGCTTCAGCCGCAGGTCCGAAGTCACGCCGCATTTTCGCCGCATTGGCGAGATTGTGCAAACACCTTGCCATGGAGAGGCGATCCGGCAGCTTGCGCCAATATGCAAGGCTCTGTTCAAAGTAGCGTAGAGCCTGATCGAAATCGCCTCGATCGCGCGTGGCGACCGCGAGCGCATTCAGCGAGGCTGCCATTCCCCAATGGTCATTCAGTTCGCGATACAAGGCGAAACTTTGCTTTAAAAAAGCATCCGCCGCCTCATAGTCTCCCTGCGGCGTTGCCAAAGCTCCCAGAAAAGTACAAATCCTGCCGCGCTCCTTTGGATAACCGTGTTCAGCAACCCGAAGCAGAGCTTCAAGTCGTGTACGCCCTTCCAGGAAATGCTCGCGCATGTCCCAAAAACGGAAAAGCGCCATGGATAGGCGAAGAGCCCACTCGATTTGATGATTCTCGATCAGCCAATCCAACGCGCTACGAAAGTTATCGATTTCCAGATCGCATCGTGAAAGCCATTCAGTTCGCGCGGTTGGATCAAGTTCTGGATTGCCCTCCTCAGCGATCACGAGGCAATAGGCCGCATGACTCCGGCGTGTCTGCCGCTCTTCTCCACTCGAAATCAGACGTTCGAGCGCGTATTCACGAATTGTCTCCAGCATCGTGAAGCGCGGCTCGGCCTGGAGACTCTCAGCTCGTTCAATGAGATTCTTATCGAGCAGCGAAGACAGGCCTTCGAACACTCCGATCTCAAGATCCTGACTGGTGTTGCAGACGGCTTCTGCTGCCTCGAGGGTCCCACCGCCCACAAAGACGGAAAAGCGCCAGAACAACGTCTGCTCAGCGGAGTTCAAGAGATCGTAGCTCCAGTCGATTGTCTTGCGGAGCGTCTTTTGTCTTTCGGGTAGATCAGAGGCGCCACCTGTCAGAAGCTGCAATCGACTCTGCAGCCGATCGAGGATGGCCGCTGGAGATAGCACCTTTGTCCGCGCCGCAGCGAGCTCAATCGCCAATGGCAAGCCGTCTAGGCGGTCGCAGAGGTCTCGAATTGCCGTTTCATTCTCAGGGGTGACAGCGAAGTTAGGCCGAACCGCCATTGCTCGTTGATGAAAAAGTTGGGCGGCGGGGCCAACGGGCAACGGCGTTACGGGAAACTCCTGCTCTCCATAGATCTGCAAAGAAGCTCGGGTAGTGACCAATATCTTCAGGAAAGTGCAGTGACTCAGAATCTCCGAAACCAGCTGGGCGGCCGGGAGCACCTGCTCAAAATTGTCCAGGAGGAGCAAGAATGGACCGTTAGCTTCGATCTGATCAGCAATTACCTGTAGAATCGTCCGAGTCGCCACCTGCTGGAGATTGAGAGCCTTAACAATGGCCGCGCCCACAAGATCGGGGCTTGTGATGGACGATAACGCAACAAATTGGACGCCACCGGTGAAGTCGTCAGCCACTTGTCTTGCAACTGCGAGGGCAAGTCGAGTCTTTCCTGCACCTCCTGTACCGGTCAGGCTTAGTAGCCTGACATTGGGATCGAGAATGAGCTTCGCAGCCTCGTTCAGTTCCTTTTCCCGCCCGACGAGCAACGTCCGAGGCATCGGCAAGCCGATACGTTTGGACGAGAGTTTTTCAACAGCAGGTGTGGGATCCCGCATCGGAGTCGGCGGGGCTGTTGCGTCAGACAAGGGTGCCGGACTATTCAATTGGCGGACGGTGACCGCGAAGAGATATCCCCGGCGGGGTATTGTCTTGATCATCTGCTGATCGGGATCTCTTAATGCGCGTCGCAGTTCAACCGTGCACTGCACTAATGAGTCATCCGTGACAAAGCTGTCCGGCCAGACGGCCTTTGCTAGTTCCTCCTTGGCAACGAGGCGGCCCGCATTCTCGACGAGATACTTGAGAGCTTCAAAGACCTTTGGGCGAAGTTTCACCCGCTCGCCGGTGAGGAAGAGTCCGCCTCGCGCGAGATCCAGAGTAAAGTCACCAAAACCATATGTGATCAGTCCTGTTTCCAGAGAAGTTTGTACCTCCGTGCAAACTTGCCATGTGACCTTACGGAGAATTTCGTCTTTCTTTTGGAGAACCTTCGTTACTGAGGAGCCAAGGAAGCGCTACTTTAGCGAGATAGGGCTGGATCAGCCATCCCCGTTGCACCATACGAAGGATCCGGAATTGGGGCAAGCCGCGATGGTGCAAATTCTAACAAATCCACTCACGTAAGCCGGCCAGCATGCCGGGACTTTGCGGTTCCGGCGTCAAGGAGGATCGAAATGGCAACTACGCAGGCACCCGCTATCGACATGAACAAACTCAACACCTTCATCGGCCAGTTTGTCTCGGACCTTGGAGCTTCAGTCCACGCTGGTATGGTGGTCATCGGCGAAAAGCTCGGACTCTATAAAGCTCTGGCGAGAGGCCCGGTCACTGCAGCCGAACTAGCCCGCATGACCGCAACCGACGAGCGTTACGTCCGGGAATGGCTCGCTTCACAGGCGGCTGGAGGCTATATCACCTACGACAGTTCCAAAGACCTCTTCAGCCTGAGCGAGGAGCAGGCGTTCACGTTAGCGCAGGAGGACAGTCCCGCTTATCTTCCTGGTGCGTTTGAACTGGCGCTTGGATCTCTTGCGGCCGTCCCTCGCATCACGGAGTCCTTTCGAACCGGCGGAGGAATGGGATGGCACGAACACAGCGACGGAGTCTTCCACGGTTGCGAGAAGTTCTTTCGGCCCGGCTATGCCGCAAATCTCGTGAGTTCCTGGATTCCCGCTCTCGATGACGTACAGGCGAAACTCGAAGGGGGCGCGCGTGTGGCCGATGTGGGATGCGGGAAGGGCGCATCCACTGTTTTGATGGCTAAGGCCTTTCCAAAATCCCAGTTTTTCGGATTTGATTACCACGACAAATCGATTGAGGGTGCACGCGAGAATGCCCGACGGGAAGGGGTGGGCGAACGCGCGGTCTTCGATACTGCGACGTCGAAGGATTTTCCGGGGCGGGAATATGATTTTGTCACCGTGTTTGACTGCCTGCACGATATGGGCGACCCAGTGGGAGCGGCGGCGCATGTTCGCAGCACTCTCGCCAAAAATGGCACATGGATGATCGTCGAACCCTATGCAAATGACGAACTCAAGGACAATCTGAACCCCATCGGCAGAGTGATGTATTCCTTTTCGACGCTGCTTTGCACCCCTTGCTCTCGTTCGCAGGAGGTTGGACTTTGCCTTGGGGCGCAGGCGGGCGAAAGACGCATCCGTGAAGTGGTTCACGCTGCTGGTTTCACCCGGTTCCGGCGCGCCGCTGAGACTCCGTTCAACATTGTGTACGAGGCGCGTCCCTAGGGATGGTGCCGGCTGGATCGGCGGCATATTCTGCTGGATCAGCCGGCGCACTCCATGGTGTACTGGCGTTCCGCTGCTTAAATTGCAGCATTCGGTTCGCCCGCTCCCATGATGACTTCAAAATCAGTGCGATTGAGGTACCTCCACATGGCTACCGTTCAAGAAACGACTTCCATCAACTCCAACGACTTACCCCGTGATGAGCCCGGCAAGTCTGAGTCTGTCGCCGGCTCTCTGACAAGTGAAATGCTGGCGCGTTTCGAAGCTCGGGCGGCTACGTACGATCGTGAAAGCCGCTTTTTCGATCAAGACTTCGAAGAATTGCAAGGTGCAGGATACTTGCGTCTGCCTATTCCGCGAGAATTAGGAGGTGCCGGGCTATCGCTGGCCCAAATGGCTCGAGAACAACGGAGACTGGGCTATTACGCACCTGCTACGGCACTTGGCGTGAACATGCATCTCTATTGGGTCGGCCTGGCAGCCGATCTGTGGCGAAAGGGCGACAAGTCTCTTGAATGGCTTTTGCGTGATGCCGCCGCGGGCGAGATCTTCGCTGCAGGGCATGCCGAATCTGGAAACGATGTTCCGGTTCTTCTCTCCACCACAAAGGCAGAGCGCGTGGAAGGCGGTTATCGCTTTCACGGGCGCAAGCAATTCGGAAGCTTATCCCCCGTCTGGACGCGGTTGGGCATTCATGGGATGGATATGACCGACCCGTCACAACCGAAGGTCGTGCACGCATTCATGATGAGAGACACGACGGGCTACATAATCAAGGAGACATGGGATGTGTTGGGGATGCGGGCGACCCGCAGCGACGACACAGTTCTGGAAGGCGCATTTGTCCCCGATGTGCATGTGGCTCGCGTCGTTCCGGCAGGCGCAGCCGGCATCGACGCGTTCGTGCTCGGGGTCTTTGCCTGGGCCCTGGTCGGTTTCGGCAATATTTATTACGGTCTTGCACAGCGAGCCCTCGACAAATGCACCGCTGCGTTGAAGAACAAGCGTTCGCTTGCGATCACACGCACAATGGCTCATCACCCTGAGGTGCAACACGCGATCGCAGAGATGACGATCGAGCTCGAGTCCATCGGACCGCATCTCGATAGAATCGCAAACGACTGGTCGGCAGGGGTGGAGCACGGAATGAGATGGCCCTCAAAGATTTTTGCCGCGAAATATCGTGCGGTGGAAGGTTCATGGCGTGTCATAGATCTCGGTCTCGATATTCTGGGCGGCGCGGGTATCTTCCGTTCTCAAGGATACGAACGAATTCTGCGTGATGGCCGGCTCGGCAGAATCCATCCTGCAAACTCGTTCCTCACACACGAGGTAATTGCCAAGACGGCATTGGGCATCAGCCTCGATGAGCAGCCTCGTTGGGGATGACGTATTGAGTCCCGATAGGGCGGGGGGTATGAGTGGCAGGACTGGCAGACCCTGTGAATTCGAGACATGGACATGCTGAGACGGCAAGAACAGAGTGTCTACGCGAATAGCACTCCTATTCGCCTCGCAATGCTCCAATCGGATCGACAGCAGCTGCCTGGCGCGCCGGAAACGCAGACGCGAGCAGCGCCAGCGCAAACACGGCTATAGCCGCCAGCGAAAGCACGCGGGGATCAAAGGGGCTTACCTGGAACAAGAAGCTGCGTACGAGGCTGGAAGCAGCAGCAGCTCCAGCCAGGCCGGTCAGGACCCCGATCGCCGCCAGTTTTGCTCCGGAGATCAGCACCAGCCGCACGATGTCCGCGCGCTGCGATCCCAGGGCCATTCGGATCGCCATCTCCCGCGTGCGCATGGAGGCGGAAAACGCAATCACGCTGTAGATGCCGATGAGCGCCAGCAGCACGGCGGCCGCGGCAAAGCTTGAGATCAGCGCGGCATTGAACCGGTGTGGCGCCACGGTCCGGCTCAGCGCCTCGTCCATCGAATAGGCCTCGGTGAGCGGAAGCAGCGGATCGATGGACAGAACCGTCGCGCGCAGCGATTCGATCATGCTGTCGGGCGGCAGCGCCGTACGCAGGACGATACTTTCAGCCTGCGCGTTCAACAAGCCGGGCGGCACCAGCTTTCCGTAGGAAGCCATCAGTTGGCTGGAGGGCTGGTAGATCTCGTACTGCGTCGGAGCGTCCGCTGCCATCTGCTTGATATCGCCCATTACGCCCACCACCGTCATCCAGGGCGTGGGCGTCTTGGGGTATCCCCAGCGCAAGCGCTTGCCAATCGGGTTCTGTCCGGGCCAGAAATGCTCGGCGAGCTTGTGGTTCACGACGCAGACCAGCGGCGCCTTTATGTTGTCGACTTCGGTGAACACTCGGCCGCGCAGCAGCGGAATCCCAGCCGCCCGAAAGTAGTCGCCTATTACTTGAGACGGCCAGGCGATATCTACTTCAGTGGCTTTGGGCGGAACGTAACTGTCGGCGACGAATGTGCTGTTGCGGACCATTCCTGAAGCGGGAAGGTACGACGTGATCCCCACGGACTCGATGCCCGGCGAACGTTCGAGCCTGCGTAGCAAGGTGCTGTTAAATGTATCGATGGCGGCCTGCCTCGAGTATTGCTTTTCCGGCAGCCTATAGTTCGCGGTTAGGAGGTGATCGGTGCGAAAGCCTAAATCCACTTCGCGCAGCATCTCAAAGCTCCGCAGCAACAGGCCTGAGGCGATCAGCAGCACCAGAGCCACGGCAATCTCCGCGACTACCAATGCAGAGCGCAGGCGCGCCTGCGCTCCACTCGCCGATCCGGTGAGTCCGCCGTCTTTGAGCGTCTCGTTCACGCCGGTGCGCGCCGCTGCCAGTGCCGGGGCCAGCCCGCAGAGCAATCCGGTGAGCACTGCCGTGCTTATCGCAAACAGGACCATGTGCCAGTCGATCCGGATAGATTCCACGCGCGGCAGCGTCTCCGGCAAAAGACTGATGCCAACCCGCACGGCCAGCGCCGCCAAGCCCAGTCCAATCAAGCCTCCCGCAAAGCTCAACGCGAGTGCTTCCACGAGGCTCTGCCGCAACAATACGGCTCCGCTTGCGCCCAGCGCGCGCCGCACCGCAATCTCTCGCCGCCGCCGAATCACGCGTACGAGCAGCAGTCCTGCGAGATTGGCGCAGGCGATAAACAGCACCACGGCAACGGCGAGGAACAACATACGCAGCAGCGGCCGCACCTGCGTCACCGTGTCTTCGGCCAGCGGGCGAACCATGGCGCCGATACGCTGGCTGCTCATGTAGGCGGGAAAGTTGCGCGTGATCTGCTGTGCGACGCGCTCGGCGTCCTGCTGGGCCTGCGCGGGTGTCACACCCGGCTTGAGGCGCCCTACCATTCCGCAGCACCAAGCAGCTGCCTCTTGCAGCTCATCGGGCGTAGGACTCAAGGGCACCCACAGCCGGATCTGATCCATTTGGCCGGGAACGAGCGGAAACTCGAATCCGCGCGGCATCACTCCGATGATCTCGTAGGTCTTGCGGTTGAGTTCAATTTTGCGACCCAGTATCTGCAGATCGGCGTGAAAGCGGCTGTTCCACATTGGGTAGCTGATCACGGTTACCTGCTGGCCGCGATCGTCTTCCTGCTGCGTGAAGGTGCGGCCCATCAAGGGCGCGACGCCCAGCAGAGGAAAGATGCTCGCCGTGACTCGCGCCGCCCTGATTTCCGCGGGCTCGCCAGCATCGGAGAATTCATAGCCGGCCTGCTCAAACCCGCCCAGGGCAGCGAAGCCCTTGGTCTCGCCCTCGTAGGTAAGAATCTGCGGCATGGTTACGCCGATATGGCCATTGCTGCCCATACTGATACCCGGCACAGTATCGCCCAGCACCACCAGCCGCCCCGGATCGGCAAACGGCAGCGGACGCAGCAACACACCCTCGATGATCGAAAAGATCCCCGTTGTGGCGCCGATGCCGAAAGCCAGCGTGAGGATAGCCGTAGTCGCAAACCCAGGCGACTTTCTCAGTTGACGCCCGGTAACGCGCAACTCCCGCACGAACAAGTCGACTGCCGATTCCCAGCCAGCCGACCATACGTTATGCCGCACCATCTCGCGGCTGCCTATTTCTGCTCGGGCCTCGCGCTCGGCATTCTCCTGGCTCATACCGAGTCGCAGTTTATCCTCCACCGAGGCTGCGAAGAAGGTTCTGAGTTCCTCTTCGATCTGGGCGTTGCGCTCGGACGGGCGAATCAATGCCCGCACACCGGCCATGAGACTTCGCAGCATGTCTCCCCTCTCTCAGGCTTCAAGAAGTTGTTCGATAGTCGCAGGCGCCCCGGATTCACTCGAAAACTGCGTCGCTCACGTGTTCGATGCGAGGGGTTATTCCGTACCCGTGGATCGGTTCGAGAGCCGGTGTCTCGAGCACTACACTTGCACCATCCCTTGAACCAGTCCGCGATTGCTTACGCCCACGAAGCCTTCCACTAGATAATCTAGAGGTATATGGAGGTCTCCTCGAGCTTGTCAAGATGAAAATAGACAATGCGCATTCACCATCCATCAAGTCTGTCTAGATTGGATCGGTGACGCAGGCAGCTTCTGGCAGATCTGGCCCCGGACGGTGGCAGTGGCAGTTCCCAGGGGCGCACTGGCTGCCCTATATTGATCTCTCATCGTTTAAGCACAGGAGATTGCTCCCGAAGTGCTTCTCGCCTTGCTCGGCATGCTCACCGTAGTCGGATTGATGGCTGCGATCCTCAGTAAGAGGGTTGCGCCCATAGTTGCGCTGACTGCGCTTCCTGTCGCTTCATCTCTGTGCGCCGGTTTCGGTCTTCAGACTGGAAAATTCATGCTCACCGGGATCGAAGCGATCGCTGGTGTAATCGGAATGTTCGTCTTCGCCATCCTTTTTTTCGGGGTGATCACCGACGCGGGGATGCTGCAACCGCTCATTGCCTGGCTGCTGCGCGTGGTCGGCCGCCGGCCGTCACGCATTGTTCCCGGTACGGCGCTGTTGGCATTGCTTGTACATCTCGACGGTTCGGGAGCCGTAACGTTCCTCGTGACGATTCCAGCGCTGCTGCCACTTTACGAGGAACTTGGAATTGATCGGCGCGTTTTGGCCTGCGTGGCGTCACTCGCTGCGGGCGTGAATTTTCTCCCCTGGACCGGACCCATGCTACGCTCCTCGGCCGCTCTACAGGTTCCAGTGTCGAAGATTTTTGTACCAATGATTGCGGTTCAGGCGGTCGGGCTTATCTTCGTATTCACCGCTGCCCTCCTGCTAGGCCGCCGCGAGGAGCGGCGCCTCGGAACCACGACAAGGCTCGACGGGAACACCTGTGTGGAACCCAAACCGAAACTGCCGGACAATTTCGCCTTCAACATTGTGGTGACTGTTATGGTTCTCGGCGCCATGATCAGTGGCAAAGCCGATCCAGTGGTCGTGTTCATGCTGGGCACCATCGTCGTCCTGATGGTGAACTTCCGGGATGTCAATGCGCAGCAGGAACGCATCATCGCACACGCACCACCTGCAATCCTCATGGCCAGCATCCTCTTTGCCGCAGGAGCCTTCACCGGAATCATGAAGGGCACAGGTATGCTTAGCGCCATGGCGTCTGCCGCGGTCCAGCACGTTCCCCAGCACGGATTACGGCTGATGCCGCTCGCTCTCGGTATCCTTTCTATGCCGCTCAGCCTGTTCTTCGACCCCGACTCGTTCTATTTCGGCGTGCTTCCCGTGCTTGCCGGGGCGGGGTCGCACGCTGGCATTCAGCCCATCACAATGGCGCAGGCGGCATTGTTGGGTATGCACACGACGGGGTTTCCGGTAAGTCCGCTCACTCCCGCAACGTACCTTGTGGTGGGGCTGTCAGGAATCACGCTAGCTCAGCACCAGCGTTACACGATGCCATTTCTGTTCGGCGCATCGCTGCTGATGACCGCTGCCGCGCTGGCTTTGAGAGTGATCCCTCTGTAATCACGGAGAAGCGATTTGAAGACTATACGAATCGGGTGCGGAGCGGGATATTCGGGTGACAGGATCGATCCTGCGGTCGAGATCGCGGCAAAAGGCAGGCTTGAATATCTCGTGTTCGAATGTCTTGCCGAGCGTACCATCGCCCTGGCACAGAGGGCGCGCCTCGCGAATCCAAACGGCGGGTTCGATCCACTTCTCCAAGAGCGCATGGAAGCCGTGTTGCCGATCTGCGCTGCGGGCGGAATTCGCATTATCACCAATATGGGTGCTGCCAATCCGCTTGCAGCCGCTGCCCTGACGCGCGATATCGCAGGTCGCCTTGGTTTACGAGGGCTTCGAATCGCCGCCATCACGGGCGATGATGTGCTTGCCTCCATGCGTGGCGGCGACCTCATCATCAACTCTCTCGAAGGAGACATGCCGGATCCACAAAGCTGGGTATCCGCCAACGCGTATCTTGGAGTGGCACCGCTTCTCGATGCACTAGGTGCTCGTGCAGACATCATCATTACTGGGCGCATTGCCGATCCCGCGCTGTTTCTCGCACCCATGATTCACGAATTTGGATGGGCGCTCGACGACTGGGATGCTCTCGGTCAGGGAACTGTCGTCGGGCATCTGCTGGAGTGTGCAGGCCAGCTGACAGGCGGCTATTTCGCCGATCCGGGCTACAAGGACGTACCGAATCTGGCGAATCTAGGATTCCCGCTCGCCGAGGTCGGCGAGAATGGCTCGGCCGTGTTCACAAAGGTGGAGTGTTCAGGCGGTCTACTCAATCGCTCGACCTGCACCGAGCAGCTTCTCTATGAAATTCAGGATCCAGCCGCGTACTACACCCCTGACGTCATCGCGGATTTCTCTCATATCTCGATCGAAGAAAGCGGTCAGGACCGTGTGCGAGTGCTCGGGGGCCGAGGCCGTGCGCGCCCTAGCACCCTGAAGGTATCTCTCGGCTACCATGACGGGTTCATCGGCGAAGGGCAAATCTCCTATGCCGGTCCCAATGCGGTGCGTCGTGCCGAACTCGCCCGCGATGTGCTTGTGGAGCGCCTCCGCCATGCCGGCTTCTCCGAACTGCGTTTCGATCTTGTCGGCCTGAATTCCATTTACGGTTCGACCCTTTCGGCAAATGCTCCCGCACCATACGAGGTGCGCCTGCGTGCCACCGGTCGGGCGGCTTCGCAGAGGCTGGCAACTCGTATTGCCAGAGAAGTTGAAGCGCTATACACGAACGGCCCGGCTGCGGGCGGAGGGGCCGCAGGATCGACAAAAGAAGTCATCGCAATTCACTCTGCGCTGATCCCACGCGATGCAATTACCCATATTGTTCACTACGAGGAGTCTTGACGTGCGCTTAACTGAGATTGCCCATGCTCGCGCCGGCGACAAGGGGAACATTGTCACGCTATCCCTGATTGCATACAGGAGCGCGGACTATGCGCTTCTCGAGCAACATGTAACGGCGGAACGGGTGGAACGACATTTTGCCGAAATCCTTGAAGGCCCAGTCTCGCGCTATGAACTTCCACAGCTTGGCGCGCTAAACTTCATCCTTCGCCGAAAGCAGCAATACGGCGTGACGCGGTCGTTAGCTCTCGACGCACATGGGAAGTGCCTCTCCTCAGCGCTTCTCGCGATCGAACTGTAGCCGGGAACAGGGAGACGGTGCGGTTGAGACTGCACTCGAAGAAGTAGTTGTTCATGGACAGCTTGTGCTCGCCAGTGAAAGTGTCTAATTGAGGCCGTGCCGCACGAATCAATTGAAACGATCGTGAAGTTGGCGACACCATAAATGTGACAAAGGAAAGACAACCTGTCATCGCATCATTCGTTATGCTGTCTCAGCTAGAGCGAGAGAAGACAAGAACCGCACGCACGCTATCTTATTTGACCCCGAGGTAAACACCTTCTAAATGGAAGACATTGTGCAGGTAGTTGGCGCAATCGCCAAAACTGCGGGCGAGATCGGCATGACCCGCGATGATCTGGGCAAAGCCAAAGATCTTCTGCAGAAGTTTGGGGATGAACGGGATCGTCTGTTTGACGGCATGCTCTCTCTACTTAGCAATCCTGGTGCCGATGGCGCGATCGACGAATGGAAGAGCACTTGCGAGAAAGCAAGCGAGCTTCTCGATGATCTCAACAGCTCCATTCCAACTTCTCCTTCCGGTGAAGGGCTGACGGGTATAGGCGCACGCGAATTTTATGAAGGTGAGAAAAAGGTGTGGGCGGAGAACGGCAAGGGGCAGATCGCCCTCGTATCCGACGTCCTCGTCAAGGTGAAAGCGGCGAACACCGGGCTCATTCAACAATCGAATGAAGACTTGAAGACAATCCGCAACAGCAGCGCGGAAGGGCAATCCACTCTCAATGAGAACCTTGAGGCTGTCAAAGCGGAACTCCTTGAGTTCGCAAATGTTCTTGCTTCGAAAACTGGAGATAAAACGCTCACTGCATGGATGAAAGATGGCGGAGCAAAAGAGTATATGAAGACTTGGAAGGATGGAGTTGCCCAAAGAACAGAAAGCAACTTCGCGGTTGCGCAGCAGAAAGGCCAGCTGAAGAAGCAGCTTCTTGAGAAAATCGAAACGCTCAACGGCGCTCGCGAGCAGTTGGACGAGAAGTGGATTGAGGAGATGTACAAGTCCGGTGAGGAGTGCGTCAAATCTCTGCCCAGTTCCGGCGAGACTGGAGACTACAGAGCGCTCGATTGGGTGCGGTTCGGAGAGGAATGCCTCGAGTCTCTCGGCGAAAGCCGTGATGCCGCTACGGAACAAGCGAAGTCGCTCTTCGACGAAGTGCTACCGAGTTTTCAAGAGGAGAACGACACCAGGTATTCGGCGCTGACCGATGATCCCTCAAAGATGTCCGATTGGATAAGCGAGTTGCGCGATAGGCAAGAAGCGATTCAGGAAACGCTTGCTGCTGAAGATGAAGTAATCAAGGACCTTGCGGAGGGTCCGTACCAAGATGCTGCGCGAGAGACTTTCGATGAAGTTCGATCCACGTTCATCGAAGGTATGAAAGACCTGTTCGACAAAACGAAAGATGCTGAAGACCAATTGAGGGTGTGACATGGCTGATTCGCATGTTGACTGGTTTGTTGCCGAAGGCAGCGTGTCTGGGGACGGATCACGCGAGAGACCTTTTCACGATCTCTGGCTTGCACTGCGCAGCGCTGGACCAGGCGACGTGATCCACATTGCTGCGGGCACCTATTACGGCCGTTACGATCGCTCTTCATGGGAAATAGATTGTCCAAACCTCGAAATCAGGGGCGGATATAGCCATGACTTCTTAAGGCGCACCCCGTGGCAGACACCATGTGTATTTGCCGCGTACGCCGGGTATGAAGCCACTCGTGAAAACAATCTCGTCAGCGGCCGCGACGATCATTCCGGACTTGTGCTGGACGGGCTCTTCTTCGATGCTTCAGGCCGAAACTCATACGGAGACGAGCCCGTTGAAGAGCTCAGATCCTATCCGCAGATGGATGGGCCGATTGCATCATTCAATGGCAAACAGGTCACGATCAAAAACTGTGTCTTCGCCAACAGCACAGCTGGCGGGGTGGAGATGTCCGGAGATGGTTCTCGGTTCGAAAACAACATTGTGATCAATACGGTTGGGCTCGGAATGCTTGATCTGCGCAGTGCAATGGAGCAGAGCCAGCCCATCACGGTGGTGAGCAATACTTTCTGTTTCGCACATGATCCGGGACCGCCCTCTGGCACCGGCGTGGACCAGGCGATCGGAGTGCGCGTGAATCGCCCCTGCGTGATTCAGGACAACATCTTCATCTCCTGCGGCAACGCGGCAATTTCACTTTACCGTGATCCCGATCGAGTCTCCGTCGATCGGAACCTGTTCTTCCTGACTCCCCGCGACATAGCGATCAGCCGTGCTGGAGGAAGTACTGCGGACATAACGGAGGCCAATATCGATGAACTCGAAGATCTCGGCTTCAAATCCGCATCGGCAAATATCGTTCAGGATGCTGGTATTTCAGGGCTGAAGAAAGACTGGCTCGATGCATACACGCGGCATCTGCTGGCCAACTACGTCAAGCCGCCATACCCAGCCGCGAACCTCGTCCGCAAGACCGCCGGGCTTTCAGAGCTTGCCCCCACCGACTTCCAGAAAGAGGAAGACAAGGGAGCTTTCGCCCCGCGAATGACTCCGGCGGATGTGCTGGAGTTGCGTATGAACGCAAAGCAAGGTGTTCATCCCTCGGAACTGAAGGTGGATATCGGACCGCCTCCGGCTCGGGAGGTGCGCACCTATCGTTCGATTGGCTGGGAAGTGATCGACAGCCCAGACCATTCATTGGCAAACCAGCGGGTAGAGCTGCACGTGGGTCTTGGTTATGAGCAGAATGCCAGCCTTCTGTCTGATGCAACGCCAGAGACTCATATGGGCATTCGAGTTTACAGGCCGGGAACAGATGATGGTTCGATCTTCGTTCTTGCGAAGCGTCATACGCTTCCCACTCGCCAGTTCGAGGACGCGATCAAATCCAATAACGGGCGAGAAGTTGAAATCACCTATCTGATTCGGGGGATCTACCGCACGGATGTCGATCCGCCAACCTCGCGACAAAAGGTCACGATAATTGTCGAATTTATAGCTCCTGGACCGGCGTTCGCTCCAGCACTGCCGGAAAGGCCGAAAGGAAGAGACTGGTTCGTAAGAGCAGGCGCCACGGGCGGAGATGGCTCACGTGAGAAGCCGTTCCGCGATCCCTTTCAGGCACTGGAAAAAGCAGAAGGCGGAGACAGCATCCATGTCACTACAGGCGCGTATGTCGGAAAGCTTCGTTCAGGGAAATGGAAGATCCTTGTTCGCAACCTCACGATGCTCGTGGGATACGATGCGGATTTTGCGTCACGCGATCCCTGGATAAACCCGACTCGGTTTGTTCTGGATGCTGACGAGCGGGCGAAGGGCATTCCAGATGGAACCATTCTTGGCTCGGAGGAGAATAGCGACGGCCTAGTTCTCGACGGATTCATTTTCGATGGCGCAACTTACAACGCCTATACCAAAACAGGCGCCCTGGATGTTGCCAATTCTCCGTCTGCTTCTCTCGTAGATCTCCGTGGAGGGCGCGCGCCGGTTACCGTCCGCAATTGCGTCTTTCTAAATGCATCAGGAACTGCCATCAACATCGCCTGTCCTTCTGGCGTCTTCGAGAACAATCTCCTTTTAAACACCAGTGGTTCGTCGTTGAAGATCCGCGCGGACGGGCCCGGGCCCTGGACAGTACGCAATAACACTCTACTCTTTGCATGCGATCCTACCGCTCGCGCCGGCACGGGCCAATCAAGTTCTGAAGGTACACTGTTTCAGCTCAACGGGCGTGCAGTGGCGGAGGTGAATTCCAACATCTTCGCTTTCGCAGATAATTTCGGTGTGTGTTCCACCATCACGCAGTCAAATCTGTCCTACGACCGCAATGTATTCGCGGCGATTCTGCATATCTATCTCACGGACACGCAATATCTGTGGGCAGACAGAGCTAGCTGGGAGCGCCGAGCCGTCGCAGACTCCAGTTTTGCCTCGTGCGGCGGTAACACCCTCCAGTTACCCAAGCTATCGGTCGATCCAGCATTTGCGGACGCTGCCTTGACTCGGTTGTTCGCGCTTCAATCGCGGATCTCGGCGGAAGAGTGGAAGGCAGTCGCGTCGCAGATCGGCGCGACCGTGCAACCACCCAGCGCAAACACCACGCCTGTGCAGGAGACTGCCAAACCGGCTCCGACAACATCAAGTGGTTCCGGTCCATCGTCTCTGAACGACCTGCTTGCCAGTCTCAGCAGCATGAAGACGCAGATCAAGGAGATCGCATCGACCAAGCCGGCAGCGATTGTCGATCCCGTGTACTGTCCTGCGTCTGGCTGGCAGAAGGCGCTCGCTCTGGTCCAGGACGGTGCGGCCGGCCAAGGTGCTCGACGGATTAAGCTAACCGTTACCTTCTCCGATCCAGCAGCGCGGCCTACCCTGAGCTACACGCCGGTCAATGTGCAGACGATCGATGCAGATCACACCGCTCTGGACAACAAGCCGGTTGATGTCGTCGTAACGGAAGCGCGCGCTTCAGCCGGGAATCTCTCAGGCTTTCCGAGCGGGGTTAACGCCGACGACTACGCCGGCTACAGCGTGAGCACGCCAGGTGACGCAACCCGTACGCGTCTCATCATTCTGGTGCGACTCGATACAGCTGCCAGCAAGCTCCTCGACCGCACTGTTCCTACCGACAAGCTTCGAATTCGCGGTATCGCACTTATACCGGCAGATCCTAACGCGCTCTCAATCGTGGTCGACTCCGCCGAAGGGGTGGAAAACTGATCCGCGCTTTCTGAATGAATCAAAAAACTGCACGCCATCGAGACACGCACGGCTTGTGACCGGTGGCATGATTTGCTGAGGAGAGACTATGTCCAGCACCTATGGAAATCGCATATCTGAGTTGAACGATCTGCTTTCGCGGATTCCCGCCGCTGCCAACGACACCATCAATCAGAACTTCACTTCGCTCGTGAAACAGTATGCAGATTTGCGCCAAAGCGGGATGAATGACTTGCTGGACATCATGGCAAAAGCGAGCGCTTCTAATCTCGGGACCCAATCAAAATGGCAGGCACGAATCACGCGTCTTCGATCTGACTATAAGGACCTGTTTGCGAGAGCCTCAAGCGATGTGATGCTGCCTCCAGCACATCAGCTGTTCTGGTCGAGCAACTTTGACGCCGAGGAGAGATTCTTCAATGCGCTGTCGACCATTCCTACGCCGCAGCGGATCGACGATCTGTTGCAGCACCAGGACAACCTCTCCAAGCTGTTCGGAGCCCTGCAGGATACCTGGACGTTTTTGCTCTCGCAGAATGAGGGTATGAAGACGGACGAGATGAGGACAATGGATGATCTCGACAAGATGGTGCAGGAAGTCCTCTCTGAGATGGACGATTACTGGAGCAAGACGCTGGACAACTCCCAGCGGGTAGCTGACGCAATCGCGAGAAAGATGGATCAGTTGAAGTCGGGTTTGAGATCGTTTCTCGGAGAGAAGCTGAGCGCAGTAGGAGCAGCGATTGTCGAGATAGTGAAGAAGTGGTTCATAGACGAAAACATCAAGCCTGATGGAACACCAGATGACATTGACGGACCGGCCGAGGCCGTCCTGGAACAACTGAAACTTATGGCGGAAGCTGCTGCCGAGAAGGCGCGCAAGTACCGCGAAACTGTTCACTCCTATCAGGAGCTGGTGAGTAAACAGAAGGGAAGCGTACTTACCATGTTCAACAAGACAAGGCAGGACGTCGATCAATTCCTCCGCTCCAACGGCATTGCCCAGGCGCAAAGCTTCCTCGATCAGGCGAAGGCCGGCCTCGATAGCTGGGTCTCAAGCTTGCCAACCTCACGGCAACGAGATGATGGGTCTGCCTTCCGCGACGACATCAATCGAACGCTCGACCTCGTGTTCAGGCGTACGAAAGATCTGGACGACCAATTCAAATCCAGGTTCCAGGGCGCGCTTCTGTCGCCTCTCAGCAATGAGACTATCGAGACGTTATCGCAGCAGCACCTGTTTAAAGAACTCTTAGACAAAATCAAAGACAGAGATCTGCCGGAAAAGCTCGCCAACATCCAGGAGGAATTGCCCGAGCAGGTCATCAAGATTGATGACAAACTTCGCGAACTGGTGGAGTCTGTTTCGGGAATGAGCGAGTTGCCTGACGAAGCGAGAGAGGTTGCTCAGGAGATGACGGGCGGGTTTCGTGACTACCTGCGCGATCGCATCAAGTCACAGGTCGAAATGTTGCTTCCGATCATCGATGAACTGAAGAAGGAGATGATCCCTGCCAGCCTTGATCAGGATCTCAATCGCGAGGAACTCGAGAATATGCTTGGATCCTGAGCCCACGCGGTTCTTCACCTTCATGCCGCACTATTGCGCTTACCTTGCATAGAGAGGTTCCAGCGCTCTCTGTATCGGCTTTGATCATGTTGTGTGGCCTCCATGCTACCGATGTCTCTACAGCCAGAAGCCGGTTTGTGGCCTCGGCTTCCACTTCGATAATTGAACAGAAGTCCCTTGCGAAGCGTGGATATCCCGGTACCAATTTGGAAGTGCGTCGGTTACACGGTACTCAGGGTGAATCTCACCTATGTTGCGATCACTCGTATCGCAGAGCCACGATGGGGTTTACCCGTGAGGCGCGGTGTGCCGGTAGAAATCCTGCAAGGAGAGCTACGGCGAGCAGCAGGGCGACGGACAGAGACAGGCTGAAGAGTTCGGTGCCGTGCAGGCCATATAACATGCTCTCGATAAAACGGCGGCCCACGAGCGTGATGGGTATTCCCAGGAAAATGCCACCCGAAACAAGCAACAAGGTTTCACGCATGACGAGCCAACGAACATTGGAACGGTCTGCGCCTAGCGCGATGCGTATGCCGATTTCATTTGTGCGTCGGCTGATTGTGTAGGACATCACGCCGTAGATGCCGATGCAGGAGAGGAAGACAGCAAGGATTCCGAAGAAGGTTGATAGCTGTGCAACCAGCCGCTGGTTGGTCACGCTACGGGCGACCTGTTCGTCGAGTGTGGTGACGTTCATGATGGGCAGGGTGGGGTTGACGGAGTGGATCGTCTGCTGGACGGCGTGAGAGATGGCGCTGTAGTCGCCAGTGTAGCGCACTTCGAAGTCGCCGAAGCCCCACGAGCGCTGGCGATATGAAAGATAGTTGACGTTCTTTGTCTTTTCACGGAGGTCAGAAAATTTGACATCCTTCACAATGCCAATGACCTCATGGTCGATATCTCTGCCATCGTCATGGATAGTGAAGTGACGACCGATGGGATTACCGGGAGGGAAGAGCGTTTGGGCGATGTGCTGGCTGATGACAGCTACGTGCTGTGAGTTTGCGGTATCGCTATGGTTGAAGGTTCTTCCGGCGAGGAGAGGGATCTGCATTGTTGCGAAGTATCCATCCCCTACGACGTTTTGATGAACTCCGATGTTTTCATTGCCGGGCATTCCGGGTACGAGCATGGCCTCCGTCCAACTCCCCTCGCGAAAAGTGAATGCTGAGAAGCTTGCTGCCTTCACCCCGGGGATCGCGCTGACATGCGTTTCGATCTCCTGAAACATGGCAGTAAGGCGGGGGTCGTTGTCTTTCATCCCGGTAGACTGAGAGTCAATGTTGAGCCGCAGCACTCCTTGACGGTTGAAGCCGGGATCGATGCTGTTCAGGTTTGCCAGTGTGCGCAGGAAAAGACCGGCACCGACCATCAATACGAGCGAAAAGCAGACCTGAGCAATAACGAGAGCTTTGGCGAGCGGATTTCTGGCACTGGTGTTGCTGGATGCGCGGCCATCCTTTAACGAATCCGTCAGACGCAAGCGGGTCGCTCGGAATGCAGGCACGGTGCCGAAAAGCAGAGCGGTGAGGACTGTGACGGCGCAGGTAAAGCCGAGTACGCGAAGGTCGAGTCCGGCATGGACAGGAATGGCGTCTGGGCCGCCGGAGACCATGCGAATAAGAACACGAATGGCGGCTGCTCCGAGAGCGATGCCGACTGCGCCTCCGCAAAGAGCGAGGAAGAGGCTCTCCGTGAGCAACTGACGGATCAAGCGGTTGCGGTGAGCTCCGAGTGCCTGACGGACAGCCAGTTCACGGACGCGAGCCGTTGAACGCCCCAGCAAAAGGTTGCCGATGTTGGCGCAGGCGATCAACAATACTAAGACGACCACGCCCATGAGGATCTGCAAGGGCTGGGAGAATTCCCGGCGAATGGAAGAGAGACCCGTGGCGACCGGGGTGAGCGGGACTTTGACCTTGTCGAGCTTCTGAAGGTTCTTCTCACCAAGATCCGCGTCCGAGAACCCGCGCGTGATCTGCTGAAGCAGGAGGTTCACGTTTGAGCTTGCCGTCTCCATCGAGACACCCGGTCTGAGCCGGCCGATGATGTTGAGGCACTGCGTGAAGTTCCCGGTGTAGAAGTCCCAGCCTGGTGGAACATACTTTGTCATACCGAGCGGGACCCAGATATCAGGTGACTCTCCGACTTTTGTCCCAAAGAATTCGCCTGGCGCAACGCCCACGACGTTGAAAAAGGCAGAGCCGAGCTTGACTTTGCGCCCGAGAACATCGGGATCGCCAGCGAAGGCACGCTGCCAGAAACTCTGGCTGATGATGGCGACAGGGTGATCGCCTTGCGAAGTGTCGTCGCCCTCTTCGAGCATGCGACCGAGTTGAGCGCGAACGCCGAGCAAGGGAAAATAAGAGCCAGATACGAGCGCAACGTGCATCATCTCGGATTCAGTGTTTATCTGATCCGATCTTTCTACAATGAAGCCGTGCACGTCATCGGTCATGCTGAAGATCGCCGCGACATTAGAGAAGACATTGTTTCGCTTTTCCAGCTGACGATAGAACGGGTAAGAGTAAAGCTCGCTATCCGCGATGCTTGTTCCGATCCCATCGTCACTGCCGGTGCCCAGCAATACCAGTTGTCCCGGATCCCTGACAGGCAGTGAGCGAAGCAGGACCGCGTCAAGAAGACTGAAGATCGCGGTGTTTGCGCCGATGCCCAGTGCCAGTGAGAGAACCGCGACTGCCGTGAGTACGCGGGTGTGCAAGAGAGAGCGCGCTCCGTAGGTGACATCCTGCAGAAAGTCATGAAGTATTTCGGATGTCCAGGCCATGCGGCTTCTCTCCTTGATTCGCGCTGAATTGCCGAAGCGGATGCGAGCAGCACGCCGTGCTTCGGAGGGGGCGAGGCCGCGTTCAGTCAGTTGCTTCTCGCGGAGATCGAGGTGCAACTGGATCTCTTCTGCGAGGTCGTTGTCGAACCGGGAGCGACGCCTTAAGGTTTGAAGGCGCCGAATGAGTTCTCGGATGAAGCCCATTTGAATCCTCACGCAGTTTGAACAACCCGAGTGATTGCGCCCATGACGCGCTCGAACTGAGCGATCTCTGCGTGCAACTGCTTGCGGCCCGATTGCGTGAGGGTGTAATAGCGAGCGCGACGGTTGCCGGCTGTGACTCCCCACTCGGCATTGACCCAGCCCTTAAGGAGCATACGTTGCAAAGCCGGATACAGTGAGCCCTCTTCGATTTGCAGAACGTCGTCAGATGCCTGTTGAATTCCTTCGGCAATTTCGTAGCCGTGTAATCGGCCTCGAACGGAGAGAGTCTTCAGAATCAGAAGATAGAGTGTGCCTGGAGGGATCTCGTCGCGTTCCGCCGGAGAAGCTTTGCTAAATCGGATGAGTGCTGCCATAGGCTCTCCTCATGAAAGTTCCATAGTCAAACTATGTCAGTATGGCGAGAGGATGAGGGTGTGTCAAGAAGATCGTGACGGACCGCGAGATGAGCGATGCGGTTCGACTGGAGCCATGCGATGGTGGAGTTCGCGGGCTTTGTCTCTTGTCCCTCGATGAACTCGAAGCGGCCAACGCGCAAAGACGATTCCTCGCCGTCATAACGAGCGAAACCTTGCTTCGGAAAAGCCGCTGCCGCATTGGAGTTGTTGTTTGCGGCGTAGTAGCTCGCACCGAGCCCCAGTTGGCCCTGCGCTGCCACGAAAGCGATGGCGTCGTCTGGCGCGGCCAGTATGGAAGGCTGGGATATTTCTTACCGCCAGTCCCAGCGATGCAGCCGCTGCGCCACTCCGACGCGCAGCAGAGATTCGACATAGCCATTCGCGTTGTTGTAAGGCGGAGCTTCGAACCATTGCCAGGAGTCCACTCGAGTACGGTCGTATATCGACACGTTAAGAGCAGAACTTGGAGGCCATTCACTTATTGAATAGCATTATGTGCGTGTATTTCCGCTAAAGATCGATCATTGTTGTGCCGTGTGGCTCAACGTACGCTCCACCCGCACCGCACATTGTTTGAAATTTGGTTCGCGCGATATAGGGTCAAATGCGCTCTGCGTAATCTGGTTTGCGTTCGTCTCGGCAAAGTGGAACGGAAGAAACACCTGTCCGGGAGCAACGATTTCTGTGACACGCAACTCGACCCTGCTCACCCGTCCGCGTGCAGAGATCACGTCGACGCGGTCATGCGCCTGAAGGTTCAGCTGGAACGCATCCTGAGGATTCATTTCGAGCCACGCTCGTGGCGAAATACGTTGCAGGATCGAAATGGCGCCCGTTTTCGTACGCGTGTGCCAGTGCTCCACTGTTCGCCCTGTATTGAGAATGAGAGGGAAGTCAGGATTTGGCTGTTCCGGAAATGGTTCCCACCGTGTTGGTATCAGCCGTGCTCGCCCATCGTCTGTTTGAAAGGTCCCGTCGCTGTAAAGACGAAGGGCTGATGCGCTCAAGCCCCTGCCCGCCGGATGTGGCCATTGAATGCCGCGGGACTCTTCGATCCCGGCGTAAGTCATGCCTGAGTAGTCGCACAGGCGTCCTGCTGAAACGCGCCGCCACTCATCGAATGCGTCGCGCGGCTCGCGCCAACCCGGAAAGAGCTCCTCTCTGCATCCAAGCCGTTCCGCGACAGCGAGAAAAATGTCAAAATCGCTGCGAGCCTCTCCTGGAGGCGCAACCGCCGTATTCACCTTGCTCACTCGACGCTCCGAGTTCGTGTACGTGCCTTCCTTTTCGCCCCAGATCGCCGCTGGAAGCACCAGGTCAGCAAGCTTTGTCGTGGGGGTTGGATGAAAGCCGTCCTGCACAACGAGAAAATCGAGATTTCCCAAGGCGTGTTTGAGCACGTCGACATTTGGAAATGAAACCAGTGGATTGGTGCCGAGGATCCAAAGCGCCCGGATCTTTCCGGTCACCGCTCCTTCAATGATGTCGGGGTATGACAGGCCTCTCTGTGACGGGATGCGTTCGACGGGTACATTCCAGAGCTTCGCGATCTCTGCGCGGTCGAAATGGCTCTCGAATTTCCGGTACCCAGGAATGCAGGAAGTGAATCCAGCTTCGCGAGTGCCCATGGCATTGCACTGACCAGTGATAGAAAAGGGCGATGCGCCTTGCCGTCCGATGTTGCCCGTCAATAGCGCAAGATTGTTAATCGCGTTGACGGTCTCGGTACCCTTGGTGCTGTGGTTTACCCCCATCGTCCAACCGATGAAAGCAGCCTTCGCGCTCGCATAGAGGACGGCAGTCTTTCGAATCAGCTCGGGGCTCAGTCCAGTGATTTGCGCAGAGGTATCGAGCGTGTATATGCCCAGCGACGCGCGAAGCTCGTCAAAACCTGATGTGTGTGCTGCGACGAAACCCTTGTCGTACAGCTCCTCGTCGATCACGACGCGCAGTATCGCATTGAGCAGGGCCAGGTCAGAACGCGGCTTTATGGGTAGATAAATGTCCGCCATCATTGCAGTCTTCGTCACTCGTGGATCCACCACGATCAGCGTCTTTGCCTTGTTGTCTTCAATGCGTGTGCATAGGATGGGATGATTCTCGGCGACGTTCGCACCGACCAACAGAATCAGATCGGCGTGTTCGAGATCCTCATAGGCTCCGGGAGGCCCATCGCTTCCGAATGAGCGTTTGTATCCAGCCACTGCCGTTGACATGCAGAGAGTCGTGTTGCCATCGTAATTACGCGTTCCAAACCCCAGTTGCACCAGCTTGCCCAGCGCGTAGAACTCTTCCGTGACTAGTTGGCCCGTGCTAATCACGCCGAGCGCATCCGATCCGTGTTTTGCCTGGACCGCTCGAATTCGTTCGACCATCGTGTCGATGCCTTCCTGCCAGGACACGCGGACAAGCTCGTCTTTGATTTGCAGCAGCGGATGCTTCGCACGCCCTGCTGCTTCGATGGCATAGTGTTCAGCGAGGCCCTTCGGGCAGAGCTTTCCCCGATTTACAGGGTGCTCCGGATTGCCGCGCACACTCACAACGCGGCCATCCTTCACTCCCAGTTGCATGCCGCACCCCACGGAGCAATATCCGCAGGTGCTGTTGACCCAGTGATGAGCATGTTTTCCTGCCGATGTGAACCCCAATACAGGATCATCGCCATAGCTGTATTTGGCGGATCGGATATTGAAGCCGCCTTTGCGCGTCAGCCATTGCGCCAGCTTCATGCAGCCTCCTGCACCAGATACTCGCTCGCCATGTTGGTGGGTACAACCGAAACAAAGAATAGATATCTTCCCATGAATTCTTCCGCGACGATCAGGAGTCCGACTACGATGCGAGGCCATCCACCACTTCCAAAGGCCGCAACACCCATTCCTGCGAGCATCAATACCAAGCGAATGAGAAGGTGGTTGGAATACACACTCGCGAGCAATTGCCAGGAGCTGTGTAGTTCATGGACGCGCGATTTGGCGAGACGTACCAGCTTCAGCCCGGCAATCGCGAGTGCGAAAGCAATACTCCAAACAATCGCGGCTTGCGGCCTCGCCGAAACGAGTACATTCGCTCCGCAGAATCCAAGCACGATCGTTGTACTGCCGAACTCTGCAAAGGTCAGCGGGGTGTTCCAAGCCGGGCGTCCCTTTACGAGATAGAGTCTCGCGCTTGCGCCGACTCCGCAGATCCCCAATACGGCGGTAAGTGCTCCCAGGCACGTCGTACTGCGAGAGTTGATCCAGAGCGTTCCTGAATATGTCGCTCCCGCCAGAGCAAACAACGTGAAGAGCAGGACTTCCCGGCTAAGCCACGATCGACGCCACATCTTCAGCGCGCGGATCGCATGAAGTGGACGTCCCAGGTGCAGTGTCGACGCGCCGAGCGCAACCAATGCCACCACGAGCGCAACCAAGGCTGCAGCACGGTGCGGCTGATCGCCAAATACCTGTAAGAACCAGATCGAGGCAAATGCTCCCACAGAAAGCTGCGTCAGGATCGTCATTACGATCAAGGGCCAATGCGCCTCTGCCGCCCGAAGATGTCGAAGATCAACCTTGCCAACATCTGCCGGCATCTTTACCGGAAGACTTACACGTGTCGTGGAGATGCTGTCATCGGCTGAAGGCATGCCGGGAGAGTTTGCGGATGCGCGGTAGTCGTTTCGCCATTCGCCTACATTCACAAGCTCGATGCGGATCGCACTTTCAGGGCATGCAGCGGCGCAAGCGGGCTCCTGACCTCGAGCGAGCCTTCCATAGCACATGTCGCACTTGCCCACTACGCCGCGTTCAGGGTTGTACTGCGGCACGCCGTAGGAGCAGTTCCACGTGCAGTACTGGCAACCGATACAGGCATCTGCGCTATGGCGGACGATTCCCGTGAGGCTATCTTTGCTGTACGCGTCGACTGGACATCCCGTCAGACACGTTGGCTCAAGGCAGTGATTGCAGCCCATCGAAATGTAATGACGATGAGTCTTCGGGTAAACGCCGCCTTCGATCTCACCGACACGCCGCCACAGAATGTCCGCTGGGTTTCCGTTTTGTTCATTGCAGGCCACCACGCAACATTTGCAGCCAATGCACTTCGTCATATCGAAGTGAAAGCGATATTGCTCACCCGGCCCTGGAAGATGCGGCAGAGGGTTCTGCGAACCCGCTCCGCAGAGGGAGCCCATAACTGGGTTCTCGTGAGTATGCGCCTCGGATGTCGTCGAGGGGGTCAGGTGGAAGGCGTCGCCGCCTTCTAGAACTCGTGTAAGCAGGGGAAGTTCCACGTTGGCTCCTGTCGTTTCGCGAAGCGAGACGAAATCTGCCGAGCGTTGCAGATGCCTGGCGCAGTTCGCGTCGGGCATAACGTCTCACAATGTGCGTAAAGTTTTGCCGCTGAGGTCGGCTCATCGCGGAGCCACGCGGTCATCACCCATGAAGAGATGCTGCCGGCGTCCGAAGCCAGCCAGAAACGAAGCGCACTCTTAGATGGTCACTCCGTCCGGGGTGATTGCGTTCGAGCATAACGTTGATCTAACGTGTGTGCAAGTGAAAAGTGGAAGCCACGTTCCGCGCGGCATCTTGATGGCTTCCTTATCTCGCTTCGACGAATCTAAAGAGAGGTGCGCTGCATGCCAGTGCTTAGAAGAATTGTCTGGAGACGCGCCCTGTAAGTTCGAGGGCTAAGACATTTGCTTGAGTTGGAAATTCTTCCGATCGAGAGACGAAATGACCGCACCAAATTTCGATGGGATCCGGGTGCTGAGCCTTGAGTCGCGTCGTGCTGTCGAAGCTGCAAAACTAATTCGCACTTACGGGGGCGTACCGCTCACCGCGCCAGCTATGCGTGAGATTCCGATTGAATCTGATGGACCGATCCTCGAGTTTGCAGAGGCGCTGGTTGGCGGCACATACGATCTGGTGATCTTCACCACTGGGGTTGGCGTGCGCGCTCTTATCAAGACAATTTCTGAGCGCAGTGATCGCGAGGAGTTCCTCACCGCCTTGCGCTCGGTCAAGATTGCCGTGCGGGGGCCGAAGTCGTCTACCGCTCTGCGAGAGCTGGGTGTCCCCATCGCCGTCGTGACTCCCGATCCATTCACATGGCGCGCGCTGGTGCAGGCAATGGAGGACAAATTCGGAAGCGACCTTACCGGCATGAACATCGCTGTCCAGGAATATGGCACGTCCAACCCTGAACTCCTCACGGCTCTCGCTGAGAAGAGCGTCTCGATCACGCGCGTGCTCGTCTACCAATGGGCACTGCCCGAAGATATTCAACCACTACGTGAAGCAGTAATCGCACTCGCACATGGGCACGTTGATGTCGTGCTATTCATGAACGCCGGGCAGGTGGCTCATCTCTTCCTTATCGCGGATCGCATGGGATATACCGACGCGCTCTACGAAGGATTGCGTTCCACAGCGATCGGATCGATTGGGCCGAGCACGACTGAGGGACTCTCGATGTACCGGCTTGCTCCCGACTTTGAACCCTCGCAGTCGAAGATGGGCTTCCTGATTAAAGAGGTTGCTGAGAATGCAGCCACGTTGCTCAGCCAGAAGCGCGCAGCCGCATCTCTTCATGTTTCAAGTAACGCGCCCGGGACGATTAGCCCACTCCTGACCGGGAATTCAACGGCAGGACAATTCGCGAAGCCGGCAATCTCAGGCGTAGACTTTCTGCACGAAATCGGCAGCCGCATGGCGGCATCTGATCCGCTGCACACCGTGCTAAATCGCATTGTGGACTTTGCTTGTTCCTTGATCCAATGCGACTCCTGTTTTGTCTACGTGCTGGAAGGCGATCAACTGGTGATGCGCGCCTCAAAGAATCCGCACTGCGATCTCGTTGATCATCTGGGCATTTGGCTAGGGCAGGGCATCACCGGCTGGGTGGGCTGGCATCGCGAACCCGTGGCCATCCCTGAGAAGGCGCTTAAAGATCCTCGCTTTCAGCGTTTCAAGAATCTGCCGGAAGACACTTTCGAAGCGTTTCTCTCAGTACCAATTCTCTGCCGCAGCAAGCTCGTAGGAGTCATTAACCTGCAACATCGTAAATCGTACCATTACACCGAACACGAAGTCCGGCTGCTGACCGCCGTTGGTCACCTAGTTGGCGCGGAACTGGAACGTGCAAGGCTGGAAAGCGAAAATCTGGAGCTCTCAGACAGACTGGAGTCGCGAAAACATGTTGAGAAAGCAAAGGGGATTTTGCAGCGCGACTTCGGACTCGACGAGAATAGCGCCTATCGAGCAATGCAGCGGGAAAGCAGGCGACGGCGCAAGTCAATGCGTGAAATTGCCGAGGCGATCCTACTGAATGACGATCTGCGCAAAAATCGCTGGTCATTTGCAGCGCAGACAAACGAAGACGAGTCGTCATCGAAGTAACGCAACCTTCGCAGCGCTGGGCACTTGTGCAGGTGAACGACTTGGCGTAGCATCAATCTCAAGGTGAGACTCGGTTGTCTCCCTTTCCATCACCCCGACACCATGCCGTGTTAGGGCTTTCCGAGCAAAACCTATATCGATTCGTTGTGTAGTCGAGACATCGTTTGCCCTGTCTGCTGCCCACAATCATCGATGCGCTTCGGTGTACTCAGCTCACCAACAAAGGGGGTTCGGCATGGAATCTCTTGCGCCCGGCAATTCGGCCGTATTCAGCGCAGAGCAGAAGGAGTATCTCCTCGGGTTCGTCGCGGGAGCGATGGAGCGGGATGCGGGGCCGTTCGTAGGTCGCACCGCGTCGGGGCTTTTCACCGCCGATCTGGCTTCAGGCGCTGTGAATCGCGCCGAACCGGCGGAAGAGACGCTTCATGGAACGGCTGTATCGGAACTCTGTCGCGAAGAACTGTGGAAGTATGAACAAAACCCGTTGGATGTATGGGACAAGCTTCTTGCACACGCCGATGAAAATCGCGTGCCTGCAGCCGATGACATTTTTCGCTTCAAATTCCACGGACTTTTCCACGTTGCTCCAGCACAGGATTCATTCATGTTGCGGCTGCGCATCCCTGGCGGCATTTTAAAGGCTCAGCAACTGAGCGGACTTGCCGATATTGCTGAACAGTGGGGATCGGGCTGCGCCGAGATCACAACGCGTGCAAACCTGCAGCTAAGGGAATTTCAGCCCAAAGACATTGTGCGCGTGCTCACCAGCGTGCACGCGCTCGGGCTAACGTCGCGTGGTTCTGGTGCGGATAACATACGCAATATCACATCCTCCCCGCTCGCCGGCATCGATCCGGTAGAACTAATCGATACCAGGCGGTTTGCCAACGCTCTTCATCACTACATCCTGAATTCCCGAGATCTTTACGGGTTGCCGCGCAAGTTCAATGTAGCCTTTGATGGCGGTGGATCGGTCAGTGTCGTCGCAGATACCAACGATATTGGATTTGTGGCCGTGCGCGTCGGCGAAGGGCACGGCATTCCGCCCGGCGTTTACTTCCGTGCTTTGCTTTGCGGTATCACCGGTCACAAGCAATTTGCCTCCGACTGCGGCCTGCTCATGCTGCCGGAACAGACAGTCGCCGTCGCCGCAGCCATGATCCGAGCATTCATCGAGCATGGCGATCGTACCGATCGCAAAAAAGCCAGGCTCAAATACCTGGTCGACCGTTGGGGGATGGAAAAGTTCGTCGCAGAAACCGAGAGGCGGCTTGCATTCTCGTTGCTTCGCGTTCCCGCGGAGGCTTGTGAGCCTCGTTGCGCTATCGATCGCGCCAGCCACATTGGCATTCATTCGCAGCGCCAGCCCGGCATGAAATACATCGGCGTATCTGTTCCTGTTGGACGCTTGTCCGTGATACAGATGCGTTCCCTGGCCGACATTGCCGAGCAATTTGGGAACGGAGAGTTGCGTCTCACTGTTTGGCAAAATCTTCTTCTCCCCAATATTCCATCGGAACAAGTCGATCTGGCAGTTGAAGAGCTTCGTGGTGCAGGGTTGGACTGCTTCGCACGCACCGTCTTGCGCGGCACAGTTGCCTGTACAGGCAATCGCGGTTGCCGCTATTCCGCCACGGATACGAAAACGCATGCAATTGAACTTGCGAATCTGCTCGACTCGCGATTCCACATTGAACAGCCCGTGAATCTCCATGTGACCGGATGCCCGCATTCTTGCGCGCAACATTACATAGGGGACATAGGACTCATGGGAGCCAAAGTTGGCGGAGAAGAAGGCTATCAGCTTGTCATTGGCGGCGGGTCTGACCGCGATAGAGGGCTTGCCCGAGAACTTATCCCATCCATCGCTTACCGCGACTTGCCTCCCGTGCTGGAAAGCTTGTTCGATGCATTCCAACAGCGGCGCAGCCCGGGCGAATCATTTCTCGATTTCAGTCGAAGACACACTGTTTCTGAACTGAAGTCATTTCTCACTATCAAGGAGCCAGTGACGCGATGAGTGCCATGATCCCCTATATTCCCGATAATGCCCCGTTCACCCCGGAACAGCGCGCATGGCTCAACGGTCTCTTTGCCGGAATATTTTCGACCGCGCCCGGGGGAGCCCTCGGTATCAATCCATCCCGACGCGTTGCCATCCTCTATGCTTCTCAGTCGGGGACCGCCGAAGGCCTGGCACGGAAGCTGGCGAAGGAGATGAAAGCGCAGGGCCACGTTCCGGCCATTTCGACGCTCGCGGGTTATACGCCAGCCTCATTGGCGGCTGAAACCTGTGCCCTTATCCTTGTCAGCACCTACGGAGATGGCGATGCGCCAAACGGGGTACAGCCCTTCTATGAGCAGCTTTGCCTCGAGCACTTTCCCCGCATGGAGAAACTCTCGTACGCCGTGTTCGCGCTGGGCGATAAACACTATGAGCATTTCTGCAGGTTCGGAAAGGATCTAGACGCGAAACTTGCCGCGCTTGGAGCCAGCCGCATGGCAGATCGCATTGATTGCGACGTTGACGTAGACGAGCCATTTGCGCGATGGAAAGCCGCCATCATCGCTCGATTCAACGAAGATTCTCACCTGCCAACTCGCAATACGCCAGCTGTACGATCGAAATCGAACTCATCGGTGCCATCAGAGGAGACTGTTTCGGACACAAAGCCACAAAATATGGCTGACGGTAAGGCTTTCACGCGCGAGCATCCGTTGTTGGCTGCGATGATAGAAAAGCGGTCACTCACGCACAAGACGTCAACGAAAACCACGCTTCACGTGGCCTTCTCGATCGAGGGTACAGGGCTTCGTTATGAAGTAGGCGATTCGTGCGGCGTGATCCCGACAAACGATCTAAACCTGGTTGCCGAGATCATGCAGAAGTTGCGCTTTCATGGCAACGAGCAGGTGCCGAGCGAAAAGGGTGTCACCACCACACTTCATTACGCGCTCGCCCACGAGCGTCAGGTGACTCGCCTCAATCGCAGGATCGTTCAGGCGTATGCCAACAAGGGCAACTGCAGGCGACTCTGCGATTTGTTGCTGCCGGAACAGCAGGCCGCTCTCGATGCCTATGTTTATGATCGGGGGCTCGTCGACTTGATCATCGAGTATCCAGGTGTCATCGACGATCCCTCGGAATTGGTGACACTTCTGCCAAGACTCACGCCTCGTCTCTATTCCATCTCGTCCAGTCCCGCTGCCCATGGCGCACAGATTCACACAACCGTCGGCGTCGTCCGGTTCACCTCACATGATCGTGAACGCGGTGGAGTGTGTTCAACATTATTTGCAGATCGCGCGTCGATCGCAGACCGCCTTCCTATCTATGTTCAGCCGAATAAAAAGTTCAAGCTGCCTGCTGACCCTGATGCACCCATGATCATGATCGGCCCCGGAACGGGCATCGCACCGTTTCGTGGCTTCCTGCATGAACGCCGCGCGCTTGGGCACAGAGGGAAAAACTGGCTTTTCTTCGGTGAACGCAACTCTGCAACCGATTACCTCTATCGTGATGAGCTTGAGTCGATGCACGCGGCTGGCCACCTGGCGCGATTCGACACAGCATTTTCCCGAGACAGTGACCGCAAGGTGTACGTTCAGGATCGGATGTTGGAACACGCCGCAAGCATTTGGGCCTGGCTGCAAGAGGGCGCGAGTGTCTATGTTTGCGGTGACGCATCACGAATGGCCAAAGACGTTCACGGCGCACTTTGTCGAATCGTCAAGGAACAAGGGGCCATATCGGTCGAAGCAGCAGAAGAATACGTTGGAGCACTCAAAGAGACACATCGATATCGTCGTGATGTGTACTAACATTCCGCAAGACTTGATCTGTAGCGTGTTTCACTCACGACAAACGATCGGCGCCAATAGCGGCAGCGCTCTCTGGACCGTGAAGATTGTACCCTTCACATTGGTGTCAAAGATTTCGTCAATGTGATCGGCGGTGATCTTGCCGAGCCGGAAGCGCCGCCGGTGATGACGCGACTATTCCTTTAAGCTTTCCCATAGTTACTCCCTTCGGTAGATCTGTTGAATTCAGCACCGTAGGGTGGAGTTCTTTGCCGGGGGGCGAACTGTTCGGGATTCCGATGCGCGGTCATCCATATGTCTGCACCGTCACCATGTCGCGCACATATCATTCAATTTGGCAAGCGCCTTTGATTTGGGCTGTCCAGGGAAAAAGTCGGAATCTCAATATCAAAACGCTCACCGCCAACAGTCTCCATCAGGTAAGCGCCCCCCATCATGCCCGAAGGTGTATCGAGAGGCGCACCACTGGTGTATTCAAAGCTCTCTCCCGGCCTGAGAGTTGGTTGCTCCCCAACTACTCCAGGTCCTTTGACTTCAGTCAATTCGCCTCGCGCATTGGTGATCATCCAGTGCCGACTGAGAAGTTGCACCGTTTCCGCTCCCTGATTCTCGATTACCACGCGGTAGGCCCAAAAATACTGCGAGGTGTCCGGTGATGATCTCGTCTCAAGGTAAGTGGGCTCAACGCTCACAGCGATTCCTCTCGTTTTCGCGAAATACGCGTTCCAATTCGTCACTGAGAAAGTTTAGAACAATCTCGAACTAAGCTCGGTTCGAAGTACACAATTTTTAATTCGGATTCTGCGACCAGGATTGAGAATCGGGACTTCTCAGATACAACTTCTATCCCGGCGCGCGATTCGATATCGGAATTGGGCCCCGAGCGCACAAAAGTCTAAGTTGCCGAACCGTGAGGCGTGGTGAGTCTCTGCTGGATTGCCGGATCTACGAGCACCGCGTATGGCAGAATCACGAAAAATGCGCTCAGTTTGACTGCTTCATCAGATGGCAATCTGGACATTCATTCGCATTAAAGGTGACCATGCACAGGATCAGCTGACAGGTCGATGCGAGGCGGGCTGTTGGAGGTCGCCAAAAGAGATGAGGTCAATTCCGGAATAGCCCTTGATGGCGACGAGGGCGTTGCGTTCAATTTCGCGGGACTCGAGTAATCGAGTATTGGCGCGGGCAAGAACTTCATCCCGATAACCGGGGTGAGATACGAATTCGAAGGTGCCTTCAGGCATGGCGGAGATGAGCGAGTGAACGACGGAGATTTCGAGGGTGCCGGTGGCGAGGACCCCGATGGCACCATCGGTAGTGAGGAATCCTTCGTCTTGGACGATACGGCGGAAGCGGGATTGGAGACGGCCGAGAAGAAGGACCTGAGCGCGGCGAGTTTCGGGAGCGTATCTGGTGGCGTTGATGCTCCAGAGAGGCTCGAAGGGATTGCGAACCATGCGGATTCCCGCTGCTCTGGCGGCGCGGAGAACAGGGCGCAGAACATGCGGGAACATGTGCAGATGCTTGTGCGTGTCGATATGGGTGAGGCGCAGGCCATAGCTCTGAAGAAGGGCGATCTGGGCGGCGACTTCGATTTCGATCTCGGCACCGCGTACGCGGGCTGTGTAGAGGCGCTTGAGAAATGCGCCGAGGGATGGATAGAGCGTGCCGGTACTGCGATCGATAAGTGACGGGATGCTGGACGGGTTGGAGGCGGGGAGGCCGTTGATGAGAACGACGTGACATCCGACACCGAGGGAAGGCATGGCCAGGGCCATGTTGACAGCTTCTTCTGTGGCTCGAGCCCGCGCCATTAGAGTGGTGCTCGTGAGTACCTCGGCAGCGTGCAACTCGAGGATGGCACGGTTGACTCCGGGGGCCATCCCGAAATCGTCGGCATTGACGATGAGGCGGGGCACGGGGATAGCTTATCAATTTTCAGCCAGAAAAACGGTTTGCTATGTGGCAGATGGAGTACTTGCGGCGCGATGCGGGAGGATTCCGCTGGCTGGTATGATGGAAAAAGGCCCGTCAACGGGCTCCCACCCGAGTGGGCGGCTAGCTCAGTTGGTTAGAGCGCCTGCCTTACAAGCAGGAAGTCGGGGGTTCGAGTCCCTCGCTGCCCACCAAATAATGCGCGTACGGCGAACTGCGCTGTGGCACCTCTGTGAGGCTCCCATTGGACGCAGTCGGACGCTGTGGTATGGTCAGGCGGCGCTTGATCAAGTCGGAAATGACTTGTCACCTCAAAATCGTGGTATCAGCTCAATTCTCAGCTCTTAACTCACTTTGGCTGGTGGTCTCACTGTAGCCAAGTAGGAAGTCGGGAAGCTCGCCCGATATTCGAGGGGGCAGTGTGCTCCACGTACAAAGATATGTGCATCCAAGCTCGCCATGGAGTTTAAATATGCGGGCCCAGTCTTCGAAGGAGTTCAAAAATACAGTAAAGAGTGTGCTTGAAAGTGTTGAGAAAGGGTCCGGTTTGTCTGCGGATAACCCGGATCTCATTGCTCTCAAGAGTCTGCTCAAGCGACGTGTTCGTGAGGTGGAGTCATCAAAAAGCGGAGAGCGACCAGTTGTCCGGGATTGGACGAGAGGGCGTTTTCATCGGGGTAGGAAGTGTTGAGCCTGTTGATTAATCATGTCAACGGTTTGAGTTACCTGTATCCGGGATGAGGTTCCTGGATTCTAGAGACGCCGCCGTGCTGTGGCGTGCTATTCAGATCTTTTTCCCGGGCGGCAATGACGTCACTTTCGAACGGAGTCGTGGGATTCTTTACGGGGCATGAAATCCAGCGATCAGAGAGTTTGTGAACAAAGAATCCGAAGATTTCCACCGAGCGATCACCTCGCTCGCAGTACAGACAGTTGAGCATGAAGCCCCTCCCAAGTGAGCGCCACAAGAGTGGAGGAAAATGTAAGTACGTTCAACTGGGAAGAACCCCGGGATTACGGCGAGTCCTGTCGAAAAGTCTCAGGGTGTCGGGCGGGGAAGTTGGGCAATGAGCCGGTTTAGGCGGGCACTCCTACGGAAGGCTCGGGCATGTGCTGGACAGCTAGTTCGACTTCAGGCTTGAGCTCTTCAATCTCGTTCTGAAGTGCATTCCGTAGTTTTTGAATGCTGCAGTAGCGCTGGTCCAGCTCGGGGAGGCGATTGAGGGAATCCAGGGTGACGCGAAGGGAGTGAAGGAGGAGGATGGGATTGGGATCAGGCACGAGGATAGACTCCACCACTAGCATGGCACTTTGCGTTGGTGATGCCAACTGGGAGAAATCCCGGCTTGACTTATTCATTGAGTGCGGGCAGGTCAGATGGGTTCGACTTTCTTGTTTCGCAACGCTTGACCGACGTGGATGGGCGGGTAATCACACTCCGCAAAGACCCATTCGCGGTTCTTGCCATCGGCGAGGGAGTTGTCGAAGAGGATGACTGTTCGGCAGTGGCCGCAGCGGAAGCCGAGGTAACCCTTATCCCACGTTGTCTTTTTGAACCAGCCGAGGTCGGACTGGCCGATATTCATGGTGGTGCGGCAGCTTCCGCAAACGACTTTCTGCGCCCAATCGGGCCCAACGGAAACAATCTCCATGCATCAGCTCCTGAAGTGATCGGGGGAAGCCCGGAACTTCACCGAAGACGCTTGGCTCATCGGTTGTTGTCCGGGTGAGAGGGATTTTACCCGACCAAGCGAGGTGTGGGACAAGAGGGTTTTTGGGGATTGTTCGGCGAGATCCCGTTTCGAAGCGGTTGGCCGGGGCCAGGAGGGCTCCCGAGACGGCGAGGGTTTAGAGTGGTGGGCATGGCCTTGTATTGCGGAGTAGGCGGTGTTGACCGGGAAATAAGCGCGCAGGAGATGACGGAACTGCTGCGGGAGGCACTTGGACAGCTCGGTCGGCGCGAGCGCGTGCTGGCTGTGCCTCCGGATATGACGCGATTGCATTCCAAGGCTGGGGTCCTGACGTGCGCGGCGCGCGAGATCCTGGGGGAGCGGCTCAAAGCCGTGCTGCCGGCGCTGGGAACGCACGCAGCGATGACCGGGAAGCAGATGGATCACATGTTTCCTGGAATACCGCACGAGCTTTTCAAGGTGCACAACTGGCGGTCGGATATAGAGACACTTGGAGAGGTGCCGGCGGAGTTCATCCACGAGGTGTCAGAAGGCAAGCTGAATTTTGCGTGGCCGGCGCAGGTTAACCGGTTGATCTGCGGCGGTGAGTTCGATCTGATCCTTTCGATTGGGCAGGTGGTGCCGCACGAAGTGATTGGAATGGCGAACTACAACAAGAACATTCTGGTTGGCACCGGCGGGCGCATGGGGATTAACCGCAGCCATTATCTCGGCGCGGTGTATGGGATGGAGCGGATCATGGGGCGCGCGGAAAATCCGGTGCGCGCCGTTCTGAACTATGCATCGGATAAGTTTCTGCGCGACCTGCCGATTGTGTATGTCCAGACGGTGGTGGGACGTGCAGTTGATGGCGAGCTGGCGGTGAGAGGCCTGTTTATTGGAGATGATGTGGAGTGCTTCCATCGCGCGGCGGAGTTGAGCGTGAAGGTGAACTTCGAGATGGTGGAGAAGCCAATCAGGAAAGCGGTAGTGTTTCTCGATCCACGAGAGTTTCATTCAACATGGCTGGGGAACAAGGCCGTGTATCGCACGCGGATGGCGTTATCAGATGGCGCTGAACTGGTCGTGCTGGCTCCGGCGGTGCGCGAGTTTGGCGAAGACAAAACGATCGATGGGCTGATCAGGAAATACGGATATCACGGGACACCGGCAACGCTGAAGGCAGTGGAGGAGAACGAAGATCTGGCTGCGGAGCTGGGCGCTGCGGCACACCTGATTCATGGATCATCAGAGGGGCGGTTCAAGATTACGTGGTGCCCCGGAGAGTTGATGCGTGAGGAGATTGAGGGTGTCGGTTTCGGCTATGGCGAACTGGACACCATGATGGCGCGCTACAACCCGGATACGTTGTCGCATGGATGGAACACGGTGGAGGGGGAAGAGGTGTTCTTTATTGCGAATCCGGGGTTGGGATTGTGGGCGCATGCGTCGCGGCTCTTCGCACTCTGATTTGTTCATGCGGGGGAAGCGTTTTCCTGCGCTTAATCTTTTAGCAGCTTAAGAGAAAACACATATGTAGAACCCGCTCATCGCGAGGAGTCGCGTTGAGCGGCCCTGTGCCAGTTCAGATGACGTGAAGTTGGCGGAGTAGGAAGGCGTAGTCGAAGGCGATCTCCTTGAGGTAGTCGTAGCGGCCGCTGGCGCCGCCGTGTCCGGCTTCCATATTGGTGACGAGGAGAAGCGGGTTCGAATCGGTCTTCAGGGTGCGGAGTTTGGCGACGTATTTGGCGGGTTCCCAGTACATAACCTGACTGTCGTTGAGCGAGGTCTTGACGAGCATGGCTGGATAGGCCGCGGGTTTGAGGTTCTCGTAAGGCGAGTAGCTGAGCATGTAGCGGAAATATTCTTCGCGATTGGGATCGCCCCACTCTTCGTACTCGGGGACGGTGAGCGGGAGGGAGGCGTCGAGCATCGTGTTCATCACATCGACGAACGGCACGTGCGAGAGGACAACGCGGAAGAGGTCGGGGCGGAGATTGCTGACTGCGCCCATCAGGAGGCCACCTGCGGAGCCGCCTTCGATGGCTATGCGCTTGGGGTCACAGTAGCTGCTGGCTGTGAGGTGTTCGACGGCGGCGATGAAGTCTGTGAAGGTGTTGCGTTTGACGAGCATTTTTCCGGCATCGTGCCACGGCTTGCCGAGATCTCCGCCGCCGCGAATGTGCGCATAGGCCATGACAATGCCGCGATCCAGAAGGGCGAGACGGTTGGAGTTGAAGCCGAGCGGGAGTGAATAGCCATAGGAGCCGTAGCCGTATACGTAGAGTGGTGAACTCGCGTTTCTATCGAACTTGTCGCGCCGGTAGACGATAGAGATGGGAACCTGTGCGCCATCGGGTGCCGTGGCGTGGATGCGCTCGCTGGCATAGAGAGTGCGATCGAATCCGCCGGGAACTTCCTGCTGCTTGAGCAGCGTGGATTCGCGAGATTCGAGGTCGTACTCGAAGACGGAGCCGGGCGTGACGAGTGACTGATATCCATAGCGGAAGAGCGTTGTTTCCCAGATGCGGTTGATGCCGGGCGAGGCGTTGTAGGCGGGCTCGGGGAAGGCGATTTCGCCCGCTGGATTGGCCTCGTCAGTTTCATCCTGGAATTGCCAGAGCCGCAGGCGGGGTAGCCCGTCTTCGCGTTCGCAGGCAACAAAGAAGTTGGCGAACAGGTCGACGTCTTCGAGCATGATGGCATCGCGGTGAGGCATGCGCTCGGTCCAGTTTCCGCGTGAGGGCGAATCGACGGGAGCGGTGACCAGTCGGAAGTTGCGGCCGCGATCGTTGGTGCGAATGAACCACTCACCATTGCGATGATCGACGTAGTATTCATGTTCGTCTTCACGAGGAGCAATGACGGTGAAGTTGCCAGTGGGATTATCGGCGGCGAGGATGAGGCACTCGGTGGTGGTATGGCTTGCGGATTCGAGAACGAGAAACTTGCCATCGCGCGTGCGGCCAACACCGATGTTGAACCGCTCGTCATCATCCTGGTAGACGAGTACGTCTTCGGTGTAGGGGGCGTGGAGCGTATGCCGATAAAGCTGAAACTGGCGCTTCTGCTCTTCGTCTTCGACCGTGTAAAAGAGGATCTTGTTATTGGAGGTCCAGGTGAGAGAGCCGACGCGTTCCTGCGGGCCGGGGTGCGAAGGGTCGGGAAGAGTTTCGCCGGTTTGAAGGTCCTTGATATGCAAGGCATACTGGCGGAAGCCGGTGACGTCGGTGGTGTAGGCGAGCCAGCGGCCATCGTCGGAGATGTCGGTGGCACCGATGGCGAAGAAGGCTTGACCCTCGGCGAGTTGATTGCCGTCGAGGATGATTTCTTCCGGACCTTCAGGGGACGTGGTTGATCCGCGCTTTCTGCAGAAGATGGAATACTGCTTTCCCTCTTCGGTGCGAACGTAATACCACCAATCGCCTTCGCGGTATGGAGCGGACTCGTCGGTCTGCTTGATGTGGCTGAGCATCTCGTTGTAGAGTTCGTCGCGGAGTGGAGCGAGATCGGAGGTGAGGGCTTCAGCGTAGGTGTTTTCGGCGGTGAGATATTCAGTGACCTCGGGCGAGTCCTTGTCTCGGAGCCAGGCGTAGTCGTCGGTGAGTGTGACGCCGTGGATGGTGGTCTGACGGTGATCTTTGCGAGCGATGGGAGCGTTGGGGAGAGGGCGGTCTGTCATGGCTTTTTCAGTGTAGAAGACGGGGAGGCACGGGCAGGGAGAGAGAAGGGGGGATTAAGAATTAGGAAAAAGGAACTAGGGATTGCGGGAGAGGCTGGTTGGAGAGATTGAGTGACTTGTACATGTATAAAGCAGATAGATGAGGTGTGTGCAATGAACGTGAGCTTCGAAGGCAAGATTGTGCTGGTGGCGGGAGGAACGGGTGGGCTGGGACGCGCGGTGAGCCTTGCCTTTCTGGGCGAAGGCGCAGAGGTCGCGGTGACGTATCGCTCGGGTGCTGAGTTTGGGAGCTTGCGGCAGGCAGCGGGTGAGCATGATGCTTCCTTGGCAGGTCATGTGGTGGATGTGACTGATGAGGCGGCAGTGAGAGGGTTGGTGGATGCGATCGTGGAGCGACACGGACGTCTGGATGTCGTGGTGAATACGGTGGGAGGCTATGCAGGCGGCATCAAGCTATGGGAACTGGAGACGAAGACGTTCGAGAAGATGCTTGCGTTGAACCTACGTTCTGGATATGCGCTGGGGCGGGCGGCAGCTGCGGTAATGCTGAAACAAAAGTCGGGTGCGCTCGTGAATGTGGCGGCCAAAGCGGCTGTGGATCATGGTGGAGGAGCGTCAGCTTATGCTGCGTCGAAAGCTGCTGCGGTTGCCATGATGGATTCATTGGCGGAAGACTTGAAGGGAACGGGGGTGCGTGTCAATTCGATTCTGCCGAGCATTATCGATACGGATGCTAACCGGAAAGCAATGCCGGATGCGGATTTTGCGAAGTGGCCGAAGCCCGAGGACATTGCCAAGGTGGTGCTATTCCTGGCCAGCGAAGAAGCAAGAGTGGTGCATGGGGCATCAGTGCCGGTGTATGGGAGCTGAGCGGATGGAGACTCGAACTGATGGCATAAATCTCCGGGTCGAGTAGAAATATCCCTCAGGGGCTGGAGCCCTTGATCTTTTGGCTCACTTTCGGCACGACGTAAGTCATGCTCTTTCCCAAGTTCTCGAGAATCGGGAGTAGTGGGTAAAGTGCTCGACCGTGACGCAGTTATCTTTTTAGTTTTCCTTGAGCCGTTCGATGAGCCGCATCGGGTGGACGGGTTTGGCGATGAGTTCGAATTGATAGCCCTGGCTTACGCCGCTCTGGAGAATTTCTGAAATGCCGGCCTGTCCCGAGAAGAGCAGAATTGAGCTGGCTGGATAGTTTTTGCGCAGGGCTATGGCGAGTTCGACGCCGTTCATACGAGGCATGAGCACGTCTGTGATGATCCAGTGAGGCAAAAAGCGCGAGGCCTTGTCGAGTGCATCGAAACCGTCGTAGGCAGCAACCGCCTCGAAGCCGGCGTTGGAGAGGATTTCTGCGAGCGTATCGGCAATGAGGCGCTGATCGTCGACTACGAGGACCTTGGATCGTGCTGCCTGCTGTTTACCAGAATCGGATAGCTTCCAGGTAGAGTCGGTGGGAGATTCTGCGGGCTCATCAGCAGCGTAGAAGCGACTGATTCCGGCAAACAGGTTGGGTACGGGATCAGAGACGTTCATTGAGGTCGCCCTGAGAAAAAGATGGCGGATAAGCAAGTGGAAGAAAGATTGTCACGGTCGTGCCAGAATCCAGAGGAGTTGTGCCGCTGGCGATCGTGATCTGTCCGCCGCGGCGCGTGACGAGCTGCTTGGCGACCCAGAGCCCGATGCCGGTGCCGAGGATTCCTTTGGTGGTGAAGAAGGGCTCAAATACACGAGGCAGATTGCACTGCTCGATGCCGATACCGGTGTCGCGAACGACTATTTCTATGCCGTCCTCGGGCTCTGCCAGCACGTTGCGCGTAGTGACGGTAAGTGTTCCGCCCTGCTTCATGGAATCGATAGCGTTGGCGACGACGTTTGAGAATACCTGGAGCATCTCGCCTCTGCTAACACTGATCTTCTGCAGGTCGTTGAAGCGGGAGTCGACCGCGATGTCAGCGGAGAGCATTTTGGAGTTGTAGACGGAGAGCACGTTCTGAACGAGCTCGTGGATGTGAACGCTTGTGGGCGCGCCAGTGTCTTTGTAATAGCCGAGGGTCTGGCGAGCAATGTGGGATACGCGCTCAAGTTCTTGCTCTGCGGTGATGAGAAGTTGATAAACGCGGCTTTCAGGGCTGGAGTGCTGGCGGGCCAGGAAAATGATGTTAATGAGTGACTCGAGGGGATTGTTGATCTCGTGAGCGATAGCGGCGGCCATGCGGCCGGTTGCAGCAAGCTTTTCAGACTGGATGAGCAGTTGCTCAACGCGCTTCTTGTCAGAAATGTCGCGAGCGATTTTTGATGCACCGATGACTTTCCCGGTCGCGTCTATTATGGGTGAGATGGTGACCGACACGTGGAACTGTTCCCCGTTCTTCTTTTTGCGTGTGGTCTCGTAGTGGTCGATGCGTTCGGAGGCACGAAGCTTGCAGAGAATCTCGTCCTCTTCGTATTGGAGCTCTTCGGGGATGAGGCGAAGAATGGATTGTCCGATCATTTCTTCGGCGGTGTAGCCGAACATCTTCTCTGCCGCCTTGTTCCAACTGGTGACGATGCCATTCAGGGTTTTGCTGATAATGGCGTCGTCAGCGGAGTCAACTATGGCGGCGAGCCGCAACAGGCCTTCTTCGGTCCTGTGGCGTTCGGAGATATCGTGAGCAATCTTTGAGGCGGCGACGATCTGGCCGGATTCATCCCGGATGGGGGAGATGGTGACGGAGATGGGAAACCGCTCGCCGCTTTTGCGCATGCGCACGGTTTCGAAGCGCTGGATGCGTTCTCCGGTGCGGAGTTTGCGCAGTATCTCGAGTTCTTCGTGCTGGAGTTCCGGGGGAATGAGGGTCAGGATCGACTTTCCGATGATCTCCTGGGGCAGATAGCCGAAGACGCGGGTAGCGGCGGGGTTCCAGCTAATGATGGTGCCGTCGAGCCTTTTGCTGATGATGGGATCGTCGGAGCAATCCACCAGGGCGGCGAGATGATGCCGGGGATCTGGGGGCGCAGTGGGAGTCTCGCCGACCTCCAGAGGCTGCCTTCTTGGCGTGGTGGAGGATTCGTTGAGTTCAGGAGGCATGTGGATAGCTCCTGAAGTTGGCGCTGCGCCGTGGAAATTGGGGGAGCGTTAGAAGCGGTCCCGGGGACAGGGTAGAACGAAGGATCACTCGAAGTTCCAGTCTGGGATTCAGGGCCACAAAACACCAAATTGTAGGTGCGGGAAGCCTAATGAAGTTGGATGCAGGTCGTCTAGAAGAGTTTGCAAGACCAAAGGTTTGAGCCGATCGAGAAATCGAGAGCTGATCCGGTTTGGTGAATACGAATTGCCTGGGAGCGCTTTGTAAGCGTTCGTGTTCTGGGAACTGCGAGGTGGGTAGATACGTACAATGGAGTGCGATGAAAGGATTTCACCGCAGTGCAATGCTGATCTGCCGGTTCATACTGGCGGCGCTTGTTTTTCTTCCACTCCAGGGTCTGCTGGCCGAGCAGGTTAGTCAGCTTCCCAAGCCTACCGACTATGTAAATGATTTTGCACACGTACTTTCTGCCGACACAGTGGCGAAGCTGGACCGCATTTGCGGAGAGTTGGATCACTCGCAAGCAAATGCGCAGGTTGCGGTGGTCACCGTACGGAATCTGGACGGTGAGGATGCGGCGGGCTGGGCCAACGAACTGGAAGACAAGTGGCACATGGGCAAAAAGGGGTCGGACCGTGGGCTGCTGGTGTTGCTCGCCGTGGACGATCACAAATACCGGATTGACGTTGGCTACGGGCTCGAAGGGATCCTGAACGATGCGAGGGTTGGCGATGTTGGACGGTCGATGGTTCCGCATCTCCGCGCAAAGGATTACGATGGGGCGATTCTCGGTGCGGTAGGGCAATTGGCCAAGGTAATTGCGGATGACGCGCACGTGACTCTGACCGATCATCTACCTAATCCGCCTCCCGTGCGGCAAGGGCAGCAGCATGGATCACCCGCTGGGGCGATCATCCTGTTCATTATTCTTTTCATGATGTTTGGTGGATTCGGACTTTTCCGCATCTTGTTCTGGCTGGGCCTGTTCCGAAGCGCATTGGGCGGGCGGCGATACACCGGGGGGCCGGGCCCATTTATTGGGGGAGGCGGCTGGGGTGGCGGAGGAGGCGGCGACTCAGGCGGAGGCGGTTTTGGCGGGTTTGGAGGCGGCGACTTCGGCGGTGGTGGGGCCGGCGGAAGCTGGTGAAAATGGCAGACAAGGGAACGAGGCAGTCGGGAACAGGGATTGGGGAGTAAAAGCGAGGAACTGGGACGTAGGGACGAGTAAATAACGAGGGACTCGGGACAAGAGACGTAGGGAATAGGACCACTTATCTGGAACATCAAGGAGAGACGAGCTTATGGGCAAATGGGTTGGGTTGGGAATAGTCGGCGTAATTATTGTGGCTTTGCTACTGGTGGGTGGGAGTTATGTGAGCGCAAAGAACCAGATGGTGGCCAAGGATCAGACGGTGAAGTCGACCTGGTCTGAGGTGGATGTGCAACTGGAGCGGCGGGCTGACCTGATTCCCAACCTCGTGGAGACCGTGAAGGGTTTCACGAAGGAAGAGAACTCGGTATATGCCGACATCGCGAACGCGCGGGCAGGCATGCTGAATGCGCAGACACCGCAGTCGAAGATAGCGGCGAACAATCAGTTGGATGGCGCTCTGGGACGGCTGCTGCTGCTGACGGAGAACTATCCCAATCTTCGTTCGAGCGAGCAGTTTATGCGGCTGCAGGATGAGCTGGCTGGAACAGAGAACCGAATCAGCGTGGCGCGGCGGCATTACAACCAGGCGATCCAGGACTACAACACGTTCATCCAGCAGTTCCCGAACAGCATCTGGGCGGGGATGGCCGGTTATCACACGAATGATGCGTATTTCAAGGCGAGTCCAGCGGCGCAGCAAGTGCCGAGCGTGAAATTCTGAGTCGGCCGTAAGCTCTCAACCGTTGAGCTATCATGCCCAGGTCTCAGAATCGAGATCTGGGGCTCCTTATTTCACAGGTGAGGGCCCAGTACCTTGGGTATGGAGCGAGTGCGATAAATCACCGAAAGCACGGCGGAGTTCAGGCAAAGTGGGAGTGTCTCTCGAATGAGTTTCCGGGGGCTGGTGGTCCGCTGTGTTCCGGTTAGATTATTTGTCGTGTTGTCTTACGGTTCTCTCTACAGTTCTGGTTGGGCGGAAGCGATGGACCGGACTGGCTGTCGCGGGCGTCAATAGCGGCATTATCTGCGTGATCGGATTGCGAACGGGGCAACTGGGGTTTATTCCGGCGAACCTGTTTTGCATCGGGGTGTATGTGTTCAGTATCCGGTCATGGGCGAAGACGAGCTTGTAGCCAGCAGCCAGTAGCGTCTCGGTGGAAGGCTGACGGGGTTGGCCTCGGCCTACAGGGCCCATTCGAGTTCCTGAAAGTCCAACTCTGCGGCACCTTCTCGCACCTCATCGCCATCCAAGCGAGGAATGGCGGGAGTGTGCAATGGCGGATTTAAACCGAAGAGACTTTGTGAAGACTGCCGGAACGGTAGCAGGTGCAGCGGCGGTGGGGCAGTTGATTGCCGCCGAGGCGCAAGGCGAAGCCACTAGTAGCGGAGGCATGATCTATCGGACCCTGGGGCGGACGGGAGAGCGCGTTTCGGCCATTGGGCTTGGCGGTTACCACATTGGCAAAGCATCGATTCAGGAGCAGGAAGCGATTCGCCTGATCCGCCAGGCAATCGACAGCGGCATCACCTTTCTGGACAACTGCTGGGACTACAACGATGGCCAGAGTGAGTTGAGGATGGGAAAGGCGCTGCAAAATGGCTACAGGAACAAAACGCTGCTGATGACGAAGATCGATGGCCGGACGAAGGCAGCCGCGGCGCAGCAGATCAACGAGTCTCTGCAGAGATTGCAAACAGATCACGTAGACCTGATGCAGTTCCACGAAGTGATCCGGCTAGAGGATCCGGACCGCATCTTTGCCGAGGGAGGGGGGATGGAGGCGATGATGGCGGCGAAGAAGGCGGGAAAAGTTCGATTTGTGGGGTTTACAGGTCACAAGGATCCTTATGTGCACTTGCGTATGCTGGAGGTGGCGCGGAGACATAACTTCCATTTCGACGCGGTGCAGATGCCGCTGAATGTTATGGACGCACATTTCCGCAGCTTCGCGCAGCAGGTCGTGCCGGTACTGAATCGCGAGGGGATCGCGCCGCTGGGCATGAAATGTTTCGGTGATCACCACATACTAGACAGCAATACGGTGAAGCCGATCGAAGCGCTGCACTATTGCCTCAATCTACCGATTGCGGTGCAGATCACGGGCATTGACAGTCAACAAATCCTGGACCAGGCGCTGCAAGCCGCCCGGACGTTCAAGCCTATGAACGCGACCGAGGTGGCCAGTCTGCTGGACCGGACGAGTGCGGCGGCACAGGAAGGGAAGTTCGAGCTTTACAAGACCACTTCAAACTTTGACGGAACGGCACACAACCCGCAGACACTTGGGTGAACCCGCACAGGTTTGCGGTGGCTGTCTGAGAGGCGATTTGGGACAAAACAAAAGGGCCATCCGTTATTGGGATTGGCCCTTTGTTTCGAAATGGATGAAGCGACTCACCTGGGAGAGGTGCGCGGCCGGCTACTACTTGTAGGAGGCGATGGCGCTGGCTTCGTCGTCGTAAATGTCGAAAACGGTGTAGAGCTTGGTGAGTTGGAGGACGTCCTTGACCTTCTTGGTGAGGTTGAGGAGCTTGAGACTGGCGCCCTGATTTTTGGCGGTGGTGTAAGCGCCGACGAGTTCGCCAAGGCCGGAGCTGTCGATGTAGTTCACGTCGCCGAGGTTGAGCAGGATGCTCTTCGAGCCCTTGCTGATCAGGTCACGAATGGCCTCCCGCAGCTGCACACTCCCCTCGCCGAGGGTGATCCGCCCGCTAAGGTCCAGGACAGTGACTCCGTCCAATTCACGGGAAGCGATAGTAAGTGCCACGGAAATTTCCTCCTTTGTGAGTCATACAAGTTATAGCATCTTGCGCCGCTCTGCAAGCCTTCAAAGCTGAAGGAGTTCTGTGGATCGGTTCCTCGGCGATCCACGACTTACAGAGTTTGGAGATGCCTTAAGTCTGTTCTTGGGCCGGAGTGAGGTGTTTGATGAGGGTGAGTTCGGTGCCGGGTTGGAGTTGGCGGAAGTGGACCTCATCCATGAAGGAGCGGATGAGGAAGATGCCGCGGCCGGTGCCGCGGAGAAGGTTCTCGGGGGCAAGAGGATCGGGAAGGTGTTCCCAGTCAACGCCCTTTCCCTGATCCGCAATGGTGAAGATGAGGGATTTGCCGTTGTTCTCGAAGCTTGCTGTCACCTGTTTGGCGGGGTCATAGTCATTACCGTGAAGGACGGCATTAACGGCGGCTTCGCGGACAGCCATGGTGATGCGGAAGCGCTCATCTTCGTCAATACCCGCTTCCTCAGCCAACTTCTCTGCGGCAGCTTCAACTTCGCTCACGCTCTCCATCGTGGAGGGCAGCGAAAAGCTCAATTTTCCGGCCTTCGGATTGGTCACCGGCTTCGTCTCCGCCTCTACCGGGAATGGCAAAGCCCAACGCCTTACCGCGAGAGGAAGTATTACGTCTTTATGAGTTGTGGAAAAAGACGCTATAGCAGGCAGTTTCATTGCTGAAGCTGCTTGTGTCAAGGATTGGTTTGAGTTGGGCGCGGGTTCAGGAATCTTGGGTGCCTGAATTGTTGAATGGAGAAGAGTGTTAGAGGCAAGAATTTGCGCTGGGTCAATGTTGTCGACTTTTTTGGCAGATCATCTTGCAGGAGCAGAGTCAAATTGAGAATCAATTGACTTTTGTGTGGTGAAAACAAGCACGGAACGATCGTATTCAGGCGCGAACCGTTTGGCCGGTAACTTTCCGCACCCAGAATTCGATAACGATTGTGTTGATTGAAAAACCGATCCAGAAGGCTATGCCGAAGAATTGGCTCGGCGTGAGGTGGCTGAGGCGCTGCGTTGCAAAGAAGAATCCCATTACCGGCCGAGTAGTCGCGATGCCCAGCAGGATTGCAGTTGCACGTATCATCCAAAGTCTCTGTTGAAAGAGTCTGGCAGGCTGCTTCGAGAATTGCCACACTTTCGCGAGCGAGAAGAGGAACAGCGAATCGAAAAAGAAGACGGCCGAACGTTCAGTCCATCCTCCCACGGCATATCGACTCATTCCGTAAGCTGTGATGCCGGTGATGATGCCAAGGAAGAAGAAAGCCCGGAGCAATGCCGACGGAACCATTCGCGCTCTGAACAGGAATGGCAGGACCAGGACAAAGGCGAGGGCGCATAGGATGTGAATCCAGGTGAGCACGGAGTGCGAGGCGAACCAGCGATCGAGATCGGCCAGTTGAGGCGGGGCGATTCCGGTAGAGGGCCGGAGCAGAGCGATGGCGCGGCGCACAACGACGGCAATCGCGATGAACATACATGCGCCGAATCCGACCTTCAGCCAGAGGGGAAATCGGATCGAGAAGAAGAGCGGTCCCTGGTCGATTCCCTTGCGAGGGGTCGGCGGTCGACTTGATTCACTCGAATGGATGTTGTTCTCGATCATTTGGCGATCGTATGCATTCGATTTACAGGTTGTCAAACCAAAATCTAAAACGTAGACTCGAGCCGTGAAGAAAGAAAACGCGTCCATATCGAGGCGTCCATATGGGTTAGGTAAACGCGCCGAGCAGATGGAGCAGAGCAGAGCAGCGATTCTGCGTGTGGCGCGTGAGCAACTGGAAATCAATGGATATAGGCAGTGGACCATGGGATCGCTTGCCGCGCAGAGTGGGGTGACTCGGCAAACAGTCCACAATCTGTTCGGGAATAAAGCGGCTGTGCTCGAAGCACTCTTTGATGTGATCGCATTGGACGGAGGGATGGGAAGGATGCGGGGTGTAATGATGTTGCGGTCACCTAAGGCGATGCTCCAAGGATATGTGCAGGTATTTTGCGAGTTTTGGGAAAGCAATCGCCTGCTGATCCGCCGCATCCACGGACTCGGCGCTTTCGATCCTGAATTCGGAGCGGTGATTGCTGATCGAAACAGTCAAAGATTGAGGGCGGCGATGTGTATCGTTAGCCGCTTGAGCCTTACCGATGGGGCGAAGGAAAGGGCAGCGGGATTGGCCGGACTCACCTCGTTCGAATTCTACGATGCTCTGGCGGAGAATCTGGCGGAGGAGAAGCAGGTGATTGCGGTGATACTCGGACTCTCACAGAAACTGATCGAGCGAGGATGGTTAGCGAGTAAGGCGACCCGGTAGACGATCACAGTTACCATCCGATTCTTGGGGTGCGACCATGTTCCTCGTATAGAGGCGCAGTACACTCGACGTATGAACCAGCGCACGACATCCCGCGTGAGTCTCACGGCGTTGCTGGGGACGCCAGTAATGGACCCGCAGGGAAATGTGTGCGGCAAGCTGAAAGACATCGCGGTGGCTATTGGTCCGGATGCGGGCAAGGTGGCCGGACTCGTTCTGAAGACACGCACCGGTCTGTCTCTTGTGCCATCGCAGGAGGTTCGGGAGACTGCGGCTGGGACCTTGCAAGTGTTGTCCACGCTGGCCATCACTCCGCTCCGGGAGCAGGGGCATTTCATCTATCTGCAGCAGGACCTAATTGACCGGCAGATCATCGATATTCACGGACGCAAAGTCGTTCGCGTCAATGATGTCGACCTGGAATGGATGGGCGATGGGTCGGCGCACCTGCTGCGAGTGGCAGAGGTTGAAGTCGGGCTGCGCGGAGCATTCAGGCGGGTTTTTAAGGGAATTCTGCCGAAAGCAAAGCTGGATCAGCTTTCGAGGCGATTCAAGGATCGCGGAATACCGTGGCAGTTCGTGGACATGATCGAGGTCGATCCGGCGCGGCGTGTGAAACTGCGCATTGAATATGAGCGCCTGGCTAAGATGCACCCGTCGGATCTGGCGGAGATCCTGGAGGATTTGAGTCCGGCGGAGCGCGATGCCGTGTTTACGTCGTTGGATGAAGAAGTCGCGGCGGAGACGCTGGAGGAGGTCGACCCGAAGCTGCAGGTTTCGCTTCTGGAAAAGCTGGATGAGGAGAGGATTGCTGACATAGTCGAGGAAATGGACCCAGGTGCAGCGGCGGATCTTCTGGCCGAGCTTCCCGAAGACAGATCTGACGCGATCCTGGAAGAGATGGAGCCGGAAGAGCGGCAGGAGGTGGCAGAACTCCTTGAGTTCGATGAGAATTCTGCGGCCGGCGCAATGACGACGGACTTCGTTTACCTGGGGACAGATGCGACGGTTTCGCAGGTGGGTGCGGCATTGCGCAGCTATGACGGGGATATCGAAGCGGTAACCGAGATTTATCTTCTGGACGAGAAGCGTGCACTACGCGGTGCGGTTCCGCTGGCCCGGCTGGTGGTAGCAGAGCCAGAGACGAAACTGATCGCGCTAGCTGAAGCACGTGTGCTCTCGTGTCCGGCGGACATGAAGCAGATCGAGTTGGCGGAGATGTTCGACAAGTACAATCTACATGCGCTGCCAGTTGTGGATTCGCAGGGGCGAATGGTGGGAGTGGTGCTGGCGGATCACGTGATTAGTTTTCTTCGGGAAAAGCTATAAGACGGTGATCAGTAGTCCGGGATCGGGCAGTTGCAGAGTGTAGTCGTCTGCGATTACAGGTGCGCGCGCTTTGAGGGATGGTCTATGCCGCCGAGGGATGGAATTAAAACGTATGTTCCTCAGGCACACCAAAAGGGCCCTGCGACCCATCGGGGCGACTGGGTGGATCCCGTTAAGCTGCCGGTTCTGATCAGGCTGTTTGTCTGGCTTCTGGTGTTCAGGTCGGCTGCGAACCTGGTTTTTGCATTGATTGTCGGGCTTGCGCCGGATACCACGGTAGCCAATTTTATTGCGATCAATTTTGATGCGTGGCCGAGGCAGATGCCGCCGGAGGGCGTGTTTTACGTGAGCGCGTTATTGTATGCACTGACGGCGTGGCGGTGGTACAGCCGGGATTGGCGTGCGCGTTGGTTCGTCATGTTTTTGTCGGGAGCCACAGCGGCGAAGATGATGGGGAATTACGTGGCGGACCGGGCAGCGGGACCGCCTATGCCAATGTTGCCGGGGCAGCAGGTCTCGTTCTTTCTGACTATAGCCATCAATCTGATCATCTGCGGGTACCTGGCTTTTTATCCCGGAATGGCGCAGGCGTTCAAGGAGACGCCGTGGGATTGAAATGCAGGGGACGAGCGGACAAGGGACAAGACTGAGAGAGAATGCGCCGGCTTGGGGCAAAGGCTACTGACAAGGGTCTTGAACTTCTGGTTGTCAGCCTATAGTTCCTGTTCAGATGTCACTGACGAATTGCTTCGGGGTGTGAAACAATCACCCGATGTTTCAAATGCCAAAGATCATCCAAGGCGGCATGGGCGTCGGTGTGTCGAACTGGCGACTCGCGCAGGCTGTTTCGAAGCAGGGACAGCTTGGGGTGGTTTCGGGGACCGCGCTCGACCAGGTGCTGGTGCGCCGACTGGCTGATGGGGACGCCGGCGGGCACATGAGGCGCGGTTTCGATGCGTTTCCGTTTCCGGAGATGGCGAAGCGAATTTGGAACGTCTACTTTCAATTGGGCGGAAAGGCTGTGGGAACAGCGTATCCGCTGACTGCGATGCACCAGAGGCGGGACCCGCGGACGCTCATCGAGTTACTGATGGTAAGTAACTTCGTTGAAGTTTTTCTGGCGCGCGAAGGACATCTGAACAAGGTAGGCGTGAACTTCCTGGAGAAGGTGCAATTGCCGCATCTGGCCTCGATTTATGGGGCGATGCTGGCGGGTGTTGGATACGTGCTGATGGGGGCAGGAATTCCCCTGCATATTCCAGGAGTGCTGGACAACTTTGCGACCGGAAAAGCTGGGGAATACAAACTGGTGGTGACGGGAGCGCCAGCGACCGCGGATACGATGATGCGGTTTGATCCGAGTGACTACGCTGAGGGGCCGCTCCCTGCGTTGGAACGGCCGAGATTCCTCGCTATTGTCTCGTCGAACACATTGGCGGCAACAATGTTGCGGCGGGCATCGGGGAAGGTCGACGGTTTCATCATCGAGAGTCCGACTGCGGGGGGGCATAATGCTCCCCCGCGTGGCAAAGGTGCGCTGGATGTTTCGGGGCAGCCGGTGTATGGAGAACGCGACCGCGTTGATGTGGAGGAACTGCGCCGGTTGGGGGTGCCGTTCTGGCTGGCGGGTGGTTATGGAAGTGCGGAGAAGTTGCACGAAGCCCTCGAGCAGGGTGCTGCCGGTGTGCAGGTGGGTACGGCATTTGCGTTCAGCGAGGAATCGGGACTACGGCACGATCTGAAAAAGATGCTGGTGGCGCAGGCAGCGCAAGGTACGGCGAGAGTTTTCACTGATCCAGTGGCCTCGCCCACGGGATTCCCGTTCAAGGTGGCTCAGCTTGCCGGAACCTACTCCGATCCGGGAGTGGCTGCCGCGCGCACGCGCGTCTGCGATCTGGGGTATTTGCGTGAGGCTTACTGGACGGAAGACGGAAAGATCGCATACCGATGTGCAGCCGAGCCAGAGGCCTCGTATTTTTCCAAGGGCGGGCAAATCGAGAATACCGCCGGAAGGAAATGCCTGTGCAATGCGTTGCTCGCGAACATCGGACATTCGCAGACACGCGCAGACGGGATCGCCGAGCCGCCGCTGGTAACGGTGGGGGATGATGTCAATCGCGTGGCCGCGTTTCTAGCGCCGGGAGAAGACAGCTACCGTGCAGCAGACGTGGTGGACTCGTTGATGCGCGGGGCGGTGTAGCTCGTCGACCGCTTCGAATCCGTGCGGCTATGCACCTTTTTCGTTGGTCCAGAACATCCATCGGACACCGAATTTGTCGTTGAGTGCGCCGTAGGTTCCGAATGGCTGAGCTTTGAGCGGATCGGTGACTTGGGCTCCATCGGATAATTTTTCAAAAAGAGTTTTGAGCTGAGGTCGCGTGCCACCGCGGAGATAGAGGCAGACAGTATTGCCGCGCACACGGGCTTCGTCTGGCCTAAGCCAGTCGGAGGCGGAGAACTCGACGCCGGCACTCTGGAGGCGGGCATTGAGAACCTTATCCTGCTGGAATGGCGGCATCTGGTTCTTCATCACTGAATCCTTGACTTTGGAAACATTGAGTTCTCCGCCGAAGACGGATTGGTAGAAGCGCATTGCGTCCGCGCAGGTGCCATCGAAGAGCAGATAGGGCGTCAACTTCAATTGAGGCTCCCTGTCGGCAGCGCGACTTACGGGCGCGCTGAAGGCAGGCGGAGGAGTTGCGCCGAGCGCGGCGGCGCTGAGGGCGGAAACGACGAATTTGCGACGAGAGACGGGAACATTTTTGGACATGGCTTTCCTCCTGGCTTGCGGTTCGTTATGACTTGGTGCTTATAAGCTTTTGTCTTCTTCGGAGAGCAAGTCGCCGAGGCGATCGAGGCTGAGTTCCCAGTGGGTACGGTGGTCTTTGATCCACTTTTCGAGGCGGTTGAAGCCTGCGGGTTCGATTCTGCAGGTGCGGACGCGGCCGAGTTTTTCTGTGCGGACTAGGTCGCTGTCTTCGAGGATTTGAAGATGCTGGCCGACCGCGGTGAGAGTGATGCCAAGGGGTTCAGCCAGTCGCGTGACGGAGATGGGCCCCCGGCTCAGCAAGTCGAGAATGGCTCGGCGGGTTGGATCTCCCAGCGCTTGGAAGAGGCGATCGGTTTGTGGTTGCGGCTTTGGCATTGCGATCTCGGTTTCGCGCAGGACTTAGGCGACAACATTGGCACGGAGGCGATCCAGGAGGCTGTTCCAGCCATGCTCCACCATCTTTGCGCCATCTGGCCAGTCGAGAAAGGTTCCCTGGTTGGTCAGGATGAGATCCGTTCCATTGCTGGAGACGAGGAACTCAAGCGTGATGACAGCGATGGAGACCGGCTTTCCATTGAGCGCCATCTTCTGCGTGAAGACGATGCGGTGCTGGGGAACAATGTCGTGATACGTGGATTCATTATTAATTTCAGAGCCGGCGATGGGGTGGCCTTCTTTGAAGCGGTAGCGAAAGCGCTCGTTGCCGCCGACTCGGAAATCGAGATCGTACTCCTGGATTTCGTGATCGCCTTCGGCGTACCAGCGGCGCTTGCGTGCCGGATGCGCGAAGGACGCGAAGACGCGGTCAGGCGATTGGGGATAGGTGCGCTCGACGACAAAGGTGGAGTGAGTGACGGCTGGTTCGGGCATTGGACTGATCCTCCTGTTCTGCTTCGGTTGTAGAGCTTCGGAAAGACTGAAGCAGTGACTTCAGTATCGGACGGACTCCAGTAATTGTCAAGTGAATACTTCAGTATCTTGATTAAGCCGAGTGGAGCGTGCCCGCTGGATAGAATTCCAGGCGCGGGCGATCGGAAACGCACGTTTCGTTGTTGCAGTGCATCCGATGTAGCTGGAGTGAAATTCCGGGAAGGAGAGCAGATGTGAAGAAATCGACATTTCTGGCGAGTTTATGTGGGGCGCTGCTGCTGATGCCCGCAGGGGCAATTGCGCAGAACGGCAGTCCCGCCGAACAAAGCAACAATGCGGCAGTCGAGCAAGATAACAGCAATACCTGGTCACCTGAGTTGGCCGCCAGCATCATCAAGCAGATCCGAGGCAGGCTTACGAGCCTTTCGGATTACAGCGTTTTCGATTCCCTTCGGTTTGCGTTCAAGGGCAAGACGGTGGTGTTGAAGGGATATGCATCGAGGCCAACGCTGAAGTCGGAAGCAGAAAAGGTTGTGAAGGGGATCGAAGGGGTGGAAGGCGTAGATAACCAAATCCAGGTGCTACCGCCGTCTCCGAACGATGATCGCATTCGCGTTTCTGTATACCGGCGTATCTATTCGCAGCCAACGCTGCGGAAGTACACGAGCGCGCCCCCAGGGTTTGGGGAGGCGCCATCCGTGGCGCGGGCGGCGGGCGGCATCACGGCCGATCCTCCGATTGGGTATCACGCGATTCACATTATTGTGAACAACGGAAACGTGATCCTGTCGGGAGTTGTGGACAGCAAAGCAGATGCCGATATTGCTGCGATCCAGGCGAATTCGACACCCGGGGTCTTCTCAGTCGATAACGACCTGCAAATCGCCGGAGGTGGCAAGCAAGGCGGGAAGTAGGCAGCTATTTATTCGAAGACAAGAATTTCAAACGAACGGTAGTCAGTAGATTCCACTGTCGGCGAAGAGGAACTGCCAGGAACTATCCAGGTAGAGCCAGCGCTGGTCGCTGAACCAACTTGTGGGAAGGGCGGGCACATGCAGGAGTGTGTGCCCACCCATGCAGATCATCTCGGTTCCATTCCAGCCGAGGAAGGTACGCGAAGCGAGGCCGACGCTCGCTGGGTTAGTAACGCGTCGCAGGCAGACGGGGCAGCGTTGGCGCTGGTCTGCTAACGCCCAACGGAAGCCGATGAGGCAGATTGCAAAGCAGGAGACGAGTTGCAGGCACTCTGCTGCAGGAGAGTAACTGAAGGTGGCGCAATAGGCGATATCGAAGGAGCCGAAGAGGCCGATTCCGGCGATGAGGAAAAATTTGCCGCAAAGGAAGAGGGAGCGGCGCACGGTTTCTCTGAACGAGGGGCGATGCGGTGTCAGGTGTGTCTCTCCCAGCGAGACGGAGGAGACAGCGGGAAGCGCGATGAGCGCAAGGAAAAGGGCAAACTCGTAAAGATTCCAAGGGCCCTCAACTGGCGCGGAGAGCGAGGTTGCGGATAGGTCGATGAGGAGATCTTCGAGGTTGCGCGCGGAAATTCCGTTTCCTGATTGCTCGATTGCGGCTTGTCCGCGGGGCGAGAGTTGAGCGATCACATATCCGGGAGTTCTACGGGGGAGATCTGCGGCGATCTGAGAGTCCGGGTGAAGCAGCCAGAGGTCGGGCGAACCGGGGAGTCGCCAAGCACCAGCAGGTGCGACGCCGGCAATGCGGGCGTCGATGTGACCCACCTTCAGAACGCGGCCTGCGATGTCGGGGTTACCGGCGAAGGAGTGCATCCATGCATCGTGGCTGAGGATGACGGAGGGAAGGCCTGCGTCGTCATCGATCGTGTGCATGAGGGGAAGTCCGAGGAGAGAGAAAAGATTGTTCGAGGAGCGCGCCACATTCCAGGAGACGCGTGTAGTGCCGGACTGAACGGATTCGCGCGTGACGTGGTAAAAGGCCAATTCTTGGAAGAATCGCTGACGCGTGGTCTTCCAGTCGATGTAGAGACCAGCGGGTATGGATGGTTTAGCACCGTCATCGGCTGACTCGGCTATGAGCAGGGCGTTGGAACTGATCTGAAAACGCGAGGCTTCGTTTTCGGCCTGCACGCCAGGAAGGAAACTGGTGATGAAGAGACAGACGAGCAGAATCACGGCCAGCCAGAGCAGGGTCTGGGCGGCTGATCCATGCATATGGGGCGGACGGTGTGGGGATTTGACCGAATTCTCGCGCATGCAGAGGGCGTCGGCGAAGGCGCCGAGGCAGAAGCGCGCAATGTCGCAGTGTCCCTGAAGAGAGATCGACTCATCGATGCCGGCGTAGGAGTGGCGCACGTGCCAGAGTTCTGCGAACCACTCTGAGTTCCACTCTGCGCGGTCAGTGGAGGGAACCAGGAGGGAAGCGGTATGCAGCATGGTCCGCTGCAGAGCAGAGAGAGCGACATCGGAAGGAGATTTCATACGGAACGAGCCTCCTCAGTCGGCATGAGCCGCTCGAGCAACGGATAGCGCTTGCGGGAAGCATCGAGCGTGGATCGTCCGGCGGCTGTGAGCTTGTAGTACTTACGAGGTGGGCGTTGCTCCGCATCGGCAATGGACTGTCGTTCCCACTGGGAGCGGATGAGTTCGTCGCGTTCAAGGCGGCGCATGGCGGGGTAGACGGTGCCGCTGGGGAGCCCGGTGACCTCCATGATGCTGAAACCGTAGACGTACCCGGCAGAAATTGCTTGAAGGATCATCGCGGCGGTATGGGAGAGTTTTGCCTCGGCGGCCATGAGCGGCATTTTATCGTATGTAGCAATCTACTTGACAAGATTTTTTGTTGGCATATGTTGAATGCTACATAGGGAGAAGCGCCCGTGCTTGAGGTTCAGCATCTTTATCGAAGTTTCCGAACGATTCCGGCGGTGGTAGATGTGAGCTTCAGGGTTGGAGCGGGGGAGATCGTGGGCTTCCTCGGGCCGAATGGGGCGGGGAAGTCCACGACCGTAAAGATGATTACGGGCATGTTGCGGCCGGATGAAGGCAAGGTGTTGTTTGAGGGCCGGAATATCCGGGACGATATGGAGGCTTACCGAGCGGTGCTGGGGTACGTACCGGAGGAAGCACATCTTTATGCGTATCTTTCGGGACTGGAGTATCTGCAACTGGTGGGCCGGCTGCGAGGGATGACGGAGGGTCTGATCGAGGCGAAGGCGACGGAACTGCTGAAGCTGCTGAATCTGGAATCGTGGCAGTATTCGCCGATTTCTTCGTACTCGAAAGGGATGCGGCAGAGAGTGCTGATCGCGGCGGCTCTGTTGCACGATCCGAAGCTGCTGATCTTTGACGAGCCTCTTTCGGGATTGGACGTGGTTTCCGGGAGGTTGTTCAAGGACCTACTGGAGATTCTGGCCGCTCAAGGCAAAGCAGTGCTTTACATCTCGCACGTGCTGGAGACGGTGGAGCAGGTGTGCAATCGGGTGATCGTGATCGGAAAAGGGCGAGTACTGGCGGATGCGGCTCCCGACGAACTGAAATCGTTGAAGGGGTTGCCGAGCTTGGAGAGCGTATTCGCTCAACTGGTGGAGCAGCAGGACACGCGACAAGCAGCGGAGAGAATTGTCGAGATCATGCGGGTGTCCCATGGGTGATGGATTCCAAAGGCTGATTGTGGCCAGCGATGCGCAACCGGCGGTGCTGTCGTTGAATGTGCAGGCGGCGATGGGACCGGTACTGGAACCCCAGCGCAGTCAGTTTCAACTGCTGGTGCGGCACTTTCTGGAACGATTCTTCAATCACGAGACTGCCTCACCGGACGGGGACGGCAAGACGCGGCTGGTACAACTGGCGTTTGCGGCGGGGCTGCCGGGGCTGGTTGTTGCCATTTATTTGTGGCCGATCTACCACCCGGTCATTGTGTATCCGCCACATCCAGGCTCGATTCCCGATCCGCCGCCCTACTGGGTGCAGATGAATCATCATTTCTTTTTTGTGATGTATTCGTTTGTGGTGATGGGGCTGGTGACGGTGTTCGAGTGGGATCTGTTCTTCCCGGATCTGCTGGACATCCAGGTGATGGGCGCGCTGCCGGTTCGGCATTGGCGGATGTTCATGGGACGGGTAACAGCGATCGGGATCTTGATCGCGGGATTTCTGTTCGACGCAAATTTCCTGGCTCCGCTGATTATGCCCATGTCGACAGATCCGCCGAATCTGCTTCGGCTCGAGATGGGCCATGTGGCCGCGGTTGCTGCGGGCGGATTGTTTGCAGCCGGTTTGGTTGTCGCAGTGCAAAGCGTACTGCTTGCTCTGCTGGGAGAGAGGCTGTTTCGGCAGGTATCGCTGTTGCTTCAAGGCGCGGCCGTAGCGGGACTGGTGATGTTGCTGCTTCTGTTCCCGGTGATCTCGGGGGTTACACCTGCGCTTTTGCAGTCTGGAAACCGCTGGGTGATGTGGTTCCCGCCGTATTGGTTTTTGGGCATGTACCAGAGCTTCGTCGGCGGCGATGGTGCGATTCCGGTGTTTCAGAAGCTGGGGATGACCGGCTGGATGGCACTCACTGGGGCCTTGCTGATCGCGATTGTGATGTATCCGGCTTCATATCTGCGGCGGGTGAAATACCTGCTGGAGGGAGCTGCGGCGAGGAGCAGTCGCAACCGCGCGGTTGGGCCTTTGAATGGAATGGTGCACGCGCTGATTGTGAGATCTCCGATTGGGCGGGCAGTGTTTCACTTTATCAATCAGACCTTGCTACGCGTGCCTCGTTACCGGATCTATCTGGTGCTATATGGCGGAGTCGGTTTGTCGGTGCTGATTGCAACTGTGCTGCGACTGACAGCGACGAATGGAGAACTGAAGGCGGAGGCGTCAGCGGATGGAATCCGGATGGCCGCCGGAATGGTTGCTTTCTGGGTAGTGGTTGGATTGCGAACCGCGTTCGTTTCGTCAGGCAATCAGCGCGGCGGATGGGTTTTTCGATTCACGCATGGACGACCGGCGCACTTCGATGCGGCGATTGTGCAATTGAGGGCTGCGAAGAGGTGGGTGTTTCTCTCTTCTTTGTCCGTGACCGCGGCAGTCATCGCGGGACTGAGGGCCGTCGCGCCGGGTGAGTTGTTGAGCGTCGAGGCTACGGCGGCTCAGCTACTGGTGGGAATAGGAATCTGTGTACTGCTGACGGATGCGGCATTTGCGCAGGTGCTGACGGTGCCATTCACGGGAGAAGGTGGAGGTGAGAGGCCGAATCTGGCGTTCACACTTCTAAAGTTTTTTACGTTTTTCCCGTTTGTAGCTGGTGGCGCCTTAGGGGCGGAGATATGGATCGAGAAGAGCTGGGCGCACTTCGGAGTTGCAGGGCTGGTGGTACTGGTGGGCCACTGGTGGTTCCGGTATCGTCATTGCGAGGTTGTGCGGATAAACAGTATGCAGCCGGAAGTGGAAGAGGGCGAGGACGAATTTCCGATGCGGCTTGGGTTGAGGTATTGAGGGAACTGTTTGCACGGCCGAACCTACTCGGAGCGCAAGGCTTGCACCGGGTTTACGGAAACGGCCTGGGCGGCTGGTACCGCGACAGCGACCAGTGCTACCACCAGGAGCGCACCAATGGAGGTCTGTGGGACTGGTATGGAACAAAAGGCTGTTGAGCAAGCGTGCGCAAGGCAGGGCGACGATCAGACCGGCTGCGATTCCTGTGATGCTGAAGGCAGCTGCCTGACGAAGAAATCGCGCGAGGATGTGGCTGCGATCCGTTCCGACCCTAAACCGTAATGCTGCGGTTTAGGATAGGGCACCCGCGAAATGTGCACACACGGAGATGATTGCTCGTCAGGACATGATGACCTTTGGTGCGCGGGCTTCAGGAGGCGGAAGCTGCGGGAACTCGGCGTGGGGTTCGGTCTGGTACCAGTAGCCGACGGAGTAGAAGTTGTCGGCGCGGTCGTTGGCGTGGCCGTGTTCGATGGTGACCTTGATGGATTTTTCGAAGGTGATGAAGCTTTCGGTGTGCCAGCGGTAAAGGCAGTAGCGACCGCCGGTACGTTCCGGATCGATGATGAAGGGCGCGCCCTGGCGCTGGTTGGCGAAGGCGTTTCCATAGAAGTCCCATGCGCCGTTGTAGTAGTCCTCGGTACCGGTCCCGTTGATGACCGGTTGCGGTTCGCCATCGATGAAAATCATGTCGTCGCCCTCGCCGAACCAGCCATCGGAGTTCTGAAGTACGCCCTGGGTTACACCGACGAAATGCCCGCGCCCAGTGGCTTCGAAGAAGACGTAGTTGTCGACGCCGCTTAGATTCTTGCCGCTGGTGTCGCCAGATTTCTTGCAGGGTGCAGCCTGACGGTACTGTGCGTGGAAGCGCCCGAGGTTGGGAGGAAGCGCTGCGACGGTGGTGTAGTCGACGGCGAAGTAGAGGCTATTGGTGCGGACCTTGCCCTCGTTGGTGAGCGTGATACGCGCTGCGGAGCCGAAAGGCATCTGGAAATAGCAATTGAGGGCTTTTTGAGGTGCGACGGCGAGCAGGGCCGACTGGTAGTTGAAGTATTCGCCGAGCATGAGGCCGTAGAAGTCGCCGATGGGTGCTTCGATGGAGGGGGAGGATTCGCCATCCCACCAGGCGCGGAGCACCAGGTTTTTGAGGTGCATATGGTCGTCGGAGTTGATGGTGAACCAGATATGGGTTATGACGCCGGGACCGTTGACATCGAGGAGGGTGAGGGAAGCGCCGGGATCGACGGGGCGAAAGTCGGCGTTGCCTCCTGTGGTGTCCCAGCTTGAGGAGCGGTGGCATTTGTAGTCGCGCAGGTGGGCCATGGCGAAAAGAGCTTCGGGGGCCGGAGGCGGTGTTGCAGTTGCAAGCGGCTCTGCCGGTTTCTTTTTGGATTGGGCCGAAGCCGTGGGATCGAGGCCGAGCAGAGCGCCTGCGGCAGCGAGCGTGCCGAGCATTTTGCGGCGAGTCGGGGCGTTGGGTTCCATCGCGGAAGAGATTGGATCATTGGGATCGAATGAAGGCATCGGGGCTCCTTATTCAGTGATTCAGAAAGCAGTTCGCGAAGACGATTCAATATAGCAGGCTGGTGGTCCGAAACCAGCGAACTTGCGAAGCAACTGCGGGGTAACCTCGACTTTGCTCGCGATGACAGTTGAAAGTGAGGGATGTCGATCAATGTTTGCGAGACGCGAGGTATGCGTCGATGGCCCGTGGCCAGCCGTGGGACGCGGACTTATCGCTGGCGGTGAAGGTGGTGAGGTGCGAATTGCCTTCAGGAGTGAGTGCGGTACGGGTGTAGACGACGTGGACTGCTGTGGTGGTGGCGCTGGTGGACGTGAATCGGAGGTCGATGAAGGTGACGAGGATATCCGGAATGAGATAGGCGTACTGAAAGTGGCGGGCATCGAGATCGAAGAGCGTATTGATCCAGATTGCGGTGACGGGACCGTGCTGGAGGGTGAAGACTGCGCCCTGTTCGTCGTGCGCGGGGAGGGGATAGACGAATTGCGGGTTCCAATGTTCGCCAGCCCAGGCTCTTTCACCTTCAGGGCCGAAGAGAGGCGCGGCTTCGGCATAAGGCAGAGGCACGATGATGTCGAAGGCACTCTGCGTGCGCAGAAGTTGAGTTGGTGCCGCAGATGATTGAGCGAGAGGGGAGGAGCTAATGACGGCCGCGGCGAGACAAGATGCAGCGTGGATGGCGAGTGCGGTCATCGTTTGCGCTCCCTGAGGTGATGGCTATCTGAGGCTTTGAGAGTCATTCCGTAAAGGGATTTGAACTGCTCGATTTCTTTGAGGGTCTGAGAAGAGAAGGGGGCTTTACCTTCGAATGCATGGAGAACGATGCCTTCGAGGAGATCGCCAAGAGACATGTCTTTCAGTTCGGCGATGGCTTTGAGCACCTTGAGCATGCGTTTTTCGAGGCGAACGCCGGTTTGGACACGCTCGACTTCGACGAGTGGATGGTGTTCTTTCTCGGCTATAGCGGTCATTGGTACCAATGTACCAAGATATATATGTATTAACAAGCGTTAACTGCCCATAGTGCCGTTTCGATCTATCGACACGCTGACGTGTGGAAACGCAATGCCTTGTGATTTCATTTTGGCGAAGTAAGATCTGCTCTGGACACTCACGGATCTCACTCGTCCAATCGCGGTGTGGCCTGTTATGGTCGATTTGGCAGGAAATGAACCCACCATAGGAATGCACCGAGCGCATGTGGAGACGCTGGCGAAACCGGTTACTGCTGTTTGCGGCCATTCTTGGCCCCGGATTTATTACAGCCAACGTCGATAACGACTCGGGCGGAATCCTCACCTATTCCCAGGCAGGCGCGCAGTACGGCTACACGCTGCTGTGGACAATGCTTCCGATTACAATCGCGCTGATTGTTGTGCAGGAAATGTGCGCCCGGATGGGCGTGGTGACGGGCAAGGGCTTGAGCGACCTGATCCGCGAAGAGTTTGGATTGCGGCTGACGTTCGTGCTGATGATCCTGCTGGTGGTGGTGAACTACACGAATGTGGTGACGGAGTTCATTGGGATCGCGGGATCGCTACATCTTTTTCATGTGACGAAATTCATCAGCGTGCCCCTGTGCGCAGCGCTGGTGTGGGCGCTAGTGGTGAAGGGGAGCTACAAGAGCACCGAAAAGATTTTCCTGATCGCATCTGTGGTCTACATCTCTTACATTTTTGCCGGTGTGCTGAGCCAGCCAAGCTGGCACCATGCATTGCTCGCAACCGTTCAACTTCCAGCCAAGTCGGTCTGGCGTAATAGCGATTACATGTATACAGCCATTGCCATTGTGGGCACCACGATCGCGCCATGGATGCAGTTCTATCTGCAATCGTCGGTGGTTGAGAAAGGCATCCGGGTCAAGGATTACCCGGCGTCCCGGCTGGACGTGATCGTTGGCAGCTTTTTCACGGATATAGTGGCGTGGTTCATCGTTGTTGCATGCGCGGCAACCCTGTTTGTACACGGGATGGGTGCGATCACGGTGGCGTCGGACGCCGCAGAGGCGATGCGACCCCTGGCCGGAGACTACGCATTTATCCTGTTTGCATTTGGGTTATTCAACGCGTCTGTGTTTGCGGCGTCGATTCTCCCGCTCTCAACGTCGTATACCGTTTGCGAGGGCCTGGGATTTGAATCCGGCGTGGATAAGAGCTTTCACGAGGCGCCGTTCTTTTACTGGCTCTATACGGGACTGATTGTGGGCGGGGCATGCACTGTTCTGCTGTTGCCGGATACCAGCCTCATCCGGTTCGCAATCTACTCGCAGGTGCTCAACGGGGTCTTGTTGCCGGTTGTCATTATCCTGATGCTTCTGCTTATCAACCGGAAGGACCTGATGGGAGAGCATCGGAATTCGATTCTATGGAACGTAATTGCGTGGGGAACAAGCATCATCGTGATTGGCATGACAATGGCCATGCTCTTTATGTCCCACAGTTGATTTGCTGATAGCTGATTGATTCACACGCCAATCGGAGTGAGCGAATGAATACGGTTCTAGTCACAGGCGGGACGGGGTTTATCGCGAGCCACACGATTCTGCAGCTACTGGCAGCGGGGCACAGGGTGCGTACGACGTTGCGGAATCTCAGCCGCGAGGGCGAAGTGCGGGCCATGCTGAGGAACGGCGGAGCAGAGCCGGGCGATCAGTTGTCGTTTGTGGCCGCTGAACTGATGAGCGATGCGGGATGGCCGGCTGCAGTTTCCGGTTGCGAGTACGTTCTGCACATTGCTTCGCCATTTCCGTCGCAGGTGCCAAAGGATGAAAACGAGCTGATTTTGCCGGCGCGGGAGGGAGCGCTGCGGGTGCTGAAGGCATCGCGCGATGCGGGCGTAAAACGGGTGGTGCTGACGTCGTCGTTTGCGGCGATTGGATATGGCCATCCGGAAAGGCAGGCGCCGTTCAGCGAAAGGGACTGGACGGAGCCGAGCGGCTTGGACGTGATGCCGTATACGAAATCGAAGACGCTGGCAGAACGGGCGGCTTGGAATTTTATCGATCGTGAGGGTGCGGGTCTGGAATTAGCGGTGGTGAATCCGGTTGGAGTGTTCGGTCCTGTTCTTGGACCTGACTATGCGACCTCCATTCTGCTTGTTCAGAAGATGCTCGATGGAGAACTGCCGGGGGTGCCGCGGATGTGTCTTGGCGTTGTCGATGTGAGCGATGTAGCTGATCTACACCTGCGGGCGATGATGAATCCGGCAGCGAAGGGGGAGCGGTTTCTGGCACTGGCAGGCGATTTTATGTGGCTGATTGAGATTGCCCGTGCGCTGAAGGAGCGGATGGGTGAGAGAGCCAGGAGAGTGCCGACGCGACAGTTGCCGGACTGGCTGGTGAGGCTGGCGCGTTTCAAAGATCCGGCAGTGAAACAGATAATTCCTGAATTGGGGAAGTGGAAGAATGCGACGAGCGAGAAGGCCCAGAAGGTGCTGGGGTGGTCGCCGCGGTCGCGCGAAGAAAGTATTGTGAGGACCGCTGAGAGCCTGGTGCGACTCGGACTGGTGAAGGGGAGCAAGGACCTCAGGACATAAGACTGGGGAACTCGCGAGCGGACATTGGGCTCTGGATGGAACTAGAGAAGTTTGCCCGCGGCGAGGTCGCGGATGAGGCCGCGATCTGCGGCGAGGAAATCATACTCGGGGAGTTCTTCGAGTTTGACCCACTTGAGCTGGTGGAAGATCTTGTTCTCAAGTTCGCCTTCAAACGAGGTTATGGCGTAGAACTGCAGGTCGACTGCACCGCCGTGGCGGTAGTTATGGCGGATGTGGGTAACGTGAGGTCCGATGATGGCGCGGATGCCGAGTTCTTCGTTGAGTTCGCGGGAGAGAGCCTGCTCGGGGCTCTCTCCTTGTTCAATTTTCCCGCCGGGAAACTCCCATTGCAAGGCCATTGGCTGATCGGGGCGGCGCTGGCAGATCAGGACGAGACCATCGCGAACCAGCAGTCCTGCAACGACGAAACGGAGGGCCGGTCCCGCAGGGCGCGAGTTGGAAATGGGCTGCGGGTCTTCCACATCCCTAGTGTAAATGCTCAGTTACCTCGTGGATGTGACCGGGGCGACAGTTTCATTGGCTGAAACGGTTACCGATCCGACGTTCAGGAGTTGAAGGTTTCGGGGGTCATTCCCCAGCGACAGGAGCAGGCGCTTCGATGACCTCACGAGGACGGAAGTAGCCCCAACCGCGCTTCGCGCACTCTTGGAGCAAACCGAGCGATGGGTTTACGGGGTAGGGGTGCGAAGCGATTTCGAGCATGGCGAGATCGTGAAGTGAATTCCCGAAGACGGCATCGGGGTTGGGGAGTCCGATGCGCCGGAGGGCGGCGGCTTTAGCCGGCCCGGTGGGTACGTCGACAAGTTCGCTGGTGATGATTTCATTGGTGACTTTAACTTCAGCGGCGAGGACGTGGTCTTCGGCAATTCCGAAATCTTGAACACCTTCGGAGATGACCCATTTATTCGTGGAACTGACGGCCCACAGGTCGATACCCCCCTTTCGGAGGCCTGAGACGAGCGAGGAAATCTCGCTGAAGATGTGTGGCCGCACGTGGTCATTGAAGTAACGGCCAGCGGCTGAGCGGAGTTCCTGTTCGTGAAGACCGGCATACATCTGGACCATTTCTCCACAGATCTGAAGTTCAGTGACATTTCCAGCGAGGTAGGCGCGGTAGCGGGTGTCCATCCAATCGCAGGTAGAGCGGGAGACCAGGCCCTGATCCATTGTCCAGACCATAAAGCCGTGGCCGGCGTCCCCGCCCCATAGGGTGCCGTCGCAATCGAAGATCGCGATCTTAGGAGCGGACTGAAGAACGAGGTGCTGAAGTTGTTGAGCGGTCCAGCGGGTGACTTCGAGCTCTGTTGATGACAAGCGACTTTGGTCCTTTAGTAAAGATCTCCAAGACTATTGTCGTCGATCACAGGGCTGAAGTGCACGGACCGATACAATGATGGGTTATCCGAGGAGTCATTGATGAGCGTGAGGATTTGGTCGAAAATCATTGTTTTTGTTGTGGTTATCGGGATGCTGGCCGGAGTTGGAGCACAGGCGCAGTTTTCGAATGTTGACGACGCCCCCCTGAGCGCAATGACCGTGCCCCAGGGGCAGCTGATACAGCCGGCAGAGCTGGCTGGAATGCTGAAAACCAGCGGGACAGAACGGCCGGTCGTATTTCAGGTGGGTTCATTCGTGATGTTTCAACAGGCACATATTCCTAACGCCGGATTCGCGGGGCCGGGTTCGCAAGCGAATGGGGCGATTTTGCTGAAAAAGTTAGCGGCACCGCTCCAGAAGAGCCAGCTGATCGTCATTTATTGCGGATGCTGTCCGTGGGGAAGATGTCCGAATATCGGCCCAGCGTATAAAGAATTGCGTGATCTTGGTTTCACGAACGTAAAGGCTTTGTACCTGCCGAACAACTTCGGAGATGACTGGGCAGTCAAAGGGTATCCCGTGGAGAGAGGAGAATAGATTTCTATCCATGCGGATGATCCGAGTTCTGGTTTTGCTGGGTTGTGCGATCACGTTTATGCCCCGCGGGGGAATGACGCAGCCCACATCGAACCTCGTAGAAAGACCGGCTCCCCAGTTTGTTCGCGGCGATTTGGACGGTCGCCAGATCGATCTGAAGGAATTTCGCGGGAAGGTTGTGCTTCTGAACTTCTGGGCCACGTGGTGCGCCCCGTGCCAAATTGAGCTGCCGCGGTTTGAATCATGGCAAAAGAGGTACGGTGCAAAGGGGCTTCAGGTTGTGGCTGTTTCGATGGACGACGGAGAAGCGCCGGTGCGCAGGACGGTGCGTCGCCTCCATTTGGCTTTTCCTGTCGTCATGGGAGATGCGAAACTCGGCGAGGCGTATGGCGGAGTGCTGGGATTGCCGATCACGTTCCTGATCGATCGCAATGGCGTTGTAGTGACGAAGCTCAAGGGCGAGACAGACCTCGAGCAACTGGAATCGCGCGTCAAGGCGCTTGTTGCGCGATGATATCGCGTCCCTTGAGGATCGGAAGTTTCAGAAATGAGCAAAACAACTGGTTAACAAACTTGATGCCTTGATGAACGAGGTTCAGTCACTCTGTCAGGGAACCCAAGTCCCTGGCGGACACGGGGATAATCAGACGTGTGGGCACTGAAAGCAACCTCGGTCTGCTGAAGGATTATCAATCGTATCTGCGTGTTGAGAAGGGGTTGCGGCCGCTGACGTGCGAGGCATACGACGGCGATCTGAAGACTTTTGCCGAGTTCCTGGAGGGCAGACAGGGCATTCTGGTGACCGCGATGCAGCAAGATGTGGCTGCGTTCCTGGAACATCTTCGCACACATTCGATGGATTCGCGGAGCGCGGCGCGGAAGCTGAGCTGCTTACGCGGCTTTTATAAGTGGCTTTTGCTCGATCGGCGGACTCACCACGATCCTACGGTGAATATCGAATCACCAAAGGCGTGGAAGGTGTTGCCGAAGTCCCTTGCTGAGCCGGAAGTGGCCGAGATGCTGGAGAGGGCTGCGATGACCGCGGAGCATCCCCAGGCGAAGGCGACAGCATTGCGAGACCGAGCAATTCTGGAAGTACTCTACGCTGGTGGATTGCGGGTTTCGGAGATAACGGGATTGGGAACCGGAGATCTTGCCCTCGATTCAGGGCGGGTGCTGGTGCGAGGCAAAGGAGACAAAGAACGCATTGTGCCGCTGGGGAGAACGGCGGTGGAGGCTCTCGAGGAGTACCTTCGCATTGGACGGCCGCACCTTGCTCGGATCAGCACGAGGCGTAAGACAAATTCGGCTCGCCACGATGCCACCCGGTTGTTCCTGTCGCTGCGAGGGATGCCGCTTACACGGCAGTGGGTGTGGCACCTGGTGAAGATGAGCAACAAAGACGCGAGTCCTCATAAGTTGCGCCACAGTTGCGCAACGCACATGGTTGAGCATGGAGCGGACCTGCGCAGTGTTCAGGTAATGCTGGGGCATGCTGACATTTCGACTACGCAGGTGTACACACATCTCGCCCTTGGACGATTGAAGCAGGTTCATCGGGAACATCACCCTCGAGCCAAGGCACGAGCACAGGATGAGTCTGTAGCGCTGGGTCAAAATGGGAGCAAGCGGGGACTGAGAGTTATTCGTGGAGGCAAAGCGCGAGAGGAACAAGCTGCTCGGCCCAGTGAACTGGCGCGCGAAGACGGAGAGCCCGCGTGATTGGCGACGGAGACATTTCCGAACGGGAGGAAACCCAAGACTCGCCTCCGTGGCTCACGCCTTTTGTTGAACAGTATCTTCGAGTGCTAGCGAATGAGCGTGGGTCCTCGGAACACACATTGCGCGCGTACCGGCGAGAGCTCGTAAATTACGGCGTATACATGAGTGGGCGGCACCCGGCAGTTTCAGGGGTGGCACAGATAGAACACCTGCATATCCGCAGCTATCTTGGGACGTTGCTAGAGCGAGGTTTGTCGAAGGCATCGACGGCGCGGGCACTCGCGGCGATCCGCAGCTGGTTCAAGTGGCTCGCACGAGCAGGGCATGTGGAGCAGAACGTGGCTTCGCTTGTCGCTACGCCGAAGCTGCCGAAACATCTGCCGCGCGTCCCTTCGATCGAACAAATGAACCGCGTGGTTGAGAGCGTGGATGATGATGCGGCCAGCTGGCCGGCGCGCGACAGGGCAATCCTTGAATTGTTGTATGGATGCGGTATTCGCAATGCCGAGCTGACGGGATTGAACCTTAACGATATCCATTGGGGGAACGAGGCGATTCTCGTTCGCGGCAAGGGGCAGAAGCAGCGCCTCGTGCCACTGGGTGATGCAGCGGCATTGGCCTTGCGAGAGTATCTGACGGAGCGTTCTGCACGGATTGCAGCGAAGTTCGGTGAGAACCTGCCATCAGCACCTGCACTGTTTGTGAGTCTCCAGCTACGCGGACTCGGGAGGCCGGGCGGCGAGGGGAGATTGACAACGCGCAGTGTGGGACGGATTGTGAAGCGCGTGGCAGTGCTGCGTGGACTTTCGGCTGATGTGCATCCACACACGTTGCGGCATGCGTTTGGTACTCATCTGCTGGAAGAGGGTGCGGATCTACGGGCAATCCAGGAACTGCTCGGCCATGAGCGGCTATCAACGACGCAACGCTATACGCAGTTGACGACGTCGCAGCTGGAAGCGGTCTACGACAGGACACATCCGCGTGCACGGTGAGCGCCGCCAATAGAACATCTAGAAGCTGACCTTGCGCTCGGGATACCACGTCAGCTTGATGGTGGTTGTCGTCAAGGTTTGCTGACCCGGAAGATAGACGGGCGCCTTCCAATGCTCGAATGTGAAACTGGCATTTAGTTCGAGATCCTTGCGGATGCGCTTCACGGCTTGAAAGTTGATGTCGTTGAGCGTCGTGCCGCCCTCGATCAGCCGGCCAGTTGCGGGGTCGATCTCGGTGGTTGAGCCGGGGATGAAATCCTTGGCAATCTTGTGGTGTCGTGCGCCGACCTGGATCCACTCGTTTCCGCTCAGGTGCCAGGTGAGCCAGCCCTGACCTCCTTTACCTTCGCGTCCAACCCAGTCACCCATGATCTGGCCGTTGTTGGTGTAGCCCTGGCGCACTAGGTATTCAAAGTACATAAAGCGGCCACCGTTACTGGTGGAGATCGGCGGATCGCTGTATGTGGCTTCTGCGCGAAAGTCGAGCTTTGGTAATCCAGGAACATGCGAGAGGTAAATGCCGGGACGCCAGCCAGCGCGCCGGGGGGCGTCGATGGGCGAGACGTCATCGTGAACCTCGCCGTCCGTATAAAGAGTGAGCCACCGCCGGAGGAAGGGCAGCCGGTAGGAGAAATCGAATGAGCCAAAGCGCGCGCCTGGATCGTTTGGACCAAGCTTGTCGCCATTGGTCGGTGAATAAAAGCTGAAGAAGCTTCTCAGGAATGTGTGCAGGGTGATTGGCGCATGCCCTTTGCCGCCCCAGATGGCAGAACGCTCGAAGCCGAATTCAAGGTTTTCTGTCGGCCGGAAACTCACTTTCTCAACATGCATCCAGGGATTCCCTCCAGAGAGCACGTTTGGCTGTCCAGGAGCAGGGTAGGAGGGATTCGGAATGTAAGTATGGCCATGCAATCCACCGACCAGAAACTCGTATCGGAATGGACCGGTGATGTAGGAGAGGCCTGGGATATGCAGCGGCTCAACGCGATTGATACGGAACGAATAGAAGTTTTCGGCGTTGTTGCTGTATGCGAATGCGCCACCCAGGCCAGGGCCTAACCAATCGTCCTGTTTGCCAAGGGAGATTTCGTGATTGAGAAAGTGCGTGGAAACGTAGGCTTCGAGAAGACGACCCCGCGTGTAGGTTCCGATCGGTCCGAGTGGGATGGTGTGCTGACCGTAGGGCTGGCCAGTATTGGGATCGATGAAAGGAATGGCATCCACGTTTGAAAGTGTCTCAGAGAGATCGGAGGAGTAGCCGGTAGCGGATGGCGCTCCTTGGAACTCACCACGCACATAGACCAGGAAACGTCCGGCTGAGGCGTAACCGCTCGCACCTGTGTAGTTGTTCAGTCCGTTCTCGTATGGCCGGCCATAATCATTGATGACGCTCTGGCCGAGATGGAAGCTGTCGTGGAGCGGAGTGCCACTGATGCCGCGAAAAGTGGAGTAGACGGACTCGACGCGAACGTTGCCTTTCAGGGTTCCGCAGGGTCCCTGGGTATCGGGGCGAAGATCGCGATCGATGGCATCGCGAAGCTGCTGGGCTTCAGCGGTCGTTGAGTCGGCGTAGTCCTGCGCGTCTTCGATTCGAGCGCTGACTTCTTCGAGCATGCGTTCGATGCTGGCACGTGTCCAGGGGCGCATCCCAAGATACATGGTATCGACATAGCCAAGGCCATACAGGCGCATCATCGCGGGATAGATCCAACTGTCGACGGGAATATAGGGCGAGTCCAATGAAGCGGGTTCGCACACCGGGGAGGGGCGGCTGTTGTCAGGAACTGCTTGCGCCGAAGCTCCGTTGAATGCTGGGCCTTCTGCCTTGAGAACGGACGGATTGAGGAACTGTGTTCCCGCAAAGAAGGATGCTGATAACACGGCAGATACGGCTGCGCGACTGCTAACGCTCATGTAGGTCACTTTATCATTCGGGGATTTGAATAATTGAGCGTCCGCCACAAAGCGCGGCCAGGCCCGCGTGATTGCGTTTTAGATTGTTCTCTTTTGACTATCGATCGAGGAATCGGGTAGCGAGGTCAAGATCACGGTGGAAAGCCGTTTGAACAATATGTGCTTCGGGATCGATCCCTTTGCTTCTGAGGTAAGTTTCCATTACCGCAACGGGCTCGAGCGCCGACTCATTCGGCGTGTTAGCAGCACCTGTCAATGCAGTTGGTTGGCTGGAAAGTACGCACTCGAGGAGTGTTGCTCCGCGAAGCTGGCGGGCACGCACGATAGCCTCGTAAGCGACACGGTAGACGGCGACGGGATCAAGGGCATCGACGACAATGGAGGGAACTCCCTCGTGTAGCGCGAGCGGTCTAGCGGGAAGAGATCGGGTTTTTCGGTTTCCAGATTCAGTGCTAGCTTCCGAGTAGTGAACGAAAACGATCGGGAGTTTGTTCTTTCCGGATACTCGTATTGCTCTTTTCCACTCAACAAAAGGCTGCGGGCCGGGAGAAAGAAAAACTGCCACGATTTCGCCTTTCTTTGCGACCGAACAGGCCGAAGCTCGTTCGCGAACCTGTTTTTGCAGATCGAGCCCAGCAGAAGGAGCGAGGATGTTTTTGCGATCTGCCTCAATGTCAGCCGCACCGGCAAGTTGTAGAGATGCTGGAGTCAGCACTCGAAAGAGTGTCTCGAGAGGCAAGCCCTTAACGATGGAGGGAAGCCAGTCTCCCGGTGCGAGGCAAAGGGTATCCCCTTCCTGAAGGTCGATGGTGGCGGCTGCTGCAGTTGCTTCTCGCCGGGAGGAGGCGTGCAAATCGCGATCGAGCTTCCCGTGCTGGAAGAGTTCGGTGGCGCGCTGCTCGAGCATGCGGCATTTGAGCATGGTGACGTAGATTGCGATGAGCTTCTCGTCAGAGATGAGCGAGGAGGTCTTGGCCTTGGTGGTCTCAGTCTTTGATTGCGTTTTTGCCATGCTGGGATTTCGGGAACGATCCGAATGAATGATTGGCTATGTGCTTGTTTCAGTGCACGGTGGTTAGATGCTACGTGGTGTAGTCGGCGTTGATACGGATATATTCGTGCGTCAAATCAGTGGTCCAGAACTTGCAGGCGCCGGCTCCTTGATGAAGGTCGATATTGATGGAGAACTCGGGCTGCTGGATGTAGGCGTGAGCTGCGGTCTCGTCGAACTCGTGGGCACGTCCGCCGTCGCGGCAGATTGGAAGTTCGCCGAATGCGATGTCGATGCGCTCCGGGTCAATTTGCGCGCCGGAGTATCCGATGGCGGCCACCAAGCGGCCCCAGTTGGGATCGCAACCGGCCCATGCAGTTTTGACAAGCGGCGAATGAGCAATCGCCTTGGCCACACGGACCGCATCGGCGTTGGAGACAGCGCCGTGGATGTGTAATTCGACGACGTGAGACACGCCTTCGCCATCGGCAACGACCTGTCTCGCAAGGGATGTACACACCTGCTTGAGCGCATCTGCGAAAACTTGATTGCCGGGTGCGACACGGGCTCCGCCGGCACCTGAAGCAAGCAGGAGGACGGTGTCGTTTGTGGACGTGTCGCCGTCAACAGAGATGCGATTAAAGCTGACCTCGATGGCATCGCGAAGATAGGCATCGAGTACGGCAGGCTCGATTACCGCGTCTGTAAGTATGTAGACGAGCATAGTGGCATGCGGGATGAGTTGCGGATGAATCATCCCGGAGCCCTTGCAAACGCCGGCGATTCGGATTTCCTGCGGGATTTCCGCGGAGCCGTCTATCTCGGGCACTGAGACTTCGACGCGAGCGAAGGCGGTCTTCTCAACGGTATCGGTGGTGATAATGGCTTGCGCGACCTGCTGGAAGTGATCGGATTGTGAGCCGAGGGAGCGGGCGAGCTCAGGCAGCACCGCGACAAGTTTAGCGGCAGGAAGGGGAACGCCGATGACGCCGGTGGAAGAAGGGAAGACTTCTTCGGGTTTGCAGCCGAGGTTGGAGGCCGCGGCCTCACAGGTCTTGTGTGCAGCATCGAGACCGACTTGACCGACTGCGCAGTTGGCATTGCCGGCGTTGATGGCAACGACTCGTATCTTGCCGGCGGTTCTGCGGAGGTGTTCTGCATCAACGAGGAGTGGCGCAGCCTTAACGCGATTCGCCGTAAAAGCTGCGGCCGCTGAAGCGGGAACGTCGGCGACAATCAGCGCGAAGTCAGTGCGGCCGCTCTGCTTCAGGCCGGCTCTGATGGCGCCGAATCGGAAGCCGCGAGGAATTACAAATTGAGAAAGGTCACTCATGAATTGAAGGGATCGGTTACCCGTGCCAACGGCTGACGCCAAGAAAAAGGAGTCAATCCATTTAATCTAACAAAGGAGGGTCGATGAAGGAGAGCGGCATCAGTGAAGCCATGGAGCATGAGGATCCGTTTCTGCAACTGGTTCAAGTGAATGTCGCTCGCGGTGATCGTGTGGTATTGCACGACATCAACCTGACAATTCGGACTGGCGAACACGTGGCGATTCTGGGACCGAATGGTTGCGGCAAATCAACCTTGATTTTCACCATAACGTGCCAGATTTATCCGATTGTGAAGGCGGGGATGCAGGTGCGGATCTTCGGACGCGATCGATGGGATCTGACGCAGTTGCGGAAACATTTCGGCGTGGTGGGCGCCGGATTGATGGGGGAATTGCCGGGTGAGCGCACGGCGGTGACGACGGGTCTCGATGCCGTGATCGCTGGATTCTTTTCAGCGTCGACCTTGTGGCCGAATCTGCATGTGACAGGCGAGATGCGGGAGCGCGCACGGGAGGCTCTGGGTCGCATCGAAGCGACGCATCTGGGCGACCAGCTTGTGGGAGAGATGTCGGCGGGCGAAAAGCGGCGCATCATGATTGCTCGCGCCCTGGTACATCGGCCGCGGCAATTGCTGCTTGATGAGCCGTCAAACGCACTTGATCTTGCTGCACAGCGCGAGCTCAGGGAGACGCTGCGCAGGCTGGCGCAAGAAGGAACAGGTCTGGTGCTGGTGACACATCACCTCGGAGATATCCTGCCGGAGATCGAACGCGTGATCCTGATGCAGGGTGGACGGATCGTGGGCGACGGTCCTCGCGAGGAAATGCTGACGGCAACGAGGCTGAGCGGACTCTTCAACACGCCCGTAAGGATCGGGCATGATGAAGAGTGGCTGCACAGCTGGTGAAGGCAGAGCCGAGGAAGTAGGAACAGGGAGTAACTATCCCAGTCTGGCGACTGGTCCGGAATACTTGGTTCAACCTTCAGAGTTGGCGTGTTTAGCGCCAGGGAGACGCTTGCGAAGCAGAGCAATCTGGCCGGTGTGGTGGGCCTCATGCTCACAAACGTGAAACCATTTGCAGAGGTTGTTGGTTGGTCCCCACGGCCATGTCTTGTCAGCTGCCAGAAGCCATGTGTCGTCCTTCTTGCGGAATTCAGCGAGAGTTTTTTCGCGAACTTCGTGAAGGATGTTGACGTAGTAATCGCGGTCGTGGCCCTTGATGGTGGACCGGCCTGCATCTCCGAGGTTCATGGCGGGATCCCACTTCTTCTTGATGTCGTCCGGCCAGGAATCCCATTTCATCTCGTCGAACGTGTTCATCTGGTAGTAGGTTTCAGTGGCAGCGAGGTGCAGCATCAGTGCGCCGATCGTGTTCGCATCCTTATCGAAGAGGTAATCAAGATCGGTTTGGGTCAGCTTCTCCGTTGCACGGAGAACGCCATTCATCTCACGCATCCAGGTGAGCTGGGAGACAAATGTGCCGATCTGGGGCGAGTAGCCCTGCAATGGGCCCAGCATGTTGGGGCCGGTTGGCGCGTCAGTGGGAGCGGCTGGTAGTACAGCGGGAGCAAGGGCCAGGAGGCTGAGTGTGGCTGTACCGGCGGTCAGGAACGATCTGCGGTTGACAGGTGCGTGTGAAAGCTCGCGTGAGCTCATGAGAACCACCTCGGAGAAAGTGTGGCAAGGACGAAGGCAGTTTACACGAGTTCGGGCAGACGTGTAATTGTGTGCCCTGCTAGGATCGAGCGGATCCCAGACGCAAATCCTCTCCTGTGGTCGTGGGGTCAGGCTCGATCGGTTTCGCAGTGACAATAGCCGCGATCAGGCACGCAACAATGAGGAGTTCGGTAATAACGGGAGCAGCGAAGAAGAAAGTGTAGGAGTTGAGAGCGAAGACGAGATAACCGAGCGCGAATACAGCGATGAGCGGGCGGAGACGTGAGGCGTTTTCCTTTGCCATGGAAGCAAGCAACCAGAGCAAGAGGGCATCCATGGAGAGGAAAATGGTTATTCCGAGCCCCATGCCCATGTAGAAATCCGAGTAACTGCGGGTGGCGCCGAATACATGAAAGGGGGATCGCATCGAGGCGGCTACACTTGTCGCTACTCCAGGAGCGGGTTTACCAAAGACACCACCGACGGTGTGGAGGACGGAGTGGATGAGGGTCAGCACGGAGGCGATCCGGAGACAAATGGCGGGCTTCATAAGTTGTCTGAATTCTACTCGCGGCAATTAGATTCTAAAAAGCTACTTATCAGGTTGACGGGAGCTATCGGCCCTGAAGAACTGCAACTCGCGGGATAAGGAGTCGATGAATGGACGGTATTGCGGAGACCCGTTGACGGTTCCTATGTGCAACTTGCTTTTTGGGGTTGGGCATCCTATATGCTTACTTGAGAAGCAAAAACCTCAAGCGGAGAGTGTATGAAATTTCCCCGAATTTCCTCGCTGCTGCTGCAGGCCATCGTTCCTGCAGTGATGATTGTGCTGGTGTCCGATCCGGCAGGCCTGTTGGCCCAGTCGACTTCCACCGACCACATTGTGAGTTCGCAGACCTTGCAGAAACAGGTCGAGTCTTCGAGCGCAGCCCGTCAAAAGAATGTCGATGCGCTGACCCGATTTATGAGCACCCCCACGGCTGAGAAGGCGATGCGGGATGCAAAGATTGATCCGGTGCAAGTGCAGAAGGCGATCCCGACGCTTTCGGATAGCGAATTAGCGAACTTGTCATCGCGTGCCTCGGATGCGCAACAGAAGTTTTCCGCAGGCGTGCTGGGCTCGAGCACGTTAACGCTGATTATCGTGCTGGTCGCGGTCATCATCATCGTTGCGATCATCCATTGACGTGCGGCGCAGCCTAGTTCATGCGTTGCTGCTGGCGGCCTCGGTTGTATCAGCCCAGGCCCCGGCGGCGATATGGATTGATGTGCCATTTGTTGCACAGCCGCGCGAGGGATGCGGTGCCGCCTCGCTGTCCATGGTGATGCAGTATTGGGCAGACAAGCAGAGATCACCGAAATCGCCCGATAGCGATGTAGCGCAGATCCAGCGTCTGTTGTACTCGAAGAGCGAGCATGGGATCCCCGCGGAGCAGATGAGCGCGTATCTCCGGCAGCATGGATTCATGGCGTTCGCATTTTCCGGTAGGTGGGGGGACCTGGAAGAGGAGATTGCGAAGGGCCGTCCTTTGATCGTTGCAACGAAGCCGGAGGGCCAATCGGAATTGCATTACGTTGTTGTTGACGGGGTCGATACAGAGAGGGGGCTCGTCACGATGAACGATCCTGCAGTTCGCAAGCTGCTGACCGAGGAGCGTGCCCGATTCGAAAAGGAGTGGAGCGCGACCCACAACTGGACCCTGCTCGCAGTTCCGGCGTCGAGTTCTCACTAGTGCTCGCTAACTTTCTCAGCACCCCACTGATTCTGCTGATAGTCGTTTCCTTGATCGCGAGAGGCGAGGCCCAGTGTGCACCTGGGGCGCAGGCCGATGCGGAATTGCATGGCTTGTACTCGCAACAGAAGTGGGAAGAAGTTATTGCGGCAGCGAAGAGAATGCCCTCGCGATCTGCTGACGTGGATTTCGATCTGGGCATGGCCTTCGCTCATCTGCAACGGTGGGAAGAAGCGCGGGGGGCATTGCTGGCGGGAGAGAAGGAATGCCGCGGGCAGAAGCGATTTCCAACGGAATTGGCGGGGGTAGCATTTCAACAGAAGAACTATCCGGAAACTGCACACTGGATTGAGAAGGCACTGCGGCTGGATCCGCAGGACGAGTATGCCAATGAGTTTGCCGGCAGTGTGTTCCTGCTGATGGACAATCTCGATGCGGCGTTGAAATATTGGAACCGAATTCAGAAGCCGCGGATCGATGCTCTGCGAATCGATCCGAATTTGAGAGTACAGCGAATTCTGCTTGAGCGGGCATTCGTGTTCTCGCCCCAAGCGGAGTTGCAGTGGGGCCAGTTGCTGGTGAGCGAGGCACGGCTGAATGGGATGGGAATCTTCCCTGCATACAGCATCAGGCTGAATGCGCGCGAGGGCGGCAGATTTGACGCGCAGTTCCATTCGGTCGAGAGGAACGGATTCGGAAATGGATGGCTGCAGTCTCTGGTGTCAGTGTTTTCGGGACTGCCGTACGAGACGGTGTACCCCAGCTATTTCAACATCGGGCGCTCAGCGAGGAATGTTGAATCGCTGGTGCGTTGGGATGCGCAGAAGCGGCGGGTATGGGCGGAGGCGTCGGGGCCATGGCACTTTCTGCCGCAGTGGCGGTGGGGCATGGCGCTGGATGGGCGGGATGAGAATTGGGTGATCCGAAGGTCTTTTACGGGAGATGCGCCGGTGCTAGGCGCGTTCAAGCTCAAGCGGGAGATTGCAGGCGGGTCTCTTCGTTCGATTCAGAGTGGCCGATTTCAGTGGCAGTCAGGGGCTGAAGCTTCTCACCGGACATACACCAGGATTTCAAGCGGCACGGCGCTAAACGGTAAACTCGTCTCGCCGGGTTGGGGCATCAAGCAGGTTACGAGCGCGAATGCGCGGGTACTGGATGTTCCTGAGCGCCGGTTCAGGGTCGATGCGTTTGCGTCGTCTGAACTCGAGCGGTTGTGGTCAAAGCCGGCGCGGTTATTTGAGAAGGCGCAGGGCGGGATTTCTGCCCGATGGTTGCCGAAGGCTGAAGGGGCTCCATACGAATTCACACAGCGTGTTCGAGGCGGCGGAATCGGGGGAGCGGCTCCAATTGATGAGCTTTGGATGATTGGCGTAGAGCGCGATACTGATCTCTGGCTGCGCGGACACATTGGAACGCGAGGCGGCAAGAAAGGAAGTGCGCCAATGGGGGATCGCTACCTCCTTTCAAACAGCGATTTCTATCGCAGCGTGTGGGGCAACGGGCTGGTCAGTGTCAAAGCCGGGCCGCTGCTTGACATTGCTCGCGTGGCGAGCCCGACTAACGGTCTTGCGCCAAAGCAGTGGCTCTTTGATGTCGGCGCCGAGATGAAGCTCACGGTGCTGGGAACGGGTGTCGTGCTCACCTACGGACGCGATCTCCGGACAGGAAACAATGCGTTCTACGGATCTGTCGCGCAGCATTGACCGGAGAAGTTGGGTGGGTCATTTCGGCTTGCTTGTCTGAACTGTGATCTGGCCGGAGTCGATGGTGGCGCCTGAGCGCGCGATGGTCTGAAAATACAGCTGGTCTCCGTCGACCTCAACGAGCATGAACGTGCGATCCGTGTCAAAGCCAACCTGATCGAGGTCGCAGGCGGCACGGAGATTGTGGTATCTCAGTTGGCCAGAATTGCCGTCGAGGAAGAAGTAGATTCCTTGTTGGGGCTTGATGCGTTCGTAGACGTGCTCATGACCGCTCCAGACGACGTTGACGCCGTATTTCGTGAAGAGCGGCATGAGTTGATTACGCAGGTCGATATCGGGACCGTGGAACTTGGCGCATGTGTACAGGGGATGGTGGAAGTAGGCTATCTTCCACTTGGCAGATGAGCCCTTGAGCTTGTCCTCGAGCCAGGAGAGTTGGTGAGGCGTCATGTAGTTGCTGTCGAGGACGAAGAAATCGATGTTCTTCTTTTTGAACGTGTAATAGTGATTGCCGCCCATGTTGTACGGCTTGTAGTTGATCTCGATCTGTGCGTCGTCGTGATTGCCGAGCGAAGCGTAGAACTTTACACCTTCATCGAGAAGGGATTTGTAAGGCTCTTCGAACTTGACACGAAAATCACGAGGCGAATGACCACCGTAGATGTTGTCCCCATCCATGGTAACGAAGTCGAACTTTACTTTTGTCCAGTAGTGCTGCATCTGGTTGGCGATTTCAAGTTCAGGACCTTCGCCGGTTCCGTTGTCGCCGATCACTGCCCAGCGGACGGAGCCATCCTTCAGGGGTAAACGAACATCGGGGACGCCCCCGGGCAGAGGCGGAGCCTTGGGCGGGGTTTCGTCCCCGGGGAGCCCGGGATAGAAGGCGATGAGAAGCGGGATGAGGAGTATCTGTGCGTATCGGATCGGCATGTGCGTCTTTTTCTTCACGGAAGAGCATTGGGCAGGTAGTCGATCACGAGATTCGCGACGGAGTCGCGCAGCGCCAGCGTTTTCCCCGCAATGCAATAATCCAACCCTTTGGGCAAAGCAGGCAATACCTTGAGAACAGTCGGGGGAACGGACTGGATTGGCTGGCCGTTCTGGTTTGGAAACTCGGCATTGACTTTGAATTCAGCGGGAGCACCCGGCTCAGCGTGGTCGAGGCTGATTTTGATCTTTTTGCCTTCAGGGCTATCGAACAGATTGGAGAGGATCTTGCGGAACGCTTCAGAGGTCTCAGATGTGAAGAAGTCGCCCCGGCGTGCATTGGCGCGGGATTGCTGTACGGCAACCCGGATTTGCTTGCGCTGCTGTTGAAGTTTGGCAACGTCGGAAGTTGGCTTCATTTTGTCAGCTGCGAGCATGTGCTCTTTGTCCGTATATGCTTTCGCTTTATTGCTGAAATCGGAAAGGAGCCTTTGGTCGGACGGCCCAGCGGGTGACGATTGTGCGAACGCCGGGTGAAACGGTCCGGCCGCGAGCAGCACCATAGCAAACAAAAGGGAAGGATATGTACTCGCAAGATTCATTATTCAAAACCTCCTTGCGGACCTTGGCTCACCTGGCCTTTTGATCCGGCTTCGCGGGCTCCTCGCTTGCTGCGGTTATCACGACTTCTTTCAGGGCATCTCTCACCGCTTCTTGTACTTCCTCCTGGAAGGCTTCACGGACAGTCTGCGCGACCTCGTCAGGCTCAAACGGGGTCGGGTCTTTCGTGTCGATCACTTTTTCGAGCACCTGTTCTACGACGGGCTTAATGGCGATGTGCTTCGCAACCTCTTTGGCAACTTTCTTCGCCGGTACGACGAGTGCTGAGGCGAACTTCGAGTCTTCTACGACGGGCTCGGAACGTTTCCAGTCTTTTTCGAAGATGGTCTCCATCTGCTTCACGACCTTTTTGTCGCGGAAGATGATGCCGATCTCCCGCCGGGCTTCCAGTTCGAGTTTTCGTAGGCTCTGGCTGCCGAGGAATGCGGTGTTTCCGTCTCGGAGCATAGCGCGCAGGTGAAGACGCGAGGGAAGACGGCGTACAGGAACTGTTCCGTTCTTCGCGGATGCACGGGAGAGGACGCGGACTTCGACTCCGGAGGAGATTTTTTTGTTCAGGAGTTTCACGAAATCGCTGTCACTGATCTTCATTTCGTAAATAAGAAGCCTCTTCTTCGTGCCTGCGATGAAGTCCGTGAGGCATTTGCGCGCGTTAACAGGGCTGACGACCAAATCGTCTTTTACCTTTGTGTATGGGCGACGCTTTGAGTCGCATTCAAATAGGCGAATCGCCTCTCTTACGGCGCTTTTTCCGTTAACAGCCAGGCCGAAAGACCGGCTTAGATCGATATCCATGTGCGTGAAGTTGAAGCCAAGGAGGTACAGCACCTTGTCATCGATAATGAACATTTTTCCGTGGTATCGAACGAGGTCGTCGGCAGTACGGGTGACGGTGATGCCTTGGGCGAGGAGACGCATTTCGAGTCGACGCAGGTTTTTCTCCTCGCCCTGGTTTGTATGGGCGATGAGGGCTTGGACGGTTACGCCGCGACCGACTGCCTCCAGAAGAGCCTTTTCGATCTCAACGCGATCGAAACGAAAGATGAGAATGCGGATACTTTTTTTGGCTTTTCGCAGCGCTTGAATAAGGGGTTTGATGCCATCGTCCGGCTGAATGAGGAGCTTCACTCGATCTCTCCTTTGAACGCTGCAACAGATACGTACTAAAGAAGATGCATTTTGCAAAGTTGAGGATGTACCGGGCACCCTGCGGAGCAATCCAGCGCTTCTAATCAGAAAGCGTTGTTGCAGCAAGGAGAGAACGAATGAAGTGCAACCGCCGTGTGTTGAACTGGGCGTTGGCCGTTTGGCTTCTGCTTCCATGCATTCCCTTGATAAGCCAGCAGGCTGAGAGACAGTCCTCGCAGATCAGCAAAGAGAAGAACGAAAAACCGATAGATCGGGGGCGACTGCGCCATCCCTTACTCTGGCACGATCCGGGAAGAATAGCGGACCTGAATCTTCTTTACGGACTGGGAGGAAGGGAAGGGCAGCCTTTGTCACCGTTCAACTTTGAGTCAGAAGATGCTAGCGGCACAAACCCGAAGTTCGACGTTCGCGATGCGCATGGAACGAAGTGGAGGGTTAAGCTGGGTGACGAGGCAAGGCCGGAGGTAACGGCTTCTCGGTTGCTCATCGCGAACGTC
>Ga0207698_10000015_pt1 | contig 207368 bp, 213 predicted proteins | sample KBSCornC22_FD_184298 | JGI IMG/M metagenome (GOLD analysis project Ga0207698, IMG submission 184298) | Corn rhizosphere microbial communities from Kellogg Biological Station, Michigan, USA - KBS Corn C2-2 (SPAdes) (version 2) | ecosystem: Host-associated > Plants > Roots > Rhizosphere > Soil ... | reverse complement strand
CGCTGAGAAAGGCAGTAATGCCGGCGATAAAGGCGGCGGCGGCTCCGGTGGCGGCGGGTCGGCCAATGTCGGCGGCGGCGAAGGCGGCACCACGGCCACGGGCGGCGGCACCGGGGGCGAAGGCGGGTCAGATGGGGGCGGCGCCACGGGCGGTGAAGGCGGCGGGTCAACCCCGAGCGGCGGCGGCTCGACGGGCGGCTCCGGCAGTGGCACCTCCTCCGGCGGCAGCAGTGGCGGCGGCGGCGGAGGCGGCAGCAAGGGCGGTGGCGAAACCGGCGGCGGAACGACCACCAGCACCTCCGGACAGGTGACCAGCACCGTCAACGAAACCGTCCATCAAGTGGACGAAACCGTCACCGGTGGCACCCTCGAACAGACCGGCGTCACCGGTGTTACCGAAGAAGTAGTCGAAAGCGTCGCCGGCCCTGAATCGGTCGTTGGCGGAGTGGTCGACGAAACCACCAAGACCGTCGAAGGCGTCGGCAAGACGGTCGAAGGCCTGGGTAAGTAGGTAGGTCTCCTCAGTTGTTCCTTTTGGCTGTTATGCAGCCATAAGGAACAGGGAAAAATCCGACTCATCCCTTTAGTTGTTCCTTTTAGCTGCTCTGCGAGCAAAAGGAACAGGAGTCGGCCACAATGCGCGTCCGATGGCTGAGCAGGGACAGGCGGTGGCAAGCGGCGATCCGATCGCTGGTTCGGCCGTGTTCCCGCGCGGCAGTCGGGTCAATGAGGAAGGGCACCTGGAGGTCGCTGGTTGCGACGTCGTCGAACTGGCCGAAGAGCACGGCACCCCGGCCTACATCTACGCCGAGGACGACATCCGCTCCCGCGCCCGCGAATATCGCGAGGCGTTCGAGAGCCGCGGTGCCGAGTACGAGGTCCTCTTCGCTTCCAAGTCGCTGCCCTGCACCGCTGCCTACGCGCTCTTCGCCGAGGAGGGCTTGTCAGTGGACGTCGCCTCCGGCGGCGAGCTGCACATGGCGCTGAAGGCCGGGTTCGATCCCGACCGGATCCACATGCACGGCAACAACAAGTCCGACGAGGAGATCCTCTTCGCGGCACGGTCGGGAATCCACCACCTGATTCTCGACTCCTTCGACGAGATCGAGCGCTGCGAGCGCCTGCTCGACGAAACGCAGCGGGTGCTGATCCGGGTGACGCCGGGGATCAAGCCCTCGACCCACGACTACATCACCACCGGACAGCTCGACTCGAAGTTCGGCTTCGGGCTCGAGGACGGCCTGGCGGCGCTGGCGGTCGAGCGGGTGCTCGCCTCTGACAAGCTCGAGCTGGTCGGGCTGCACGCTCACATCGGTTCGCAGATCTTTGAGCTCGAGCCCTACACGCTGGCGATCCGGGCGCTCGGCGAGCTGGCCGGCGACTGGTGTCGGGTCGTCAACGTCGGCGGCGGCCTCGGTGTCGCCTACACCGCCGAGGACGAGCCGCCCTCGATCGACGCCTACGTTGACGTCAAGGTGCGCGGGGTCGCCGAGGTCTTCGGCGAGGGGGTGCGGATCCTGGTCGAGCCGGGGCGCTCGCTGGTCGCCAACGCCGGCATCACCGCCTACCGCGTCGGCACGATTAAGGAGATCGCCGGGGTGCGGACCTACGTCGCCGTCGACGGCGGCATGTCCGACAACCTGCGGCCGATGCTCTACGGGGCCCGGTACGAAGCGCTGATCGCTGATCGCGCTGCCGCGCCCCCGGAGACGCTGGTAACCGTCGCCGGGATGCACTGCGAGTCCAGCGACATGCTGGTCCGCGACGCGATGCTGGCCGAGCCGGCGGTCGGCGACGTCCTCGTCACCCCGGCCACCGGCGCGTACGGTTACGCGATGGCCTCGAACTACAACGGCGTGCCGCGCCCGCCGGTCGTCTTCTGCCGCGACGGCGCCTCGCGCGTGGTCGTGCGGCGCGAGACCTACGAGGACCTGACCGCGAGGGACGCCTAGCGCGCGATGGCCTCTGAAGGTTCCAAACCGGTTCGCATCGGGCTGCTCGGACGCGGTACCGTCGGCGCCGCCTTCGCCGACCTGCTGGGCGAGCGCAGCGCCGCCGTTGAGGCGGCGACGGGGCTGCGGCCGGAGATCGCCGGCGTGTTGACCCGCGAAGAGGGCGAGTTCGAGGCGATCCTCGCCGGCTCCGACCTCGTCGTCGAGCTGATCGGCGGGACCGAGCCGGCGCGCGAGTACGTGCTGGCGGCGCTGCGGGCGGGCAAGCCGGTCGTCACTGCCAACAAGCAGCTGCTCGCCCAGCACGGCGACGAGCTCTTCGCGGTCGCCCGCGAGGCGGGGGTGCAGCTGCGCTTCGAGGCGGCGGTGGCGGCGGTGATCCCGATCGTCCGCACGATTCAGGAGAGCTTCGGCGTCACCGAGATCTCGAAGGTCTTCGGGATCGTCAACGGGACGACCAACTTCATCCTCACCGAGATGGCGGCGAGCGGCGCCGGCTACGACGCGGTGCTGGCGCAGGCGCAGGAGCTCGGCTACGCCGAGGCCGACCCGACCGACGACGTCAGCGGCGCCGACGCGGCGGCGAAGATGGCGATCCTCGCTCGGCTCGCCTTTCACACCCCGGTGACGCTCGACGAGGTCACCTACGAGGGGATCGAGCGGGTGCTCCCCGACGACCTCGCCTACGCGAAGGAGTTCGGCCTCTCGCTGAAGCTCCTGGGGATCGCCGAACGGCGCGACGGCGGCGTCAGCGTCCGCGTCTTCCCCTGCTTCCTCTACCGCGGCCACCCGCTGGCGCCGATCGAGGGTCCGTTCAACGCGGTGATGGTCGAGGCGCCGGCGATCAGCGAGGTGACGATGTCGGGACCGGGGGCGGGGGGGCTGCAGACCGCCTCGGCGGTGCTCGGCGACGTCGTCTCGATCCTCGCCGGCGACGCGCCGGTGCACGAGACCCGGGTCGAGCTGCCGATCGTCGCCGACGTCAGCTCCTCCTTCTATCTCTACCTCGAGGTCGCAGACGAGCCAGGCGTGCTGGCGCGGGTGGCGACCGTGCTCGGCGACCACGGCGTCTCGGTCAAGAGCGTTGTCCAGCGCGGGATTGGCGACGAGGCGCGGCTGGTGATGGTGATTCATGAGTGCCTGGAGTCGAAGTTCGCGGAGGCACTGGGGGCGCTCGGGTCGCTGGACGAGATGCGGGCCGCGCCGCGGGCGATCCGCGTAATCGAGGAGGAGTACTAGTGGCGGCCGGCCTGATCGACCGCTACCGCGACCGGCTCTCCCTGGAGCCGGGCGACCCGGTGGTGACCCTGAACGAGGGGTCGACGCCGCTGATCGAAGCGCCCCGGCTCTCGGAGCGCATCGGAGCGCGCGCCTATTTCAAATTCGAGGGACTGAACCCGACCGGGTCGTTCAAGGACCGGGGGATGACGGTGGCCGTGTCGCGGGCAAAGGGGCGCGGGGCGGAGGCGATCATCTGCGCCTCGACCGGCAACACCGCCGCCAGCTGCGCCGCCTACGCGGCCCGCGCGGGGATGCGCGGGGCGGTGATCGTTCCCGAGGGCAAGATCGCGATCGGCAAGCTCGCCCAGGCGCTGATGCACGGCGCCCGCGTCGTCGCCCTGCAGGGGAACTTCGACGACGCCTTGCGGATCGTCCGCGAGCTCTCGCAGAAGCACCCGATCGAGCTCGTCAACAGCGTCAACCCGCACCGGATCGAAGGCCAGAAGACGGCCGCCTTCGAGGTGGTTGAGGACCTGGGGGAGATGCCGGGGGCGCTGGCAATCCCGGTCGGCAACGCGGGCAACGTGACCGCCTACTGGCGTGGGTTCCGCGAGCTCGCCTCCGGCGGCGATGCCGAGCTGGGCAAGCTCGAGGGCGATAAACCGATCCTCTACGGCTTCCAGGCCGAAGGCGCCGCGCCGCTGGTCCGCGGCGAGCCGGTCGACCATCCCGAGACCGTCGCCTCGGCGATCCGGATCGGCAACCCGGCCCGTTGGGAGGAGGCGATGGCCGCCTTTACCGCCTCCCGCGGCCGCGTCGCCGCCGTCTCCGACGAGCAGATCCTCAATGCCTACCGCTGGCTCGCCGACAACGAAGGCGTCTTCTGCGAGCCCGCCAGCGCCGCCTCCGTAGCCGGCCTCCTCGCCCACGGCCTCCCGACCGTTGAAGACGCCCCCAAGCCCGAGACCATCGTTTGCGTCCTCACCGGCCACGGCCTCAAGGACCCCGACACCGCCCTCTCCAAAGCCCCCTCCGTGATTAACTGCGCCAACGACCTCAGCGCCGTCGAGCGGGCCGTTTTCGACTAGGTATGGAGACACCGTACGGCCCTGTACGGTAAGACAGTACGAGATGGTATGGTAGTGCCATACCTATGGAGGAGCTAAACCCTTTCGTCTTCAGCCGTCCGCTTGATCCCGATCACCTGATCGACCGGGAGCGGGAGGCGGAGCAGCTGGTCGCGCTTGCGGAGGGTGGACACGCCACCCGGCTCTCCGCTCCTCGCCGCTATGGCAAGACGAGCCTTCTACGACGGGTCGGGCGGGACGCCGAAAAGGTCGGGTTCTACTATGTGGAGGTCGACTTCTACGGCGTCCTTTCGCAGGAGGACGTGGCGGTAAGGCTCGAAAAGGCATACCGCGAGCTGAAATCAGCGCCACGCCGCGCCGCGGAAGCGGCGATACAGGCCCTTCGCCCGCGGGTGAGCGTGGGAGCGGGTCCAGCTCGGGTCGAGGCTCGTCCAGCTTTGAGTCAAGACCAGGAAAGCTCGCGAGCTCTGGTCGGCCTTCTAGATCTGCCCCTCGAGCTCTACGAGCGGACTGGCACGCGGACCCTGGTGGCTTTCGATGAGTTCCAATCGCTTCTTGCGGTGGGTCCGCAGATAGATGGTCTCTTCCGTAGCCGGATTCAGCGCCATGGTGACTCCGCCAGCTATATCTTCGCCGGCTCCCACCCCGGTCTCATGGAGCAGCTATTCGGCGCTTACGAGCGGCCCTTCTTCGGTCAAGCACGGGTGATGAAGCTCGGGCCGCTGCAGAATGCCGACTTGGTCGAATACATAGGAGAGCGATTCGAAACCGGTGATCGCGATGTGACGCCTGTCATCCATGCACTTCTCGACCTGGTCAAAGGCCATCCTCAGCGGGCCATGTTGCTTGCCCACTACCTTTGGGAGGAGACGCCGCGCGGCGAGGCTGCTACCCCGGTGCGCTGGCAGGCCACCCTGGACACGCTCTTCTCCGAATATGGCGAGGCCCTGCAGGCCACCTGGGACGCCTTAGAGACCAAAGAGAAAGCAGTTCTGGCTGCTCTCGCCATAGGCCGTGATCCACTCTTCTCTGACCGCACTCTCAGTCGCTTCAATCTCTCCAAGGGTGGAGCCCAGCATGCACGAGACGCCCTGACGAAGCGGGGCCATCTGCACCGGGTCGGGGACGGGTGGGACCTGGTGGACCCCTTATTGACAGAGTGGATCGTGAGACTGGAGAGAGGTATGGAAAGAACTGAGACTTCATGACCGCGCGCCACCGGCTCGTCCGCGTCCCCGCCTCTTCGGCCAACCTCGGCCCCGGGTACGACGCGATGGCGGCGGCGATGGCGCTGTTCCTCGAGCTGGAGGTGGAAGAGAGCGGCGAGTTCTCCTTCGACGATGGCGGCCTCGGGGTCTCGACCGGGCGCGACAACTTGATCGTGCAGGCGTTCGAGAGCCTGCGGCCGGCCGACGGGATCGCCTTCCGGCTGCGGAGTGAGATTCCGCTGACGCGGGGACTGGGGTCGAGCTCGGCGGCGATCGTCGCCGGTCTTTACGCCGCCGACCATCTCTATGAGCTGGCGCTCTCGAAGGAGGAGATGCTGGCGCGGGCGACCGCGATCGAGGGGCATCCCGACAACGTCGCCGCGGCGATCTACGGCGGGTTCGTGGTCTGCGGGATGGGCGAGGAGGGGCCGAGCGCGGCGCGTTTCGATCCACCGGAGGGCCTCGAGGGGATCGTCGTGATCCCGCCCGAGGAGGTCTCGACCGAGCTGGCGCGGGAGGCGATCCCGGCCGAGGTGCCGCTGGCCGACGCCGTCGCCAACGTCTCCGCTGCGGCGATGCTGGTGCTGGGGCTGCGCAGCGCCGACCTCGACCTACTCGCCCGCGGTTTGCGGGACCGCCTCCACCAGGACCGCCGCCGCGAGCTTTATCCGCGCTCGATGGAGATCGTCGATTCGGCGCGCGAGCTGGGGGCGCTGGGGGCGACGATCTCCGGCGCCGGCCCGACCGTGCTCGTCTGGACCACCTGGCAGGACGCCGGCAACGTCGCCAGTGCCCTGGAGGAGCGTTGCGCCGGCTGGGCCGAGGTGCGGCGGCTGCCGTTCAGCCCCCTCGGCGCCGACGTTCCGGAGCTATAGATGGACTGGGTCGTTCGATTCGGACTCGTGGAGCTAGCGCTCGGGGGCCTGCTCGGCTGGGCGATGGTGGTGCGCGACGAGCGGCCGGAGTGGCTGCGGCGGATCGGCGTCGTGGCGCCGCAGCGGATCCGCCAGGTCCACCTCGATTACGTGATGATGGGCCTGATCCTGATCGGGGTCGGCCTCGCGGTGCCGGATCTACCGACCGCGGTCGCCATCGCCCTCGTCTTCGGGACGATCGTCAACCCCTTTCTCTTCGTCCCGCTCGCCTTCGCGCCGGACGTCGACAAGCGCCTCTGGTACCGGGCGCTGGCGACGATCTCCTTCATCGGCGTCAGCGGCGGGCTGGTGGTCGCGGCGATCGTCGGCCCTGGTTAGACGTTCGTCAAAGCGTTCCGGCGGCGCGGATAGAGTCGGCGCATGCCGACCATGAAGAAGCTTCCGCTCGTCCTGCCCGCTCTCGTCCTTGCCGCCTTGCTGCTCGCCCCGGCCGCCGCGCAGGCGACGCTCGCGTATGTGAAGAACCCGGCCAACCCGACGGTCTTCGCGGCCGCCGACGACGGCTCGGGCGCGAAGAAGCTGGTGGCCGGATCGAACCCGCACGTTTCGCCGGACGGGCAGATCGTCGCCCTGCTGAAACAGGCGCCCTCGCTGAAGGCGAAGCCGGAAATGGTTCTCGCTCCCGCCTGCGCCTGCGCCCCGCCGACCGTCCTGGTCAAAAACTGGCGCCAGCCCGAAGTCTTCGCCTGGTCCCCCGATTCGAAGCTGGTGGTCGCGGTCCTGGGGCCGGAACTCGGCAAGCAGCGCCTCGTTCTGATCGACACCGTGACTGGCCAGCAGCGGACGATCGCCAAGGGCTTCTTCAACGGCGTCAGCTTTTCGCCCGACGGCGGCGAACTCGTCTACGCGATGGCCGGCGGGGAAGCGTTCCCGCCGCGCAGCGACCTCTTCCGGATCGAAGTGCTGCCGCCCGGCGCGGTCAGCGTCAAGGCTGTCGTGCCGGTGCGCCTAACCAAGGACCACAACTCCGCCTATCCGCTCTGGGGGCCGCAGAAGATCGTCTTCGTCAAGACCCTCGACGCGAAGAAGCGCAAGTACGGCCCGAAGAACGACCTCTTCCTGATCAACCCGAACGGCAAGGGAGTCAAGCGGCTCACCCACACCAAGGTCGACCCGCTGCTGCAAGGCCTCTTCCCGACTGCCTGGTCGGCCAGCGGAAACCAGTTGCTCGCCGAGTTCGAGGGCCAGGACACGAGCTACGCGGTCAAGGTCAACCCGAAGACCGGCGGCGAAAAGCCGGTCTCGAAGTCAGGCGAGCAGGGCTTCGTCGGCACCGCCCTCTCCAGCGACGGCAAATTCGTCCTCGGCTACACCGGCGGCTTCGACCCCGGCCTCAAGCACGACGTGGTGAGCTTCCCCTACAGCGGCGGCAAGGGGAAGGTCCTCGTCAAGAACGCCTTCCTGCCCGACTGGAGCCGCTGATCAACTACTCGAGGGAGAGCTGCTCCTCGGCCTCGGACGGTTTTGGAGCGGCTCTTTCCTCTGCCGTCGGCATTGGTAGCTCGTCGGCGGCGAATACCGGCCCCTCGACGATCTTGTCGAGTAGCTCGGAAAGCTGGGGCGCCAGTGCCACGGTCTGCTCGAGGATCCACAGCAGGCAGCAGAGCTCCTCGGTGAAATCGGCCGGCCACTTCTCGGGTCGAATGTCGTCGAGAGGAGACGAGCGTTTCCCGGCACCCTCCTTCATCCGGTAGGAAAGCCAGGATCGGACGACCTGTAATCCCGAGACGCTGAAGTTCCAGACCTCGGGAGAAACGGGCTCGAAAACGCCATCGCCGACCCGGAGTCGTTGGGCTTCTTCCTCGTATTCGAACGTCTCCGGATAGCGGTCCTTCTCGGTTGGCACGGCAACGGTGCATTTGGCTTCCCCCGGCGGAATCTCCCCGTACTTCTCACCTGACGGGACGAACCGCTCTCCGTAGGTGTGCAGCCAGATCAGCCTGCCGCCCAGCTCGGCAGCCTTCGCCATCAAGTCAGGGTCCTTGGTGATGGGAATGCGAGGCCCCGGCACCTCAAGCTCGTCGGCGAAGCGGCTCGTGTAGTCAGCCGAGAGGATTGCGTAGACGTAGGCGAAGAAGTCCTCGGGGGCTACCTCCTTGCCGAGGTTCTTCTCCAACACCTCCAGGAGACCCGCAACCAGGTTTGGCTCATGGCCCTCCGCGTCTCGCCAGAGTGGGACTGCATCCTTTGCGCCGAAGGAGCCGCGGAAATGGTGGAGGTCGGGGATCTGTGCGGCGGCGACAGCACCGGGACCCTCACCCAGTAGCCCCGTGAGGAGGCTGGTGAAGAAGACTTGCTGGGTGCTCAAGACTGCCCACAGCGGAGGGCGTGGCCGGTCAATGAGGCGGGCATCAGGAAGCATCCATTGCCGATCGAGGCTGCGATACGCCAGCCGCTTTGGCGACAGAGCCTTCGTTCCCGGATCGAGGTCCTTGATGGGAGAAAGCCGTTCCTCGGGGTCCTTTAGATCCTTCGCGCTGCGATCGGGATTCTTAGCTGCGGTCGAACGCATCAATGTCTCCCGTTCAGATGCGGGGGAACCGACCAGCTTGCTCCATCGTCGTTCGAGGATCTTGCTGCCCGGGGAGACCGGCCAGGTGCGCTTGAACTGGATTCCGGAGTGTTGCCACGGAAAGAGGTCCGTCAAGGGCGGCCACGAAAAGTAGTCGCCCTCCCGCTGAGGCAGGAGCGGTGCCTCCCACTCGGAAAAGCAGCCTTCCCAAGGCAGATCGGAAAAACTGTCGATCGAGGCCAGTTTCTCCAGCTTCGATGCTCTGGATCCTGCAATGAGGTCGCGGCAGTAGTAGACGGCTGCTGCGGTCTTGGTATGCGGTTTATCGCTACGGAACCCGATCGCTATCGCAACCGGGTTCTGGATTGCGAATACGTTCTCGCTTTTGCGGGCGCCGAGGTTGTCGCCGCCGAGGTCGATGATCCAGAGCTCGTCGAAGGTCTCCCGCATCACCCTCCGCATCCCGGCGAAGGCTGGCCCTCGCAGGTAGGAGGAGGCGGTGATAAAGCTGACGATGCCGCCTTCGCCGCTCTGCTCGAAGACCTTCCACAGCGCCCAGCGCCAGAAGTAGACGTAGTCGTTGTAGAGGTTCTTCAGCTGGCCGCCGGCCCCGACTTTGCGCACCGGGTCGATGAAGCCGCTGAGGATCGGCTCTTCGCCGTCGCCGCCGTAGCGGACCCAGCCACCCTTGCGCTCGGTGCCCTCGTCCTCGGCATCGATCTGCTGACGGTCGTAGGGCGGGTTGCCGATGCAGACCAGCACCCGCTCCTCCGCCTTAACTCGCCGCGCCCGCTCGCTCTCCTCGCTGAGCTTTTTATGGGTGAGCGAGGTCTGTTTGCCGCCGCCGGGCACGAACGGGCTCTCCAGGGTGTCGGCGAGGTAGACCTGGACCCCGTCCTCCGGCAGCGTCCCGCCGCGCTCGAGGATGCGCTGCGCGACACGCAGGTGGGCCACCGCATATGGGCCGACAAGAACCTCGAAGCCGTGGAAGTTGGAGGCTGCAGTCGTAGCGCGGCCGGCGGCCTCTCCCGGCCCGAACCGGTTGGTGGCCTCGGTTAACCCTTCGTCGATCGCCGCGAGCAGGTAGGTGCCGGTGCCGGCGGCCGGATCGAGGAGGACCACGCCGTCGTCGACGATGCCGAGGCTCTTGCCGAAGCGCTGATGGAGAAGCTCGGTGACCAGCCGGACCTGCGCTTGCACCACCTGGCCGGGGGTGTAGTACACGCCGCGGTTGTTGCGGAGCTTCGGGTCATAGGCGGCGAGGAAGTCCTCGTAGAAGTAGAGCCACGGGTCGGTGTTGCTGGCGACGGACATCATCGTCGGGTCGACGGCGCCGATCGCGCGCTCCAGCAGGTCGATCGGGACCTCGACCTCGGCCCGCGACTCTTTCTGAGCCAGGATCCTCAGGACCTGCGCCAGCAGCCCGTGGCGCTCGTCGAGCTTGTCGGCTGCGCTTGCCTTGAGGTTTTCGGCGCCTTCCACCCGCGCTAGCAGCAACGCATAGGTGACGGTTTGTGCGTAGGCGTCGGCAAACTGCTGGTCATCCGCGTCGGCGAAGAGGTACTGCCGCCACTCCGCCGCCAGCAGGTGCATCGCCGAGCTCTCCACTTGCACGGCAGCCAGGGCTGCGTCGCGCAGCAGCCGGCAGAGCGGGGCAAGCGCTTCTGCGAGCCGCTTCGGACTGGTGGGGACGATTGGTTCCCAGCTGACGAAGTTCCGCAGGAGCAGCTCTAGCTCGGTTGCGTTGCTGTCGGTGACAGCCGCCGCTCCGACGGATTGCACGTCGCCGGAGAGCTTCACGACCTTTCCCACGAGGTCACCGCTGCGATACAGGGCCCACTCGTTGCCGTCGCTATAGATCAGGTTCGGGTGGTCGCTGAACTTCTTCCACTGTTTGCGGTCGCTGCCTTTGAGCTTGCTCACGCGCGCTCCCTTGCCGGGAGCCTTGAGCTCGATGTGACCGCAGACGAGGTTGTCGACGGTGACAGCCACGTCGGGGCGGCCTTCGAGGTCGGGCATGGCGGACTCGGTCGTCGCCACGGCCTCGCTGCCAATCAGCTGCCCAAACCGCTTCACCAGCTCCACGACTGGAGGCTTGAGCTGGTCCTCCGGTTGCGAGTGCGCCGCCGCCGCGGCCGAGTAGGCGGTGGTGGCCGACTCCGAAAACGCTTCGAGTATTTCCCGAAAGCTCACCGCCCGGATTCTTACGGTTGGCTGCGGATGCTCAGCCTGCTGCGCCCCCGAGCGCTTGCTTAGAACAGTTCTGCACGGTTAGGGTCGGGGCATGGCCAACTACGCGATCAAGCATCGGGATGAGTTCGAGCGGATGGAGGGGTCAGGGGACTGCACCTGGCTGCTGGCGCGCAAGGCGCTCGGGACCCAGGCCTTCGGTTACAACCTGGTCGAGATTGGGCCGGGCGGGCAGATCCCCGAGCACGACGAGGGCCAGAGCGGGCAGGTCGAGCTCTACGCGATCCTCGAGGGCGAGGCGGTGATGTTGCTTGACGGAGAGGAGCACGAGGCGCCCGCTGGGACCTTCGCGTCGATCGAGCCCGCCGCGACGCGGCAGATCCTCAACCGCTCCGATGCCAAGGTCGTCGCGCTGCTGATCGGCGTCGAGCCCGAGGGCGGCTACCAGCCGATGTCCTGGGGCTGAGGTCGTCTTTGTAGCGTCGGCTTTTCCCGCATAACGCAGGGAAAATCGAATAGCAGGGGGGAGAGTTTTGACCCCCGCCTATAATTCGGAAACTTGTCAACCCCGTCGCGCGCCCGCTCGAAGAAGGCGTGGAACCCGGGAGGTCAAAATTGAAGACCCAGTCCGATCGCCGCGCTGCCGTCGAGCGCTATTCGCCAGAGCGCCCCTATCGCCCGCTCGTCTCTCCGCCGAGCGTCGAGGACAAAGACGCCTGCGCCATCTACGCCTCGGTCCGCAAGGACGCGACGCCGAGCCACGAACCGATCGAGCTGGCGATTCCCGCCCTGCAGAAGATGCTCCACCGCGCCGGCAACGTCGACGGCGAGGGTGACGGCTGCGGCCTCCTGCTCGACATCCCGCGCAAGATCTGGGCCGAGGAGGTGCGCTCCGGCGGCCACGATCCCTCGCTCGCTACCGACGACGCCTTCGCCGTCGGCCACGTCTTCATCGAGCGCTCCCAGGACGTCGAGAAGGTCAAGCACGACGCCCGCGAGCTGCTCGCCGCCAACGGCTTCCGCGTTCTAGCCGAGCGGGTCGGCGTCGTCAACTCGCCCGCCCTCGGCCCGACCGCCCGCGAGGAGGAGCCGGTCTTCTGGCAGGTCGCCGGCCTCGCCCCCGACGTCGAGACCCGCGACGACGTCCTCTTCGACCTGATGATCGACCTCGAGAAAGAGCTCGGGGTCCACGTCTCCTCCTTCTCTGCCACCACCTGCGTCTACAAGGTGATGGGCGCTCCGAACGTGCTCGGCGAGTACTACCCGGATCTGCTCGACCCGCGCTTCGAGACGATCGGCTGCTTCGGCCACAACCGCTACTCGACCAACACCTGGCCGTCCTTCAAGCGGGTGCAGCCGTTCACGATCCTCGGGCACAACGGCGAGATCAACACGATCCAGCAGCTGCGCCAGGAGGCGAAGATGCTGGCGGTTCCGATCCAGCCCGACTCGTCTGACTCCCAGGACCTCAACCGCACGATCGACACCCTGGTCAGCCGCGAGGGATTTAGCCTCGCCGAGGCGATGGAGATGGTCGTGCCGCCGATCATCAACGAGATCCGCGGCCTGCCCGAGGATCTGCACAGCTTCTACATCTACCTCCACCAGACGATGGGCCCGTTCGCGCAGGGCCCGGTTGCCCTGATCGCCCGCCACGCCGACGAATGCGTGTTCTCGGCCGACGCGATGGGCCTGCGCCCGCTCTGGCAGGTCGAGACCGAAGACGACTACGTCTTCAGCTCCGAGCCCGGCGTCGTCCCGGTCAGCAAGATGTGCTCCGAGCCAAAGCCGCTCGCCCCGGGTGAGAAGGCGCTGGTGCTGATCGACCGCGGCGCCCGCAACTCGACCCTGCACCCGCACGCCGAGATGCTGCGGATCGTCCGCGACCGTTGGCTGGTCCGCAACGGCGTCGGGGCGGCGGCCGGCTACGACCGCGCCCTGGAGACCGGCGGCCCGCTCGAAGGCCAGGACGTCCCCGGCTACACCGACGCCGGGCCCGAGGAGCCGGTCCGGGTGTCAGATCGCGTGCTCGCCGGCTTCGGTTGGCAACGCGACGACGTCAAACTCGTCCAGCAGATGGCCTCCAACGGGGCCGAGCCGGTCGGTTCGCTCGGCTACGACGGCCCGCTGGCGGCCCTCTCGCCCGAGCGGCAGAACCTCGCCGACTACTTCAAGGAGACGGTCGCCGTCGTCACCAACCCGGCGCTCGACCGCGAACGAGAGCTCGAGCACTTCTCGACCCGGACCCTGTTCGGCCGTCGCCCCTCCCCGGACAACGCCGGTGAGGACTGCGGCACCGTTGAAACCGGCTTCCCGGTGATCCTCGGCGGCCACCACGGCCTCGCCCCGCTCTCCGATACCGCCTACCGGAAGATCGCCCGCGAGCACAACACCTACCTGCTCGAGGACCTCTGGGAGGAGTTCAGCGGCCGCAACGCCGCCGTTGACATCTCCCTGCTCGAGTCGGAGACGACGAAGGGCGCGATCGAGCGGATCAAGCAGGAGGCGGTGAAGAAGGTCCGCAACGGCTGCGAGCTGCTGGTCCTCACCGACCGCACCGTCTACGAAGCCGACCGCCGTTACCTCGACCCGCACCTGGCCGTCTCGGCGATCGACCAGGCGCTGAAGCAGTTCAAAGTCGAGCCCGGCGAAGTCAACCTGCGGCGGCGCTGCGGGATCGTCATGCGCTCGGCCGCGATCCGCAACGTCCACGACGTGATGCTGGCGCTCGGGCTTGGCGCCAACGGCGTCTGCCCGTACGTGATGGTCGAGGTGATCTGCGTCGAGGACTACGAGAACGACGTCTCCAACCTCTGCGCGGCGCTGCGCAAAGGGATCGAGAAAGTGATCTCGACGATCGGCATCCACGAGGTGCGCGGCTACGCGCGTCAGTTCAGCTCGATCGGGATCAAGCCGGAGCTGGCGGAGATCTTCCAGACCGAGCACTACGCGGCCTCCGAGAAGGCGGGGACCGGGTTCGCCGACCTCGACGAGGACACCAACGCCCGCGCCCACGCGCTCTCGGGCGACGACGCGGCGGCGAAACCGGCGAAGACCTTCCGCTTCTACCCGAAGGTCTACAAGGCGGCGATCGCGACCGCCAACGGTTCCGGCACCTACGAGGAGTACTCGGAGAAAGTCCGCGACCTCGAGAAGCAGAACCCGATCTCGATGCGCCACATCATGGGCCTGAAGGGCGATCGGCCCGCCGTCGATCCGGCTGACGTCGACGCCGGCGTCGGCCACCACGACTACCCGATCGTGATCTCCTCGATGAGCTTCGGCTCGCAGTCCGAGCCGGCCTTCCGCGCCTACGCGGACGCGGCGAAAGCGACCAACATCCTCTGCATGAATGGCGAGGGTGGCGAGATCCGCGACATGTACGGCCAGTACCGCAACTGGCGCGGGCAGCAGGTCGCATCCGGCCGCTTCGGCGTTTCGGCTGAGATGCTGAACAGCTCCTACGTCGCCGAGATCAAGATCGGCCAGGGCGCCAAGCCGGGAGAGGGCGGCCACCTGCCCGGCAAGAAGGTCTCCGAGAAGGTCGCCGCCGCGCGTAACGCCTCGCCTGGTACCGACCTGATCTCGCCCTCCAACAACCACGACCTCTACTCGATCGAGGACCTGGCCGAGCTGATCGACGAGCTGAAGACCGTCAACCCGGACGTGCGGGTCTCGGTCAAGGTCCCGGTGGTGCCGAACATCGGCACGATCGGGCTCGGGATCGCCAAGGCCGGCGCCGACATCATCACCCTCTCTGGCTTCGAGGGCGGGACCGGCGCGGCGCGCCAGCACGCGCTGCGCCACGTCGGGCTGCCGAGCGACATCGGCACCCGCGCCGTGCACCGGGCGCTGATGGAGGCCGGACTGCGCAACCGGGTCGAGATCTGGGCCGACGGCGGCTACCGCACCGGCCACGACATCGTCAAATTGCACTGCCTCGGCGCCAACCGCATCGGCTTCGGCACCCTGGCGATGGTCAGCCTCGGCTGCACGATCTGCCGTGGCTGCCAGCTCGACACCTGCCACGTCGGCATCGCGACCCAGATCGAGACGCCGGAGGAAGCGCAGGCCCACGGCTTGAAGAAGTTCACCCCGCAGGAGGTCGACCGCGCCGCCGAGAGCTGCGCCCGGTTCTTCTCCTCGATGGGCGAGGAGGTCAAGCAGGTGGTGGCCTCGCTCGGCTACGGGCGCGCCCAGGACCTGGTCGGCCGCTACGACCTGCTGGAGCAGATCGGCCACAAGGACCAGATCGACCTGCAGCCGCTGATCGAGCCGCTCGAGGAGCACCTCGACCTCGAACCGCTCGACCTGCCGGTGGCCGAAGAGGCCGAGGCACGGGCCGAAGCCGGCCTGGTGATGGCGCGGCCGATCCGGATGGAGGCGAAGGAGGCCTCGAGCCAGATCGCCGCGCTGGCGCCGGAAGTGTGCGGCGGCGGTGGCGGCGGCCACGTCCGCAGCCAGTTCCCGCGGGCGACCGACGCCAACGACCGCGTGCTCGGGACCGAGCTGGCGGGGGCGCTGGCGCGCTGGCGGATCTTCGACGGCGGACCGGCCGGCGAGGAAGACAGCTCGCTGGCGAGCCTCGAGTTCAACGGCGGCTCGGTTGCCGGCCAGGGCCTGGGAGCGTTCAACTCCTACGGCGTCGACATCCGCATCGAGGGCGGCGCCCAGGACGGCGTTGGCAAGACGATGCTGGGCGGCAAGATCGCGATCCTCAAGGGCAAGGGGGCGCGGGGCAAGCGTCTCAACGGCTCCGTTGGCAAGTCCTTCGCTTACGGGGCGCAGCGCGGCAAGCTCTACGTTCAGGGCAGCGCCGACTCCCGCTTCTGCATCCGCCTCTCCGGCGCCGACGTCGTCGTCGCGGGCGAGCCCGAGCAGGACATCGACGACAGCCGTGGGGCACTGGCCGACCGCGCCAATATCAAGGGCTTCGCCTTCGAGTACATGACCAGCGGCCGCGCCGTCGTCCTCGGCGACATCGGCCCCTGGGCCTGCGCCGGCATGACCGGAGGCCGCGTCTACGTCAGGCACAACGCCTTCGGCATCGACCGAGCAGCGATCGAACGCCGCCTCGGCAAAGGCGCCAAAGTCGAACTCAAGGACCTCGACGCCGAGGCCCTAATCGACATCGACGACCTCCTCCACGGCTACGCCGACGAACTAAGAGCAACCGGTCAAACCGAAGAGGCCACCCGCGTCGAAGCCCTAGCCGATGACGCCACCAGCAACTTCCTAATGATCATCCCGATCAAGGTCCAGGCAGACCCGAGCATCAGCACCGAGTGATCTGCGAGTGGTGCGCCTTTTCCGCGATATATGCGGATAAGGCGCACCGCTTGGACCGGCTAGTCTGGGTTCGCGAGCTCTAGCCGACTCGCTGGTAGCGATAGCGACCTTTGATCTGTGCGTTCAGGTATTTCCCGACAGAGCCGCTGCCGTTCGTAAGGGCGAGGAAATGTCGCTCGGGAACGCCGAAATACTGGTAGATGCCCCCGCTCTGGAACTCGACCTCAAGAGTCGAAGTTGAAGCGTCGTATCCAACGCTTGCTACATCTGACGACGACACTGGATATCTGATCATGAGATTAGTTTTCTGATTTGGATTAGCAATTCTGAAAAAAACGTCGGAGGTGGACCAGCTCGCTCAACTGCCCTCCGATACGCCTCTTCCGACTTCGCAGGCATCCCCAGCTCCTGAGCGACTGCGTTTCGCGATTGCAGCAGCTCAGGCCAGATTTCCTGCAGATCCGACTCGAGTTTCCCAGCAAAGTTGCTGCACCGGTCTCGGACGGCCCGTTCTGGGAAGTCCTCCGGATCCTCTCCACAGAGCGTGAGGAGCTCTTTGTTCTTCGATGCCAAGGCCGGTTTGTTCTCGTCCTTTGCGTTTTTATCCCCATCGAAGAGGACATACGTGGGAATCTGAAGCTGCTTCAAAATCGCCAGCGCGACGGGAACCAGAGACTTGCCCCAGCAAACTGCTACGGCAATACCGTCCTTCTCGAAACCGCCATCTGCCTCCGCTATCGCTTCGATAAAGGCTGCGTCGGTCTTGCCCTCACACAGCAGTACAGCTCGGGCAAAAACAGCTTCCCCCAAGCTCGCCGCCAGCGTCTGCTCTACCTTCCCTCGCATCTCATCTTTGAACCCTGCAGTAGCGAGGGCCGCCTCAACCTCTTGGTGATCGGGGGCGACAGCGGCGGTCTGACCCTGTGGATTTCGGCGACAGAGTCGAAGATCTTCGAACAGCGTAGGTCTAACGAAATGCGCAGAATGGGTGCTGTAGGAGACCTGTACAGATCGTTCACCACCCTGGTCTGGTCGTGCCAAGCGGCTCAGCGTGCCTGCTAGCGCTCGAGCTTGAAGTGGGTGTTGGTAGAGCTCAGGCTCCTCAATAGCCAGCATCATTGAGCTACTGGCTCCCGGTTCCTGGGAGGCATCGGTCTGCGATGCCAAAGCTTCAGCGAGCTCGTGCAATACGGCGATGACTAGAGCCCTTTGTAGGCCATGGCCCTGCTTGTCGACGTTCGTTGGGTGGCCGGTTTCATCCCGAACTTGGGCGAGCACAGAAATGGATGGAATACGTAGAGGAGCTACCTCATCGCTCAAGGTAACCTCGACGCCCGGCACATAGTCTTGAACGCGGTTCGTGATGCCTTCGGCGATTTTTTGCAAACCTTCCGAACGTGAAGCCGAAATTAGCTGCTCAAGTTTTTGTTGGGCTTCACTTTGAACTTCTGAAACCTGCTCTTGGGTCGCGTCATCCATCTTCTCAATGGCAGACAAGAGCTGAGACAGGGGAGAGCCTTTTCCTCCGTCAACTACCTCGGATGCCTCGGTGGTCGCTTCGACAAAGACGTAGGCGAAGCGATCATTTAGTAGAGGGGTACCCACGTAGCCCCGAAGGTGGGTGGCTTCTTCGGGGCGTAGATCACATTCGCCTGGATTCTCCCGCTCCCACGTCTCCATCGCTGCTTCAAGCTCGGCGATACGAGACGGTGGCTCTGGAAGATTGAGTTTCTCGCCTCGCTCCTTGTAGAGCTCCTGATAGCGCCTTTTCTTCTCAGTGGCACTGTCGCCGTCTCGAATCGAATTAAAGCCCGCAAAGACCAGCGCCTTTCCGGAGAGCTTGTCACCATCGGTGAGATTCCAGCTCCGAGTTAGCGTGGTAGCGCTGCCGGAGGCATATTTTCCGAGGGCATCTCGATCTGCGGAGTTCAGGTCGGAGAAGGTGACAGCCACAGCAACAGAGTCCACTGGAGTTTCCGCTCCAACCGACCGATGAAGATCATCCTCATCTAGGTCTCCCCCTTCAAAGAACCACTTGATCGCACGAAGGAAGGCTGACTTACCTACTCCGCCACTTCCGATGAGCGCAGTGAGATCATCGAAGGTGATCGATAAATTTGCAATGCAGCGATATCCCTGAACATGCACTTTTGAGATTCTCACTCTGTCCCCCTCGCTGACGAGAGAGGCGACCCTAGGGTATGAGTCCGTTCGTGTACGAGAACGGAGCGCTATCTCTCCGCAGCGTGCGGCTTTCCGTCCAGCCGGTCGGCGATCCCCCTGACCTCTTGCAGCAACCCGTCGAGCATGCGCTCGGTGTCGGAGTGGATGCGCCATTCGGTTAGGCGGCGCTCGGCGTCCATGGAGTCCAGGCGTTGCTCGAGGTGTTCGGTGCGGTCTTCTAGGCGGGAAACGCGGCGGTTGGTCTGCTTTTGGGCTTTGCGGACGCGGGTTTTGACGTAGCGGCGGAGGTCCTCTTGCATCGTGTCGAGCTCGCGGCGGAGGTCGCTGTTGAGGGGCGCCTGTTGCTCATCGAGCATCTGCTCGACGCCACGGCGGACCCGCTCGATCTCTTCGTGGAGTTGGGCGCGGGCGCGCTCGGCTGAGGCGGAGATCGACTCCTCGCCGCTTGGGCGCGAGGGATCGTCCGGATTCGTCGGTCCGTTCACCGGCTCGAACTGTACGGGCGGGGGTGGCGGCAAATCGCTCGCGGGACCGCGAGGGACCCGATTATTTGGGGTTGCTCGCGGTCTCGCGAGAGAGGCAGATTCGCGTTAGGCCTGGAGGACGTAGAGGCGGTAGCGGCCGATGGTTAGCTCGTCGCCGTCGCTTAGCTCGGTCCAGTCGATCTGTTGGCCGTTGACCAGGACGCCGTTGAGGCTGCGGTCGTCGAGGATCCTCGGGGGGCGGCCCTCGTCGGTGGCGATCATCGCGTGGCGCCGAGAAACGCTGGGGTCGTCGAGACAGATCTGCGCTCGCTCGCAGCGGCCGATCTTGGCCCAGCCGATCTCGAGATGAAAGGTCTTGATCTCTCCCTGGTCGCGCAGCGCCAGGTGGTAGCCGGGGGCGGTCAGCTGCTTGCGCGCCCCGTCTAGCCAGGCCTGCTCCTCGCGCTGGCCGGGGACGGCGAATTCGAGGGTGGGGGAGCCGTGCTCCTGCCGCCCGGCAAAGATCGAGTCGCGGCGGAAGCGGGAGGTCCCGCAGACCGCGCACTCGGGCAGCTCGTCGGTCTCGCGGAGGGCGACCTGGGTGCCGCAGACAAGGCAGAAGTAGGTTCCCTCTCCGGGCATGGAGCCGGTGGCGAACGCTTCGCCGGCTGGGCTGGTGCCGGCGCTCTCGAAAATGGGAAACCTCTCCTTCCTAACCGGGTCTCATTCGATACTAGACCCGCGTTCCGGCCCTGTCACTGGAATTTCCTCGACCAAAGGGGGCCAACGGCGCTCCGGTCTGCGAAGGCCCGCCCATCTAGACTTCGCTCCGATGGGTCCCATCAGCGCCGAGATCGAGATCGATGCCCCGCGCGAGCAGGTCTTCGAGGCCCTGCTCGACCTCTCCCGCCGCCCGTCCTTCACCGATCATTTCCTAGCCGGCTTCAACCTCACGAGGATCGATCCCATCGGGGTCGGAGCAGGGGCCCGTTTCTGCGTCGAGGGGCCGGTGCGGAACATCTGGATGGACACCACGATCGTCGCCACCGAGCCCCCCTTCCGGATCATCGAGGAAGGCGCCGGCGGGCGCGTCAACCGGATCCCCAACCACACCGTCTGGGAGCTGACGGAGGCGCCCGGATCCTTGACCTGTGTCCGCGTCTCCCACTGGTCGGAGCCCGCCGCGGTCGACCGCGGGCTGGAGCTCCTCAGCGGCGGCTCGCTCTGGCTCGGACGCGGCTGGCGCAAGGCGCTGCGCCGTCTGCGCGATGAGCTCGAGGCCGAGGCACCCCTCCCCGAGCGGGTCGCCGTCGCCGGCGGCAACCGCCACGCCACCGGCATCCCGTAGACGCCTACCGCCTCGCCGACAGGCATCCACCCGCTCTATATAGACTCCCGCCGCGATGCACCCCAACCGCCGTGCGCTCATGTCCCTCTTCGCCCTCTCGGCGCTGCTCGCGCTGACCGTCGGCGTCTCCGCCTGCGGCTACTCGAGCGACTCCAAGCAGACCACCGAGGGTGAGCCTCTGCAGCTGGGCGAGCTGGAGTACAACGTCACCTTCTCCCGCTACCTCAACCCGAACGACACCGAGGACGCGGCTTACCTGGAAGGCCAGCCGGAACCGCCGAAAGACAACAACTACTTCGGCGTCTTCTTCGAAGTCCAGAACAAGAGCGACGAACCGCAGCAGCTGCCCTCGACGCTGACGATCACCGACGCCGAAGACAACGAGTACGAGGTCCTCCCGAGCGAAAGCCTCTACGCGCTGCCATTCGAAGGCATGGTGGAAGCCGAAGAACAGATCCCGGTCCTCGACTCTCCCGCCCAGCAGGGCCCGATCGAGGGCTCGGTCGCGGTCTTCCTCCTCCCCGAAGAAGCTTCCGCCAACCGGCCTCTAACTCTCCATATAGAAGGCGCCGAAGAAAAAGGCGAAGTGACCCTAGACCTCTAGGCGTAGGGATTTGGGGTCCCCGGAGGAGCCTCCCCAAATTTGCGACGGAGGGGACCCCAAATCCCCTAACCCAAGCCCGCTGAGAGCACTTCCGCTGCGATCGGTGCGGCGACTTCCCCGCCCGCCGCTTCGGCTTCGATCAGCAGGACCCCGACCGCCAGCTTCGCCTTTTCGGCCGGGGCAAAGGCGGAGAACCAGGCGTCCTTGATCTGGACCGGGTTTTCGGATTCCTCTTCACCTGGCTTCGGCCCGAGCTCGGCGGTGCCGGTCTTGCCGGCGACCTGCGCCTCGGAGATGTTCGCCGCGGTGCCCGTCCCTTCGTTGACGACGCCGATCATCAGTTCGGTCAGTTCGTTCGAGATCTTCGGCGACATCACCCGCTCCGGTTCGGCGTCGGGCCGCAGCTTCTTGTTGGCGACGATTGAGGTCGGCATCCGCACCCCGTTGTTGCCGACGGTCTGCGCCACACTCGCCATCTCCAGCGGCGTCGCCAGCACTTCGCCCTGGCCAATCGCGGAGACCCCGAGGTCGATTTCTTCGCCGATTTCGGTCGGGATCGTCGGTTCTTCGGGTTCGACTTCGCGGACGATCTGTGGCGCGTAGAGGGTCGGCGGCGAGTTGAAGCCGTACTTTTCCGCCGTTTCGACCAGCTTGTCGTTGCCGACCGCCGGCCCGAGCGGGGCGAAGACGGCGTTGCAGGACTCGGCGAAGGCCTCGCGGAAGGTGCCGCCGCAGTACTCGCCATTGGCGTTGTTGAGGAAGCGACCGCCGACGTTGATCCCGTTGCTGATTTCGAATTCGTCGTCGAGGCTGACCTTGCCCGCCTCCAGGGCCGCCGTCGTGGTGACGATCTTGAAGGTCGAGCCCGGGGGCTGCGGCGCCGAGAAGGCTTGGCCGGCGAGGGCGCGGACGTCGCCGCGCTTCGCGTCCAGGACCGCGACGCCGCCGGAGCGCCCGGCCAGCGCCGAGACCGCGACTTCCTGCAGTTCGGGGTCGATCGTCGTTTTCACCGGTGCGCCCTTCTGCGGCTTGCCTTCGGCGAGGGTGCGGACGGAGGAGCCGTCGTTGGAGATCGCCAGCAGCTTGCCGCCGGGCTTGCCGGCGAGGCGGGCATTGAAGGCCCGCTCGAGGCCGCTGATCCCAACCGGCGTTTCCGGGCTGAACCCGTGGCGCGCCAGGTCCGGCCACTCTTCTTCGGGCGCTTCGCCGACTTCGCCGGTGACGTCGATCGCGGCGCTGCCGATTGGGTGTTCGCGTTCTTCGGCCGGGCCTTCGGCCAGCGGCGTCCCGTCGCGGGCGAGGATCGGCGCCCGTTCGGCCAGTTCGACGTCGGCGGCCAGTTCCTCGCCCGGTCGCAGCCCCGGGAAGACCAGGCTCTCGTTCCATGCGACCCCGCCTTCGTCGTAGGGGACGTCGAGGTCTTCTTCGACGCTGCCGAAGGCGACGGTTTCGATCGTCATCGCGACCGGGACGAGCTTGCCCGCATCGGCCGATTCCGCGTCGCCGACCGAGCCGGCGTCGATGCCGCGGATCGTCGCCGTCTCCTGCGTTTTGCGGTAGGCGGCTTCGAACTCCTTCAGGCTCACCCGGGCCCGCGAGGCGTCGTTCAGCTCCCCGTACATCGCTTTGAAGTTCTTCGCCGCCCAGGCTTCGGCGAACCGACCGGCGGCGTCCTTTTCCGGCGAGCCGGGGGAGCCGGCGGTGACCCCGACGATGAAGGCGACGAACGCCACCACCGCCAGCGGCAGGGCGCGGGTGATGAGGCGGCGCCGACGATCTGCCGGGGTGGGCAACTGGTTCACCCGGCGAAAGCTAAAGGAGGCTCTCCCGGCATGCTTCTATTCACGGGTGACCGTATTGGATTGGGCGATTCTTGCATTCACCCTCGCCCTGGCTCTTTGGGGCTACCGGCAGGGGTTGATCGTCGGCGCGCTGACCCTGCTCGGGTTCGCCGCCGGCGCCTTTGTCGGCAGCCGGATCGGGCCGCTGCTGCTGACCAAGGGCGCCGATTCGCCCTACGCGCCGCTCTGCGGCGCCCTCGGCGCCCTGCTGGCGGGGGCGCTGATGGCGGTGACGGTCGAGAGCTTCGCCCTCGGGCTGCGGGAAAAGGTGGTGCGGCGGCCGTTCATGCAGATGGCCGACGGGGCCGGCGGGGCGGCGTTGATCGCCTCCGTCGCTCTCGGGCTCGCCTGGGTCTTCGGCGCCGTCCTCCTCCACGCGCCCTCGACCGCCCGCCTGCGCGCCGACATCCAAGAGTCGGTGATCCTCCGCAGCCTCAACGATGTCCTGCCGCCGACCGGGTCGCTGCTGAACGCCCTCGACCGGGTCGACCCGGCGCCGACCGTGCTCGGTCCGGCCGCGCCAGTCGCCCGCCCGGACACGCAGATCGCCTCCGACCCCGAGGTCCTCAACGCCGGTGACTCGGTGGTGCGGGTGCTGAGCACCGCCTGCGGGCTGGGAATCGAGGGATCGGGCTGGGCGGTGGAACCCGAAATCGTCGTCACTAACGCCCACGTCATCGCCGGCGCCGATGACACCACGGTGACCACCCAGGACGGCGTCGAGCTCGACGCGACGCCGATCTACTACCAGCCGAAGCAGGACCTGGCGCTGCTGCGGATCGGGGCGGCGCTGCCGACGCTGCCGATCAGCGAGGAGCGGCGCGAGGGGGAGGACGCCGCCGTGCTCGGCTACCCCGAGAACGGCCCCTACGCGCTGGAGCCGGCGCGGATCGGCGAAACCCGGGCGACGATCAGCGAGGACTCCTACGGCAAGGGCCCGGTCGAACGGACGATCACGGCATTGAGCGGCTCGGTGCGCAGCGGCAATTCGGGTGGGCCGCTCGTCGACGCCGACGGCGCCGCCGTCGGGACGGTCTTCGCCGCGACGACGGGAGGGCCGCAGGGCGGCTTCGCGATCCCGGCCGAGCAGGTGAGGGCGGCGCTCGAGCATACGGCCGAATCGGTGGACACTGGTCCCTGTACCGGGTGAACGGGGCCGGGTGGTCCCCCTCCAGACACCACTCGCTATGGCTCGTGGTTGAGTGTCTGGCGGGGGACCACCCGGCCCCGCCTCCCGCTTCGTTTGAAAGGCGGTCACTTACGTTCTGTAAGCTCGAACGGGATGGAGGGAGTTAGTTCTCAGGAGCGATCAGCGGGGGCGGTCTGCCCCCATTTCCACCATGCGATCGAGCTGATCGGGAAACGCTGGACCGGGGCGATCGTTTGCGCCCTGACCGAACGGCCGATGCGCTACGCCGAGCTTGGCAAGGCCGTGCCGGGGCTCTCCGACCGCCTGCTCTCCCAGCGCCTGCGCGAGCTCGAGGAGGAGGGGCTGGTCCAACGCCAAGTCGAAGCGGGGACGCCGGTGCGGGTGATCTACTCCCTGACCGAGGCCGGCCAGCAGCTCGACCCCGTCCTCTCGGAGCTGAAGTCTTGGGCGAGGCGCTGGAAAAAAGCCGGATAACGACCCTTCCGGGCCCCTACGCCGTCGGGCGGTACGCCGGCAAGCTGCAGGAGTGGATGCGTGAACGGGCGCGTGTGCAGCTGATCGGCGAGGTGACCGGGGTCGGACGCAGCAAAGTCCAGGCTTACTTCGAGCTGCGGGATGGCGATGGGGCAATTCCCTGCGCGATTTGGCTAAACGATCTCGAAAAGGCGGGGCTGAGCGACGGAGCGCTGCGCGACGGCGCCGAAGTGGTGATCTCCGGCGGGCTCGACTACTACCCCGGCGGCGGCCAGGCCTCGCCCAACTTCTGCTTCCGCGCGACGCACGTGCGGCTGGCCGGCGAGGGGGACCTGATCGCGCGGCTGGAGGCGCTGCGCAAGCAGCTGCGGGCCGAGGGGCTGTTTGAGCTGCAGAAGCAGCTGCACCGGCCGCGCCTGCCGAAGGCGATCGGCGTCGTCACCGCGGAAACCGGCGCGGCCCGGCGGGATCTGCTCGTCGGCCTGCAGCGGCGCGGCTGGGGCGGCTCGGTGATCTGGGGCTTCGCGCCGGTCCAGGACCGCCACGCGGCGCCGGCGATCGGTCGCGCGGTGCAGGACCTGGCGGCGCGGCCAGAGGTCGAGGCGATCGTCGTGACCCGCGGCGGCGGCAGCCTCGCCGACCTTTGGGCCTTCTGCGACGAGACCCTCTGCCGGACGGTGGCGATGCTGCGGGTGCCGGTGATCAGCGCCGTCGGCCACGAGCGCGACAAGACGCTGATTGATGACGTCGCCGCGGTCGCCTGCTCGACCCCGACCCACGCGGCCGAGGCGGCGGTGCCGCTCGACTGCATCGCCGCCCGCGAGAGCCTCGAGCGCTGTGCGATCTCGTTGCGGCGGACGGGGGAGGGGGCGATCGGGACGCGATCGCGGCACCTGGGCGCTCTGGCCCGCGGTCCGGCGCGGGCGCTGCAGCGCGAGCGCAGCAAGCTCAACCAGAAGATCCGCGAGATCCGCGCCGCTTCCGAACGCGGCTTGGCCGAACGGGCGGCCTCGCAGAAGCGAATCGGGACCGTGGTCCTGGAGCGGGCCCGGAACCGCGCGGCCGGTGCCGACATGGAGAAAAGGCAGGCGGCGCTGCAGCGGGCGCTGGTAACCCTGCGGGCGCACGAACCCGAGCGCACGCTCGAGCGCGGCTACGCCCTGGTCGAGGGGGAGGACGCGGAGCCGTTGACGAGCGCCGCCGCCGCGGCCGCCGCCGGGGAGGTCAAACTGCGGTTCGCAGATGGACGGGTTCGAGCGAGAATCGAAGGATCTGGCGACCGAGACGGCGACCGTGAGCGATAGCCCCGAGAGCTACGAGGCCGCGGTCGAGCGCCTGGAGGAGATCATCGACCGGCTCGACTCCGGCCAGGCCGGCCTGCGCGAGACCCTTGACCTCTGCAAAGAGGGCCGCGAGCTAGTCAAATACTGCGCCGCCGAGCTGGACGAGGTGGGCGAGGGGCTGAAAGAGCTGCGGCTGGACGATTTAGCGGCAAAGCTTGAGGTCGGTTCCGAGTCGAGTTAGTTCTCGCGGGGCCCGCTGCAGAGACCTCTTAGTGCGGGACACCCGCGGCAGAGGGACCAGTCGCGTTCCTCGGGTGTTGCGACGGGAAAGTCGCCGCTCTCGATGTGGGCAATCGTCTGCTCGAGGGAGGTGCGGGCGGCGGTCATCTCAGTCGGGTCGAGGAGAGAGACGGCCGGGTCGGCTGGTCGCTCGAGGAAGACGTAGGCGACCTCGACCTCCTCGTCGCCGAGCGCCTCGGCCACGGCTAGCGCGTAGATCGAGCGCTGGACCCCGTAGTGGGCCGCGCGCTCGGCCGGGTCGGACCCGTTCAGGCGGTCGGTCTTGTAGTCGATGACGAGCGGCGGCGCCCCCTCGCGCTCGACCAAGAGGTCGATCGAGCCGCGCAGGACGGTGTCGCCGATCCCGAGCAGCAGCGGCACCTCGGCGCGGATGCGGGTCGCTTCATTGCCGATCCGCTCCCTCAGCGGCGAAGTGAGCCACTGCCGGACGGGCTCCAGCAGCTCCTCCGCGAGTCTGTCTGAGTGCCCCATATCTGGGTCTTTTGACGGACTCGCTGCGTCGCGCAGGCCGTTGGCGACCGCGTGCCGCTCCGCCAGCTCTGGCGGGGGCTCTGCCCAACCGTTCGCCTGACTCCACTCAAGTAGCGCGTGCACCGCGGCGCCGCGGGCGGTCCTTTCTTCTGGGTCGCTGAGGGCGAGCTCGTCGCTCGGGGCTCCCTCGTCTATGCGGGACATCCCCAGGACCCGCTCCATGTAGAAGCGGTACGGGCATTCCTTGTAAGCGCTGATCGCGGTGTAGCTCAGGGGGCGGCTGGGGACGGTTGGCGGTCTGCGCTTGATCAGGGGCGGCGGGCCCTCGCCCAGGGCCCGGGTGGTGGCACCTTCGCGGCGCAGGGTTCGCAGCTCGGCGGCGCGCTCGCGCGAGGGGAGGTTGACGCGGACCGCGATCTCGGACGGCGCCAGGTCTGCCTCCAGGCCTGGGCGCGGGGCGGGTGCAGCTACCGGCACGGTCGAGTCTTCCTCCCGCGGGACCCCAAGCGTCTCGACGAGGCGCTCGATCACCGGCTTGCCCTTGCTCTCTTTGCCCTCTTTGGGGTTGACGACGCCGCTGACGATCAGGCGCTCGCGGGCGCGGGTGGCGGCGACGTGGAAGAGCCGCAACTCCTCTTCGGCTTCGCGGTCGGCTGCCTCTTCGCAGAGGGCGCCGTACTCGAAGAGGTCGATCTTCGGGCTGCCGAGGCGGATGAGGCGGAGGCCGACTCGCGGCTGCTCCTCGCGGCCGAGCACCAGCAGCGGCGAGCGGGCTTTGTTCAGCAGCCGGCGCGAGAGGTCCGGCACAGCGACGACGCCGAACTCAAGCCCCTTGGCGTTGTGGACGGTCATGATCCGGACGCCGTCATGGCCCTCGGCGGCGGTCGCCGCCTGCGCCTCGGTGTCGCTTTCGGCCCGGGCGGCGAGGAAGTCGAGGAAGCCGCGCAAATCCCGCCCCTCGCGCGCCTCGAACTCAGCCGCCAGGCGGGCCATCTTGCGGACGTTGGCGAAGCGCGCCTCGCCCGCCGGCCGGCTGAGGACCGCGAGGTCGTAGCCGGTCTCGGTCACCGCCGCCTCGATCAGGTCCGGCAGCGAGAGCCGCGGACCACGCTCGCGCAGCGCAGCGACCCGCGCGACGAAGGCCCCCAGCAGTTCCCGCTCGGCCGCGGGAATGTCGTCAAGCCGCCCCGGCTCCGCCAGCCCCGAGTCGTGGTTCCTTTTGCACGTATCCGGTGCAAAAGGAACCACGCGATTGGCGTCGGCGGCAGCCTCGACGGCTGGCCAGACGTGGCGGCGCTTGCCGGCTGCGGCTCGGAGGAGCCAGAGGGTGTCGGGGGCGACCGCGCAGGCGGGGGAGGCGAGGGCGCCGAAGAGGGCGTGGTCGTCGAGCGGGTTGGCGATCACGGCGAGGAGCGCGCAGACGTCGGCGACCTGCTGCTGGGACCAGTAGCCGCGGCCGCCGACCACGTAAGGGCGCAGGCCGGCGCGTTCGAGCGCGTCCTCGTAGGCGTCGAGGTGGGAGAAGGCGCGCAGCAGCACGACCATCTCGCCGCGCGGCACACCCTCATCGGCGAGAGACCGCAGCCGCTCGGCGACCGCACGCGCCTCGGCCAGGCAATTGAGGGGAGTGGCGCCGTCGATCGCCGGCTCGAGCTCGATCCCGTCCTCGTCCCAGCCGTCGCGGGCGGTCAGCAGAAGCTCGACCGGCGGGCCCTCGCCCCGCGCCGGCTCCTCGGGCGGCGGCGTCCCCACCCGCAGCGGCGTGTAGGCAGCGGCGAGCAGTGCCTCGCCGAATAGGTTGATGGCGCCGACGATCTCCGGGCGCGAGCGGAAGTTGCCGCTGAGGCGCATCAGCTCGGCGTCGGCGCGGCGGTCGATCTCCTCGCGGCGATGGCGGAAGACGTCGAGGTCGGCGTGGCGGAAGCCATAGATCGACTGCAGCTCGTCGCCGACCACGACCAGCTCGGCTTTCGGACCGCGCAGCGCCTCGATCAGCCGCAGCTGCAGCCGGTTGGTGTCCTGGAACTCGTCGACGAGGATCTGGCGGAAGCGGCTGCGGTAGTGCTCGCCGATCTCGGCCCGCTCCAGCAGCCGCGCGGCGAGGATCTGCAGGTCCTCGAAGTCGATCCCGGCGCGCCGTTCCTTCGCCGCCTCGAAGCGGGCGGAGAAGAGGCCCAGCAACTCGGCGAGGTGGCGATAGACGACGCCGCCCTCGCCGGCCTCGGCGGTGCGGGCGATCGCCGCCTCGATCGCGTCCTTGTAGGTGGCTAGCGCTTTGGCTTTGCTCGACGTTCCGAGCGCGCGCAGCTCGTCGAGGGTGGGGGCGGGGCCGGGCGCGCCGAGACGGGCCAGCGCCTCCTCGAGCCGCTCGCGCTTCGGGTCGCTCTCCTTCAGCTCCTCCAGGCAATCGCGGGCGGCGTCGGCGGCGCGGCGGATCGCCGCCTCGGGGTCCGTCGCGGGCGGGTCGGGCAGCTGCGGCTGGGCGATCCCGCGGCTGCGCAGCTCCTCGTGGATCCCGACCACCATCCCCCTCAGCCCTTCGACGTCGTAGGCGGCGACGGTCTCCTCCCGCGCCGCGTCCCCATCGGCCAAGAACTCGACCAGGGCGTCGTCGAACGCCTCGCGGGCCGCTCGCGCTGCCTCCGGCGCATCGAGCACCCGGAATCCGGGATCGACCCCGGCGGCGACCGGATGAGCCGCCAGCACCCGGTTGCAGAAGCCGTGGATCGTCGTGATCCAGGCGCCGCCGATTCCGGCCAGGACCGTCGCCGCCCGCTCGGAGCCGCGCTCCGCCCGCCGCGTCAGCTCGGCCCGGATCCGCTGCCGCAGCTCGGCGGCGGCCTTGTCGGTGAAGGTGAAGGCGAGGACGGTGTCGGGGGAGAGGCCGGAGTCGCAGACGAGGCGGCAATAACGGTCGACCATCACCCCGGTCTTGCCGGTCCCCGCGCCCGCCTCCAGCAGCACGTCTTTGCCCCGGACGGCGATCGCGGCGGCCTGCTCAGGCGTCGGCTGGCGCGGTGGCGCCTGGGTGCGCTGCTCGACCGTCACCGTTCGTCTTCTCCCTCTTCGTCCATGTACTGGGGCGCGCGGTCGCGGCGGCAGATCGAGGCGAAGGTGCAGTAGGAGGGGCAGACGTCGTGGCCGCGCAGCCCTGGCCGCGGCCCGGGGTCGCGGCTGATCTCGCCGGCGCGCATGCGGGCGACGATCTCGCTGCTGCGGCGTCGTGAGTCATCCAGCAGCTCTTCCAGCTCACCAGGCTCGACGACGTCGGTCGAGTAGAGGCCGTAGCCGGCCAGGTCCTGGGCGACCGCGGCCGAGACAACCCCGCGCGGGCGCCGCGAGGAGGTGCCCCGCAGCGGGTGGTAGAGCGCCGCGACCGGCCCGGCCCCCCAGTGCTCGGCGGCCGCGAGCAGGTAGAGCGGCAGCTGCAGCTTCGCCTTCTCCTCGAACTTGTCGCGCGGGGTGACCTGGCCGGCGAGCTTGTAGTCGATGACGACGGCGCTGCCGTCGGCGGCGCGGTCGACGCGGTCGATCGCGCCGTGCAGGCCCCAACCTCCGAGGTCGAGCGTCGGTCGCTCGGCGTCGGGGTGCTCGCCGAAGCGTGCCTCGAGGAGCCAGGGCTCGAAGCCCCCGGTTTCGCGCTCGGCCTCCTCGGCGAGGAAGCGCTCGAGCAGCCGCTCGACCCGCCGCGCCATCGCGCGCTCGGCCGGGTGGGAGCCAAGTTCGCGCTCGGCGGCGATTGCCGCGACCAGTTCGCGTCCGCGCTCGATCCAGGCGCTGAGCGTGTCCGGGCGGGGCAGGGGGTCGCGGCCGGGTCGCTCCTTATATAGGCGCTCCAGTGCCTCGTGCATGAGGCCACCCTGGACCAGCGGGTCGGGGACGGGGTCGAGCAGCTGCGGGTCGAGCTCGTGACCGGCGAACCAGCGATAGGAGCAGAGGTCGAACTCCTCCAAGGTGGTGCCGCCGTAAGCGGCGACAGCGCCGAGCGAGTCGAGCGCCGCCGGGTTGGTCAGCGGCCCGGGTGCGCGCGAGGCCTCCTCGGCCCGCCGCGCCTCGCCGACCCGGGCGACGATCGCCGCCGCCAGCTCGGCTTCGACCCCGACCTGCGCCAGCAGCTTCGGCGCGTCGGTGCCGGGACCGTGCGCAGCCAGCGCGCGGGCCAGCTCGTCCGCGGAAGGCGCCCCGGCCAGCGGCGCGACCACCTGCGCCAGGTCCCGCGCCACGGTGATCTCCTCCTCTAGCGGGTCGGGCGAGCTGCCATCCGGGGCGGGGGAGAGGAGCGCCCGCGCGTCGTCGATCAGCGGCGAGCGCGCCGTCGCGCTGCCGTCCTCGTCGCTGTCGCGGTAGGAGAGGACGAGGCTGCGCCGTGGCAGCGCCAGGCAGGCGTGGAAGAGGTAGCGCTCCTCGGCCTCGGTGTCGCGGCGCGGGTCGAGCCCCAGCGTTTCCCGCTGCGCGTCGGAGAGGAAGGGGTCGGCGCCGCGATCGCGGCGGGGGAACTCGCCGTCCTGCAGCGAGCCGACAACGACGTGGTCGAAGCGAGCGGCGCGTAGGCGGTAGGGGTCGGCGATTCGCACCCGGCCCTCGACCGGTCCCGACCAGACCCGGAAGTCGAGTTCCTCGACGATCGGCACCAGCTCGTGCGGCTCCGGAGCCAGCGCCCCGAGCTCGCCCAGCTCCGCCAGCGAGGAGGCGATCGCGGAGGCGGCGCGCAGCTCGAGCCCCTCTCCCTGCGGCAGCGAGGGGCCGTCGCCGGCGTCGCGCAGCGGCCGCGAGGCCATCCGTCCCGCCAGAGCTCCTACCTCGGCCGCCAGCACGGCGGGCGAGCGCTGGGCGGCTTCGCGCAGGCGCAGGAGGTCGCGGGGCGGCTCCCCATCCTCGCCCTGCCAGAGCAGCAGCGCGGTCTCGGCGTCGCGCACGCGGCGGCGCCGGAGCGAGCGCTCGAACCAGTCGACGCGGCCGGGGGAGAAGCCAGAGGGACCCCGCAGGTAGCGGAGGAAGTCGGAGGCGCGGCGGGCGCCGAACTCCGCCTCCAGCAGCGCGGTCAGCGCCCCGCCGACGCTCGTCCCGGCGACCGGCACCTCGGCCTCGAGCGCGACCGCGACGCCGTTGCGCTCCAGCGCCGCCGCGATCTCCGGCCCGCGCCGCGAGGGATCGCGCAGCGCGATCGCGATCTCCGCCCGGTCGGCCCCGCGCGAGACAAGCCGCGAGACGTGCGCGGCGATCGCCTCGGCCTCGGCCTGGGTGCCCGCCGAGCGCAGCAGGGTGATGCTGTCGTCGACTTCGGCCCGCTTCGGCCGCGGCGAGCCGAACCCGATCGTCAGGTGGAAGAGCAGCGGGCTGATCGTGTTGCCGGGGTCCGCCTCGGTCACGACCTCCTCCGCCGGCTCCAGCTCGCGCAGCTTCCCCAGCAGCCGCCCGCGCGCCGCTAGCGCCGCGCTCCCGTCTTCATAAGGGAGCGCGACCGCGACGTCCGTCTGCGCGGCCAGCGCGGCGACCAGCTCGAACTGGTTCTCGGTCAGGTCGTCGAAGCCGTAGAAGAGGACCGGCCGGCCGCCCCAGAAGGAGCCGTCGCGGCGCAGCTGGGCAATCGCCTCGCGGGCGATCCCGTGAGGGTCGACGCGGCCGGTCCGCCGCCGCACCTCTTCGTAGCCGCCGTAGAGGGCGGCGACGTCGGCGAGGTAGGCGGAGCCCTCGAGGGTCGCCGCGCTCGCCTCGACCTCCTCCGGCTCGACCCCCGCCGCCTGCAGTTCGCCGAGCAGGCGCTCGAGGGCGCGGGCGAATCGGGGGCGCCCGGCGGAGCGCCGCAGCGGCCGTAGTCGCTCGCGCCGCGCCGCGATCGCCACCGAGACCGCCCTTAGCCGCTGGGCCGGCGAAAGCTCGGCGCCCGCCGGCGCGCCCGCCGCGGTAGCGACGGTGCGGAAGAGGCCGCCGAAGGTCATCGCCGCGCCGCCCAACAGGGCGCCACCGGCGGTGAGCTCGCGCTCGAAGGCGAAGACGTCGTCGACGGTCGGGACGACGAGGATCGGGTCGCGGTTCAGGACAGCGGCGAAGTCGCGGCGGATGACCCCGGCGCGGCCGGAATTGGGGGGTCCGTAGACGAGTTTTAGGGGCACGGCGACCGAGCCTAGGGACGGGTCCGGCGCCTACTTCGCACTGCCTCCCATGACCCCGCAAACTGGGGGATTAGCGGGCATCTTTTGGCATCTGCGACCCCCTCTACCTTTCCCTCATCGCATGTCCCTCTGCTTCGTAGACCCAGCCGACGCCATCCGGGCCATTGCCGACTCGGTCGGCCGTGAGGCTCGCCGCCAGCTCCTCGGAGAGGCGGTGCGCGCCTGGGTGGATGAGATCCCCGATCACGAGCTCGAAGTCCACTATGCGAAGGCGATCTCCGAGCTCGACGAGCACGACCTCTCGATGCTCGCCGCTTGGCACGGCTCCCTCGAGGTCGGCCAGCCGGTCCCCAACCGCGACTTCCTCATGGGCGCCTTCAACTCGCTCGGCGAAAACCGCCGCGAGGCCCTCAAGCTGGCCGCCGGCTTCCGCGGCGAGGAGGCCGTCGATTCCGGCGTCACCGAAGAGGATGCCCTCGAGCTGGTCCTAGGCCTCCTCAGCCCACCCCGCCTGATGGAGCTGGCAAGCGAGGCGATGGAGCTCTACGTCTGGGACCGCGCGGGCAGCGACAACTAGTCGCGCCCTGATTCTCCGCCGGCTTTCCGTCCCATTCGGTTTGATTCTCCGGCTCGCGGGCTACCCTCGACTTAGTGGATGTTCCGCCTCAGGTAATCGTCATCTTCGGCGCCACTGGCGACCTGGCGCGACGGAAGCTGCTGCCGGGGCTGTTGCGGCTGTTCCAGGCTGGGTTGATGCCGGAGTTTCGGGTGGTCGGGGTCTCGATGGAGGACATCTCCGATGCCGAGTTCCGGGGGATCGCGGAAAAGGCTTGCCGGGAGTTCGCGCGCAGTGCTTTCGGCGGCGAGGAATGGCATGAGTTCTCGGGCAAGCTCTCCTACGTGCCGCACGAGCAGGCGCCGGAGGCTCTGGCCGAAGCGGTGAAGGAGGCCGAGGGGGAGCTCGGGTCGGAGATGCGGCTGCTCCACTACTTGAGCGTGCCGCCAACGGCGGCGCCGGACGTGATCCAGATGCTGAAGACCTGTGGGCTCTCGAAACGCTCGCGGGTGATTATGGAGAAGCCGTTCGGGACCGACCTCGCCTCAGCCCGGAAGCTGAACGAGATGGTCCACGAAGTCCTCGACGAGGATCAGGTCTTCCGGATCGACCACTTCCTCGGCAAAGAGGCGGCGCAGAACATCCTCGCCCTGCGTTTTGCCAACGGCCTATTCGAGCCGATCTGGAACCGCAGCCACATCGACCATGTCCAGATCGACGTGCCGGAGACGCTCGGGGTCGGCTCCCGCGCCGCCTTCTACGAGAAGACCGGTGCTTTCCGCGACATGGTCGTTACCCACCTGTTCCAGATCCTCGCCTTCGTCGCGATGGAGCCGCCGACGTCGCTGGCGCCGGGCCCGATCACCGACGAGAAGAACAAGGTCTTCCGCAGCCTGCAGCCGCTCGACCCCGACCAGGTGGTGCGCGGCCAGTACGACGGCTACCGGGAGGAGGAGGGCGTCGACCCCGACTCCCGGACCGAGACCTTCGTCGCGCTGAAGGCAGAACTCGACAACTGGCGCTGGAACGGCGTCCCTTTCTACCTGCGGACCGGCAAGCGGATGGGCGAAAGCGCGCGGATCATCTCGATCGCCTTCCGCGAGCCCCCGCACGCGATGTTCCCCGAGCACTCGCGGGTCGGCCGCTACGGCCCCGATCACCTCACCTTCGACCTCGACGAGTCCTCCCGCGTCTCCCTTTCCTTCTACGGCAAGCGCCCGGGAATGGGGATGGTGCTCGACAAGGCGAGCATGCAGTTCTCGCTCGACGAAACCGGCTATGCCGGCGACGCCGTCGAGGCCTACGAGCGGCTGATCCGCGACGCGATGATCGGCGACCGCACCCTCTTCACCACGGCCACGGGGATCGAGCGGCTGTGGGAAGTCTCCGAACCGCTGCTGCAGGACCCGCCGCCGGTGAAGCCCTACCCGCAGGGGTCGTGGGGGCCGGCGGAGATCGGCGCCCTGATCGCTCCGCACAGCTGGCGGCTGCCGTTCGCCCGCCGCTGGCGCGAAGCGCCGGAGCGCCCGAGCGACGGCAACGGCGTGCCCGCCGACGTGCGCGCCCGCGAACGCTCCTAGTCACGATGTCGAGTTTGTAAGGCATAGCCGTACAAACTCGACACGCCTACTCCACCGCCGCCCGAATCTCAGCGATCGCCTGCTCGTTATCTCGGAAGTGGACCGCCTTCATCCCCGCCTTTTCGGCGCCTTCGCAGTTAACCTCGAGGTCGTCGATGAAGAGGCAGGCCTTCGGTGCGATACCGACCCGCTCCAGGGTCAGCCGGTAGATCCGCCCTTCCGGCTTGCGGCAGCCGACGAAGGCTGAGTCGACCACCTCCTCGAAGATCTCGTCGACCGGCATCATCGAGCGCCAGAGCGGCTCCCACTCGCGAACGTTGTTGGTCAGCATCGCCATCTTCAGACCACTTGCCTTGAGCTCGCGCATCAGCTCGATCATCGGCTCGTTCGGGTCGAGCGCGTCGAAGTAGACCTCGCGGAAGCGGTGCAGGTGGGGCCGGTGGCCGAGCAGCGGCTCGAGGTTGATGCTCAGCAACTCGAGGAACTCGGACTCCTCCATCTCGCCGCGCTCGAGCTCGAACAGGGGATTGTCGCCGCGGTCCTCGGCGGCCGCACGCAGCGCCTGCCCGAGGTATTCGGCTGGGATCTTGATCTCGTCCTGGACGCGTTCGAAGCTGCCGAGCAGCGGCGTCGTCAGGACGCCGCCGAAGTCGGAGACGATCGCCCGGATCCCGATGCCGCCGGGCTCAGTCATCGACGACGCGCGCGACCTCGTAGGTGCCGAGCCCCTCGCGACCTTCGACCGACCAGCGGAAGAAGGCGATTTGGGAGTCGAGGTGCTGGCGGCGCACGCTGACCGAGCTGATCAGCGATCCGGCGCCGCGCAGCGGCCGCATCTCCTCAACCGACGGCCAAAGCTCCAGCGTCGCCCGGCGCTGCACGCCGTCCTCGCCGTACTCGGTCGAGAGCAACGTCTCCTCGAAGGTCAGCGGCGCCCCGTCGGGATCGCAGATCACCGCCGTCGTCTCCTCGTCCTCGATGCTCCGGCCACCCTCGGGCAGCTGCGAGGTCAGCGCCAGCAGGCCGCCGTCGGAGAAGACGACCCCGATCGACCGGCGCACGATCTGGCCCTGCTCGCTCATCCCGCGCAGCCTAGTGATTGGCCAGCGGCGGTAGAGCTTTTGGCCCCTCGAGGGACATTAAGCTCTGCCGCTTCCATGCCCGAACTGATGATCCGCGACGCCGATCCCCAGCGCGACGCCGCCGCCTGCGCGGCGACCTACGCGCCGCACGTAGAGGAGAGCCCGGTCTCCTTCGAGGAACGGGCGCCGGATGCGCGGGAAATGGGGGCGCGGATCGAGCGCTACGGAGCCAGCCACGCGTGGCTGGTCGCCGAACGGGAGGGCCAAGTCCTCGGCTACGCCTACGCAACCGCCTTCAACGAGCGCCCTGCCTACCGGTGGAGCACCTACGTCTCCGTCTACGTAAGCGACACCGCCCGTGGCGAAGGGGTCGGTCGCGCCCTCTACGAAGCCCTCTTCGACCGCCTGCGGGAGCGCGGCTTCCGCATGGCCTGCGCCGGGATCACGCTGCCGAACGAGGCGAGCTGCGGCCTGCACGAAAGCCTCGGCTTCGAGCTGGTCGGCGTCAACCGTGAGATTGGCTGGAAGCAAGGCGCCTGGCACGACGTCGGCTGGTACCAGCTCGAGCTCTCCCCGCCGCCCGAAGGCCCGCCCCCCGAGCCGCGCTAAGCGAGTGCTCCCCACCTTTGTCTCGCTATGCGAAACAAATGCGGGGAGCGTTAGGCAAGAAGACGGCCTGGTTACCATGAAGCCATGAGCGACGAGCAGATCACCACGCCCGACCAGCAGCCCGCGCCCCCGGCGACGGAGCACGACGAAACCCTCACCGAGGAGGACGTCTACGAGGTACTAGAGGAGGTAATCGACCCCGAGCTGGGGCTCGACTTCGTCTCCCTCGGCCTCGTCTACGACGTCAACATCGAGGCCCAGAACGAGGTCTACGTCACCTTCACCCTCACCACCCCCGCCTGCCCGATCGGCCCCCAGGTCTCCGAACAGATGAAGGAGTTCGTTGGCGACCTCCCCGGCGTCACCGCGGTCCACCCGAAGATGGTCTTCGACCCCCCATGGTCACCGGAAATGATGACCGAGGACGCCAAGTTCGCCCTCGGGTTCTAGGCATTTCAAGGGGTGGGCCGAAAGCCGGCCCACCCGCCACGGTCTATCCGCCCTTCCTGATCGAAAGCGCCGGATAGGCCATGTCGTTCTGCTGAGTCACCATCGGAATCTCCTCTTGCGTTAGGGCCGTTGTGGCCTTTAAGCAAGAGGTTTACTTTATAAATCTTTAGTATTCAACAAACTTCGATGTTCAGAAATATGTTGACCTCGTCCTGAACGAATGGTTCGATCTCGATCGATGCCGAGGAACGCGCCGCGCATGGTCGACCCGCGCCTGATGAAGGCGCTCGTCCATCCCACCCGGATCCACATCATGGACATCCTCAGCGAGGGTGAGAACAGCCCAAGCGGAATACAGAAGCGGATCGGTGACATCAGCCTCGACCTGGTCAGCAAGCACATCAAGATCCTGCGTGATCTCGGGGTGATCGACTATTGCGGCGAGGTCAAACAGAAGGGCAAGTTCACCGAGCACATCTACCGCATCACCGATTGGCAGTTCCTCACTGCCGAGGAATGGAAGGAAGTGGATCCCGACGATCGCCCTTCCGCGACGACGACGATTCTGCGCGTGATTTCGGAGGATGTAGGCAGGGCCTACCTCGAAAACAAATTCGACGAGCGGGTGGATAACCACCTCAGTCGATCGCCGCTGAGGCTTGACGAGGAGGGGTGGGAGGAAGTTGTCAAGGCGCTCAAGACTGCGCTTGACGCCGTCCTAGAAGCTCACAACCAGAGTCAGGAGCGCTCGGGCGGAGCGGAGGAGAAGCTGACCCACTCGACGGTGGTGATGATGCAGTTTCCCCTTGACCGCGATGATGCTGCCGAATAGCCCCCCGCACACTGGAAGATGCAAATTCTTCTAGCAGCGAGGCGGCGCCTCTGACACCCTTGGGTTGTTAGGGCATTGGTGCCGTTACCATAGAGCTGAGCGCAAAGTCTCGATGCTTTCCAGGCAATCATGGGAATTTGCCGAAGCGATTTGCCGAAAGCACCTAAATACTTCAAGATGAACTGAGTGGACGAGGAAGACTTCCATATCCGTGGGCACGCCCGCACCCCGTGGGACGGACCGGATCGGGTCCCAACCGCGCTTTCAAGCAAGGATCCCGACGCTCCCGAATTTGAGCTAGGCAGGATGTTCTTCTCCTCCGCCTGGAGCACGGCGGCCAATGAAGGTCTCATCAGCGATGAGGAGTACGTGGTTGAGCTGATCCGCCATACCCGGGCTGAAAACGAGCGGACGATGCCCGGGATTCCCTGGCCAAAGGATCGGGGAGGATAAACAAATCGGTACGCCCTGAGGCTTTTGCGCGTTAGTCTGTCCCTGGCGCCACGGGAAACGGCGGCCAGGAGGGGAACGGATGGGCGGGAGCCAGCAGAACAACGGGCGCCGAAACAAGGGCCATCAGGCCCGCGAGTGGCTTTCCCGAACTCGCGATGATCTGGCCTCGAACGTTCTCGCGAATCTGATGGTCCTGGCAATTCCCGTCGTCATCGGGTTGGTCCTCGGTGCTGGCTTGCAGGCCGCGATCCTGATCTTCGTCGCGGTGGCGGCATTCTCCGCCGGGAGGTTGGCAACTCGCCGGCGGCATCAACCCCCGGAGAATGTCGCGGGACTCGAGGTCGACGATGTCTCCGATGAGAGCCCGAATCTGGGCGCCGAGGACGTCGCAAAGCTGACCAGCTACTTCGGTTTGGTCACCCCGGCCCTCAGCCGTCTCGAGATGGGACGGCTCGACAACGTGGAGGCCGAGCTGCTGATCCGCCCGGCCCGGCTGCTCGAGCAGTGGAACCGAGGGAGCGTCCAACTGGCAGTCTTCGAGCCGGGCGAGGGAAAGGACGGCGAGGCCTGCTGGCACCTGCGCTACGTGGCCGGAATCTCGCGCAGCGAATGTCGCGAGTTCGAAGTTCCGCTCAAAGCCTCGCATCTGGCGCAGAGGCTGGTGCGCTGGGAGCCGCGTGACGGAGTGTTCGTCGCCAGCGATCTTCGGGAAGACCGATGGCGCAAGGCTGGGGCCGATTTCGAGGCGTTTGCGGAGGCCGGCTTCAGGATGCTGCGATGCCTCCCCTTTGGAGCGCCGAGCTCGGAAGGAAAGAGGTCATGCCTGGTGCTCTTAAGCAAGGAGAGCAAGGCGACTGGGACTTTCGGCGGGGCCGACGATTTCCTTCTTAAGTTTCTCGGGACCCTTCTCAGCATGCACTCAGTTCTCAACGGTGGGGCGTCGTCTGTCTCCGAAGAGGGGAGGGCGGATTGATGAGGGGCTGGCATCGGCGGGATCGGGGGTCCGGGCAAAGCCCGGATGCTCGGCTTGCGGGGGCGTCTAGGCGAGGGCACACCGCCGACCCCGCCCCCGCGAAGGACCGGTGGCATCTCGTCTCCTCGGTAACCCCCGGCTGGATCCGGAAGGGAACCTAGAGCAGGCTCAACCGGAACAGGAGGTGGGGCAGACCCGCGTGGTTGACCTCGCCGTTCAATTCGAAGCCGGTCTTCTCGGCGACGCGGCGGGAGGGGGCGTTGGCGGGTAGGACGAGGGCGACTACCTGCTCGAGCCTGAGGTCGCGGGCGTAGTCGCAGGCGGCGAGGGCGGCCTCGGTGGCGAGGCCGCGGCCGTGGAGGTGGGGCTCGATGCTCCAGGGGAGCTCAACTTCGGCGACGCCGTCGACGGCGGTCCAGGCGAGGCCGCCGCGGCCGGCGAAGGCGCCGGTCTCCTTCTCGATCAGGACCCAAGGGCCGAAGCCGTGGTCGTGCCAATGCGCCCGGTCGCCGTCGACCAGCTCGTCGATCACCTGGGCGCTGAACGGCGGCAGGGGCGAGGGGCGGAGCCAGGCCTCGATCTCTGGCCGTGTGAAATGGGCGTGGTAGAGGGCGCGGTCGTCGAGGGTCGGTCGGCGGGCGAGGAGGCGCGCCGTCTGCCACTCCCCGGCCGCCATCTCAGGGCCGGCCACTCCCGGGCAGCCGGGGGTCGTGGCCGCCATCGTCCGGAACCTCTTCGGCGGTCGCGTCGTAGTCGTAATCGCCTGCCGGCCGCCGGCCGCCGTTCGTGGGCGGCGGCGAGCCGAAGGGGCTACGCCCGCCGCCTCCCGGCATACCGACCACCATGAAGCGCCCAATCGTGAACCGTTTCAGCAGCCGCCGCGAGATCGCCCGGGTCGGCGGCAGCAGCAGGAAGACACCGACGATGTCGGTAAGGAAGCCCGGCGTCAGCAGCAGGGTGCCGCCGACGATGATCAACGCCCCATCGGCCACCTCGCGCCCCGGGAACCGTTGCTCCGCCAGCGCCTGGTTGAAGCGCCGCCAGGCCCCGCGCCCCTCGTGTTTCAGCAGCCACGATCCCAGCAGCGCGTCGGCCAGCAGCAGGGCCAAGGTCGGCCAAATGCCGATCAGCTCGCCGACCTTGATGATCACGTAGAGCTCGGCGACCGGGACGACGATGAAGATCAGGATCAGAAGAAGGGGCATGGCAGAAGCGTAGGGAGGGTCGTGCGTTGCCTCTTGGCTACCCGCGGAAGAAGCTGCTTACGCCGCTTTGGCGGCCTTGCCCGCCGCCGCCTCGAGCTCGGCTAGCGACGCATTTAAGCCGTCGCTGACGACCTCGATGTCGGTCATGCAGTCGTAGTCGGCGAGCAGGCCGAAACCGACCTTGCCGTTGTAGCTCATGATCGCCACCGCCAGGCAGTGGTTCTGGGGTAGGAAGGCGACCGGGAAAACGTCCTCGAGTTCCTTGCCGAGGACGTAGAGCGGCATCTGCGGCCCGGGCACGTTGGTGACGATGAGGTTGAAGAGACGGGTGGAGAAGTTGATCCGCGCGGCCTGAGCGAGGATCGTCGGCGGCGCGAAGTCGTTGAAGCGGGAGATCACTTCGGCGCCGAGCGCCTGTTTGGAGCGCTTCAGCCCCGCCATCGCGTCGCTGATCGTCCGCAGCCGCCGCACCGGGTCCTCGATGTAGACCGGCAGCGGCCCGCGCATCAGCGCGATCCGGTTGCCGAGGTCGCCGCGCTCATCCTCGCTGCGGATCGAGACCGGGACCAGCGCCCGCAGCTCCAGCCCCTCGGTGCGGATGCGACGCACGTGCAGCCACTCGCGCAGGGCGCCGGTGATGACCGCGAGGACGACGTCGTTGACGGTGCCGCCGAGCGCATCTTTGATCCGTTTGAAGGTGGCCAGCTCCGAACGCGCCCAGACGTAGCGACGGTGCGGGCCGATCTCCTCGTTCAGCGGCACGTCCGGGGCCGGATCGGCGAAGGCGCTGACGATCTCACCGACGCCCTCCAGCGCCTCGACCGCCTTCCGCGCGGTCGTCTCCGGGTTGCGGACGACGTCGACCGCCCGCTCGGCCAGCTTCACTGGCGCCGCGACGGCGTCGGCGACCGCGCGGGCGACCAGCTCGGTCGTCCCCGGTTCGGGCTGCGGCACCCACTCGTCCTCGAGGTTCAGCGGCTCGGCGTTGCGCTCGACGTCGAAGAGGACGGTGCCGATGTCGACCCCGGAGACGCCGTCGACCATCGCGTGGTGAGTCTTGGTCAGGATCGCGAAGCGGTCGCGTTCGAGGTTCTGCACCAGCCACAGCTCCCAGAGCGGCTTCAGGCGGTCGAGCTGCTGGGAGAAGATCCGCCCGGCGAGTTTCTTCAGCTCCTCCTCGCCGCCCGGATCGGGCAGCGCGGTGTGGCGGATGTGGTAGGTGAGGTTGAAATTGACGTCATCGGCCCAGAGCGGCCGGCCGGCCTCCAGCGGCGGCACCACCAGCTTCTGGCGGAAGCGCGGGACCAGCGGCAGGCGGCCGCGCACGTGCTCGACCAGGTCGGTGTACTTCGGCGGCGGCCCCTCGAAGATCAGGATCGCGCCGATGTGCATGTGGCTGCTCGAACTCTCGTTCGTCAAGAACGAGGCGTCCACTGAGGTGAGACGGTCGAGGTGGCGTCCGGAAGTTGCCATCGGGCAAGGCTACTCATGCCGCAATTTCGGGGCAATCTCGCGAGACCGGCCGCAAGCGCGCCATCGGTACCCTGAAGGCATGCCTGCCACCCTCACCGGCCCGAAACGGGTGCTACTCGCTGCCCCGCGCGGCTACTGCGCCGGCGTCGACCGCGCCGTGCAGACGGTCGAGCGCGCGCTCGAGCTCCACGGCGCCCCCGTCTACGTGCGCAAGGAGATCGTCCACAACAAGCATGTGGTCGAGGAACTGGCCAAGCGCGGCGCGATCTTCGTCGAGGAGGAGACCGAGGTGCCGGAGGGCGCGATCGTCGTCTTCTCCGCCCACGGGGTGGCGCCGAGCGTGCACGAGAATGCCGCCGCCCGCAACCTGCAGACGATCGACGCGACCTGCCCGCTGGTGACCAAGGTCCACGTCTCCGCCCGCCGCCTCGCCGCCCAGGGCAACACGATCATCATGATCGGCCACGAGGGCCACGAGGAGGTCGAAGGGACGACCGGCGAGGCGCCCGGCAGCATCGTCCTGATCGAAACCGCCGACGAAGTCGAGAGCCTCGAGGTCCCGGACCCGAGCAAAGTCGCCTTCATCACCCAGACGACGCTCTCAGTCGACGAGACCGCCGAGGTGATCGCCGCCCTGCGCGCCAAGTTCCCCGGCATCGTCTCCAGCAAGTCCGACGACATCTGTTACGCCACGACCAACCGCCAGATTGCCGTCAAGCAGCTGGCCCGCGAGTGCGACCTCGTCCTCGTGATCGGGTCGACCAACTCCTCCAACTCCAACCGCCTGGTCGAGGTGGCCCGCGAACACGGCGCCGCCTCGCACCTGATCGACAACCACACCCAGGTGCAGGAGGAGTGGCTGGAGGGCGTCGAGACCGTCGGCATCACCTCCGGCGCCAGCGCCCCCGAGGAGCTCGTCGAGAGCCTCGTCTCCTTCTTCCGCAAATGCGGCGCCGACGATGTCTCCGAGCTGCGGACCGTCCACGAGGACGTCCGCTTCATGCTCCCGAAGGAGATCCGCGACCAGGTCGCGGCCCGGGGCTGACAAGTGGTGAGTTATGTGGGCTATAGCCCCACTAACTCACCAGTAGCTCACTCGTAGGGCGCGTAGCGGTTGTGCAGCACGAGGTCGTTGCCGTCTGGGTCGGTGAAAAGAGCCATGTGACAGACGCCGGTGTCGATCGTCTCGCCGTTGAACTCGACACCTTTGGCTTCGAGCTCCTTTCGGGCTGCCGCGACGTCCTCCACGTGCAGCGCCGCGGAGGCGTTTTTCTGCGGCGTGAAGGTGAAGCCCCATTTTTCGGGCTCCCAGATGCCGAAGCAGGTCTCGCCGACCCAGAACTCGTACTGGCCGTGCTCGTCGGGGTGGAGGCCGAGGGTGTCGACGTAGAAGGCGCGGGAGCGGTCGGCGTCGGTGGAGGGGATGCCGATGAAGTCGAGCTTGGTGATCATGGGTTCTCCTTCGGACTAGTTACGGGATTCCGGCGGCGAAGCTGAGTGACCAGATCTTGACGCCTGGCGCCGGGCGGAGCACGAGATTGTGGGCCTCGTGGGACGGGTGCTCGGCGAGGGTGCGCAGGCCGGGAGGGCCGGCGGGGAGCGTCCGCCACTCGCCGTCGATCTCGACCTGCAGCTCGCCGGCGCCCTCGACCGTCGCGAAGGCGCCACCGGCCTGGTAGTCGAGCGCCAGGTCTTCGCCGTCCTCGCCCGCGACCCAGGGCCGCTCCCAGGAGCCGCCGGGGAAGGCCTCGGGGGTGGGGGGAATGACGTGGACGCCCGGGCCGTCGGTCGCCCGCAGTGGCGCCATCGGCTCGGGCAGCTCCCGCAGCGCGTCGATCTCCCGCAGCTCGGCCTGGATCGCTTCCTCGGTCGCCTGGTATTCGCCCTCGCCGAAGTGGGCCCAGGCGAGGGCGCCGCCGAGGCTCCAGAGGAAGAGGCTCGGCCACCCCGTGCAGCCGTAGGCGGCCCAAAGATCGTGCTCACTGTCGATCGCGACCGGGAAATCGATTCCGTGCTCGGCGAGGCCCGCGGCGACGTTGGTGGGCTCCGCGGCGAAGGGGAAGCGCGGCGCCTGCACCGCGATCACGCTCAGCCCCGCCTCGCGGTAGCGCCGCTGCCACTCGACCAGGTAGGGGAGGGTGCGGACGCTGTTCAGCTGCGCGTATTCGACGAAGTGGACGAGCGCCGGCCCGCCGGCGGTCAGCGCCGGCATCGACTCCGGCTCGGTCCCGACCCAGGCGAGGCTGGCGGGCAGGTCGGGGGCGGCGATGTTGTCGCGTTCGGGGCGCATTTAGGGCGGGTTGAGGCGGGACAGTATCCTGGCCGCCATGGCTCAGCTGGTTACGTTCCTGCTGCCGGCGCTGCCGCTGCTGGCGCTCCTGCTGACGCTGCTGCTCGGTCGCTACCCCGGCTGCGAGGCGATCGTCCGCCTCTCCGAGCGGATCGCGAGCAGCGCAGGCGCCCTCCGCACCGCGACCCGCCGCTCCCCCCTGCCGAAGCCGCCCCGCTCCTTCGCTCCCGCCGGCGGTCTCCTGATCGCCCTCGGGCACGCCCAGCGCCCGCCGCCGCTCCCGGCCTAGCCCAAGCCGTTTTCTGTTCCTTCTGGTCGTCCTACGTCCAAAAGGAACAACCAACTTGCATCGCGCGTACCTGCGCGCGGAAGGAGCGAAAGATGAACACGAGAACTGCGCTGATCGGCGCTGCCCTGGTGGTGGTAGCCGTAGTCCTGCTGATCGTCCTCAGCAGCGGCGGCAGCGACTCAAGCGGCGACACCGACGCCGGCAAGGTGCCGACGATCGTCGTCAACCAGCAGGGCCACCCGGTCGGCGGGATCCAGGAACTCGTCTACCGCAAGGGCGACCAGATCCACTTCAAGGTTGAAGTCCCCTTCGAAGAAGAGATCCACCTGCACGGCTACGACGTCGCCAAGGAGGTCCCGAAGGGCGGTGGCACCGTCACCTACGACCTCCCGGCCGAAATAGAAGGCGAGTTCGAGGCCGAGCTCGAGGGCAAAAAAGAACAGATCATCGACCTCAAGGTCGAACCTTGACCCTCCCAGTCGCCCACGCGCTGGCATCCAGGCAGGATCTCCCGATCCCTGCCTGGCTGTTCGCGTGGGCGGCCTCGATCGTCCTCATCGTCTCCTTCTTCGCCCTCTCGGCCGCCTGGCGCAAGCCGCAGTTCGAGGACGAGCACCGGCGGCCCCTCGGCGCGCGCCTCTCCACGGCGTTGCTCAGCCTGCCCGCGCAGATCCTCTGCGGCGCGATCGGCGTCTTCCTGCTCGGCGTCGCCGTGTACGCCGGCCTGCGTGGGACCGAAGCGCCGGACCGCAACTTCGCCCTCACCTTCCTCTTCGTCACCTGCTGGCTCGGCTTCCCCTTCTTCTCGGCGATCTTCGGCGACCTTTTCCGCCCCTTCAACCCCTGGCGCGCGATCGGCCGCGCCGCCGGCGGTGCCTTCGCCAAGCTCGCCGGCCAGCGCCCGGCGCACCTCGCCTACCCCGAGCGCCTCGGCCGCTGGCCCGCTGCCGTCGGCCTGCTCGCCTTCGTCTGGATCGAGGTCGTCTACGGCCGCACCAGCATCGTCTCAGTCGACATCGAACCCCACGCCGTCGCCGTCGCCGCCCTCGTCTACAGCGTCTACACGCTGGCGATGATGGCCGTCTTCGGGGTCGAGAAGTGGTGCGATCGCGGCGAGGCCTTCTCGGTCTACTTCGGGATGTTCGGCCGCCTCGGGATCTTCGGCGCCCGCGACGGCAGCCTCTACCGCCGCCGTCCCTTTTCCGCCGCGACCAGCTGGGCGACCGTGCCCGGCTCAGCCGCCGTCGTCATCGCCTCGATCGCCGCCACCAGCTTCGACGGCGCCCAGGACGGCGCCTTCAAGGACCCGATCGAAAGCCTCTTCAACTGGTTCACCGACCGCGGCATGGCGCTGACCACCGGCCTGCGCCTCACCGACACGATCTTCATGCTCGCGACCTTCGGCGCCGTCGCCGCGGTCTACATGCTCGGCGTCCGCGGTATGCGCACGGTCCCCGGCGCCCCCTCGTTCAAGCAGCTGCGGACCGGCTTCGCCCACACCCTGATCCCAATCGCCCTCGCCTACCTCGTCGCCCACTACTTCAGCTTCTTCGTCTTCCAGGAGCAGGCCCAGTTCGGCTACCTGCTCTCCGACCCGCTCGGCACCGGCCATACCGACCTCTTCGGCACCGTCGCCAACGAAGTCGACTACAAGCTCCTCAGCGCCAACGCGATCTGGTACGTCCAGGTCGCCGCCCTGGTCATTGGCCACGTGATCGGCCTGATGCTCGCCCACGATCGCGCCCTCGTCTACTGGCCCGACTACCGCAAGGCCACCGCCTCCCAGTACTGGATGCTGGCGGTGATGGTCGCCTTTACCTGCTTCGGGCTCTACCTGCTCTCAGTCGCTAACGGGTAGGGGAGAGCCGTGCTCCCCGTCGCCCACGTCGGCCACTACCTCTGGGTGTTCTACGTGATCCCGATCCTGATCGTCGTCGGCGCGATCCTCCGCAACGCGATCGCCCAGCGGCGAGCGGGACGGGATGAGGCTGGTGAATCTTCCACCGCGGGCGGTGGAAAAATCACCAAGCGGGACTAGAGGATCTCGGCGAGGCGGGTCTCCAGCGCCTCGGAGATGCTGTCGCGCACCGGGCCCTCGGCGAGGCGTTCGACCAGGGACTCGAGGAAGCCTTCGATGATCAGGGCCTTCGCGTCCTCATCGTTGATCCCACGGGAGGTGAGGTAGAAGAGCTGTTCCTTGTCAACCTGGGCTACAGCGGCGGCGTGGGTGCAGCGGACGTCGTCGGCGAGGATCTCGAGGCCGGGGATGGCGTCGGCGTGGGCGTTCGGGGAGAGGAGGAGGTTGCGGCTCTCCTGGAAGGCGTCGGTCTGCTGCGCCCCCGGATCGACCTTGATCATCCCGCGCCAGACCGCGGTCGAGCCCTCGGCGAGGACGCCGCGGAAGGCAAGGTCGGAATTGGTGTTCGGTGCCGCGTGCTCCTGCAGGGTGTCGAAGTCGAGGTGCTGCCCGGCGCCGCCGGCGTAGCCGCCGGTCACCCGCGCTTCGGAGCCCGGGCCGGCGAGTTTCGTCTCCATCCGCACCTTGCCGTTGGCCGAGCCGAAGCCGAGGGCGGCCCAGTCGAGGCGCCCGTCGCGCTGCACTTCGGCGCGCTGGGTGGCGAAGATCCAGCTCTTCTCAGAGATGTCCTGGGTGTTGACGTAGCGTAGGGTCGCACCCTGTCCGACGCTCAGCTCGACGACGCTGTTCAGCACCGCGTCGATCTCGTCGCCGGGTGAGGACCAGTGCTCCCAGACCTCGGCTTCGGCGCCGTCCTCGAGCACGATCAGCGTGCGCCAGTTGAGGGCGGCGCCGTCGGCGCTGACGGGAACTTCGATCTGGATCGGCTCGGTCAACTGCACGCCGGCGGCAACGTGGATGACGACCCCGTTGCGCTCGGCAGCGTCGTTGCGCGCGACGAACGGATCATCGCCGGGCACCAACTCGCCGAGCCGTTCGACCAGCTCCGGCCGCGAGTCACTCGCCTCGGAGAGATCGAGCACGGTCGCGCCACCCCCGCCGGCGATCACCGGCACCGCCTCGGCCGCCTCGTAGGCATCGAGGTCGAGAGCCGAGATGTCGGTGAATTCCCACCCCTTCGTCTTCTGGTCGGGAAGGGGCGGAAGGGTGCTCATTGGCGAGGTCATGAAGGCTCCTGGCAAGGACGTGGACGGGGGGCAGTGCTTTGCACGACCCCCGGCCGCGGACGCAGTCCAGGGGTCTTCATGGGCCGCCAATCAGCCAATGGAGCCCTCCATTTGCAGCTCGATCAGCCGGTTGAGCTCGACTGCGTACTCCATCGGCAGCTCCTTCGTCACCGGCTCGATGAAACCGTTGACGATCATCTTCGAGGCCTCCTCCTCGTCGAGGCCGCGGCTCTGCAGGTAGAAGAGCTGCTCGTCGCCGATTTTGGAGACGGTTGCCTCGTGGCCGATGTCGGCGTCGTTCTCGTCGATCCGGATCGTCGGGTAGGTGTCCGAGCGCGAGTCCTCGTCGAGGAGCAGCGCGTCGCAGACGACCTTCGAGCGCGATTCCTTCGCCCCGTCGGCGACCTCGAGCAGGCCGCGGTAGGTCGCCCGGCCGCCGTCTTTGGAGATCGACTTGGAGAAGATCGAAGACGAAGTGCGGGGCGCCCCGTGGATGATCTTGCCGCCCGCGTCCTGGTGCTGGCCGTCACCGGCGAAGGCGATCGAGAGGATCTCGCCGTGGGCTTCGGGGCCCAGCAGGTAGATCGACGGGTACTTCATCGTCAGTTTCGAGCCGAGGTTGCAGTCGACCCACTCCATCGTCGCCTTCTCGTGCGCAACCGCGCGCTTGGTGACGAGGTTGAAGACGTTCTGCGACCAGTTCTGGACCGTCGTGTAACGGACCCGCGAGCTCGGTTTGCAGACGATCTCAACCACCGCGGAGTGCAGCGAGTCGCTGGAGTAGACCGGCGCCGTGCAGCCCTCGATGTAGTGGACGTCGGCTTCGTCCTCGCAGATGATCAGCGTCCGCTCGAACTGGCCCATGTTCTCGGTGTTGATCCGGAAGTAGGCCTGCAGCGGCATCTCGACTTTGACCCCGGCGGGCACGTAGACGAACGAGCCGCCCGACCAGACCGCGCTGTTCAGCGCCGCCAGTTTGTTGTCGTTGGGCGGGATCACCGTCGCCCAGTACTCGCGCACCAGGTCCTCGTGCTCGCGCAGGGCGGTGTCCATGTCGGTGAAGATCACGCCCTGGGCCTCGAGCTTCTCGTTTACCTGGTGGTAGACGACCTCGGACTCGTACTGGGCGCCGACGCCGGCGAGGAATTTGCGCTCCGCCTCCGGGATCCCGAGCCGGTCGAAGGTGTTTTTGATGTCCTCCGGAACCTCGCTCCAGTCGCGGCTGTTCTTATCCGAGGCGCGGACGAAGTAGTGGATGTCGTCGAAGTCGATCTGGTCGAGGTTGCCGCCCCATTTCGGCGTCGGGCGGCTTTCGAAGTGCTCCAGCGCCTTCAGCCGGAAGTCCCGCATCCACTGCGGCTCTTCCTTGAAGTCGGAGATCGTTTCGACGACCTCGCGGGTCAGCCCCTTGGGGGCTTTGTAGGCGTAGCCCGTCTCGGGATCGTTGAAGCCGAACTTCTCTTTGTAGTCGGCGTTGATGCCGGCCAGCTCGCGTTTCTCGGCGAGCACCTCGGGCGTTGCCATGTCAGTTGACCTCCAAAGTGATGGTGTCGTCCTCGATCGCAACCGGGAACGTCTGGACGGGCTGGAAAGCGGGGAGCGTCTTCGGCCTGCCGGTGGTGAGGTCGAAGAGGGAGCCGTGGCGCGGGCACTCGACAGTGCAGCTGGCGACGTCGAACTCGCCCTCGGCGAGCGGCCCATTGTCGTGGGAGCAACGGTCCTCGATCGCGTAGAAGGTGCCGTCGCAGTTGAAGACCCCGATCTTCGTCCCGTCGTGCTCGACCAGGCGCATGCCGCCCGGCGGCAGCTCCGCGGCCGGGCACACGGGGATCTTGATTCCTGCGGTGTCGCTCAAGAGGTGATGCTCCTAGGTGGGATGTGCCGATGCTCAGGTCGCTCGTGCGGCTTGAGACTTAATCCTACTTCTACAGTCGGATTTTAGCGGGGTGGCCCGGCGGGCTCAGCTCTTGGAAGAGCGCATCCGATTTAGGACACAGCCGGCTGTGCTGAAAGCCGGAAGCGCTCGTCGCTGCACCCATTCTTCACATTCGAGCGATGAAATTGCCGGCTGGGTGTGGTCTTATCTGCAAAGACCTTCATCGAGAGGAGCAGAGATGAGCGAGAGGACCAGTTACGTGCCGGGGACCCCCTGCTGGGTCGACCTGGCGACGCCCGACCTCGAGGCGGCGGAGCGCTTCTACGGCGAGCTGTTCGGCTGGACGATCCCGGAGCTGCCGAACTCGGCGGAAATGGGCGGCTACCGGCGCGCCAAAAAGAACGGGCGCGACGTGGCTGGCGCGATGCCTTTGATGCAAGAGGGCCAGCCGCCGGCCTGGAGCACCTACATCTCGGTCGACGACATCGAGGCGCTCGGCCGCGCCGTCCAGGAAAACGACGGCACGATGATCGCCGAGCCGATGGCGGTCGCCAACTACGGCCGGCTGGCGCTCTTCACCGATCCCGAGGGCGCCTTCTTCGGGATGTGGGAGCCGGCCGACTTCGCCGGCGCCGAGCTCGTCAACGAGCCGGGGGCGTTCTCATGGAACGAGCTCAACACCGGCGATGCGGCTGCGGCGAAACGCTTCTACGGCAGCATCTTCGGCTGGGAGTTCGAAGATCGCGACACCGAGAACGCCGACGGCTACACCATCTGCATGGTGGACGGCGACCGCGTTGCCGGGATGCTGGCGATGGCCGACCGGGTCCCCAGCGAGGTGCCGCCGCATTGGAACACCTACTTCACCGTCGAGGACACCGAGACGGCGATCGAGCAGGTGAAGGCGGGCGGCGGCGACATCATCATGGGCCCGATGGACGTCGAGGTCGGCCGCATCGCGGTCGTGCACGACCCCTGGGGCGCGGTCTTCTCGGTGATCCGGCTGAACGAGACCGAGTAGCTAGAGCTGTCCGAGGTCGGCGACCGCTTCGGCCGGGTCGCCGGCCTCGCCTTCGTCCTCCCATTCGGCGGCCGTGCCGAGCGAGGCGCTCTTGACGATCTTCAGGCCGAGCATTGCGCACTTCATCCGCGTCGCCGAGATTTCGATCCCGAGCAGCTCGAGGACGAAGTCTTTCGGCAGCTTCAGCAGCTCTTCGCGGCTCATCCCGACCAGCTCGTCGGTCAGCAGCGAGGTGGCGGCGGTCGAGATCGCGCAGCCCTTGCCCTCGAAGGCGATCGCCGCAACCTTGTCGTCTCCGTCGAGTTCGATCGTCACGTGCTGCTCGTCCCCGCAGAACGGGTTCGTGTCCTCGAACTCGAGGTCGGGGCTCTCGAGGTGGCCGAAGTTGTGCGGCCGCTTGTAGTGCTCGAGGATCTGGTCGCGGTAGAGCTCGTCCATCAGAGACCAAACACCTTACGCGCGTCTTCGAGTCCCTCGACCAGGCGGTCGATCTCCTCGGTCGTCGTGTAGACGCCGAAGCTGGCGCGGGCAGTCGCGGCGATCTCGAGCCGGTCCATCAGCACCTGGGCGCAGTGGTGGCCGGCGCGGACGGCGACGCCGTGGCGGTCGAGGATCTCGGAGATGTCATGGGCGTGGATGCCCTCGATCTCGAAGGAGACGGGGCCGAGGCGGCCGGGGCCGCGGGGCGGGCCGAAGACGCGCAGGCCGGGGACGTCGGCGAGGCGCTCGAGGGCGTAGTCAGCGACCTGTTCCTCGTGCTCGCGCACGGCGTCCATGCCGACTGAGTCGAGCCAGCGCAGCGCGGAGGCCATCCCGATCGCCTGGGTGATCGCCGGCGTGCCGGCCTCGAAACGAGCGGGGACGTCGGCGAAGCTCGTGCCCTCCTTGGTGACCTTGCGGATCATCGAGCCGCCGCCGAGAAAGGGCGGCAATTCGCGCAGCAGGTCGAGTTTGGTCCAGAGCGCGCCGATCCCGGTCGGGCCGTAGAGCTTGTGGCCGGTGATCGCGTAGAAGTCGACCCCGAGCTCGGTCATGTCCAGCGGCAGCTTCGGCGCCGACTGGGCGCCGTCGGCGAGGACCAGCGCGCCGGCCTCGTGCGCGATCCGCGAGATCTCGGCGATCGGGTTCTCGGTCCCGAGCACGTTGGAGACATGGGTGACTGCGACCAGCTTCGGCCCGCGCTCCAGCAGTACGGCGAAGGCGTCCATGTCGAGCCGCCCCTCCTCATCGATCGGCGCCCAGTCGATCTTGGCGCCGGCGCGCTCCGCCAGCTGCTGCCAGGGGACGATGTTGGAGTGGTGCTCCATCTCCGTCAGCAGGACTCGATCCCCCGCCTTCACATTGGCGTCCCCCCAGGCCCGCGCCACGAGGTTGATCGCCTCGGTCGCATTACGGACGAAGACGACCTCGCGGCGGTCGGCGGCGCCGATGTGATCGGCGACCGTCGCCCGCGCGCCCTCGTAGGCTTCGGTCGCCTCGGCCGAGAGGGTGTGGGAGCCGCGGTGGACGTTGGAGTGGTGGCGCCGCTCGTAGCGGTCGACCGACTGGATCGAGGCCAGCACCCGCTGGGAGCTGGCGCCGCTGTCGAGGTAGGCGACCGGCTGGCCGTGGACCTCGCGCTCCAGCGCCGGGAAGGCGGCGCGGACCTTCTCCAGGTCGAAGGGAGCCGCGGTCGGGCTGTGTGCGCTCACCGGCTCCATCGTGGCTTCGAGGTCAGGCGGCGGCGCCTGCCTCGACCTCCTCTTTGATCCAGCCGTAGCCCTTCTCCTCCAGCACGCCGACCAGCTCCGGGCCGCCTTCCTTGACGATCCGCCCCTGGTACATGACGTGGACCGCATCCGGTTTCACCATGTGGAGGATCCGCTGGTAGTGGGTGATGATCAGGACGCCCATGTCTGGGCCGGCGAACTTGTTGACGCCTTCGGCGACCGTCCGCAGCGCGTCGATGTCGAGGCCGGAGTCGGTCTCGTCGAGGATCGCGATCTCCGGCCGCAGCAGCGCCAGCTGCAGCAGCTCCATCCGCTTCTTCTCGCCGCCGGAGAAGCCGTCGTTGAGGTAGCGGCTGGAGAAGTCTTTGGGGATGCTCGCCAGCTCCATCGCCTCCTGGGCGGTGCGGGCGAAGTCTTTGATCTTGATCTGGTCTTCGCCGCGGGCCTCGCGGTGGGCATTGATGATCATCCGCAGGTACTTGGAGACCGAGACGCCGGGGATCGCGACGGGGTACTGGAAGGCCATGAAGAGGCCGGCCTGCGAGCGGGTCTCGGGGTCGGCCTCGGTGATGTCCTCGCCCTTGAAGGTGATCGTGCCCTCGGTCACCTCGAGCGCGGGGTGGCCCATGATCACGTTGGCGAGCGTCGACTTGCCGGAGCCGTTCGGGCCCATCAGGGCGTGCACCTTGCCCTTCTCGACGTCGAGGTCGAGGCCTTTGAGGATCTTCTTGTCCTCGACCTCCACGTGCAGGTTGCGGATCTCCAGCTCAGCCAATTTCGCTCCGTTTCTGGGTTTGCAGTTGAAGTTTCGTGTCGCGCCGGGCGCGGCTCTTACGCGACGCTGTCGAGGACCGCGGCGCGGGTCGGCTCGCTCTTGGTCGAGAACTCGACCAGCTCGGCCAGAGTCGTGCCGGCGAGCGCCTTGGTAACGCCGCCCTGGACGCGCATCCACAGGAGCTTGGTCGAGCAGGCGTGGTCGCCGTCGGACTCGTGCGAGCAGAGGACTTTGCCTTCCGGCGCCTCGTGGAAGCACTCCATCGGGGCGATCTGTCCTTCCAGCGCCTCAACCACCGCGTCCATCTTGATCTCCGCGGCGGGGATCGCCAGGCGGTAGCCGCCGTGGGCGCCGCGGGTCGAGGTGACGAGCCCGGCCTTGCGCAGTTTCGCCACCAGGTGCTCCAGGTAGGAGAGCGGCAGGTTCTCCGCTTCGGCGACGGATCCGAGCGACACAGGCTGCGAGCCGGGCTGCCGCCCGAGCTCGACCATCAGGCGGACTCCGTACTCAGCTTTGGTCGAAAACAGCATCGGGATAAATCCTACTAGAGCGGTCGGTTATGCCGAGTCTGTCGTTGACCCCGATATAGAGGGGCGGAGACAGACTCGTGTTTACGGCTCGATCAAACCGCGGCGGATCGCGTAGCGGACGAGCTCGACGCGGTCGCGCATGCCGAGCTTGCGCATCGCGTTGGCGCGGTGGTTCTCGACCGTCTTCTCGGAGAGGTGGAGGACCTCGGCGATCTCCTTCGTCGTGTGCGCCTCGGCGACGAGCTTGACGATCTCCTCCTCGCGCGGCGTCAGCTCCTCCTCGCCGGAGGAGCCGCGCTCGAGCACGTCCTTGATCAGCGTCCGCTGCGCCTCGGGGGTGAGGAAGGGCTCGCCGCGCTCGACCGCCCGGATCGCCGCCAGCAGGTCGGTGTCCGCCTGCGCCTTCAGCACGTAGCCGGAGGCGCCCGCTTTCAGCGCCTCGAACAGGTAGCGCTCGTCGTCGTGCATCGAGAGGATCAGGACCGACACCTCCGGCGCCTGCTTCTTGATCTCCCGCGTCGCCTGCAGCCCGGTCAGCTTCGGCATTTTCACGTCGAGGATCGCCAGGTCAGGCCGCTCCCGCACCGCCAGCTCCCGCGCCTCGGCCCCGTCAGCGGCCTCGGCCACGACCTCGATGTCCGGCTGCCGCTCCAGCAGCAGCCGCAACCCGGAGCGGACGATCCCGTGGTCGTCGGCGATCAGCACCTTCACGAGGCTGATTCTCCCGGGACTTCGAGGCGGACCGTCGTGCCTTTGTCAGGTCTCGACTCGATCGTCAGCTCGGCGCCGATCAGCAGGGCGCGCTCGCGCATACCGCCGATGCCGAGGCCGCGCTCGGACTCGTCGAAGGCGAAGCCGCGGCCGTCATCTGCGACCTCGAGCAGGACGCCGCCGCGCTCGGTCGATGGGGAGGGAGCCTCGGAGTTGGGCGTGCGCCGCAAGCGCACCTCGACGCGCTCGGCGCCGCTGTGGCGGGCGGCGTTGGAGAGTGCCTCCTGGGCGACCCGGTATACGACCAGCTGGGCATCGTCGCCGAGATCGGAGAAGTTGCCATCGGCCCCCAGGCTCGCCTCGATCTCGCCGCGCCGCAGCTGCTCGACCTGGCCTTCGATCGCCGCGACCAGGCCGAGGTCGTCGAGCGCGGTCGGGCGCAGCTGCCGCGCCAGCGAGAGGAGCTCGCCCATCGCCTGATTGGCGAGCGCTTTCGTCTCCGCCAGTTCGCCTTCCAGCTCCGGCGGCGCCGCCTCGCGCGCCGCCTCCAGCCGCAGCAGCAGTCCCGTCAGCGACTGGTTGACCTCGTCGTGGAGGTCGCGGGCGACCCGCGCCCGCTCCTCCTCCTGGGCGTGCAGGGCAGCCGATCCGGCCCGCCGCCGCTCGGCCTCCAGCCGCCGCATCATCCGCAGGAACGCAAGCTCGATCCGCGCCACCTCCTCGGTCTCGCCGACCCCGTCGATCGAAGTGGGGAGGAGGGGCCGCGGCCGCGAGAGATCGACCTTCTCCATCGCCTCGATCAAGTCCTCGAGCGGCCGCAACCGCCGCCGCTCCCGCACCAGCGCAACAGCGAGCGCCAAGACCACAAGCGCGAGCCCAATCAAGACAAGCGTCATCGATTCAGCCTACGACCCACGCGAACTGCATCAACTTCTACTTCTGCTGGGTGTAGAAGTTGATGCAGTTCGGCTGGGTGGGCGGCAGGGGTCTGGGGGTTTTTCCCGGGCTCGACGGGGGTTGGCCCCTATAGGGGATTTCGCGGTTTCGTCGCATACTGGGATGACCAACCGAACTCAGGAGCGACCTACGCGATGACCACCACCAAGCAATCCACCTGGAGCGCCACTCTCCGCACCACGATCCTGATGGCCGCGCTGGGCGGCCTGCTCGTCGCCATCGGTTACGCGATCGGCGGCGTTGGGACGGCGACGATCTTCCTCTTCATGGCGCTGGCGATCAACTTCTTCTCCTACTTCTTCAGCGACAAAATGGCCCTGGCGATGAGCCGTGCCAAGCCGATCGAGGAGTCCGAAGCGCCGCGGCTCTACCAGATCGTGCGGGAACTGACGACCCGCGCCGGGCTGCCGATGCCGCGCCTCTACATGATCCCCCAGGACCAGCCGAACGCCTTCGCCACCGGCCGCAACCCCAAGCACTCGGCGGTGGCGGTGACCCGCGGGATCACCAAACTGCTCTCCGAGGACGAGCTGCGCGGCGTTCTCGCGCACGAGCTCGCGCACGTCCAGCACCGCGACATCCTGATCCAGTCGGTCGCCTCGGCGATCGGCGCCGCGATCACCTACCTCGCCTACATGCTGATGTGGTTCGGCGGCGACGAGGACAACGGCCCGCTCGGCATCGTCGCCGCGCTCGGCATGGTCATCCTCGCCCCGATCGCGGCGAGCATCATCCAGCTCTCGATCTCGCGCCAGCGCGAGTACGCAGCCGACGCCGGCGGCGCCGAAATCTGCGGCAACCCGGAGTCCCTGGCGAGCGCGCTGCTGCGGCTCGAGCAGGGCGCGGAAGCGATCCCGATGCAGGTCAACCAGGCGGCTGAGCCCCTCTACATCGTCAAGCCCTTCAAGGGCGGGGGAATCGCCGGCCTCTTCTCGACCCACCCCCCGATCGAGGAGCGGGTCCGCCGCCTGCGCCAGATGCGCCCCACCCTCTAGAGCATCTTCTCTCGTCCAGGCGCAAAGCGGCCTTGGGAGCCATTTCCGGGGCCGCTTTCGTCTTTCCTCAGGCTGATTCGACGACAGCGCTATACTTTTTGAAGTTAAAGCTGATCCGATTTCAGGGGATTTACTTCAAATGGCCATCGACACCCAGCGCGCGCAGACGATCGAGGAGATCGAACCCTTCGAGGCAGCCGAGGAGATCAACGGCGGCGACGTCGTCCTGATCGACACCCGCGAGCCCCACGAGTACCAGGAGGCTCACCTCGAGAACGGCAAGCTGGTGCCGCCCGGCCTGCTCGCCGACGAAATTGCGGCAGCGGCGCCGGACAAGTCGGCCCGCACGATCCTCTACTGCCGCTCGGGCAACCGTTCGGCGATCGCCGCCGCCCAGCTGCAGCAGCTCGGTTACGAAAACGTCGCCTCGATGAGCGGCGGGATCCTGCAGTGGCAGGAGCAGGGGCTGCCGGTCGTCTCGCCCTCGGGGATGACCCCCGAGCAGCGCGAGCGCTACTCGCGCCACACGCTGCTGCCTGAGGTCGGGGTCGACGGCCAGATCAAGTTGCTGAACGCGAAGGTGTTGCTGCTCGGCGCCGGCGGCCTCGGCGCCCCGACCGCGCTTTACCTCGCCGCGGCCGGCGTTGGCACGATCGGCCTCGTCGACGACGACGTCGTCGACGCCTCCAACCTGCAGCGCCAGGTGATCCACAACACCGAACGGATCGGGATGGCGAAGACCGCCTCGGCCCGGGTCTTCATTGAAGGGCTGAACCCCGACGTCAAAGTCGTCGAGCACAACGGCCGTCTCGACGCCTCCAACATCCTCGACGTGATCTCCGACTACGACATCGTCGTCGACGGCGCCGACAACTTCCCCACCCGCTACCTGCTGAACGACGCCTCGGTGCGGACCCGCAAGCCGGTCGTCTCCGCCTCGATCCTCGGCTTCGACGGACAGATCTCGACCTTCGTCCCCTTCGAGGGACCCTGCTACCGCTGCCTTTACCCGACCCCGCCGCCGGCGGAGCTGGCGCCGAGCTGCTCCGCCAACGGGGTGCTCGGGGTGATGGCCGGGACGATGGGCACTTTGCAGGCCAACGAGGTGATCAAGCTGATCCTCGGCAAAGGCGAGCCGCTGATCGGCCGCCTGCTCCTCTACGAGGCGCTCGGCACCAGCTTCACCGAGCTGAAGGTCCGTCGCGACCCCGACTGCCCGATCTGCGGCGAGGACGCCGAGGAGATCCCGGAGTCGGAGATGGGCAAGTTCCCCGACTACGACGAGTTCTGCGCCGGAGCGGGCGGCGACCGCCAGACGATCGCCTAGTAGGATCACCGGCCTCATGGCGACCGTTCGCATCCCTCCTGTCCTGCGCCCGAAAACGGGGGGCCAGGCCGAGGTCGAGGTCGGTGGCAGCAACGTCGGCGAGGTTCTGCGCTCGCTGACCGGCGACTACCCGGACACCCAGGAGCAGCTGTTCGGCGAGGACGGCGAGCTCAACCGCTACGTCAACGTCTACCTCAACGACGAGGACGTCCGGGTGCTCGACGGGCTCGAGACGAGCGTCAAAGACGGCGACACCGTTGTGATCCTCCCGGCGATGGCCGGGGGCGCCGCTTAGCGGCTCAGTGCTCCAGCACAAGCCCTAGGAACTGTTTCGTCCGCTCCTCCTGCGGGGCGTCGATCACTTGGGCCGGGGGCCCCTCCTCGACGATCACGCCGCCGTCCATGAAGATCACCCGGTCGGCGACCTCGCGGGCGAAGCCGATCTCGTGGGTGACGACGATCATCGTCATCCCTTCCTCGGCCAGCTCGCGCATCGTGTCGAGGACTTCCTTCACCAGCTCCGGATCCAGGGCGCTGGTCACCTCGTCGAAAAGCATCACATGCGGATCCATCGCCAGCGCCCGGGCGATCGCCACCCGCTGCTGCTGGCCGCCCGAGAGCCGTTCGGGGTACTGGTCGAGCTTGTCGCCGAGGCCGACCCGCTCCAGCAGCTCGGTCGCTTTCGCCCGCGCCTCCTGCTTGGAGCGGCCGAGCACCTTCTCCTGCGCCAGGGTCACGTTCTCCAGCGCGCTCTTGTGCGGGAAGAGGTTGAACTGCTGGAAGACGATCCCCACTCGCTGGCGGACGAAGTCGAGCTTCCAGCTCTGCTCGCCGTTGCCGCTGCCCGGGCCCTTGCAGATGTCGTTGCCTTCGATGAAGATCTCGCCCTCCTCGGGCGGCTCCAGCAGGTTGACGCAGCGCAGGAAGGTGCTCTTGCCCGAGCCGCTCGGCCCGAGGATGCAGACGACTTCGCCTTTGGCGACGTGGAGGTCGACGCCTTTCAGCACCTCGAGCGAGCCAAAGCGCTTGTGGATCCCCTCCAGCCGGATCATTGGCTCGGCCACCGTCAGGCCACCTCGATGTGGGCGCCGCGGCTGACTTTCGCCTGGTTGCGCTTGATCAGCACGTCGACGAGGCGGGCGGCGGGGAGGGTGATGACGAGGAACATCGCTCCAGCGAGGATGACAGCCGAGCTGTTGAAGCTTTCGGCGAGGATTTCGCGGCTGACCAGGACGGCCTCGCCGAGGGCGACGACGCTGGCGAGGGTGGTGTCCTTCAGCAGCGAGATCATTTCGTTCAGCATCGGCGCCGGGATCTTCGTCACCGCCTGCGGGACGACGACGTGGCGCATCGCCTTGCCGTAGCTCATCCCCAACGAGCGCGCGGCCTCGAACTGGCCGCCCGGCACCGCTTCGATTCCCGCCCGGTAGACCTCGGCCATGTAGGCCCCGTAGACCATCGTCAGGCCGAGGACGCTGTACCAGAAGGGGTCGGGCTGGCCGAACCAGTGGGGGATGCGGATGTCCTTGGGGATGAACTCGAGGTACGGGATGCCGCCGGAGATCAGCAGCAGGATGATTAGGATCGGGATCGCCCGCAGGACGTCGATGTAGGCAATCGTGAGGAAGCGCAGCGGCGCGAACTTTTTCCCCGGCAGCTGCCGGATCAGGGCGAGGATCAGCCCCCACATCAGCGCCAGGATCACGACCACCGCGAAGAGGAGAAGGTTTTTGAAGAACCCTTCCAGCACTTCGCTGAAGTGGTCCCCCATGATCGTGAAGTCGAAGTACTGGTGGAAGAATTCGCTCATCTCTCGCTCCTGCTCTGCTGCCTAGCTCCCCGTAGAAAAAGAAGAGGCGCCATCATGGCGCCCCTTCCGGTTCATCTCAACTCGCGAGCCAATTGCTATTCGGCTTCGTGGGTTTCGCTTTCGATTTCCTTCGGCGGTTCGAGGTGGAACCACTTTTCGTAGATCGTTTTGTAAGTGCCGTCCTGCTCGACTTCTTTCAGCCCCTGGTTGATTTCGTCGAGCAATTCGGTTTCGCCCTGGGCGACGGCGATCCCGTACGTTTCTTCGGTCGGCACTTTTTCGGCGATTTCGACGCCGCCCGATTTTTCGACCGCGTTCTGGGCGACCGGGGCGTCGATGATCACGCCTTCGACGGTGCCGGCCTTGAGTGCGTTGACCGCATCAGGGCCTTCCGGGTAGGGCCGGATTTCGCTGTCGCTTAGTTCTTCCTTGGCGAGTTCGAGGCCCGTGGTGCCCTGCTGGGCGGCGACGGTCTTGCCGTCGAGGTCTTCCAGCGATTTGATGTCGCTGCCTTCTTTGACCAGGACCGCCTGTTCGGAGAGGTAGTAGGGGTTGGAGAAATCGACCGCCTGCTCGCGTTCTTCGGTGATCGTCGCCGCCGAGATCACGGCGTCGAACTTGCCCTGGGCGACGTCGCGGAAGATCGTTTCGAACGAGGTGTCCTGGAATTCAGGCGTGCGCCCGATCTTTTCCCCGATCGCTTCCATCAGTTCGATGTCGAAGCCGGTGTAGTTGCCGGGTTTCCCCTGCTCGAACGGCGGATAAGGGATATCCGAGCCGACGCTGAGCGGTTCGCCGCCGCCGCTTTCGCTGCTGGTTTCACCGCCGCCACCGCTGCTGGTGCTGTCGCCGCCGCCGCCACAGCCGGCGACCACAACAGACGCGAGTGCGAGCAGGAGGACCGCGAAGAACGCGGCCAACCGGGTCTTTCTCATTCGTTCCCTCCGATGAAAGGTTTGCCGAACGTGCCGAACATACAAGCTGCGTTGTCACATGCCCAGTGCAGGCGCATTCGAATCCGCTGAGCGGATTGGCCGACCCCCGCTACACTTTCTGAAGTAATGGCGGGCATCAGCGACGAGCTTCTGAACAAACCCTGCGGCGGGCGCTTCGGCGACATCGTCGAGTCGATCGGCAATACGCCGCTGGTCGAGCTGCCGCGGCTCTCGCCGAAGCCCGAGGTCCGCATCTACGCGAAGCTCGAGGGGCACAACCCGACCGGCTCGGTCAAGGATCGGGTGGCGAAATCGATGATCGAGGCGGCCGAGGCCGAAGGGGCGATCGAACCGGGGCACACGATCCTCGAACCGACCTCCGGCAACACCGGCATCGCCCTGGCGATGATCTGCCGCCGCAAGGGCTACCCGCTGAAGGTGGTGATGCCCGACAACGTCACCGAGGAGCGGACCGAGCTGCTGCGGATGTACGGGGCGGAGATCGTCTACTCGGAGGGCGCCAAGGGCTCCAACGGGGCCGTCGAGGTGGCGCTGGAGATGGCCGAGGAGCCCGGCTACTACATGCCCTACCAGTACGGCAACGAGGCCAACCCGCTGGCCCACTACAACGGCACCGCACTGGAGATCCTCGACGAGCTCGACGAGGTGGCCGCCTTTGTCGGCGGCCTCGGCACCGGCGGCACCCTGATGGGCAACGGCCGCCGGCTCAAGGAGGCGAACCCCGAGACCCTGATCGTCGCCTCTGAGCCCAAACAGGGCGAGCTCGTCCAGGGCCTGCGCTCCCTCGACGACGGCTTCATCCCGCCGATCATCGACCTCTCCCTGCTCGACCGCAAGATCATGGTCTCCAACCGCGACGCGATCGTCTGGACCAAGAAGCTGCTCCACGAGGAGGGCGTCTTCGCCGGCGTCTCGGCCGGCGCGATCGCCTATATCGCCAACCGCATCGCCGGCGAGCTCGACGGCGGCAACGTCGTCTTCATCATCCCCGACGACGGCTGGAAGTACCTCTCGTCCGGCGTCTACACCAAACCGATCGAGGAGATCGAAAACCTCGATTCGACGGTTTGGTGGTAGGTCGGCCTAGAGTCCAGGGTCGATGAAGATCTCCCGGGCCTTGATCGACGAGATGGTCGCGCACGCGCGCGAGGACCTGCCGAACGAGTGCTGCGGGATGATCGGTGGGCGCGATGGGGAGGCGACCCGGGTGGTGCGGGTGGAGAACGCAGCGGCGAGCCCGCTGCGCTATGAGATGGACCCGCAGGGGCAGTACAACGCCCTGAAAGCGATAGAAGACGCGGGCGAGGAGCTTGTAGCGATCTACCACTCGCACACCCGCAGCGCTGCCTATCCCTCGCAGACCGACGTCAACGAGGCGGTGATGTGGCCCGAACAGGTCTACGTGATCGTCTCGCTCGAGCACGAAGAAGCGCCCGACGTCAAGGGTTACTCGCTCAAGGACCTGAAGATCGCCGATGTCGATCTCGACGTCTCGTAAAGGCCCGCCTTCCTCGCAGCGGCGCGGCGCCCACGGCGGCGACGGTGACTCCGGCGGCGACGAGGGCGGGGGCGGGGGCGGCGGAGGCAACGGCGGCCGCCTGGTCAAGGTGGCGTTCGCCCGCACCCTGCCCGAAGCCGAGCTGATCCAGGGCCTGCTGCGCGAGGCCGACATCCCCAGCGTGTTGCGGGACGTGCTCCCGGTTCCGTCGGGCTCCTACATGCCTGGCCCCGTCGACATCATGGTGGCGGAAGCGATGGCGAAGCAAGCGCGCCAGGTTCTCGCCGAAACCTTTGTCGAGAGCGAGGACCAGGAGCGGGTCGAGCTGGAAGAGGAACGGCGCCTGGCCCGCGGCGAAACCGGCGTCACCTCTCCGGGAAAGCTGGCCTTCTGGGTCGGCGTCGCCGTCCTCGGCGGCTTCCTCCTCGTCTGGCTGCTCTACCAGATCACCTGACGGCGACCGGGCCGCGGACCATTTCGCGGAGGTAGTCACGCCAGGCTTCCTCGATCTCGCGGAAGCGAGCGTCGAAGGCGTCTTCGAGCTGGACCTCGGGGCCCTGGGGGAGGAGTTTGGCGACGAGGCGCTCGCAGGCCTCGGGGCCGCGCTCGTTCTCGAGCAGGTCGAAGATCGTGCCGCCGAGTAGAACCGCGTCGCGGCGCGAGGGCGGGAAGGCGGGGCGGGCGCTCTCGCGCAGGCGCCGGATCACGGCGGCGCGGTAGAGGCCGACCTGGCGCGAGAAGTACTGGGCGCCGCCCTCGACCAGCCAGGCCCAGCGCAGGTAGCGGGCGAAGCGCCGCGGGGTCCATGAGGGGGGGAGGTCGGTGTTGTTGACCGCAACCGTCAGCTGAGCGTAGAGGCGCTCGGCGGTGCCCCGCAGGGCCTCGTAGGAATCGTCGCCGGCGGCGCGTCGTTCCATGTGTGTGTCGTTGAGGACGTGGAGCTCGGTCGACATCGGCCAGCCGGCGAGGTAGCGGCGGCCGGCAGGGGCGGCCGACCAGCGGGCGGCGGGGAGGAAGGGGTGAGCGGCGGTCAGCCACAGAGGGTTGGTGTGGACGACGATCGTCACCTCCTCCGGGATCTGCTCGAAGCGGTCTTCGAGCCGCAGCCGCAGGTGCTCGAGCCGGTCGAGCGTCCGCTCCGCGTAAGAGGAATCGTCGGAGTCGTGGCGCGCGGTGAAACTAAGACTCTCGGTCTCGACCCAGGACATATGGCGAGGCTAGCGAGAGAAGGAGTCGCTTAGACGAGCGCGGGCTCGACGACGCCGCACCGCTGCATGATCTCTTCGCGCGCGCGGTCGAACTCTTCGTCGGCCATCACTGGGGTGCCCTCGAAGGGCAGTTCGCGGTCGATCTCGACCCAGGAGCGGCAGCCGTGGTACTCGTCGCGAACGCGGACGGTGACCGGGCGCGGGATTCGGTGAACCCGGAGCAGCAGCACGTGGAGCGGGTGCCGGCGCTTCCAGGCGAGCCGCTTTTCGGCGTAGTCGGGGGTCCAGATGTAGTACGGCGAGAGCGAGTCGAGCGAGCGACGGTCGTTGATCGTCACGTGGTCGACGACCTCGGCCCAGGCGCGCAGCCGGACGCGGTCGGGCTGGGGGATGCCGCCGTCCTGGAGCAGCGCCTTCGGCGGCGGCTCCTCGTCGGGCCAGACACCCTCCTCGAGCGCGCGGCGCAGCTCCGGGTGGTGGGACTCGCGGACCAAGTCGTTCCGCTGGTGGTCGAAGGTCGGGTAGAGAAAGAAGCGCTCGTGCTCGATCTCGAAGTGCCTGTTCTCCTCGCGGATGCCGCCCTTGCGCATCGTCAGCAGCTGCTCACCCTCAGCGAGAGCGCGGACGGTTACTGCCCATTCCTTAAGAGCGATCGGCATTGGCGTAATTCTGGGAGAAGTTCGTAAGTTCTTGAAATTGCTTGTTCTTGGAGCTGGGCACTCAGGGTCAGCCTGCTGTACAGGCCGTCTGCACCCGCCCGGAGGCGCGCATTCTAGAGACGTGCAGCGAAATTTCAACTAAAAAACCGCGAAATATGCGGTTTTGGCCCGCGAACGTGGCGGACGTCACACTAAGAGTGGCCGCCACCGCCTGGGGTCTCGATCCGCAGGCGGTCGCCTGGGGCCATCGAGCCGGCGGCCTTGCTCGGCAGTGGCTCGCAGTTGAGGAAGTTCCTGCCCAGCGCACCATTTACCCCGCCTGCGCGGCCCTGCGGGGCGTGCCGCCGGCGCTCGGTGATCAGGGTGAAGTCGACCGGTGCGAGCACTTCGATCTCGCGCACGATCCCGTTGCCACCGTTCTGCGCCCCCCGGCCGCCGCTGCCGCGGCGCACCGAGACTTCGCGGACCCGCAGCGGGAACTCGGTCTCCAGCGCCTCGGTCGGGGTGTTCAGCGTGTTGGACATCGCGACGTGTATTGCGCTGGGACCGTCGGCGTCCGGGCAGGCGCCCTGGCCGCCGCCGAGCGTCTCGTAGTAGGTGAAGTCGTCGTTCGCGAGCGTGAGGTTGTTCATCGTCCCCTGTCCCTGGGCGGGGCCTGACTTCGCCTGGCCGAGCGCGGCGAGCACGAGATCCGCGACCCGGCTCGAGGTCTCAACGTTGCCGGCGGCCACCGCGGCGGGGAAGCGGGCGTTGAGGAGCGAACCTGGCGGCGCGAACACCTCGATCGGCCGGTGGGCGCCGGCCGAGGGCGGGGCGTCGGGGTCGGCGAGGACGCGGACGGCGAAGAAGGCCGCCGATTTGGTCACCGAGAGGGGGCAGTTGAGGTTGCCCTCGACCTGCTCGTCGCTGCCGCTGAAGTCGAGGCGCAGCTCGTCGCCTTCGATCGTCGCTGCGAGCCGCAGGTGCAGGTCGCGCTCCTGGCCGTCCCAGTCGGCCTCGAGGACGTCTTCGGCCTCATAGATCCCATCGGGCAGCTCGGCCAGCGCCGCCCGGGTGCGGCGCTCGGTGTAGGCGAGGATCTCGCTCATACCTTCGCGCAGGAAGTCGGCCCCGAGCCGCTCGCGCAGCTCACCCAGGCGCAGCTCGCCGATCCGGTTGGCCGCCTGCTGGGCGCGGAGGTCGGCGAGGCGCTGGCGCGGCATCCGCATCTGGGAGGCGAAGCGCTCGAGCGCATCCTCGGTGGCCGCGGTCGGTGGGATCACCACCCCCTCTTCCTCCAGGGTCTTCGAGAAGGCGGGCATGCTGCCCGGGGTCGGGCCGCCGACGTCGGCGTGGTGGGCGCGACTGGCGGCGAAGCCGAGCAGTTCCTCGCCGGCGAAGACGGGAGAGATCAGGGTGATGTCCGGCAGGTGGGTGCCGCCCCGGTAGGGGTCGTTGAGGATCCAGCTCAGCCCAGGTCGCTGCTCCTCGCCGAGGACAGCGGCGACGGCGTCGGGCATCGAGCCGAGGTGGACGGGGATGTGCTCGGCCTGCATCACCAGCTCGCCGGCGGCGTCGAAGAGCGCGGTCGAGCAGTCGTGCCGCTCCTTGATGTTGGCCGAGTAGGCCGAGCGGATCAGCGTCGCCCCCATCTCGTCGCAGGCCGCCCGCAGGCCGCCGATCAGGACCTGGAGCGCTATCGGGTCCATCGCGCTCATCCCGTGGTTCCTTTTGCACGTATGTCGTGCGTTAGGAACCGCGCGATGATCGTTCCGTGCTGATCGACGCTCGTGTGCCAGCCGGGCGGAAGGATGAAGGTCGCCTCGGGGAGCTCGTAGACGACCGGGCTCTCGGTCTCGGTGCCGGCGGCGGGCTCGCCGCGGAGGACCGGCGTCTCGATCCACTCGCCGTCGAAGTGGACCTGCCGGGAGCTGCGCTCCGGCGCCGCCTCGGCTGCCGCGGCTGGCCGCGGCGTCGGACCCGGCACCACCAGCGCCAGATTGACGTCGACGAGGACGACCTCACCCTCGGGGTCGCGGTGGCCGTAGCGCTCCTCATGGGCGCGCTCGAAGCCCTCGATTAGCTCGGTTGGGTCGGGATAGACGGGCCCGGGCACCGGCAGCTCGAAGGCCTGTCCCGCATATCGGAGCTGGTAGACGACCCGCGCCTCTACTTCCTCCTCGAGCCCGGCGCTCGCCTCGGCGACCATCGAGCCCACCTCGGCCGCGATCCGCTCGGCGGTCAGCTCGCTGCCGCTCAGCATCAGCGTCCGGGCGGTGTCGCGGCGGCGCTCCGACGCGCAGAGGCCGAGGGCGGAGAGGACGCCGCCGGCGCGGGGGCAGAGGATCGTCTCGATCCCCAGCTCGGCGGCGATCGCCGCTGCGTGCATCGGGCCGGCGCCGCCGAACGGCAGCAGCGCGAACCCGCGCGGATCGACGCCGCGCTCGACCGTCACCACCCGCAGCGCCCGCACCATCTCCTGGTTGGCGACGCGGAGGATCCCGGCCGCGGTCTGCAGCGGATCGAGGCCGAGGTCGCGGCCCAGTCCGGCGACCGCCCGCTCGGCGGCCTCGGCGTCGAGGGCGACGCCGCCGGCCAGCTCGGAGCCGCCGGCCAGCCGGCCGAGCAGCAGGTTGGCGTCGGTGACCGTCGGCTCGGTGCCGCCACGGCCGTAACAGGCGGGGCCGGGATCGGCGCCGGCCGACTGCGGCCCGACCCGGAGGGCGCCACCGGAGTCGCGCCAGCCGATCGAGCCGCCGCCGGCACCGACCGTGTGGACGTCGACCATCGGCAGCTGGATCGGGCGGCCCTCGATCTCGCGCGAGTCGGTGCGCCGGACCTCGCCGTCCTCGACCACGCAGACGTCGCACGAGGTCCCGCCCATGTCGAAGCCGAGGGCGTTGCCGTTTCCGCTCAGCTGCGCCAGCAGGCCGGCGCCAACGGCGCCGCCGGCGGGCCCGGAGAGGACGCTCCAGGCGCCGGCGCGGCCGGCCTCCGCCGCCGGGGCGACGCCGCCGGAGGAGCGCATCACCAGCGGCTGCGGCAGTCCCGCCTCCTCCGACGCCTCGCCCAGGCGGCCGAGGTAGCGGCCGAGCAGGGGGCTCAGGTAGGCGTCGATCACGGTGGTCGAGCAGCGCTCGTACTCGCGGAAGCGGGGCAGGACTTCGTGAGAGGCGGAGACGTGGACGCCGGGAAGGCGGTCGCGCAGCTCGGCGGCGATCGCTTGCTCGTGGCCCGGGTCGAGGTAGGAGAAGAGCAGGCAGATCGCCACCGCCTCGGCGCCGGAGTCGGAGATCGCCGTCGCCAGCCGCTCCGGCTCGCCCTCAGCGAGCGGTTCGACCACCCCCTCCGGCCCGACCCGCTCCGCTGCCTCGAAACGCAGCTCTTCGGCGACCAGCGGCGCCGGCTTCGGCGCGCAGAGCCGGTAGAGGTGCGGGCGCTCCTGGCGACCGATCTCGAGCAGGTCGCCGAAGCCGCGGGTGGTGATGAGGGCCGTCCGCGCCCCGCGCTCCTCCAGCAGCGCGTTGGTGCCGACAGTCATCCCGTGGGCAAAGACATCGACGTCGCTTGCCGCGGCGCCCGCCCGGCGCAGTACCTCCTCGACCGCCCGCATCACCCCCGCCTGCTCCTCCCGCGGCGTCGTCGGCACCTTCGCGGTGTGGACAGCGCCCCCGTCGAGCAGGACCGCGTCGGTAAAGGTCCCGCCGACGTCGACTCCTAAGAGCATCGGCCTAGTGCCACTCCTCGTGGCGGACGCTGCCATCGGGCGCGACGACGACGTGGATGCCGTCGAGCGCGTGGTCGATCGCGGGCGCGTCGCGGCGTAGGTGGCCGCCGCGGGACTCGCGGCGGTCGAGGGCGCTGGCGGCGAGCGCCCGGGCCAGCGGATAGGGGTTGGAGATCAGCCGCGCGAGGTCGTCGGGATTGCGCATCGGCCCGGCGTAGCGCCAGACGGCGTCGCGGGTTTCGTCGCTTGGCGGGTCGAAGCGCCACTCGGGAGGCTCGCGACGCTCGGTCGCCGCTTGCTCACCCAACGCCGCCGCTGCGGCGCGGCCGCCGAAGACGAAGCACTCGCTGAGCGAGTTGGAGGCGAGGCGGTTGGCCCCGTGCAGCCCCGTGCACGAGCACTCGCCGACGGCGTAAAGGCCGGGGAGGGAGGAGCGGCCGTCGATGTCGACCGCAATCCCGCCCATCGTGTAATGGGCGGCCGGGGCGACGGGAACTGGCTTTGTCTGTGGGTCGAGCCCGGCTTTGGCGAGCGAGGCGAAGACGTTGGGGAAGCGAGCGGGGTCGATCTCGCGCAGGTCGAGGTCGACCGAAGGTGTGCCCTCGACCCGCATCTTCTCCAGGATCGCCGCCGTCACCGCGTCGCGCGGGGCGAGCTCGTCGGTGAAGCGCTCGCCGTTTGCGTCCAACAGCTTTGCGCCCTCGCCGCGGATCGCCTCGGTGATTAGGACGCCGTCATGGGGGGTGCCGGGGATCGCCAGGGCGGTCGGGTGGAACTGGCAGAACTCGAGGTCGGCGAGGTCGGCGCCGGCGAGGGAGGCGAGAACCGGGCCGGCCCCGATCGCCCCGCGCGGATTGGTCGTTCGCCGCCACAGCGCTGCGGCGCCGCCGGTGGCGAGGATCGTCGCCGGCGCACCGACCAGCCCCGCGCTCGAGACCACGCCGTGGCAGCGCTCGCCGTCGCTCCACAGCGCCAGCGCTGAGGTCCGCTCCTTGACCTCGATGTGCTCCTGCGCCGCGACCATCGCGGCCAGCTTCGAGGTGATCTCGTGGCCGGTCTGGCTGCCCCCGGAGTGGATGATGCGGCGGTGGGTGTGCCCACCCTCGAGCCCGAGGGCCAGGCGACCCTCGTGGTCGAGGTCGAAGACGACGCCGCGGGAAATCAGGTCGCGGACCACGGCCGGCGCCTCCTCGACCAGCGCCCGCACCGCCGCCGTCCGGCAGAGGCCGCGGCCGGCGGCGATCGTGTCGGCGGCGTGGAGATCGGGGGAGTCGTTGGGTTCGAGTGCCGCCGCCAACCCGCCCTGGGCCCAGAAGCTGGCGCTCTCGCGCAGCGGGGTCCGGGAGATGAGGCAGACCCGGGCGCCGAGTTCGGCCGCCCGCAGCGTGCTCCAGAGACCGGCGGCGCCGCCGCCGACCACGGCGACGTCGAACTCGGCCGATGGCCCTGCTGGTGCCGCTATCGGCCCTCGGCCTCTCGTCTCAGCGCGTCGAGCTGCTCCTGCAGCCACTGTGCCGCGCTTTCACGCGCCCGCGCCAGCTCGTCGGCGACCGTGGCCTCGACGGTCGCGGCGCGGCTCTCGGCCGCCTCGACCCGTTTCTCCGCCGCCTCGACCTGGGACTCGATCTCGCCCAGCCGCTCCTCGGCGGCCGCCAACGCCTGCTCCTTCTCACCGCGCTCGCGCTCGAGATCGGCTTCCAATGCCTTGATCTCCTCTTCGGCCCGGCGCTCCGCCTCGGCGGCCAGCGAGGCGGCCTCCTCCAGCCGCCGCTCTGCCTCGCGGATCCGGCTCTGGAGGTTGTCGTCAGCAGGACTGGTTTCAGCGTTCATCCGCACTCAATCTATTACTGCTCGGCCAACACCGCGCGGTAGGTCTCGATCACCCGCTCCGCCATCGCCGACGCGGAGAGGGTTGCCGCTCGCGCGGCGCCGTGGACACGAGGATCGGGGGCTTCGAGGTGGCGCTTTGCGACCGCGCTCCATATAGAGACGTTGAAGGGAGCGCTGAGGCAGCCGTCGATCCCGCCGAGCGCGTAGGGGGCGATCCCGACCGGGGTCGAGAGGACGGGGACGTCGCAGGCGAGCGCCTCGATCGCCGCCATCCCGAAGCCCTCGTAGTCGGAGGTGACGAGGACGGCGTCGGCGGCGTTCATCCACAGCGGCATCTGCTCGGGCTCGATCGAGCCGCCGCTCAGCAGGTCGGCGTCGCAGGCGGCGGCGAGCTCGGCGGCGCGGTCGTGGCGCTTCTCCGGCCGAGTGGGGTTGGCGGGGAAGAAGAGATAGCGCCCCTCCGGGTCGAGCCCGAGCTGCCGCCGCGCCTCGGCCCGAGGCCGGGGCCCGAAGCGCCGCAGGTCCGGCCCGCAGGGGAGGACCGCCGAACCGGGGACGGGAGGCAGTCCCGGCCGCCCATCCTCCTCCTCGAACAGCGCCCGCGAGACTCCGGCGACCAGGTCCGCCCGCCAGGCGAGCCGCCGCGAGAGCTGCCCGACCAGGTGGTGGCGGACGTCGGTGCCGTGGAAGGTGACGAGCAGCGGCCGCGCCCCGGCCAGCCTCGCCACCCAGCCCGCCAGCCCGTAGTGGGCGTGGACCAGGTCGAAGCGCTCCCGGCGCAGCAGCGCCCGCAGCCGCCGCGTCGCCGGCAGGTACTCACCCCGCCCGGGTGGGAAGACGAAGAGGTCGGCGTCGATGCCGCGCTGCCGCACCTCGTCGACCTGGTCGCGCACCCAACGCCCGCGCTGTGGCGCCGCGGCGTCGGGCATGAAGTTGGTGACGACGAGGACCCGCACCGGCGTCAGGGTAACCGCGGTGGTGGCAGGCGGTAACTGGCCGGCGTCTTCGAGAGCCTGATCGGGTTGCGGGGGAGGCGGACCGGCGGGCCGTCCTCGCCGGGAACCGCGGCGATTGGGTCGAGGCCGAGCCGCGCGGCGAACTCGAAGGCGGCGGCGATGTCGTTGACGACGCCGGCGGGGACGCGCCGCGCGCTCAGCAGCTCGACCCACTCGGCGGCGGGGCGGGCAGCGAGGGCGCGCTCCAGCAGCGGCTTCAGCTCGTCGCGGTTCTCGACTCGGGCGGGGTTGGTGGCGAAGCCCTCGTCCTCGGCGAGGCTCGGCTCGCCGACCGCCTCGCAGAGCTCGCGGAACTGGCGGTCGTTGCCGACCGCGAGGACGAGCTCGCCCTCGCTGCAGCGCAGCAGTTCGTAGGGGGCGATGCTGGGATGGCGGTTCCCCAACCGCCCCGGGACGACGCCGGCGACGGTGAAGGCGGAGGACTGGTTGACGAGAGCGGCGAGCAAGGCGGAGAGGAGGTCGACCTCCACGAGCTGGCCCTCGCCGCTCTCCCGGCGGTGCTCGAACGCGGCGAGGATCCCAACTGCGGCGTAAAGCCCGGCGATCACGTCGACCAGCGCCACTCCGACCTTCAGCGGCTCCCCCTCCGGCTCACCGGTGATGCTCATCAGGCCGCCGAGCGCCTGGACCAGGAGGTCGTACCCCGGCAGCTCGGCGCCGGCGCCGGTGCCGCCGAAGCCGGTGATCGAGCAGAAGACCAGGCCCGGGTTCTCGGCGTCGAGACTCTCGTAGTCGAGCCCGAGCTTCGCCATCACCCCTGGCCGGAAGTTCTCGACGACCACGTCGCTCTCGAGCGCAAGCCTCCGCGCCTCCGCCAGGTCACTCGGATCGCCGAGGTCGAGGGCGATGCTGCGCTTGTTGCGGTTGACCGCCTGGAAGTAGGTCGCCTCGCCAGCCTCGTCGTGGGGCGGCCCCCAGGAGCGGGTGTCGTCGCCGGTCCCCGGCCGCTCGACCTTCGTGACCTCGGCGCCAAGGTCGGCGAGGGTCATCGTCGCCAGTGGCCCGGCGAGGACTCGCGAGAAGTCGAGAATCCGCAGTCGTCCCAGCGCCGAGTCGGCCATTAGTTCACGATCCTAGGACCCCGCAAGCCCGCATCAAGCTGCCATCGAGAACAGAAGGACGCCGATATGTCATCCACCACCGCCGCGCCGCCGATCAAGCCCGCCGACTATCTCGCCCTCGACTCGCTGCTCTCCGACGAGGAGCGCGACATCCGCGACACCGTCCGTGCCTGGGTGCGCGACAAGGTGGTGCCGAACGTGGGGGAGTGGTTCGAGCAGGCGTCGGTGCCGGTGGGCGAGCTGGCGCCCGAACTGGGCAAGCTCAGCGTCCTCGGGATGCACCTGCAGGGGTACGGCTGCGCCGGCGCCAGCGGCACCGCCTACGGCCTCGCCTGCATGGAGCTGGAGGCGGGGGACAGCGGCATCCGCAGCCTCGTCTCGGTCCAGGGCTCGCTGGCGATGTACGCGATCTGGCGCTGGGGCTCCGAGGAGCAGAAGCAGGAGTGGCTGCCGCGGATGGCCGCGGGCGAGGCGATCGGCTGCTTCGGCCTGACCGAGCCCGACGCCGGTTCTGACCCGGGCTCGATGCGGACGCGAGCGCGGCGCGACGGCTCCGACTGGATCCTCCACGGGCAGAAGATGTGGATCACCAACGGCTCGGCCTCCGAGGTCGCGGTCGTCTGGGCGCAGACCGACGAGGGCGTGCGCGGCTTCCTCGTCCCCAAAGGGACCAAGGGATTCACCACCCAGGACATCCATAAGAAGCTCTCGCTGCGGGCCTCGATCACCTCTGAGCTGCTGCTCGACGACGTGCGGTTGCCGGCCGACGCGGTCCTCCCCGAGGTGAGCTCGCTGAAAGGGCCGCTCTCCTGCCTCAACGAGGCCCGCTACGGGATCGTCTGGGGCGCCGCCGGGGCGGGGCGCGCCTGTTACGAAGCGGCGCTCGAGTACGCGCTCGAGCGGACCCAGTTCGACCGCCCGATCGCCTCCTTCCAGATCCAGCAGCAGAAGCTGGCGCAGATGGTCCTGGAGGTGAGCCGCGCGACGCTGGTGGCGATCCACTTGGGGCGGATGAAGGACGCGGGCACCCTGCGGCCCGAGCACGTCAGCCTCGGCAAGCTCGGCAACGTCAACGGTGCCTTGGAGATCGCCCGCAACGCTCGGCAGGTCCTCGGTGCCAACGGCGTCACGCTCGAGTATCCGGTGATCCGCCACATGAACAACCTCGAGTCGGTGGTCACCTACGAGGGGACCGCAGACGTCCACGCGCTGGTGATCGGCGGCGCCGTCACGGGGATTCAAGCCTTCCGTTAGACGTTGGCGTTTGCTCTGTCCAGTCGTGGGTATCTGACCGTTCGCGGTCAGGCGCGCAAAGGAGGGGAGCAGATGGAGGAGGCGAGCGGGAGTCCGTCTCTGGTCTTGGTCGAGCAGCACGAGGCATTGCGGGATGGGCTCGCCGTGCTTCTCGAACGTCGCGGGTTCGACGTCCTCGGCTGCGCGACGACGGCGGCGCGCGGCGAGGAGGTGATCCGCGAGAACTGTCCCGACCTCGCGGTGGTGGGGGTCGACCTCCCCGACGAGCGCGGCACCGAGCTGGTGCGGCGGATCAGCGGCAACGGCGTCGGCTCGAAGTGCGTCATCTATACGGGGCTCAACGACCCTGACCTGTTGGAGGCCGCCTACCGGGCGGGCGCCCGCGGCCTGGTTGCCAAGCCGCAGGGCCTCCCGGTCCTGGTCGATGCCCTGCGCGAGGTCTGGCGCGGTGGCCGCTACTTCGACCCCAGCTTCCGCAAGGGCAGCGGGGAGGACGGCGAGACCAGGTCATTGAGCAGCCGCGAGTCGGAGATCCTCGGCCTGCTCGCCGATGGGCTGACCGGCGAGCAGATCGCCAAACGCCTCGTGCTCTCGCCGGAGACCGTCCGCACCCACATCCGCAATGCGATGGAAAAGCTCGAAGCGCGGACGCGGGTCGAGGCGGTGGTCAAGGCCCTGGATCTGGGCGAAGTACAGCGCTCCTAAGGCGGGGAACGACGGCGGATCTAGCCGGCCACGCGGAGGGCCGCCTCCAACCAGACCCCGAGGTTGGCCAGCAGGATCGCCACCTTCAGCCAGCTCACGGGGACCGCTCCGTGCTCGTCCACGCTCGCTGGATCGTCAGGGCTTGCTGATTACCGCATCCCCGGTTTGGAGTAACGCCAGGTATTTAAAGGTCACACTTCCTTTCCAAAAGGGCGCGCGAATTGGCACTTCCGCGTCTTGTTCCGTGCGCCCGTGCCGCTGAGCATCCCCGCCTCATCCACTTTCGAGAAGGAGGCATCGATGCTCTACAAGGTGTTCGGCTACCTGCACGCGCAGGCGACCTGGCGAGTCCACGAGATCCGCAAGCTGGCGGGGGAGAGAGGCCAGGGCACGGTCGAGTACGTCGGCCTGATCCTGCTCGTCTCGCTGCTGATGGTCGGGATGGTGGCTGCGATGAAGGGCTTCAACGGCAAACAAGGCACCGAGCTCGCCGACGTGATCGTCAACAAGATCAAGGAGGCCGTCGACAAAGTCGCCTTCAAATAGAGCTGGGCGCTTTTGCTCCCATCTGGGGAGCAAAAGCGCCTTACTCCTACCTGAGGGCTACCTCAGGGGGTTACCGCCCGACGCGCAGCCGCTGCCAGAAGGGCAGATCGCTGCTTCACGAATGAGTCGTAATTATCTGCCCGCATGGTGGCCGGGTCGATCAGATGCGACTTCATCGCGCTAACAACCACCTTGGCGTTCTTCATTACAGAGCTCGGAGGCGAATTGCGGATCGAACCGTTCAGGCCTGAGTCGATGAGAACCTGATTCGCAGGGACTTCCGCCGCAGATTTCGGGCGGCGGACCCGAGAGGCCAAGAACTCCAGTGGAAAGACATGATGTATCGCCAAGTTCGTGCTTTCGGGGGTATCGACGAGCTTCCGTCCTTTCCCTCGTTTGGAAGACTGCGTCGCCCAGTCCCTCGCCTCCAGCGTGTTCAGTAGACAAACGGTGGCGGCAACAGCGAGATCGTTGCCGTCGTCAACGGTGGAAAAGGCATCGTCGGTGATCGAGAATTCGTCGACGAGTTCAGGCGTTGCCCCCCCTCGAGCAAGCCATTGGCGAAGTAGGTGGGCATCCATGACGGCCCGGGTGTTCGCCCCCCGCGCGTACAGGCGTTGGAAGCAGGCCGCCCAGAACCATCGTCCTAACTTGACCCTGCTGGTCTTTGCAATCGGCTTCGTGCGCCCGAAAAGGGCATCGGCGATTGGCAGGAGCATGCTGTGCTGGGGGATGATCTGCCGACGGATGGCACCACAGTCGTCCTTTAAGAGTTCGAGCGCCTGGCTGTACGCCTTGACTGCCTTGCTCCATTCTTTGATCACCAACTTCGGATCCAACGCGAGGACGTCGCTCTGACGCACACCCCCTACCGTCATCTTCTTGATCCGCCCCTTATCGAGCTCCGCCCGTTGCTTTAGGTGCTCTCGAAGAGCAATCACCTTCAAGACCTCGACTCCGGCGATCTCATACTCTAGGAGGAGGGGGAAAGAGGTCTTAGCCGCCTCCCACTTCTTCCGAAGGTTGAATCCATGTGGGTACAGGATGGCGACCATGAGGTCGAAGGCGTCGAGTTTCAGAACACTTCGATTGGTGCGCTCGAAGATCTTGGCGATTGCCTCCATTGGAAGTTCCGAACTGACTGCCTCCGTTCGAAGGGCATACCCCGAAAAGTTGGCTAGGTGGGCGTCCTTGAGGTCTGCAAAGACGGTCTGTTCCGCTTTGCTCTCGCTGACATGGGCAAGCCAGTTGGCAAAGGAAGACGACGAAACGAGATCCTGCATCCTGATCACCCCCGCTTCAGCATGGGCATCGATTCCCTTGCCAAACTCCTTCTCGAATCGAGAGTCAGGAAGAGCGTCAATGGCCTCATCCGTGACTTCATTCGCCTGACGCAACTCGGCCATGTTCACATAGAAGGTCGTCTTCCGTTTCCCTTTACCCGTTAGCGCTTGGTAGAGAGCAGTCGCCCGCTGCTGCCCGTCCAGGATCAGGAGGTGGGGTTTAGAGCGGGCTCTAGGTGCACCCACGATCTCTCGCGAGAGCAATCTGGTTTTGCCGTTCTGCTCTAAGAGCAAAAAGGAGCCGATTGGCCAGCCCCGTGCGATTGAACGCAGCAGCTCGACGATGAAGTCGTCCTGCCACTTGTAGTCACGCTGGAAGTCGGGCAGGGCAAGGTTGCCCTTGTTGATCTCTTGAATTAATGAACCAGTAGTTAGTGCCATGCAAATACCTGATCACAAGTCGGTCATGGAGGCAATAGGGCGTCTGATCGCTCCGCATGAAACACTCGCGCGATGCCAGCTTCTCGCAGTTACGACAGGGCGCCGGCGGATATCCGGCCGGTGACGATCGATCCGGGGTTCGTGGAAAGCGCGGCCGGGTCGGCGCTGATCTCGATCGGGCGGACGCGGGTCATTTGCACCGCCTCGGTTCAGGAGCAGGTGCCGCGGTGGATGATGGGCAAGGGGAAAGGCTGGGTGACGGCTGAGTACGCGATGCTGCCCGCCTCAACCGGGGACCGCAAGCAGCGCGACATCGCGAAGGGGAAACAGGACGGTCGCGGGGTCGAGATCCAGCGGCTGATCGGGCGCTCGCTGCGGGTGGTCGTCGACTTCCGGGCGATGGGCGAACGCAGCGTCTATGTGGATTGCGACGTGCTCGAAGCCGACGGCGGCACCCGCTGCGCGGCGATCACCGGCGGCTTCGTCGCCCTGCGTCAGGCCTTCCAGAAGCTGGTTGACAAGGGAGCCCTGCCGGAGCTGCCCCTGACCGGCTCGGTCGCGGCGGTCAGCGTCGGCCTGGTCAACGGCCGCGCCCTCTGCGACCTCGACTACGGCGAGGACTCAAACGCCGAAGTCGACGCCAACGTGGTGATGACCGGCGACGGCGGCCTCGTCGAGGTACAGGCGACGGCCGAGCGAACCCCGCTCTCGCGCGCCTCGCTGGACGAGCTGCTGGGCCTGGCCGAGAAAGGGATCGGCCGCCTGCGGGAGGTGCAGGAGCGGGTCGCCTCCTGATTGCGAGACGGCATTGATCCTCTCGACGCGTAACCCCCACAAGGTGAAGGAGATGGCGGAGCTGCTGCCGGGGGTCGACCTGCGGCCTCTCCCCGAAGAGGTTGCCCTCCCGCCAGAGACCGGCGACAGCTTCGAGGCCAACGCGCTGATCAAGGCGCGCGCCGCCCGCGAGGCGACCGGGGAGGCCGTGATCGCCGACGACTCCGGGATCGAAGCCGCCGACCTTGGCGGCGCCCCCGGGATCTACTCGGCCCGCTACGCCGGCGAAGGGGCAAGCGACGAGAGCAACCTCGAAAAGCTGCTGCGCGAAGTGGGTGCCGCCGCTGGCGAGCGCCGGGCCGCCTACGTCTGCGCGATCGCCCTGATCGACGAGGACGGCCACGAGTACGTCTTCGAGGCCCGGTGCGAGGGAACCCTCCTGCGGGAGACTCGCGGCAGCGGCGGCTTCGGCTACGACCCGGCGTTTGTCCCCGATGAGACCGGGCACAACGACCACAGGACGATGGCTGAGCTGACCCCGGAGGAGAAGCACGCGGTCAGCCACCGCGGCAAGGCGACGCGGATGCTCGCCCGCCACCTCGGCCTGGAGGCAGAGGCAGCGCCATGACCGTCAAAAGCCGGGCGGCGGCGCTCTCGATCGCCTCCAACTCGGCTCTGATCGCGCTGAAGCTCGCCGCCGGGGCGATCACCGGCTCGATCGCGATCATCACCGAGGCGGTCCACTCGCTGGTCGACCTCGTCGCTTCGGTGATCGCCTTCGTCTCGGTGCGAAAAGCTGACGAGCCGGCCGACGAGGAGCACCCCTACGGCCACGAGAAGGTCGAAAACCTGGCGGCGGCGATCGAGGGGATCCTGATCCTCGTCGGCGCCGCGATCATCGTCTACGAGGCGACCCACCGACTGGTCGTCGGCTCCTCGGTCGAAAGCCTCGGTATCGGCATCGCGGTGATGGGCTTCTCGGTCATCGCCAACCTCTTCGTCTCCGGCTACCTCTACCGCAAGGCCCGGCTCACCGACTCACCCGCGCTCGAGGGCGACGCGGCCCACCTCCGCACCGATGCGATGACCTCCGCCGGCGTCCTCGTCGGCCTCGGCATCGTCGAGATCACCGGCATCGCTGCCTTCGACTCGATCACCGCGCTGATCGTCGCCGTCGCGATCGTTTGGGCCGGCCTCACCCTGGTCCGCCGCTCCTCCGGGGTGCTGATTGACGAAGCGCTGCCGGAGCAGGAGATGGACCGGATCGAGGCGGCGATCGCCACCGCCCGTACCCCCGAGGTCGCCGGCTATCACAAGCTCCGCGCCCGCCGCGCCGGCTCCCGCCGCCACATCGATTTCCACGTCCAGTACCGCAACGGCACCAGCCTCGAGCGCGCCCACGAGCTCGCCCACGAGATGCGCGACACGATCGAGGCAGAGATCCCGCAGGCCGAGGTGTTGATCCACGTCGAGCCCGAGACCTCCTTCCGCGAGCGCGAAGAGGGGCCGTACCGCTCGGGCTAGGGCGGGGGGAGGAGATTCACCCCCGCCGCCAGCCCGACCGCGACCAGGGTGATCGCGTAGCCGGTGTAGCCGCTGAAGGCGAAGAGGACCGCGGCGATCGCGCAGATGCCGACAGTGATGATCCAGGAGGCTCGGGCGAGAGTCACTGTCGGTAGTTTTTCGCAGATGGCCGACGCTCCCGCAGCCACCGCCCCCAGCAGCGAGTCCGCGGAGGCGGCTCTAGCCTTCCTGACCGAGATGTCGCCGGACCTGCGCGGGGCCGCGGTTCTGGGTCCGGAGGGCGAAGCGCTGGCTGTGACGAGCGGCGAGGCTGCGCGCTGGGCCGAGGACGCCGAGACGCTCTTCGCCGCCGGCGACACCGCCGAGGAAACGCCCGTCGAGCAGATCCACATCGCCACCGAGCAGGGGGAGGTCTTCGCGATCCGCAGCGAGGGCCTCGCCGCGATCGCCGTCACCGAGCGCTTCGCCCTCGCCTCACTGGTGCTGTTCGACCTGCGCTCGATCCTCCGCGAACTAGCTAGAGGCGCCCACTGATGCAGAAGCCGCATCGCATCCTCCTCGACCGTGTTTCCGCCTACGCCGACGAGGCCGCCGCCTTCATGCGCCGCCGCCGCGTCGCCCGCAAGCCTTTCGCCCGCCTCTACTACGCCGGCGGCCGCAGTGCCGACCACGCCCAGGACTCGACCGCCGGCGCCGAGCTCTTCGTCGCCGCCGGGCGGCTGATCGAGGTCGCCGGAAACAGGAAAGGCGGGAAAGGGTGACTCAGCTGCTCGACCAGGACGTCGCCGCCCGCGTCCTCACCCGCGCCCTCGCCAACGGCGGCCGCTTCGCCGAGGTCTTCGCCGAACGCCGCCGCAGCCAGGTCATGGCGATCGACGAGCGGCGGATCGAGTCGGTCCAGACCGGCGCCGAGGAGGGCGCCGGTGTCCGCGTCGTCGAGGGCGGCACCACCTACTTCGCCCACGTCGACGGGCTCGACCCGGCCGACCTCGAGCGCGCCGCCGACGAAGCCGCGGCGGCGCTGAAAGGCGACCGCCGCGAGCCGCAGCCGCTGCAGGCACGGGAGACGGCGCCGCTACCGATCGCGCGCCGGCCCGAAGAGGTGCCCGCTGCGCGCAAGGCGGAGATGCTGCGCGAGCTCGACGAGCGCGGGCGTGCCAAAGGCTCGGAGATCGCCCAGCTCACTGCCTCCTACGCCGAGGCCCGGCGCGAGGTCGCCCTGGCCAACTCCGACGGTCTTTTCACCGGCGACGACCGCACCCGGGTGCGGATCGGCGCCCAGGTGGTCGCCCGCCGCGACGGCTCGGTCGAGACCGGTGCCGAGACCCTCGGCGCCCACCGCGGCTACGAGCTGCTCGAAGACGACCCGGCCCAGATCGCCGAGCAGGCGGCGGCGAAGGCGCTGACCCTGCTCGACGCCGTTCCGGCCCCGTCCGGCTCGATGCCGGTGGTTGTCGGTGGTGGCTTCGGCGGCGTCCTCTTCCACGAGATGACCGGCCACGGCCTCGAGGCAGACCACATCCAGAAGGGCGCCAGCGTCTACCTCGACAAGCTCGGTGAGCGAGTTGCCGAGCCGCTCCTGAACGCCTACGACGATGGCCGCCTGCCGGGCGAGTGGGGGAGCGACGCGATCGACGACGAGGGCCAGCCGACGCAGAAAACGCTGGTGATCGAGGAGGGCCGCATCACCTCCTACCTCTACGACCATCTAACCGCCGAGCGCGCCGGCGAAGCCTCGACCGGCAACGGACGCCGCGAGAGCTTCCGCCACCTGCCGATCCCGCGGATGACCAACACCTACATCGCCCCCGGTGAGGCGACGCCCGAGGAGATGATCGCCGAGGTCCCCCGCGGCTTCTACGCAGTTTCCTTCGGCGGCGGTCAGGTCGACCCGGCCACCGGCGACTTCGTCTTCGGCGTCAACGAGGGCTACCTGATCGAGGACGGAAAGGTGACGAAGCCGTGCCGCGGCGCCACCCTGATCGGCAACTGCCTCGACGCGCTGGCGGCGATCGACGCGGTCGGTGACGACTTCTTCATGAAGACGGGGATGTGCGGTAAGGGTGGCCAGAAAATCCCGGTCGGGACCGGCCAGGGCCACGTCCGCCTCCGCGCCCTTACCGTCGGGGGAACCGAGCGGTGATGGAAGCGGGAGCGTTTGATGTCTGAGCTATCCGCGGTCGCGCACCGCGCCGTCGAGGCCGCGACGGCGGCCGGCGCTTCTGACGCCGAGGCCTACGTCTCTCGCGAGAGCGGCCGCGAGGTCCGCGTCCACGGCGGCGAGGTCGAGAGCCTGACCGCGGCGGTCCAAACCGGGGTCGGGATCCGCGCCTGGAGCGGTCACCGCGTCGGCTACGCCTACGGCACCGACCTCTCCGAGACCGGAGTGGCGGAGATCGCCGCCCGCGCCGCCGAAGCAGCCGAGGTCGCCGACGAGGACGAGTTCGCGGCGCCGCCGCAGCCGGCCGAGATCGAGGCCCTGCCCGGCCTCAGCGATCCCTCGGTCGCCGAATGGGAGACCTCGCGCCTGGCCGAGCTGGCGCTGACCGTCGAGCGCACCGCCCTCGCTTCCGACCCGCGCCTGGTCGGGGTTGAGCAGGCGGTCTACGCCGACGCCGCCGAGCAGGTGGCGATCGCCTCCTCGACCGGGGTTACCGGCGAGCACGAGACCTCCACCTGTTACGCCTACCTGCAGGCCCTGGCCGAGGGTGAGGGGGCGCGGGAGACCGGGCTCGGCTTCGGCCTCGCCCGCGGCCCGCGCGGTCTCGATCCCGAGGCGATCGGGGCCGAGGGCGCCGAGCGGGCGCTGGAGATGATCGGCGCCGGCAAGCCTGAGTCGCGCTCCTGTCCGGTCGTCCTCGACGCCACCGTCGCCGCCAGCTTCGTCGGTTTGGTCGGCGGCGGGCTGGGCGCGAAAGCGGTCCAGCGCGGCCGCTCGCCGCTGGCCGGCCGCCTCGACGAGGAGGTCGCATCGGCAGCCTTCGCCCTCCACGACGACGGCCGCGAGCCGAGCGGTCCCGCCTCGGCTCCATTCGACGGTGAGGGGGTGCCGCGCCGTCGCAGCGCCCTGATCGAGGGCGGCCGCCTGCGCTCCTACCTCTACGACACCTACACCGCCAACCGCGAGGGCGTCCACTCCACCGGCTCTGCCTCCCGCGGCAGCTACCGCGCCCTGCCGAGTGTCTCGACCTCGAACCTCGTCGTCGCTCCCGGCACCCACTCCTTCGAGGATCTGCTGGCACAAGCGGGGGAGGGGGTCTTCGTCAACGACGTCGCCGGCCTGCACTCCGGCGTCAACCCCGTCACCGGCGTCTTCTCGGTCGGCGCGTCGGGCCGGATGATTCGCGGCGGCCAGCTCGCCGAGCCGGTCCGCGAGTTCACGATCGCCGGCGAGCTGGTGGCGATGTTAAGCGCCGTAAGTGCCGCCGGAGCGGAGCCGCGCTGGGTCCCGTTCGGGGGCTCGGTCAGCACTCCGCCACTGCTGATCGCCGAGATGGCGATCAGCGGTTCGTGACGTTTGGCTCTAGAGCGCGAAAACTTACGCCCGTGGCCGGTGGTAGGTTGCGGCCGTCTTCAAACCCCCGAGGAGGATCTAAGACGTGACCAAGGCTGAGTTTCTGGACCAACTTGCTAGCGATGAGCGGCTTGGCAGCAAAAAAGCCGCCAGCGACGCCGTCGATGCTGTTCTCGAGGCGATCACCAATGCACTGAGCAGCGGCGAGGAGGTCGCCTTCACCGGCTTCGGCAAATTCCACGTCGCCGAGCGCGGCCCGCGCCAGGGCGTCAACCCCCGCACCGGCGAAAGGATCACGATCCCGGGCGGCAAAGTGCCCCGGTTCTCCGCCGGTTCGGCTCTGAAGACGCAGGTCAAAGGCGGCTGACGCGCCCTGACCTGCTTCGCCGATCGACTTGCGGCGCTCGTCGAAGAGCGCCGCAGTCAGATCTGTCTCGGCCTCGACCCCGACCCGGCCAAACTGGCCGGGGAGGGGGAGACGCCAGGCGACCCGGGAGCGAGTGCCGCTGAGCAGGCGGCCGCCGCGGTCGCCGACCACGCCCGCTCGCTGATCGAGCGGGCGGGCCCCGCCTGCGTGGCGGTGAAGCCCCAGCTCGCCTGCTTCGAGCGCCTCGGCGCCCCCGGCTGGGCGGCCCTGGAAGCGGTCTGCGCCGCCGCTCGCGACGCCGGGCTGCTGGTCATCGCCGACGGCAAGCGCGGTGATGTCCCGGTCACCGCCGCCGCCTACGCGCAGGCGCTGGTGGGGGAGACCCCAACCCCTTGGGGCTCCGTCCGCGGCCTCGACGCCGATGCCTTCACCGCCAACCCGCTGCTCGGCCGCGACGCGCTTGAGCCACTGCTTGCCGCCGCCGAGGAGGCGGGCGCCGGGATTTTCGCCCTTGTCCGCACCAGCAACCCTGGCGCCGCCGACCTTCAGGACCTGCCGGCGCCCGAGGCGCCGCTGCACGAGCGCCTCGCCGCGATCGTCGACGAGCTCTCCGGGCGCCTGCTCGGCGACTCCGGGCTCAGCGGCATGGGCGCGGTGGTCGGCGCCACCGAGCCGCAGCACTTCGCCCGCATGCGCGAGCTGATGCCGCGCTCGGTCTTCCTCATCCCCGGCGTCGGCGCCCAGGGCGGAAAGCCCGAGCTGCTGGGGGCCGCCTTTTCCGCCGGCCGCGCCGCCGGGCTCGTCGCCGCCTCGCGCGGGATCGCCGCCGATCCCGACCCCGCCGCCGCTGCCGAGCGACTGCGCAGCGCCGTTTGGGAGATCTCGACCGCCTGACGGGGGCCGTCACGATTACGATCAGGCCGCCCAACCGGTTCCCTTCACCAGGCCACCCAGTCCGACATGGAAAAACGCACCAGCTCCGCCGCCCGCATCGCCGCCGTCCTCGCCCTGGTCGGGGCAGTGATCGTGATCGCGATCGTTGCCTCGACGGCGCTGAACGGCAGCGACAACAACAGCTCCCACCACAAGCAGCACCAGGCGCAGAAGGAAAAGACGAAGCACCGGACCAAGGCGAAGTCCTACACCGTGGAAACCGGGGACACGCTGACCGCGATCGCCCATAAGACCGGCGTCCCAGTCGCCGAGATCCTGGCGCTGAACCCCGAAGTGGATCCGCAGATCCTGATCGCCGGCCAGACGCTGAAGCTCAAGTGAGCCGCCGCCGAGGCGGCGCCGGTCTCCTGCTGGCGCTGCTCGGGTGCCTGCTCCTGCCCGCGCTCGCCGGCGCCGCGCCCGCCGACGCGCAGGCAAATCAGGTAGACCCCCCGCCGCACCTCCAGTCCCGCTCCTGGGGTGTGATCGACGCCCGCAGCGGCGACGTCCTCGCCTCTCACTCGCTGAACGAGTCGCTGCCGATCGCCTCGACGACGAAGCTGATGACCGCTTACGTGGCGATGAAGGAGATGCCGCTCGACAGGATCGTCCGCGCCCAGCCCTACGACGCCGAATACGGCGAGTCGCTGATGGGCCTGCGGACGGGGGAGCGGATCAGCGTTCGCGATCTCCTCTACGGCCTGATCCTGCTCAGCGGCAACGACGCCGCCCACACCCTGGCGATCACCGCCGCCGGCTCTGAAGCGCGGTTCGTCGCCGAGATGAACCGTTACGCCGCTGCCCTTGGGCTTTCCCACACCCATTACGCGAACCCGGTCGGCCTCGACCAGAAGGGCAATTACTCCTCCGCCGGCGACCTGATGACGCTGACCCGGAAGCTGCTGCAAGAGCCCGCTTTCGCGAAGATCGCCGACTCCCGCAGCGCCGTCCTGCGCAGCGTCCACCCGCGACGGCGGATCGAGTCGATCAACGAATTGCTGAAGCTTGCCCCCTGGGCGACCGGGGTCAAGACCGGCCACACCTTCGGCGCCCTCTACGTCGAGGTCGGCTCGGGGCAGAAACACGGGATCAAGCTGATCTCGACCGTGGTCGGTGCCTGGACCGACGAAGAACGTTTCGACGGCAACCTCGCCCTGCTCGAATGGGGCTTTCGCCAGTACCGCCACCAGCTGCCGATCCACCTTGGGCAGGACCTCGCCGATCCGGAAATCCGCTACTCAGGTGGCGAACTGCCGCTGCGGGCCGAAAGGAGCGTGGCGGTCGGCGTCCGCCGCGGCCAGCATGTGGAAGTGCGGGTCGATGCTCCGCACGAGGTTGAGGGGCCCCTGCGGCGGGGAGCGAAGCTCGGGCGGGCGAGCGTTTACGTTGAGGGACGCCTGGTCGGCAGCGTCCCCCTGCGCGCCGGTCGCGCCGTGGCGGAGGCCAGCACCTTCGACCGCGCCCGCGGCTTCCTCGCAGACAACTGGATACCTATCGCCGCGGCAGTGTTCGTGATACTCATGATCGCGTTGATCCTCCGGTACCGGGGAGTCCGTAGGAAGGAAGCAAGGAGAGAAGTCTGGTGATCGCCAAGTGATCCTTACCGTCACCCTGAACGCGGCGATCGACCGCACCGTTGCCGTCCCCAATTTCCGCCTCGGCCACCGCCACCGCTCGGTGGAGAGCCGCACCGTTGCCGGCGGCAAGGGCATCAACGTCGCCCGCGCGCTCAACCTGCTCGGCCGCCCGGTGATCGCCACCGGCTTCGTCGGTGGCCCGACCGGCCGCCGGGTCCTGGAACAGCTGCACGAGGAATCGGTGCTTACCGACTTCATCCGGATCGCCGCCGAGACTCGGATCAACCTCGCCGTGATCGACCCGACCTCGGGCGAGCAAACCGAGATCAACGAGCGCGGCCCCGCGGTCAGCCCGGAGGAGGTCCAGCGGCTGTTCGAGCGGATCGCCTACCTCGCCGGCGGCACCAAGCTCTGCGTCCTCGCCGGATCGGTCCCGCCCGGCGCTGGTGACGACCTCTACGCGCGCCTGGTCACCGACCTCACCCGCCGCGGTGTCCCGGTGGTGCTCGACGCCGAGGGGGAGGCGATGCTCGAGGGCGTCCGCGCCGGCGCCTCGATGGTGACCCCGAACGAGGCCGAGGCCGAGGAGCTGGTCGGGCAGGAGTTCGCCGACCGCGGCGACCTCGCCCAGGGGCTGCTGGAGCTGGTCCGGCTGGGAGCGAGCGAGGCGGCGATCACCCGGCTCGACGGCTGCGTCGCCACCGTCGCCGAAGGAAATTCCCGCAGGTTGCTGGAGGTTCACACCGAGACCCTGGAGCCGGTCTCCACGGTGGGATCGGGTGACGCCTTCCTCGCCGGCTACGCTGCCGCCCGCTACGAGGGTCGGTCGCCGCAGGAGTGCCTGGCCTACGGAGTCGCTTGTGGAGCCGAGTCGACCCAACACTTCGGCGCCGGCACCGTCGACCGCAACCAGGTCGAGAGGCTGCTGGGTGAGGTCTCCGTGCACGACTTGGAGGTCCCCGCCGAAGTGTAGGCTGATTGATTCAACGCGATCAGCCTTTGGAGGACTAACTTGGAAATCGAAATCGGCCGCGGCAAGAAGGGGCGCCGGGCTTATGGATTCGACGATATCGCCATCGTTCCTTCCCGTCGGACGCGTGATCCCGACGACATCGACATCAGCTGGACCCTCGGCCCCTACCGCTTCGAGCTGCCGCTGGTCGCGAGCGCGATGGACGGGGTTGTCAGCCCTGAGACCGCGGTTCTGACCAACGAGTTGGGCGGCCTCGGAGTGCTGAACCTGGAGGGGATCTGGTCCCGCTTCGAGAACGCCGAGGAGAGGCTGGAGGCGATCGCCGCCGCGCCCAAGCACGAGGCGACGCGGCTGATGCAGCAGATCTACACCGAGCCGGTGAAGGCCGAGCTGATCGCCAAGCGGATCGAAGAAATCAAGGCCCGCGGGGCGGTCGTCTGCGGCTCACTGACGCCGCAGAAAGTGCGTGAGTACTACGAGGTCGCGGTCGAGGCGGGTCTGGACATCCTCGTCATCCAGGGCACGGTGATCTCCGCCGAACACGTCTCGACCACGGTCGAGCCGCTGAACCTGAAGGAGTTCATCGCCGAGGTGCCGGTGCCGACCGTGGTCGGCGGCTGCGCTTCCTACTCGACCGGGCTGCACCTGATGCGGACCGGGGCGGTGGGCGTCCTCGTCGGCGTCGGACCGGGAGCCGCCTGCACCACCCGCGGCGTGCTCGGGATCGGTGTTCCGCAGGCGACGGCGATCGCCGACGTCGCGGCCGCCCGCGCCCAGCACATGCTGGAGACCGGCGAGTACGTCAACGTGATCGCCGACGGCGGCATGCGGACCGGCGGCGACGTCTCCAAGGCGATCGCCTGCGGCGCCGACTCGGTGATGATCGGCTCCCCGCTGGCCCGGGCCAAAGAGGCCCCCGGCCGCGGCTTCCACTGGGGGATGGCGACCTTCCATCCCTCGCTGCCGCGCGGCACCCGCGTCTCGACCAAGCAGGACGGGACCCTGGAGGAGATCCTCCTCGGCCCGGCCAAGGAGAACGACGGCACCTTCAACCTGATGGGGGCGCTGAAAACCTCGATGGCCACCTGCGGCTACGAGGACATCCGCTCCTTCCAGCGGGCCGAGGTGATGGTCGCTCCGGCGCTGATGAGCGAGGGCAAGAAGCTGCAGAACGAGCAGCACGTGGGGATGGGCTCGAACGGGCGGGCGGCTGTGAGTACTGGGGTCGCCGTTTCGGATGACTGACCTGGCTCAGGCCGATCGGCCCCCTACGACGTCACCCACTGGAGGGGCGTTGGAGGAGGTTCTCGTCCTCGATTTCGGGGGGCAGTATTCGCAGTTGATTGCCCGTCGGATCCGGGAATGCGGAGTCTTTGCGGAGCTGCTGCCGGCGAGTACTTCGATCGAGAAGATTCGGGAGCGCAAGCCGAAAGGGTTGGTGCTGTCGGGTGGGCCGGCTTCGGTATATGAGCCGGGGGCTCCCAGATTTCCTACGCAGCTGCTCGATCTAGACATTCCCACCTTGGGCATCTGTTACGGGATGCAGGCGATGGCGCTAGCTCTCGGGGGGAAGGTCGAGTCGGCGGAGACGGGGGAGTTTGGGCGGACCGATCTGGTGCTTCGGGATGGTGGGGGGAAGTTGCTCGGTGGGCTGCCGGAGGAGCAGAGCTGCTGGATGAGCCACCGGGATGCGGTTTTCGAGGCACCGGAGGGGTTCACGGCGCTCGCTTCCAGCCCCAGCTCGCCGGTTGCCGCCTACGAGCTGCCGGATCGCGGCCTCTACGGCATCCAGTTCCACCCGGAGGTCGTCCACACGCCCTACGGGACTGAGATCCTCACCCGCTTCCTGCGCGACGTCGCTGGCTGTAAGGAGCAGTGGTCGCCGCAGTCGGTGATCGAAGAGCAGGTCGAGAAAATCCAGGCGCAGGTTGGGGATGGCAAGGTGATCTGCGGTCTCTCCGGCGGCGTCGATTCCTCGGTCGCCGCCCTGCTGGTCCACAAGGCGATCGGCGACCAGCTCACCTGCGTCTTCGTCGACCACGGGCTGATGCGGCTGAACGAGGCCCAGCAGGTGGTCGAGGCCTTCAGCCAGTTCGGGATCCCGCTCGTCCACGTCGAAGCCGAAGACCGCTTCCTCGCGAAGCTGGCGGGCAAGGACGACCCGGAGGAGAAGCGGAAGATCATCGGCGCCGAGTTCATCCGCGTCTTCGAGGAGGAGGCGGCGAAGCTCGAGGACGTCTCCTACCTGGTCCAGGGGACGCTCTACTCCGACGTGATCGAGTCCGGCGGCTCCGACCATGCGGCGACGATCAAGTCCCACCACAACGTCGGCGGTCTCCCCGACGATCTCGAGTTCGAGCTGGTCGAGCCGCTGCGGATGTTGTTCAAGGACGAGGTCCGCGCCGTCGGTGCCGAGCTCGGCCTGCCCGAGCGGATGGTCTGGCGCCAGCCCTTCCCGGGACCGGGGCTAGGGATCCGGATCGTCGGCGGCGAGGTGACGAAGGAGCGGCTCGACATCCTCCGGGCCGCCGACGCGATCCTCCAGGAGGAGATCCGGGCGGCGGAGCTCTACCGCCAGCTCTGGCAGTCCTTCTGCGTGCTGCCGGTCGTCCGCTCGGTCGGCGTCCAGGGCGACGGCCGCACCTACGCCTACCCGATCGTGATCCGCGCCGTCACCTCTGACGATGCGATGACCGCGGACTGGGCGCGACTCCCTTACGACCTGCTGGAGCGGGTCTCGAACCGGATCATCAACGAGATCCGCGACGTCAACCGCGTCGCCCTCGACATCTCCTCGAAGCCGCCGGCGACGATCGAGTGGGAGTAGCGGCTCGCCGCTAGGCGCCGAGTGAGCCCGCGGTCTCGAAGGCCGCCTGGCCGACCACGGCCGAGACCGCTCCCTGCCCGCCCGTTTTGCTGAGCCGGTCCTGGCTGCGCAGATGGGCGGCCAGCATCAGCTTCGTCGCCTCTTCCATGATCGCGACGATCTCCTGCCAGCCCTCCTCGTCAAGGGAAATCGGCATCCAGCGGAAGACGGTGTCGTCGCGGCCGTCGAGCGTCCCCGCTTCCAGCGCGGCGATCGCCTTGTCGAGGAAGGTCTGCAGGGTTGCGGCAGAGACGCCGCTGAGCAGGGAGGGGGGCACTTTGCGCCACCCCGGGTCGCCGACGAAAGCGCGGGGCGTCGCCTTGTAGAAGTGCTCGACGGCTCCGCGTACCTGTCCGGTGTCGACTAGTTCAAGTGCGCCCAGCCGATCGAGCTCACGCGTGTGGTAGGCGACGCCGCTGAGGTCGCTTTCGAACCTCTCGGCCAGCACGTTCGGGCTGGCGACGTGGTCGGTGAGCGCCTCGAGGATCCGCACCCGCAGGGGGTGGGCCACCGATCTGACAAGCCTCTGATCGATCGATTCTGTGCTGCTTGCATCGGACATGATCGGCTCCTTGTAAGGGGGGCGATACGACTCTGTTCGTCGCTCCCTTAGGTATAGACCATTTAATTGGTCTAATCCATAACCCTTAATTTGGGCACAAGATTCTGTATCGGTCGTTGCGGCTTCTAGATGCCGGCGATCCGGGTGACTCCGAAGACGAAGGCAAAGCCCAAGGCCGTTAGACCCACCCGAAGGGGGGAGCCCTGCGCGTGGGCCTCTGGCAGCAGGTCGCAGGCCCCGATGTAGAGGAAGATCCCGCAGTAGACGCAGAGGGCGTAGCCGAGGTCCTGGTCGGAAATCGCGACCTGGGAGCCGACGATCGCCCCGAGCAGCGGGGCGAGGGCGTCGATCGCCAGCCACCTGACGGCCGCTTTGCGGTTGCCCGAGCGGCGGAGGACGTAGCTGACCGTGTTGAGTCCGTCGGCGAAGTCGTGGCTGATCACCGCGAGGAAGACGAGCAGGCCCGTCGCCGAGTCGACGCCGAAGGCGAAACCGATCCCGAGCCCGTCCATGAAGCTGTGGGCGGAAAGCCCGGCAGCGCCGAGCATCCCCACCCGTTCGCCGCCCAGGGTCTCCATCGCCTCGTCGCGGTCGTGGAGGACCAGCAGGCGGGCGACGAGGAAGAAGCCAAGGAACCCGGCCGCGACCAGCCCCGTCGCCAGGTCGGTGTCGTTGACCGCGTCGAGCCCCTCGGGGAGGACGTCAAGCAGGGCCACCGCGACGACAATGCCGCCGGTCAGCGCCAGCAGGGTGGGGAGGCGGTCAGAGAATCGCAGCCCGATCCGCCCCCCGATCAGGGTGGCGACGACGGTGAGCCCCGCCAGAGGGATCGCGACGGCCGGCATCAGTTGTCCCGCTCGCTGCAGCGCGGGCAGACGCCGCGCAGGAGGACGTCATGCGCGGTGATCTCGAACTCAGCCCGCTCCCCGATCCCCTCGATTGCCCGCTCCAGCGTGGGGTCCGAGAACGGCACCAGCCGCCCGCAACGCACGCAGACCATGTGGTGGTGATGCCCCCCCGGGTCATTGCGCTCAAAGGCCACAACCTCGCCACCCACATCGACCCGATGCACCAGCTCCAACTGCTCGAGCTGCTCGAGCGTCCGATAAACGCTGGCCCGCCCGACATTAGGCAGCCGCCGATCAATCTCCAGCGCCGTAATCGCGCAGCTCTCCCCGCCCAGCAGCTCGATCACCTTCTGCCGGGCGGCCCCGGCGCGGAAACCGGCCTCGTTAAGGCGTGTTCTCGCGCGTTCGCTCCAGCTCATGGGGAACACCCTACATGAAAATGAGACCCGTTCTTATTTACAAGGTGCTTCGCTCGCTAGAAGGGCGAGAATTTTGCGGGTTAGGGGGGCGAATCCCCGAGCCGTGCGCCTTATGACCGCATAGCGAGCAAAAGGAACACCACTCGACCTCAGGCGGTCGGCGCGCTGGCCGCTTGCCAGCACGGCGTGGTCTCAAGAGACCAACTGCGCCAGCTGGGGATGAGTGACGCTGCGGAGCGCTCTCGAGCGGGCTGCGCGGCGCGTGCCTGCGTGTCACCAGCCGGCAAGCCGAACGAGAACCTCAGGCCGTTGCGGACACCGTGGCCGCGCAACTCACCGCAAGCGCACCGACAAGCGCCTAGAACCACCTACGAATAGGCGTCCCACTTTTCGAGGTAAGGCAGAGGATCGAACGGCGAGCCGCCCTCGTACCAGCCGGGCGCAGCCCACATCTCGAAGTGCAGATGGCACCCCTGGGCATCACCCGTGTCGCCGACGATCCCGATCGGCTGGCCGGTGCGGACGGTTTCGCCCTCCTGCAGGGGCGAGGATTCCGCCATGTGAGCGTACATGAAGTCGTTGGGGGTGCCTCGGCCGTCGATCACCAGGTAGTTGCCGGCGGCGTCGTCCCAGGTCGACATCTGCACGGTGCCGCCGCGGGCGGCGACGAGTGGGGTGCCGCAGGCGGCCATCACGTCCTGGCCCTGGTGGGTGTGGCCGGAACGGGCGGCGCCGAAGCGGCCCGCGCCCATCCCGAATTCATGGGCGCCGAGGATCGGGAAGGCGTAGCCGTAGAAGGCGAAGCCGAGGCTGAGGGTGGTAGAGGCCGTCGCCTTGCGGGCCGCAGGGGCTTCGGTGGTTGCCGACTGGGGGCTGATCCGGAAGCTGTAGCGGCCGTTGCGGGCTGGTCGCCCTTCGTTCGTGGTCCCGTCCCAGCGGACCTTGCCGGCCACGTTGGGCGCCACATTTTCCCGGTAGAAGGTCTTGACGACTTCGCCGGCTTCATTGACGACGTCGATCCGGAGGTCGTTTTCAGGCTGGCTGCTGCCGATCGTGAAGGTCAGCTTGGGATAGCGGTAGCCGAAGTAGAAGGACTTGCGCGGCGTCGTTTCGGCCGTGACCAGGGAGAGGGCGCCGGCGCTCGGGGCGCTCGCGGGGGACCCGGACGGGCTGCCTTTGGCGGTCGGCGTCGCTCCCGGCGTGGCTGCGCCGCCGGTGGTCGCCGCGGCAGCCACGGCGGTCCACGCCAGCAGGCTGGCAATCGCGATGACGAGGATCGCTATTCCGATATTCCCGGCCGCTGCCGACCGGGCGAACCCAGTGCTGCTCAAAACCGCTAGCCCTCTCTTTCCGTCGCCTGCGGAGTTAGCTGACGGGCTCGCGCTGAAAGAGTCGCGCTACGGACTGGTTTTCGTCCGATTCGCCCCTGGGACCTGCAAGGCCCCTTCGGTTCCTCCGCTCCCGCACAGTGGCCTGCACGGGATTCGGCTTTTGCTCGGGCGGCAATATACAGCCCGAGATGGCTATCATCCCCCGGCCGCGTCGGTGAATCCGCGCGGTTTTTGCGCGATGAAGACCTTTGTAGCCACTCCCGCCAACCGCCAGCGCGACTGGTACGTCGTCGATGCCGAGGGCCAGACCCTCGGGCGTCTCGCTACCCAGATCGCCAACACGCTGCGGGGCAAGCGCAAGCCGGAGTACACGCCGCACATCGACACTGGCGACTTCGTCGTCGTCATCAACGCGGAGAAAATCCGCGTCACCGGCGACAAGCTGGCGCAGAAGACCTACTACCGCCACAGCGGCTACCCGGGCGGGATCAAGTCGCGGACGCTCGGCGAGATGCTCGAGCGCAAGCCCGAGGAAGTGATCCGCAAGGCTGTCAAAGGGATGCTGCCGCGCAACCGCCTCGCCCGCCAGCAGCTGACCAAGCTGAAGGTGTACGCCGGGCCCGACCACCCGCACGCGGCCCAGCAGCCGAAAACGATGGAGACCGACTGAACTTGATGGACGAGCAGAACACGCCGGAGCAGGACGAGACCCAGGCAGAGGGCCAGGAGCCCCAGGACCAGGCGCCCGAGGCCCAGGCCGAGGAGCAGCCGGTCAGCGAGGACCCGGTGGCTGAGGAGGTCACCGCTCCCGAGGCCGACCAGGAGGTCGAGGCGACCGAGGAGGCTCCGGCCGCCGAGCCCGAGGCGCCCGCCGAGGAGCCCGACGCGCCCACCGAGCCCGAGGCCAAAGAGGAGCCCCCTGCCAAAGAGGAGAAAAAAGACGTCATCCCCGGTGCCGACCTGGAGCCAATCCTGGTCGAGCCGGACAAACCTGAGCTGAGCGCCGAGGAGCGCGCCCGCCTCGAAGCCGAGGAAGAAGAGAAAGCGCGCCGCGAAGCCGAGCTCGCCGCCGCCGAGGAGACCGACTCCGCGGCCGCTAGCCGGGCGCCGGCGAAGATGGAGAAAGACGCCCGCTTCCTCGCCACCGGCAAACGCAAGAGCTCGATCGCCCGCGTCACCCTGCTTCCCGGCAACGGCAAGATCACGATCAACAAGCGCGACCTCGAGGAGTTCTTCCCGCGGCCGCTGCACCAGACGATGGTCAAGCAGCCGCTGGTCGTCTCCGGCTACGAGGGCAACGTCGACGTCCGCGTCCGCGTCCACGGCGGCGGCATCAGCGGCCAGGCCGGGGCGGTCCGCCACGGCGTCGCCCGCGCCCTCACCGAGATCGACTCCGAGCTTCGCGGCGACCTCAAGCGCCGCGGCTTCCTCACCCGCGACGCCCGCGTCAAGGAGCGCCGCAAGGCCGGGCTGAAGAAGGCCCGCAAGCGGCCGCAGTTCAGCAAGCGCTGATTTGGACGGGGTGAAGACCGCGCGCAAGCTCTTCGGCACCGATGGGGTCCGGGGGGCGGCCGGCACCTTTCTTACTGCCGAGCTGGCGACCGCGCTTGGCCGCGCCACCACGGCGACGCTCGAGGCGGAGCGCCCGCAGGTCCTGATCGTCCGCGACACCCGCGAGTCGGGGCCGATGCTGGAGGCCGCCCTGGCCGCCGGGATCGCCGCCGCGGGCGGCGACGCGCTGCTTGCCGGGGTCCTGCCGACCCCGGCCGCGGCGATTCTCGTCCGCCGCCTCGGGCTCGACCTCGCCGCCGTTGTCTCCGCCTCCCACAACCCCTTCGGCGACAACGGGATCAAGTTCTTCGACGGCCGCGGCGTCAAGCTTGCCGACGAGGTCGAGGCCGAGATCGAGGCGAAGATCGAGTCGGCGCCGACCGCCGAGAAGCCCGGCCACGTGCGCGAGCTGAACGGCGGGCTGGAGGACTACCTGCGCGAGCTGCAATCCGCCTTCCAGATCGACTTCAGCGGCCGCCGCGTCGTCCTCGACTGCGCCAACGGTGCCACCTTCGAGGCGGCGCCGGCGATCTTCGCGCGTCTCGGCGCCGAGGTGGAGACGATCGGGGTCGAGCCCGACGGCCGCAACATCAACGCCGGCTGCGGCTCCACCCACATCGAGGCGCTGGCCGAGCGGGTCGCCGCCTCTGAGGCCGAGATCGGCTTCGCCTTCGACGGCGACGGCGACCGCGTCCTCGCGGTCGACGGATCCGGTCGTGTCCACGACGGCGACGAGCTGATCGCCCTGGCGGCGCGGGGAATGGCCGGTCGCGGCGAGCTCGAAGGCGGGGTCGTCGTCACCGTGATGAGCAACTACGGCTTCCACCAGGCGATGGAGGCGGACGGGATCGAGGTCACCGTCACCCAGGTTGGCGACCGCTACGTGATCGACGAGATGCTGCGGCGCGGCTGGAAGCTAGGCGGCGAGCAGTCCGGCCACATCATCTGCAGCGACTTCGTCACCACCGGCGACGGGATCGCCGCGGCGCTGATGACGATGCGCGAGCTCGGCGGGGCCCAGCTCGCCGAGGCAGCGCCGATGAGCAAGCTGCCGCAGGTCCTCGTCAACGTCGAGGTGGCCGACCGCGAGGCGATCGCCGACGCCGCCGAGGTCTGGGAGGCGGTCGAGGCCACGAATGCCGACCTCGAGGGCCGCGGCCGCGTCCTCCTGCGCCCGTCCGGCACCGAGCCGCTGGTCCGGGTGATGGTCGAGGCGCCGACCGACGAAGAGGCCGAAGCCGTGTGCGAGCGGCTGGCCGACCTCGTGCGCCGCGAGCTTTCCTGAGCGGCCAACCGCCCGCTTCCAGCTAGCCTTACCCGTCTCTTGTGCGGCATTGTCGGATACGTGGGCGCCAGGCCCTGCGAGGAGCTGCTGCTCTCGGGTCTGGAAAAGCTCGAATACCGGGGCTATGACTCGGCCGGTCTCTCCGTGCTCGCCGACGGCGAGGTCGAGAGTGTCCACGCGGTAGGCAACCTCGGCAACCTGCGCGCCGCCGTGCAGGCGCGGGCCGAAAACGGCGCCGGGCCGCTGCCGCCGGCCGAGACCGGGATCGCCCACACCCGCTGGGCCACCCACGGCCGCGTCACCGAGGCCAACGCCCACCCGCACGACGACAGCTCCGGCCGCGTCCACATCGTCCTTAACGGCATCGTCGAGAACCACACCGAGCTGCGCCGCCGCCTGCAGGAGCAGGGGCAGGTTTTCAGCTCTGAAACCGACGCCGAGGTGGTCGCCCATCTGATCGCTTCCCACTACGACGGCGACCTCGCCGCCGCGGTGCGCGCCGCCTACGCCGAGCTGCGCGGCCACTACGCCTTTGTCGCCATGCATGCGGACGAGCCGCAGCGGCTGATCGGCGCCCGCAAGGAGTGCCCGCTGGTCGCCGGCGTCGGCGAGGGGGAGTCCTTCCTCGCTTCGGCGATCCCCGCCTTCCTTGCCGACACGCGCACCGCGATGCCGATCGAAAACGGCGAGATCGTCGAAGTCGAAGCCGGCGCGATCCGCGTCAGCGACACCGATGGAAACCCGATCGAGCGCGGCACCGAAGAGGTGACCTGGGACGCCGATGCCGCCGAGAAGGCCGGCTACGAGACCTTCATGCTGAAGGAGATCCACGAACAGGCCGACGCGGTCGCGGAGACGATCACCGATCGCCTGCCGGGCACCGAGGGGGTCGACCTCTCCGACGTCGAGCTCTCAGATGAGCTTCTGCGGGACGTCGGCCGCATCGTCATCGTCGCCTGTGGGACCAGCTACCACGCCGGCCTGGTCGGCCGCTACGCGATCGAGGAGTGGGCGCGGGTGCCGGTCGAGATGGACATCGCCTCCGAGTACCGCTACCGCAACCCGGTGGTTGGGAAGAAGGACCTGGTGATCGGGATCACCCAGTCGGGCGAGACCGCCGACACCCTGGCGGCGATACGGCTGGCCCGTGAGGCCGGCGCCACGGTCCTGGCGGTCACCAACATCATGGGCAGCCAGGCGACCCGCGACGCCGACGCCGTTCTCTACACCCGGGCCGGCCTCGAGATCGGCGTCGCCGCGACTAAGACCTTCGTCGCCCAGGTGGCGGCGATGTACCTGCTGGGACTGCGGCTGGCCGAGCTGCGAGGTACGCTGGCGCCGGAGCGGCTGGCCGAGCTGGTCGCCGAGATGAAGGCGCTGCCCTCGAAGATGGAGGAGACGCTGGCGGCGACCGAGGAGCCGATGCGGGCGATCGCCGCCGCGCACGGCAAAGAGGAGTTCTTCCTCTACCTCGGCCGCCACATCGGGCTGCCGATCTGCCTCGAGGGGGCGCTGAAGCTGAAGGAGATCAGCTACATCCCGACCGACGCCTACGCGGCCGGGGAGATGAAGCACGGGCCGATCGCGCTGCTCGACGAGTCGACGCCGGTGGTCTGCATCGCCACCGACAGCCCCGTTCTCGACAAGGTGCTCTCCAACGTCGAGGAGGTCCGCGCCCGCGGCGCGCAGACGATTGCGGTTGCCACCGCGGGGGACGAGCGGGTCGCCGAGGTCGCCGACGAGACCGTCGAGGTGGCTGCTTCCGACTGGATCCTGCAGCCGATCCTCGCCGTTCTGCCGCTGCAGCTGCTGGCCTACGAGATCGCCCGCGGGCGCGGCCTCAACGTCGATCAGCCCCGCAATTTGGCCAAGACGGTCACGGTTGAGTGAAGTTGTCCAAAGGGCGCGCTAGAGTGCCCGCCCTCGTGAAGCTCCGTCTCGTCCCCCTGACGCTTCTCGCGGCCCTGGCCGCCCTCGTCGTCGCCGGCTGCGGTGGCAGCGACGACAGCGGCGGCAGCAGCAGTGATGCCGCAACCCTCGCCCCGGCGACGGCACCGGTCTTCATCGACTTCACCATCCGTCCCGAAGGGGCGACGAAGACCAACATCGAGGATCTGGCGAAGAAGCTCGCGGGCGTCAATGATCTCGGCGACCTGATCGTCGAAGAACTCGAGAACTCCGCCTCTGAGGACGGTGAAGAACTCGACTTCGAAAAGGAAGTCGAGCCCTGGCTCGGGGAGCGCGCCGGCCTCTTCCTGCAGGAATACGAAGACGAAGACTTCGAAGGCTACGGCGCCGCGATCCAGACCGAAGACGAAGACGAAGCGCGCGAGTTCGTCGACAAGCAGGTCGAAAACTCGGACGAATCGGCTGAGGACGGCTCTTACGAAGACGTCGACTTCAAGGTCCAGGAAGACGAAACGACGATCGGCGTTTTCGACGGCTTCGTCGTCTTCGCGGAAAACGAAGCGATCTTCAAATCGATGGTCGACGCCTCCAAGGGCGACAACCTCGCCGGCGAAGAGGACTTCAACGACGCGATGGGCAGCGTGCCCGACGACAGCGCGGCTGACGTCTTCGTCGACATCGGCGGCCTGATCCAGGAAGCCGGCAACGAAATCGACTCTGACACCCAGGCCTTCCTCGATAGCGCCGGGCTCGAACCGCGCGAAGCCACCGCCGTCGCCAGTCTCGTCCCCGGCTCCGACAACGTCGAGATCGACATCAGCAGCGACCTCAGCGGCGACAACCCGCCATCGGGCGACGCCTCCGAGCTGCTCGGCTCGCTGCCCGGGACCGCGGTCGGCGCTCTCGCCGCCGACGAATTCGGCAAGCGGTTCAGCGAAGGCATCGACAAGATCGACAAGGAAGGCATCCCCGGGGAGGTGCCGCCGAACCAGCTGAAGAAGAGCCTGAAGGAAGCGGGCGTCGACCTCGAAGCGATCGCCAACTCGATCGGCGACATCGGCGTCTACGTCACCGGCAACAGCGAAAAGACCCTCGCCGGGGCCCTGGTGATGGAAGCCGAAGACGAGACCCAGGCGACCAACACGGTCTCCAACATTGGCCTCTTCCTCCGCAAAGCCGGGATCCCGGGCGTGACCAAGCTGAGCGAAGGCGCAACCGGGTTCTCGATCCGCAGCCCGGAATTGGGCCGCCAGCCGGTTGTCGTCGCCGCCAAGGGCGATCGCATCGTGATCGGCTACGGCCTTGCTTCGGCGCTCTCCGCCTTCCAGGAAGCGAACAAGACCCTCGCCGACAACCCGGCCTTCCAGGAAGCCGAAAGCGCCCTCGGCAGCACCCCGATCACCGCTTTCGTCGACGGCCCCTCTGCCCTCAACCTCGCCCAGGCGATCGTTCCGTCGGGTGACGAAGAGTTCGAAGAAGCCGAGCAGTACCTGAAGAAGGTCGACTACATCGCCATCGGCTCCGAAGCATCCGGCGACCTCGCCACCGCCAAGCTGATCCTCGGCGTCAAGTAGCACCGCCTGTCCCGGTCTGCCCTTAGGCTGAGGCCGATGGAGTCCTGGCTGAAGCCGCTCTACGACGCCAAGGGGATGCGGGGGGTTGATCGCTGGGCTATTGAGGAGCGGGGGGTCCCTTCGCTTGAGTTGATGGAGGCTGCTGGGCGGGCTTTGACTGAGGCTGTGGCTGGGTTGACGCCTCCCGGTCCGGTGCGGGTTGTTTGTGGGAAGGGGAACAACGGGGGGGATGGGTTTGTTGCCGCTCGGTTGTTGCGGGGGATGGGGTTCGAGGTGGAGGTGCTGTTGCTGTGGCCGGGGGAGGAGCTGCGGGGGGATGCGGCTTTGAACTTCGAGCGGGTTGGTGGGGAGCTGGTTGAGGGGGATCTAACGGGGGCGCTTTCGGGGTCCGGCGCGGTTGTGGATGCGATCTTCGGGACGGGGTTTGAGGGGGCGCCGCGGGAGCCGGCGGCTTCGGCGATCCGGGCGATCAATGGGTGCGGGGCGGCGGTGGTGGCTTGCGACATTGCTTCTGGGGTCGATGCCTCTAGCGGTGAGGTGGGGGGAGAGGCGGTGGAGGCTGATGTGACGGTCACCTTTCACGGTGCCAAGCTGGGGCAGCGGATTGCGCCTGGGAAGTGGCACACCGGTGAGCTGCGGATAGCGCCGATCGGGATCCCAGCGGGGGCGCCCTCGGACGCGGTCGGAGGTGAGATCGATCCGGTGGTTCTCGATCTGCTGCCGCTCCGGGGGGCGCAGTCGACCAAGTTCAGCTCCGGCCAGGTCGGCGTCGCGGGCGGCTCGCGGGGACTCACCGGGGCGGTGCGGATGACCTCGCTGGCGGCGATCCGGGCGGGGGCCGGCTACGCGACGGTGGCGGTGCCGGCCGATCTCAACCTGGTCTTCGAGATCGCCCAGCCGGAGGTGATGTCGGTCGCCTGCCCGGGCGGCGACGGCTGCCTCGTTCCGGCTTCCGAGAAGGCGGTGCTGCGGGCCTTTGAACGCGCTGCTGTTGGGGTGCTGGGGCCGGGGCTCGGGCGGGATCCCGGGTCCTTTGAACTAGCTCGGGATCTGGTTGGCAAGATCGAGGCGCCGCTGGTGATCGATGCCGACGGGCTCAACGCCTTCGCCGGGCGCCTCGGCGATCTCGCCGCCCGCCCGGCGCCGACGGTGCTGACGCCGCACGCCGGCGAGCTCGGGCGTCTGCTCGAGCGCGAGTCGGGCGAGATCGAGGCCCACCGGCTTGCCGCCGCCAAGGAGGCCGCCCGGGCGGCCGGGGCGATCCTCTTGCTGAAGGGTGACGACACGATCGTCACCGACGGCGAGCGGGTCGCGGTCAATGCCCTCTCCGCACCCGCCCTCGCCACCGCCGGCAGCGGCGACGTCCTCTCCGGGATGACCGCGGCGATGCTCGCCCGTGGCCTCGAGCCCTTCACTGCCGTCTGCGCGGCGGTCGTCGCCCATGCCCGCGCCGGCCGCGAGGCCGCTCGGCGGGTCGGGGCCGCCGAGTCGGTGATCGCGGGTGATGTGATCGAGGCGATCCCCTCGGCGCTGCGGCCCGACGGGCCGGTCGAATAACCTCGCGCCGATGAAGAACGCCGGCGAGATCATGGACCGCGAGATCCCCACCCTGCAGCCGGAGGACGACGCCCGCAAGGCGATCGACCTGCTGGCGAAGACCGACCTCGGCGCCCTGCCGGTGGTCGACGAGGAGCGCAAGCTGGTCGGCATCGTCAGCGAGTCGGACCTGATCCTCAGCGAGGAGGAGTCCGACCTCCACCTGCCCCATTACCTCAACATCATGGGCGGGATCGTTTTTGTCGGCTCGATGAAGGGCTTCGAGGAGCGGCTGGAGAAAGCCTTCGCGACCAAAGTCTCGGAGCTGATGACGGCGGATCCGATCGTCGCCCACGACTACGAGGCGGCCGAGCGGGTGGCGAAGAAAATCGCCGACAACCATCACAACCACCTACCGGTGGTGGACGGCGACGGGTATCTGGTCGGCATGGTCACCCGAGCCGACGCGCTCGCCGCAGTCCTCGCCGACGGCGAGTGAAGATGACCGGTCCCACGGCCACCTACGCCTGGATGACGCACGCGGCACTTCGCATCTCTGCGTCCTCGGGCTTGCCTTTGGCACCACCAAAGGCTGCGCCCTGCGTCCTTGATCTGCTCGACCGCGCGCGCCCCCAGTCGCAGGTCGCCGTGCAACCGGCCATCTGACATGGAGCGGGCGACCGCCCGGATCGACAGTGACGCCGTTCGCGCCAACTGCGCGCGGCTGAAGGCGGAGCTGGGCGAGGCCGAGCTCTGCGCGGTGGTCAAGGCCGACGGCTACGGCCACGGCGCCGACGTCTGCGTCAGCGCCGCTCTCGACGGCGGGGCGACCCGGCTCGCGGTCGCGACCGCTGCGGAGGCCGAGCAGCTCGGCCGTCGCTTCCAGCACGTTCCCCTACTGACGATGGGGGCGCTGACCGTGGAGGAGGTCGACGCGGTGATCTCGGCGGGCTCGGAACTGGCCCTCTGGCGTGATGACTTCCGGCGCCTGATCGCCGACCGCGCTCGCGCCCACGGGCACCGCGCCCGGGTCCACGTCAAGTACGACAGCGGCATGGGCCGGCTCGGCAACCGCGAGGTCGGCGAGGTGATGGAGCTGGCGCGAGCCTGCGCCGCCGACCCCGACCTGGAGCTGGCCGGGATCTGGACCCACTTTGCCACCGCCGACGAACCCGACTCCGACGAAGGCTTCTTCAGCGAGCAGCTCGACCGCTTCGAGGAGGTCGCCGCGGCGGCCAAGGCCGAGCACCCGGAGGTTCTCGTCCACGCCGCCAACAGCGCTGCGGTCCTCCGCGACCGCCGCTCCCACTTCGACTTCGCCCGCTGCGGCGTCGCGATCTACGGCCTCGACCCGTTCCAGCGCGATCCCGCCGAGCAGGGGTTGCGGCCGGCGCTGACCCTGGGCTCCCACGTCGCCGACGTCAAGCGCTTCCCGGCCGGCGCCAGCGCCGGCTACGGGCGCAAGTGGAAGGCCCCTGTCGATACCTGGATCGGCGTGATCCCGCTCGGCTACGGCGACGGCGTCCGCCGCGCCCTCACCAACAACGCCGACGTCCTCGTCCGCGGCCGCCGCCACCCGCTCGTCGGCACCGTCTCGATGGACAACATTACGGTCGACCTCGGCCCGGAGACGGAGGTGCGCCCAGGAGACGAGGCGGTGCTGATCGGCTGCCAGGGGGAGGAGCAGATCCTCGCCGAGGAGGTTGCGGCTCGGCTGGAGACGATCAACTACGAGGTGACCTGCGCGATCTCGCCGCGGGTACCACGGAGACCAGGATGAGCACGATCGAGCGACTTAGCGCCGCCCCCGTGGTCGAGGCGACCCGCGCCGCCCTGAGCCACAGCGACCCCGCCTGGATCGTCGGCGGCGCCGTCCGCGACGCCGTCCTTGGCCGCGAGGTCGCCGATCTCGACCTTGCCGTCGCCGGCGACCCCGGTGCCGCTGCACGGGCGATCGCCAAGGAGATCGGCGAGCACGCCTTCGAGCTCTCGGCCGAGTTCGGCACCTGGCGGGTCGCCGCTTCCGGCCAGGGCTGGCAGATCGACGTCACCGCCCTGCGGGGCGGCAGCATCGAGGCCGACCTCGCCGAGCGCGACTTCACGATCGGCGCCGTCGCCGTGCCGCTGGCGGGGGGCGAGCCGCTCGATCCCTACGCCGGCCTCACCGATCTCGCCGATAAGCGCCTCCGCGCAGTCGGCGAGGGGAGCTTCACCGCCGACCCCCTGCGACTTCTCCGCGCCGCCCGTCTGGCAGCGGAAATGGGCCTGGAGATCGAGCCGCGGACGGTGGCGCTGGCCCGTGCCGCCGCGCCTCACGCTGCCGAACCCGCCGGCGAGCGCCAGCTGGCCGAGCTGCGACAGCTGATGGGCGGCCCCGACCCGCTGCGTGGGCTGCGCCTGCTCGGCGAGCTGGAGCTGACGCCGGTGGTGCTGCCGGAGGTGGCGGCGCTGCGTGGGGTCGAGCAGGGACCGAACCATCACCTCGACGTCCACGATCACACGATCGCCGTGCTCGAGCACACCCTTGAGGTCGAGGGGGACCTCGATCGCTTCGCCGGCGAGCGTGCGGCCGAGGTCGAGGCATTGCTCGACGAGCCGCTTGCCGACGAGCTCAACCGCCGCACCGCGTTGCGCTTCGGCGCTCTCTTCCACGACATCGCCAAGCCGCAGACCAAGGCCGAGCGCGACGGCTTCGTCGGTTTCCGCGGCCACGACCAGGTCGGCGCCGAGGTGATCGCCGGCATCTGCAGGCGGCTGCGCACCAGCCGCAAGCTCAGCCAGCACCTGCAGGCACTGGCCCTGCACCACCTGCGGCTCGGCTTCCTGATCCCGGAGATACCGCTGTCGCCGCGCCGCGTCCACGCCTACCTGCGGGCCACCGAACCGGTCGCCGTCGACGTCACCCTGCTGACCGTCGCCGACCGCCTGTCGGCCCGCGGCAAAGGACCGATCGCCAGCCCCGAGATGGTCGCCGCCCACCTCGAGCTCGCCCGCGAGATGATTGCCGCCGCCCTCGACTGGCGCCGCGAGGGGCCGCCGCAGCCACTGCTGCGCGGCGACGAAGTGGCGGCTGAGTTGGGGATCGAGCCCGGCCCCGAGCTGGGCTCCGCGCTGGCCGAGCTGGAGGCTGCGCAATATGCAGGGGAAATAGCTGACCGTGAGGGTGCACTCGAACACCTGCGCCGTTAGGTACGCTCCCCGCCGCATGGCTAAAGAGGAAAAGATCGAAATGGAGGGGGAGATCACCGAGGCTCTCCCCAACACGATGTTCCGGGTCAAACTGGATAACGGGCACGATGTGCTCGGCCACATCTCGGGAAAGATGCGCCGCCACTACATCCGCATCCTCCCGGGCGACCGCGTGAAGATCGAGCTCTCCCCATACGACCTCGACCGAGGTCGTATTACCTACAGGTACAAATAGTCCTTCGGCGGCGGGTCCGCCATCTCGGCTATGAGTGCTGACCAGGCGAAGTCATTCGCCCCCATTCCCGTGCCGTTGCGCGGGTCGTAGTACTCGCGCAGGCCTTCGCGGGCGACCGCGCCGATGACGCCGTCGGCCAGCTGCGTTGCCTCCTGCTCGTAGCCCAAGCGACGGAGGCCGAGCCAGACCATCCAGGCGGAGTTGATCCAGGTGGGACCGCGCCAGTAGCGGCGAACCGGCCCGCGGCCACCGCCGGGTTCGTAGCCCCGCTCGTTCGCGGCGACCGAAGGCGGTGCCACCGGGGTCCAGAACTCCCGCTGGTTCAGCAGGTGCTCCTCAATCAGCCGCCGGCCGATCTCCTCCGGCAGGTCGGGCAGTGCCAGCGGTGCCAGCGAGGCCCAGGTGTTGACGGCGACCCGGCCGCCCGGCATCGCCTCGTCGAAGAAGAGGCCCCGCCGCTCGTCCCAGCACCGCTCGACCAGCGCCGGCGTCGCCGACGGTCGTCCCAGAGCCTGCAGCGAGAGCGACCAGAGCGTGTTGACGAGGACCTCGCAGAGGACCGGCTCGCCAGCGTCGCGCAACCGCCGCGCGTCCCATCCGTAGCGCCGGTTGCGGTGGACCAGCAGCGGGAAGCCGAGCCGCCCGTTCGCCCGCCAACCCCAGACCGGTTCGAACTTCGGCGAGGCGTCGAGGCCCGACTCGTCGGGCTGGACGATCCAAAGCAACCCGTCGCCCCCGAGGTCCCGGTTCGCTGCCAGCCAGTCGGTCTGCGCCGCGATCCGCGGCTCCTCGACGGGGTCGCCGACAGCGATCCGCCAGGCCCAGGCGAGCAGTGGCGGCTGGATCGATGACGTCTGGAAAGAGCGGCGCGAGGCAACGTTGTAGAAGAAGAGCCGGGGGCCGGAGACGTGGCTGCGCCAGAAGATCGTGTGGCCGATGAAGCCGTCGGAACGCTGGGCCGCCAGCAGGCTCTCGAGCTCGGCTCGGGCCCGCCGCGGCTCGAACCGTCGCCAGGCGATCGCCGCGAAGCAGGAGTCCCAGTACCACTGCCAGGGGTAACGCCCAGTGCTGGGCTCGGTGTATTCGAAGCGGGTCCCGGTGCGCTCGCCGACGACCCAGTTCTGCCGCAACACCCGCTCGGTCTCGGCGACGACCACCTGGCGCTCGGCCTCAGACATTGGTGCGGCGCATCTCGCGCAGCGCCAGCGCCCCCAGCACCGCCAGAAGCCCCGCCACGGCCAGAAGTCCCGGCCAGGTGTCGCCCCAGGTGACGCCGCCGACGAACCCCTGCCGCGCTGCCTCAACTACCTGGGTGACCGGGTTGATCCTCGCCACCTTCTCAAGCCACGGCTGCAGCAGTTCCAGCGGCGCGTAGGCGGGCGTCAGCAGGATCAGCCCCATCATCCCGGCCTGCATCAGCGGCGCCGCCGACTGGCTCTTGTAGTGGAGCGCCAGCATCGACCCCCAGCAGGCGGCGACAGCGGCCATCGCCGCGACCATCAGGTAGCAGACGAGCAGCCCGTCGATCCCGGGCCACTGGACGCCGATGACGAAGCCGATCGCGAGGACGAAGGTCGCCGGGATGAAGGCGCGGACGGCGGCGGCGAGGACGTTGCCGCCGAGCAGGACCCAGCGCGGTGCGGGGGAGACCAGCAAACGGTCCACCCACCCCTGCTCGTAGTCGCGGGCGAGGTTGACGCCGGCGGCGGCGCCGGTGAAGCCCGCCCCCTGCAGCATGCTGACCGGGACGATGAAGCTCTCATACGAGCCGCTGTCGAAGCCGGGGAGGTGGATCAGCGAGCCGAAGACGCCGTTCAGCCCAAGGAAGAAGATCGTCGGCGCTAGCACCCCGGGGATCGCCGCCCCCGGCACCCGCAGGAGCTCGTTCTTCGCCCGCGCGATCAGCGCCGCGATCGTGGCCATGTTGGTTCGCCATGCCGGCGCCGGCGCGTTCGGCGCCAGGTTCTTGGTGGCGGTTGCCGCCTCCATCAGCCCGTCCGCAGCCGGTGTCGCAGGGCCCTGGCGCTGAGGACCAGCCCGAGCAGGATGATGCCGGCGATCGCGGCAACCGCCTCCAGCGTCTGGGTGGCGTCGATCCCGGAGATGATCGGCTCCCGCACCCCTTCGACGATGAAGCTGAACGGGTTGTATTCGGCGATCGTCTTCGCCGGCTCGATCATCAGCTCCTGCGGGAAGAAAGCCGAGGAGAGGAAGAGGACGACGAGGACCAGTGGGAAGAGCCCCTGGACTACGCTGGCGCTCCCGGTCCGCAACGCGATCGCGGCGCCGATGCCGCCGACCGCGATCGCCGAAGTGGTGATCAGCGCAATCGCCAGCAGCGCTCCGGGGACGCCGCCCTCGATGTGGGCGCCGAAGATCAGCCCGATCGCGAGGAACCAGAGCGAGGCAAAGAGCCCCAGCGCCGCCGTCCCCGCCAGCCGGCCAAGGACGATCGCGAAGCGGGGGATGGGGGAGGCGAAGAGACGGTCGGTGAAGCCCATCTCGATGTCGACGGCAAAGGCGATGCCGCCGCTGTTGCCGGCCAGCATCATCGACTGCATCATCGAGCCGGCGAGCATGAACTGGAGAAAGCTCTGGACCGGCGGGAAGCCCGGCAGTTCGATCCCCGCCCCGGCGCCGCCGGTCTGAATCGCCAGCAGCAGGGTGGGGAAGACAACGATCGGGCTGATCAGCTGCGGCCGTCGGAAGGTCTGGCGGATCGAGCGTGCGCCCAGTGCCCGCACCACCCGCGCGCCCGTTGCCAGTTCGCTCACGCCGGCGCCGGCTCCTCACCGGCCGGGTCGCCCTCCTGCTCGCCCTCGCCTTCGAGGTGGTGCCCGGTCTTGGCAACGAAGACGTCGTCGAGGGTCGGCCGCACCAGCTCCAGGGATTCGACCGCGATTCCAGCCTCGTCCAGCGCCCGCACCACCCGCGGCACCTCGGCGGCGCCCTGCTCGACCTCGAGCAGGACCCGGTCCTCGCCCTTGCGCGGCCGCAGCCGGCCGAGCTCGGCGACCGCACGCTCGGCCTCGGGCACTGCGCCCGCCGCGACCGTCAGCTCGATGTGGGGGTTGCCGATTTCGCCCTTCAGCTCCTCCGGCGTCCCCTCGGCGACGATCAGCCCACGGTCGATGATCCCGACGTTGTCGGCGAGCTGGTCGGCCTCCTCCAGGTACTGGGTGGTGAGGAAGACGGTGGTGCCATCGTCGTTGAGCGCCTGCACCTCTTCCCAGATCGTCTTGCGGCTGACCGGGTCGAGCCCGGTCGTCGGCTCGTCGAGGAAGAGCACCCGCGGTTCGTGGACAAGGGCGGCGGCGAGGTCGAGCCGGCGCTTCATCCCGCCCGAGTAGCCACCGACGCGGCGGTCGGCGGCGTAGGAGAGGCCGACCCGGTCGAGCAGCGCATCGGCGCGCTCGCGCCCCGCCCCGGTCGGCAGCCCCTGCAGCGTCGCCTGCAGCCGGATCAGCTCGCGCCCGGTCATCAGCGGGTCGAGCGCCGCTTCCTGCAGGGCCACCCCGATCGAGGCCCGCACCTGCCGCGCCTCGGCAGCAACGTCGAAACCGGCGACGGTGGCGCGACCGCCGGTCGGCAACAGCAGCGTCGTCAGCATCCGCACCGTCGTCGTCTTGCCGGCGCCGTTGGGACCGAGGAAGCCGTAGATCTCTCCCTCCTCGACCCGCAGGTCGATCCCCTGCACGGCGAGGACCTCGCCAAAGCTGCGCTCGAGCCCCTCGACGACGATCGCCGGTGTTGCCGTCGAGTCGGTCATCAGGCCTCGGTCTGCTCGGCCGTCAGCGGCGGCACCGCCTCGACCCAGCGGCGCCCGTTCGCGCCCTCCAGCGCCTCGGCCGCGTCGAGCAGCAGCTCGTCCCGCCCCCAGGCCGCCTGCAGCTGCAACCCGATCGGCAGCCCTTCCGAGGAGCCGACCGGGACGCTGATCGCGGGGATGCCGGTGAGGTTGGCGAGGGCGCCACCGCGGACGTTGGCGGCGTCGGCGGTGAGCGTGCCGGAGGGCAGCTCGACCAGCGGTGCTTCGAGCGGCGGCGCCACCGCCGGGACCGTCGGCCAGGCGATCACGTCGACGTCGTCGAAGACCTCCGCCAGGCGCCGCCGCGCCATCGTCCGGACCTGATGCGCCTTCACCGTCGCAGCCGCCGGCAGCATCAGCCGGTACTTGAGCAGGCCGCGGGCGAGCGGGCTCAGCTCGGGATGGAGGTTGTTGAGGCGCTCGGGGGTGACCCCGCCAAGGCTCTCGCTGTTGGCGATCAGGACGGTTGCCAGGGTCGCCGCCGGCAGTTCCGGCAGCTCGATCTTCCTGACGTCACCATCGGTTGCTGCACGCAGGTCCTCGATTGCTTTCTCACACGCCTCGTGGACAGGCAGGGCGACGTCTTCGGAGACCTCGTCCTCGATCACCCCGATCCGCAGGCCGCTCACCTGGCCGGCACGCAGCTCCTCGCCGTAGAGGACCGAGGCGAGCCGGCGGGCGTCGCCGGCATCGGCGCAGAGCGGGCCGGAGACGATCGTGGTCGAGACGCCGGCCATGTGGTGGCCGTCCATCGCCGAGCGACCGAAGGTCGGCTTCAGCCCGCTCAGCCCGCAGTAGGTGGCGGGGTAGCGGATCGAGCCGACCCCGTCGGCGCCGACCGCGCCGGCGACGAGCCGGGCAGCGACCGCCGCCGCCGGACCGCTCGAAGACCCGCCTGGGCAGCGGTCGGGGTTCCAGGGGTTGCGCGCCGGTCCGTAGACGGAGACGTTGCCGGTGCTGCTGGCGCCGAGCTCGTGCATGTTGCCGACGCCGACCACGACCGCGCCGGCGTCGCGCAGGGCGCGGTAAGGCCCCGACTCGCCGGGCGCGGTCTTCGCCAGCATGTCGGCGGCGCCGAAGCGCTGGGCGCGCCAGGGCAGCGGCCACTCGTCCTTGATCACGATCGGAACGCCGTGGAGCGGTCCGGCGGGTGCAGCCGCGAGCATCTCCCGCGAGCGCTCCGGGAAGGTCTCCACCACAGCGTTGATCGTCGGGTTGCAGGTCTCGATTCGCGCCAGCGTCGCCTCCAGTAGCTCGCTCGCGTCGAGCTCACCGGCGGCGATCGCCGCCGCCTGCTCGCGCAGCGAAAGGTCGAGCGGCTCGCTCATCGCCGCGGCGGCGCCTGCGAGAGGTCGTGATCCTGCTCGGAGGCGACGGCGCTGGTGTCGAGCGCGAGCAGCTCGAGGATCGGCGGCCAGAAGATCTCGTGGGCGGCGCCCATCACCGCCAGCTCGATCTCGTCGGCCTCGACCCCGAAGGCCGCGAGCGCCGCCGGGATGAACTGGTGTGCACTGCCTGAAGCCTCCATCTGGAGCCGCAACCCTAACGGGGCCACTTGGCCGGGATCGTGCAACGGCTGCCGGGGCGCAGCATCCGGCCGGGCTGGAAGGCAAGATTGGCGCCGCAACTGGGCTCAGCCCCTCGTGTTGCCACAACGATGCGAATCACCGAGACGAAAGCCACCACCCGCCGCGGCTGGACCGCGCTGCTCGCGGCTGCCTGCCTCTTCGCCACCCTCGTCGCCGTCGCGGCGCCGGGCGCCGCGGACTCGGCACCGCTGCGGGTGGTCGTCCTCGGCCAGACCTCGGAAACGCCGCCGGCCTCCTGCCCGGGCAAAATCGTCAACAACGTCGAGATCACGCCCTGCCGGGTCGAGGGTCACGTGACCGGGTTCCAATCGATCGCCGACGGCGTCCCGCGCCCCTTCGAGGCGCCCTTCGAAGGCAAGATCGTCGCCTGGTCAATCACCCTCGCCAAGCCCTCGACGCAGGAAACGAAAACCACCACCGACGAGGTGAGCTTCTTCGACGAATTCCTCGGCACCCCGGCCCAGGCCCGGATCGGCATCCTGCGCCCGGTCGAAGGCACCAAGCCGCCGAAATACACGCTGGTGCGGCAGAGCCCGACCGAGATCCTCAACCCCTACTTCGGCAGCACCCCCGTCTTCGCGCTCGACCACCCGCTCACCGTCCTCAAGGGCCAGGTCGTAGCGCTGACGATCCCCACCTGGGCGCCGATGTTCGCCCTCAACCTCTCGCCGGAAAACAGCTGGCGCGGCAGCCGCCTGCCAGAGCACTGCATCTCCAAGGAAGACATCCAGGGCGGCCATCCCCAGCAGGGCGTCGGCAAGACCAAGACCTACGGCTGCTACTACAGCGAAGCCCGGTTGCTCTACACGGCAACCTTGGTGAAGAAGCCCTAGCGCTAGAAGCGCTTTAAAGGGCTGCTTGACGGAGCCCGCAGTACGGGCAATCCGAGACGTCGAGGCCGATCAGCTGATCGCAGCGGCGGCAGGCCCGGAGGTTCTCGGGGCTGCGCGGCAGGGACGAGACCGAGGGGGCGAGCGGCAGGACCATGCCCACCGGCTCCATTTCCTCACCGGTCTCGCGATCGACGTAGACCGAGCCGGGCTCGGCGTGGGTGATCGCCTCCCGGCCCGAGGCCGCGGCACGCATCCGGTAGAGCTGCTTCTCGTTCATCGCCGGGAAGACTATTAGCTTGGGCGGCTCCGATGCGCTTACTCATCTTCCACGGCTACATGCTGCGCGGCACCGGCAGCAACATCTACAACGTCAATCTGGCGCGGGCGTTGGCCCGGCTCGGGCACGAGGTGCATCTGCTCTGCCAGGACCGCGAGGTGCGGATCGAGGGGGTGCAGATCCACAACCCCGACATCGGCGGCCTGCTGCCGGTCTACGTCAAGGACCCTTATGAGGGATTCGAGGTCAAGACCTTCCCCGAGCTGACCGAGGTCGAGCTCGACCGCTACCTGGAGGCAAACGTGGCCGCGGTGCGCGAGGTGGCCGAGGCGGCCGGCGGCATCGACCTCGCCCTCGCCAACCACCTGGTGATGGGCCCGGCGATCCTCGCCCGCGCCGCCGTGGCGCCGTTTGCGGTGAAGATCCACGGCTCGGCCCTCGAGTACACGGTCAAACCGCACCCGCGCTTCCTGCCCTACGCCCGGGAAGGGGTGGAGGCGGCCAGCGGAGTCCTCACCGGCTCGGGCCACACCGCCGAGTCCCTCTGGGAGGCGCTCAGCGACGTCACCGGCCTGCGCGAGAAGACGCGGCTCGGGCCGCCGGGCGTCGACGTCGAGGAGTTCCGGCCGAGGGGAGAGCGGGAGCCGCTGGTCGCCTTCGTCGGCAAGCTGATCGTCTCCAAGGGGGTCGACCTCCTTCTTGCCGCCTGGCCGTTGGTGCGGGCCACCCATTCCGCGGCCCGGCTCGAGGTGGCCGGGTTCGGCGCCTTCGAGGAGGCGCTGCGGCGGCTGCTGGCGGCGCTCGACCGTGGCGATCTCGAGGGGGCGCGGGAGATCGCCCACCGCGGCTGGGGGCTCGAGGGCGGGGAGGAGCGGCCGCTGCCGATCCTCAGCGCCTTCCTCGCCGATCCGCCAGCTGGCTATGCGGAGATGGCGCGCGCTGCCGCCGGCTCGGTCGAGTTCATCGGGCGCCTCGAGCACCACGAGGTCGCCGATTTCTTCCCCCGCGCCGAAGCGATGGTCATGCCCAGCACCTTTCCCGAGGCTTTCGGGATGGTCGCCGTCGAGGCCGCCGCCTGCGGCACCCTGCCCGTCTCCGCCGGCCACTCCGGGATGCTCGAGGTCTCGCGCCAGCTGCGCGACGCCCTCCCCGCCCCCGCCGCCGAGCTCGTTTCCTTCCCGGTCGAGGAAGGGGCGATCGAGGCGATCGTCGGGCGGTTGAGCGCCTGGCTAGACCTTCCAGAAAACCAGAGCGAGGCGGCGCGCCAGGTATTGGTGGAAACGGTCCGCCGGCTCTGGAGCTGGGAGGGAGTGGCCCGCGGCGTGCTCGCCGCCGCGGCCGGGAAACTCGACGATCTACCGCGCCCTGGGAGCTAGTTGCAATGGTCACCCGGGGACCGCAAAGCCTCCCGCCGTCGCTTCAATAGAATGCCCGCCGCCCCAATGTACGGCCGCCTGCCCATAGTCAAGATGCTGCTGGCGACGATCGCCATGACGGTCGTCATCTCGGCGGTCATGGTCTCGATCAACTGGGACGGCCAGGAGGCCTCCACCGCCGCGCCAAAGATCGACGATCTCCTCAACGTGATGATCGTCCTCTCGTCCTTCGTCTTCTCGCTGGTGATGGTGATGCTCTTCTACGCCCTCTACAAATTCCGGGCGAAGCCGGGCGATGAATCCGACGGCGAGCCGATCCACGGCAACACCCGCCTGGAGATCGCCTGGACCCTGATCCCGACGATCATCGTCCTCTTCGGCGCCGGCTACAGCTGGAAGGTCCTCGCGGACATCGAAGAGAAGCAGGCCGACCATGTCACCGTCGACGTTTTCTCCCAGCAGTACGCCTGGAGCTTCGCCTACCCGGGCAAAGGCTACGTCTGGAAAGAAGGCGAATTCCACGTCCCGGTAAATCGCCAGATCCAGTTCAAAATGCACGCCCAGGACGTAATCCACTCCTTCTGGGTGCCCGAGTGGCGGATCAAGAAAGACAACGTCCCGGGGATCACCACGACCGCGCTGGTCACGCCCGACAAGGAAGGCACCTACCAGCTGATCTGCACCGAGCTCTGCGGCTTCGGCCACGCGACGATGCGGGCCAAGGTCGTAGTCGAGTCGGAGGCGAAGTGGGAAAAGTGGGTCGACGGCTTGAAGCAGAAAACTCCTGAACCGCTGATGGAGTCGGTTAAGCAGGACACGCAGGTCAATCCAGCCGGCTTGGACGCCGGAGGCGCGTAGGCATAATGGGGGAAAGCTGATGGTTGCTGCGATCAAGAGACCCGGCTGGACGCGCGCGATCCTCGGCGCGATCGCCTTCGGAGCCTTTGGATTCGGCCTCGTGGTGGCGCTGCGGGCGATCTCCGGGCTGCCGATCTACCAGACCGAACAGACCGGCTACCCGCACATCATCGTGCCGGCGATCACGGCTCCGCTCGGCTTCCTCGCCGGGCTCGGCTGCTTCGATTACTGGCTGCGCTGGGCGGTCGGCGCGCCGACGATCCCCGACGACCACTCCCAGCATGGGGCGAAGACCTGGAAGGACTACTTCCGCTTCAACACCGACCACAAGGTGATCGGTGTCCAGTATGTCTGCACCACCTTCTTCTTCTTCTTCGTGGGCGGCCTGATGGCGATGCTGATCCGGGCCGAGCTCGCCCAGCCGGGCACCCAGATCGTCGACGCCGCCACCTACAACAGCCTCTTCTCCACCCACGCGGTGCTGATGATCTTCGTCTTCGTGATTCCGGTCTTCGCCGGGCTCGCGAACTACGTCCTGCCGCTGATGATCGGCGCGCCGGACATGGCCTTCCCGCGCCTCAACGCGCTCTCCTTCTGGATGCTGCCGCTGGCCGGGCTGCTCTTCATCGGCAGCTTCCTCTGCCCGGGGGGCGCCTTCGACGCCGGCTGGACCGGGTACGCGCCGCTCTCGACCGGGGCGCCGCTGGGCCAGTCGTTCTTCAACCTCGGCGTCCAGTTCGCCGGCGCCTCCTCGATCGCCACGGCCCTGAACTTCCTGGTCACGATCATCACCATGCGGGCGCCGGGGATGACCTTCTGGCGGATGCCGCTGCTGGTTTGGGCGAACCTCTCGACCTCGCTGCTGGTCGTCGCCGCGACCCCGTTCATCGCCGGCGTCCAGTTCATGGTCCTCTTCGACCGCGCCCTGCACACCAACTTCTTCGACTTCGCAGCTGGCGGCGACGTCATCAGCTACCAGCACATCTTCTGGTTCTACTCCCACCCGGCGGTCTACATCATGATCCTGCCCGGGTTCGGGATCATCTCCGAGGTCATCTCGACCCATTCCCGCAAGCCGATCTTCGGCTACCGGTTGATGGCCCTGGCGCTGATTGGGATCGTCGTCCTCAGCTACTCGGTCTGGGCGCACCACATGTTCGTCGCCGGGATGTTCTCCTGGCTGCGGGTGCCGATGATGATCACCACCCTGCTTATCGCGGTGCCGACCGGGATCAAGATCTTCTCCTGGCTGGGAACCCTCTATTTCGGCAAGATCCACACCTATTCGACCGCGATGCTGTTCGCGCTCGCCTTCATCGTCACCTTCACGATCGGCGGGATCTCAGGTGTGATGCTCGGCATGGTGCCGATCGACATCCACGTCTCCGACACCTACTTCATCGTCGCCCACATCCACTTCGTGCTCTTCGGCGGCTCGGTCTTCACCATCTTCGCCGGCGTCTACCACTGGTTCCCGAAGATGACGGGCCGGATGTACGACGAGCGGCTCGGCCGCGTCCACTTCTGGGGCACCCTGGTCGGCACCTGGGGCACCTTCATCCCGATGCACTGGGTGGGGATGGACGGGATGCCGCGCCGCGTCGCTGATTACGCCGAACAGTTCGGCAACTGGAACCTGCTGATCAGCGTCTTCGCCTTCATGCTCGGCGCCGTCCAGCTGGTCTTCCTCTACAACATGGTCACCAGCTGGCGCTACGGCCCGCGTGCCGAGGCCAACCCCTGGCGTGCCAACTCGATCGAGTGGCAGGTCTCCTCGCCGCCGCCGATCTTCAACTTCGACGAGATCCCGCGGGTCGTCGGCGGCCCCTACGAGTTCGGGATTCCGGGCGCCAAACACGCGATCATGACCAGCGAGGGCGCCGAGGTTCCGGCCGGCGAACCGAGCGTGGTGGGTACCAGTTCATGAGCGTGGAGCAGGCTGACGAGCGCAAGCCGCTGCTGGTCTTCCTCAACGAGGTAGCCGGCGGCCGCAAGCTGCTGCAGGCGGTGCGCGAGCGCCAGGATCAGATCTCGGGCGTCGTCGTTGCGGCTCCGCAGAACCAGCCATCGGTTGGTCAGCTGATCGACTCCGACGAGGTTCGTGAGGCGGCACGCGCCCGCGTCGAGGTGACGATGGCGGTACTGAGCGAGTTCGGGATCGATTCGATCGGCGAGGTGCTGGACCCGGAGTCCTCGCTTGCCGTCGACGACGCCGTCCGCGCCCACCGCCCGGGCGAGGTGCTCTTCTCGAGCCTTCCCGACACCCGCTTCGGCTTCATGCGGCGCGACCTCGTCGAGTGGGTTCGTGACCGGATCGAACCGGAGGTCAAGCTGACCCACATCCCGGTCCGGATCGAAGAGGACGCGATCCGCTGGGACCTGAACCACACCTTGGTCGTGGCTACGAAGACCGTCGCCGCGCCCGATCTGGTCGCGCGTCTCAAGGACCGCGCCGGCATCCGGCCGCACCGCTTCACGATCATCTGCCCGCGCGCCGAGGACGTCAGCGAGGCCCAGGTCGCCCGTGACCTCGCCTCAACCCTGGCCGAGCTCTACCGCAGCGACATCGATGCCACCGGCCAGCCGATGAGCCCGGACCCGTTCCTGGCGGTCAAAAACGGGATCGAGCACTACCGGATCGACGACATCCTGATCTCGACCTTCGCCGGTGAGCGCTCGCAGTGGCTGGAGGACAACCTGATCGGCCGGGTCCGCGACATCACCGAGAAGTCCGTCGAGCACATCGAGGTCGGCCGGCCGGCAACCGCCGTAGTCGCCGCCGTCGCCGAGGGGGAGGCAAGCTAATGGAGAGCGCTTCCGTAGCGGTTGGGCAGTCCCACGCCGACCACCACCATCACGGGCCGCCGGAGGCCAACCAGAGCTCGCGGATCGACCGGCAGACGCTCGGCATCCTGCTCTTCATCGTCTCCGAGGTAATGCTCTTCGGAGCATTCTTCGCCTCCTACTTCTTCCTCCGAGTCGTCGTCGACCCTCAGAGCTGGCCGCCGGAACCGTTCGAACTGCCGAAGGCGGTCGCCGGGATGAACACGGCGATCCTCATTTCCTCGAGCTTTACGGTCCACTACGCCCTCGAGTCGATCCGCCGCGGCAACCGCACCGGATTGAAGCTTGGCCTGGTCGCCACCTGGCTGCTCGGCGCCACCTTCCTCTTCATCCAGATCAACGAGTACGTGCACCTGGGCTTCAGCGCCCGTGACCTCTCGTTCGGCTCGATCTTCTACAGCCTCACCGGCCTCCACGGAGCCCACGTCTTCGTCGGCCTGATGCTGCTCTCGTTCGCGACGATCCGCGCCTTCCGCGGCCACTTCGGCCCCAAAGAGGAGGACCACCTAGGCGTCGAGGTGCCAGGGATCTATTGGCACTTCGTAGACATCATGTGGATCATTGTGTACGTGACGGTTTACATACTCTGAGACGGCTTCGAATCAGCGGATCTCGATGAAGTTCAACGAGGCCGCCGTCTTTAAATGGGTCGTCATCGTCGTGGCGGCCGGGGCGTTGATCGTTGCCGTGACGCTGCTGACGCGGCCGTTGGTGGGGGCCCTTTTGTTGCTGGCCATCGTGATCGCCGGGTGCATTTATGCCTATCGGTGGTGGATTTCACAGAAACGGCACTGATTTGTTTCGCAAGTTTTTGTTCCTACGACAAAAAGTTGCAATTGTCCCTGTACTCTGGCAGCATGCAGACGATGACCCCGGGCACCACCGGCGAACGGCTCGACTCTCTCGAAGATAGGGTCGAGGAGGGCTTCGGCCAGGTCGACCAGCGCTTCGACCAGGTCGACGAACGGTTTATTGCGGTCGACAAGCGATTCGCCAAGGTCGATGAGCGGTTCAAAGAGGTGGATAAACGCTTCAATCAGGTCGATCTTCGGCTAGACAAAATCGACCTCCGTCTGGACGCGATCGACGAGCGGTTCGAACTGTTCGATCAGCGCTTCGTGGAAGCCGACAAGCGGATGGGACGGGTCGAGAACAACCTCGAACGGCTCGGCGACGGTATGGCTTCGCTCCAGAAGACGATGGTTATCGGCTTCATCGGTATGTCCTCTGCAATGGTGGCTGGCTTCGCTGCGCTGATCACGCAGCTCTAGTTCGACGCTTGAGCACCTCGGTGCAGGCCAGCGCCAAAGCGATCGGGACGGTGGCTGGGAGCTCGTCTACGGTGAAGAAGAGGAAGTCGAAGGAGAGGCCGATCGCGGCGGCGAGGAGTGCCCCTTGGAGCTGGAGGCGGCGGTCGTGGGCGAGGAGGGCGCCTAGGGTGGCGGCGATGAAGAGGTCGCCGAAGCCCATCAGGGCCGAGCCGAAGTTGGCGAGCTGGAGGCGGGGGAGGTCGGCGGCGGGGGCTGCGGTGTTGAGGACGGCGTTGGGGCCTTGGAGGAGGTCGCCGGCGATCAGGTAGGTGTCGACCGCCGCCATCACGTAGATGCCCAGCTTCAGCCAGCGTGCCGGCACCACGCAGGCGATTAGCCAACCGAGGGTGACGCAGGAGAGGGCAGTCAGGGCGAGAGCGGCCGTCTGGCCGCTCAGCGAGCCCTTGTCCGCCCAGGCGACCGCGAAGAGGGGCAGGACGAGGAAGGCGAACTGCCAGCGCGCCCCGCGCAGGAGCCAGGCAAGGGCGACGGCGGCGAGGGGCGGCACAGCAACCAGCGCCAGGTAGGTGAGGAAGCGGGCGCTGACGGAGTCGAGGGCGATTGCCGAAACGACCACCACGATCGAGAGGGGCAGCACCAGCGCCCACCAGCGGCTCTGAAACCGGCCCAGGAGGGCGGGCAGGGGCGGCTTCGGTGCCGCTACGAGGCTCGCCTGGACGAGACTGAGGGCGCCGATCGAAAGCCAGAAGGGCAGCAAGCGTTAGGCGGGGCCGGCGGTAGCCGTCTCGCGGGGGCGACTCTCCGCGGGCTCGGGGGGAGCAGTCTCGGCGCGCGGCTCGAGGCGTCCCGCCGTGGCCACGGTCCAGAGCATCGCCAGCCAGTTGAGGGTCGCCACCGCGACGTGGACCCAGACGATCTCGCCGGGCAGTTCAAGCGCCCACTGGATGCCGCCGATCGCCCCCTGCAGGGCCAGCAGGCCGAGCACGACGGTGAGCGGCTTCAGCGCCCTCCTGTCGCCGCCATCGCGCCGCAGCAGGAACCAGACGGCGATCGCGGCGATGCCGTAAACGGTGGCGAGCGCAGCGTGGCGCTCGACCACCCATTCCAGCGTCCGTGCCTCCTCGAAGTCGAAGCGGTGAACCAGCTGCCCTTCGTGAGCGCCGGCGTGGGGGCCGGAGGCGGTGGCGATCGTGCCGGCGAGGATCGTCAGCTGCCCCAGCGGGATCAGCGCCCGGACTGCCCAGACCCCGAGCCGGTCCTCGGAGCGGCGGCGCTCCCAGGGTTCGTAGCGCGAGCACCAGGCGAGGGCGAAGGCGGCGTCGAGCAGCATCATCGAGAGGATGAAGTGGCTCATAACCAGGCCGGGGGCGAGATGGTACTTGACCACCAGCGCCCCGAGGATCGCCTGCCCGATCACCCCAAGCGGCAACAGGGCCCCGAACAGGGCCAGGTGCCAGCGGTAAGGACGGCGGAACCAGGCGAGCAGGGCCGCAGCGATTACCGCGAGGCCGACGATGCCGGTGATCAGGCGGTTCGTGTACTCGATCACCGCGTGGGATTCGAGCGGGGGAGTGGTGCCCCCGTAGCACTTGGGCCAATCTGGGCAACCGAGACCGGAGCCGGTGAGGCGGACTCCGGCGCCGGTCAGGACGATCATCGAGAGGGCGATCAGCGCGACCAGCGTCACCTGCGCGTAGCGTTCCGGCGAGATCTCGAGGCGGCTTTTCAAGCGTTCCCGCATCTACCTCACATGATCGCAGCGGCCGCCCGGCCGCTTCCGCTCAGCCTTGGGATTTCCCGCCGCCCTGGCCTTCGCCGGCAGCGGAGTTTTCGATCAGGTACCCGACCAGGTCTTCCATTTCTTTTTCGGTCAGGATTTCGCCGAAGTTCTGCGGCATCACGTTGGGCGGGTAGCCCTTGGCGATCTCCGCGTTCGGGTTGACGATCATTTCTTCAACCACGGCTTCGTCGTCGCCCGGCACCAACGATTTTTCAAGCGGGGGACCGGTGACGCCACCGGAGCCGGCAGCTTTGAAGGTGTGGCAACTGCCGCAACCGTTGTTGGCGAAGACCTGGGCGCCCGGGCCGCCTGCCACTTCCGGCGGCGCGGCCCCGGGGACGCCGGCCCATTCGCCGACGTAGGCGGCGACGTCGTCGAGGTCCTGGCCGGTGACGATGTCGGCGGGCATCGAGACGCGGGGGTCGCCGTTGTTCTCGCGCGGGTACTCGACCTGCGCCTTAACTACTCCTTCGATGGTGTCGGAGTCATTGCCGACGGCACGCGCCGCGGCGAAGGCATCGTCGAGGTTCGGCCCGACTTCGGCGGCGGAGCCTGCCTGGGCAAGGGCGTGACAGACGCCGCACTTCTGCCGGAAGAGATCCCTGCCGCGTTCGGGGTCGGCGCTGGTCGTCCCACAGCCGGACGCGGCCACCACGAGGGCGACCAGGGCGATGAGCGCGAGCAGCGATCGGATCGATTTCGAGGAGCGATTCATGGGGCGCAATGCGAGCGGGAGTCTATATGTCGGCGCCCGGGGTAAGCGTCGTTGTGACCTATTCCCATGGGATAGGATTGAGGCTATTCGCACTAGCTCCAGAACCGGCGCGATCGGAGGTCGTAGATGCAGGTGAGAGACGGCATGTCGGAGATCACGCTGACCGTGGGCCCCGCGCACACCCTGCGTGAGGCGGCCGCGAAGATGGTCGAGAAAGGCACCGGCGCGGCGCTGGTCCTCGACGGCGAGATGCCGACCCCTTCTGTGGTTACCGAGCGCGATTTGTTGATCTCGGTTGCGCAGGGACAAAACCCCGACCACGAGCGGGTCTGCGACCACATGAGCGAGGGTGTGCTCAGCGCCGCTCCCGACTGGAGCCTCGAGCGGGCGGCGGCGGAGATGTCGCGCCGCAACGTCCGCCACCTGGTCGTCTTCGACGACGGCGAGCCCACCGGGATCCTCTCGATCCGCGACATCGTCCGCTGCTGGACCAGCGACGGCGCTACGAGTGAAATGAGCCTGCCGGGCTCTAGCTAGCCGCGAGGCGGGCCGGAGATCGTTTCCACGGGGAGTGCTGCTCCCCGGGTCTCCTGGCGGCGCGGAAGGCGGTAGTAGTCGCGGACGGCGCTGCGGACGATGCTGCGGAAGGCGATCAGGACGAGGATGGCGCCGACGACGGCGTAGAAGACGGGCGGAAACATGAAGCCGCCGGCGAAGATCCCGCAGACGAGCCCAACGGCCCCGGCGGCGAAGAAGACCGGGCCCCAGGAGGGACGCGGCGTGTAGATCATCTCGCCCGGCTCGGGAACGTGTCGGTGGTCGGCCATGTCCTACTGGGCGATGTAGAGGAAGGCGGCGACAAACGAGAGGGCAAAGATTCCGGCGGCGATGCCTCCGGCCACCAGCCCGGCGCGCATGTTTTGACGTGCGGTCTCGCGATCCATTGCCGGGATTTCTATCAGTCCGAGGGGAGGTGTCGTCGGCCTAGACGTTGGCGGCTACGGCCATCGCCAGAAACAAGAGCGCCAGGTAGGCGAGGGAGAATAGGTACGTCTTCAGCGCCCAGCGACGCTCGCGGCTGCGGTAAAGGCGGGTCGAGAAGTAGATGAAGCCGGCGCCGAGCAGCATCGAGGGGACGAGGTAGGCGACGCCGAGGCCGCCGGCGCAGAAGGGCAGCTGGGTGACGGCGTAGAGGAGGACGGTGTACAGGAGGATCTGGCGGCGCGTCTCCTCCTCGCCGCGGACGACCGGCAGCATCGGAATCCCGGCCTTTGCGTACTCGTCCTTCATCAGCAGCGAGAGCGCCCAGAAGTGGGGCGGGGTCCAGAAGAAAACGATCGCGAACATGTAGAAGGCCATGCCGCTGAGGCCGCCGGTGACGGCTGCCCAGGCGACCAGCGGCGGCACCGCCCCGGCGGCGCCGCCGATGACGATGTTCTGCGGCGTCGTCCGCTTCAGCCAGAGCGTGTAGACGCAGACGTAGCCGAAGAGGCCGGAGAGCGAGAGCGCGGCGGCTAGCGGGTTCACCGTCAGCGCCAGCAGCAGGAAGGAAGCGGTGCCGAGGGCGATGCCGAAGATCGTGGCGGCGCGGGAGGAGACGCGGCCGGAGGCGACCGGACGGTCGGCGGTGCGGGCCATCGTGCGATCGATGTCGCGGTCGACGGCGTGGTTGATCGCGCCGGCCCCACCGGCCGAGAGGGCGCCGCCGAGACAGGTGAGGAAGACGAGGCCGACCGAGGGGTCCCCGGCCACGTACATCGTCGTGATCGTGGTGAAGAGCAGCAGCGACTGCACCTTCGGCTTGGTCAGCGTCAGGTAGTCGCGGACGACCGTGGGGAGGGCCGGGCGCCGCGCCAGGGCAGCAGTCTGGGCACCGCTCATGCGGGACTCAGGCTACCGGCTGGGACTCGCGCGCACCCGCTGCCTCTTCGCGCCGGGTCCGGTGCGCGATCGCCTCGCGGATGTCGCGCAGCGGCCGCGGGCTGCGAACGTCGGGGAGGACGTCGAAGTTGTGCGGCTCTGGCGGCGAGAGCGTGAACCACTCGAGCGTGTCGCCGCCCCAGGGGTCGTGGCCGGCGCTGGGGCCGTTGGTGCGGCTGAAGATCGCGTTGAGGATCGTCAGCAGGACCCCGACGAAGAGGATCAGGACGCCGATCGTCGAGATCACGTTGTAGGCGGTGACGCCGGCGTTGTCGAAGTACTTGTAGGCATCGATGACCTGGCCCTGTTTGTCGCCGGCGAGGAAGAGCGGCACGAAGCCGAGCAGGAGGCCGACGATGATCGTCCAGAAAGAAATCCGGCCGAGGCTCTCGCCCATCGTCTTCCCGGTCATCTTCGGGAACCAGTAGTAGAGGGCGGCGAACCCGCCGAGGACGGCGGCGCCGCCGAGGGCGAAGTGGGTGGCGGCGGTCGAGTCGGTGGTGTTCTTGACGTGCCAGGCGGCGGCGACCAGCGATTGGCAGAGCTCGGAGGCAAGGCCGATCGAGAGCATCGAGATCGCGCCAAGCGCGAAGAGGACCGGTGCCCGCATCCGCAGGGTGCCGCCGACCATGGTCGCGATCAGGTTGAAGAAGATGAGGCCGACGGGGACGACGAGCGCCAGCGCCATCAGCATCGCGAAGTACTGCCAGCCGATCCCGATCGGGGCGGTGAGCATGTTCTGCATCCAGGCGAGGGTGCCGAGCACCGCAATCGCCGCTAGCGAGACCATCACCACGTTGCGGTTGAAGAGCGGTTTGCGGGAGAAGGAGGCGACGATTTCGGCGATCGTGCCGAAGGCGAAGATCGTCAGCAGCATGTAGGTACCGCTGAAGAAGATCCAGCTGAGGTGCTGCCAGAGCAGCGGCGCGCCGCCGGAGCCGTCGGCGAAGAAGATGCCGTCGTAGTTGCGATCGATCATCAGCATCGTCAGCGCCGCCAGCAGGACCGGGCCGACGACGATCAGCAGCCAGGAGGAGACGGCCGCGGCCCAGGCGAAGACGGGGACGCGGCGCCAGGCCATGCCCGGGGCTCGCATCATCCGCAGCGTCGCCGCAAGGTTGATGGAGAGGAGGACAAAGCCGAGAGTTGCCAGGCCGGTACCGGCGGCCCAGGCATCGACGCCGTTATTGGAGAGGAAGGCGGTCTCGCTCAGCGGCGCGAGCGGGTTGACGCCGGCCTCCGACGGGGTGAAGAGGAAGGTTGCGTAGAGAATGACCGCGCCGGCGACGTAGAGGGCGACGCCGACCTGGCCGAGCCGCGGCAGCGCGGTCCCGCGGGCTCCGACCTGCAGCGGCGCCACGAAGTAGAAGAAGCCGAGCGCGAAGGGGACGGCGAAGAGGAAGATCGAGGTCGCCCCGTAGAGCGAGAGCATCCGGTTGAAGCCAACCGGCGAGAGGAAGGTGTTTTCCGGCACCAGCAGCTGCAGCCGCATCAGCAGCAGCTCGACCGCGGCGACGAAAAGGAAGCCGAGGGCGCCGCAGATGAGGATCTGGCCGAGCTCCTTGTGGTCGGCGCTGGTCGCCAGCTCGGCCCAGCGAGGGCGGCGACGGACGTAGCCCTCGGCAACGAGCTCGGGGCGGGCACTGGGGCTCATGGCACGTTTCCTTCTTCGATCAGGCCGACGACCCGGTCCTGAGCTTCTTCGATCTCGGTTTTCTGGCTTTCGATGAATTCTTCGTACTCATCGGGGGAGACGACTTCGACCTCGGTCCGCATCGCCGCGTAGGACTGGCCGGAGAGGGTCGCCGAGTCGCCGTCGAAGCTGCCTTCGTCGTCGGCGCTGAAGACGATCTTGTGCGTCTTCCCCGGCACCGCGTCAGCCTTGGGAGCCAAATCGTTGACGTTCCAGGTGTGGACGACGTCGGTCGAGAGCAGTTCCAGTTCGACCGCGGTATCGACCGGGACGACCAGCTTGTAATAAGAGAAGGCACCGTTCGGGTAGTCGTAGCGCCACAGCCACTGCTGGCCGGTCGCCTTGATCTTCAGCGCTTTTTCTTTTGCCGAGGCGAGGCCGGCGCTGCCGGTGCTCGGGGTCTCGCGTGCCTTGTCAGTGAAGACGACGCCGAGGATGAAGAGCAGCAGGGCGAAGGCGGTGAGCACCCCGCCGACCCGAAACTGGAGGCGGCGACCGCCGAGCAGCTGGCGCGGGGTCGCCCCGCGCTCGGAGCGGAACCGCCGCACCGCGAAGAAGAGCGCAGCGTTCACCGCGACCACGAGGATCACGGCGGCGATGATGCCGATCCAGAGCAGGGTGTCGATCTGGTCAGTGCCAGGGGAGTGGGGCGCCAAAGCGCGGCCATTCTATTCAGGCCGGGCGGCCCCGCGGTTTCCCGCCGCTGCCTACCTATACTCGCCGGGCTTCATGACGAGGCGTCGCCGGACATCCCCTGCGGTGCGAGTCGCGATCCGGGCCGGCGCCACCGCTGCGATCGGGGCCGCGATCGCCACGCCGCTACTGCGCAAGCGCTTCCGGACCCCGGCGCCGGTGACGATCGCCGCCTGCGCCGCCGGTCCACTTGCCATCGCCGTCCTCCACCCGCGCTCGAAGAAGCGCGACGTCGCCCTCTTCGCGCTGCAGATGTGGGGATTCATCATGGTCCACGAGCTCCCTTACGACGACCCCGAGCGGCTGCGGGCGCGGCTGCGGGCCCGTTATCCGATTGTCGCCGACCGGCTGATCGGCGCCGGCCGCCTGCCCAACGCGCGGCTGCAGCGGGCGCTGGCGCGGCTGCCGCAGGTGAAGGTTGCCAACCGGGTCCTCACCTGGGCGCACTGGCTCTGGTTCCTCGAGCCCTATGTCGCTCTGGCGGTGATCCTGACCCGGCACCCGGAGCGTTTCCCGCGGGCCGCGCGGCAGATGGCGGCCGTCTTCGACCTTGGCTGCGCCGTTTACTTCGCGGTGCCGACGGCGCCGCCGTGGTGGGCCTCCGAGCAGGGGCTGACCGGGGAAGAGGTGCGGCGGATCATGGTCGAGGTCGGGGAGGACACTTGGCGCTCGGCCTGGCCGAAGATGTACGACGCGCTCGGCGGCAACCCCTGGGCGGCGATGCCCTCCCTGCACTTCGCCACCTCCTTGACCGCCGCCCTCGCGCTCGCCGAAGCCGGCAAGGTCGAGGGTGCGCTCGGCTGGACCTACGCCGGCACGCTCGGCTTCGCGCTCGTCTATCTCGGCGAGCACTACGTCACCGATCTGCTCGCCGGGGCCGCTCTGGTTGCCGCGGTGCGCCGCGGCGAGGCCCTGGCGGAACCCCTCATACGCGGGGTAAATGGGGGGCTGCAACGTTTGGAGAGGATCGCGAGTAGCTAGTTTTCCTGGGGTGTCTCAGGAGGAATCGGCGAACGGAGGCAGCCGCTTCGCTGAGCTGCCGATTTTCACGACGCGGCGGATCGTCCAGACCGTCGTCCTCGTCTTCCTCCTGCTCGGCGGCATCTACTTCCTCTTCCCGAAGCTGGTCGGGCTCGGCGACGCGCTCAGCCGCCTCGACGACGCCGACCCGCTCTGGATCGGGATCGCGATCGCCTTCAACGTCGCCGCCTACGCGACCTACATCGCTCTCTTCAAAGCCGTGGTCGGCGGCGACGCCCTGCGGCTGAGCTGGAAGGAGACCTACGAGATCAACATGGCCGGGGTCGCCGCGACCCTGCTCTTCTCGGCGGGGGGAGCCGGCGGCGTCGCCCTCACCTACTGGTCGCTGCGCAAGGCGGGGATGGCGCGGCGTGACGTCGGCAGGCGGATGATCGCCTTCGTCTCGCTCCACTACGTCTTCTATCCCATCGCCCTGATCATCTTCGGGATCCTGCTGCGGACCGGAGTGATGAACGGCAAGGGCTCGGTCGAGCTGACGATCGTTCCCGCCGCCGTCGCCGGCCTGCTGTTGATCCTCGGCGTCCTCGTCACCCTGATTCCCGCCGACGCTGAGCAGCGCCTGGCCCGCTACGCCCACAGCGAACGCTCCCAGCACTTCCTCCAGAGCGCCGGCAAAGTCCCGGCTACCCTCGGCGAAGGCTTCCGCTTCGCGCTCGGGCTCTTCGCCCATCCTTCGAGGGGCGGTCTGGCTGTCCTCGGCGCCGCCGGCTTCTGGGCCTTCAGCATCGGCGTGCTCTGGGCTTCGTTCCACGCCTTCGGCGTCCATGTCCCGCTCGCGGTCGTCGTCCAGGGCTTCTTCCTCGGCATGGTCGCCAACCTCTTCCCGCTCGCCCCGGCGGGGGTGGGGGCGGTCGACGCCGGGATGATCGGCGCCTTCGTCCTCTTCGGCTTTCCCTCGGAAACCGTCTTCCCGGCGATCCTGATCTTCCGTCTGGTCTCCTTCTGGATGCCGATTCCGCCGGGGATCTTCGCCTTCTTCCAGCTCCGGCACACTGTCCACCAGTGGGAACAGGAGGGGCTGCCGATCGACCGCGGCGGTAGCGCCGCCAAGGAGTTTGAGCGGGTCGTGGACGGTTTGCCTTCCGCCTTCCCGGGAGCTACTATAAAAAGTAAAGTAATAGACTCCAGGCGGCAGAAAGATGGCTGAGCCAATGTCTGACAGCAATAAGGTCGAGAACGTGATCATCGTCGGCGGTGGTCCCGCCGGCTACACCGCTGCGCTCTACACCGCCCGCGCGAACCTCGAGCCGCTGGTCTTCGAGGGATTCCAGTGGGGCGGTCAGCTGCAGAACACCACCGATGTCGAGAACTACCCGGGTTACCCCGAGGGGATTATGGGCCCGGAGATGATGGCCCAGTTCCGCGCTCAGGCCGAGCGTTTCGGGACCCGCTTCGTCACCGATGACGTCGACCGGGTCGAGCTCTCCGACGGCGGCGTGCAAAAGGTCTTCCTCGGCGACGAGGAGCACCGCGCCAAGACCGTGATCCTGGCGATGGGGGCGGAGCCGAAACGGCTCGGCATCCCCGGTGAGATGGAGCTCGGCGGCCGCGGCGTCTCCACCTGCGGCGTCTGCGACGGGGCTTTCTTCAAAGACCAGAAGGTGATCGTGATCGGCGGCGGCGATTCGGCGATGGAGGACTCGATCTTCATCTCCAAGTTCGCCTCCCAGCTCGACGTCGTCACCCGCCGCGACCAGTTCCGGGCCTCGAAGATCATGCTTGACCGGACGCGCGAAAAGGACAACATCGGGTTCCGCAACCCGCTCGAGCCGCTTGAGTTCGTCGCCGGCGAGAGCGGCAAGCTCGAGAAGGTCCGCTTCCGCAACGTCAACTCCGGCGAGGAGGAGGAGATTGCGGCCGACGGTGCCTTCGTCGCGATCGGCCACGTGCCTAAATCGGAGATCGTCCAGGGCCAGGTCCAGACCGACGAGGACGGCTACATCGAGACCGAGGCCGGCTCCACCCGCACCAACCTCGGCGGCGTCTTCGCCGTCGGCGACGTCGTCGACCACACCTACCGCCAGGCGGTCACCGCCGCCGGCACCGGCTGCATGGGGGCGCTCGACGCCGAGCGCTACCTGCGCGACGAAGAGCCGCCGGTCGAGGCCCACTGGATGCCAGGCGGCGAGCCCGCCGAGATCGCCACCGGCAGTGGCTGAGTGCACCCACCTCGACGCGGTTGAGTACCTCGCCCTCCCCGGCGAGGTCGCGGGATGCGAAGAGTGCCTGGCCCTCGGCATGGAATGGGTCCACCTCCGCATGTGCCAGACCTGCGGCCACATCGGCTGCTGCGACAACTCCCCCGGCAAACACGCCACCGCCCACCACCAGGACACCGGCCACCCAATAATCCGCTCCGCCGAGCCCGGCGAAGACTGGAGCTGGTGCTACGTGGACGAGGTGATGATGCGGCTCACGGCGTAACGATTGGGAAGTTCGGGTCGGGGTCGTCGAGGAGGCCCAGGAGTTCACCTACCTTGGTGCCGTCTCCCTCGACGCGGAGGCGGCCGGTCTCGGCCAGGGCTGCGAGGTCGGCGGTGCCGGCGAGCATTTCGTTGAGGGCTTCGCGCTCGATTACGAGGGTGGCTTCGGGGTCGGCGTCCTCGGGCCAGGGGCGGTGGTGGAGGACGGCGTTTTCGAGGGTGATGAGGTGGCGCTCGTCGGGGTTGGTTACTTGCCAGCCGATCGTTAGGTGCTTGCCCCAGGCGCGGGGGCCGTTCAGCCTCACCTTCATCCCGTCGAGGATCTGCGGCAGGGAGAGGTTGGCGAGGATGTCGAGGGGGCGGGCGTCGGTGGGGGTTCCGGCGGGTCCGTTGCGGAGCTCCTCGGCCCCGACCAGGTAGAAGTTGCGCCAGGTCGCGTTCTCGGCGCCATAGCCGAGCTGCTCCAGGGCTTCGGCCTGCAGCTCTCGTGCTCCCTGGTTGTCGGGCTCGGCGAAGACCAGGTGGTTGACCACCTCGGCGACCCAGCGATAGTCGCCTTCATCGAACGACTGGCGGGCCTGTTCGAGGACCCGCTCTCCGCCGCCCATGAACTGCACATATCGCCTGGCCGACTCGACCGCGGTGTGCTCCCAGAGGTGGGCCGGGTTGCCGTCGAACCAGCCCATGTAGCGCTGGTAGACCGCCTTCGCGTTGTGGCTTACCGAGCCGTAGTAGCCGCGGCAGTGCCACTCCTCGGCGAGCTCGGGTGGCAGCTCCAGCTCCTCGGCGATCTCGCACCCGGTCAGGCCCTGGTTGATCAGGCGCAGGGTCTGGTCGTGGAGGTAGGCGTAGAGGTCGCGCTGCTTGCGCAGGTAGTCGACGATCCGCTCGCTGCCCCAGCGCGGCCAGTGGTGGCCGGCGAAGAGGACGTCGCTGTCGGCGCCGAAGAGCTCGATCGCCTCGTCGAGGTAGGCCGCCCAGACGTGGGGATCGCGGACCAGGGCGCCGCGCAGGGTAAGCAGGTTGTGCATCGTGTGGGTCGCGTTCTCGGCGATGCAGAGGACCCGGTGCTCGGGGAAGTGGAAGTTCATCTCTGCCGGCGCCTCGGTTCCCGGCGTCAGCTGGAAGACCATCCGCACGCCGTCGACCGTCTCTTCCTGGCCGGTCGCGGTGACGTCGAGGTTGGGCGGGATCAGCGTCATCGTCCCCAGCGAGGTCGTCTGACCGAGCCCGGCGCCGATCTGGCCGTCGGGACCGCGCCGCAGCGCCGCCCCGTACATGTAGCCGGCGCGGCGGCCCATCGCCGTCCCCGCGTAGACGTTCTCGCTGACCGCGTGCTCGAGGAACCCCTCCGGCGCCAGGACCGGGATCTCGCGCTCTCGCACCTCCTCGGCCGAGACGATCCCCTTGGCGCCGCCGAAGTGGTCGATGTGGCAATGGGTGTAGACGAGCCCGGTGACGGGGCGCTCGCCGCGGTGCTCGCGGTAGAGCGCCAGGGCCGCCGCGGCGGTCTCGGCCGAGATCAGCGGGTCGATGACGACGATCCCCTGCTCGCCCTCGACGATGTGCATGTTCGAGAGGTCGAAGCCACGCAGCTGGTAGAAGCCCGGCGCCAGTTCGAAGAGGCCGGCGATGCAGTTGAGCTGGCTCTGTCGCCAGAGACTGGGGTTGGCGGTCTCGGGGCAATCCTCTTGCAGGAACCCATAGGACCCGAGCTCCCAGACCACGCGGCCGTCGGCCGATTCGACCCGCGGCGGGTCGAAAGGGGCAATGAGGCCCCGGCGGGCCTCGGCGAAGTCCTCGTCCGGGTTCATGCCTCTTCCGCCTCGGCCCGCAGCCGCGGTGCCGGCGTGTAGGCGGGCCCCTTCTCGCGCTCGAGGTGTTCGAGCAGGGCGACCGCGCGGGGAGCACCTATCAGCTCGGTGAACCGCGTCGTCCCAACCGGCCAGTTGAAGCCGAGCTGCATCGCGGTGTCCATGTCCTCGGGGGAGGCGACTTCTTCTTCTAGGGCGAAGGCGGTCTCGTTGGCGATCTGGGTGAAGAGGCGGGTTAGGACCTCCTCGGCGGCTGGGTCGATCTTGGCCAGGTCTTCGGGGTCGAGGGTGGGGGCGTCGATGCCTAGGTCGGGATCGGGGGCGCGGTCCTCGCTGTAGTCGTAGTAGCCGTGGCCGCTCTTGCGGCCGAACTTGCCTTCGGCGACCAGTTGCTCCTGGATCGGGCTCGGGCGCCAGCGCTCTACTTCTCCGCCTTGGGCGAAGAAGGAACGGGCGATTTCTAGGTTGACGTCGAGGCCAATCAGGTCGAGCAGCTCGAAGGGGCCCATGCGGAAGCCGCCGCCGAGGCGGATGATGCGGTCGATCGTCGCCGCGTCGGCGACGCCGTCGCCGAGGATTCGCAGCGACTCGAGGCTGAAGGGACGGGCGAGGCGGTTGGCGACGAAGCCGGGAAAGTCTTTCGCGCGGATCGGGGTGCGGCCCATCCGTTCGCCTACCTCGGTTGCGGCGGCCAGGGCCTGCTCGGAGGAGTGCTCAGCGGCGACGATCTCGACCAGCTTCATCAGCGGCGGCGGGTTGAAGAAGTGCATGCCGACGACCCGCTCGGGGTGGGGGACGCCTGCGGCGATTTCGCCGACGCGGAGCGAGGAGGTGTTGCTGGCCAGGGTCGCCTGCGGTCCCAGGGTCTCGGCGAGGTGGGTAAAGATCTCGCGCTTCAGCTCCAGTCGCTCCGGAGCCGCCTCGATCGCCAGCTCGCAGCCGGCGAGCTGCTGGATGTCCTCGGCCGGCTGCACCCGCTGCGCCGCCGCCCCGGCGTCGCCCTCGTTCCAGCGCCCGCGCGCGACGCCTTTGTCGAGCGCGTTGCGAAGTGCCTCAACGCTCGCCTCCGCCACCCTCGGTAGCGGGTCGTAGAGGACGGTCCCGTAGCCGCCGAGCGCTGCGATCTGGGCGATGCCGCGGCCCATCGTCCCGGCGCCGACGACGCCGACCCGGGAGACGCTCACCGGCCTTGAAACCGGGGCTCGCGTTTTTCAAGGAAGGCGGTCATCCCCTCGACCCGGTCCTCGCTCGCCATCGCTTTGTCGAAGAGCTCGCGCTCAGCCCGCAGCCCCTCGGCCAGGTCGGTCTCCTCGGCGACCTGAACTGCCTGTTTCCCCAGCTGCACCGCCAGCGGTGGGCGCTCGGCAATCACACGCGCCAGCTCGATCGCCTCGGTCAGCCAGGCGCCTTTGCCGACGACCTTGTTGACGAGGCCCCAGCGCTCGGCCTGCCTGGCGTCCCAGCGGCGGCCGGTGAGGACGTACTCCATCGCCCTCTGCTTGCCGATCGCCCGCGCCAATCGCTGGGTGCCGCCGCCGCCGGGGATGATCCCGAGGGTGATCTCGGGCTGGCCGAAGCGGGTTTTCTCGTCGCAGACGATCATGTCGCAGGCCATTGCCAGCTCGCAGCCGCCGCCGAAGGCGTAGCCGGAGACGGCAGCGACGATTGGCGTCCCGATCGCACTGATCCGGGTCCAGAAGCGCATTCCCTCGGGGTCGGGCGGCGCGTCGAGGGGCCGCTCAGCCATCGCCCGGATGTCGGCGCCGGCGGCGAAGAACTCATCGGAGCCGGCGAGGACGATGCAGTGGACCTCAGGGTCGGCGTCGAGGCGCTCGAGCGACTCGGCGATCTCCGCTCGCATCTCCGGCGAGAGCGCGTTCCGCGCCTCCGGCCGGTTCAGCCGCAGCAGGGCAACGCGGTACTCATCGAGCGAGACCTCGACCTGCGCCACGCCGTCAGTCCCCGACGAGGGGCGTCATCGCGTTCTCGCCCGTGGCGGCGCGGCCGATGATCAGCTTTTGGATCTGCGAGGTGCCCTCGTAGAGGGTGGTGACGCGGGCATCGCGCAGGTAGCGCTCGACCGGGTAGTCGTCGACGTAGCCGGAGCCGCCGTGGACCTGGATCGCCAGGTTCGCGCATTCGACCGCCGCCTCGGTCGCGAAGAGCTTGGCGACCGAGGTCTCGGTCGCGTTCGGTTTCTTTTCGTCCTTCAGCAGGCCGGCGCGTAGGACCAGCATCCGGCCCGCGTCCCGTTTGAGGATCATTTCGGTGATCATCTCCTGGACCAGCTGGAAGCGGGCCAGCGGGACGCCGAACTGCTTGCGCTCCTTGGCGTACTCGATCGAGCTCTGAACGCAGCCTTCGCAGATGCCGACACAGCCGGCGGCGACGCTGTAGCGGCCGTTTTCAAGCGCGCTCATCGCCACCTTGAAGCCATCGCCGACCTCGCCGAGCATGGCGTCGGCGCCGACCTCGACCTCGTCGAGGGAGATTTCCGCGGTGTCGGAGGCGCGCAGGCCGAGCTTCCCGTGGATCTCCTGGGTCGTGAACCCCTCGCTGTCGGTCGGGACGATGAAGCAGGCGAGGCCGCGGTGCTTCTTCTCCGGGTCGGTCTGGGCGAAGATCAGGGCGAAGTCGGAGACGTTGCCGAGGCTGATCCACATCTTCTGGCCGCTGATCGACCAGCCGCTATCGGTCTTGGTCGCGCGGGTGCGGAGGTTGGCGGCGTCGGAGCCGGTGTCGGGCTCGGTCAGGCCGAAGCAGCCGAGGCCCTCGCCCGAGCAGAGCCGCGGCAGCCATTTCTGCTTCTGCTCCTCGGTGCCCCACTTCTCGATCGGACCGCCGACCAGCGAGGTGCAGACGGAGACGACGGTGCGGGCGGAGGAGTCGGCGCGACCGATCTCCTCGGCGATCAGGCCGTAGCCGATGTAGTCGAGGCCGCGGCCGCCGTACTCTTCGGCGATCGGGGCGCCGAGGAAGCCGACCTCGCCGAGCTTGCGGGCAAGCTCGCGGTCGAAGCGGCCGGCGCGGTCGTTGTCGCGCGCGGTCGGGAGGATCTCTCGCTCGGCGAACTCGCGCGCGGTCTCGCGGATCAGCTTCTGCTCGTCGCTCAGCTGGAAGTCCATGGCCTTCGTCCCCCGTTCGTCTCGGTATCTACAGCTCGCGTAGCTCTCTACCCAGCGTCTCCGCGAAGGCATCCTGGGCCTCGCGGGTGCGCGGGCCGGGGGCGGCCTCGAAGGCGCGGCCGTCGACCGCGGCGACGGCCTGGATCTCGCGGGTGGTCGAGGCGAGGAAGGCCTCCTGGGCGCTGCGGAGGTCCTCGACGTCCCAGGTTCCCTCCTCGACCTGCAGTGCCTCGATCATCCGCCCGCGGGTGATCGACTCGAGCACGCCGTCGGAGAGCGCCGGCGTTCGCAGGCTTCCATCCTCGGAGACCCAGAAGATCGAGGAGGTGGGCGGCTCGAGCACGGTCCCGTCAGGGCGGATCAGCACCGCCTCGTCAGCGCCCTTGCCTTTGGCGATCCGAGTCGCCTGCATGTTGGCCGCATAGGAGAGCGACTTGACGCCGTTGAGGATCACCGTCGGGCAGTAGGTAACGGTTTGCAGGCGGACAGCCTCAGGGTGGGGCGGGATCGGCTCGGTGGCGGCGATGCGGCGGCCGCCGCGGGTGACGATCAGCCGCATCTGGCCTTCGACCGGGCCGGCCTCGCCGAGCAGCGCCTCGATCTCCTGCTCCAGGGCCCCACGGTCGAACTCGAGCTCGATCGCCGCCGCCGAGCGGCCCAGCCGGTCGAGGTGGTCGACCAGCGCGAACGGCTTGCCGGCGTAGAGCCGGATCACCTCGAAGGCGCCGTCGCCGCGGTAGAGGCCGTCGTCCTTGAGGCCGATCGTCGCCGCGGCGGTCGGGGTGATCTCCCCGTTGACGCTGGCCAGCTCTGCGAACCCCTCGCTCACGTCGCCGAGGCTACCTGTTGCCCGCCGCGGTCGTTAGCCGCGTTTGCTTTGGATCGGGCAGCGGTTGCCGTTGGCGCGCAGGCATTTCACCGTGCCCCAGCGGATCTGGAAGTGGCTGTCCCAGACGACGGCGCTGTCGCGGCGGACGTAGAAGGGGGAGACGACGCCACCGTAGACGAAGCGGCCGGCGATCCAGGCGATTTCGCACTTGAAGCGGCTGCGGCTGGTGCGCCGACAGCTGCCGGCGATCCGCTTTGCCCGCTCGAACCGCGGCCCGAAGCCGTCGCGCAGGGTGCTGACGGCGAAGACTTCGGCCACCGGCTTCGTCATCAGCGGGAAGGGCGTCTTCGGGTCGAAGATCGGCCGCGGGCCGCCGCTTTCGGTCGCCGCGATCCATTCCCCGACCCAGGTGGAGACGAGGTCGACTCGGGTCATCACGTTGGGCCGCTTGGTGCTGCAGAAGTTGCCACCGGTGCTGACGATTCCCACCTCCACCAGGCTGCCGTCGGGGCGCTGCCCGATCGTCGGGCCGCCGCTGTCGCCAAAGCAGCCGCCGCTCTTCTTGCTCGGCAGGTCGAGCGTGCACATCTGGACGGTCGGGGAGAAGGGGCTGTAGTAGCCGCGGGTCATCGCTTTGCAGGCCGCCGGCGACTGCACCACCATCGAGGTCGTGCGCAGGCCGCTTGGACCTTCTTTGGCGGTCGCTTTGGTCAGCCCCCAGCCGGCCAACTGCACCGTCGCCCCACCTTCGTAGAGGGCGGCATCACCGGTGCCGGCGAGCGCCAGCGGGGGCGCCGGGGTGGGACGGTCGAGGATCAGGATCGCCGCGTCGCCATGCAGGGTGCCAGGGTCGAAGCCGGGGAAGACGTGGACTTCGGTGACCCGGAAGACGTTCTCGGGTTGCGCTTCTCCCGGGCCGGTGACGCTGGTCGCCAGCGCGTAGTTCTTGGCCGGGGTGAGGCCGCCGTGGTCGAGGTCGTCGGCGCAGTGGGCGGCGGTGAGGACGACTCGCGGGGCGACGACGGTCCCCGTGCAGGCGAAGCCGGATTTCCCTTCGCGGGCTTCGATGAAGGAGAGGAAGGGGAACTCGGCGATCGACCCGGCGCGGCCGCCGACGATCGAGGCCTGCGCGGTCGGTTCAGCGCCGGCGATGGCGGGAAGGGCAAGGGCTGCGAGGGCGACGCAGGCGAGAGCCAGCGAAAGAGCACGCCCGCGGAGTTCTCCCCGTACGGTCACCCTCGACAGCCTATTGATCCTGAGCAGTCAGACCCAGGAGTCGCTGTCGCCGCATCCGATTTCGCCACAGCGGGGTGTGCTGAAAGTCGGGTGCGGTGGAAACGGAGCTAGACGGCTTCGAAGACCGTCGCCAGACCCTGGCCGACGCCGACGCAGAGGGTGGCAATCCCGTACTTGCCGCCGCGGCGGCGTAGCTCGCGGCTAAGGGTGCCGGCGAGGCGGGCGCCGGAGCAGCCGAGGGGGTGGCCGAGGGCGATCGCGCCGCCGTTGACGTTGAGGCGCTCCTCGTCGATCCCGAGCTCGCGGGCGCAGGCGAGGACCTGCGAGGCGAAGGCCTCGTTGATCTCGATCAGATCGATCTGCTCGAGCGAGAGGCCGGCGTTCTTCAGCGCGTTCGGCACCGCCTTCAGCGGGCCGACCCCCATGACCGCGGGGTCGACGCCGGCGACGCCGGTGGTGACGACGCGGGTCAGCGGCTCGGCGCCGAGCTCTTCGACGCCCTTCTCTGAAGCGAGTAGGAGGCAGGCGGCGCCGTCGTTGAGGCTGGAGGCGTTGCCTGCGGTGACGGTCCCGCCCTCGCGGAAGGCGGGGCGCAGTTTCCCGAGCTTCTCCAGCGAGGTGTCGGCGCGGGGTCCCTCGTCGGCGTCGACGGTGACCGTCTCGCGTCCCCGGCGGGCCTCGACGGCGACAATCTCCTCGTCGAACCTGCCGTCGTCGCGGGCGGCGACCGCGCGCTGGTGGCTGCGCAGGGCGAATGCATCTTGGTCCTCGCGGCTGATCCCGTAGCGCTCGGCGACGTTCTCGCCGGTCTCGCCCATCGACTCGGTGGATACGCCGAGCTCGGCCATCCGCGGGTTGATCATCCGCCAGCCGAGCGTGGTGTCGTGCATCGTCTGCGGTCCGCGGGGGAGGCCGCGCTCGGGCTTCTCGATCACCCAGGGAGCCCGGCTCATCGACTCGACGCCGCCGGCCAGGTAGAAGTCGCCCTCGCCCGCCTTGATCGCCCGCGCCGCGCTATTGACCGCCTCGAGCCCGGAGGCGCAGAGGCGGTTGACGGTGGCGCCGGGGACGCCTTGCGGCAGGCCGGCGAGCAGCGCCGCCATCCGGGCGACGTCGCGATTGTCCTCGCCGGACTGGTTGGCGGCGCCGAAGTAGACGTCGGTGATCCGCTCGGGGTCGACCTTGCCGCGCTCGACGGTGGCGCGAATCACCTGCGCGGAGAGGTCGTCGGGGCGGACGGTAGAGAGAGTGCCGCGGTAGGCGCCCATCGGGGTCCGCAGGGCTTCGACTATGTAGGCCTCGGGCATGGGTTCGAACCGTATCCTTATGGAGTGCTCTACTTACTGGGGACTGTAGGCATCGTCATTTTCATGGTCGGCGTCCTCCTGGTCGTCGGCCACTTCTACCCGGGCAGCTCGGCCAGCCTCGTCGACTGGTACCCGACCCGCTCGCCCGAAGTCGAGGTGCAGAACGAGATCGACGACGTCCGCCAGATGCTGGAGGCGCAGAACGAGATGCGTCGCCGCCGCGGCGCCCCCGAGATGACCGAGGAGGAGCTACACCGAGGGGTCGCTGAGGACGAGCGCGTCCGCTTGCGTGGCCGCGGTCCCTTCGAGCCGAGCTGAGATCGCGAGGCCGTGAAAACTCCGCTTGAGGCGGACTTTTCACGGACTCGTAGTGTTCCCGGCATGGCAAGAGCGCTGATCGTCGGTTGCGGCTGTCGCGGCCGGGAGCTGGGGGAGAAGCTGCTGGCTGACGGCTGGGCGGTTCGCGGGACCAGTCGGCGCGAGGCGGGTCTCGAGCAGATCAAGGCCGCCGGGATCGAGCCAGCCCCCGCCGACCCTGACCGGCCGGGGACGATCCTCGAACTGGTCAATGACGTCGCCGTGCTCGTACTGCTGCTCGGCGGCACCAAGGGCACCGGCGAGGAGCTGGGGGCGATCCACGGCCCCCGCCTGGAGCGGTTGATGGAACACCTGGTCGAAACCCCGGTTCGAGGAGTGCTCTACGAGGGAACCGAGGAGGGTGCGGAGGTCGTCGAGGCCGCAAGCCGCACCTGGCGGATTCCGGCGCGGACCTTCGCCGCGAGTCTGTCTCAGCCCCTCTATTACGAGGGCAACGACAGACTCGCGGAGGAGGTGCAGGATCTGCTGGTCGGTGGAGCTAAAGAGCTAAACTCCGATATGGATTCAGGTAATTAAGAGAAACCGCGAGAGGAGCGGGGCAGATGGCTCTACAGCTCAATGACGAAGCACCGAACTTTCAGGCCGACACCACCCAGGGTCGGATCGATTTCCACGAGTGGCTGGGCGATTCATGGGGGGTTCTGTTCTCCCACCCGAAGGACTTCACCCCGGTTTGCACCACCGAGCTCGGTTACATGGCGCGGATCGAGCCGGAGTTCGAGAAGCGCGGCGTCAAAATCGCCGGCCTCTCGATCGACCCGCTCGACAAACACGAGGAGTGGGCAAACGACATCGAGGAGACGCAGGGCGCGCGGGTCGACTACCCGATCATCAGCGACGCCGACTTCTCGATCGCCAAGGCCTACGGGATGCTGGCGGCTGACGTCTCCGGCGACCCCGGCGACCGCACCCCGGCCGACAACCAGACGGTCCGCAACGTGTTCGTCATCGGCCCCGACAAGAAAATCAAACTCATCCTCGTCTACCCGATGACCACCGGGCGAAATTTCGACGAGGTGCTGCGGGTGATCGATTCGCTGCAGCTGACCGCGAAGAACAAAGTCGCGACGCCGGCGCAGTGGAACAAAGGCGACGACGTGATCATCTCCGGCTCGGTCAAAGAGGACGAGGCGAAAGAACTGTTCCCAGACGGCTGGGAGTCCCCCAAGCCCTATATCCGGATCGTCCCGGATCCCTCGAAGAACTAAGCCCGATCGCTCGGGGCGCCTCGCTCGAGGCGCCCCAGCAGGTCGCCGAGGATCCGGGCGGTGGCTCCCCAGATCAGCTGTCCCTCGACCTCGTAGGTGGGGGTGTGGACGGGGACGCCGCGGCGAACCAGACGGCGCATCTCGTAGCCCTCGCGCAGCAGCTCTAGCGAGAAGGTGAGCACGGTCTCGACCTCGGTCGGGTTCGGCTGCAGGTCGAGCTCGCCGGGGTGGGGGACGGTGCCCACGAACGGGTGCACGCGGTAGCCGGTGACGAAGGTCGAGACCGGCGCCAGCGCCCCGGTCAGCTCGACCGCGCCGGGGTCGAGCGCGATCTCCTCGTGGGCCTCGCGCAGGGCGGTGGTCGCGAGGTCAACATCCTCGGGATCCTGGCGGCCGCCCGGGAACGAGATCTCGCCCGCGTGCCGTCGCAGATCCGCCCGGCGCTCGGTGAAGATCAGCCCGGGATCGTCCGGCCACCCGTAGAGAGCGAGGAGCACCGCCGCCTGGGTCCCCCGCCGCCCCGCCAGCGCCGCTGCCTCCTCGGGTGAGAGGAGGAGGTCCGCGAGGGGAGTGTCGCCTTCGTCAGGCATAGCCATACAAACTCGACACGCCGCTCAGATGATCACCTGCACCGTGCCGCCATCGACGCTCCAGGCTGCACCCGCCACGTAGGAGGCGCGCTCCGAGCAGAGGAAGACGATTGCGGAGGCAATCTCCTTGGCCTGGGCGAGGCGGCCGATCGGGCGCTTGGAGCCGGCTTCCGCTAGCGCCTCCTCGCGGCTCGCTGCGCCCGTCATCTCAACCGACTGGTCGAGTAGGCCGCCCCCCTCCATCCACATCTCAGCTTCGACCGGGCCGGGGGCGACGGCGTTGACGAGGACGCCGGTCTTCGCGTAGCGATCGGCGAAGAGGCGCGAAAGCGAGAGCTCGGCGGCCTTGGCGACGGAGTACTCGGCCATCGCCGCCGAGGGGCGCTTGCCGGCGGTCGAGCAGACGTTGACGACGCGGCCCCAGCCGCGCTCGGCCATCGGCGGGATCGCCGCCCGCATCGCCCGCAGCGGCGCCATCACGTTGAGCTCGTACTGGGCGCGCCAGTCCTCGTCGGGGACGTCGTCGAGGTCGCGCCACTTGGCGGAGCCGGCATTGTTGACGAGGACGTCGAGGGCGCCGAAGTAAGACTCGGCCGCGGCCAGCATCCGCTCGCCGGCGTCCTCGTCGGTGACGTCGAGGACCAGGGACTCAGCCGCGCCGCCGGCCGTCTCGGCCGCTCGCCGCGCCTCCTCGGTCACCGCGGCGAGCCGCTCCTCGCCCCGCGCTACCAGCAGCACCTTCGCCCCCTCGGCGCAAAGCTGCAGCGCCGTCTCGCGACCGATGCCGCTGCTGGCGCCGGTGACGACGCAGGCACGGCCGGCGAGGCCGAGGTCCATCAGGCGGCCTCTTCCAGGCGCTCGACGACGTTGACGTGCGCTTCCCCGGCCAGCACCTTGTGGACCGGGCATTTGGTGGCGATGACCAGCAGCCGCCGTTTCTGCTCGGCATCAAGGTGCGCGGGCAGCTTCAGCCCGACCTCGAAGTTGGTCGGCACCGGGCCCTCGTAGGACAGCTCGACGTCGACCTCGACCGGGCCGAGGTCCCAGCCTTTGCGGTCGGCGTACATCTCGACCGTGATCGCAATGCAGCCGGCGAGGCTGGCGCCGAGCAGCTGCGTCGGGCGCGGGCCGGTGTCGGTGCCGCCGTGGCTCGGCGGCTCGTCGACGCTCAGGTCGTGGCCTTCGAGCTCGACGTCGTGGGCGTAGCCCTCGCGGCGACGGGCGACGATCCGCAAGCTCAGCGCCCCCGGCCGACCGGGTTGAAGGCGAAGCCGGTCATCACCTTGGGGAAGAAGTAGGTGCTCTTCGGCGGCATGTTCTCCTCCGTTTCCGCCACCGCCTTCACCTGCTCGACCGGGACCGGCCGCTGGATGAAGGCGACGTCGTAGTCACCCTCGTCGACCATCGCCAGCGCCGCCGGCACGCTCTTCGCGTATTCGAGCCCGTTGCGCTCGTCGATGTCGTGGTCGCTCATCCCCGCCAGGCCTTTGAGGACGAGGGTCTCGAGGATCGCCGAGTCGAGCCGGCGGTAGGCCTCCGGTTTGCCCTCAAGCCGGCGGTCGAGGTCGGCGACGTCCTTCAGCCGCAGGCGAAAGGCGCGCTTGTGGAAGGCGTCGTAGAGGCCGAAGACGCCGACGCCCTCGGCGCCGTTCGGGTCGATCTCCTCGCGGCTGACCTCCTCGACCTCGAACAGCTCGCGCAGCCCGTTGCCGAGCCGCTGCTGCTTCTCGGGGTCATCGGCGAAGCCCGAGAGCAGGCGGTGGGTGGGGAAGACGGTGAGGCCGGGGTCGTCGAGCCCCGTGAGGGACATCAGCGTGTAGTTGTGCGGTCCCTCACCGCCGATCTCGTCGCGGAAGGCACGGGCGGTCTCGTAGCGGTGGTGGCCATCGGCGATCAGCAACTGGGCGCCGGCAAGACACTCGGTTACCGCCCGGTGGACGTCCGGGTCATCGACCTTCCAAAGTCGGTTGACGGTCCCATCTTCATCGCGCGCTTCGCCCCAGGGCGTGTCCGGCAGCGAAGGGGCGACCAGCGGCCAAGCGTCCTCGGTCGAGAGCGAGAAGATCGGCGAGAGGTTGTAGCCGGTGGCGCGGGTCAGCTCGAGGCGGTCGAGCAGCGGGCCAGGGTGGGTGCGCTCGTGCGGGCGCACGGTGCCGCTCTCGTAATCCTCGACCCTGACCCGGGCGAGGATGCCGTTGCGGCTATAGGAGTTGCCGTCGGGGGCGGTGTAGTCCTGGGTCAGCGCCCAGATCGAGGGGGCCTCGTCCTGGACCAGCGCGCCCTCCGAGCGCCACTGCTCGATCCGCGCCGCCGCCTCGGCGTAGGGGTCACCGCTCGGGTCGCTGTCGGGATCGGCCGGGTCGAACGGTTTCGGCAGGTCGATCGCGACCGCGTTGTACGGCGAGCGCTGCAGCAGGGCCGCCCGCTGCGCCGCGTCGATCACGTCGTAAGGAGGCGCCGCGACCGCGTCGAGCGAGCCGACCTTCTCGAGGTCGTAGTGCAGCGCGTTGAAAGCAAGCACCTCCGCCATCGCCCCCAGAACCTACACTTGGCCCTAGTCGGGGCGTGGCGCAGCCTGGTAGCGCGCCGCCTTTGGGTGGCGGAGGTCCCCGGTTCGAATCCGGGCGCCCCGATCTTCCGCTTTAGTGGCCGGCTTTAGCGCTGGCCCTTTCGCAGCCGTGCTGGTTCTTATGAGCCTGCTTGCAGGGGCCGGTACCCGGGCGCCACGGTCCTTCGCTCGGGGGCGGGGGCGGCGGAGGCTGGGCTTCGACGGTGACGGTGCCGGCGCTGGCGCGACCCTCCTGGCCGATGTCGTCCTGGGCGATGACTTCGACGACGTATTCAACGGCGGTCGAGCCGGAATTCGTGGGCGCGTTGAAGGTGCCTTCGAAGTGGCTGGAGTCCAACGCGTACATCGGCACTTCGAACGAGGTGCCTCCAGGGCCGGTGACCGAGCCGTAGATGCCCGCGAGGCCGCGGTTGTCGCCGGCCTCGGCGCGGATCGTCACCGCGCCGCCTTCGGGGGACAGGACGGTCGGGAACATTTCGGTCGTGGTGACCCAGGGACCTTCGTCGAACTGCGGCCGCCCTTCGACCTGGACCTCGCCGATCGTGGTGTTGACGTAGGCGTTGTGGGAGTCGTAGGCCTGGACTTCGACCGAGTAGCTGACCGTCCCTTCGGAGTAGTTTTCCGGGACTTCGAGGGTGCCGAAGTAGTTGTGCAGATAGCCCTCGTAGAGCTGGATCGCCTGGTAGGAGCCATCGGAGCCGTAGACCTGGGCGGTGGTCATGTAGACGCCGACGTCGTCGACGATTTCGGCCTGGATCTGCACGTTCCCGCCCGAAGAGGGCAGGTAGCTGGGCGTGACGCTGCCGTAGGTGATCTGCGGCGGAGTGTCTTCGCCTTCTCCGTCAGCAACCGCGTTCGCGGCCGGCAGCAGCAGCACAGCTATCAATCCCAAGAGCACCACTCGCATCATTCACTCCTCCCGTTTGGATCCCGCTGCGCCCGAGGCTATTCGACAACCTGTCCAGGTCAAAGCCGCGGTAGCCGAACGTCCCAGCGGGGATGATGATCCTTGCGAGCGGGTAGGGGAACGCCAGACTCACTCGGGAAGGAGACTGCAGATGGAGAGTTGGGACCTGAAGACGGTTGAGGTAGAGCCGCACCAGCCACGCATTCTTGCCTCGGCTGACGACGCGCGGACGATCCTCCTGCACCTGCCCGCCGGAGAGGAGCTGCAGGAGCACGAGGTGCACGAGCGGGCGCGGGTCCTCGTCGTCGATGGCGAGGTCGACGTGGCTGATACCGATGGCGGTTCCGCCAGCGCCGGCGCCGGGCATCTCTTTGAGTTCGAGCCCGGCGAGCGGCGCACGATCGTCGCTCGTTCCGACGCCCGGCTGCTGATGGTCCTCTCACCCTGGCCCGGCGACGGGCACCCCGGCGCGATGAGCCTCGAGGAGAAGGCGCAGGCCCGGGAGAAGGCCGCCGAACACGCTGGCTGAGTCCGGGCTACCAGACGACCAAGGAGCGCGGCTGGTCCTGCTTGGTGATCGCTCGATCCTTCGTCAGCAGCTTGACGCCAAGCTCGATCGCGGTTGCGTAGATCAACCGGTCTGCTGGGTCGCCCGGAAACGAGGCAGGGAGGTCTGCGGCCGTGGCAGCGATGGCAGGGGTGATCCCGATGGTCCGAAGATTCTCTCCCAGGCCTTGAAGCCAAGAGTGGATTGGGAGGTTGAGGACGATCCGCTCATGACGTGCGAGCCAGGCCAGCTCGTACCAGGAGATTGCCGCGACGGTGATTTCATCGGCCTCTCTAAGGGCTCGACGCGCCGTTGCGCTCACGCGGTTCGGTTCGGCCGACCACCAATGGATCACGTGAGTGTCCAGCAGGAGGGCGCCCATCTAGTCGAAATCCCACATCTCTTCGGTGCTCATGAGAGCCTCCTCGTCGACCGCCGTACTCGCATGCCCTTGAAACAGGCCCTCGAGCGTGTGGGCCCCGCTGGGTGGTACGAGGCGGGCGACCGCCCGTCCATGTCGGGTGATCTCGATCTCCTCACCGGCGGACGCCTCGTCGAGGAGACGAAGGAAGTTGGACTTGGCAGCGGTTGCGTTCACTTTTCTTGGCACATGGTCAGAATAATGGTCATATCGGTCGCGTCAACCCCCCGATTGCCCTGGCTTAAGGAACCGGGGCTTCAAGTTCTCCCCCCCTCTGGTCGAAAACCTCCTAAAGAGCGATGGAGGACGTGCTGCAAAACCAGGCTGCGGGCGAGGGGACGGAGAGGCGTCGCCGGGTCGAGCGCGCCGTCTTCGAAACCGACCGCCAACTGGTCGAAGGCGATCTGACCCTGCCCCCGGCCGGCTACCAGAGCCGTTTCTCGGATTCGCTCAATCGCGGCGAATTCGAATTCGTGCCGCTGACCAACGCCAAGGTGACCTCGCTCGACGATGGCAAGATCTCCGAGCTGCCGTTTGTCGTCCTCTCCAAGCGCCACATCCGGGTCGCCTACCCGACTCCCGAATAACGCGCCTCGTCGGCTGGCCCGCTCAGGCGCGCCGGCGCTCGCGACTGCCGCGGGCGTAGGAGCCCATGTCGATCGCGAAGGCGAGGATGACAATGAACCACTCGAAGCCGTAGACGCGGTTCGAGCTCGCCCACATCACTGCGTAGGCGAGGGTCGTCCAGGGCAGTAGGAAGAAGCCGAGGAAGGGGACGAACCAGCTGTCGAAGGCGCGGCTCAGCAGGTCGGTAAAGAGGAAGATCGCGAACAGCGCCAGCCGCGGCGAGAGGAACGCGAGCAGGACGACGAGACAACCCATGCGCGGCACGCTACCTCGTTAATCGGCCGGTTAGATCTGGGGCGTAACGTTTCCCGTAGAAGAAAACGGAGGAACGACATGAACAGACTTGGAAAGCTGATGGAGATGATGCAGCCGGAGAAGACGAAGCTCGTCGCTCCGGAGGAAGCGCTGCCAGGGCGCAGCGAGCGGCCCTTCGAGGTGCCGCAAACGCACGCGGTTCTGGGGACGCCACTGGAGCCGCCGTTCCCGGAGGGGATCGACGTCGCCTACTTCGCCCTCGGCTGTTTCTGGGGAGCGGAGCGGCTGTTCTGGGAACTCGACGGCGTCTACACGACGGCGGTCGGCTATCAGAACGGGACCACCCCGAACCCGACCTACGAGGAGGTTTGCTCGGCGAAGACCGGCCACGCCGAGGCGGTGCTGGTCGCCTTCGATCCGCAGAAGGTCACTTATGCGGACCTGCTGAAGGTGTTCTTCGAGGAGCACGACCCGACCCAGGGGATGCGCCAGGGCAATGACGTTGGCACCCAGTACCGGTCGGGGATCTACTTCACCAACGATGCCCAGAAGGCGACGGCGGAGATGGCGCGGGACGCCTACGACCAGGCGCTGCGGTCGGCCGGCAAGGACCCGGTGACGACCGAGATCGAGCCCGCCGGGCCCTTCTACTACGCCGAGGACTACCACCAGCAGTACCTGCAGAAGGTCCCGAACGGTTACTGCGGCCTCAAAGGGACCGGAGTCGCCTGCAGCATCCCCACCCCTGCCGCGTAGCGGCGCATACCGCGCATACCGCGGCGGTGCCCGCCGGGCGCGCCGAATAGCATCCCCGCCTTCGTGGCACCGTCTTTCGGCTCCTACATAGTCGGCTGCCTCGCCGTGATCGGCATCGTCGCGGCGCTCGGCCTCGGCGGCTACTGGCTGCGGCGCTGGATCGTGCCGGAATTTACCGGCGCCCTGGCGCGGCTCGGCGATGCCGTGATCGCGGTGGCGCTGCTGGTCGTGACGCTGGAGATCCTCGGCACGCTGAGCATCTTGCGGATCGGCTGGGTGGTGCTCGGCTGCATCGCCGTTGGGCTTGGCGCGGCTTGGCTGGGACGCTCGAAGACGGTCGGGACCGGGCGCGAGGTGGCGGCGCCACCGGTGGAAACGATCGCCCTGATGATCGCGATCGGGGTCGCCTCCTTCACCGTTGCCGAGTGGTCCTTCCCCTCGCAGTCGAGCCTCGACTTCGGCATGTTCGGCGGCGACACCACCTGGTACCACATGCCCTTCGCGGCCTGGATGGCGCAGACCCACTCGACCATCCACCTCCACTTCACCGACCCGCTGCGACTGGCGGCCTGGTTCTACCCACAGAGCTCGGAGCTGGTCCACGCGGCCGGCATCGTGATCTTCAAGAGCGACTGGCTCTCGCCGCTGATCAACCTCTTCTGGCTGGCGATCGCCCTGCTCGCCGCCTGGTGCATCGGCCGCCCCTACAAGGTCGGGCCGGCGACCCTGGTCGCCGCGGCGATCATCCTCGACTCCGGGGTGATGATCGAAACCCAACCAGGCGAGGGGCGCAACGACATCATGGGCCTCGCCTTCCTGCTCGCCTTCGTCGCCTTTCTGATTAACGGCCACCAGCGGCGGGCGCCGACGGCGGGGGCGGTGCAGGACGCGCCGGAGCGCAACGCGGCGCTGCTCGACAAGGGACCGTTGGTGCTGGCCGGGATCGCCGCCGGCCTCGCTGCCTCGGTGAAGACGACCTTCCTGGTGCCGGTGGTGGCGATCGCCCTGGGCGTGATCCTCTTCAGCGGTCGCGGCCGGCGCTGGACTACTGCCTGGGTGATGGGGCTGCCGCTGCTCGTCACCGGCGGCTACTGGTACCTGCGGGCGGCGATCAAGAGCGGCGGCAACCCGATTCCGATCACCAAGTTCGGGCCCCTCAACCTGCCAATGCCCGACCAGATGCCGCTCGACCCGCGGCCCCGCTTTGCGGTCGCGCACTACATAACCGAGCCGACGATCTACCGGCGCTGGTTCTTCCCCGAGCTCGACAACGCCTTCGGGCCGCTCTGGCCGCTGATCCTGATCTGCGCGGGGGCCGCGGCGGTCTACGTCGCCTGGCGCTCGCGGAACAAGATTCTGCGGGTGATCGCGGTCGCCTCGCTGCTGACCGCGGTCGTCTATGTCTTCACGCCGCTGACCGCGGCTGGGCAGGAGGGCTCGCCGACCGGCTTCTTCACCAACACCCGCTATCTGACGCCGGGGCTGGTCTTAGCGATGACGATGCTGCCGATCGCGCGGCCGTTGCGGGCGCCCGACCGGCGGGCGTGGCTGACGCTCGTCTTCCTCACGGTCGTCTACGCGATCACGGTGCTGACGACGCCCCGCTGGTTCACCAGCTACATCGTCGGCGCGGTCTTCATCACCTTGGCGCTGGTCTGGGCGCCGGCGGGGTTGTCGCTGGCGCGCTCGCGGCTGCGGGTGAGTCGGGTGATGGTCGCTGGGCTCGCCGCGGCGGTGGTGCTGCTGGCGGTGGTGCTCGGCCGCGCCCAGCAGGTCCAGTACGCCGACCAGCACTACGTCAACCCCGGTCCCTTCCTCGAGGAAGGCGGGCCGTGGAAGGCCTACGAATACACCCAGAAGCTGAGCGACAAGAAGATCGGGATCATCGGCTCGAGCCAGATCATCTTCGGCCAGTACGGGTTCTACGGCAACGACGCGAGCAACACGGTCGAGTACATCGGGGTGAAAGGGCCGCACGGCTCCAACCGGCTGCCGACCAGTTGCCGACAGCTGCGCCGCCTCGTCAACGAAGGCGGCTACGAATACCTGGTGATGAGTCAGTACACGCAGGACACCGGCCCTTACAACACCGGCACGCCGAACCCGTACCAGTTCCCGATCTATGCCTGGGTGAAAGGCGATCCGGCGGTGAAGCAGGTCGTCGACGACAGCGAAAAAGCCTCGCCCGAGCCGGACTACGTCTTCAAGGTGAACGGCTCGCTCGACCCCGGGGCCTGCAAGCCGGAAAACCGCCCGAGCGTGCCGGGCGAATTCGAAGACGTCGGCTAGGCGGCGGCGAGCGCGTGCTCGCGGATCAGCTCGGCCGAGCGCTCGGGCTGCTCCCACCAGAACATGTGGCCGACGTCCTCGAGCGTCTCGATGCGGGCCGCTGGCATCAGCGAGGCGATCAGCTCGCCGTTGGGATAGGGGATGACACCGTCGTCGGTCCCGTGGACGATCAGGGTTGGAGCCGAGATCTCTCCGAGCCGGCTGCTGGTGTCGTGGCCGAAGATCGCCTGCGCCTGCAGTTCGATCGTCTGTTTCGCCGCGGGCACCGAAGTCGCCATCTCGTGGAAGGCGCCGTAGCGGCTCTCGTCGGCGCGGAAGGCAGGGGAGAGGTTGACTTCGTAGCTGGCCCGGATCGCCTTGTCGCGATCGCCGGACATCATTCCCGCGGCGAGGATTTCCACGTTCTCCTGCGGCATCAGAGATGAGCCGGGCCCACCGCAGTAGGTGCATCCGAGCGTCAGCGACCGCAGCCGCTCGGGGTGGGCGAGCGCCAGGTCCTGGGCGATCATCCCGCCCATCGAGATGCCGACTACGTGCGCGCTTTCGAGCCCCAGCTCGTCAAGCAAGCCCGCCGCGTCTTCGGCCATTTCGACGATCGTGAACGGCCCGTCGATCGGCCCCGAAAGCCCGATCCCCCGGTTGTCGAAGGCGATGACGTCAAACAACTCCCGCAGCGGCACCAAGAACGGCTCCCCCCAGGCGACATGCGTCCCGCTCATCCCCTGGATCATCAGCAGCGGCTCCCCCTCGCCGCCCCGCTCGAAATGGAGCTCGTGGCTCCCCACCTGAACTTTCGCCATCCGCCGATCCTACGCCAGCAGCCTCCCCAGCCCCTAACCTAGAACCCCTGCGCCCGTAGCTCAGCTGGATAGAGCATCGGACTTCTAATCCGACGGTCGCTGGTTCGAATCCAGCCGGGCGCGCTGCGTAGCTTTAACTCTGTGGATGATCAGATTGGGACGTGCTGGGCGCAGGCTTACCAGTGCCTTCGTCTTGGCCTTCAGCGTTGCGGTCATCGTCCCCGGTGTCGGGCCCTGCCGGTGGGAGCGTGCTGTCGAAATGTTTCCATGCCTCTTGCTCTCGAGCCTCTTTGAACAGCGGCCACTGTCGAACGTCGTCAGGCGAGAGGTGGCCTTGGTCGACAACATGTGGAAGCAGACGGAAAAGTTGGTCGAAGTCGTCTAGGAGAGCAAACTGAGCGACTGAAAACTGCGGTGCGAGCGCGGTGGTGTCCCAGCCCTCAACTTCGGAGCGAATGCTCTCCACCCCTTCGAGACGCTTTCTCGCTTGCCAACCATTCACCCGGAGCGCTAGTCGCTGATGATCGCTCTCCGCGATCTGCTCCGCCGTTGCAGAGATGCAGCGCGCTGGCAGATTCCGGCCGGCTTCCAGTTGCGGCAAGACAATGTCCAACGCCGATGATCCAACTTCCGACTTGCGATCGGGCTTCCACTTCGCCCAGGAAACGAAAATCAGGGGAGTACCGAAGATCGCAACCGCGTCAACCGCTGCTTCCAGGTAATCGCGGCTTATCTCGAGCGTTTCTCCGATTGCCTGTGAGCAATCGGGAACGCGCGATTTGTACTGGCGCGAGACCCGCGCGGCGTTATGCACAACAAGGTGTCTCCGCTGGATGATCTCGTGGAGTAACTTACGGTCATCTGCCAAGTCGCTGGCATCGATCTTGAGCAGTTGCTGAAAGGTCTTGTCCCACACATCGAGCCCCCCTCTGATCAGGCTCTCGACCCGTCGGGACACAGCAAGCTCTTTGGCGTCTAGGAGATCCTCGAACTCCGCGAGTTCAGCTAGAGAGAATTCCTTTTCTTCACGCGGTAGCGCGTCTGGGTGCAGCTGATAGTGCTGGGAGACAACTTGCGCTATCGCGGTCTCCAGCGTTCCTACGACCATGGTTAAAAGGGAGCCATGAAGCAGCTGTTGTCTTTGAGGGCGAAGCAGCAACGCAGTGAAGGTGCGGGACATAGCTCGCAGGGCCTCTGGATTGTCTTCGTAGGCTTCGATGAAGGCTTTTGCGAGGGGCTGATTCGCGTCCTCACCCGCCTCATCTGCAGCCGGCTCGCCTGAATTGCCGTCATGTGGCGGATCCGGCTCGGGGGTTGAGGGACTGTCTGGTGTTTGCTCGAAAGCTTCAAACGCTTCGGCGAGAATCTCCTGACCATGCTCCGTCATCGGTGGCAGGGTGTAGCTTTCTCGCTGCTCATCCAAGCTGGCGACGTGCGGAAAGATGGCCCCCAGCATTTCGAGGATTGCTTCGAGCGTCTGGTTGAACTGCTCCAGAATCGCCGGAAACCCAGTTCCTTGGATTCCGGCCCCATCGCCGGACCCTCCCTTACTTGCCATGTTCACCCCCCGGTTGCGCTACATCTGGTTCGCCGACTCTAGCGTTGAATGGGCTGGAATCTCGCTTCTATTCAAGAGCGGGACTTGGTATGGGAGAAGTCGGATGCCCCGAGAAACTTGGTCCCGAAAGTGGTCTTCGACTCCAGCGAATTCCCGCCGAGCCCCTTACTCGGGATCCTCTCCATCAGGCGGGATCGACGGATAGACGCCTTCCGACTCACCTTCTAATCCGCGGTCGCTGGTTCGACTCCAGCCGGGCGCGTCATCTTCGGCTCCCGCTATCGAGGATTCGGCGGAGCCGGTACCCCGAGTTGTTTGCAGATGGCTCGCACCAGACCTGGCCCGATCTCTTTGTGCCGAGGCAACGCTGACACTTGATCTTCTGGGCCGCGCCACTTCGCGTGCTTCGTCCCGCCTACCTCTCGGCAGCCATGGGATTGGAGATGGCGTTCGAAGTCGCGGAGCTTCACGCCGCGGCAGTAAACCGCAAGTGCTCCCGGTCAGACGCCAAGGCTTCGCCGGTCAGCTCCTCGTCGGGAGTCAAGACGGTTTGCAGCGCGTCGAGCACGTTCTCCCGTGCCTCCTCGCGGGTGCGGCCCTGGCTGACGGCACCGGGCACCTCGAGGACGCGTGCGACGATCCAACCCGCCTCGTCTGGGCTGTCAAACGAGATCGTGAAGTCGACTGATGCCTCCATTGCTACAACGGTAGCGCGCTAGCAGGGCGTCGGCCAGCCGGTCCAAAACTTGGTCCCGAAATTGGTCCCCGACTCCAGCGAACTCAGCTGAACTCCCTGGACAGGATCGGGCTTCCTAGACTGGATCCGCTCCCTCAGACGCTTTCCGGCTGAACTTCTAATCCGACGGTCGCTGGTTCGAATCCAGCCGGGCGCGTGTCGAGCGCACGTCTTGGCTAGCGATGCTCGGCAAAGACGAGCGCGAGGTCTCGGAGGAGGAGCTCGCCGCCTTGGTGGCAGAGCACGGGCCGTTCCAAGCTACGGATGGCGAGGGTAGGGGTCCTGACTGGCCGGTACCATCCGAGCATGGCCCACGTAACCAAGCTCACCAAATCTGAGGTTGAACGGCGCCGTGCCGCAGCCGAGCGGATGCGGGGGCTTTTCGCTGATGTTGCGCCTGATCGCAGCTTGGTCGACGAGTTGATCGCTGACCGCCGGGCGGAGGCAGCGGCTGAGAGTGGCGAGTCGGCTGTTCGCCGGCGCCGCGGTGGCTGAGACTCGACCGGCGTCGGTTCTTGACGCCTCAGCGCTGATGGCGGTCCTCCATGCCGAGGAAGGTGCGGCGGTCGTCATCGAGGCGATTGGGGAGGGGGCCGCTGTGAGCGTTGTCAACTGGGCCGAGGTTCTTTCCAAGCTCGCCGAGGCTGGCAAGGACCCGGAGGTCGCCGCTGCGGAGCTGCGGCGCGCTGAAGGGTCACGTCGGGCGTTGTCAATCGAGCCGCTGACGGCGGCGGATTCCGTGTCGGTAGCTCGGCTTCGCCCAGTCACGAGACGACAAGGACTTTCGCTAGCGGATCGAGCGTGTCTCGCCTTGGCCGAACGCCTCAATGTTCCGGCATTGACCGCTGACCGAAAATGGAGTGAGGCAGACGTCTTGGCTGAGGTTCAACTGATCCGCTGAAAACCTAATCCGGCGGTGGCTTGGTTCGAATCCAGCCGGGCGCGCTACTACGGCTCGGATGCCTCGGGTTCGGGCGCCTGGGGTCCGGGGACGATTCGGTCGTGCCCTGACCCGCCGATCAGGACATCATGTCCGGGACCACCGATCAGGATGTCATTACCCGGTCCTCCGATCAAAACATCGTCTCCGGGGCCACCGAGGATGCGGCCGTGGTCCCGGATCGCAATATCGTCACCCGGCCCGAGCAGGATCGCTCCCCCATAGGTCGACCGATGGCGCACGCGGTCGTCGCCAGGTCCGGCGCAGGCCGACCCACCGCCTCCGGCGATCACGTCGTTCCCGGCGAACGTCGTCACCACACCCCAGGTGCTCACCGAGTCCGACCCTGGGGTGCCTTGGTAGTCCGCTCGCGCTCCGTTGCAGCGGGCGAAACGGCCGTCCGTGTCGTTGAGGCTGACGACGAACGGACTCTCTTCCTTGGTGGTCGCGGAATAGGCGTGGCCGGCCGTGACCAGGTTGCCGTCGGGCAGCAGGGCGACGCTGGTGAGCGATTCGGACTGATCCCAGTCCGGCGCCGGGGGTCCGTCGAGCTCGACGCTCACCACGCTGCTGCCCCCGAAGCGCGGGTCCGAGTTTCCGTTGGGGAGGAGCCTGCGCACAGTGGGACCGAAGAGCCAGCCGACGACAATGATCCGGCCGCCCGCGTCGAGCAGGGCATCGCCACTCGAGCTCGCCCCGCCTTCGGGAGACAGCGACGTAAGGCCGAGGAAGTTGCCGCTGCCCGGCGGGTTAAAGCCCGGGTCGATATGACCGTTCGGCCGCAGCCCGTAGATGAACCTGGCGCCGACGACGACGATCTGTCCGGTCGGCTTGACCAGGAGGGACGTCGCCGATCCCAGGTTGAAGAGGCCTTCGTCACCTTCCTTGCCTTCGGTTTCCCTAGCGGTGAAAAAGGCTCCCCGAGTGCCGAACGATCTGTCAACGGCGCCGGAGGCGGTGAGGCGGACGACCACGATCAGGCGGTAATCGTTGCCGCCGACCAGGATCTTGCCGTCAGGCTGTACAGCGAGGACGAAGATTCGCCGCAGGACACCCTTGCCGTGCCCTGGTTCCGGACGCGGTGCCCGGGCGAGGAGGTCGTAGCCGCCTTCGCCGAAGGAGGTGTCGAGGACGCCGTCCGGGGTCAGCTTGATGACGGCCCCGGAGGTGCTGCGGCAAGCCTCTGCGCAGGGGGTGGCCCAGCCGGCGCCGAGCAAACTGCCGTCCGGCAGCACGACCAACTGCTCCAACGTCTCCTCGACGAACCCTTCCAGGGCCGGCGGGCCGAGGTGGACGCGGGCGACGCCGAAGGTGCCGAAGGTCGGGTCGAGGTCTCCGTCGGGCGTCAGTCGCGCCACCGCCAGGTCGCCTTTGACCGAGCCGGCGAGGAGGATCCGGCCCTGGTGGTCGATCACGAGGTCGTTCCACCTCCCGCTCGGTGTCTCGAGCCGGCCGGCCTGTCCGAACCGTGGGTCGGTCGTCCCGTCGGCGAGAAGGCGGGTCAGGAAGCCTTCTTCTTCCTTGCCACGGGTCGACACGAGAACTCGACCCGCCGGGTCCACCGCGACCTGGGCGCCGGAGGTCGGTCCGCCCTGCGGCGGTTCGAGGCGGACCGTGCCTTCGTCGCCGAAGGCCGACACGGGCGCACCCGGCACCCAGGGCTGGAGGGTCGGTTGAAAGGTCGCTCCCTCAGCCTCGATGCACGGCACGAGGCACACGGCCAACAGCGCCGTGAACGAGATCACCAGGATCCGCCACGATCGGATCATCAGGTTGTGCATGCTCAGAAAACTCCGGTCTCCCGAGAAGGATGCGGTGTTCGACTGTTTGGACCCTTTCCCCCTGAGCGCGGGATACTGTTCCCGAATGGGGAGGGGTCGTCTATCTGTCGTCGCGGTGGCTATCGCGGTCGTGGCCGTGCTGGTAGGGGCTGGGGGCTCCGGGCAGGCGAGTTCGCGGGGCGGGAAGGTCGAGATCCAGCCGGCTCGCACGTACGGATATCTGGACCTCGGGAGGCAGAGGGGCTACCGGCTCGTCCTCTACGTGCCGAACAAACGGGTCGTTGTCATCTACGGGTTTCGATTCGAAAGTGCGGAGGGCGGAGGGTTGGGGATCAGATACAGCCTCTATGCCGTCCGCAACCTGGGGGATCTGGCGCGGGGCGAGGTGCGGGCGCGGTTCGGCTCGCTGGGTCGGGTCGACGTCCGCTTCCGCCCAACGGGGAAGGTGGACGAAGACGAGCCGCAGTCCGGGTGCAAAGGCGGGTCGGAGGTCGCCCGGTACGGCAGTTTCGTCGGACAGCTGAGCTTCCGGGGGAGCGGCGACTACTTCAACGTCTCCTCGAGCAAGGGCAGGGCATATATCGCTCACTCTCCTCGCCTCAGGTGCGAGCCGGGCGAGGCGGAGGAGGCGTCGCCGGGGTCGCCGCGGGCATACGTGAAGCCCTCGCCGCTGTTCTCGGACAACGACAGCATCGCTCTGCTCGACGTGTCCGGTCGCAGCCACGACCGGGAAGTCAGAATCTCGGCCCTGCACGAGGAGGGGGAGCCCCCCGGAGCTGAGGTTCAGCTCGGCGTCGCGGAATCGCGGCACGGCGTGGCGATCGGCCACGGCATCTACCTCCAAGGGTCGCGGGGGACGCTGCTCACCAGTTTGCCGGGGGCGCATCCCGCCACCGCCACTCTGGCGCCGCCGGCGCCGTTCTTCGGGAAGGGCGTCTACTCGGAGGAGAAGGCTTCGTGGAGTGGCTCGCTCGGCGTCAGGCTCGGCGGGTCGAAGGTGCCGCTGACCGGCCCCGATTTTCAGGTGAACCTCTGCGTCGCCAACCCGATCAAGGACAGGAACGGTTGCGATCACTTCAAGGGGGAGCCGCCGGTCGACGAGCGGGTGGCCCGGCCGGGATGGGCCCTGCGATGAGGGCGTGTCGCTTCGTTGCCGCTGTGCTCGTGCTGGTCATCTTTGCCTGCTGTGGGGGTAGTGCCGGGGCCGAGGCCAGGGGAAGGACGCCCGAACGCTGGCTCGACATGGACCTCCAGGGCTCCAACGGCTACGAGATCCACATAAGCTCGGGTCCGCTCGGTCATCTCAACCTTCAAGTGAGCAAGGAATGGTTCTCCGCCACCTACGCCACCGAGGACGAAATGGCCGCCGTCGATCGCGTGAAGGCGCAGCTGCAGGGGTTGGGGACGATCTCGGTGCGATTCCACCCGCGCGGACCGGTCCGGCATCCCTCGGTGCCCTTCTGCAAGAAGAAGCAACGCCCGGCGGTGCAGTTCGGCGTGGTGCGAGGGACGATCAGGTTCGCTGGCGAGCAGGATTACGTGCGGGTCGAAGCCGATGAAGCCGAGGCATGGTCGGAAGAACTGGAGAGGTGGTCCTGTCGGTATGCCAACAAAGAACTCGAATTCGACCCGCGCGAGCGCGAATGGGAAAGCAAGCTCACGGCCGACGGCGACGGCGCCTCCTTCCTCGCCCGCAAGTACCAACCCGGCGCGCTCGACACCGACACCCTCTACTTCGTGGAAACGGGCGAATTCTTCCGCAAGGCCCCCGGCGTTCCCTGGCTCCTGATCTACCGACAGATCAAAGTCCCGGCACCCGCCTCCACTTTCAAAGATGCCCACTTCGAACACCTGACGGTCTCGCCGCCGCCCCCGTTTAGCGGCACCGGCAGCCTCGCCCGCACCCCCGAATCAGTCTTCACCTGGAGAGGCGACCTCGCGATCCAGTTCCCGGGCATTGACCCGATCCCCCTGGCCGGTCCCGGCTTCGAGCCCGGATACTGTCTGCGGGAATGGGGCTGCATCGACCAGCACCTCGACTGAGCCGGGTGCCCGCATCTCCCCCGACGGCGTGGGGAGTGATCGCCAGCGTCGCCACCGTCGCCGCGGCGACGTTGCTGGTCTATCCGCTGAAGGATGTGGCGCCGGCGGTTTCGCTGGGCGTCGTCTACATCCCCGGGGTGCTGCTGATCTCGACGATCTGGGGGTGGCGGCTGGGGTTGGTTTCGGCGGTGCTGAGCGTGCTGGCGTTCAACTGGTTCCATATTCCGCCGACGGGGCAGCTCGAGATCGCTGCTGATAAGGACGCGGTGGCGCTGGTGACGTTCGGGATCGTGGCTTTCGCTAGTAGCTCTTTGGCGGAGATGGCGCGGGCGCGGGCGGCGGAAGCGGAACAGGGACGGGAGGAGACCGAGCGGGTGCTGGCGCAGTTGCGGGAGCTGGCCGAGGAGCGGGACCGGATCGAGGCAGAGGCGATCGAGGCGGGGGCGTTGCGGCGCAGTGACGAGCTGAAGACGGCGCTGCTGCGGTCGGTTTCTCATGACTTGCGGACGCCGCTGACCTCGATCATCGCTGCGGGCACCGCGCTCGACTCGCCGACCCTGACCGAGGCAGAGCGGCACGAGCTGAGCGAGGCGGTGGTGGAGCAGGGGCAGCGGCTCTCCCACCTGGTCGAGAACCTGCTCGACGTCTCGCGGCTGCAATCTGGTTCGGCGGAGCCGCGCCGCGAGCCGGTCGACCTCGCGGGGGTGCTGGAGGCGGCGCGGGAATCGCTCGGCGGCGACGGGGCGCTGGTGAAGTTCGGGATCGACGCCGAGATCCCCGCCCTCGTCGCCGACCCGGTCCAGCTCGAACGTGCCTTTGCCAATCTCCTCGGCAACGCGGTCCGCTACGGCGGCGGGCGGCAGGTCCTGGTCCGCTCACGCGAGGTCGGCGAACGCCTGGTCGTCCGCATCGTCGACCAGGGGCCGGGGATCCCGGAAGGGGAGCGCGAGCGCATCTTCGAGCCGTTCTACCGGCGCCAGGGCGGGCAGGGATCCGGCCTCGGCCTCTCGATCGCCCGCGGCTTCATCGAGGCCAACGGCGGCGAGGTCGCGGTCGAGTCGGTGCCGGGCCAGGGCAGCACCTTCGTCGTTTCCTTCCCGCTCGCGGAGGAGGAGGGGTGAACGAGCGGCCGCGGATCCTCGTCTGCGACGACGAGCCGCAGATCGTCCGCGCCCTGCGGGTCATCCTCCGTGACGCCGGCTTCGAGGCGGTGCCGGCGGGCAGCGGCGAGGAGGCGCTCGACGCGGTGGCGGTGCGCCCGCCGCAGGCGGCGATCGTCGACCTGATGCTGCCGGATCTCGACGGGGTGGAGGTGACGAGGCGGATCCGCGAGTGGAGCGAGATGCCGGTGATCGTCCTCTCGGCGATCGGCGACGAGGAGAAGAAGGTGGAGGCGCTGGCGGCCGGCGCCGACGACTACGTGACCAAGCCCTTCGGCCCACGCGAGCTGGTGGCGCGGCTGGAAGCGGCGCTGCGGCGGGCGGCACCGGAGGCCGGAGAGCCGGCGATCGCGGTCGACGGTCTCGAGGTGGACCTCGCCGCCCGCGCTGTGCGCCGCGACGGCGAGGAGGTTCACCTGACGCCGACTGAGTTCGAGCTGCTCCGCGTCCTCGTCCGCAACCGCGGCCGCCTGATGACCCACCGCGCCCTTCTCGTCGAGGTCTGGGGGGTCGAGTACGAAGACGACCTGCAGGTCCTCCGCGCCCACGTCGCCAACCTTCGCCGCAAGATCGAGCCGGAAGGCGAGCAGCACTTCATACGCACCGACCCTGGTGTGGGCTACAGATTCGCGGCTTAGGTCTTCACAAGATCTGTATACGCGGGGGCTTCTTCTTCACGCGGCCTTGACGGGACCCGGCGCATGATCGATGGGTGCTCGTCCCTACCGTCACCGAGAAGTCCCGCACCAGCGCCCAGGCGGCGCTGGCGCTCGGCGCGCTCGGGGTCGTTTTCGGCGACATCGGCACCAGCCCGCTCTACGCGGTCGAAGCGGTCTTCAACCCGGCCGACCCGCACCCGGTCGCGGAGACGAAAGCCAGCATCTACGGCGTCGCCTCGCTGATCTTCTGGTCGCTGACGATCGTCGTGACGCTGAAGTACGTGCTCCTGGTGATGCGGGCCGACAACCAGGGCGAGGGCGGGATCATGGCCCTGATCACGCTGATCCGGCAGGGCGAGCTGCCGGGCGGCCGCCGCACCAAGGTCGTCCTCGCTGCGCTCGGCATCTTCGGTGCCTCGCTCTTCTTCGGCGACAGCATGATCACGCCGGCGATCTCGGTCCTCTCGGCGGTCGAAGGGCTGAAGGTTGTTGAGCCCTCGCTCGCGCACCTCGTCGTCCCGATCACCGCGGCGATCGTCGTCGCCCTCTTCGCCTCCCAGCGCTACGGCACCGCCGCGGTCGGGCGGTTGTTCGGTCCGGTGATGATTGTCTGGTTCCTGGTCATCGGCGCCTGCGGCATCTGCGGCATCGCCGTCCACCCGCAGGTGCTCGAGGCGCTCTCTCCCACCTACGCCCTCGACTTCCTCTTCGGCAACTTCGGCACTGCCTTCTTCTCGCTCGCCGCCGTTGTCCTCGCCTTCACCGGCGCCGAGGCCCTCTACGCCGACCTCGGCCACTTCGGCCGCCTGCCGATCACCGCCGCCTGGCTAGGGCTCGTCTTCCCGGCGCTGATCCTCAACTACATGGGGCAGGGCGCGCTGCTGATCGAGCACGGCGACGCCGCCGGCTCCTTCTTCCTCCTGGTCCCGGAGTGGGGGCGGGTGCCGATGATCTTCCTCGCGACCGTCGCGACTGTGATCGCCTCCCAGGCGGTGATCACCGGCGCCTACTCGGTCGCCCACCAGGCGATGCAGCTCGGCTACCTGCCGCGGCTGCGGGTCGTCTACACCTCGGCGAAGACGATGGGGCAGATCTACGTTCCCTGGATCAACTGGCTGCTGATGGCGGCGGTGCTGGCGCTGGTGCTCGCCTTCCGCACCTCGGCCTCGCTCGCCTTCGCCTACGGGACGGCGGTGACCGGGACGATCGCGATCACCACCCTGCTGTTCTTCTACGTCGCCCGGCGCCAGTGGGGGAAGCCGCTCTGGCTGGTGGTGCCGGGCGCGGTCGCCTTCCTCGCTTTCGACCTGCTCTTCTTCTCCGCCAACCTGACCAAGCTCGCCCATGGTGCCTGGTTCCCGCTGCTGGTCGGGCTCGCCGTCTTCACCGTGCTGACGACCTGGCAGCGGGGGAGGGAGCTGGTCAGCGCGAGGCGCGAGCGCCAGGAAGGCTGCCTGCGGACCTTCGTCGAGGAGTTGCACCGGCGAGAGCCGCCGCTGCCGCGCTCCCCCGGCACCGCGGTTTTCCTCAACCGCAGGCCGGGGACGACGCCGCTGGCGATGCGCGCCACCGTCGAGCACAACCGGACCCTGCACGAGCACGCCCTGATCCTTTCGATCGAGACCCTGCCGGTGCCGAGCGTCGAGCCGGACGAGCGCTTCGCCATCGACGACCTTGGCTACAGCGACGACGGGATCAGCCACCTCACCGCCCGTTTCGGCTACATGGAGCAGCCCGACGTGCCGGCCTCCCTGCGCTGCGCCGCCGAAGGTCCGCTCGGCTTCCCGCTCGACGAGGAGAGCGCCTCCTACTTCCTCTCGACGGTCGAGCTACGGCCCGGCAACGGGAACGGGATGGCGCACTGGCGCAAGCGCCTCTTCCTCGCCAGCTCCCACGTCAGCGCCGACGCCGCCGACTACTTCGGTCTGCCCCGCGAGCGCACCGTGGTGATGGGCTCGCTGATCGAGGTCTGACGCGCCAGTAAGAATCCCCGGCCGTGGGTGATCTAACGAGCTTCCTCGGGCTGTCGCTGACGGCGATGCTGAACCCAACGCTGCTGGCAGCGACGACGTTGATGATGCTGCTGCCGGCGCCGAAGCGGCTGATGCTCGGCTACCTGCTGGGCAGCTACCTGACCAGCATCTCGGCGGGGCTGCTGATCGTCTTCTCCTTCCACGACAGCAGCAGCGTCGAAAGCGCCCGCACCACGTTCACGCCGGCTGAGGACCTGGTCTTCGGCGCGATCTTCGTGATCGTCGGGTTGGTGCTGCGCAGCAGCCTCGGAGAGGAGCGGCGGCGTCGTAAAAAAGAATCGGCGAAAAAGGAATCGTGGCCGGAGCGGATGCTCGGACGCGGCTCGCCGAAGGTGGCCTTCGCGGTGGGGGCGGTGCTGAGCTTCCCGGGCGCCTCCTACCTCGTCGCCCTGAACCGGCTGGTGCATCTAGACCCCGGCACGGGGGCGACGGTTTTCCTCGTCGTCCTCTTCTGCGTAATCCAGGCGCTGTTCCTCGAGCTGCCGTTGATCGGCTACGCGATCTCGCCGGAGGGGACGGAACGGAACGTGGCGCGCTTCCGCGATTGGATCGCGAGGAGGGGGAGGACGGTCGCCGCGCGAGGGGCGATCGTGATCGGGCTGCTGCTGTTGGTGCGCGGGGTGCTCGAGCTGGTGCTCTGAGCCCCTGACTCACTGCTCCGGCCAGAGCGGACGTGGACGCGCGATGTCAAGACGCTCGTCCGCCCTGGCGACTCGGTTAGGAGCTCTGGCGGCCCTTCGAGTTCGGCATCTTGAAGAAGGCCTGCGATGAGGAGACGTTGATGCTCTCCTCGCCCGACTCGACCATGCGCTCGGCACTGCGGGCGGCGATGTCCATGATCTCCAGGCGGGCTTTTTCGTGTGCCTCGAGCGCCTCTTTCAAGCCTTCCTGATCAAGCACCAGCGGCGTGCGGCCGAGGTGAAACTCGGCATCTGAGCCGACCACGGAAGCACGAGCCGACGCCACGAAATCATCGAGAATTTTCTGCATGATGTCGCTGACGATGTTCTCGGCCAGGAAGGGGTCGAGCTCGTCCCACTCATCGATGTAGAGCATGTGCCGCTCGGTCGCTCGATAGAAGTGCTCAAGTGCTCCGCGCACTGGTCGGGTGCTGACCAGCTCGGCGCATTCCAGCTCCACCAGCTGTTTCGTGTGGTAACTGACGTTGGAGAGATCCTCGTCCAATTCGCGCGCCATTTCGGCCGGACTGGAGGTGCGTTCGACAAGGATCCGGAGGAGGGCCGCCCGCAGGGGGTGGTTCATCGCTTTGATCCGGTTTTGAGTCGCTTTCTGGCGCTCGAGTTTGGTTGACATCGCTTTTCCCTTAATCGGTAGCTGATTAGTGCCGGTTTCTTGATCCTAGTGGGTTTCCTGGACAAGTTGTTCAAAAATCCGGATTCTTTTCCTGAATCGGTTTCTATTGGTGGAACCGACTCCACCAATCGCCGGTTCGGTTTATCAACAAGTAGATAGCCGGGGAGGAGGTGATGACGGATGAACATCCGCACCGAGTTCGTGCTGCCCCAAAGTTCGTTCGCGAAGGGCGCCTAATCGCCACCTGATGGGCCGGTCCCGCCTGGGGGCCGGCCCTCTTTCGTCAGAGCCCGGGCGGGTGGCGGACGACGAAGCCGGCGGTTGAGTTCGTCGCCAGGTGCCAGCGGGGGCCGGTGCCTTGTTCGTCGCCGACCGTGTCCCAGCGCAGGCCGGCGATCTCGGCGAAGGTGTGGCCGGCGTTGGCGTAGACGGTAATCCACTTGCCGGGGCCGGGGGCGCCCCAGTGCTCGAGTTCGCCGGAGGTGAGGGGGCGGGGAATGAGGCCGCCGCCGAAGAGGGCGAAGCTGACCGAGCCGGAGCAGTCGTAGGAGTTGGAGTAGAAGGATGCGTGGCCGCCGCCCCATACGTAGGGCCGGCCGACGATCGTGTTGGCGGCGTTGATCACGCCCTTTACGGCTTCTGGAGCGGCGGGCGGGGGAAGGGCAACGCCGGTGAGGAGGATTGCCGCGTCCGGGTCACCGCCGCGGCGGTGGGCGAAGATCTGCTCCCGGCTGAGGTTCGAGTGGTGGGGGACGGTGGTGCCATTGCTGCCGGCGGAGGCGGGCGGCAGCTTCGAGGGGTCGGCGGCGATTTCCGCCGCGGTCGGGACGGCGGGCGCGGGCGCTTCCGGCTCCGCCTTCGACGCGGAGGCCGCGGGCGCGGCTTCGATCTGGTGCTGGACGCTGACCAGCGCCAGGCTGTCGCCGATCGAGTTGATCGCCTGGTGCCCGCCGCTGACGCCGATCCCGACCTGGCCGAAGGCGATCGCCAGGGTCGTCAGTGCTGCCGTCGCTCCCATCCACTGGAAGACTACGGAGCCGTGAAAATCCTCTTCGTCCCGATCGTCATCGTCGCCTTCGTGATCTTCCTGCTTGTGCTCGGGGCGATCGGCTTCGCGGTCTCCTTTGCCGTCCTCGCGGTGCTCGGCCGCGCCTGGCGCCTGGTCTCCGGCGGCCGCTCCCGCGGCGCCTGACTCCGCGTCCAAACCCGGGCCCGATCAGCGTTTGCGATCCCTCACAAAGGGAAAGTTTTCCTTTGGGAAGAGGAACTACGCCAGCCGAGGAGAGTGGAAGCACGTGGCTCAGCAGACGAAATCGAAAAGCGATCGCAAACGGTCGAGCTCGGGGAATCGCAAACGGTCGAACTCGGGAAGCGGCGATCGGTCGAACTCCCAAGAGTCCGGAAAAGGGCGCAACAAAAGCCCGACCCCGAAGAAGGAGCGGGCCGCGAAAGAGCAGGGCGACGAGGCGCAGGCCGGGATCCGCAACCAGGGCGGCAAAAAGACCCGGCCCGAGCAGATGTACGAGGACTACACGGTCATCGATCCGGTCGAAATCAGCGACACCGATGAGCCCGACGTCATCGTCGACGTTCCCGTCCTCAAGGTCGATGAAATCCACTTCGAGCTCGACGACCTGATGGCGCGGGTTTCGCTGCACGCGGAGGTCCTCGACCTGGTGAAGCTGAGCGTCGGCGTGCATGCCGAACTCGGCAAGGTCGAACTCAACATCAAAGGGGTCGAAGCGCAGGCGCTGATGCGGGCGCGGCTCGATCACGTCACCGCGATCATCGATCGAGTTCTGACGACGCTCGACCGCAATCCGGATGTCTTGAACAACATCACCAAGGCGCTGCAGCCGGTCACCGAAGGTGCCGGCAAAGCCGTCGGAGAAGTCGGTGAGGGCGCGAACAAAGCGGTCGGCCAGATCGGCGAAGGCGCCGGCAGCGCAGTCGAAGACGTCGGCGAGGGAGCCGGCGGCGCGGTCAAAGACGTCGGCAAAGGCGCCGGGAGCGCTGTGGAAGACGTCGGCGAAGGCGCCGGTGGAGCTGTCGAAGATGTCGGCGAGGGTGCCGGCGGGGCCGTGAAAGACGTCGGCAAAGGGGCCGGCGGTGCGGTCGAAGAAGTCGGCGAAGGCGCGAACAAAGCGGTCGGCGAGGTCGGCAAAGGCGCGGGTCAGGCCGCTGGCGGCCTAGGCGAAGGCGCCGGGGAGGCGGTTGGCGGACTCGGGCAGGGTGCCGGGGCGCTAGGAGCTCTCGCCGGCGCTGGTGGTGGCGGAGGCGGGGGTGGCGGCAACGGCGGCGAAGGCAACGGCGGTGGAAACGGAGGCGGTGGTGGAGCCGGCGGCGGGATCGCCAAACAGATCGCCAAAATCGTCGCCGCCGAGATCAAAGCCGCGGCCACCGACGAGGTCAAAGACATCGGCATGGGCGCCGCTCACAAGGCGATGGAGATCGGTGAGAAACGCCGCCAGAAGCGGGCGCAGAAGCACAACGCCACCGAGGCGGCGATGCGCAAGGCTCAGGACGCCGGCGTCGACATCGACGACGTCGAGGGCACCGGAGCCGAAGGCCGCGTCACCGTCCACGACGTCGAGAAAGCGGCGGCGGCCGCGTGAAGGGCCGCCCCGACCTCGAGTGGTCCACGTCCGTAAAAGCCAAAGAGGTGACCTTCGGCAAGCTCTCCGATGAGCGGAAGGTCACCTACTACGGCGAACCCGACCACGAAACCGAGGCAACGGTCGAGCGGGAGAACATCCCGGAGGAGCCGGAGATCGGCGTCACCTACCGCGACGTCAAGGTCGACTGGAAGGTGGAGCAGCGGATCGTCCATCCGATCGAGGAGGACGACGACGCGGAGGATTCAGAGAAGTGATGAAGCGGCTTGCGACCGCGCGTCCCAGACGCGCGGTCGCAGCCAATGTCCTCAGGGCCAGCCCGGCGCTAGCGCCTCGCGGTGAGTCCCTGTAGAACGACCTCTACCGGCGATCGGTGCTTACCGCCGTCGCCATTCGAGTCTTGAGCGCCGGAGATGCTGTTGGCGATCTCGCTCACCTGCGCGCTGACTTTCCCAACCTCTTTGGCCGCCTTCGTCAAGTCCTTCGACTTGATCTTGACCTTCGGTTTTTTCGGCATCGCAGCTTTGAGGCTCTTCATGCCGACCTTGTTCTTGCGGCCGCCCTTGGAGGCGGCGGCGATGGCCATCGCCCCGCCTGCCGTGGCGATTGCAGCCCCGCCGGCGACGAGCGGCACTTTCGCTTTGCTCGCCACTTTGCCGACTCCCTGACCGGCACTTTTGGCTTTGTCGCCGACGCCGCCGACTGCATGCCGCACCGCCTCGATCGGGGTGCTGCCGCCGCTCGAGCCGTTGCTCGAACCGTTCGAGCTCGGGGATTTAGCTTTCGAGCCGGGCGATTTGGCTTTCGGTTTCGATTTAGCTTTCGAGCTCGACGATTTCGGTTTGGACGCTTTCGCAGCTTTCGGTTTCGTCGATTTGGATTTCGAAGCTTTGGTTTTCGTCGATTTCGAACTCGCGGATTTCGATTTCGAAGCTTTGGGTTTGGCTTTCGATTTCGACTGCGATTTCGGTTTCGATTTGGATTTGGTCTCCGCCATTTTCCTCTCTCCTCGGGGGGTTTCCCTATTAGGTCAGGTACCCAATCCATTGAGCGCAAATCACGCTGAGTGCGGCTAAATCAGCATGAATGGACGCTTGCGGCGCTCTTCACGACCTCGAAGGCGCTGCCGGGGATCCGCTTTAGCTGGTTGAGGTTGTCGTCGTCCCAGCGGCGGTCGCTGCTGCCGGAGAAGTACCAGTTGGAGCCGTTGTCGGCGACGATCAGGCCGTAGCGCTTCATCGCCAGCGCGATGGTCTTCGCCGGGCCGCTGAAGCCGCCGAGCCCGTAGCCGGCCTTCAGTCGCAGGCGCAGGCCCATCGGCGGCGCGCTCAGGCTGGAGGTATCGCCGGCGCAGTGGGAGGCGGGGTGGACCCAGGCGTTGCGGGTGCTCTCGAGGGTGACGCGGATCGCGTGGTCGAGGTGGCCGGCGGCGACCTCGTCGAAGCGGACGAGGCCGGGGAAGATCGGCAGGCCGGCAGCGTCGGCGGAGGTCCAGCCGTCGGGTCGGCGCGCCCCCGAGCGCAGGTCCCACTCGGTCCCCGAGTCGGCGTTCCAGTGCGGGCGCGGCTTGGCGACGTAGAAGGCGCGGTAGAGCTCGAAGAGCATGCAGGCTGAGCGATCGACGACGAGCACGTGGCGGTCGCCACCACTGCCGTTGCCGCCCTCGACCGGCGTGCGCGGCGGCACCGGGAACGGCCCCGGGTCGCTCTCGTCGCCGTAGGCGGTGTAGTGGACCGGCAGCTGGCGCTGCCCGGTGCTGACGACCGAGTAGGGGAAGCCGTAGGCGCGCGGCGAGCCGAAGTCGGGGTGCAGGTGGTCCCCGCCGTGGGAGTCGATGTAGGCGATGTAGGCGGAGGAGCGCGGGTCCCGCGGGGCCTTCGAGATGTCCTGGTTCCAGGCGGCCTCGGTCGGGAGGGAGGGAGCGCGCGGCGATAGCGAGGCGGGCGGCTGCGGGAAGACCGAGCAGGTGCCGAGGTCGGGGTAGGGGCCGACGGCGGATGCGGACGAAGCGCCGACAATCAGCGCGATCGCCCCCACCACGACGGCGAGTGCTCCCAAGCTGTTCCTTATGGGCGTATAGCGACCAAAAGGAACAGCTCTCGACCTCGACGCTCCTCGCATGGGCGCAAGCTACCCGGGTAGGTTCGGCGCATGGACGTATGCCTGATGGTCGAGGGGCAGGAGGATGTGACCTGGGAGGACTGGCTGGCGCTGGCGGCAGCCTGCGAAGAGCACGGGGTGGGGACGATGTTCCGCTCCGACCACTACCTCTCGGTCGACGACCGGCGCGAGCGCGGCTCGCTCGATGCCTGGGGGACGATCACGGCGCTGGGGGCGGTGACGGAGAAGCTGCGGTTGGGGACGATGGTCTCGCCGGCGACCTTCCGCCACCCGGCGGTGCTGGCGAAGGCGGCGGTGACTGGCGATCACGTCTCCGGCGGTCGGGTCGAATGCGGGATCGGTGCCGGCTGGTGGGAGCGGGAGCACGAGCTCTACGGGTTTGAGTTGCCGCCGGTCGGCCCGCGGATGGACGCGCTCGAGGAGCAGATGCAGATCGTCCGTGGCCACTGGGGAGCCGGCCCGTTCGACTTCGACGGCCAGCACTACTCGGCCCGCGAACTGAACGCGCTGCCGAAGCCGGTGCAGCAGCCGCTGCCGCTGATCCTCGGCGGCCGCGGCGGTCCCCGCAGCCTTCGCCTCGCCGCGCGCTACGCCGACGAGTACAACACGGTGATGGCGACGCCGGAGGAAATCGCCGAGATCCGCCGCGGTCTCGATGAAGCCTGCGAGGCCGAGGGCCGCGACCCGGCGACGCTGCCGCTCTCGATGATGACCGGTTGGCTGGTCGGCGCCGACCGCGCCGAACTGGTCGACCGCGCCTCCCGTCTCTCGCAGTGGAAAGGCGAGGGCGGCGACGGCGAGGCCTTTATCGCCGGCCTGCGCGAGAGCACGATCCTCGGCACGGTCGAGGAGGCGATCGAGCAGCTGCGCGAGCTCGAGCAGGCCGGCCTGTCCCGGATCATGGGACAGCACCTGCTCCACCGCGACCTCGATGCGGTGGAGCTGATGGGTCGGGAGATCGCGCCGGAGGTCGCTGGCAGTAACTAGCTCGGCTCGGCGGTGCCGTAGATCGCCCGCAGCCAGATCTCGACGAGGACGTCGAGGACGCGGTCCTGCTCCAGCGAGGGCTCCTCGTCGGCGAAGCTCGCGTACTGGACGCGCTCGTTCATCTGCACGAGGGCGATCGCGACGTCGCGGGCGGGCTCGCCGGGAGGGGCGGCGCCGCGGGCGCGCTCGGCCTCGATCACCGCGGTGACGTCGGCGACCCATCCCTCCATCACCTCGGCCCAGAGGGCGCGCGCCTCCGGGTTTCGCATCCGCAGTTCGGCGGCGGCGAGGGTGACGGCGCGGCGGGCGCGGAAGGCGGAGTAGAGGTCCTCGAGGGCCTGGCGGAGGCCGGCGCGCGGTTCGCCTCCGGCCAGAGTTTTCAGCGCCTGCTCCCGGCTGCCGGCCGCGGCGGCGACGAGGCGGTCGATGATCGTCAGCACCACCGCGTCCTTGGAGGGGAAGTAGAAGTAGAAGGTGGGGCGGGAGATGCCGGCGCCCTTGGCGAGGTCGTCGACCGAGATCTCGCTCAGCGGCCGCTCCTCCAGCAGGCGCTCGGTCGTCTCGAGGATCGCCCGCTCGCGGTCGTCGCCGCTGGCGCGGGCGGCGCGGCGGCCGCGGCCGCTGACGGCAGGACTGGGTTTGGCGACGGTTGGCATGCCTTCCACCATACATCGCGTCGACGAATTCAACAAGTAGTTGACTCTCTCGACACAGTGTTGATAAAGTTCCGTGCGTGAGCCACCTTCCCCAGGAGACCCCCATGCCCAGCACTAACGGCAGCACCTCGGAGCGCGAGCACGTCAACGTCCTGATCATCGGCGCCGGCCTCGCTGGCATCGGCGCCGCCGTCCATCTGCAGCAGAACTGTCCGGAGAAGAGCTACTCGATCCTCGAGGCGCGCGAGTCGATCGGCGGCACCTGGGACCTCTTCCGCTATCCCGGCATCCGCTCGGACTCCGACATGTTCACCCTCGGCTACTCGTTCAAGCCCTGGCTCGGGGAAAAGTCGATCGCCGACGGCGAGTCGATCCTCGACTACATAAAGGAGACCGCGAGCGAGTACGGGGTGGAAGAGAAGATCCGCTTCGGGCACCAGGTGATCGCCGCCGAGTGGTCGAGCGCCGACTCGCAGTGGAGCGTCCGCGCTGAGCGCGACGGCGAGCCGGTCGAGCTGACCTGCGACTGGCTCTACGGCTGCACCGGCTACTACCGCTACGACGAAGGCTTCCTGCCGAAGTTCGAGGGCACGGAGCGTTTCGAGGGGGAGATCGTCCACCCGCAGCACTGGCCCGAGGACCTCGACTACGAGGGCAAGCGCGTCGTCGTAATCGGCAGCGGCGCGACCGCGATGACGCTGGTGCCGGCGATGGCCGAGCGGGCCGGCAAGGTGACGATGCTGCAGCGCTCCCCCACCTACGTGGTCTCCCGGCCGGCTGTCGACCCGCTCGCGCAGCGGCTACGGCGCCTGCTGCCGGAAAAGCTTGCTTACACGGCGGTGCGCTGGAAGAACGTCCTGGTCCTGCAGGGCAGCTACACGCTCTTCCGTCGCTGGCCCAACTTCTCCAAACGCCTTCTTCGCAAACGGCTCGAGCCGCTGCTGCCCGCCGACTACGACATCGACACCCACTTCAAGCCGCGCTACAACCCGTGGGACGAGCGCCTCTGCGCCGTGCCCAACGCCGATCTCTTCAAGGCGATTAAGAAGGGCAGGGCCGAGATCGTCACCGACCGCATCGAGACCTTCACCGAGAAGGGGCTCCGGCTCCAGTCCGGGAAGGAGCTGGAGGCCGACATCATCGTCACCGCGACCGGGCTCAACCTGCTCGTGCTCGGCGGTGTGCAGCTGCTGATCGACGGCAAGGAGAAGCAGATGTCGGAGACCATCGGCTACAAGGGGATGATGTTCAGCGGCATCCCCAACATGAACATGGCGCTCGGCTACACCAACGCCTCCTTCTCCCTGAAGACCGACCTGATCGCCGAGTACATCTGCCGCCTGCTCAAGCACATGGACGCCAACGGCTACCGCGTCGCGATGCCGAAGGCGCCGGATGCGTCGGTCGAGCTCGAACCGATCATCGACCTCAAGTCCGGCTACGTCCTCCGCGCTCTGGACCAGCTCCCCAAGCAGGCCGCCGCCCACCCCTGGCGCCTGCACCAGAACTACGCCCAGGACATCCGACTGCTGCGCAAGGGCCCGATCGACGACGAGATCGAGTTCTTGCGGGGTGGGGCGGCGGCGCGGCGCCAGGCACCCGTCGAGGTCGCGGCGTAGGGGCCGGGACGATGGGCGTCGCCGAGGCAGTCGCTTCCGCCAGCGGGCCGCTCACCGAGGAGGAGGCCGCCGGGCTGCCGGCACCGCCGGTCGTCCAGCTGCCGCAGCCGGTCCAGCTGCTGCGCTTCAACCAGCGCCAGATCGAGTTCGTCTTCGGGGCGCGGCGTCGGCACGGCGACGTCTTCGCGATGCAGACGCCGGAACCGCTGCCGTTGGTGATCACGAGCCTGCCCGAGGACGTGCGCTCGCTCTTCACCGCGAAGCCCGAGGAAGCGCCCTCGCTGGCGGCCGAGAGTCCGCTGCGGCCGATCGTCGGGCCGGACTCGGTGCTGACCTCGCTCGGCGAGCGCCACATGCGCCAGCGCAAGCTGCTGCTGCCGCCTTTCCACGGCGAGGCGATCCAGCACTACACGGCGGCGATTGCCGAGGCGGCCGAACGCGAGATCGACAGCTGGCCGCTGGGTGAGCCGTTCGCGCTGGCGCCGCGGATGCAGGCGATCACGCTCGACGTGATCATGGCCGGGATCTTCGGGATCGACGGCAGTCCGGCGCCGCGCAGCGCCGAGGGGCGGCTGCGGGCAACGATCAAAGCGCTGGTCGAACTCTCGACCAAGCCTGTTGCCCAGGTCGCCGAGCTGATGAACGTCCGGCGCGAGGAGCCGGTCGGCATCACCCGCCTCGGCCGGTCCCTGCTCGACCGCCGCATGGATGCGGTGATCGCGCATCGGCGCCGCGAAGACCTGGAGGGGCTGCGCGACATCCTCTCGCTGCTGCTGCAGGCGCGCGGGGAGGAGGGCGAGCCGCTGACCGACGCCGAAATCCGCGACGAGCTCCTGACCCTGGTGCTGGCCGGCCACGAGACGACCGCGAACTCGCTGGCCTGGGCCTGGGAGCGCCTCGTCCGCACCCCTAGCGCGCACGAGCGCCTGGTCGCCGCGGTGCGCTCCGGCGACGGGGCGGAGGAGGCGATCGAGGCGGTGATCACCGAGACGATGCGCTCGCGGCCGGTGGTGCCGATCGTCGGCCGGCGGGTCAAGCGCCCCTGGCGCCTCGGCGAGTACGCCGTGCCGGCCGACACCCCGGTCCTGATTAGCATCCTCCTCCTGCACCACCGCGAGGACCTCTATCCCGAGCCCTACGAGTTCCGCCCCGAGCGCTGGGCGGACCGCAAGCCGGGGACCTACGAGTGGCTCCCGTTCGGCGGCGGCATCCGCCGCTGCCTAGGGGCGGCGCTGGCGATGGCCGAGCAGCGGGTGGTCCTGGAGACGATGGCGCGACGGCTGGACCTGAGCGCCGTCGACCCCGAGCCCGAGCGCGCCCTGCACCGCAACGTGACGATGATCCCGCGCCACGGTGCGCGGGTCGTGATGAGCGAGCGCCGTGCCTGAGGCGATGGATGCCTCGGGCGCACCCGAGCCTCCGAACGAGGAGGGCTTCGCCGACCTCCTCGGCAGGTTGGAGGAGGGCCCGGTGACGATGCTGAACCTCTTGGCCTTTCAACCCGAGGGCGGCCGCGAGCGCTACCTCGAATACGGCGCCGCTGTGCTGCCGCTTTTGGAACGGGCCGGCGGCAGGGTCCTCTTCCAAGGCCCGGCGTCCCCAGTCCTCCTGGGCGACCACTCCTGGGACCTGGTCCTCCTGGTCGAGTACCCGACCCGCCAAGCCTTCCTAGAGATGATCCAGTCCCCCGACTACCAAGCCATCGCCCACCTCCGCACCGAGGCCCTGAAGAAGGGCGAGCTGCACCCCCTAGATCTCGCGCAACCCTAGCCCCGCCCGCCCGCTAGATTTGAATCCAGCGCGGTGGCAGTAGCTCAGTTGGTAGAGCTCCGGCTTGTGGTGCCGGCGGTCGCGGGTTCGAATCCCGTCTGCCACCCCTAATCGAAACCCCTGCAAATCGGCATGCGGGGGTCGGCGGGATCGGTTTGAACCGGACCCAAATTTTCGCTCCCGATCAGGCAGAAACTGCCTGATGGATGGTGGATAGGCGGGAATGTGCAAGCCTGCTGCAGGGAGGACGGTGGCCGTGTGCCCCTTTAACCCCATGTGGGCGCTCGTTGTTCAGTGTCTGCCTTTGTCCTACAATAGCGGACATGGCTATTGAGAACCCTCTTTTTCAGATCCTTGGTGACAACGAGGTTGGTCCTGAGGAGGATCAGCTCGAGTTGATCGAGGACCTTCGGCCCACCGGGGGGAAGGGGGCAAGGGTGAGCTTGCGTCTCCCCCCGAGGCTGGTTTCCTACATCGGAGGTCTTGCGGAGACCAACGGACGGTCGTTTGCCGCGGAGTGCCAGGCGGCATTGGAGGCGCATGAGACTCTCAGTCGACTGTCGGCTGTCTTAGACCAAGAGCTGCAGGCCCGGCGCAAGCGGGAAAGCGGGGGAGTCCATGGCGTAACGGGCGAGAACGCCGAGCGCTTTGCGGAGCGGCTGCGGGACGAACTCGGAGAAATCTGGAGCAAGGCCTTCACCACTCGTTCGGAACAACGCAGGTTTGCCGACCGCTTACTGGGGTGGGGCGATTCGAGGGCTGAGTCCGACTTATGACGGGGAGGCGGGCAGAGATAGAGAGAGACTCGGTCGAACATGCGCTTAAGAGTCTCCAAGAGCGGCTCCAGCAAGATCCCGATCATGGAACCGGGAGCGAAGCGATGACGATCGAGGTTCCCGACGACCTGGCATCGGATCGGTTCAGATCCTTGCGCCTCGACCTCGATCAGCGGGAAGCGCTGGTCGAGCTCGAAGAGCGTCTGAAAGGGGACCAGCGTTTCGAGCATCTCGTGACGCACGCCGGGCACGATCAGGTCAGCGTTGCCGCAAAGCGCTTTGCCTGCCGCTGCGCCGGAACGCCGGATGAGGACTTCGTCCCCGGGTTCTTTGAAGAGCACGCTGGTGAGCTGATGGAGGAGACCTGCTTCTTCCCAGTTGAGTTCCTTGTCGTCGAGCAGGCGATCGATGTCTATGGGCTGCCGCTGCTACCGGTCGACCACGACCGGGTACCCGAGCCCAACGGCTGGTTTCGGCTCGATCCCCCGGTGGGCTCGGTTCTCTGTGTTCCGGTAACCGGCACCAACCTTCAGTTGATGAAGCGACGGGCGGCGGCAGAGGCTATCCGCGCTTTGCGCGCCTTTCGCGTGGCGCTGCGCGAGGACCGGTTCATTCCCGATTTGCAGCTGCGCTTCCGTTTGGCCGAGGGCTATTCGTTCGAGGGCCGTGGCGCCGGCTGGCAGGCCGGTCCGGACGCACGCGCAGGCCTCACGCTCGACGGGGCGCTGCTCGAGACCGTTGCCGCGCAGCCGTTGGGGCTGCTCGCGGGCGAGCCGCAGAGCGATATCGAGGAGAAGGCAGCGCGGGCGCTGAAATGGCTCGAGGAAGCGATGCTTGAGCCCGAGCCGACCGTAGCCCTGCTTTTCACCTTCTTTGCCCTAGAGGCGCTGCTGGGGGTCAAGGACGAGAAGAAGAAGGGGCCTGGGCTTGCATATCGCCGGGCGGTCCTTGGCAGTCTGACGCGCGAGAAGTTCTCCGATCCAGACCGGATTGCCTCCTTATACGGAGAGGTTCGTTCGGCGGCAGTTCACGGCTCTGCGCCCAAAGAGGTTCCGGCGAAGGAAGTCATGGGGCTGCAGTGGGACGTTCGACGCGCAATCGTCGAGTTCCTCGACTTCGCAAAGGATCAGGGCTTGGTCAAGAGGGCGACGCTTCTCAGGCGTCTCAACGAATCCTCGAACGCCGAGCGGATCCGCAGGGCACTGCTCGAGCACGGCGGCCCAGGCTGGGGGAGGTACTTTGAGGGCGACTCAGCATGCGACTGCGCCTGACCGGCCCCACCTATAACCCGAGGTAGGCCCGATCAGCAGAAATCCGCATATTGCCAGTACACCCCGACGATCGCCGAATATCCCCGCATATCGAGGGTCGGCGTGCCGGCTGGTCGCGGGGGTCGAACACCGTCACCTTTAGCGGCCCGCTTCGTCTCGATGCAGCAGGCTCGCGGGTTACGAGGCCGCTGCCGCGATGCGGCTCCCGAGCAGGGAGGCGATGCCGACGATCAGGTAGGCGATGGCGGCTGCCAGAAGGGCGAACTTGCAGATTGCGAAGAGGGTGGCTAGGAAGGGGAAGGCTGCGCCGGCGCCTCCTAGGGTGAGGAGGAGGCAGGCGTTCTCTAGGGCGTCGAAGGCTGCGGCTGAGGGGCCTAGCCAGGTGGCGATGGTGCCGATGCGGGCTAGTCGTCGTAGTCCGCGGGTTCGGCAGAGGTCGCGGACTGTGGCGGCGGCTAGGGCGAGGAAGGTGCCGTAGGCCAGCATGAACCCGTAGTCGATCCAGAGCTGCTCGCGGGCGGCGTCGCGACCGTCCTCGCCCCATTCGGCGAGTATTTCTTCGGCGTGGCTCTGGCCGCCGTTCAGCTCGAACGGGACCATGCCGGGGCCGTTGGCCTGCATGCGGTCCTCCATCGGCGACATCGCCAGGAGGATCAGCACCATTGCTGCTCCGGCCGCGATAAGTCCCATCCAGCGCATTGCGGTCGATGACCCTAACCGGCCTTGGTTGAATCACCCGAAATCGATGAGGCAGAAAGGAATTTCTGCCTTTAGGTTCCTCGGCATGAAGAACTCCTCTCGTACCGGCCACCCACGCTGGTCACTCGCGCTCCTCGTCCTCGGCACGATCCTCGCCTTCGCGGCGATCTTCTCGATCTGGGTCAACCGCCAGGCGCTCAACACCGACAACTGGGTCGACACCAGCACGCGGCTGATCCAGAACGATGAGGTGCGCAGCCGCCTCGCCGACTACCTGGCGAACGAACTGACGGCCAACGCCGACATCGAAGGCGGGCTGCGGGAAGCGCTGCCGCCGAAACTGGCGCCGCTGGCCACCGCCGCAGCGGGCGGGCTCGAGCAGCTGGCGCCGCAGGCGGCCGAACGGCTCTTCGCGACGCCGCGCTTCGAGGCGCTGTGGGAAGCGGCCAACCGCAAAGCGCACGAAGAGCTGCTGCAGGTGCTTAACGGCGGCGGCTCGGCGGTCTCGACCGGCAACGGGGAAGTGAAGCTGCAGCTCGCCGCCGTCCTCGCCCAGATCGGTGAAGGCTCGGGAGCCGGCGAAGCGCTCGCCAAGAAGCTGCCACCCGAAGCCGGCGAAATCACGATCCTCAAGTCCGACGAACTGTCCCTGGCCCAAGACGTCGCCAACCTGCTGCGCAAACTGCCGATCGCGCTGACGCTCGCCGCGCTCCTCTGCTTCGCCCTCGCGGTCTACCTCTCGCCGCGCCGGCGCGAGGCGCTGCGCTCGGTCGGCTTCGCCTTCGTCGTCGCCGGGCTGCTCTCGTTCGCCCTCCGCGGCTTCGCCGGCACTTATGTAGTCAGCGGCCTCAGCAAAACGACCGCCGCCGAACCCGCGGTCGGAGCGGTCTGGAGCATCGGCACCTCGGAGCTGGTCACGGTCGCGACCTCGGCGATCGTCTTCGGCCTCCTCGTCGCCCTCGCCGCCATCCTCGCCGGCCCGACCCGCGCCGCGGTTTCCCTCCGCCGCCACATCGCGCCCTACGCGGAGCGCAGCCCGGCCGGGCTCTGGGGCGCGGCGCTGGTGATCTTCCTGGCGCTGATCGCCTGGGCCCCGGTGACCGCCTTCCACAAACCGCTCGGCTTCCTCATCTTCGCGCTGCTTTTTGCCGTCGGCACCGAGCTGTTCCGGCGGCAGTTACTGGAGGAGGGCAGCGCCCGCCGCCCGTGATTTCCCTCCTTGTTCTAGGGGCGAAGACGAAGCTGACCGCGATCGTCAACCCGCCCGGCACCTGCCAGCAGCGCCTCGTCCTCTTCCAGCGCAGCCGTCCTCGTCGGCCAGATTGCGTGAGAGGATGCGACGGTGACCGATCACCGCGCCGCGGCTCCGGTTGAAACGCTTTCTGGCGATTCCTCTCTCGAGTTGCCTGAGTTTGATTTGCCCCCCGCCGATCCGCTCCTGCTGCTCGAACAGTGGCTCAAGGCGGCCGACGAGCGGGGCGTCCGGGAGCCACGGGCGCTGGCCCTGGCGACTGCCGACGAGCGTGGTCGGCCGTCAACGCGAATCGTCCTCCTGAAGCAGATCGCTCCGATGATCGTCTTCGCTTTCAGCTCCGCGAGCCGGAAGGGCCGCGATCTGGATGCCAACCCGCGAGCAGCCGGGACGCTGTACTGGCGCGAGACCATGCAGCAGATCGTCTTCGAGGGTCCGGTCGAGAGGCTGACCGAGGCAGAATCGGATGCTCTCTTTGCCGAGCGCCCTCCAGCCGCGCAAGCTGCCACCGCTGCTTCTCGGCAGGGTCAGGCTTTGGGCGACACTCAGCGCCTACGAGCGACAGCCGCGGACCTCGCTGCGAATGCGGGAGGGGTGGAGCGTCCGCAGGACTGGAGTGGCTACCGCCTCGACCCCGACATGATCGAGTTCTGGCACGAGAGCACCGATCGCCTTCACCGACGCTTGCTCTACGTCAAGCAGGGCACTGTCTGGATACATCAGCGCTTGCAGCCTTAGCTATTTCCTCGCGGGTAAAATGGCCTCCGTGGTCAACCTAACCCGCATCTATACGCGCCTGGGCGACGCTGGTGAGACTCATCTAGGGGATATGAGTCGGGTGCCGAAGGATCATCCGCGGATTGAGGCTTATGGGGTGGTGGATGAGCTGAATTCGTTTGTGGGGTTGACCTTGGCTGCATGTGAGGTGCCGGGGGAGCGACGGGAGTGGTTGGGGCGGATTCAGAACGAGTTGTTTGATCTTGGGGCGGATCTGGCGACGCCGGTTTCTGAGGAGGGGCGGTCGCGGTTGCGGATCGAGGCGGGATACGTGAAGTGGCTCGAGTCGGCTTGCGACCAGGTCAACTCGGAGCTGCCGGCGCTGAAGTCGTTCGTGATCCCTGGGGGGTCGCTGCTCGCTTCGTATCTGCACATCTGCCGGACCATCTGCCGGCGGGCGGAGCGGCTGGCTATTCGGATTGAGGACATCAGCCCCGAGGCCCTGCAGTACCTGAACCGGCTCTCCGATCTCTTCTTCATCCTCGCCCGCGAGGCGAACGGGGCGGACGAGCCTCTCTGGGAGCCGGGCGGCTCGCAGCAGGACCGAGGCGCCGGGTCCGTTTAAGGAAGGGCTTTGCGAAGTGGCGACGCGAGATCGCCTTTGCGACCGACCGCGACGCCGCCGAGGCCGAGCCACTCGCTGAGGGACCGCAGCTCCTCGGCCAGCTCGGCGGCGACGTGGGCCGGGTCGGCGTCCTCCTCGGCGAAGGCGCTTTGGACTTTCAGCAAGCCGGCCTGGCGGTCGCTTTTGAGGTCGACCCTGGCGACGAGGCGGTCGCCGAGCAGGAAGGGGAGGACGTAGTAGCCGTAGACGCGCTTTGGCGCCGGCACGTAGATCTCGATCCGGTAGCGGAAGTCGAAGAGGCGCTCGGTTCGCTCGCGCGCCCAGACCAGGGAGTCGAATGGGGTGAGGAGGGCACGAGCCGAGGCGACGCGGCGCACGGCGGTGGGGCGCTCGGTCGCCAGGTAGGCGGGCTGGCTCCAGCCCTCGACCGCGACCGGGATCAGGTCGCCACTCTCGGCCAGCTCGCCGACCCGCGCCTTCGACTCGGCCCGCGGGAGGCGGAAGTAGTCGCCGAGGTCGGGCTCGGTGGCGACGCCGAGGCGCTTGGCGGCGAGGAGGAGCAGCTGCCGCTGCGCCTCATCCTGGGTCGGCGTTGGCGCCTCGAGGACCTGCGGCGGCAGCACCCGCTCGGGCAGGTCGTAGAGGCGCTCGAAGTTGACCCGTCGCGCCGCGCAGAGCTGGCCGGAGAAGAACAGGTACTCGAGCGCGGTCTTCTCTTCACTCCAGCTCCACATCTCGCCGGGCTCCCGCTGCCGTCCTTCCAACGACAGGTCGGCGGCCCGCAGCGGCCCGTGCTCCCGGACCTGCTCGAGGACGAACTCGAGCAGCTGCGTCTCCGCCGCCATCCGCCGCACGCCTTTCCAGGCGAACTGGTCGACCCGCGCCATCCGCCAGCGCAGCAGCGGCTGCAGCTCGACCGGCAGCAGCGAGGCTTCGTGCCCCCAGTACTCGAACAGGTCCCGGCGCCGCGCCCGCCGCGTGTGCCTCTGCCCGTCCTCGTGCCAGGCGAGCCGGTCGAGGGTCTCGCGCGGGTAGGGGCCGAGCCGCGAGAAGAGCGGCATGTAGTGGGAGCGGAGGAAGACGTTGACCGAGTCGAGCTGGAGCAGGCCGACGTCGTCGATCACCCGCCGCAGGTGCCGGGCGTCGACCCGCCCGCGCGGCCGGGCCCGGCCGAAGCCCTGGGCGGCGAGGGCGAGGCGTCGCGCCTGTTTGGTGCTGAGGTCGAAGGCCGGGGCGGGCATTGACGGGCGATTCTTTCGCAGAGCCGCTCGGGCGCGTTAGGGTGACAAGATGCGCTCGTTCTTCCGGTCACTCCCCGCGCTCGTCGTGACGGCTTTGGCGCTTACCTGCGCGCCCGGAGCGTTGGCCGCGAACGAAATCGCCTACACCTGCGACCTCGACGTCTGCCTGATGGACCCGGCCAACCCGGGGGCGGTCACCAATCTGACCGACAACGGCGACACCAGCTACGACGGCAAAGCAATCTGGTCGCCGGATGGGACTAAGGTCGCCTTCGTCAGCGACTTCACCGCCAAAGAAGGACACGGCGAATGGAACGTCTTCGTGATGCAGGCGGCGGGGACTGGGGACGAGATCAACCTCGCTACCCAGATCACTAGGTACCCGCACACCGAAAGCAAGCAGATCGACGACCTCGCTTGGTCCCCGGACGGCAGCCGCATCGCCTACACCCGCGGCAACAACTCCGGCGACGACAAGGTCTGGGTCGTCAACGCCGACGGGACCACGACCTTCCCGCTGGAGATCGGCGGCGGTGGCGCCAAGCGCCACCCGACCTGGTCGCCGGACAGCTCGAAGATCGCCTACGCGGTGGTCAAAAACGAACCGGAACAGATCTACATCGCCTCCTCGCAGGGCGGCATCGGCCAGCCACTCGCCAACGGGAAAGGGCACGAACCGAACTGGTCGCCGAACGGCCAGAAGATCGCCTTCGACGCCTACAAGTCCCTCAGCTCCAGCTACGTTGACCTCCACGTCGTCAACGCCGACGGCAGCGGCACTCCCTTGATCGTCACGCCGAGCCTGCAGACTGAGTGGACCTTCAACGCTTGGTCGCCCGACGGTGGGCGGATCGCCTACCGCTCGACTCCGTCCAACGAGCAATCTCTCTACCGGGTGATGAACGCTGACGGCAGCGGCGACCATCCGCTGGCCAGTCCCGGCGAAGGTGACGCTCGCGAAGCGTCCTGGTCGCCCGACGGCGCGCGGATCGTCTACGAAGGTGCCCTGATCGGCAGCATCGGGTCCCCCAACCTCTACCTCGTCAACGCCGACGGCTCCGGCAGCGCCCAGCCGCTGACCAGCGACGGAAAAAGCAAAGATCCGTCCTGGCGCGTGGTCACCGCGGCGCCGCCGGGTGAGACGCCGGGGCCGGGGCAGTCGGGAGGCCCGATCCTGCACGCGCAGGCGCCGCCGCCGCACCCTGGCGCCGAGAAGCCGAAGATCGTCTGGATCACGAAACGGATCTTCGTCGGCGGTGGCCCGCCGCCCTACGTGGCCAAGTACTTCTGCAACGCGCCGAGTTGCTCGGTCTCGACCACGGGGACCGCGAAGGGTGCCGTCGCCGCCGGGATCAGGTTCCGGCCCGCGACGACGAGCGCTGCCAGGAAGCAGCCGAAGCTGGTCACCGTCGGCAAGGGCAAGACCACGGTCCCGGGCGGGGCGACGCGCAAAATCGCCATGCCGCTGACCAAGATCGGCCGCGCAGCCCTGAAAAAGCACGGCAAGCTGACGGTCAAAGTGACGATGAAGTCCCGACTGTCCGGACAGGCCGGAGTCGTCACCGACACCCACGTCGTCGAACTCGTCCTCAAGAAGAAGAAAAAGGCGAAGCGCTAGACGGCCGGCTGGCGTGCCGCTCAGCGCAGCTCGTCGAGCGATTTGACCTCGAGGTCGAACGGCTCGTCCGCTGCGCGCCGCCGCCGGTAGGGGGAGACGGTGACGCGGTGCTTTTCGCCGCAGGGGCAGGGGACCTCGATCGGGCTGGTGTCGGCGGAGGGGTCGGTGTCGACTTTGAGCCGGCGCAGGGTGCCGGTGGTTTTGCAGCCGAAAGAGATCACCCAGCCGTAGTCCTGGCGCTCCTGTTTTGCCCCGCGGCGTGGTTGCGGCATCCGCGCATCCTGCCGGTTTTCCCTAGGCGGCGACTTCCCGCCGAGAGGCCTGCGCCCGTTCGGTCTCCAGCTGGGCCTCGGTAAGGCGTTTGGCGCGGCGGCAGACCTGGCGGTAGAAGCGGAGCTGCTGGGCGCGGCCAACCAGGCGGAAGCCGAGGCGGGAGATGAGGGGGCCGCTGCGGGCGGCCCTGGAGACGCCGTGGACGCGGAACTCGACGTCGCCCGTGTCGGGCCACTTGCGAAGTTCGTAGCGCATCTCGCCTTCCTCGAAATGGCCCTGGAGGGTGCGGTAGGACCAGCCGTAGCGGAGCAGGGGGCGACCGTCGAGCTCAACCGTCTCTTCGACGGGATCGCCAACGCGGGCACCGACCCGGAAGAGCAGCGGGCCGTAGTGGATCTTCAGCAGGATGTTGCGGCCGGCGAGGGGGGAGGCGGGATCGAAGACGCCGTCGACGATCCGCGGGTCGGCGAGCTGGTAGTCGTCCATCATCCGCTTCGCCACCTCCCAGCTGCCACTGGGCTCGGGGTCGCCAGGGGCCTCGTGGGGGAGCGGTTCGATCAGGTCGTCCTCGCGCCAGCGCGAGCGGTCCGCCGGCGGCAGGGTGAAGCCGGGCTCGAGGTTGAACGGGCGGTCCGCGAGCTCCGCCAGCGCGCGCTCGTCAGATCGGCCCGCGAGACCGCGAGGAACCCGAATATGTCGGGTCTTTTGCGGTTTCGCGGGGCTCGGGATCTTCTCGGGGTCGACGCGGCGGGTGGTGATGACGATGCCGCCGTGCATCCTGCCGCCAGCGAGCTCGACGACGTTGCGCAGGACCGAGGACCACATGTGCAGCTGGACCTCGCGTGAGATCTGGACGTGGGTGTAGAGGAGGTCGCTGAGACGGTCGCCGCTGCGCGCCCAGGACTCGATTTCGAAGGCGATGCCGCGGTGGTCCTCATGGGCGCGGTATTCGATCTGGCCCGCCTCGAGGTGGCCCTTCAGCGTCGCCAGCCGGATCGAGGTCTCGGTTAGCTCGACTACCGCGACCGGGCCGTCCCACGGTCCCGGCATCCGCACCACGTACTCGTCGCCCTCGCGCATCGGGCCTTCGCCCTCGGCCTTCTGGAAGGTCGCGAACTCGGTCGGGGCGACCTTGTCGATGTCCTCGCGCAGCGCGGCGATTAGCTCGCGGGCACTCAGCGCGGAGCCGGTGATGCGGGTGCGGTAAATGCGGTGGAGGAGCGGCCCGACCCCGTCCTCCCAGCTCTGCAGGCCGGGATGGTCGAAGCCGGGCGGCAGGTGCGGCGGCGCGTCCTCGTCCCAGGAGCCGGTCATCACCCAGCGGTGGACCGGCGTCGTGCTCCACATGTAGCGCCAGGAGGCCAGCGCGACCCCGTAGGGCCAGCGCAGGACGGGCGACCAGCGGCGGCGGGCGGGGAGCTTCGTGCTCACCCTCTCGTCCTACCCGAGCTGCGGAGCGGGAACGCGGGGCGGCCGCGGCCATCCGTCACACTGCTCCGATGTTCTCGTTCCTGCCGGCGCCGCTCCGCCCCCGCAGCCTCCACCTCTACGCCCTCTCGATGAGCTCGATCGGCCTCTGCATCGTGCTCTGGATCCGGGCGAAGACGATCGGCGAGGACGAACGCGGCAACGCCGAACGGCGGGCGCTCTTCGTCGGCCTCTGGCCGCCGATGTTCTGGCTGCTGGGCGACGCGCTCCGTCGCAGCGAGCAGAAGCCAGGGAAGAGGATGTTTTAGAACCTGCGCGGCGTGGTACGTCTACCTAATCTTAGGTAAGGGAGGAACCAGTCGATGCCGATCGGGTCGGCCCTTGTGGCCGGCCCTGTTCTGTTGCCTGCTTACAACGCTTTTCGCAGCACCGAGTGCGGTAGCCGACCCGGCGTTCGACGCTCATGGCAGCGTCGAACAGGTCTACGCGACCGGTCTTGCGCCCGGCGCCTCGGTATCGCTCCTCGACAGCGGCGGGCAGACGGTGGCGACGCGGACCGCCAACCAGCTCGGCGGCACCCTCTTCCGCCATGTCGCCCCGGGCTCCGGCTACAAAGTCGCCTCCGGCGGCGAACAATCTGAACCGCTGCAGGTGCTTACCGACCAATCGGCCCCGCTCGACCCCGACTCCCTCTACAGCCAGTCGATCCCCGAAGACGGCTACGGCTACCTGACCACCCGTGACGGGACCAAGCTGGCGATCGACGTCCACCCGCCGAGCGACGTCACCGGGGTCCTGCCCGGGGTCGAGCTGCCGCCGATCCCGAGCGGGCCGACGCCGACCCTGATCGAGTACTCCGGCTACGGCTACGCCAACCCCGACGGGCCCGAAAACGGGATCTCGATCATCGCCAACCTGATGGGCTTCACCGTCGTCGACGTCAACATGCGCGGCACCGGTTGCTCGGGCGGGGCCTATGACTTCTTCGAGCCGCTGCAGAACCTCGATGGCTATGACGTGGTCGAGGCGATCGCCCACCAACCCTGGGTCCTCCACAACAAGGTCGGGATGATGGGGATCTCCTACGGCGGCATCTCCCAACTCTTCACCGCCGCCACCCAGCCACCCGACCTGGCAGCGATCTCGCCGCTCTCGGTGATCGACAACACCCAGACGACGCTCTATCCCGGCGGCATCCTCAACACTGGCTTCGCCCTCGAATGGGCGAAAGAGCGGGTCCAGAACGCCGAAGCGGCGGCGCCGGGACACGGCCAGGCCTGGGCTAACAAACGGATCGAAGAAGGCGATACGACCTGCGCCGCCAACCAGGCGCTGCATCCCGAGGCGGCCAACCTGCTGGCGAAGATTGAGGAAAACGACCACTACAACCCCGCGGTCGCCGACCCGCTCTCTCCCGTCACCTTCGTAAACAAGATCGACGTACCGACCTTCATGGCCTGCCAGTGGACCGACGAGCAGACCGGCGGCCACTGCCCGACCTTGGCCGAGCACATGACCGGGACCGATAAAAAGTGGTTCACCTTCACTAACGGGACCCATATCGACTCGCTCGACCCGGAGACGTTCAACCGCTGGTACGACTTCCTCCAGCTCTACGTCGCCGAACGGGCACCGATCCTTAACGCGGCGGCGATCCAGGCGGCGGCGCCGGTGATCTTTGAAGAAGCGATGGGGATCCAGGGCGTGACCCTGCCGCCGGATCCGATCCAGCAAAAACTGACCTACGGGGAAGCGCTGGCCGCCTTTGAAGCGCAGAAGCCGATCCGGATCCTCTTCGACAACGGTGCCGGCAAAGATCCGCTCGGGCAGTCCTCGCCCGGTAAGCCCTACCCCGGCTTCGAGGAATCGTTCGACGCGTTCCCGGTGCCCGGGACCGAGGCGACGCGGTGGTACCTGGGCCCCGGCGGCGCCCTCAGCGATTCCGCCCCTGCAAGCTCGCAGGCCGACGAATTCACCTGGGACGCGGACGCGCTGCCGAAGACCGACTTCAGCGGCGGCACCGGCAGCCAGGACGGCGGCCTCTGGACGCAGACCCCTGACTACCATTGGGAACAGAACCCGGCGGGGAGCGCGGTCTCCTACCTGACCGCACCGCTCGGCGATGACACCACCGTGGTTGGCGCCGGCGCAGTCGAAGTCTGGGTTCGCTCCTCGACCCCGAACGTCGACCTGCAGGCGACGATCAGCGAGGTCCGGCCCGACGGCAAGGAGACCTTCGTCCAGAACGGCTGGGTGCGCGCGAACGAGCGCAAGCTCGATAGCGCCAAGAGCACGCCGCTCGAGCCGGTGCTGAGCCTGCGTGAATCCGACGTCGAACCGATGCCAACCGACCAGTTCATCCCGGTGACGATCCCGCTCTACTACGAGGGCCACGCCTACCGCGCCGGCTCGCAGATCCGGGTAACGATCGCCGCCCCGAACGGGACCCAGCCGATCTGGGCCTTCGACGAAGCCGAGCCGGAAGGCACCGCCCAGGTCGCGATCGCTTACGGCGGCGCGACGCCGTCGAGCCTGCTGCTACCGGTCGTGCCCGGGGTCAGCGTCCCGGCCGAGCTACCGCCCTGTCCGGGTCTGCGGGGCGAGCCTTGCCGCGACTATCAGGCGTTCACGAACCTCCCAGCCGGGTCCTCTGGTTCGCCAGAAGAAGGCGGCCCGGGGTCATCGGGTGGCTCGAATGGGGCCGGCGCCGTGGGCGGGGGAGGCGCTACGACCGCACCCGCAGCGCCCGTTGCCAAACGCCACAAGTGCCGCAAGGGCTTCAGGAAGAAGAAAGTCAAACGGCGGGTGATGTGCAAGAAGGTGAAGCGGCACCACCACAAACACCGCCGCCACCACCAGCGCGCAGCCTGACGCTTGGTGAATCTTCCACCGCCAAGGGTGGAACATTCACCAAGTCTCACCGCAAGAGCAAGTCCTGGAAGGCGAAGCCGTCGCGCGTCACGGCCTCGCCGAGCTCCACCGAGATCGGAGCGTCGAAGATCGGGCCACCATGAACGAAGGTATGGAACTCGCCGTTCTCGCCACAGGGGTCGACGCCATCGGGCAGCTCGGTGAGGAAAGACTCGTCGAAGCGGCGGCCGACGAAGGCCGGATCCAGCTGCTGGGGATCGACGCTGACGAGTGTTGCCTGGAAGCCGGCCTCGATGAACTCCCGCGCCAGGGCAGTGGTGTCGCGGCCCCAGAGGGGAAAGAGGGCGCTGCGGCCGGCGCCAGTGAGGCGGGTCTCCCGGTAGGTCCGAACGTCCTCGAGGAAGAGGTCGCCAAAGGCGATCACGGGTACTCCGTCAAGCGGGGGAGAGCCAAGCGCGGCCTCCATCCGCTCTTCATACGTGGCGTTGACGCAGCCGGCGGGAATCGGAATCTCGACCAGCTCGATTCCGGTTGCGCGCGCCTGCGCCCGCAGCAGCTCGCTGCGAACCGCGTGCATGCTGATCCGGTCGTAGTCCTCGGTGATCGTGGTCAGCAGCGCCACCGGCTCGGCTCCCACCTCCTCGCGAAGCGCCCATAGCGCTAGCGCCGAATCCTTGCCCCCGCTCCAGGAGAGGGCGATGGTGCGCGCGGTTCCTTCGCTCACCGCTGCTCCTCGAGAGAAAACTCTTCTCCCTCGAAGTAGTCGGTCGCGTCCTCGCGCCGGAAGAACATCCGCAGCCCGCCGCCTTGCGGCAGGCGCTCGCCCATACCGACCTTCTCGCCGTCGGGGTAAACGATGATGTCGGGACGGCCGCTGCTCGAGATCGCGAGCAGGGAGACGGTCTCCTCGGTCGCGTTGAAGATCTGGTGGGCGCTCTCCTCGCCGAGGCCGAACCGCACCGCCTCACCCCGCTCGAGCGTGCGCGTGCCCTCCGGGGTGCGGAGACTCGGTTCGCCTTCGATCACGATCACCAGCTCCTCGTCGGAGTAGTGGTAGTGGTACGGGTAGGCCGCCTGGCCCGGCGGCACCTCCCAGACGCTGCAGCCGATCAACTCGGTGCCGAGCTCGTAGCCGATCCGGGCCCGTTTCGACTTGAAGCCCTCCGGTCGCTCCCCCATCTCGTAGGTGGGCTTGTAGATGTTCGGCATCGCAAATCCTCCCATTGATCGGAAAAAATTGACTAAGCTGGACAGCCAACCAGCCGGGTTGAGCGTACGGCTAAAGCCTCCGCGGCAAGGGCTCCCGGTTATCTCAAGGAGGAGCACCATGAAGTGGAGGCGCATCAGCTCGGCCGTTCTTTGTACGGCGGCGTTCTTCGTCGTCCTCGCCAGCCCCGCTCTGGCGACCAAGTACGTCGCCCTCGGCGACTCGTACTCGTCAGGCACCGGCACGAGGACGTTCTACGAATCGACCTGCCAGCGGTCGGTCTACGCGTACCCGTACCTGCTGCACAACGCCCACCCAGAATGGACGTTCGTCAACGCGACCTGCTCGGGGGCGAAGACGGGGGACCTGATCAACACTCAGGCGGCGAGCCTGACCTCTGACACCAACTGGGTGACCTACACGATCGGCGGCAACGACGCCGGTTTCTCGAGCGTGATCACCACCTGCGCGCAACCGTCGTGGGCGTCGAACTGTGATGGGGCGATCAACACCGCCCAGTCCTACATCACGAACACGCTGCCGGGCCGGCTCGACCTGGTCAACAACACGATCAAGTCGAAATCCCCGAACGCGAAAGTGATCGTGCTCGACTACCCGAAGCTGTTCAACGGCGAAGACTGCAACGCGCTCACCTGGTTCAGCCCCAGCGAGGAGACGCGGTTGAACGAAACCGCAACGATGCTGAAGAACGCGGAGAGCGCCGCGGCGACGCGCGCGGGCGCAAACTTCATCTTCCGCGACGTGATCCCCTCGTTCGTCGGCCACGCGGTCTGCGATGGCGGCGGCGGCTCATCGACCGAGTGGATCAACGGCCTCTCCAACCCGACGGGCGAAAGCTACCACCCGAAGGTCACAGGCCATGCGGATGGTTACTACCCCGTCGTGAAAGGTGTGACGGGCTAGAAGAAGAGGAAGCGAGGCCGCTTGGTCAGTTGGGCACACAATGCTGTGCTCAACTGACCAGTGGCCAAAGATCTACCACTCGCCGGCGCGGGCTTTGTCCCAGAGGTCGATGTCGGCGCCGGCGTCGGTGTGGCGGTCGATCTCGGCTAGCTCGTCGGCGGAGAGGTCGAGGTTGTCGAGGGTGTCGACGTTCTGCTCGAGCTGCTCGACCGACGAGGCGCCGATGACGAGGGAGGTGACGCGGTCGTCGCGCAGGGCCCAGGCGAGCGCTAGCTGGGCGAGGCTCTGGTTGCGGCGGGAGGCGAGGTCGTTGAGGGCGCGGAGGCGCTCGATCATCTCCTCGCTGAGCCAGTCGCGGTCGAAGGTTTCGCCTTTGGCGGCGCGGGAGTCCTCGGGGATGCCGTCGAGGTAGCGGCCGGTGAGCAGGCCCTGGGCGAGGGCGGTGAAGCCGATCACGCCGACCCCGAGCTCGGCGGTCGCCTCCAGCAGGCCCTCGGTCTCGATCCAGCGGTTCAGCATCGAGTAGGAGGGCTGATGGATCAGTAGCGGGGTACCGAGGTCCTCGAGGATCGCCGCGGCCTGGCGAGTGCGCTCCGCGTCGTAGGAGGAGATGCCGACGTAGAGCGCCTTGCCCTGGCGTACCGCCGCGTCCAGCGCGCCCATCGTCTCCTCCAGCGGGGTCGAGGCGTCGAGGCGGTGGCTGTAGAAGATGTCGACGTACTCCAGGCCCATCCGCTGCAGTGACTGATCCAGCGAGGCGAGCAGGTACTTGCGGGAGCCGCCGCCCTGGCCGTAGGGGCCAGGCCACATATCCCAGCCGGCCTTGGTCGAGACGATCATCTCGTCGCGGTAGGGGCCGAAGTCCTCGCGCATCAGGCGGCCAAAGTTGAGCTCGGCGGCGCCGTAGGGCGGCCCGTAGTTGTTGGCGAGGTCGTGGTGGGTGATGCCGAGGTCGAAGGCGCGGCGCGCGATCGCCCGCTGGACCTCGAAGGGTCGCTCGTCGCCGAAGTTGTGCCAATAGCCGAGCGAGAGGAGCGGCAGGTCGAGGCCGGAGCGGCCGCAGCGGCGGTACTGCATCTTGCCCTCGTAGCGGTCGGGGGAGGCGAGGTAGCTCATCGGTTCGGCTGCTACCCGGCGGCGAGCGGCAGTAAGCGGTTGGGGTGCAGCTCAAGCTTTAGTGCGGTCGATGCGGCTCTATGGCTTCGCGACCGAGCGAAGGACGCCGAAGTGCCGTACGCAAACTGCAGACATGAGGCAGCATCGTTCTCCCGAAGGAGCAGCGTTCACGCAACCGCCCGCTGCGACTTGAGTTCTGCTCCATTCAAATCTGAGTTGAAACTCAATTCGATAGGCGGACCGGTGAGCTCCGCCTCGAAAACCCCTCGCGAGTGCCTCGGCAAAGCCGTCCGCTTCCTGCGGGAAACGAAGAAGATGAATCAGCGTGACCTGGCCGTGGCCAGCGGCATCGACGCGACCGAGATCTCTCGGCTGGAGAAAGGGAAGACCAACCCGACCCACGAGACCCTGCAGCGGCTAGCGAAGGGCCTCGGCGTGCCCTGCTCGCAGATCTTCACCCTCGAAGAGATCTTCGCCGGCGCGCCCGGCTCCGACTAAACGGGTCAGCCCTGCTGCGAAGCCTCGGGAGAGGCCTCCCAGAAGTCGTCGACCTTGTCGCCGCCGTCGCTCTCGCTCTGACGGGAGATCGCCCACATCTCGACCGGCTCGTCGCCCTCGTTGCGGTGCGAGCGCAGCGTCTGCGCCGGAACTCGTACCGCGGTCCCCGCGCCCACCGTCTCGATCTCGTCGCCGAACCGCATCGTCAGCGTCCCCCGCGTGACCAGGTAGATCTCTTCGATCTCCTCGTGCCGGTGCCCCGTCCCCTGCTCGAAGTCGGAGTGAGGAGGGATCCGCATCAGCGTCAGCGCCAGCTGCTCAGCCCCTAGCGCCTCGGTCAGCGACCGGAACTCCCCCGGCACATCGCTGTCGGCATAGGCGTCTTCGGCTTCGTCGGCTCTGACGATCGAGTAGTCGCTCATGGCGGCCGATTACCCAGGCGGCTGGCGGTTACACCCGGCTCAGACCACAACTACGTTCAGCCCGGGCACACGTTCGAAGTCACGCGCGTTTGCGGTGGCGACGGTCATACCTTGACTGAGAGCGGTGGCGGCGATCCAGAGGTCATGGGCCCCGACAACGGCTCCCTCATCCTTGAGCGCGCTCCAGATTTCCGCATGGATGCGAGCTACTGCCATCGTAATCGGCAAAGCCTCGACGGCAGAGAGGAGACCCTCGACGAAGGCGGTACGGCGCGCGCGGGCTTTGCCATGCCTCGCGCGATGCACGCCGTGAAGAAGCTCGCTGACCGTGATCACGCTGATCGCGCGATCGTCGGTGCCGATGTTCGAGCTGAGCGAGCGATCGCGTCGCTCGGCGTCGATCAGGACCGAGGTGTCAATCAGGAGGGCCATGCGTCGCGGGGAGGCCCGACTTCGTCACGAGCCGCCTCGACATCTCGTGCAAAGTCTTCATCTGGGGAGGGGATCGATCGCATGAGCTCGTCCCACCGCGCTGCGGACACCAAGCGAGGGGAGCTGGCTGGCCGCATCTCCACTACGGGAGCGCCATTACGCACCACCTCGATCTCCTCGCCGGCACCGACACGATTGACCACAGCCGAGAATTCGCGGGCAACCTGGGTGGCGCTGAGGCGAGTCATGGGGACAAGCTATCAGATAAATCTGATTCAGTCTCCGTAGGTTGTCGCGGACGGCGGCGGCCTCAGCTTTACGGAGATCTCACACCTCGAGTCCGGTCGCCGTAACCCCAGCCTCAGCACCGTGAAGGCGGTGGCGAGAGGCCTGAAAGTGCCGCGCTGGTACTTGATAGCAGCGGAGGAACGGATCGAGCTCAAGCGCCGAGCCACCTACCTTCGGGGCGGGTAGTCGCGGGCGTCGGCAAGTCGGCAAAATCGCTCCGGTGATCGCGGCCGTCACCTTCGACTTCTGGAACACGATCGCTCAGGTGCCCGAGGGGGCGATGGTGGCGGCGCGGCGCAGGGCGGTGGCGTCTGCTTGCCAGGAGGCTGGGTTGGCGGTGGAGGCGGCGCTGCTTGAGGCGAGCTTGGAGGCAGTGCGGTTGCGGTGGGAGAGCTCCTGGGGTAAAGGGGTTCATATGCACCCCGAGGACGGGGCGGAGATGCTCCTGCGCTCGCTTGGCGCCGACGGCGAGGGGGGTGCCCGGGTCGCCGACGCGTTCCTCAGCGCGATCCGCGAAGTCGAGCTCGAGCTGGCGCCCGGGATCGGCGCCGCCCTTCAGGAGCTTGGGGGGAGGGGCATGCGGATCGGGATCGTCTGCGACGTCGGCTTCAGCGGCGGCGAGATGCTGCGCGAGCTGCTCGACCGCGAAGGGCTGCTGGGGCACTTCGACGGCTGGTCCTTCTCAGATGAAACCGGGCACTACAAGCCGGCACCGCAGGCGTTCGAGCCGGCGCTGGCCGCCCTCGGTGCGGCGCCGCGGGAGGCGATGCACGTCGGTGACCTGCGCCGCACCGACGTCGCCGGTGCCGCCGCGCTGGGGATGAAGACCGCCCGCTACCGCGGCATGCACGACGACCCCGACCCGAGCGGGGTGGAGGCCGACTTCGTCCTCGACAGCCACCTCGAGCTGGTCGAGGTGGTCGACCGGCTCAGGCCACAGCGATGATTAGGGGTGATGCCGCGAGGGGCCCAGGCCCACTGGAATTCGCAGCACGAGCCCGTTCACGCTCTTCGCATGTACCGAGACACCATCCCCTCGCCCCTTCTTCGACGCCTCCTGCTCCTGCTGGGCTTCGTTGAGACCTTCGCCCCAGTCCATCATCTTCGTTCCCGCGAGCCCCAATATGGCGACGATGGCCATTAGGACGATGGTGCTGTCGGCATAGAGCCTGACCGCGGTTAGGTACCTTTCGTCCTCTCCTTCCTTTTCTTCCTCCTCTTTGTCTTCCGGCAAGGAGGGGACGATCTGGGAGAGGAAGCGGAACAGCCGAGTAGTAAGTCGCTCGAAGAGGCCGCCGGTCGCAATCAGCAGCACCAGAAGCATGAGGCTGAAGACAGCCATCACCCCGGAGGCCACGTTGTCGAATTTATTCCCTCCGGAAAAGTCGAACGCCACCGAGGCCCCGAAAAGGGCGTTGATCGCGAGGTAGATCCACAGCCCGATCCGCACCGAGCTAGTTACCGACGAGTAATAGCGGCGGCGATGTTGAGCGATCAGGGCGACAACGAGGGTGGGGGCAAGCAGCAGCCATTGCTGCTGACTATCTCCTTCCGCGGAGTTGAACTCGCCTCGTTGCGCGAGATAGGCCAATCCGAGGTTGAGTAGGGCGACAGCGATCAGAGCGGCGTGATCCATCGGGTCGGCCCTCATGAAGGCGGAGATCTTCGCCCCGGCAATCGATTTCTTCTCGACGGTCTCCGCTTCATCTTCCGCCTCGTCGTCCCCCTGCGGGCTGTTGCCATCGCCCTCCTGCCCCTGGAGGGCTGGAGTCAGCCGCTCACCGTTGTGGATGTGACAGGTCACATGGGCGCAGTCGATCTCGTGGGCGCTTGCGTCGAGATCTTCCTCATGGCCCCAGGCTAGCCTCGACACATGCGCGTCTTCGGGCGGCTCGATGGTCAGGTAATAGCTGCCAGCGTGGTCGTGGGCCGGTGCTCGCAGCTCATAGGGAACGGGAAAAAGGCCGAGGCTGGCGTAGAAGCGGGTTCGGTAATGGGTCCAGGCGTTCATCTCCTCGTCATCGAGCGCCTTGCGCCTCTCGCCGGCGACTCGAACCGTGTCGGACATCGTGTAGGTGGCCGAGAGGGAGAGGGTGGCTCCCGCCTCCGCAGGCACCCAGCACAGGTAATGGGTGTACCGGGAGAGGAGCTCAGCAGCGATCTCGAGCAGCCCCGAGACCCGCTCCACATCGGCGGCGCTCTTTTCAAGTTTCGTCATCAAGAGTTTGGCGCTGACCCCCACATCGGCCGGGGAGTAGGCATTGGGCCCACGGATGTCGGTAATGATGCTCGCCACCTGCTCGTAGAGGACGAGAAGCTCGTCCGTCTCACCCGCGTGCCGCCAATCATCCTCATCCAGGTACTGTCGGATCGTCGCAAGGGTGATCGCGTGCTGATGCTGTCGACGGGTCACCAGGGTGAGGCGCTCTCCTGCCGCGTCCTTGACGGTGAAGTCAGGGAATCTGAAACGCCTGAACATCCCTAGCGAGACGATGAACCTCCCGCCGGGAGGCGGATCAGGCGATTCGGTTTCCGGGATCCTCAGCTGGATATCCCGTTGCCAACGCTCGCCGCCGGCCGGCAGGAAGCTCAAGTGCTCAACGACCCGCTGCAGGTAGCGCGACGGTTGGAAGATCAGCATCCCGAGCGTCTCGAGATGCTTACCCGTGAGCGCGTTCAGGTCGTCGGCGGCAGAGAAGTCAGTCAATGCGGGGAGGGGCGGCTTAGCGCGCCTGCGGAATCCCCAGCACCTTCAAGCAGGCCGCGTGGGCGGCCTCCATCGTCTTCAGGCTTGCCTTGGTGCCGTACTCGCGAAGGGGCTTGCTCTCGCGGTCCAAGTCGGCTTTCGGCAGCCTCGAGCGATAGTCAGGGCTGAAGATCTCGCAGTCGAAGGGCGGGTTCGATGCCCCCAGCCTGATCGCATAGCTGCCCGTTCGATCGGCTTCCTCGATCGCCTTGAGGCGAGACTCGGCGTGGCGCTCCAGCTGGTCGAGTCCGGGTTGGATGCGGGGGGCTTCGTTCATATCGTTCACCTGCCCACACATTCGACTGCGACGCCGAGTGTACGAGCACGCGGCGCGAAAAAGTACCAGACGGAGGACTCGGAAGTACCGGAAGCGTGAACGCGGCGGTTCCATCTCACTGGCCGAACCAGCGCAGGTAGCGTGTCGGGCCGGGTTCCGGCGTCTCCTCCATGGTGAGAGTGAACCACGAGCCCCAGGTACCCGTCAATACCAAAATCATGATGAGTATTTCCGATTTTCAGGGCCAGCTGGCATTACCGAGTAGACGGCGAGCTCCTTCGGCGCGCCCTTGGCGCGGAAGCGGCGGTTCTTCGAGGCGACCGTGGTGAGGTCGAGCTGGAGGAGGACGCGGTCGGAGACGAGGACCTCGCCGGGCTTGGCGGCGTCGCAGAGGCGAGCGGCGACGTTGACGTCGACGCCGAGGTAGTCGTCGCCGACCTTGCGCGGGCGGCCGAGGTGGATGCCGGTGCGCAGCTGCGGGCGGAAGCCCTCGACCTCGACCGCGGCGATCCGCTCGTGGGCGGCGAAGGCGGCCTCGGTCGCGCTCTGCGCATCCCAGAACGCCCCCATCAATCCGTCGCCGAGGCGCTTCACCACCTCGCCCCGTCGTTCGCTGATCGGCGGCTCGATCGCCGCCGCCACCTCGCGCAGCAGCCGTAGCGCCGGCTCGTCGCCGGCCTCCAGAGCCCAGCTCGAGAAGCCAACGAGGTCGGTGAAGAGGATCGCGACGTCGACCTTGCCGCGGCCGCGGTCTTGGGACTCGGCCAGCCGCTGCCACGCCTGCAGCGCCGTTAGTCCGAGCTCACCGAGGACGCCGGGCGTGTCGCCGCGCATCTCGACCAGCTGCCGGGCGGCAAGGTCGGAGGGACGGCCGCGGGCGGTGGAGAGGTGGTCGACCAGCGCCTCGTCACCTAACAGCCGCTCCCGCGTCCCCCGCGCCGCCCTCAGCAACCTCGGTTGGCGATTGAGCCGTCGCGCGGCAGCGAAGAAGCGCTTTGCGGGCGGGTCGTCCCGCTGCTCTGGCTTCTCTCCGGGGCCGGTGGTCACCGCGGCAGCCTAGCCATGTCGACTTTGTCTCCCATGCCGAGAGAAAGTCGACACGTCGGCCCACTCGCACAAATGAACCGGCGTGTTTGGCCAATGTGGCCCTTGCCCGCGGCGCCGAGTCGATTTAGCGTCGGGATGGTTCAGCGAGGAGAGGTGGATCGCTGGCCCTTGCCTTCCCAAGGAGCCTCGCCATACGTGCATGCACGTAATAAGGAGGGCTGCGCATGAGCGCACAAGAGAACAAGCAGCAGGCCGAAGCCGCCTACAAAGCGTTCAGCGAGGGCGACGCTGCCGGCGCGATGGCGAATATGGACGATGGGGTCACCTGGAAGGTGGGTGGCGACAACGCGCTCACCGGCACCTATCGCGGCAAAGAAGCGATCGGTGAACTTTGGGCGAAACTCGCCGAAAAAGGAGTGCGGACTGAACCCCACGACTTCATCGCCGAGGGTGACAAAGTCGTGGTGCTGACGATCGCCGGGCTCGACGGCGAGTCAACCGAGGCCGCCGACGTCCTCACCTTCAGCGCCGAGGGCAAGCTGATCGAGTTTGAACAGCTCGGCGATACCTCGATCGGGAACCGCGTCTTCGCCCGGTGAGCCCCAGGCGTGTCGACTTAGTGGTCATATAGATCACTAAGTCGACATTGCCGGGCCTCAGGCCTTCCTCCGCCCGACAGTCAGCAGGTACTCCATCTCGAAGCGGGCGTCGTCCTCGCTCCCCTGGTTCCACTCGGCACAGAAGTCGCTGAGGACCTGGTCGAACTCGTCCGCCCGTCCCTCTTTCTCCGCGTTGGCGCGGGCGGCGATCGTCGGCCCGTAGCGGTCCTTGAAGTGCTCGCCGTAGTCGTCGGGCCGCTCGAAGGCGGTCACCTCGAGCACGCCTTTCTCGACCCGCTCCAGCTCGACCCGATCGCCGAGCAAGTCGCGCAGGTGGTCCTCGCCACCCCAGAGCGGCGGCGGCTGCGCACCCTCTGGCGGTGGCGGCATGAACCGGCCCATCTCGCGGAAGAGGCCGCCGATCATCCCCTCGGGAGTCCAGCTCAGCAGGCCGATCCGGCCGCCCGGCTTGCAGACGCGCACCAGCTCGTCGGCCGCCTTCTGGTGGAAGGGCGCGAACATCACCCCGATCGAGGAGATGAGGACGTCGAAGCTGTCGTCATCGAAGGGGAGGTCGTGGGCGTCGGCCTCGACCCACTCCAGCTCAACCCCCTCGGTCTCGGCGCGGGCGCGGCCGGCCTCGAAGAGCTCCGGGGTGAGGTCGCTGGCGACGACCTCGGCGCCGGTTTTGGCGGCGACGATCGCGGCATTGCCGGTGCCGGCGGCGACGTCGAGGACGCGGTCCCCGGGGCCGATCTCGCAGGCCTCGACGAGGCGCGGGCCGAGCGGCAGGAGGAAGGTCTCGACCATCGAGGGGTAGTCGCCGGAGGCCCACATCTTCCGGTGTTTCTGCCGCAGCTCGGGGCTGGGACTGGGCGCGTCGGTATCGGGGGCCACGTCGAATCTCCTTTTGTTGGTGACCTGCCCAATATCCACCCGTATCGAAGTGGGATCAACCCCCAAATCCGGGGGCTCGCTTCGCGAGGCTGAGCCCGCGCTTGACGGCGCCGCCGAGGCCGGCCCCGACGCCGCGGGCGAATCCGCCGATCGAGAACGTGGTCGAGTCGGGCAGGGCGAGGCGGCCGATCTTCTTGACGACGCTGCCGAACTGGCGGTGCAGCGGGCCGACGTTGTAGGGGAGGCCGTAGCGTTCGCAGATCTCGCGGACCTCGACCGAGATCTCGTTGTAGCGATTGGCGGGTAGGTCGGGGAAAAGGTGGTGCTCGATCTGGAAGCTGAGGTTGCCGGCGAGGATGTGGAAGAGCCGGCCGCCGCTGAGGTTGGCCGAGCCGAGCAGCTGGCGGTGGTACCACTGGCCGCGGGTCTCGTTCGCCGCCTCGGCCTCGTCGAACTCGTGGGTCCCTTCCGGGAAGTGGCCGCAGAAGATGATCGTGAACGACCAGAGGTTGCGGACGATGTTGGCGGTCGCATTGCCAGCCAGCGGGAAGACGAACAGCGGTCCCGACAAGGCGGGGAAGAAGACGTAGTCCTTCAGCGCCTGGGAGCGGACCTTGGTCCCGATCCCCCGCAGCAACTCGCGTTTGTCGGCGAGGGTCGCTTCGCCGGCGGCGATCCGCTCGACTTCGAGGTCGTGGAGGGCGACGCCGTACTCGAAGAAGGTCGCCAGCAGCGCCGCCCAGAGGGGATTGCCGAGGTAGTAGGGCTTCCACGGCTGCTCCTCGGACATGCGCAGGATCCCGTAGCCGATATCGCGGTCCTTGCCGACGATGTTGGTGTGGGTGTGGTGCATGTAGTTGTGGGAGTGCCGCCACTGGTCAGCGGGGCAGGCGGTGTCCCACTCGAACTGCTTGCCGGAGAGCTTCGGGTCGTTCATCCACTCGTACTGGCCGTGCATGACGTTGTGGCCGATCTCCATGTTGTCGAGGATCTTGGAGAGCGAGAGGGCGGCGGTGCCGGCGAGCCAGAAGGGCGGCACGACGCCCGCCCAGAGCAGGCCGCGGCCGGCGACCTCGAGGCCGCGCTGGGCGCGGACGATGCCGCGGATGTAGTCGGCGTCGCGCTGGCCGCGGTCGGCGAGGACGCGCTGGCGGATCGCGTCCATCTCCTCGCCGAGGGCGTCGAACTGCGCGGGGGTGAGACCGAAGGGGTTGGTGGTGATGCCGTCGGCGGCGGTGAGGGTGATGTCCGGCGCTGCGGGCGGGGCGGGGGTTGCGGTCGCGGGGTTCATCGAAATCCTTTCGTGGGAGTCAGAGCTCGACGGTGAGGTCGCCGAGCGCGGCGGAGACGCAGAGCTGGATCTCCTCGTCGGGGGCGGAGGACACCTCGCCGGTGACGAGGTTCTTGTGGGTGCCCGAGCGCTTGCGGCAGGTGCAGGTGTGGCAGATGCCCATCCGACAGCCGTAGGCGGGGCGCAATCCGGCGGCCTCGGCTTGCTCGAGCAGCGAGGCGCCGCTGTCGGCGACCTCGAGGTCAGAATCGGCGAAGGCGATCGTGCCCTCACCGGGCTCGCCGACGGGGACGAAGGTGGGCGGGACGAAGCTCTCGACGTGGAGCCGCTGCTCGAGCCCGTTCGCCCAGGTGCCGCGGACGGCGTCGAGCAGGGCGGGCGGGCCGCAAGCGAAGGTCTCCGCCTCGGTGAAGTCGAGAGCGGATTGGGGGAGGTGGAGCGGGGTGAAGTGGCCGTCGAGCTCGCCGGCGCCGGGCTCGCGGGTGTAGGAGCGGGCGAGGGTGAAGTTCGGGTGGGCGGCGGCGAGGCGCTCGAGCTCGTCGCGGTAGATGCAGCGGTCGGCGTCGGGTGCGTAATGGAGGAGGGCGACCGGGCGGTCGTAACCCTCGCCGAGGAGAGTGCGGAGGATCGCCATCAGCGGCGTGATCCCGCTGCCGCCGCCGATCAGCAGGACGGAGTCGGGACGTGGGCGGGGGAGCTGGAAGTCGCCTTCGCCGGCGGAGAGGCCGACCACCATCCCCGGCCGGGCGCGGTCGACGAGGAAGTTGGAGACGAGCCCCCCTGGGTGGCGCTTGGTCGTGATCTCGATCGTCGCGCCGGAGCCCTCGACGCTGGCGGGGGAGTAGCAGCGCTGATGTCGGACGCCGTCGATCTCGACCGCGAGGTTGACGAACTGGCCGGCGCGGAAGCCTTGCCAGGCGCGGTTGGGACGCAGCGTCAGGGTCACGCTCTCCTCGGTCCCGCGCTCGACCGCGACGACCTCGGCCCGGCACTCGCCGGTGACCAGCAGCGGGTCGATCTGTTCCAGGTAGGAGTCGACCCCGTGCGGCGTCGCCACTGCCTCGAGGAAGCGAAGGTTGGGACGGGAGAGGAGCCGCGGCGGCATGACATGAGCAAGGTAACACCAAGTGACGTCACGTCAAGGAGCGAACCGTCACACAGTGGTAGCTTTGCCGCCGTGCCGGTGACCGAGAACAGCCTGACGATCGAAGAGCTAGCCGCCGAGACCGGGATGACGGTCCGCAACATCCGCTCCCACCGCGCCCGCGGCCTGCTGCCGGCGCCGGAGGTGCGGGACCGCGTCGGCTACTACGGACCCGAGCACCTGGCGCGGCTGCGGATGATCCAGGAGCTGCAGGCCGACGGCTTCAACCTCAAGGGGATCGAGAAGCTGCTGAACCGCAACGTCAGCGCCGCCGAGCGGTTCCTCTCCTTCCGCCGCGAGCTCGACGGCTTCGACGGTGAGCAGCCGAGCACCTTCACCCGCGACGAGCTGGCCGAACGCTTCGGCGAGGACATCGACGAGGCGCTGAAGCGGGCGGTCGGGGTCGGCGCCCTGGTCGCCGTCGAGGAGGACCGCTACGAGGCGCCCTATCCATCGCTGCTGGAGGCCGCCGCGGAGATCGTCGCCACCGGCGTCTCCCTCGACCACGCCCTCACCGTGCTGGAGAAGGTGCGCAGCCGCTGCAAGTCGATCTCCCAGGAGTTCGTCCGCCTCTTCCTCCAGGACGTCTGGAAGCCGTTCGAAGAAGAGGGCTACCCCGACGAGCGCTGGCCCGAGGTCCGCGAGGCCCTCGACCGCATGCGCCCCCTCTCCCAGCAGGCCGTAGTCGCCCTGCACCGGATGACCCTCGCCGACGAAGTCGAGCGCGCCCTCGGCAAGCAGCTGGAGCGAATGGCGAACCGCAAGGGCTGAACGGGCCGCCTCGTCCTGGCCTACGCCAATGGTCGGTCGAGGATGAAGACCTCTACGGCCATATCGGGCTCGACGTGGTTGTCGCTCATCAGGGCGGTGACGCGCCGCCCGGTCACGGCTTCGATCCTCTCCTTCATCTCCGCGGCCACGGTGCTCTGATAGAGGCGCCTGATCTTCAGCACCGCCTCGCCCTGGCCGTTATCCGCGAGCTTGCGCTCCGCCGGGCTCAGCACCTCTTCGAGGACCGTGACGAGGACATTGCCGTTGTGAAACGAGAACGCCTTTTTCGGCCCACGGCCGTGGCTCTCGCTCTGGATGCGTATGACCTCGCGCGTGACCGCGGCGTTCAGCTCCCCGCCGCGCAGCGGTTGTGAATCGGACATAGACAGGCTGTTCAGGTCTGCGCTCTTGACGAGCGGTCGCGACGAGCCGATTCGGGCCTCACAAGCCCTACCGCGCCCATCGACCAGCGGCCAACCCTGCCGCAAGGCCCCAAATGGGGTACGACGGAGTCTCCAGTAATGCTATCGAGTGAGAGGCAAGAAGAAGCTGGATGGTGAGTCACTTTCCGTTCGCTGCAAAAGATTGCAGTATTTTGGGGAGCGGTCCTGCGGTCCTCTGGTGAGTCAGCGGCGGGACCCGCCTGAAGCGATGAGCATCCCGAGGGGCTGGCTAGGCCCTCCGCGGCTCGTCCCGCCCTCTCGCCGGGAGCAGTGAACGTGTCGTCCAGCAGTAGCCGAACCGACGTTGTTCAGGCGGGGACACCGCGGGATGCGGTGGCTCTCGACGCCAGCCTGGCCCTGGCGCGGATGCTGGCGACCGAGGCTGATCTGGAGGCCATCCTCGATTTCGTCGCCAAGCGCGGGAGAGCCCTGGTGACGGCGCGGGCGATCGTCGTCGAGCTCAGAGAAGGTGGCGAGATGGTGGTGGCGGCTGCTGCGGGGGAGTTCCCCGAGGGCCTGATCGGCCGGAGTGTCGGGGGCATGCCCGACCTTGCGGTTGAGGCGCGGCTGATGATTCCGCTGTCCCTGGGGGGTCGCTCCTACGGAGCGCTGGTAGCCCTGGGGGCGGGGTTCTCGGTCGAGGACGAGGAGACGCTCGAGATCTTCGCTGCCATTGCCGCCGCGGCCGTCGCGACCGGGAGGCTGCGTTCGCTGATCGCGGAGCTCCGCCCCCCGGTGCTCGACGAGTTAGGGGTCGGCGCGGCAATCGAAGCGCTCGCCGACGAGGTCGAATCGCCGGCGCTGGAAATCCAGACCTGGATCGAGCTTGCCTTCGAGGAGGAGCGGGTCGAAACCCGAGGGGACAAGGACCTGATGACGGCTGTCTACAGGATCGTCCAGGAGGCGCTTGCCAACGCCGTCCGGCATGCCTACCCCTCCTGCGTGGCGATCAAAGTCGTCGACGATGGATCCGGCGTGCGAATCACGGTCCGCGACGACGGCAAGGGGTTCGACCCGATGGCAGCGAGCGGCGGCTTCGGCCTGAAGCGGATCCGCGACCGGGTCGAGCTCTTCGGCGGGTCGCTGGAGATCATCTCGGCCCGCGGACGGGGAACCGAGGTACGGGCCGCGATCCCCGAATCGCTTCGGCCTACCGGATTGTCACGGCCATTCCGCGCCTAGCGGCAGTGTCGACTTAGTGGCCCTATGGGACTACTAAGTCGACACGCCCCGGATCAGGTCGGCGGCTTTCTCGGCGATCATGATCGTCGGGGCGTTGGTGTTGCCGGAGACGATTAGGGGCATCACTGAGGCGTCTACTACGCGGAGGCCTTCGAGGCCGTGGACGCGGAGGGTGGGGTCGACTACGGCGTCGTTGCCGGTTCCCATGCGGCAGGTGCCGACCGGGTGGTAGAGGAGCTCGCAGCGGCGGCGGGCGTCGGCGGCGATCGCCTCGTCGGTGTCGACCTCGGGGCCGGGGAAGAGCTCGCGGCCGACGACCTCGGCGAGCGGGCCCTCGGCGGCGATCTCGCGCGCTAGGCGGACGCCGGCGACGAGGGCGTCGACGTCCTCCGGCTCGGAGAGCGAGTTGGTGAGGATGCGCGGCTTGGCCGCCGGGTCGGCGGAGCGCAGGCGGACCCAGCCTCGCGCCTTCGGTTTGACCAGGACCGGGCCGCTGGTGAGGGCGTGGCCGTCGTATTCGTCGAAGCCGTTGTTGACGAAGTAGGCGGGGCCGAAGTGGAACTGGAGGTCGGGCCCGGGGAGGCCGGGGCGGCTGCGGACGAAGGCGAAGGCCTCGGCGACCGTGGAGGTCAGCGGGCCGGTGCGGCGCAGCAGGTACTCGAGCAGCGCCTTCGGGGTCTCGGCGTCGGCGAGCGAGCCGCCACCGGGGACGTCCCAGACGCAGGAGACGTAGGGGTGGTCCTGGAGGTTCTCGCCGACCCCAGGCAGCTCGTGGCGCAGCTGGACGCCGTGCTCACGGAGCTGCTCGGCCGGGCCGACGCCGGAGAGCATCAGCAACTGCGGCGAGCCGATCGCGCCGGCGCTGAGGATCACCTCGCGCTCGGCCCGCGCCAGCTGCGGCCCGCCGCGGCGGCGCGAGTAACGGACGCCGATGGCGACGCCGTTCTCGATCTCGACGCCGGAGACCAGCGCCCCCGTCACCACCTCCAAGTTCGGCCGCTCCAGCGCCGGGCGCAGATAGGCGTCGGCGCAGCTCCAGCGTTTGCCGTTGCGCTGGGTCACCTGGACCAGCGCCGCGCCGTCCTGCTCGGGGCCGTTGTAGTCGGCGATCCGCGGGATCCCATGCTCGGCGCAGGCGGCGAGGAAGCGGCCGGTCAGCGGCCGCGGCGAGCGCTCATCTTCGACCCGCAGCGGCCCGCCGGTTGCGTGGTACTCGGAGGCGCCGCGCTGGTTGTCCTCGGCGCGGAGGAAGTAGGGGAGGACCTCGCTCCAGCTCCAGCCGCTTGCGCCCACCTCGGCCCAGCCGTCGTAGTCGAGCGGGTTGCCGCGGACGTAGAGCATCGCGTTCATCGAGCTCGAACCGCCGAGGCCTTTGCCGCGCGGGATGTAGATCGAGCGGTTGTCGCAGAACGGCTCGGGCTCGGTCGCCAGGTCCCAGTCGAGCTTGGTTTTGAACTGTTTGGCGAAGGCGGCGGGGATCTTGATGTTGGGATGGCGGTCGCGCTTGCCGGCCTCGATCAGCAGCACCCGCGCCGAGGGGTCCTCGCTGAGCCGGTTGGCCAACACGCAGCCGGCCGAGCCGGCGCCGACGATCACGTAGTCGTGCGTCTCCACCTGCGGCGAGTATTGCACCGGCGCCCAGGTGGGTAGTGAGGAAGGAGAAAGCTTCGGAAGGGAATCGATGGGCGGAGCAGGGAAACGGATCGCGCTTGCGCTGGCCGCGTTCGGCTTCGTCGGCATGCTCCTCGCCGGCTCGATCGGGGCGAAGAAGGCGCTCTGCGGCGGCCGCAAGGCGACGATCTCCTCCAACGACCGCCTGATCCACGGCACCCGCGGGCCGGACGTGATCGTCGGCGGCCGCGGGCCGAACAAGATCTACGGGGCTGGCGGCAACGACACAATCTGCGGCGGCTACGGGCGCGACCGGATCTACGGTGGCCGCGGCAAAGACACAATCGACGGCAAGAAGGACGCCGACCTCGTCCACGGCGGTCGCGGGTCGGACGAAGTCGACGGCGGTGCCGGCCGCGACCGCGTCTTCGGCGACAGCGGCAACGACACGGTGGAGGGCGGACCCGGCGCCCACGACGAGGTCAACGGCAGCCTCGGCGACGACGAGGTCGACGGCGGTCGCGGCAACGCCGACGTGCTGGTCGGCGGGGTCGGCCACGACCGAGTGGACGGCGGACCCGGCGGTCGCGACATCGCCTCTTATATGAGCGCCGGGGGACCGGTCACGGTCGATCTGGCCAGCGGGACCGTCCGCGGCGCCGAACAGGAGCGCCTGGTCCGGGTCGAGGACGTGCTGACGGCGCCGGAGGGCCGCCCCGGGGGTCTTGGCGTTCGGGTGCAGCTGGGCAGGGGGGCACCCGGCTCGAGCCTCGCGATCACCGGCGGCGAAGGCGCCGATGCCGCGGCCGTCGGCTTCAGCAACTCCCGCTACACCGTCTCCGCCGGGGCCGGCACCCCGGTGCGGGTCGAGGGCGGCCGGGTCACCTCGATCAGCGCCGTGCTCGGATCCGGCGACGACCAGATCTCCTTCGCTCGCTCGCTCTCGCCCAACGTCTCGGTGACGATCGACGGCGGGCCGGGCAGCGACTGGCTGCGCGGCGGCCGCGGCGGCGACACTCTCTACGGGGGCGATGACGCCAGCCCCGATGTCCTCCAGGGCGGTGGTGGCGACGACGCCCTCTTCGGCGTCAACGTCCTCCATCCGCGCAAACCAAGTGGGCCGGCGACGATGTTCGGCGGCGGCGGCAACGACCTGATGGTCGGCGGTCAGCCCTGCGACGGCGACTTCTTCAACGGCGGGCCGGGGGCCAACGACAGCGCCTCATTCGCCCGGGTCCGCAACGAAGGCATCGTCGTCGAAGCGACGATCGGGGGGGCGGTCCTCGACCCCGAAGTTCCCGGCTGCGCCGTCGGCCGCATCTCCCGCAGCACCGAGAAGATCGAGGGCTCGAGCGGTCCCGACATCCTCAAAGGCTCCGCCCGCGCCAACACCCTGCTCGGCCGTGGCGGCGCCGACCGGCTCGACGGCCGCGGCCGCGACGACCGCTGCATCGGCGGCAACGGCCGCGACAGCGCCCGCCGCTGCGAGTACGTGAGATAGCCCGGTCGTAGGATGCTGGGGGTGCCACCCCAGCCGGTACAGGGCTCCTTCGAGGTAGCCCGCGGCGTGATTCCGCAGGAGCGAATCGACGATGCGCTGCGGCTGCTCCACCTCGACCTGTTGCAGCGCGGCGCCTCGGCCGAGGAGCTCGGTGAATGGCTGTGGGGGATGCACTGGTTCCCGCACCTGAAGGAACGCGAGGAGATCCTCGCCCTCGCCCAATCGTTGCCTGAGGAATGGCGGACGGGGCGACCCTGCGAGCCCCAGATCCTCCTGCAGTTCCCGCACACAGGTCCCGCACCCGAGATCGAGTTCCACCTCGACCAGGAGCCGCCCTGGGCTGGCGACAGCACCTACCTGCGGATCGTCGGGGTGCCGCTGAGCCCCTGGCGCGGCGATAACGGCGGGCTGCTGGTGAAGACCGCCGACGGGCCGGCGCCGGTCGAGGCCGATCCCGGCGACGCGATCGTCATGTCCCCCGACCTGCCGCACTCCGGCGGCGTCAACCTCACCGGCGCCCTGCGTTACGGGGTGTACTTCCGCTGGCTGTCGGAATAGATCCGGCGCGGTCTCGCGCGTCGGACCGTGCTCGCTACGCGCAGAGCGTCGCGACTTCGCGCCGAGCGGCACCCAGCCGGCGCTTGACGCGCTTCGCCCGTCGGTTCAGGCGACGCTTCCCCGGGCCGATCGCCCGGCGCGCGTTGTGCTTCAGGCGCTTGAACTGCCGCTTGAGCACGAGGGCGCGGGTTTCGGCGAGTTCGCAGGCCGACGGCGGCGGCGCCTTCGGCTTCGCCACCTTCACCGTCAGCTTGCTGGTTTCCACGCTCTGGTAGTTGCCGTCGGCGGCATGAGAGGCGGCGAAGGTCGCGTTCTTACCGAAGGCGGTTTCGGGGAGGGCGAGCTGGAAGGTGGCCACTCCACCGCTGGTGGTCGCGCTGTAGGTGGCGATGCCGCCGTTGTCCCAGGTCACGGTGAGGTTGAAAGTCAATCCATCCGGCGCCGGCTGCCCGGTCGAGAGGTTTGCCGTGACGCGGATGACGCCGGTGGCGCTCACCCGTTCGACCGGTTTCAGGGCGGCGTCGAGGTAGTGGAGGATCGGGCCGACGGTGAAGTCGTAGGGGTAGGTTTCGTAGTACTGCGGGTTGCTGGTGTTCGTGTACGCGTAGAACTCCAGGTAGCTCGAGTTGGTCGTGGCTTCCTGGACGGTGATCTCGCTATGTGCCGTCCCGCTCCCCGCGAGTTCGTAGACCGGGCCGTAGGGGTTGCAGGAGCCGCGGTGTTCGAAGACGCTTCCCCAGTTGAAGTCGTCGACGCCCTGCGTCAGCGTCATGCAGATCGGGAAGTCCCCGGGATCGCTGGTGAACGGAGCGCCGTGCCAGTCGATCGGCACCACGTCCCGGGTCGAGAGCGGCGGCAGCCTCCAGAACGCCACCTCGGCGTAGTCGCTGTAGTTGGCGTCGTCGCGATGGTTATTGAGCTGACCGCTGTAATGCTGGCCGACGACGATGTTCGGCGCCTGGCTGGGGCTACGGCCACCGCCCTCGAAAGCCGTTGCCGAGGAAGAGATCCCTAGGACGAAGACAGCCACCAAGGCAATTGCACATACAGCTTTCCGCATCTCCCCAACCCCTTCTCTAAATCAGCCAGAACCTCTTCAATACTCGAAGAGTTTGGGGAGGATATACAGGTGGACAAAGGCCGTGTCGCCTTAGTGGACCAGAGGGCCACTAAGGCGACATGCGCGTCGCGGCGCGGAGCTCGATGGTGCGGAGGGCTCGGGCGTGGTCGTGATCGCGGTCGCGCTTGCAGATCCAGACCTCGTGGGCGGGGTGGCTAGCGATGCGGAGGCCGGCGGAGCGGGCCATCGCCTCGACGCAGGCCTGATCGGCGGCCCACCAGTTGGTCGGGTCGCCGGCGAGCTGGTGCTCGATGAAGGCGGCGCGCGGCCACTCGGGCTCCAGGAGGCGGTTGCGCTCGCCGATCGCGATGTCTTCGGGGGTCCCGGGCGACTCCTCCCCCGGCATGGTCAGGGTCTGCAGGACGAGGGTGTCGCCGACCTTCTCGGCGACGACGTCGAGGGCGAGGAGGGGGTAGCGGAGGTGGTAGAGGACGCCCATGAAGAGGACGACCTCGAAGGTCCCGGCGACGTCGACGAGGTCGTAGACGGAGCCTTGGCGGAACTCGACCCGGCCCTTCCGGTCGAGGAACTGCGCCGCCCAGCGCCCCTGCTGCAGGTAGTGCTCGTCGAGGTCGAGCGCCAGCACCTCGGCGCCGCGGGCGGCGAGCTCGAAGGAGTAGAAGCCGGCGTTGCAGCCGATGTCGAGGGCGCGGGCGCCGCTCAGGTCGGTCGGCAGGCAGCCCTCGATCTGCTGCCACTTGAACGCCGGGAAGTCACCGAGGGGGTGGTCGGGGGCGGTCTCGCGGCCGTCGGGCAGGTGCAGGTTGTGGAACCAGGGGCCGAGCTCGGCGATCGTGCCTTCGACCTGGAGCGTCACGCCGCCACCGCCCCCGCGACCTCCGTCTCGAGCTGTTCGCAGCGGCGCTCGGCGGTGTGCTCGGCGAGGACCCGAGCGCGGGCCCGCTCGCCGAGGGCGAGGCGCTTGTCTTCACCGGTCTCGGTCAGGTAGCGGACGACGTCCTCGGTGGAGTCGGCGACGAGGATCTCCTCGCCCGGGGTGAAGATCCGGTCGAGGCCGTCCCAGCGGTCGGAGATCACGGGCACCGCGCAGGCGGCCGCCTCGAAAAGGCGCACGCTCGGAGACCAGCCGGACGCGCGCATCGGCGCCCGGGTGACGTTGAGGGTGAAGCGTTGCGAGGCGTAAAAGCCGGGGTGGTCGGCGGGGGCGACGTGCTCGATCCGCTCGACGTTCTCGGGCCACTCGATCTCCTCGGGGTACTGCGGCCCGGCGACAGCGAAATCGGCCTCCTCCAACTGCCGCGCCGGCTCAATCAGCAGTCGCTCGAGGAGCGGCTGACGATCGTCGCTGTAGGTGCCGAGGTAGCCGAGGTCCCAATAGGGCGTCTCCTGCAGCGGCCGGTAGACCTCGGGGTCGACCAGGCAGTAGAAGGCAATCGCGCGCCGCGCCCCGAACTCCTCTTCCAGTACCCGCAGGGTCGGGCCGCCGGTGAAGGAGAGGTAGAAGTCGAAGCGAGGGACCAGGGCGGGGGAGAGATATTCGGCGTCGCCGGCGCGCAGCTTCGCGAGGGTGATCGGGGTGTCGATGTCGTAGAAGGCGACGGCTCCCTCGGCGCGCCCCAGCACCCACTCGGCAACGGCGACGCCTTCGGGGACGTAGGAGCCGACGACGACGAGTTCGGCGGCAGCGACGTCGGCGGCGTGGTCCTCCAGCTCCTCGAGCGAGCCGTAGAGGGCGGTCCGGCCCCAGGGCGGCTCGGGCAGGTCGCGCTGCGCGGCGTACCAGGGCACGTCGCGCTCGAGGAAGAGGACGTCATGGCCGCGCGCGGTCAGCTCGCGGACCAAGGCGCGGTAGTTGGTCGCATGGCCGTTGCCCCAGGAGGAGGTGATCGAGAGGCCGCAGAAGACGATCTTCATCGCGCCGGCACCCCCTCGAGGATCGTCTCGACCTGCTTGGCGCGGCGGTCGTAGGTGTGCTCGGCGAGGACGCGCTGCAAGGCGGCCTCGCCGATTGCCCGGGCGCGCTCGGGGTCAAGCCCGGCGAGCAGCTCGGCGACCTCGGCACCGTCGCGGGCGACCAGGATCTCGGTGCCGGGCGCGAGGAAGTCCTCGACGCCCTGCCACTCGTCGGTGATCAAGCAGGCGCCGGCGCCTGCCGCCTCGAAGACCCGCGTCGCCGGCGACCAGCCGTTCGCCGCCATGCTCTCGCGGCTGACATTGAGGACGGCGAGGGCGCTGCGGTTGAGCGCGTTGTGGTCGCCGGGCGGGACGTGGCCGAGGTTGCGGAGGTTGCCGAGGCCGGCGACGCGGTCCTCCCAACCGTTGCCCCCGAGTAAGAAGCTGCGCTCGGGCAGCGCTTCGACGGCGCGGAAGAAGAACTCCTCGACCCGGGCCTCGCGATCGGGCAGGCGGTTGCCGAGGAAGGCGAGATCGCAGGCGAGCTCTGGGCGGGGCGGCTCGGGATGGTGGGTCTCGGGGTCGAGGGCGTTGTAGATCGGCGTGCAGCTGCGGGCGCCGAGGGCCGCGTAGCGATCGATCACCGGCTGCCCGCCGCCGTAGGTGAAGACCATCTCGTAGGCCGGGATGAGGTCGCGCAGCGGGTTCTCCGGGTCGCCTTCCATCGCGGCCAGGGTGGCCGGCGCGTCGACGTCCCAGAAGATCCGCGCCTCCGGTCCCTCCAGCTCCGCCACCGCCGCCTCCAGGACCGCGTCGAAGACGCCGACCCCGCTGGCCTTGACGACGACGTCCGCGCCGGCGGCGCCGGCGACGACCTCGCGCACCGCGCGCTCGTCGCTTGGCTCGTAGACGACGACCTCGGCCCAGGCGGGATCGTCGATGTCGCGGTGGGCCTGGCGGTCGAAGGCGTCGGGTTCGTAGAAGGTGACGCGGTGGCCGCGGGCGTCGAGGGCGCGAACGATCCCGCGGTAATAGGTGCAGGCGCCGTTCCAGTAGGCGGAGACGAGGCTCGAGCCGAAGAAGGCGATCCTCATCCCGCCACCTCCAGCGCCGGCTCACCCCGCAGGTCGGCGTTGATCGCCAGCAGCTCGTCGACCCGGTGGGCGCAGGTGTGGCGGGTCCGGATCGTCTCCAGCCCGCTCGCCCGCAGGCTCTCGGCCAGCTCGGGGTAGTCGCGGATCGCTTCCATCGCCTCCCGCATCTCCGCGCAGTCGCGGGCGACGAGGTAGTCCTGCTCGGTGCGGAAGAGGCCCTCGCAGTCGTCCCAGGTGGCGGAGATCAGCGGGATGCCGCAGGCCATCGCCTCGAAGGGGCGGATCGTCGGGATCCCCGGCAGCGCCTCGACGTAGGGGCGGCGCGGGACGTGGACGGTGAGGCGGTGGCGGGCGAAGAGCTCGGGAGCGCGGTGGTTGGGGACCCAGCCGCGGTAGTGGAGGCGGGCGAGGGCGATCCGCAGCCGCGCCGAGCGCGGGTAGCGGACTCCATATATGGAGCCGTGGAGGCGGGCGCGACGGGCCGGGCGCAGCAGGAACGTCCGCAACTCCTCCGAGCGCTCCCCGTCTCCCCAGTTGCCGATCCAGACGAGGTCGGCCTCGGGCTCGACGGCCGGCAGGGGGTGGAAGACGCGGGTGTCGGCGGCCTCGTGCCAGGTCCAGGCGCGGGCGGCCCAGCCGCGCTCGAGGTAGATGCGGCGGATCACCTCGCCGTAGGCGAGGACGCCGTCGTAGTCGGCGAGGTTGAGGCGCTCCATCTCCTCCGGCGCCGTGGCGGCGCGGTGGTGGGTGTCGTGAAAGAGCAGGCGGTAGCCGCCGTGGCGGGCGCGGTGGGCGCCGATCCGCCCGACCAGGTCGGGCTCGTTCCACTCGTGGACGAGGACGAGGTCAGCGTCGTCGAGGGCGCTGTCGAGGTCGAAGTCCCGCGGGTCGTAGGGGGTGCCCTGGAGGTGGGGGAAGGCGCGGGCGAAGTCGTGGAGCGGCGCCTCGCCCTGCTCACGAAGGAGGTTCTCGCGGCTCCAGCCGTCGGCCGGTTCGTAGACGACGACCTCGTGCCCGCGCTCCTGCAACTCGGTGACGACGCCGCGGAGGAAGTGGGCGTTGCCGTGGTTCCAGTCTGAGACCAGCGAGTGGGAGAAGACGACGATTTTCATGCGGTCACCCGCCAACCGGACGCCGTAGTCCCCGGAACGCGGGGGGAAGTGCGTTCGGTTGCCAAGAGCTGCCGGTAGAGGCGGCGGTAGGCGGCCGCGGTGCGCTCGATTATGTATTCGGCGGCTCGCTCTCGAGCCCGGGCGGCGAGATCCTCGCGCACCCGCGGCGCCTCGATCAGGCAGGCGAGGACTTCGTGCAGGGCGCTCGAGTCGTGCGGGTCGACGAAGATCGCCGCCTCCTCCCAGAGCTCGCGCAGCGAAGGTATGTCACCGAGGACCAGCACGCAGCCGTCCCGCGCCGCCTCGAGGATCCCAAGCCCGAACGGCTCGTAGACGGCCGGCGCCGCGTAGATCGGAGCCTCACGCCGCAATGCCGCGAGCGCGCAGCGGTCCAATTGGCCGGTTGCGCGAGCGTGCCGGGGCGCCGGCCCGTCCCCAAGCTCGCCTGCCACCACAACCGGCCAAGCGAGGCCCTCCGCAGCAGCATCCAGCGCCGCCAAGTTCTTTGCCGCATCCCAAAACCGTCCTGAACCCAGGACGAACGGCCCACCATCCCGAACTGCATCAACATCTACTTCTGCTGGGTGTAGAAGTTGATGCAGTTCGGCTGAGGTGGTTTGGTTCGGGGTGGCGGAGCCGTTGTGGATTACTTGGGTGCGCTCGGGGCTCAGGGGGTGGTCGTACTGCAGCTCGGCGAGGGTTGCGGCGGTGGGGGCTACTACGGCATCGGCGGCTTCCAGGCCGGCGGCTATCTCGTCGCGATAGCGGTTCCAGTTCGGCGGGGCCTCGGTGCCGTGGACGGCGCGCCACCAGGAGAGGACATCGGAGTGGGCCACCAGGACCTTCGGGGCCCGGAAGGGGAGGGCGGCGTGGGAGTACGAGCAGAGATGGATGACGTCGGGTCGCTCCTCGCCCTCGAGGTGCAGCAACCACTCGCCGGCGGCGACGACCTCGTCCCAGGGGTCCTCCATCCACTCGAGTCGGAAGCCGCTTTCGCGGACCCGGGAGGGCAGCGCATCCCGCTGCGACCGGCGCAGACGAGGGCCCATCGTCGCGACGACGACCTCGTCGCCGGCGGCCTCCAGGGCGGCGGCCAGGTCAGCGGTGTAGGTGAGGACGCCGCCGACGGTGTCGGTGCTGATCAGGATCTTCATCTACCCGTCCCTACCCGCTTGCGCGTAAATGGCGTCGATCGTCTCCGCAACCAGCTCGAGCTCGTCGGCGCCCGGGTCGTAGGAGCGATCGCCGCGCAGGCGCTCGGCCCAGGCGGCGATTGCGCGGCCGCCCCACTCATCGGGGGGCTCGACCAGCGTCTCGGAGCTCGTACCGCGCCATAGCTCGGCCCGGAAGTCGTAGAAGGAGCCGCCGACGTTGCGGACCGAGACCGTACCCTCGTCGCCCCAGGCGGTGCACTCGAAGACGCAGTCCCGCCCCGCCGAGCTGAACCAGGAGCAGGCCACCCGCGCCCGCACCTCGTCGCCGAGCGACAGTTCGGCCGTAGCGTGGTCCTCGACCGCGTGGCCGTGCAACGAGAGCGCCCGGGCGGTCTCGACGTCTATCGCGTGGTTCCTTTTGCACGTATCCGGTGCAAAAGGAACCACGCGATAGGCCTTGGTCAGCCAGAGGGCTAGGTCCACCAGGTGGGTGCCGAGGTCGATCAGGCAGCCGCCGCCGGACAGCTCGGGGTCGGTGAACCAGGGCTTGCCGGGGCCGTAGGCGTTGTGGAAGACGAGGTCGATCGTGTGCAGGCGGCCGATTACGCCGCTGGCGACCTGCTGGTGGGCGGCCCGCAGCGCCTCGACGTGGCGGTAGGAGAGGTCGACGGCGAGCAGGCGGTCCGCCGCGCGCGCCGCCCCCAGGACCCGGCGCGACTCCTCGGCGTTCCGCGCCAGCGGCTTCTGGCAGAAGACGGCAAGGCCGCGCTCCAGCGCAGTCACCGCCTGCTCGGCATGCAGGGCGCTCGGGGTGGCGATGACGATCCCGTCGAGCTCGTGCTCCAGCAGCTCCTCCGGCGACCCGGCCCTGACCGCGCGCGGCGCCACCTCGACCGCCGCCTCGAGCGCCTCGAGCTGGGGATCGGCGACGGCGGCGACCTGCGCCAGCCCGTCGCGCGCCAGCGCCTCCATGCGGTTGCGGCCGATCCAGCCGACGCCGAGGAAACCGAGGCGGGGGAGGGTTGCCACGGTCACGCGATCACCAGCGCCTTCATGAAGCCCTCCGGCCGCTCGACCGCGGTCTCCAGCGCCCGGTCGACCTCATCGAGGCCGAAGCGGTGGGTGTAGAGCGGCGAGGGATCGAGTCGCCCCTCGCTGACCGCGCGCGCCGCCTCGCGAATCCCCTCGACGTAGACCCGCGGGTCGCGCTCGTGGGCGTTGATGACGTCGAGCCCGCGCCAGTTCCAGAGCTGCATGTCGACGGACCGCGAGCCATCCTGGTGGAAGCCGGCGATCACCAGACGCCCGCGCGTCTTCGTCAGCGGTCCGGCCAGATCGAGCGTCCCCTGCACGCCCGCCGCCTCGATGACGACGTCGCAGAGCTCGCCGCCGGTCAGCTCCTCGACCCGCTCCAGCACCGGTTCCTCCAGGGCGATCGTCTCGCTGGCACCCATCTCGCGCGCCGTCTCCAGCGCCGAGCGCCGCCGCGAGATCGCAACCACCCGCGCCCCCGCGTCCGCCGCCAGCTGCCCGATCACGCAGCCGAGGAACCCGGCCCCGACGATCGCGACCGTGTCGCCAGCCTCGATCCCGCTCCGCCGCACGACGTTGACCGAGCACCCGAGCGCCTCACCGGGGAAGTACTCGACCCCCTCCGGCAGCGGCACTAGGTCCTCGGCCCGGGCGAGGTCGTAGTCGGCATAGGCGTTGTAGGAGAGGCCGGCGACCCGGTCGCCCTCCCTTAGCTCCTCGACCCCCTCGCCAACGGCGTCGACGATCCCCCAGCCCTCGTGGCCCGGCGCCCCCGCCGGCCGCGGGTACTCGAACCACGGCCGCCCGGTCCAGACCGCGAGGTCCGAGCCGCAGACACCCGAGCCCTCCAGGCGCAGCCGCACCTCGCCCGCCCCCGGCTCGGGCACCGGCACCTCGACCAGCTGGGCCGAACGGCTTTCGCGGATGACGGCTGCGCGTGCCACCGACCGCTCCTAGGCCGCGGCGCGGCCGCTACTGGCGAGCGCCCCCGTCATCGGGCAAGACCTCGCGCGACAAGTTCACCGTGCGCGGAATCGACCCTGTCCTCAGCGGTCTGACCCTCGAGCCACTCCACGAGCTCGACCATCCCGTCATCCAGGGCG